>LNFM01002518.1_pt1 | contig 195475 bp, 166 predicted proteins | sample 596031 | NCBI WGS metagenome assembly LNFM01 (sample SAMN04254537, study PRJNA301005) | activated carbon metagenome | isolation source: dual media filters at the Ann Arbor, Michigan drinking water treatment plant | place: USA: Ann Arbor
CCGCACGAGATGTGGTCGCGCCCGCCGTTCGATCCGGTGGTGCGCGACGGCTGGCTGTACGGCCGCGGCTCGGGCGACATGAAGGCCGGCCTCATTCTCAACGTGTTTGCCCTCAGGGCGCTGCGCGCCCTCGGCTACCAGCCGGCCGCCGACGTCTATCAGCAGTCGGTCGTCGAGGAGGAGTGCACCGGCAACGGCGCGCTGGCCTGCCTGCAGCGCGGCTATCGCGCCGATGCCGCGCTGATTCCCGAGCCGTCCTCCGGCGTGCTGACGATCGCCCAGGTCGGCGTCATGTGGTTCCAGGTCAAGGTGACCGGCCATCCCGTGCACGTCTACAAGGCGGATGCCGGCTCGAACGCCATCGAATCGGCGTTCCGCCTGATCCAGGCGCTGCGCGAGCTCGAGAAGAGGTGGAACGAGAAGAAGGCGCACGACCCGCACTTCCACAGCCACCATCATCCCGTGAACTTCAACGTCGGCAAGATCGCCGGCGGCGACTGGGCGAGCTCGGTGCCGGCGTGGTGCACCTTCGACATGCGGGTCGGCGTGCTGCCGACGCAGACGCTCAAGGAGGCGCGCCAGGAGATCGAGGATCTGATCCGCAAGGCCGCCGCCAACGACCCGTTCCTCGGCAACAACCCGCCGGCCGTGACCTGGGAGGGCTTCCAGGCCGAGCCGTTCGTGCTGAAGAACCACGAGCAGGTGCGCGGCGTGCTCGCCGCCGATCTCGAGGACAAGACCTCGACCGGCACCGCCGACAACCGCTTCTTCGGCCTCTATGCCGGCATCCCGGCGCTGGTCTACGGCCCGCAGTCCGACGACATCCACGGCTTCGACGAGAAGGTGAACCTCGAGTCGGTGCGCAAGATCACCCAGGCGACGGCGCTGTTCATCGCCGACTGGTGCGGGCTGCAGCAGGTGTAGCGTATCGCCCCGGCACGGCCGGGGAGGAAGCCGGCGTTTCGGGCACAGGACCCTAGAGGTGCTTCGACAACGCCCGGGCCGCGACGCCGAGCGACTGAACGATGTCTGCGGCCGCGGGCGAGAGTGGCGTGAAGACCAGCGAGAAGATGCCGATCATCGACGGCGAGATCTTCTCCCGGATGCGCTCAGGCCGCCTTCGGCCTCTCCAAGGTTCGGATACGATCGAGTGCCTTTCCGAGATCGCGCGTCGCGATCTGGATGTCATAGTCGTTCTGCAGGTTGAGCCAAAGCTGCGTGGTCGTTCCGAGCGCTTTGGCGAGGCGAAGCGCGGTGTCGGCGGTGATGCCAGTCTGCTCGCTGGCGATCCGCTCGATCCGAGTGCGTGGCAGGCCGCAGGCCTTTGCAAGAGCGCCCGCCGACATCTTTAGCGGGATCAGGAATTCCTCTCGCAGCACCTCGCCGGGATGCATGGGACTTAGTTTCTTCGCCATTGTTTTGCCTCTCTAGTGGTAGTCCACGATCTCGACATTCGCCGGACCCTCTGCCGTCCACACGAAGCAGACCCGGAACTGGTCGTTTATCCTGATAGAGTGTTGCCCCCTGCGATCACCGGCCAACGCCTCCAAACGGTTTCCGGGAGGAGATCTCAAGTCGCCGAGACCCATCGCGGCGTTGAGGTAGCGCAACTTGCGGCGCGCCACCTCGACCAGATCGGCTGGGAATCCCTTTGGGCTCTCGCCGTTGAAGACAGCTTCGGTGGTCTTGCTCCGAAAGCTCCTGATCACGCGCGTCATGTATCATTGAATGATACAGATTGGCAAGCTGGGTGCTACCGCATGCGCCTGACCGAGGCGAAGAGCCCGAGCGCCACGCCGGCCAGGACGACAACGATGCCGATCAACCGCACACCCTCGACCGGCTCGCCGACCAGCCAGGCGGCGAAGGCCAGGGCGACGCAGGGCACCAGAAGGGAGATCGGGCCGACCTTCGCGGCCGGATAGGTCCTGAGCAGCGTGCCCCAGATCAGGTAGCCCAGCCACATCACGGGCGCGACGGTGTAGAACAGCACGACCCAGCCCCTCCAGGTCGGCGCGAGGATCGGCGCGAGCAGCGCCGTCGGGCCCTCCATGACCAGGGCGACGGCGGCGAGCGGTAGGGTCGGCAGCAGGCTCGCCCAGGCCGTGACGGCAAACATCGACACGCCGCGCGCCGCGCGGAAGAACAGGTTGCCGGTCGCCCAGCTCAGCGCCGACATCAGCGCCAGCAGGATGGCGAGGAGGGTGGCGCCGCCTTCCACCGAGCGGCCGATCAGGACGACGCCGACGGTGGCGATGGCGAGGCCCAGCCATTGGCCGGACGTCGCATGCTCGCGCAGGAAGAGCGCGGCGAGCACGACGGTGAGCGGGCCCTGGAGCTGGACGAGAACCGACGTCAGGCCGGGTGGCAGCCCGGCCTGCATGGCGAAGAACAGGAAGATGAACTGTCCGCCGAACATGAAGGTGCCGATGCCGGCCAGCATCGCCCACGAGATCGCGGGCCTGGGCAGGAACAGCACCGGCAGCGCCGCCAGCAGGGAGCGCCAGACGGCGAAGGTGAAGGGCTCGAACTCGTCGAGGCCGAAGCGGATGACCGTGAAGTTGAGCCCCCACATCGCGACGATGAGCGAGGCGGCGAGCGCGTGGAGCGGCTTCAAGCGATCATAGCCATACCCAGGGTCGCGCCGACTTGTCGGCGCCCTGCCAGGCTGCGATCGCGTCCTTGTGGGTCATGGTCTGGGCGATGTCGTCGAGCCCGTTCAGCAGCGCATGCTGGCGCCGCGCATCGACCTCGAAGGGGATGATCCGTCCGGTCGGCGAGACGACCTGGCAATTCTCGAGGTCGACCGTTACCCGGGCATTGCCGGGCGAGGCGCGGGTCTCCTCGGCGAGCCGCTCGACCTCCTCGAGCGGCAGCTTCACCGGCAGCACGCCGTTCTGGAAGCAATTGTTGAAGAAGATGTCGCCGTAGGACGGCGCGATCACGGCCTTCACGCCCATCCCGGCGAGCGCCCACACCGCGCCTTCGCGACTCGACCCGCAGCCGAAATTGTCGGCCGACAGGATGATGGGCGCGCCGCGATAGGGCGCCTGGTTGAACACGCAGTCGGGATTCTCCGTGCCGTCGGCCTTGAAGCGAATCTGCTCGAAGCAGTAGGGGCCGAGGCCCTCGCGACCGGTGTTGCTGACGAGGCGCTCGATGCGAATGACCAGATCGGTGTCGACGTTCTGGCGCATCAGCGGGGCGGCGACGCCGGTCACCTTGGTGAACTTTTCCATTCTAGCTACCTCTCACCTCACCCTGAGGAGCGGCCCGTAGGGCCGCGTCTCGAAGGGTGGGATACAGACAGGGTTGTTGCCCATGCTTCGAGACACTCGCTCCGCTCGCTCCTCAGCATGAGGTTTCATTACAGCTTGCGAACATCGGTGATGGCGCCCCTGATCGCGGCCGCAGCGGCCATCGCCGGGCTGGCGAGATGGGTGCGGGCGCCGGGACCCTGGCGGCCGACGAAGTTGCGGTTCGAGGTCGAGACGCTGCGCTGCCCCGGCGGCACGCGCTCGCCGTTGGAGGCGATGCACATCGAGCAGCCGGGCTCGCGCCATTCGAAGCCGGCCTCGGTGAAGATGCGGTCGAGGCCTTCGGCCTCGGCCTCGCGCTTGACCCGCTCCGAGCCGGGCACGATCCAGGCATGGACGTGGGGCGCCGTGCGCCGGCCCTTGGCGATCGCCGCGGCGGCGCGCAGGTCGGAGAGACGGCTGTTGGTGCACGAGCCGATGAACACCCAGTCGACCCGGGTACCCTCGATCGGCTTGCCGGGCTCGAGCCCCTGGTATTGCAATGCCGCCGTCCAGGCGGCGCGCTTGTCTTCCGGTCCGGAGGCGGGATCGGGAATCAGCCGGTCGACGGCGATCACGTGCTCGGGGCTGGTGCCCCAGGTGATCTGCGGCGCCACCCGGCTCATGTCGATCGTGTGCTCGCGGTCGAACTCGGCATCGGCATCGGAGGGCAGGGTGCGCCAGTGCGCCAGCGCGCGGTCCCACAGCGCATCCTTGGGCGCATAGTCGCGGCCGTGCAGGTAGGCGAAGGTGGTGTCGTCGGGTGCCACCATGCCGGTGCGCGCGCCCATCTCGATCGAGAGATTGCAGATCGTCAGCCGGCCTTCGACCGGCAGGCCGCGGATCGCCGAGCCGGCATACTCGACCGCGTGGCCGGTGCCGGCCGCGGTGCCGACGTCGCCGATCAGGTGCAGGATCATGTCCTTGGGCGTGACGCCGGCCGGGATCGCGCCCTCGAAGCTCACGCGGAAGCGCCTGGGCTTGCGCTGCACCATGGTCTGGGTGGCGAGCGCATGGACCAGCTCGGACGAGCCGACGCCGAAGGCGAGCGCGCCCATGCCGCCGTGCGTGCAGGTGTGGCTGTCGCCGCAGATCAGCGTCGTGCCGGGGAGCGTGAGGCCGAGCTCGGGCCCGATGACGTGGACGATGCCGTTGCCGTCCTGGCCGATGTCGAACAGCCGGATGCCGTGCTGCTTCGTGCTGGCGCGCATGCCGCGGATCAGCGGCTCGCCGGGCGGAAAAGTCTTCTCGGTGCGGCCCGGCGCCGTCGAGATGGCGTGATCGGGCGTGCCGTAGATCAGCCGCGGCTGGGCGGGCGCATAGCCCTTCTCGGTCGCCTCCTGCAGCGCGCGGGCGCCCGACAGGTCGTGCAGCAGCAGCCGGTCGATATGCAGCAGGACGAAGCCGTTGCCGAGATCGGTGATGACGTGGCTGTCCCAGATCTTGTCGAACAGGGTCTTGGCCATGGTGCTCCTCCGCGTGCCGCGGATATCAGCATCTCCCCAGCCGCGCCGCCAGCGCTTCGCGGTCCGCCCCGTCGATCACCTCGAGGGTGCGATACCAGGGCGAGGTGCCGTCGCGCGGGCCCAAGAGCCAATCGGGCTGCTCGCCGCGCAGGAGCACTGTCGGAATGCCGAGACGTGCGGCGAGGTGGATAGGCCACGAATCCTCGCCGACGACGAGGCGGCAGCGCGGGAGCTGCGTGCTGTCGCGCTCGATCTCGAGCCCTTCGGGCGGATCGACCGGCGTGAACCAGCCGATGCGCGACGACGGCTCGGTGACTGCCAGGAGCGGACCGGGCGACGGCAGCGTCTCGAGCGTCCAGCCGAGCAGATAGGGCAAGCTGCGCAACGGTGCCGCCGCGACGAAGCCGTCGAGCGGGTCGCCGCGCCGCGCCGTCGGCCCGTCGAGCCAGGACTCGAGTCTCGCCGCGCACTGCACGACCGCGTCCACGCCGCGGGCCAGCATCAGCGAGTCGCGGAGCGCGGCGTCGCCCTCGATGTCGGCCTGCTCGGGATAGATCAGCAGGCGGCCGGCGAGGGGCTCTCCCTGCCAGCGCGGCAGATCGGGCGTGTAACGAACGCCGGCGATCTCCAGCCTCGCCTCATGGTCGCCCAGCCCGCGCAGCCAGTCACCCTGGCCCAGCAGCAGCTCGCCACGGCGCAGCCGCAGCTGCGGGTCGCTCGGGCGACTCACCAGGGCGGCCTCGATGTCCGACAGGGCGCCGATCCAATCGCCGCGCGCGGCCAGCAGTCGTGCGCGGGCGGACAGCGAGGGGATCAGCCGATGATCGATCATCAGGGCGTCGCCGTAGGCCTGCTCGGCATCGTCGTTGCGACCGAGCGCTTCGAGCGCGCGTCCCCGGTTGTGGGCGATGGCGGCATCGTCCGGCTTGAGCTTGCCGGCGCGGTCGAGCGCGACCAGCGCATCGGCGTGCTCGCCCAGCACCATGAGGCAGCCGGCGAGATTGACGTGGGCGGCTGCCTCGCGCGGCAGGAACTTCGCTGCCCGTTCGAGCGGCTCGCGCGCCTCGGCGAAGCGACCGAGCTTGAGGCGCGCCTGTCCCAGGATGTGCAGCGCCTGGCCGGAGTTGGGCCGTGCAGCGGCGACCTGCGCAAGGAGCGGCTCTGCCCCGGCGAAGTCGCCGGCGGCGGCGCGCTGCACGGCATCGCGCGTCAGCGTCTGGATATGGAGATCGGAGAGTGCCACGCGCGGCCTCTAGCAGAGGCGGCGGGAAAGAAAAAGCGACGGGTCGGGGCGTGGCAGCGGGCAAAGAAAAAGGCCGGCGGTCGACAGGGAGGCTGAAGGTCGACCGCCGGCCAGGATCCGGAGGGGGATAGGCCCGGCAGGGTAGGAACGGGCCTGCTCCGGAAGGCGGGGGCTAGCGGCGCCAGAACGGCTTGCTGGCCTCGAACTGGATCTGGCCGGAGCTCAACCCCAGATCGCGGATGGCGCGGGCATCGAGATTGGCCAGCTCGCGGCGCTCGCTGGCGCGGCGGCGCCAGGTGGCCAGGACCTGCCCGAGGACCTCGAAGGTGCCGGCCAGGGGCGCCTGGGTGCGATAGTGAAGTGACACGTCGGCCATGGAACTCTCCTTGAAAGCGTTGCGTGTTCGTTGGCCTGGATGTGCGCGCCGGCAGGGTCCTTTACAAATGACCCTTTGTCCTGTTTTGATTAATTTCCCTCATGCGTCTGGAGAGCCATGAAGCGAACCCTGCCACCGCTCAACGGCCTGCGTGCCTTCGAAGCAGCCGCCCGCCATATGAGCTTCACGGCTGCAGCCGACGAGCTCAGCGTCACCCAAGCTGCGATCAGCCACCAGGTACGCGGCCTCGAGCAGCGGCTCGGATTAAAATTGTTCGTGCGGCGCAATCGTTCCCTGCTGCTCTCCGAGTCGGGCCAGGCCTACCTGCCCTCGGTGCGCGCGGCCTTCGACCAGCTGAACGAGGCGACCGAGAAGCTCCTGCAGAAGGATCGCGGCGGCCATCTCACTGTGACCACCACGGCGTCCTTCGCCATGAAATGGCTGGTGCCGCGGCTGGGCGGCTTCCAGCGCGCCAACCCGGAGATCGATGTCCGGATCAGCACGTCGACCGACCTGGTCGATTTCGCGCGCGAGGATGTCGATATCGGCATCCGTTACGGCAGGGGCCAATGGCCGTCGCTCGGTGCCGAGCGGCTGCTCACCGAGGATGTCATGCCGGTCTGCGCGCCGTCGCTGGTCAAGGGACCGAACGGCCTCAGGAAGCCGGCCGATCTCAAGAACTTCACGCTCCTGCACATCGGCAACTTTCCGGACGACTGGCAGATCTGGCTGACCGCCGCCGGGGTCAAGGGCATCGACGCCTCGCGCGGCGTGTCGTTCGACTTCTCCCTGGCCGCCTACCAGGCGGCGATGGACGGGCTCGGCGTGGCGCTGGGCCGGCACAAGCTCGTGGCGCCCGATCTCGAGGCCGGCCGCCTGGTGGTGCCGTTCGATTTCAAGATGTCGACCGAGCTCGCCTACTACGTCGTCTACCCACCCGAGGCGATCCGCCGGCGCAAGATCAAGGCGTTCCGCGACTGGGTCATGTCGCTCGCCGAGGTCGCTCCGCGCCAGGCGTAGCGGCGGCCCTTCGCGGGCATTGGCGGGCGTCGCAGGGACGACGCGACCCCACACCTCATGCTGAGGAGCCGCGCTCGGCGCGGCGTCTCGAAGCATGGGTAACAGAGACCATGCCTGGTCCCCATCCTTCGAGACGCGCCCTTGGGGGCGCTCCTCAGGATGAGGTGGATGCCGATCGTCGAGACGTATGCCTCGGGCACTCCATGAAGGGCGTTCTCCATGTTATTTGTATTTGCAAATAAATGTGATCCGTGCACAATGCACGACAGCCGGAGGAGGGGCCCATGAAATTCGGTTACTTCACGCTGAGCGACAATCGCTACCCGAACAATCCGCGTACCGCCGAGGCGTTCCTGCAGGACATCTATGCCGAGGCGTTGTGGGCCGAGAAGGTCGGCCTGAACTCGGCCTGGATCGGCGAGCATCATTTCAACCTGCTGGGCGTCAACGCCTCGCCGCTCGCCATGCTGGCGCAGCTCGCCGGCGCCACCACGAAGCTTCGCCTGGCGCCGGCGGTGACGCTCCTGCCGGTGCATCATCCGCTGCACGTCGCCGAGGAATGGGCGACGCTCGACCTGCTGTCCGGCGGGCGGGTCGATTTCGCCGCCGGCCGCGGCTACGACCGCAAGGAGTACGAGCCGTTCGGCGCGCCGTTCGAGCAGTCGGCCGAGCTGTTCGCCGAAGGGCTCGAGATCCTGTGGCGCGCCTGGACCGAGACCGGCAAGTGGTCGCACAAGGGCCGCTTCTACCAGTTCGAGGACGTCGAGATCCGGCCCAAGCCGGCGCAGAAGCCGCTGCGGCCCTACGTCGCCTGCTTCTCGCGGCCGTCGATGGAGCTCGCGGCGAAGAACGACTGGAACGTGATCTACGCGCCGTTCGCCGCCGCCATGGTCTACGGCTCGCTGGCCGATGCGGTGCGCGTCTATCGCGAGACCTGCGAAGGGGGCTACCAGCGGCCGATGCGGCGCGCCATGTGCTCGTACTTCGTGCACATCGCCTCGACGCCGGCCGAGGAGCAGTATGGCAAGGAAGCGCTGGTGCGCTACTTCCAGGATGCGCTGATCGCGGCCTTTCCCTCGTCGTCGGGCGAGAAGGTGCCGCCGACCTACAGGTACTTCGTCGACATCGTGAACATCCTGCGCGACATGCGCCCCGAGAAGCTCACCGACAAGTCGATCCTGTGCGGCAGCGTCCAGCACATCGTCGACACGCTGAAGCAGGTCGAGAAAGCCGGCATCGCCGAGGTCATCCTCTACTTCAACTACGGCCAGATCCCGCACGCCATGGTGAAGGAGCAGATGGAACGCTTCATGCGCGAGGTCGCGCCGCACTTCGCGGCCCGGGAGGATCTCGCGGCCTGACGCGGTCGTCCGAGGAGGGATCGCCCGACATGGGGCCGCTCGACACCTACCTGCCCTACCTGCTGAACCGCGCCGGCGCGCGTATCGCGACGGCATTCGGCGAGGAGGTCCGGCCACTCGGCGCCACCCTGCAGATGTGGCGGGTGCTCGCCGCCCTGCGCGAGCGCGACGGCCGGCGCATGGGCGATCTCTCCAGGACCACGTCGATCGAGGTCTCGACCCTGACGCGCCTGGTCGACACGATGGAGGCCAAGAGCCTGGTCGCCCGGCGGCGCGCCGCCGACGACGCCCGCGCGGTCATGCTGCATGTCACGCCGGCCGGCCGGCGGCTGACGCAACGCATCGTGCCGATCGCCGAACGCTACGAGCGGGTCGCCCTGGCGGGCTTCAGCGATGCCGAGGCCGAGCGGCTGAAGGTCGCCCTGCGCCGGCTCTATGCCAACATGGACGGCCTGCTGGGCGATTGAATCGGCCGGCGCGACGGGCGATGGTGGGGCCCGAACAAGCTGCCAACGAAGGAAGAATGCCCATGGCCCGCCTCGCCTCGCTGGACGACCTGCGCCGCGTCCTGCCGGAGCCGCGTCCGACGACCCGTGCCAAGATCCTCGATGCCCTCGACGAGCAGTCGATCGAGTTCCTCGGGCGCTGCCCGTTCGCCCTGGTCGGCACGACGGCGCCCGACGGCACCATCGAGGTCTCGCCCAAGGGCGACGATCCCGGCTTCATCCGGGTCGAGGATCCGCGCACCCTGCTGATTCCCGAGCGCGCCGGCAACAACCTGGCGTTCGGTCTCAGCAACATCCTGGCGACCGGCAAGATCGGCCTGATCGCCCTCGTGCCGGCGACCGGCGAGACGCTGCGCGTGTCGGGCACCGCCGAGATCCACGACGATCCCGACCTGGTGAAGTCGCTGGGCGCGCTCGGCAAGCCGGCGTTGCTGGCGACCCGCATCCACGTCCAGCACTGCTACTTCCACTGCGCCCGCTCGATCGTGCGCGCCAAGCTGTGGGATCCCAAGGCGTGGCCGGCGCCCGGCCGGGTCTCGTTCGGCAAGATCATCGCGCCCCGGGTCGGCGCCGGCGACGAGCTGGCCGCCCAGATCGATGCCGGTGTGCAGGGCGCCTACACCACCCGCCTGTGGTCCAACAGCTAGGCGTCCCAATGAACAGTTCTGGGGCCAGCGCCGAGGCCGGCCCGCCGTTTCGCGCCGAGATCGTCGGCAGCCTGCTGCGCCCGCGCATCCTCAAGGAGACGGCGGCGGAGATCGCCCTCGGCAAGATCGATGCGTCGGCCCATCACCGGGTGCTGGAGCAGGAGATCGCCCGCGTCGTCGAGCGACAGGAGGCGCTCGGCTTCAAGGTCGCGAGCGACGGCGAGCTCGCCCGCACCTCGTGGTTCGGCTTCTTCTTCGAGGGCCTCGACGGCTTCCGCCTCGGGCCGTCGCTGTTCCGTTTCCGCAACCCTGCGGGCGCGGATTTCGAATGGCCGACCTGCGTCGCGTCGGGCACCATTCGCCGTCGCAGCCCGATCGCGCTGGCCGAGTACGACCGGCTCGCCAGGTTGACCCGCACGGCGCTGCCCAAGGCCACGCTGCCGACGCCTAGCGCCTTCCACTTCTTTCGCTTCACCCAGCCTTTCGAGCCCGCGGTCTACACCCAGGAGCGCTACTTCGACGACCTCGTCGCGGTGTACCGCAGCGAGATTGCCGAGCTGGCAGCGGCGGGCTGCCGCTACCTGCAGCTCGACGAGGTGCCGCTCGCCATGCTGTGCGATCCGCTGGTGCGCGAGCAGGCGAAGACGCACGGCGGCGATCCCGACGCGCTGCTCGACCTGTACATCGGCGTGATGCGCCGCATCCTCGATGGCCGCCCGCCGGGCATGACCGTCGGCCTGCATCTCTGCCGCGGAAACTTTCGCGGCCGCTGGATGGCGGCCGGCGGCTACGAGCCGGTGGCGGCGCGCCTGTTCAACGACATCCCGGTCGACGCCTTCTTCCTCGAGTACGACAGCGAGCGGGCCGGTGATTTCGCGCCGCTCCGCCTCGTGCCCAAGGAGCGCCGTGTCGTGCTGGGCCTGGTGTCCACCAAGACGCCTGCACTGGAAGATCGCGACGCGCTTCGCCGGCGCATCGACGAGGCGGCCCGCTACGTCGACCTCGACCGTCTCGCGCTGTCGACCCAATGCGGCTTCGCCAGCGTCGCCGGCGGCAACCTGATCGACGAGAAGGCGCAGTGGGCGAAGCTGGAGCGCGTCGCCGAGACGGCCCGCGCGGTATGGGGCACGACCTGACGCCCGCGGTCCGATGACGGTGCAATGAAGCGCAAGGTCGGCCTGTTCCTGTTCGCGGTGATCATGGCGGTCAGCCTGGGCGCGGCCATCGTCGTGTCGCTCGCCATGTACCGGCTGGTCTCCGACAAGCAGGCCGCCGAGATCCGCAACCTCGAGTCCAGCCTCACCGAGCGCTTCGCCATCTTCCAGACCATGCTGCGCTCGCAACACGCGGAGATCGTGGCGCACATGGCCAAGGTGCTGCCCGAGATCGTGGCGGAGCTGGAGAGGCTGGGCCGCGCGCCCGCCGGGCTGTCGGTCGCCGAGCTCGACGAGCTGACCAGGCGGCACGGCGTCCAGCACATCTACTTCATCGACCGCTCGCACAAGGTCTTCCAGACCAACCTCGCCAGCGACATGAACCTGCAGTTTCCGGAGAGCTCGTTCACGCGCTTCCTGGATTCCGTCTATGACGCGGGCAAGGTGCTCAACGACGGCATCGACATGTCGGCGCTCACCGGAACCCTGCGCACCTACAGCTACTTCGGCCCGAAGGGGAAGGACTACATCGTCGAGATCTCGACCGATGTCCGCAAGAGCCTGGCCGACGGGCCGTTCGGCTGGATGAGCAAGTTCTTCTTCGAGGACATGTTCTCCGACGCCGTGAGGTCCAATCCCTACGTCAAGGACGTTGACATCTATCTCATCACCCCGGCGGGCGCGTGGTCCCTGCTTCACGTCGGCAAGAAGCTCGACCCTGAGCTCGCCGGGCGGGTCGAGAGGAGCGGCCGCGAGGAGATCGCCGATCCCGACGGCCGGCACCTCACCGTCTACAGCGGCGAGCGGACCGCCGGCGCCAGCGATCCCAGCCATCCGGTTTCCTCCAAGCTCGTCGTCCGCCAGATCACCTACGACACCGGGCTGGCGCGGCAGGCAGTGATCCAGGTCTTCCTGAGCGCCGTGCTGGTGCTGGCGGTGATGCTGCCCGTGGTGTTCTGGATCGCCTCGCGGTTGCTGCAGCGCCAGCTGCTCGATCCGCTGTTCAAGCTGCGCGGCGAGGCCGGCGCCATCGCCCAGGGCAACCTCGAGCAGGATATCGCCGACACCGGCCGGCGCGACGAGATCGGCCAGCTCGCCGCCAGCTTCGCTGCCATGCGCGACGCGGTTCGCGGCACCATCCTCGACCTCAAGCATACCAATCTGTCGATCGAGCGATTCGTGCCGAAGGCCTTCCTGGCGATCGTCGGCAAGTCGTCGATCGTCGATGTCGCGCTGGGCGACAACCGGCGCCAGGACATGACGATCCTGTTCTCCGACATCCGCAACTTCACGACACTGTCGGAGAGCATGACGCCCGACGAGAACTTCACCTTCATCAATGCCTTCCTCGAGCGCATGGGCCCGGTCATCCGCACGCACGGCGGCTTCATCGACAAGTACATCGGCGACGCCATCATGGCGCTGTTCCCGCGCGCGGACGACGCGCTGAAGGCCGGCCTGGAGATGCTCGCGGTCCTCGACGCTTTCAACGACGAGCGAGGCGCCGCCGGCCTGGCGCCGATCGCCATCGGCATCGGCCTCAACACCGGCTCGCTGATGATGGGCACGATCGGCGAGGTGCATCGCATGGACGGCACCGTGATTTCCGACGCGGTCAACCTCGCCGCCCGGATCGAGAGCCTGACCAAGCAGTACGGGGTCGAGTTCCTGATCTCGCAGCACACCCTCGACGCTCTCGCCGATGCCGGGGCCTACGACATCCACCCGCGCGACAACGTGGTGGTCAAGGGCAAGACCCGTCCGGTGACGGTGTTCGAGGTGAGGCGACCGCGGGAGATCAGCAAACTTCCTGGCTCTGCTTAGCTTTGATTCGCTCTGTCGCGTTCGCACATCATGTTGTCCTCCCCGCGCTTCGCGCAGGGAGGACAACATGATGAAGCTCGGGAGGAAAACCGAAACGTCAGCGCCACTGGAGTGGCGCGCTCCCAGCGTTGACTATGACCCCGACGATGTCCGGTAGATCGCGTCGACATGGATGTCGGCGCAGTCGATCAGCAGGAAGCTGGGGTCGATTCCCTCGAAGGCCAGGAACAGGTCGGTGCCGCCCAGCATGATCGCTTCGGCGCCGCGCTCGCAGAGCTTCCGGCCCTGCTCGACGAAGAGCTGGCGCTGCGCGTCATCGACGCGGCCGGCGGTGGCCATCGTGACGTAGGCCGTGTGGACCCGATCGAGCGCGTCGCCTTCGGGCAGCACGACCTCGACCGACGTGAGGCTGCCGTAGAGCCGGCTCTCCATCACCGTGCGCGTGCCCATGATGCCGATCCGCCCGAGCCCTCGACGCTTGATCTCGGCGCCGACCTCCGGGATGGCGTTCAGGACCGGCAACGGCGAGATCGCGATCAGGTCATCGACACAGAAATGGCCGCCCATCGAGGTGATGGCCGCGGCGCCGGCGCCGGCCGCTTTCATGCGGCCGACCAGGCGGGCGAAGACCTCGGCCTGCCTGCCGGGATCGTGCTCGTTCATGTTGCGCGACATCTCGCGCACGTCGGCATGGCAGATCGTGACCTCGAGCGGGATGCCGGAGGCGGCATGTCGGTCGATCAGGCCGCGATAGTAGAAGTCGGTGGCGGCGGGCCCGATGCCGCCGATCAGTCCAATATGCATGGCGCCGACTGTGGCGCGCCGCCGCCGCGAGGGCAATCGTCGCCGGCCTGGCCGTCAGCCCGCCGCCCGGGCCTCGCGGAACGATATGAGGCGGCCCTGCCTTTCGTCCCACAGCGCCAGGCGCACGCAGCGAAAGCTCTCGAGCAGGGTCAATCGACCGACATCGCGCAGCTCCGGATGGTCGCGCAGCACGCGCGACAGCCGGTAGAACGGGATATTGCTGCACAGATGATGGACATGGTGCACGCCGATGTCGCCGGTGAACCAGCGCAGGAAGGCCGGCAGGTCGTAATGCGAGCTGCCGTACAAGGCTGCGTCGTGCAGGCTCCAGGCCTCGTCGTTCGCCCAGGTCGTGTGCTCGAACTGATGCTGGACGTAGAACAGCCAGACCCCGACCGAGGCCGAGAGCAGGACGATCGGCAGGTGGACGAGCAGGAACGGGCCGATGCCGATGAGCCAGATCAGCAGGGCGGCGGTCGCCACGATCGCCAGATTGGTCGCCATGGTGCTGGCCCATGGCCGCCAGCCTCGCCGCATCGATCCGACCGGCAGGCGATGCTGCAGGATGAACAGATAGGCCGGGCCGAGCCCGAACATCACCAGCGGATGGCGATACAGGCGGTAGCGCAAGCGACCCCAGATCGAGCGCGCGCGATACTCGGCTACCGTGAGCGTGTCGACGTCGCCGCGGCCGCGCCGGTCGAGGTTGCCAGTGGTGGCATGGTGCGTTGCGTGCATCTGGCGCCACACGCCGTACGGCGTGAAGGTCAGCACGCCGGCGATCCGGCCGAACCAGTCGTTTGCCAGCCGATGGCGGAAAAAGGAACCATGGCCGCAATCGTGCTGGATGGCGAACAGCCGTACCAGGAAGGCGCCGGCCGCCAGGGCGAGCGGCAGCGCCAGCCAGTAGCCGACATCGAGGGTCGCCCACGCCAGCACCCAGAGGGCGGCCAGCGGAATGATCGTGAGGGCGATCTCGAGGATGCCCCGGGCGTTGCTCGGCTGCCGGTAGCGCGCGAGAATCTGCGTCCAGGCGCGGGCCTCCATCGGGGCGGGCGTCTGGACCGCCGGGTTCTCAGTACCTCTCAAACGGGAAACCTTCCTGCCCACGGCCGACGACGTTTGGCTGCGTCGGCTGGCTCCTCTTAAAAGGTGCCGGTGATCGAGGCAACGGGACGAATCGTCCGGTCGTCGTCGACAATGAGGCCGCCGAGTGGCCGTCTCACGGCGGATTTGGACGACGCGGCATCGGCCTGGTCCTGGGCGCGACGGGCTTGATCCGGATCCGCATGGCCCGGTCCTTCGGCTGATCGATCTCGAAGGCGCCGGTCTTGCGGACCAGATCGCTCAGCTTGCGAAAGCCGTAGGTGCGCGGGTCGAAATCCGAGGCGATGTTGGAAAGCCGCTGTCCCACCACGCCGAGGCCGACCCAGCCTTCCTCGGTATCCATCTCCGCGATCGCCTTGGTCAGGAGGGGAATGGCGGCGCTCACCGGCTGGCGTGCCCTGACCGAACCGCCTTCCTCGGGCGTCGCCGGAACGGCTTCCGGCAGCAGGTTCTCGGTGTAGATGAAGCGTCGGCAGGCCTGGCGGAAGCTCTCCGGCGTCTTCTGGGTGCCGAAGCCGTAGACGTCGGCGCCCTCCTCGCGGAGCCGCGACGCCAGGCGGGTGAAGTCGCTGTCCGAGGAGACCAGGCAGAAACCCTCGAACCGCCGGCTGTGCAGCAGGTCCATCGCGTCGATCACCAGCGCAATGTCCGAGGCGTTCTTGCCGGTCGTGTATGCGAACTGCTGGTAGGGGTCGATGGCGTAGCGCTGCAGGATGTCGGCCCACGATTTCATGCGGGGGCTGGAGAAGTCGCCGTAGATCCGCCGGACGCTCGCCTCGCCGAACCGGGCGATCTCCTCGAACAGCCCGGCGGCGATGCGGGGCGAGGTGTTGTCGGCGTCGATCAGCACGGCAAAGCGGCGCGGGCGAAGGTCATCGGCCATGGCGACAGACTAGGCCGAAGTTCGCCTTTCCGAGAGCGCAATTTCGTCCGTCCGGGGAAAGATCGGATGCCGGTCACCCCCGGCGGCGAAGGGGAGGGGGCGGGCGGCCATAGGCGCTAACTTAACTTTGGCCGGTCCAGCAAAGTCCTCATCCTGAGGAGGTCTAGCGCCTATGGGGCGGGCGACCCGCGCCAAGGTGGCGCATCCCGGCCCGAACCCAGGCTCTATACCGTCCTCGAGTCGCCAATGCGTCGGAGGGAAAGCGTCGTGATGCGCCCGAAGAACGGATGGGATGCCCTTCGGCGCGAGGGCAGAGATTCCCGCCTCCTGCGCGACACTTGATGGAGTTCCGGGGCGGCGATGAAGGACCATTTCCATCTTGCCTGGTTCCTGTCGCAGGGCTACGGCCCGAAGACATGGCGCTCGCGCTGGCCGGGCAGCGCCAGCGACCTCGCGCGCTGGATGATGCCGGACCTCTTCCTCGACCTCGCCAGGGGGCTCGATCGCTGCTGCTTCGACTACATGATCATCGAGGACTCCTCGATGGTGCCGTACACCTACCAGGGCACGCACGACGTCTACCTGAAGTACGCCGCGAGCACGCCCAAGCTCGACCCCGCGGTGCTGGTCTCCTATCTCGCCCCCGCGACCACGACCCTGGGCCTGGTGCCGACGCTGTCGACCAGCGAGTACCCGCCGTACCTGATGGCCCGCCTGGTCAATACGCTCGATCACGTGACGGAGGGCCGGATCGGCTGGAACTGCGTCACCAGCAGCAACGACGGCGCGGCGGAGAACTATGGCCGCGACAGGCACCTGCCGCACGACGAGCGCTACGACGTGGCCGACGAGTTCGCCGACGTGGTGACCCGCCTCTGGGAAGGGTGGGAACCCGACGCGGTCGTGCTCGACCGCGACCGGCCCCTGTTCGGCGACGGCGCCAAGGTCCATCCGATCGATCACGTCGGCAAGTACTTCAAGGTCCGCGGGCCGCTCAACGCGCCGCGCTCGCCGCAGGGCCGCGTGCCGATCTGCCAGGCCGGCGGATCGCCGCGCGGCCAGGCCTTCGCCGCGCGCTGGGCCGATACCATCATCACCAACGCGCTCACCGTCGAGGCGATGAAGACGTTTCGCGAGGACGTGCGTCGCCGCGCAGCCGGCTATGGCCGCGACCCCGACAGCATCAAGGTGCTGTTCCTCGCCTATCCGATCGTCGACACCACCGTGGCGGCGGCGATGGAACGCAAGCGCCTGCAGGCGGAGGAGGATGGCCGCCACGTCGACATGAACCTCTCGGGCCTGTCCCGGCTGACCAACATCGACTTCTCGAAGTTCGACCTCGACGAGCCGTTGCCGGCGGGTCTCACCACCAACGGCCATCAGTCCTCGCTCGCCGGCTGGATAGGCAAGACGCCGCGGGCGCTCGCCACCGCCACCAGCGGCCGCCAGGGCATCGAGCTGGTCGGCACGCCCGACAGCGTCGCCGGCCGCATGCAGGAGATCATGCAGGAAGTGGGCGGCGACGGCTTCCTGATCTTCAACACCTATTTCGACCGGCGCTACATCATGGAAGTGTGCGACGGCCTGGTGCCCGAGCTGCAGCGCCGCGGCCTGGTCCGCAAGGCCTACGCCCACAAGCACCTGCGCGACAACCTGCTGGAGTTCTGAGCGAAAACCTCACCCTGAGGAGCCACGCGCAGCGTGGCGTCTCGAAGGGTGGGCAGCAGCCGACCCTTCGAGACGCGGCCTGCGGCCGCTCCTCAGGGTGAGGTAATCTTTGGTGCTTCAGCCTCAGAAAATCCCGCTCTGGACTTAAGGGAGCTTCAGTCTAGAGGGCGCAGGGCCCCTCAGCCCCGGGCCCTGCGCTGCAGGATCAGGTTGGCGGCGAGCGTCAGCGCCAAGGTCACTGCCATCAGCACGAAGGCGATGGCGCCGCCGAATGGCCAGTTGGTCTGCTGGGTGAACTGGTTGTAGACCAGCGGCGCCATCATCTTGAACAGCGGGCCGCCCAGCAGGAACGGCGTGGCGTAGGCGTCCGGGCATGGCGAGCGGCCACAGCACGCGGCGGAACATGGTGGCGGGTGGCGCGCCCAGGCTGAACGCCGCCTCCTCGACAGCGCGGTCGATACCTTCGATCACGCTCTGCAGCGACAGCACCATGAAGGGCAGGTTGACGGCGATGATGCCGATGATCACCGCGTTCTCGGTGAACATGATCTCCAATGGCCTGTCGATTAGGCCGATGCCCATCAGGGTGGCGTTGACGAAGCCCTTGCTGCCGAACACGACCATCCAGCCGGCCGCCCGCACCGAGTTGCCGACGAACAGCGGCAGCACGATCAGGATGATCAGCAGATGCTTCCAGCGGCTCTGCGTGCGCGCCACGACATAGGCGAGCGGAAAGCCCAGCACCAGGCAGATCAGGGTCACCAGGACGGCGATCTTGACCGTCGTTCCCAGGATTGCCGTGTAGTAGGGATCGGTGAAGAACTTGACGTAGTTTGCCAGAGTAAGCGCCTCGACCATCAGTTTCTTGGCCGGGATGAACTCGTTCAGGCTGTAGCGGAACAGGATGGCGAGCGGCGCGAACAGGCTGATGGCGACGAAGATCGTCGCCGGCGTCAAGAGCGCCGTCGCCGTCCAGCCGTCGCCCCGCCGCCGGACGGCGGCGGGGGAGCCATGCGCGATCGCCGTGTCGGTCATCCCTTGAACGACTTGTCCCACCATTCCTTGAAGGCGGAGTCGTTCTTGGCCATGTAGCCGTAGTCGAGATCGACCAGGCGCTTCTGCTCCTCCTCGGTGAAGCCGATGCGCTCGCGCAGCTCGGGCGCGACCTTGGCGTTGGTGACCGTCGGGTTGTAGCCCATGTCGATGGCGAAGTTCTCCTGCGCCGACGGCGCCAGCATGGCGTCGAGATAGGCGTAGGCCCCCGCCTTGTTGGGTGCGTTCTTCGGCATGACGAAGCCGGAGACGTACATCGGCACGCCTTCCTTGGGCGCCACGGTGGAGACGTTGATGCCGGCGTTCTGCCACTGCACGGCGCGCGCCTTCCACATGATGCCGCAGGCGATCTCCTCCGTCTTGAGCGCCTGCGCGAAGGCCTCGTTCGACGGGTAGATGCGGGCGCCCGCCTTCTTGCAGGCGATCAGCCGCTCCTTGCCCGGCTCGAAATTGCCGACCGAGCCGCCCGACGCCATGCCGGCGGCGAGCATCGTGTACTGGTACTGGATGTCGATGATGCCGAGCTTGGCGCCATGCTTGGGATCGAGCGTGTCGGCGAAGCCCGTCGGCGCCGCCATCAGCTTGGGATTGTAGAGCACCACCTTGCCCGAGAAGATGTGGCCGACGCCGTAGGGATACTTCATCGCCGGGATGAGATTGGCCGAGTTGGGGATCTTCGAGTAGTCGAGCTGCTCGATCGTGCCCTGCTCGTTCATCTCGTACATGTTGGCCGCCGACACGCCCTGGATGTCGGAGGTGCCGCGGCGCAGCGACCTCTCGGCCAGCACCTTGGCGCGGCGCGGCGGATCGTTGGCCTCGTCCTTGACGACGTCCCAGCCCTTGGGGGCGAGCAGGGGCGTCTCGATGTTCTTGGCCAGCAGGCGCGAATAGTCGCCGCCCCAGGTACCGATGACGATGCGCTTGTTGTCCTGCGCGAGCGCGGGGAATGCCGCGCCGGCGGCCAGGGCTGCGCCGCCGCCCAGCAGGCTGCGGCGATGGATGGTGTAACGGTTCGACATGAAGGTCTCCTGATATTCTCGTTGGCGTCTACTCGTTGAAGACTTGGCCGGCCGAAGCGGGCCACCCCACATGAACGGGCCGGCCGACATCCGGCGCGAACCCGCCCTCCCGATTGGCAATTTGCACGATCAGCCGGTCGCTGGGCGACAGGCGGACATGAATGTCGATCTGGGCGCCGAGATACGACACGAATTCCACTGTACCCGGCAGGCTGTTGTCGAGTCCGCTGTTGGCGCTGGCGGTGATCTCGACCCGCTCCGGGCGGATGGCGAGCACGCCGCGGCCGGCGGTGCCTCCGGTGCAGGCGAGCGACAGCCCGCCGTCGCTGCGGAAGCGGCCGGGCGCCTCGACCGTGCCCTCGACGAAGGTGCTGCGGCCGACGAAGCCGGCGACGAAGCGGTCGGCCGGGCGCTCGTAGAGATCGCGCTGGCTGCCGACCTGGCGCACCGAGCCCTCGTTCATCACCACCAGCCGGTCGGCCATGGTGAGCGCCTCTTCCTGGTCGTGGGTCACCATGACGGTGGTGAGCCCGAGCTGGCGCTGCAGCTCGCGAATCTCGACCCGCACCTCCTGGCGCAGCTTGGCGTCGAGATTGCTGAGCGGCTCGTCGAGCAGCAGCACGTCGGGGCGGATGGCGAGCGCGCGGGCCAGCGCGACGCGCTGCTGCTGGCCGCCCGAGAGCTGGCGCGGCAGGCGGCCGCCGTAGCCGCCGAGCCGCACCAGGGCCAGCGTCTCCTCGACCCGCCGCTCGATGTCGGCGCGCGGCAGCTTGCGCATCTCGAGGCCGAAGGCGACGTTCTGGGCCACGGTGAGGTGCGGGAACAGGGCGTAGCTCTGGAACACCATGCCGGCGTTGCGCTTCCACGGTGGCAACAGTGTGACGTCGCCGCCGGCCAGGCGCACGCGCCCGGACGTCGGCTCGATGAAACCCGCGACCATGCGCAGGGTCGTCGTCTTGCCGCAGCCCGACGGGCCCAGCAGGACAACGAACTCGCCGTCGGCGACGTCGAGCGAGACGTCGCGCACGGCGTGGAAATCGCCGTAGCGCTTGACCAGCCGATCGATGTCGAGCCGGGCCATGTCACACCACCCGGGCGAGCTTGACGTAACGGTCGGTGATCAGCATCACCGTGGCGATCAGCAAGATCTGCACCACCGACACCGCGGCGATCGTCGGATCGATCTTCCATTCGAGATACTGGAGGATGACGATCGGCAGGGTGGTGCGGCCGGGCCCGACCAGGAACAGGCTCATCTCGAGGTTGCCGAACGAGGTCACGAAGCCAAACAGCGCGCCGGCCACGATGCCGGGCCGGATCGCCGGCAGGGTGATGCGCCAGAACGTGACCCACGCGTTGGCTCCCAGGTTCTGGGCTGCCTCCTCGGTGCTGCGATCGACGCCGGCCAGGCTCGCCGTGACCAGCCGCACAACCCAGGGAATGACGATCACCGTGTGGCCGGCGACCAGGGCGTAGAAGGTGCCGAGCACGTCCATGTCGAGGCCGTGCTCGACCTCGACATGGAACACGTACATGGCGGTGCCCAGCACCACGCCGGGCACGATCAGCGGCATCAGCAGCAGGCTGGCGAGCGGCATGCGAAAGCGGAACTCGAAGCGCACGACGCAGAGCGCGGCCGGCACGCCCAGCGCCAGCCCGATCAGGGTCGCCAGCACGCCGACCTGGAAGGACAGCCGGAAGCCGTCGAGGAACTTGCGCTGGTCGAGGATGGCGGCAAACCATTTCAGGCTGTAGCCCTCCGGCGGGAAGGACGGGATCTCCTGCCGGAAGAAGGCCAGCCAGACGACGAAGATCATCGGCACCAGGATGTAGAGCAGCGCCAGCGATGCGGCGCCGTTCAACGCCCATCGCAGCGCCCGCCGGCGGATGATGGCGAGGGTGTCGGTCATCGGTTTCCCTCATGGCCGGGAGCGCGCCACTCCGTGGCGCTCATGATCTGTCGCAACTGCAAGACCGTGAGCGCCACGGAGTGGCGCGCTCCCAGCAGGAGGGCATAGGCATATGGCAACCAAAGTCCGTCATCCCGACCGGAGCCGAGCGTAGCGAGGCGTAGTGCAGGGACCCTTCTTCTTGCCGCATCAGCAAGAAAGGTCCCTCGACTGCGCCGCCCTGCGGGCGGCTCCGCTCGGGATGACGGGATTTTATTGCCATGCGCGAATGCACTGTCCCGGCGGGGGAGGGAAACGCGAACCTGAGGTAACCCCAACCCGTCATTGCAACTGATTCTTGTGGAACTTGCCGGCCTTCATGATCGCCGGCAGGTGGGCGCCCTGGTCGAGGAACAGCTCGAGCTTCTTCAGCGGGTTGCCGTCGACCACGATCAGGTCGGCATAGGCGCCCGGCGCGACGATGCCGAGCTTGCCTTCCTGGCGCAGGATCTCGGCGCCGACGAGGGTGGCCTGGCGGATGATCTCGATCGGCTTCAGCACCTTGGCGCGATGGATGAACTCGAGGCTCTGGTCGACCTGCAGTGCCCCCAGGAGGTCGGTGCCGTAACCCACCTTCACGCCGGCGGCCTTGCAGATCTCGAGCGAGCGCAGCGCGCCCTCGAGCACGATGTCGTTCTTGTCGAGCATGTCCTGCGTCATGCCGAACTGCGCCGCCCGCTCCTTCATCGAGAAGTAGGTCACCAGGTTGGCGATCATGTAGCCGCCCTTGGCCTTCAGCAGCTTGGCCGACCTGGCGTCGATCAGGTTGCCGTGCTCGATGGTGCGCACGCCGTTGTTGACCGCGCGGGTGATCGCTTCCGGCGTGTAGGCGTGCGCCAGCACGTAGCGGCCGAAATTCTTCGCCTCGTCGGTCGCGGCGGCGATCTCGGCCTCGGAGAACTGCAGCGAATCGAGCGGGTCGTAGGGCGAGGCGACCCCGCCCGAGCACATGATCTTGATCTGGTCGGCGCCCTGGCGCATCTGCTCGCGCACCAGCTTGCGCACCTCGTCGGCACCGTCGGCGACGGCCATGCAATAGACCATGGCGTTGCAGCAGTTGCAGGGCGCGCCCTGGTCGGTGCGGCGGCGCGAATCGCTGTGGCCGCCGGTCGGCCCGATGGCGCGGCCGGAGATGAACAGGCGCGGTCCGGCAATCAGGCCGGATTCGACGGCGGTCTTGATGCCCCAGTCGGCGCCACCGGTGTCGCGCACCGTGGTGAATCCGCGGTCGAGCATGCCCTTCATCAGGTCGGCGGCGCGCGCCGTCAGCAGGGTGAGCGGCATGTTCTCGAGGAAACGGATGTTCACCTCGACCAGGAAGACGTGGACGTGGCAGTCGATCAGGCCGGGCATCAGGGTACGCTTGCCGCAATCGACGACCTGCGCCTGGGGCGCCTTGATCGGCTTGGCCGACACTTCCTTGATGAGGTCGCCCTCGACCAGCACCTCGTAGCCGCCGCGCGCCTCGCTCCAGCGCGGATCCAGAAGGTTCAAGTTCCTGAAAAGAAACTGCGGCATCAAGGCTCCCCCGACAACGTGCCGGCACCCTACGACGCCCGGCGCTTTGACGCTACAGTCGGGCGATGGTCGGAGTCCCCATGGCGCGAGCGAGTGTTGGAGCCGAGGTCGACGACGCGCACGCAGAGGCCGCGGCGCGCGACCGGCCGCGCATGCGACGGGTCGTCGTCATCGGCACCACCGGGTCGGGCAAGAGCACGCTGGCGGGGCGCCTCGGCGCACAGACTGGCTTGCGCGTCGTCGAGCTCGATGCGCTCTACTGGGGGCGCGACTGGCAAGGGGTTCCGGTCGACCTGTTCCGTCACCGCGTCGAGCGCGAGACCCGGGACGGCGGCTGGATCGTGGTCGGCAATTATGGCCAGGTGCGCGACCTGGTCTGGCCGGCGGCCGACACGGTGGTGTGGCTCGATCTGCCGCTGTCGCTGGTGATGTGGCGGCTGGTCCGCCGGACCATTCGTCGCGCCGCGACCCGGGAAGAGCTGTGGGGCACCGGCAACCGGGAATCCTTCGTGCACGCTTTCTTCAGCCGTCAATCGATCCTGCTGTGGGCGCTCAGGACCCATCGGCGGAACCGCGAGAAGTACGGCAAGGAGTGCGCCGCCCTGGCGGAGACCATGCACGTCGTGCGGCTGTCGTCGCCCCGCGAGGTTGAGCGCTTCCTCGCCGCGCGCTAAGCAGGCGGGATGTCGGTCCACGCCTTCTCCTGCTTCGACGGCCATACCTGCGGCAACCCGGTGCGGCTGGTGAGCGGCGGCGCGCCGCTGCTCCGGGGCGCCACCATGAGCGAGCGCCGCCTCGATTTCCTCGCGAACCACGACTGGATCCGCAAGGCGCTGATGTTCGAGCCGCGTGGCCACGACGTCATGTCCGGCTCGATTCTCTATCCGCCGACCCGCGCCGACTGCGACGTCGGCATCCTGTTCATCGAGGTGAGCGGCTGCTTGCCGATGTGCGGCCACGGCACGATCGGCACCGTCACCATGGCGGTCGAGAACGGCCTGGTGTCGCCGGCCACGCCGGGCGAGCTGGCGATCGACGCCCCAGCCGGCCGCGTCGTCGCTCGCTACGTGCAGGATGGCCGCTTCGTCGACAGCGTGCGCATCACCAACGTCGCCTCCTACCTGGCGGCGAGCGAGGTCGCGATCGACTTGCCGGGCGTCGGCGAGCTGGTGCTCGACATCGCCTATGGCGGCAATTTTTATGGCATCCTCGAGCCGCAGAAGAACTTCGCCGGGCTCGAGGCGATGTCGGCCGGCGACGTGTTGCGCCTCTCGCCGATCGTGCGGCGGCTCCTGAACGAGAAGATTCAGCCGGTCCATCCGGAGAATTCGACCATCCGCGGCGTCAGCCACGTCATGTGGACCGGCAAGCCGCGCGACAAGCGCGCCCACGCGCGCAACGCGGTGTTCTACGGGGACAAGGCGATCGACCGCTCTCCCTGCGGCACCGGCACCTCGGCACGCATGGCCCAGCTCGAGGCGCACGGCAAGCTGAAGGTCGGCGACGAGTTCGTGCACGAGAGCATCATCGGCTCTCTGTTCGACGGCCGCGTCGAGGGCAAGGCGCGCGTCGGCAATCACGACGCCATCGTCCCCTCGATCGCCGGCTGGGCCCGCCAGCACGGCATCAACACCATCTTCGTCGACGACCGCGACCCCTTCGCGCACGGGTTCCAGGTTGCTTAGGGTCACTGTTTGACTGCGAGCGACAACACCGCCTCACCCTGAGGAGGGCGCGTCGCGCCCGTCTCGAAGGGTGGGGTCACAGCACGGTTGTTGCCCATCCTTCGAGACGGCCGCTGCGCGGCCTCCTCAGAGGATGTGACTTTGTTGAACTCTGTCGTCCCTCTCCTGTCATCCTGAGCGCAGCGAAGGATCTCATCGCCAGAAGTTCCAAAGTACACTCGTACCAAGCGGCGATGAGGCGGTAGCGACCTCATCAATCGCCAGAAAAAGACCATCGAAAAAGTCACATCCTCTCAGGATGAGGTTATTCGCGTTTCCAAGTTGTTTGTTGAGGGGCTACTCCGCCGCCTTCGCCATCGTCGCAGGCGCGCGCACGCCGCCTCGCGCGAAGATCGCGTCGATGTCGGCGCCGCCGTAGCCCAGCTCGCGCAGGATGTCGGGGCCGTGCTCGCCGATGTGCGGGGCGTGCTGCTGCGGCGGGTGGGTCGCGGCCGGCGGCAGGCCGGGGATGTTGGCGACCGGCATGCGGCCGAAGCCGTCCTGCTCGATCCAGTCGAGCGAGCCCGATTCGGTGACATGCGGATGGTCGAGATAGTCCTGGTAGTTGTTGACCCGCTCGCAGAACACGTCGTTGGGCTGCAGGAGCGCGATCCATTCCTCGGTGGTCTTGCCCGGCATCGTCTCGTTCAGCGCCTTGATGATCCTCGGCGCGTTCCTGATGCGGCTCTCGTGGGCCTGCAGATCGGGATCGTCGGCGATGTCCTGGCGGCCGATCAGCTCGAACAGCAGGCGGAAATGGTGCGGCCGCATGGCGCTCACCATGATGTAGCCGTTGGCCGTCTTGTAGCTGCCGGCCGGCATGTAGAGCGGCGGCGGCGTGCCCTTGGAGAACACGTACTCCATCAGCTTGGCGCCCTGGTAGGCGGCGGCCGCGCGCATCAGGCTCGAATCGATGTAGCTGCCTTCGCCGAAGCGCAGCTGGCGCATCAGTGCCGGCGCAATCGCCTGGAAGGTGTAGAGGCCGGTGGTGACATCGACCGCGATCATGCCCTGGCGCCATGGCGTGCCGTCGGGCAGGCGGTTCATCACCATCATGCCGCTGAACGCCTGGATCAGCCCGTCGACGGTCGGCCGCTTGCTGTAGGGGCCGGTCTGGCCGAAGCCCGAGACCGAGCAGTAGATGACCTTGGGATTGACCTTCCTGATCTCGTCGTAGCCGAAGCCCAGCCGGGAAATCACGCCGGGCCGGAAGCTTTCCATCACGACGTGGGCCTTGGCGGCGATCTTCTTCACCACGGCGATGCCGTCGGGCGACTTGAGGTCGAGCGCGATCGAGCGCTTGCCGCGGTTGAAGGCGACCGAATGGGCGCAGTGGTCGCCCTTCAGCTCGCCCAGCAGGCGGCCCCAGTCGCCCTCCGGCGGCTCGATCTTGATGACGTCGGCGCCGTGCAGGGCGAGCAGCATCGAGGCGTGCGGCCCGGCGACGCCCTGCGTGAAGTCGAGAACGGTGATTCCGTCGTAGGCGCCCCTGGTCATCGTCTCCCCTGCTGCTCCAGCGTGGTGAACGTACGTTCAGCGCCATTGCGGGCGCAAGGCCGGCCCTGCAGGGAAGCCATGCGCATGACGCCTCTCACGCCACCACGGGCAGGGCCTGGATCCGGTAGCTGTGCGTGATCTTCCTGCCGAGCACCGGATCCTCGAGCTCCATCGTGAAGCGCGGGGCGGCGCGGATGGCGCCGATCGCCGGCAGGGTGCCGCAGAACATCGCGACCCCGGGAGGCAGGCGCTTGTCGCCGTCGCGCCAGCCGGCGATCAGCTCGCGCGGCGTGCGGATCCTGGCCAGCGTGCCTTCCTGGTAGAGGACCGGCTTGCCGCCCTCCTCGACGAAGCTGCGCAGGATCAGCTGGTCCCAGTGCGGCTCGACGTCCTCGAAACGCCATACCGCGCGGCCGACGACCTTGGGGCAGAGCTGCTTGGAGACGGCGACGCCGTAGCTTTCGACCCGGCGGTCGGTGTGATCGGCGCCTACCGTCACCCACAGCCGGTCGGGCGTGCCGACCAGCACCGGCTCGGCCTCGCCGGAGGTGTCGTCGCCCAGCACCTCGATGCTGTCGGCCTGGGTCAACAGGCTGGTCGCGACCCGATAGTAGAGCGGGACCCTGGACGGCGGCTGCACGCCGATCGCCTTCAGCTCCTCGATGTGATGCTCGAGGGCCGCGACGTCGCGCCCCGTCCAGCCGGCGATCACCAGGTCGTCGATCTCGACGGCTTTCCCGTCGAAGGCGAGCTGCGCCACGGCTACAGGACGGCGAGCTGCGAGTTCAGCAGGTCGGTCACCAGCATGTAGCCCGGCGCGTGGGTGATGCAGAACTCGGGCTTCACCGTGGCCACCACCGATTGCGGGGTGACGCCGCAGGCCCAGAACACCGGCAGCTCGTCGTCGTGCACCGGAACGCCATCGCCGTAATCGGGTTTGGCGATGTCCTTGATGCCGATCAGCTCGGGCTTGCCGAGATGCACGGGCGCGCCGTGCACGGAAGGGAAGCGCGTCGTCACCTGCACGGCGCGGATCGCCTCGGCTGGCCGGAACGGCCGCATCGACACCACCATCGGTCCGTGGAACGGACCGGCCGGCTTGCACTGGATATTGGTCCGGTACATCGGCACGTTGACGTTGCAGCTCTGGTGGCGGATCTCCAGGCCGTTCTCGATCAGCGCCTCCTCGAAGGAGAAGGAGCAGCCCAGCACGAACGACACGAGGTCGTCGCGCCACACCTTCGTGAGGTCGTCGACCTCCTCGATCAGCTCGCCCTTCTTCCACACGCGGTAGCGCGGGATGTCTGTGCGGATGTCGAGATCCTCGCCCAGGTTGGGCAGGCGCCAGTCGCCCGGCTCGGACTGGCCGAGCAGGGGGCAGGGCTTGGGGTTGAGCTGGCAGAAGCGCGCGAAATCGGCGGCGAGCTCCTTCGGCAGGATGGCGAGGTTGCCCTGGACGTAGCCCGGCGCCATGCCCGAGGTCGGCTGCCGGAAGGCCCCGGCGCGGATCCTCCGCCGCGCGTCGCGACCGGTCTCGCCCTTGATGCTGGTGATGGTGTCCATGGTGGGGTCCTTGGCTTTGGCGAAGCTGCCGCTCAGATTACACATCCCCGGCCTTGATGGGGAAGTGTCGCCGCCTGCCCTGAGCGAAGCCGAAGCGTCATACGGTGACGGGGTCATGGCCGGGAGCGGGCCACTCATAGGCGCCGACTTTGGCCGGTCCTGTAAAGTCCTCATCCTGAGCAGGTCGCGTAGCGACCATCTCGAAGGATGGGCGACACACGAGATCGTTGGAATACCGGTGTCGCAGCACGCAGTTTTGCTGCCACCCTTCGAGACGCGGCCCTCCGGGCCGCTCCTCAGGGTGAGGTCTTCGGTAAAGTCAGCGCCTGTGGGAGCGCGCCACTCCGATGGCGCTCTTCCTGTCGATCACACACCCCCATGAGCGCCATCGAATTGGCGCGCTCCCAGGCATGAGATCCGTCGCCAACTCAAACGTGCTGGCCGCCGTTGATCTGGATCTCGGCGCCGCTGACGTAGCTCGCGCCCTTCTCGCACAGGAAATGGATGACGTCGGCGACCTCGTCGGGCGTGCCGAGGCGGCGCATCGGGATCTGCTCCTCGACGATCTTGTCGGTGCCGGGCGACAGGATGGAGGTGTCGATCTCGCCCGGCGCGATGGCGTTGACGCGGATGCCGCGCGGCCCGAAATCGTGCGCCATCTCGCGCGTCAGCGCCGCCAGTGCCGCCTTGGATGTGGCATAGGCCGTGCCGGCGAAGGGATGAACGCGGCTGCCGGCGATCGAGGTGACGTTCACCACCGCGCCCTGCGCCGCCGCCAGCTCGTCCATCAGGCCGCGGGCCAGCGCCACCGGCGCGAAGAAATTGACGTTGAAGACGTCGCGCCACAGGTCGAACGGCGTGTCGATGGCGCCCAGCCGCTCGCCTTTCTTGCTCTTGGGCGAGATCGCCGCGTTGTTGACCAGCGCATCGAGCTTTCCGCCGGCCACCCGGGCGCGGATCTGCTCGATGCCGCGACCGAGATCGACCGGGTCGGCGAGGTCCATCTGGACGTGATTCTCGCCGCCGCTCGGCCACGGGCAGAGCGCGCTGAAGGGCTGGCGCGACACGGTGATCACCCGCCAGCCGCCGGCGCTGAACTTCTTGACCGTCGCATGGCCGATGCCGCGGCTGGCGCCGGTCAGGACCAGGGTCCGTACGTTGTCGTGCAGGGTTGCCGGTTTCATCGCTGGCTTCCACATTGCGCCTGAAAGGACGATCTTACCCCGCCGGGAGGGCGATGGCGCGACTGATATGGGGACTGGATACGGGAATTCGGGCGAGAAAGTCGAATTTTCGCCAAACCGTTGTGCCAAGGCATTGCCCGGAAACGTTTTCCCTCGTGCGTCCTCGTCCGGGCGCGTCACCAGGGGCTGGTAACGAAGCAAGTGCTCCGACATCGCTGTCGTCCCGAGCCCCGGGAGACCTTTCAGGCCGCATGAAAGGTCCCTCGCCGCGCTCGAGGTGACAGAAGTGCCGTCACACTTGGAACACTTGTTTCGTTGCGGGCTCCAGGAAGGTCAGGTAGCGCGCGTTCATGTCCTCCGATAACGTCCAGGCCCTGCCTCCCGGAACGCGGCTCGGCGACTACCGCTTCGACGCCGTGATCGGCCAGGGCGGGTTCGGCATCACCTATCGCGCCTTCGACACCCAGCTCGCCAAGTTCGTCGCCATCAAGGAGTATCTGCCGGTCGAGTTCGCGATCCGTCGCGAGGACGGGCAGGTGGCACCGCGCGGTGCGCGCTTCGCCGACGATTTTGCCTGGGGTCGCGATCGCTTCCTCGACGAGGCGCGCGCGCTCGCGCGCTTTCGTCATCCGCACATCGTGCCGGTGCTGCGCTACTTCGAGGCCAACGGCACCGCCTACACGGTGATGGAATTCGAGGACGGCAAGAATCTCGCCGAGCTGCTGCGCGATCCTGGCCGCCCGCTGTCGCCCGACGACGTGCGTCGGCTCGCCGAGGCGCTGCTGAGCGGCCTGCGCGCCGTCCATGCCGAGAATTTTCTCCATCGCGACATCAAGCCGTCGAACATCATGGTGCGCCGCGACGGCGTTCCCGTGCTGATCGATTTCGGCGCCGCGCGGCAGGCGATCGGCGGACGCACGCGCACGCTGACCAGCGTGCTGACGCCGCAGTACGCGCCGATCGAGCAGTATGCGCTCGACGCCAGGCAGGGCCCGTGGAGCGACATCTATTCGGCAGGCGCGGTGCTTCACCACGCGATCACCGGCCAGCCGCCGGCCGATGCCGCCGCGCGCGTCGGTGCCGACCCCTATCGTCCGCTTGCGGGGGGACAAGGGACACGTTTCGATGCGGCTTTTCTCGCCGCGATCGATCGCGCGCTGGCCTTCGCGCCGGCCGACCGACCGCAAAGCATCGCGGCGTGGCGGGCGCTGTTCGCGCCGGCGAATGCGCCCGTGGAAGAGGTCGCGACCGAACGCGTTGCCGATGCTGGTGCCGAGCCTGCCGCCGCCGCGACGCCGCGGTTGGGCGGCGCCGTGCGCGAGGCCGGCGATGCGGTGCCGGAAGCGCGCAGGAAATCGCGTGTCGGCCTGATCCTGGCCGGCGTGAGCGTCATCGTGATCGCTGCCGCAGCGTGGCGTTTCCAGGCGGATGTCCGCCAGCTCCTGGCCGGTCCACCGACGACGGCTGCCACGACCGCGCCGGCGTCATCGCCTGTTCAAACGGCGGCACCAGCGGCGCCGGCAGCGACGCCATCGCCAGCACTCACGCCGCCCGCGGTCTCGCCGACGCCTGTGACGGCGCAGCCGGCACCGCCACCGACGACTCGACCGGAGCCAACCGCGGCCCAGAAGGAGTTGATCGACCAGGCCCATCGCGCCGCTCTCAGTGCGGCGCTGGTGCTCGAGCGCGCCGAGGAAGCGGCGCGCGCCGCGCGCTCGCTGGCCGGCGAGGCGCGGATCGTGGCAGCGCGGGCGGCACGGCCGGATCTCGAGAAGTCCGAGCGTCTCTCCTATGACGGCGGCGCGAGCTATATCGGCCAGGCTGAGGCGGGCAAGCGTCAGGGGCTGGGCGTCGCCGAGCTCGCCAACGGCGAGCGTCAGGCCGGCGAATGGTCGGCCGATCGCCTGAACGGGCTCGGCACGGTGCGGTTCGCCGACGACGTGCGCTATGCCGGACAGTGGCGCGACGGGCAGTCGACCGGGCTCGGCCTTCGCGAGAAGCCGGGAAGCGAGCGCGCCGAAGGCACTTTCGTCGATGGCCGCCTCGAGGGATTGGCGATTCGTCGCACGCTTGTCTCGCCCATCAAGGTTCAGTCCGGCGAGTTTCGCGCCGGCCTGCTGGAAGGGCCGGGCGTCGAGCAGGTCGCCGACGGCGAGCGTTACGAGGGACTGTTCCGAAACGGGCAGCGCAACGGCTACGGCGAGGCCATCGGTGCCGACGGCAAGGTGATCGCCGGTCGCTGGAGTGACGGAAAGCTCGTCGAATCAACGCCTTGATACCGATGGCATGGAAGTTGCGCCCCGCGGCATGCCCGTGAATGCCGCCGCCGTGACCAAGCCCCTGTCCGTTCTGCTGATCGACGACAATCCGACCCGTGCCGAGATCGTCGAGGCGGGATTGGCGGCGGCCGGCTATCGGCTGCTCGCCCGGCTGGAGGGAACGCAGGACCTGATCGGCCGGGTACGCAGTCTTGCCCCCGACGTCATCGTCGTCAGCATCGACAGCCCGAGCCGTGACACGATCGAGGACATGCGGCGCGCCACCGACCTGCTGCCCCGGCCGATCGCCTTTTTCGTCGACCAGTCGGACCCGGCGACCATTGCCGCCGCCATGGAGGCAGGCGTGTCGGCCTACGTCGTGAAGGGGCTGGCGCGGGACCGCGTTCGTCCGGTCGTCGATGTCGCCGTCGCTCACTTCAACCGATACCACGCCATGCGCGAGGAACTCGAGCGGGCGCGCCTGTCGCTGGTCGAGCGCAAGGCGATCGACCGCGCCAAGGGCTTCCTGATGGAGCAAAAGGGGATCACCGAGGAGGCCGCCTACCGCCTGTTGCGCAAGCTTGCCATGAACCAGAACAAGCGTATCGGCGAAGTCGCCCAGGACATCGTTACCTATGGGAAGGCACTGAAATGAGCTTTCCGGCAGCGAGTTGATCTGCTCGTTTTGCGAGCAGACATCCGGAGTGCCCGCCGAGCGATCATGCTGCACATGCGAGCATCATCGAATCACGCGTTGCCAAATTTCCGGAAGCGCCGCGCGCAGTTCCTCCAACTTGCAAAAAGTCCATCCATCGCAATAACTTAGGCCAACCTGGCTGCATCGTGGCAATGGTTGGCACGCTTCCTGCTGTCTCTACGGTGGCGGGTCCAATGGCGGATCTCTCCTGAAGTAGTGATGGCGAACCAGTGGCGGTTCGCGCGCGGACAACGGCGTCCTGCACGGTCAATTCGACGACCGGCGGGGCGTTTTTTTTTGGGGTAGCGAGGCGTGAAGGCTGACCTGGAACGATCGAAGCTGAACCTTGGAATCATTCCCCTCGTCGACTGCGCGCCGATCGTGCTCGCCGAGGAGCTGGGCGCCTTCGAGCGGCGCGGGCTGGAGGTGGATGTTCGTCGCGAGGCCTCCTGGGCGACGATTCGAGACAAGGTGGCGGTCGGCGTGCTCGACGCGGCGCAAATGCTGGCGCCGATGCCGCTCGCGACCACGCTCGGCATCGACAGCGTCAACGTGCCGATGATCGCTGCCATGACGCTCGATCTCAACGGCAACGCCATCACCCTGTCCGAGGCGTTGTGGCGGGAGATCGGGGACGCCGCGTCCGGTGCGCTACCGGACGGCCCGCTGGATTCCCGTGCGCTCCTGCCGGCCGTACGAGCCCGCGCCGCATCCGGTCGGCCGCCGCTGGCGCTGGCGTCGGTGTTTCCGTACTCGTCGCACAATTATCTGCTGCGGATGTGGCTCGCCGCCGGCGGCATCGATCCGGACCGCGACGTGCGGCTTTCCGTCGTTCCGCCTCCCCACATGATCGCCCACCTGTCCGGCGGTGTCATCGACGGCTACTGCGTCGGCGAGCCTTGGAACCAACAGGCGGTCTCGATGGGCATCGGGCGCATTGCGGTGGCGGGCTGCGACCTGTGGCCGGCGATGCCGGAAAAGGTGCTGGGAACGACCGAAGCCTGGGCGCGGCGCCATCCCGAGACTCTCGCCGCCCTGGTCGGGGCGCTGATCGAAGCCTGCGCCTGGCTCGATGAGCCGGCAAATCACGCCGAGGCGGCCCGCGTGCTCGCCAGCCCCCGCTACGTCAACGCACCGGCCGAGGTCATCGCCCGCTCGCTCGCCCTGCCCGGTTTCCACATCTTCCATCGCAACGGTGCCAATTTTCCGTGGCGGAGCCATGCCGACTGGTTCCTGGCGCAGATGGTGCGCTGGGGGCAGGCGAGCGCCGGCTGCGATCTGCGTGCCGTCGCCGACCGAGTGTTCCGCCCCGACCTTTTTCGGGCCGCTGCCGCGGCCCTGGGCATTGCCTGCCCCACTGAAGATCGAAAGCCGGAGGGAGCCCACGGCGAGCCGGCGGCACCGTCACGTGCCGTCGATCCGCCGGCCACGCGGCCCAACGCCTCGAACGCTCAATAGCCAAACAGGGATGCCGACATGTCACCACGCAAGCACTCCATAGCAATCCGTCGCCGAGGGCTCCTCGTCGCAGCCGCCGGCGCAGGCGCGCTCGGAATCGTTCCGCGGGCAACCCGCGCCGACACGCTCAAGGTCGAGAAGGACGAGCTGAAGCTCGGCTTCATCAAGCTGACGGACATGGTTCCGCTCGCCATCGCCAAGGAGAAGGGATTCTTCGAGGACGAGGGCCTGTTCGTCACGCTCGAGCCGCAGGCGAACTGGAAGGTCCTGCTCGATCGCGTCATCACCGGCGAGCTCGACGGCGCGCACATGCTCGCCGGCCAGCCGATCGCCGCGACCATCGGCTTCGGCACGAAGGCCCATGTGATCACGCCCTTCTCGATGGATCTGAACGGGAACGGCACGACGGTCTCGAACGAGATCTGGGCCGAGATGAAGAAGCATGTCCCGATGGGCGCCGATGGCAAGCCCGTCCACCCGATAAAGGCCAGCGCCCTCAAGCCCGTGATCGACAGGATGAAGGGCGAGGGCAAGGCCTTCAAGATGGGAATGGTCTTCCCGGTGTCGACCCACAACTACGAGTTGCGATACTGGCTGGCGTCGGGCGGTATCCATCCGGGGTTCTATTCCAGGACCGACGTCACCGGGCAGATCAAGGCCGACGCGCTGCTGTCCGTGACGCCGCCGCCGCAGATGCCGTCCACGCTGCAGGCGGGCACCATTCACGGCTATTGCGTCGGCGAGCCGTGGAATCAGCAAGCCGTGTTCAAGGGTATCGGCGTGCCGGTGATCACCGACTACGAGATATGGAAGAACAATCCGGAGAAGGTGTTCGGCCTCACCGCGCAGTTCGCCGCCAAGAACCCCAACACTGTCCTGGCGCTGACCAAGGCACTGATCCGCGCCGGCATGTGGCTCGACGCGAATGGCGATCGCAATCGCCCCGAGGCGGTCAAGATCATCTCCAAGCCCGAGTATGTCGGCGCCGACTACGAGGTCATCGCCAACTCGATGACCGGAACCTTCGAGTACGAGAAGGGCGACAAGAGGCCGGTCCCCGACTTCAACGTCTTCTTCCGCTACTTCGCGACCTATCCCTACTACTCCGACGCCGTCTGGTACCTCACGCAGATGCGGCGGTGGGGTCAGATTCCCGATCATCGCCCGGACGAGTGGTACGCCGAGACGGCGAAGCAGGTCTACCGCCCGGATGTCTACCTGAAGGCCGCCAGGATGCTGGTCGACGAGGGCAAGGCACGGAAGGAGGACTTTCCCTGGACGACCGACGGCTTTCGCGCGCCGACGGCGGAGAACATCGACGGCGTTCCCTACGACGGTCGCAAGCCCAACGCCTACATCGACAGCCTGTCGATCGGCCTCAAGGGCAAGCAGACCGTCGAGGGCTCTGAAGTGGTCGGCGGCTGACCATGACCACGATCACCGAACGAGCCGATCCTTCTGTCCTGCGCGAGCGTGAGCGGCGCGAGCGGCTGTTCGCCCGCATCACCAGGGCGGCGACCTATCTCGACGTCGCCGGGCTCGGCTGGCTGGTTCCGCTGCTGCGCATCGCCGCGGGCGACAGCCCGCGGCACCAGCTGGTCGAGCTGCGCCAGGTCCTGCTGGTGCCGCTTGCCGGGATTGTCGCCTTCCTGCTCCTGTGGGCGTTGCTCGCGCCCCAGGTGAAGACGTCGCTCGGCGCGGTACCGGGTCCGCTGCAGGTCTGGGAGCAGGCTGGCCACCTCTACAGCGACCATGTCGCGGAGCGTGCCAAGGAAGCCGCGTTCGACGCGCGGCAGAAGGAGCGCAATCGCAAGCTGGAGGCCGACGGCAAGGCGGACCAGGTCAAGTGGCGAAGCTTCACCGGCAAGCCGACCTATCTCGACCAGATCCTGACCAGCCTCGAGACGGTGGCGCTGGGCTTCTTCATCGCCACGCTGCTCGCCGTGCCCGCCGGCATCATGTGCGGCCTGTCGCGCACGGTGAACGGCGGGCTCAACCCGCTGATCCAGATCTTCAAGCCGGTGTCGCCGCTGGCCTGGCTGCCGATCGTCACCATGGTGGTGTCGGCGCTCTATCTCAATCCGTACGATTGGCTGCCCAAGTCGCTGGTCATCTCGGCCATCACCGTCACCTTGTGCTCGCTGTGGCCGACCCTGATCAACACGGCGCTCGGCGTCGCCTCGATCGACAAGGACCTGATGAATGTCGGCAAGGTCCTGCAGCTCTCGACGACCACGACGATCCGCAAGCTGGTGCTGCCGTCGGCGCTGCCCCTGATCTTCACCGGCCTGCGGCTGTCCCTCGGGGTCGGCTGGATGGTGCTGATCGCCGCCGAGATGCTGGCCCAGAACCCCGGCCTCGGGAAGTTCGTGTGGGACGAGTTCCAGAACGGCTCCTCGTCGTCGCTGGCCAAGATCATGGTGGCTGTCCTGACCATCGGCATCATCGGCTTCCTGCTCGATCGCCTGATGTTCGCGCTGCAGGCCGCCTTCACCTACGGCATGAAGCGCTAGCTCGAAAGGTCACGACAATGGCACTCCTCGAACTCAAGGGCGTGAGCAAGGGCTACGGCGACGCCAATCGGCGTACCGAGGTGCTCGACGACATCAATCTCTCGGTCGAGGAAGGCGAGTTCGTCGCCATTGTCGGGTTCTCGGGGTCGGGCAAGACGACCCTGATCTCCCTGATGGCGGGCCTGCTCGAGCCCGATGCCGGGGAGGTGACGATCCGCGGCAAGAGGATCGAAGGCGCCGGCCCCGACCGCGGTCTGGTCTTCCAGTCCTATTCGCTGATGCCCTGGCTCAACGTCAGCGAGAACGTCGCGCTGGCCGTCGATGCCGTGTTCGGCAAGGCTTCTCGCGCCGAGCGGCAGGCGCGGGTGCGGCGCTATGTCGGCATGGTCGGACTCGGCCATGCCGCCGACCGGCGTCCGGCCGAGCTGTCGGGCGGCATGCGCCAGCGCGTCGCGGTGGCGCGCGCGCTCGCCGCCGGCCCCGAGATCCTGCTGCTCGACGAGCCGCTGTCGGCGCTCGACGCCCTGACGCGCGGCAAGCTGCAGGACGAGCTCGAGGAGATTCGGGCGCAGGAAGGAAAAACTTTCGTTCTCATCACCAACGACGTCGACGAGGCCATTCTTCTCGCCGACCGCATCGTGCCGCTCAAGCCCGGCCCGAAGGCGACCCTGGGCCCGTCCTTCAGGGTGACGATGCCGCGGCCGCGGGATCGCATGGCGCTCAACGAGAACCCCGAGTTCATGCGCTTGCGCGCCGACGTCACGCGCTACCTGATGGACCTCGGCGCCGGCCAGCGCGAGGAGGAACAGGAGCGCCGCCTGCCCGACGTTCAGTCGGTCGTTCATCTCCAGCCGCCACCCGAGGTGGTCCGCAAAGCCGGCCGCTCGCCGATCCTCGAGCGCTATGTCGAGTTCTTCGACGTCAGCAAGACCTATCCGACGCCCAAGGGGCCGCTGACGGTGGTCGAGAAGTTCCAGCTCCTGATGAAGAAGGGCGAGTTCGTCTCGCTGATCGGGCATTCGGGGTGCGGCAAGTCGACCGTGCTGTCCATGGTCGCCGGCCTGACCGGGATCTCCGGCGGCGGCATCGTGCTCGACGGGCGCGAGGTCGATGCCGCGGGTCCGGACCGGGCGGTGGTGTTCCAGGCACCCTCGCTGATGCCTTGGTTGACGGCGCGCGAGAACGTCGCGCTCGGCGTCGACAAGGTCTATCCCCACGCGACCTCCGCCGAGCGACGCGAGATCGTCGAGTACTACCTGGCACGCGTCGGCCTGGCGGGCTCGATGCACCGGCTGGCCAGCGAGCTGTCCAACGGCATGAAGCAGAGGGTGGGCATCGCGCGCGCCTTCGCGCTGTCGCCCAAGCTGCTGCTGCTCGACGAGCCGTTCGGCATGCTCGACAGCCTCACGCGCTGGGATCTGCAGGAGGTGTTGATGGACGTGTGGAAGCGCACGCAGGTCACCGCCATCTGCGTCACCCACGACGTCGACGAGGCGATCCTGCTGGCCGATCGCATCGTCATGATGACCAACGGCCCCAATGCCACGATCGGCAGGATCGTCGACGTCGACCTGCCGCGGCCGCGGACGCGCAAGGCGTTGCTCGAGCACCCGGACTACTATCACTATCGACGCGAGGTCCTGACCTTCCTGGAAGAGTACGAGCACGGGGCCAGCCGCAAGAGCGCGGCGACGCCGGCAGTCTCGAGGGCGGCAGCGTGAGCGAGTTCGACGAACCCCAGAAGCAGTGGCTGCAGGGTTTCGTCAGTGGCATCGAGGCACGCAGGGCTGCCGACCGGCTGGCCGGGCGCGCGGCGGCCGGCATGGCGGCGCAACCGGTCGGTCCCGACGCCCTGCAGCACGCGGCGCAGGATCGCACCACGGCGGCGGGCGGCAAGCTGGTCGCCGAGGAGACAGCCAAGCGCCAGCGCAATCCGCTCGATCGCTGGGACGAGGTCGTGGCGCGTGCCGACGCGGGGCAGTTCCCCAAGGGCATGGACGTCTTCCTGACCAAGTACCAGGGCCTGTTCTATGTCGCGCCGGCGCAGAATTCCTTCATGTGCCGCCTGCGCATCCCCAGGTCTCGCCGATGCCGCGGACTCCTTCGGCGGCGGCTACACCGACGTGACGACGCGCGCCAACCTGCAGATCCGCGAGATCGGCGCGGCGCAGGCGGTCGACCTGCTGCTCGCCGTGCAGGCGCTCGGTCTCACGTCACGTGGCTCCGGCGCCGACAACATCCGCAACATCACCGGCAGCCCGACCGCGGGCATCGATCCGCAGGAGATCGTCGATACGCGGCCGCTCTGCGCGGCGATGCATCACTACATCCTCAATCATCGCGAGATGTACGGCCTGCCGCGCAAATTCAACATCGCCTTCGACGGCGGCGGCCGCGTGCCCGTGCTCGAGGACACCAACGACATCGGCTTCGTCGCCTGCCGGGTCACTGGCGGCGCCGGCTTCGAGCCGGGCGTCTATTTCCGCCTGCAGCTCGGCGGCATCACCGGCCATCTCGACTTCGCCTTCGAGACCGGAATTCTCCTGAAGCCGGAGGAGTGCGTGAAGGTGGCGGGCGCCGTCGTGCGCGCCTTCGCGGCGCACGGCGATCGCACCAACCGACAGAAAGCGCGCCTGAAGTACGTGATCGATCGCCTGGGCCGCGACGCCTTCGTGAAGGAAGTCGAGAGCGAGTACGGCGCGCCCCTGCGCCGCGCTGCTGGCGCCGAAGTGATGCCGCGCCCGCTGGCCGACAAGGGCGGGCACATCGGCGTGCACGACCAGAAGCAACCTGGGCGGAACTACATCGGTCTGGTGCTGCCGGTCGGCCGGATCACCACCGGCCAGATGCGCGGCCTCGCCGAGGTCGCCGAGCGCTTCGGCAGCGGCACGCTGCGTCTCACCGTGTGGCAGAACCTGCTGATCTCGGACGTTGCCGATCGCGACGTCGGGGTCTCCATCGCCGCCATCGCCGCGGCCTCGTGGCCTGCACCGGCAATGCGGGCTGCAAGTTCGCCGCCGCCAACACCAAAGGCCACGCACTGCATCTTGCCGACCATCTCGAGGCGCGGCTGGCGGTCGATCTGCCGATCAACATCCACCTCACCGGCTGCCATCATTCCTGTGCCCAGCACTACATCGGCGATATCGGCCTGATCGCCACCAGGGTCGAGCGCGGCGACGACGGCGTCGAGGGCTATCACGTCTTCATCGGTGGCGGCGCGGCGGCAACCAACGAGCAGGCGATGGCGCGAGAGTACGCCCAATCGGTCGCCTTTGACGATCTGCCGCCGCTCCTCGAACGCCTGATCGCAGCCTGGCTCGATCATCGCCGGGAGCCCGGCGAAACGTTCTTCGCATTCTGCAGTCGCCACGAGGTCGGCCAGCTGCGCGCCCTCGCCGAGCGCGCCCCGCTGCAGGCCATCGCCGCATGAACGCCGTCACGCCCATCCCGTCGCTGATCCCCGACAACGCGCCGTTCAGCAGCGAGCAGCGCGCCTGGCTGAACGGCTTCTTCGCGGCCTGGCTCGGCATCGACGGCGCCGCGGCCAGCCAGCCCGAGCCGGCAGCCGCCCAGCCGGACGAAGACTTCCCGTGGCACGATGCTTCGCTGGCGATGGTCGAGCGGCTCGAGCTTGCCCGTGACCGCAAGCCCGAGCGACGGCTCATGGCGGCGATGGCCCAGCTCGATTGCGGCCAGTGCGGCTACCTGTGCCAGACCTATGCCGAGGCGGTATGGTCTGGCGGCGAAGCCGATCTCGGCCGCTGCGTGCCGGGCGGCAAGGAGACCCAGCGCAAGCTCAAGGAGCTGATGGCGGGACTCGACGGGGAGCGCGGCGGCGTGACCGGCGCGCCGGCGGTGAAGGCGGCGGGCAGTCTCGGCTTCTCGCGTGACCGGCCGGCGCTCGCCACCCTGGTCGATGCCCATCCGCTCAATCGGCCCGGGTCGGGAAAGGACGTGCGCCATGTCGTGCTCGACCTGTCGACGACCGATGTCACCTACGAGGCCGGCGACAGCCTCGGCGTCTTCGCCCGCAAGAACCCGGTGCTGGTGCAGGCGGTGCTCGACCGCCTGGGCGCGAGCGGCGAGGAGATGGTGGGCTACGACGGCGAGGCGCTTCCCTTGCGGCAGGTGCTGCTCAGCAAGGTCGACATTGCCCGCCCGAGCGACGAGAGCATGCTGTTCCTGGCCGAGCGCGCCTTCGACGGCGAGGAAGCCCTGCAGCTGCAGGCGCTGGCGCGCGGCGAGGGCCGGCCCGAGCTCGCCGAGGCCGACCTGCTCGATCTCCTGATGGCGTTCCCGTCGGTGATGCCGTCGCTGCCCGGGCTCCTGAGATCGCTCGACCGCCTGCAGCCGCGGCTCTACTCGATCGCCTCGTCGCCCAAGGCCCATCCGCGCGAGGTGCATCTCACCGTATCGGCCGTGCGCTGGGACAGCAACGAGCGCCAGCGCACCGGCATCGGCTCATGCTACCTCGCCGACTTTGCCAAGCCGGGCGACGTCGTGCCGGTGTTCGTGCAGAAGAGCCATGGCTTTGCCCCACCGGCCGACGACTCCGCCGCCGCCATCATGGTCGGGCCGGGCACCGGCATCGCGCCGTTCCGCGCCTTCCTCGAGGAGCGCGAGGCGCGCGCCGCTGCTTCGGGGAAGAAAGGCGGCCGCAACTGGCTGTTCTTCGGCGACCAGAAGCGCGCCAACGATTTTCTCTACGAGGATCAGATCCTCGACTGGCAGCGCCGTGGCGTGCTCGACCGGCTCGACCTCGCCTTCTCGCGCGACCAGGCGGAGAAGGTCTACGTCCAGCAACGCATGCGCGAGAACGCCGCCGAGCTGTGGCAGTGGCTGGATTCCGGCGCGCACTTCTACGTCTGCGGCGACGCCCGGCGCATGGCCAAGGACGTCGAGGACACGCTGCTCGCCATCGCCGCCGAGCACGGCGGCAAGGGCGCCGACGCCAAGGCCTGGCTCGACGGCCTGGCCAAAGCCGGCCGGTATCAGCGCGATGTGTATTGATTCAATTCCCCCTCCCCAGCTTCGCTGGGGAGGTGCCCCGTCATACGGGGCGGAGGGGTCATGGGCAGCGAGACTGGGGCTCATGACCCCTCCGTCGCCTAAGACGGCGACACCTCCCCAGCTTCGCTGGGGAGGAAAAATGAGTGGGCCATGACCCCCATCCACACCACCTGCCCCTACTGCGGCGTCGGCTGCGGCGTCGTCGCGACGCCCGACAGCAGGGGCGGGGCGGCGATTGCCGGCGATCACGCGCATCCCGCCAATCACGGCCGCCTGTGCTCCAAGGGAGCAGCGCTGGGCGAGACCTTGGCGCTCGAGGACCGGCTGCTGCATCCCGAGATCGACGGCCGGCGCGTGTCGTGGGAGCGCGCGCTCGATGCGGTGGCGCAGGGGATCGGCGACGTCGTCGCCCGTCACGGGCCCGACGCCGTCGCGTTCTATGTCTCGGGCCAGCTGCTGACCGAGGACTATTACGCCGCCAACAAGCTGATCAAGGGGTTCATCGGCACCGCCAACATCGACACCAACTCGCGGCTCTGCATGGCCTCGTCGGTGGCCGGCCACAAGCGCGCCTTCGGCAGCGACACGGTGCCGGGTCTCTACGAGGACTTCGAGGTGGCCGACCTCGTGGTGCTGGTCGGCAGCAACCTCGCCTGGTGCCATCCGGTCCTGTTCCAGCGCCTCGAGGCGGCCAAGCATGCGCGGCCGCAGCTCAAGGTCGTGGTGATCGATCCGCGGCGTACCGAGACCTGCGACATCGCCGATCTTCATCTCGCGCTGAAGCCGGGCAGCGACGTCGCCCTGTTCAACGCCCTGCTGGCCGAGCTCGACCGGCGCAACATGCGCGCGGCCTCGTTCGTGTCGCAGCACACGCACGGCCTCGACGATGCGCTCGCTGCCGCGAGGGCGAGCGACGTCGGCCAGTGCGGCCTGCCGGCCGGCGACGTTGCCACCTTCTTCGAATGGTTCGCCACGACCGAGAGGGCCGTCACGCTCTACTCGCAGGGCGTCAACCAGTCGAGCGCCGGGGTCGACAAGGTCAACGCGCTGATCAACTGCCATCTGCTGACCGGCCGCATCGGCCGGCCCGGCATGGGGCCGTTCTCGATCACCGGCCAGCCCAATGCCATGGGCGGGCGCGAGGTCGGGGCGCTCGCCAACACGCTCGCCGCGCACATGGAGTTCACGCCGGCCGACATCGCGCGGGTCGGGCGCTTCTGGCGCGCGTCGCGCATGGCGACGCGGCCGGGCCTGAAGGCGGTCGACCTGTTCGACGCAGTTGGTCGCGGCGAGATCAAGGCGGTGTGGATCATGGCGACCAACCCGGTCGTCAGCCTGCCCGATGCCGATCGCGTGCGCGACGCGCTCGCCCGCTGCGAGCTGTCGATCGTGTCGGAGGCCGTGCGGGCCAGCGACACGGTCGATGCCTGCCGCATCCGCCTGCCGGCGCTCGCTTGGGGCGAGAAGGACGGCACCGTCACCAACTCCGAGCGCTGCATCTCGCGGCAGCGGCCCTTCCTGCCGGCGCCCGGCGAGGCGCGGCAGGATTGGTGGATCGTCTCCGAGGTCGCGCGCCGCCTCGGCCATGGCGAGGCCTTTGCCTGGCGGGGCGTCGCCGACATCTTCCGCGAGCATGCTGCTCTTTCCGCTTTCGAGAACGGGGCGGCGTTCGAGAACGGCGGCCGGCGCGACTTCGATATCGGGGCGAAGGCTGGAATCGACGATGCCGCCTACGATCGGCTGACGCCGTTCGTCTGGCCGGCGCCGGCCGGCGGCGATCCGGGTGGGCGCTTTTTCGCCGACGGCGACTTCTTCCACGCCGACCGTCGCGCCCGGTTCGTCGCCGTGACGCCGCGCGCGCCCGCGCATGCGCCCGACGAGGCCCGGCCGATCCGGCTGAACACCGGGCGGGTGCGCGACCAGTGGCACACCATGACCCGCACCGGGCGCTCGGTCCGTCTCGCCGGCCATCGCCCGGAACCGACGCTCGAGCTGCATCCCGACGATGCCCGCGTCCAAGGCCTGGCCGACGGCGACATCGCCGTCGTGTCGAGTGCCTGGGGACAGGCAGCCTTGCGCGTTCACGTGACGGACACGGTGTGCGCTGGCGAAGCGTTCGTGCCCATGCACTGGACGGCGCAACTGTCACGAGCAGGTCGCATCAACGCTGCAGTCAATCCGGCGGTCGATCCGATTTCCGGCCAACCCGAGCTCAAGCATACGCCGATCGCGATCCGTCACATGAATGTCGCATGGCATGGCACGATTCTCGCTCGGCGGCCGGTCATGATGCCCGACTTGCCATATTGGGTACGGATCAAAGGCGCCGGCCATCACGCCTGGCTGCTGGCTGGCGACCAGCCGATCGAGGCCGCGCGACAGGCGCTCTCCGCCGCGCTGCGCGCCACCAATCCCGGGCCCTGGGTCGACGGGCAGAACGGCACCGCGGCCGTCATCGCCGACGGCCGGCTGGAAGCGGTGCTGTCGCTCGGCGCGGTGCACGACGGATCGATGCGCGATCGCCTGGCGCCGTTCATGGCGCTCGCTCGTCTCGACGACGGGCAGCGTGCCTCCCTGCTGCTGGGCGGCGAAGCCGCCGGCCGGGGCGGCGAGATCTGCGCCTGCTTCGGGGTCTCCCACGCCGCTGTCGCGGCGGCGATCGCCGGCGGCGCGACGAGCTTCGCCGAGATCGGCGCCCGCACGCACGCCGGCACCAATTGCGGCTCCTGCCGGCCCGAGATTCGCGCCCTCCTGCGCGCGGCGCGGCCGCGAAAGGTGGCATGAGATGCGGCGCTTTCCCCTGTTCCTCGCCCTGCAGGACCGCCACGTCCTGGTCGTCGGCGGCACCGAGGCGGCGGCGCGCAAGACCGAGCTTCTGCTGTCGGCCGGCGCGCGCGTGATCCTGATCGCCGACAAGGTCGTGGGCGAGATCGCGCAACTCATCGCCGACGGCGCGGTGACCTGGATCGGCCGCGACTTCGACGACGACATGCTGGACGGCATGTCGCTGGTCATCGTCGCCACCGACGACGAGGCGCTGCAGGCGCGCGTCGCGCATGCCGCCCGCCAGCGCTGCCTGCCGGTCAACGTCGTCGACCGGCCGGCGCTGTCGAGCTTCATCATGCCGGCGATCGTCGACCGCGCGCCGATCACCATCGCCATCTCGACCGACGGCGCGGCGCCGGCTTTGGCGCGCCGCCTGCGCGCCGAGATCGAGCGCACCCTGCCGGCGACCATCGGCCGCCTCGCGCGCTTCGCCGAGATCTTCCGCGAGCAGGTTCGCCGCACGCTCGACGAGCCGCGGGTGCGCCGGCGCTTCTGGGATCGCGTGCTCGAGGGCCGCATCGCCGACATGGCATTGGCCGGGGACGAGTTCGGCGCCCGGCGCGAGCTGATCCGCCAGCTCGACGCGACGCGCTGCCAGGATCGATCGGCGGCTTTCCGCGAGCAGGGCATGGTCCATCTCGTCGGCGCCGGTCCGGGCGATCCCGACCTGCTGACGATCAAGGCGCATCGCCTGCTGCAGGGTGCCGACATCGTGGTCTACGACCGCCTGGTGTCGGCCGAGATCCTCGCCATGGTGCGGCGCGACGCCGAGCGGATCTACGTGGGCAAGCGGCGCGGCCAGCATTGCCTGCCGCAGGCCGAGATCAACGACCTGCTGGTCGCCGAGGCGCGCGCCGGCAAGAGCGTCGTGCGCCTGAAAGGCGGCGACCCCTTCGTGTTCGGCCGGGGCGGCGAGGAGATGCAGGCCCTCGTGGCGGCCGGCATCGCGGTCGAGATCGTGCCCGGCGTGACGGCAGCCTTGGGTTGTGCCGCGGGAACGGGCATCCCGCTCACGCATCGCGACCACGCCCAGGCCTGCGTGCTCGTCACCGGGCACCTGAAGGACGGCACGGTCGATCTCGACTGGCCGATGCTGGCGCGGCCGCGCCAGACGGTGGTGATCTACATGGGCGCCGGCAGCCTGCCGGTGATCGCCGCGCGCATGATCGAGCACGGGCTCCCGGCGAGCACGCCGGCGGTGGTGATCGCCAACGGCACGACCAGCCGCGAGCGCCGCGTGGTCGGTACGCTGGCGACGATCGACCGTCTGGCGAGCCGCGCCCGGCTCGATGGTCCCAGTCTCTGCATGATCGGCGAGGTCGTCTCGCTCGCCTCGGCGCGCGATCGGGATTTTGCCTTTGTGTCGGGAATGGGTCTCTGATATGAAGTGTGTGGCATAAATGCAACAATTGAGGCCGTAATGCGGAGCTTCGTGTTGGGCTTGGCAGTTGCTCTGGTTTTCACCGGTACGAGTGTAGCCCAGACGACTTCCAGGAATACCGGCACCATCAAGCCGACGACGAAGATACAAGCAAAGAAACCAGTTGTGCAGAAGGCAGCCCCCCGCCGATCTGCCCAGCGCCCCCCTCAGAAAGCGATTCCCCAGAAAGCCGTCCGGGCTGCGGGCCGCTATGGCGGCTTCAATCTCTCAGCCCCTCCACCTCCGCCACCGGTGCTCGACACGACGAGCCCGCGCACCCTGAGCCTGGTGAACGCCAATACCGGCGAGACCCTCTCGGTGACCTACTGGTCGAGCGGCAGCTACCAGCGCGCGGCGCTGGACAAGCTGAACCACTTCCTGCGCGACTGGCGCGAGAACGAGCAGACCGAGATGGATCCGCTGCTGTTCGATGTGCTGTGGCACACCATGAACACGGCGGGCTTCAGTGGCACTGTCGAGGTGCTGTCGGCCTTCCGCTCGCCGACGACCAACGCCTGGCTGGCGAGCGTCAGCCGCGGCGTCGCGTCCGACAGCCAGCATATCAACGGCAACGCCATGGATGTCGTGTTCCCCGGCGTCTCGGCCTATCAGATCCGCCAGGCCGCCCGCTCGCTCAACATGGGCGGGGTCGGCTTCTATCCGCGCTCCGGGTTCGTCCATCTGGACACCGGCCCGGTTCGCTACTGGTAGCCAGCCCGGCCGCGGCCTGCCGGATACGATCATGGACCGCATCGAGGTCGTCGAGGCAGACATCACCCGCCTCGACGTCGATGCGATCGTCAACGCAGCGAACGAGCAGCTTCTTGCAGGCGGTGGCGTCTGTGGCGCGATCCACCGGGCCGCCGGCCCCGAGCTGTTGGCCGAGTGCCTGACCCTGGGAGGCTGCCCGACTGGCGAGGCGAGGATCACCCGCGGCTATCGGTTGACGGCACGCCACGTCATCCATGCGGTCGGACCGGTGTGGCATGGCGGGACGGCGGGAGAGCCCGCGCTGCTGGCGCGCTGCTATCGCAACAGCCTGGCGCTGGCCGAGCGGCATGGGCTGGCGAGCATCGCCTTCCCGGCGATCTCGACCGGCATCTTCGGCTACCCCGGGGAACCCGCGACCGAGATCGCCGTGCGCGAGGTGCGCGCCGGGGCGGGCAGGCTGGAGCGCGTGATCTTCTGCTGCTTCGGGGCCGACATGGCGGCGCTCTACCGCGCGGTCATTGCCCGAAGCGGTTCGCCGTCTTGAGATACTCGAGCTCTTCCCCGGTGGAGACGCGGTCGAGCACCTCGTTGCGATGCGGGAAGCGGCCGAAGCGGCCGACGATGTCGCGATGCTCGATGGCGTGCTTCAGCGACTCCTCGTCCCGGAAGGCCGAGTAGAGCGCGCAGGCCAGCTCCTGGTCGGCCAGCACCTCGCTGTGCCCGAACGGCAGGAAGAAGAAGCCGCGCATGAAGATGTCGAATGCCGCAGGGTAGGCGCGCGCCAGCGCGTAGCGGGCGGTCTCCCGCGCCTTGGGGTCGCCGCAGAAGGCACGTGCCGTGCGGCGGTGGATGTGGCGCGGGAACTGGTCGCACAGGATGATCAGCGCCAGCGCGCCGTCGGGCGAGCGCCGCCAGTGATCGAACGCGCCGCCGACCGCCCGCTCGAGCGCCGCGCCGAAGCGCCGGCCGATCTCGGCATCGACCTCGGGCGGCGCCTTCCACCAGACTCCCTCGCGCAGCTTGCCGTGCTCGGGATGGTCGAGCGGCAGGAACCAGAAATCGAGGATGTCGCGGATCGAGGGATTGTCGGTCATGGAGGCGCACCAAGGATAGGCATGTCATGCTCTTCCGGACCGCGAGCATCCTGCTCGCTCATGAGCTCGAGCGAGCAGGATGGTCGCGGTCCGGAAGAGCATGAACGTTCGGGCTATCCTGTGCTGGCGAGAGGTGAGCGTCGAGCAAGGAATTTCCATGATCAAGCACCCGTTGCGTCAGAGAACGCGGAAGTCGAGTCGCTTGCCGAGCGCGTGGAGGGCTGCGGCAATGCCGTCGATGCGCGTGGTGTGACGCACGTCGGTCAGCCGGTTCACCTCTTGCGGTGTCGTGCCGAGCCGGCGCGCGAGCTCGGCCGGCCGCACATTTTGCCGAACCAGCTCGTTCAACAGCAGCACCTTGGCGGCGAGGCTCGCGGGAAGCTCCACGAGCTTCTGGCCCCGCTTGGGGCGCGAGGGCGGCGGCACGGGACGACGGTCCTCGAAGTAGAAGTCGAGTGCCGACACGAGGGCATCACGGGCGTGGGCCAGCGCCTCGGCCTCGGTGTCCCCTTCACTGATCGCTTCGGGGATGTCGGGAAAGGTGACGGTGACTCCGCCGCCCTTGTTGTGGAGGAGAGCTACGGGAAACTGCATGGTTAGTCCTTCAATCCAAGTTGGCGCCTGATGGCAGCCAGAGTGCCGGGCTTGATGTCCTTGCCGTGCATCGGGATCACCGCCTGCCGACCGTTCAGATAGACCTTGAGATGCGAGCCCTTTCCCGCCTTGAACGATGCTCCAAGGCTGGCCAGCCATCGCTTCAGCTCTTTGGAAGTCATAAGGCAAGATAAGCAATATTGTTTATGAATCAAGATAGGCCAGCAGGCGAGGATCGCGGTTTGCAGGCGATTTCGTGAGCGGGTGGGGCTCTTCGGCATCTCCAGGAGAGACACGCGCGACCCGGAGGAGCGCAAACGTCTTGCGCTATGCTGGCCGGCGGCAAGGGAAAGGAATCTCCGTGGCCAAGGCAAAGAATGTCCTGTTCATCATGTGCGACCAGCTGCGCGCGGATCATTTGTCCTGCGCCGGCCATCCGCAGCTGAGGACGCCGGCGATAGACGGTCTTGCGAAGCGCGGCGTCCTGTTCCCGCGCGCCTACGTGCAGTCGGGCGTCTGTGGGCCGTCGCGCATGTCCTATTACACCGGCCGCTACATGACGAGCCACGACGCCACCTGGAACCGCGTGCCGCTCAGCCTGCACGAGCGGACGATCGGCGACTTCCTGCGCCCGGCGGGCTGGCGGGTCGCGCTGGCCGGAAAGACCCATGTCATTCCCGACACGGACGGGCTCGAGCGCTACGGCATCGAGGGCGGCTCGGCGCTCGCCGCCCTGTTGCGCGCCGGCGGCTTCGAGGAGCTCGACCGCTACGACGGCCATTCGCCACCCGGTAAGGAGAGCGGCTATGGCGACTACCTGCGCGCGCACAGCTACACCTCGGCCGATCCGTGGAACGACTAGGTGATCTCGGCCGACGGCCCGGATGGCAAGCCGGTCTCGGGCTGGCACATGCGCAACGTCCACCTGCCGTCGCGCGTCGCCGAGGAGCATTCCGAGACCGCCTACATGACGCGCGTCGCCATGCGCTTCATCGAGGACATGGGCGAGAAGCCGTGGTTCCTCCATCTCAGCTACGTCAAGCCGCATTGGCCCTACATGGCGCCGGCGCCCTATCACGCGCTGTACGGCGCCGAAGATTGCCTGCCGCTCAATCGCGACGAGCGCGAGCTCACCGGTCAGCATCCCGTGCTCGAGGCCTACCGCCGCCACGACGAATCGATCTCGTTCCAGCGGCCCGAGGCGCCGGGGATCGTGCGGCCGGCCTACATGGGCCTGATCCGCCAGATCGACGACTGGCTCGGCCGCCTTTTCGCGCGTCTCGATGAGCTCGGCCGGCTGGACGACACGCTGATCTTCTTCACCGCCGACCACGGCGATTTCCTCGGCGACCACTGGCTGGGCGAGAAGGAGATGTTCTACGAGGAGGCACAGCGCGTGCCCTTCATTGTCTGCGATCCTGACCCCGCCGCCGATGCGACGGGCACGGTCGACCAGCGCTTCGTCGAGGCGATCGACGTCGTCCCGACCACGCTCGCCGCCCTCGGCCTGCCGCCGCAGGAGCATCTGGTCGAGGGCCGCTCGCTGCTGCCGTTGCTGCGCGGCGGGACACCGGTGGCGTGGCGCGATGCGGTGTTCTCCGAGCTCGACTATTCGTTCCGCGACGCCTGCCGCTTACTCGGCCGCGCCCCGCGCGACTGCCGCGCCATCATGGTGCGCACCGGCCAATGGAAGTACGTCTGGTGGCAGGGCTACCGGCCGATGCTGTTCGACCTCGCGAGCGACCCGCACGAGCTCACCGACCTCGGCGCCGGCGACGGCCACCAGGCGATGCGGCGGGAGATGGAGGAGCGCATTGCCGCCTGGCTGAAGGCGCGCAAGACCCGCGAGACGGTCGACGACGCCACCGTCGAGGCGCGCACCTCCACCCATCGCGAGCACGGCATCCTGTTCGGCATGTGGTGACCCTCCTTCCGCCGGCTGTCGAATTCACCCGTCATGCTGTCCCCCCTGCGCGCAGCGCGGGGAGGGGCAACATGATGCGCGACTTCGACAGAGCGAAGCTGGGGGGAGAACCGAAAAGTTGGCGCCACTGGAATGGCGCGCTCCCGGCCATGGGATGGTCCTGCTGCAGCTTGACTCCCTCGCATCGCAGATTGAGGCTCGCGGCAGGTCGGTCGATCGAGCCGACACGATAACGGGGACGATGAGTCTGGGAGGACTCGAGCCATGAGCAGACATCCCACGCGTCGCGACACGCTGATCGGCCTCGCTGCCGGCGCCGGCCTGCTGGCCGCCGGCGACACCCTGGCACAAGGCGCCTACAAGGAAGCGCCGGCGCTGGCCGAGCAGGTCAAGGCCGGCAAGCTGCCGCCGGTTGCGCAGCGCCTGCCGGAGAAACCGCTGGTCGTGCCGGTGGTCGAGAAGGTCGGCGAGTATGGCGGAACGTGGCGCCGCGCCTTCCTCGGCCCGGCCGACTACAACAACTACGTGCGCGTGGTCTATGACGGGCTGTTCCGCTTCTCGCCCGACGGCGCCAAGATCGAGCCCAAGATCGCGCTCGGTGCCGAGCCGTCGGCTGACTACAAGGTCTGGACCATCAATCTGCGCAAGGGCGCCAGATGGTCGGACGGCGCGCCCTTCACCGCCGCCGACATCCTGTTCTGGTACACCGACGTGCTGCTCAACAAGGAGCTGACGCCGACCCTGCCGGGTTGGATCCGCAATGCCGACGGCTCGCCGGCCAAGGTCGAGAAGGTCGCCGACGATGCCGTGCGCTTCACCTATGCGGCGCCGGCCACCCTGTTCCTGACCGCGCTCGCCAACCAGGACGGCGCCGACCGCACCTTCGCGGTGTTCCTGCCGGCGCATTACCTCAAGAAGTTCCATCCCGCGCATGCGCCCAAGGCCGACATCGACAAGATGGCGCAGGCGGCGGGCTTCAAGGCATGGACCGAGCTGTTCGCCAATCGCAACGCGCCGTGGGAGAATCCCGACCGGCCGACCATGGGCGCCTGGGCGCCGGCCAGCCGTGCTTCCGATCCGGTGCTGACGCTGCGGCGCAACCCCTACTTCGTCGGCGTCGACAGCGCCGGCAACCAGCTGCCCTACCTGGACGAGGTGCGCTTCACCTACTTCGCCGATGCGCAGGCGCTCAATCTCGCCGCCATCGCCGGCCAGTTCGACATGCAGGAACGCCATGTCAACATGACCAACTACCCGGTGCTGAAGGAGCAGGAGAGAACCGGCAAGTATCGCATCATCACCTGGCCGACCTTCGGCGGCGCCGATGCGGTGATCGCGCTCAACCAGACCTACCGGGCCGATCCCGAGATGGGCAAGCTGATGGCCAACGTGGTGTTCCGCCGCGCGCTGTCCCTCGCCATCAACCGCGACCAGATCAAGGAAAGCGTGTTCCTGGGGCTCGGCGAGGCGCGCCAGGGCGTGCCGGCGCCGTGGCATCCTTACTTTCCGGGCGCCGAATGGGCGCAGAAATACACCGAGTTCAAGCGCGACGAGGCCAACAGGATGCTCGACGGCATCGGCCTCGACAAGAAGGACGCCCAGGGCCTGCGCCTGCTGCCCAACGGCAAGCCCGCGACCATCGAGATCAGCGTCGTGCCGGCGTTCGGCGCCTGGCCGGACGTCGCGCTGCTCGTGTCCAAGGACTGGGAGGCGGTCGGCGTCAAGACCATCGTGCAGATCCGCGAGCGCGCCCTGCACTTCAAGATGAACGAGAGCAACGAGCTGATGGCCGAGATCTGGAACGAGGACACCAGCGCCTTCCCCTACACCGGCAACGCCAAGGTCGATCCGCGCAACGCGCCGATCCTGACCATCGGCCCGCTGTGGCGGCGCTGGTACGCGACCGGCGGCAAGGATGGCGCCGAGCCGCCGCCGGAGATGAAGCGCATCGTCGAGATCGTCGACAAGGCGCGCACGGTCGGGCCGGACGAGCAGGTCAAGCTCTCGCAGGAGCTCTATCGCATCTGGGCCGACCAGCTGTTCGAGATCGGCACGGTCGGCCTGACTCCCATGGTGCAGGGCGTCGTGGTGACCGGCGCCAGGTTCCGCAACGTGCCCACCACGCTCGGCAACGACTGGCCGCTGCGCAGCCCCGGCAACGCCCGCACGGAGCAGTTCTATCTTGCGAAGTGAACCTTCGGTTCCTCCCCGGCTTCGCCGGGGAGGTGTCGCGTCATGCGCGACGGAGGGGTCATGAGCCATCGCTGGGAGCGCGCCACTCCAGTGGCGCTCATGGGATGCGTGATCGACAAGAAGAGCGCCACAGAGTGGCGCGCTCCCAGCCATGAGACTCATGACCCCGTCGCCGAAGACGGCGACACCTCCCCAGCGCAGCTGGGGAGGCGGGCTGAGGCATGACCCGCTACATCCTCCAGCGGCTGGCGCTGCTGCCGCTCCTGATGGTGGTCTACTCCTTCGTCATCTTCGTCATCATCCAGGCGCCGCCGGGCGACTTCCTGACGGCCTATGTCGCGACCCTGGCCTCGTCGGGCTCGTCGATCTCGGCCGAGCAGATCGCCGCGTTGCGCGCGCAGTACGGGCTCGATCAGCCGATGATCGTGCAGTACTGGCTGTGGGTGCAGCACCTGGTGCAGGGCGATTTCGGCCTGTCGCTCGAGTACCAGCGGCCCAATGCCGATCTGATCGCCGAGCAGATCGGCCTGACGCTTGCCCTGGCCCTGTTCTCGTTCGTGCTGACCTGGGTGATCGCGGTGCCGGCCGGCATCTACTCGGCGACCCATCCGCGCTCGCTCGGCGACCATGTGCTGACGGTGGTCAACTATATCGGCGTGGCGACGCCCAACTTCATGCTGGCGCTGATCCTGATGTGGGTCGCCTTCGCGTACTTCGACGTCAGCGTCACCGGCCTGTTCTCGCCCGAGTTCGTCGATGCACCGTGGAGCCTGGCGCGCGTCTGGGACCTGCTGGGCCATATCTGGCTGCCGGCGCTGGTGCTGGGCATCGCCGGCACGGCGCGGCTCAGCCGCATCATGCGGGCCAATCTGCTCGACGAGCTCAACAAGCCCTACGTCGTGACCGCGCGCGCCAAGGGCATGAAGGAATGGCGCCTGGTGCTGCGCTACCCGGTGCGGCTCGCCTTCAACCCGCTGGTCAGCACCATCGGTTGGTACCTGCCGATGCTGTTCTCCGGCAGCCTGATCGTCGCCACGGTGATGAACCTGCCCAACATCGGCCCGCTGCTGCTGCGCGCGCTCGTCAACCAGGACATGTACCTCGCCGGCGGCATCCTGCTGATCTACTCGTTCCTCACCATCCTGGGCACCCTGCTGTCCGACATCGCGCTGGCCCTGATCGACCCGCGCGTCCGGGTGGAGGGGTAGCGTGAGCGTGTTCCATGGGCGGAGGGATCACGTCTCATCGCTGAGAGCGCGCCTCTCCGGTGGCGCTCATGGGGTGTGGGATCAACAGAAAGAGCGCCACTCTGGCGGAGCTTACCCCGCCACCGGTAGCGCGCTCATAGGCGCTAACTTTACCGAAGGCCTCACCCTGAGGAGCGGCCTGGAGGGCCGCGTCTCGAAGGGGCGGCAACAAATCGGGTGCTGCGACACCGGCTTTCCAGCGATCTCGTGTGTCGCCCATCCTTCGAGACGGTCGCTACGCGACCTCCTCAGGATGAGGACTTTACTGGACCGGCCAAAGTCAGCGCTTGCGGGTGGCGCGCTTTCAGCCATGGCCCCGCCGTCGCGGTACGAGGCCAACCCATGACCGTCGCCGGCAGCGTGGCCGAGGACAGGGTCGCCGTTGCCTCCAACTGGAAGCTGGTGTGGTGGCGTTTCCGTCGCCATCACCTGGCGATGGCGAGCGGCGTCCTGCTGATCTTCCTCTACATGATCGTCATCGCGCCCGACTTCTTCGCGACCCAGGATCCCGAGCGCACCGATGCGCGCCAGGCCTTCATCCCGGTCCAGACCATTCACCTGTTCGACGACGGCAGGCTCGCGCCCTGGGTGCCGGCGATCGTCGGCAAGCGCAATCCGGTGACCCTGCGCATGGAATGGACGACCGATCCCAAGAAGAAGGTGCCCGTCCGCTTCTTCGCCGCGGGCTTCTCGTGGAGGCTGCTCGGCCTGATCCCGACCACCATCCACCTGGTGGCTCCCGTCGATCCCAACCAGCGCATCTTCCTGCTCGGCTCCGATCGGCTCGGCCGCGATCAGTGGTCGCGCATCATGCACGGCACCCAGACCTCGATGACGGTCGGCCTGGTGGCAGTGGCGCTGAGCGTCGTCCTGGGCGTCGTGCTGGGCGGCATCTCGGGCTACGTCGGCGGCAAGACCGACCAGGTGATCCAGCGCATCATCGAGCTGCTGCAGTCGGTGCCGACCATCCCGATCTGGCTCGCCCTCTCGGCCGCGCTGCCGCGCGACTGGACGCCGATCCAGGTGTTCTTCGCCATCACCGTGATCCTCTCGCTGGTCGGCTGGACGACGCTCGGCCGCGAGGTGCGGGGACGATTCCTGGCCTTGCGCGAGGAGGATTTCGTGCTGGCGGCCCGGCTCGCCGGCTGCTCGCGGATGCGCATCATCCTGCGTCACATGGTGCCGACGTTCCTCAGCCACATCATCGCCACCAGCTCGCTCGCCATCCCGGTGATGATCATCAACGAGACCTCGCTCAGCTTCCTCGGGCTGGGCATCCGCCCGCCGGCGATCAGCTGGGGCGTGCTGCTGCAGGAGGCGCAGAACATCCAGACCCTGGCGCTGGCGCCGTGGCTGCTGATCCCCGGCCTGGTCGTGATCGTGGCCGTGCTGGCCTTCAACCTGGTGGGCGACGGCCTGCGCGATGCCGCCGACCCCTACAGCCACTGATCGCCCGATGGCGCTCGACCGGCCGATGGCCGTGGCCAGCACCCTCCGGCCGCTGCTTTCGGTGCGCAACCTGCGCGTCTCGTTCGCGCTCGACGAGGGGCTGGTGCGCGCCGTCGACGGCACCAGCTTCGACGTCATGCCCGGCCAGGTGCTGGGCGTCGTGGGCGAGAGCGGCTGCGGCAAGAGCGTCACCATGCGCGCCATCCTGCAGCTGGTCGAGCGGCCGGGCCGCATCACCGCCGGCGAGATCCATTTCCGCCGCCGGCCGCCGAACGGCGGCGACGAGGACAGCGCCGAGACGGTCGACATCGCCCGGCTGCCGCCGCGCGGCCCGGTGATGCGCGACATCAGGGGCGGCGAGATCGCCCTGATCCCGCAGGAGCCGATGGCCGCCTTCAGCCCGGTGCATACGGTGGGCGACCAGATCGTCGAGGCGATCCTGCTGCACGGCCAGCGCTGGCAGGAGGGCGGCCGCAAGCTCACGCGCCGCGAGGCGCGCGACATCACGGTCGGGCTGTTCCGCGATGTCGGCATCTCGATGCCCGAGCAGAGGATCGACGCCTTCTCGTGGCAGCTCTCGGGCGGCCTGCGCCAGCGCGCCATGATCGCCATGGCGCTGTCCTGCAAGCCGCGCCTGCTGATCGCCGACGAGCCGACCACCGCCATCGACGTCACCACCCAGGCCCAGGTGCTGGCGCTCTTGCGCGACCTGCAGGCGCGCCACGGCACCGCCATCATCTTCATCACCCACGATCTCGGCGTGATTGCCCAGATGGCGAGCTACGTCGTCGTCATGTATCTCGGCCGCGTCATGGAGGAGGGGCCGGTCGACGACATCTTCCATGCCCCCAGGCATCCCTACACGCGCGCCCTGCTGCGCTCGATCCCGAGCCTGTACGGCGAGACCCGCGTGGCCCTGCCGGTGATCAGCGGCGCGCTGCCGCATCCGTTCAATCGCCCGCCGGGCTGCCCGTTCCACCCGCGCTGCCCCGACGTGATGACAAAGTGCCCGGGCGCCGTGCCCAGCCTGCAGCCGGTCGGGACCAGCCAGCTCGCGAGCTGTTTCCTGCACCACGACGTGGTCGACGCGGGATGAGCGGGACAGCCGCCGCTTCGTCGCCGCCGCTCCTCGAGGTACGCGGCCTGCAGAAGTTCTTTCCCATCACGCGCGGCTTCCTGCAGCGCGTCGTCGGCCACGTCCGCGCCGTCGACGGCGTCGATTTCACCCTGGCCGAGGGCGAGACGCTGGGCCTGGTGGGCGAGAGCGGCTGCGGCAAGACCACGGCCTCGCGCTGCATCCTGCGCGCCATCGACCCGACCGGCGGCAGCATCCTCTACCGCACGCGCGACGGCCGCACCGTCGATCTCGCCACCCTGGCCCCGCGCGAGCTGCTGCCGCTGCGCGCCGAGATCCAGATGATCTTCCAGGACCCGTTCGGCTCGCTCAACCCGCGCATGACCCTGCTCGACAATGTCGGCGAGCCGCTGCTGGTGAACGGCATGGGCAACCGCCGCGAACGCGCCGACCGCGTCGCCGAGCTGCTGCGCCTGGTCGGCCTGCGGCCGGAGTTCATGCACCGCTTCCCGCACGCCTTCAGCGGCGGCCAGCGCCAGAGGATCGGCATCGCCCGCGCGCTCGCCACCAACCCGCGCCTGGTCGTCGCCGACGAGCCGGTGTCGGCGCTCGACGTCTCGATCCAGGCCCAGGTGCTGAACCTGCTGCTCGAGCTGCAGGCGCGGCTCAAGCTCACCTTCCTGTTCGTCGCCCACGATCTCTCCGTGGTGCGCCACATCTCCGACCGCATTGCCGTGATGTATGTCGGCCAGCTGGTCGAGCTGGCCCGCACCGATGCACTGTTCCGCCGGCCGCAGCATCCCTATACCGCCGCCCTGATGCGGGCCGTTCCGGCCGCCGACCCGCGCGTGCGCTCGGACGACGCCATCCTGGCCGGCGAGGTGCCGAGCCCCGCCGCGCCGCCGCAGGGCTGCTACTTCAACCCGCGCTGCCGCCATGCCCAGCAGCGCTGCCGCGTCGAGGCGCCGGCGCTGCGCGAGATCGCGCCGGGGCATTTCAGCCGCTGTCATTTCGCGGGGGAGATGGAGTTCTGACCGTTCAACGCCGCTGTCATTCAGCGTCGGAGGTCGAGTTCCGTTCCCGTTCGCAGGCGCTCCATGTAGGCCCGATAGGCAACGCGCCGGTCTCGAAACATGAGATCGGTCCGGCCGCCGCACCCAAGGTACGATCACATCCTCTGCCGGCTTCGTTAGGAACGCGGTCTTTCTCAGAGGTAGTCGCTAGTCAAGGGTTCGTTCTTAGTGACGTCATCGGAACTTCTGGGAAGACGGCCGCTGGCGCCATGACCATCACCGGAACCGGGGTCGGCGGTTCGCGAACGGTTGCACGAAATGCAAGCTGCGGGGCTACACCAACTTCTCCATTCACATTCGCCACGACCTCCCGCACATGTTGGTTAGGGAAATGGTCGCCCTTCTGACTTACGATGGTTGGTGAGCGGGCGAAGGGAAGCCAAAGCGGGATAGTCTTGGCGGCTTTCGGCTCGTTTGGGGGCCGAGCATCATGGCACGCATTCACGACAGCTATCTGAACTGCGCCTTCTTTCTCTACCAGTCTCTGCGCGATGCCAGGGATGGTAGCGAGAGGGGTGCGACTGGGTTCTTCGTGAGTGTACCATGGGAGACCAACAAGCAGCGTCAACACGTATATGCCGCGACCAATACCCACTGCATCACAAACTGCCGGGACAGCGTCGTAATCCGCGCCACGCGGAGGTCCGATGCGAGCTTGGTATTTATTGAAACCGATCCAATTGAGTGGGACTCGCTTCCCGGCAACGACATCAGTGTGCGTCCGATCGCGCCCGATCAGGCATGGGCCTATAACGGTGTCCCAACAGGGATTTTTGTGACCCCGGATGACTTCAGGCAAACGACTAGTGAACGAACGTGCCTTGGTCCGGGAGACAAGGTCTTCATGTTGGGGCGCTTCATTTCCCATGATGGCAAAACCGAGAATCATCCGTCAGCGCGCTTTGGAAACATCTCCATGAATGCCGCGCCGATCTGGCATCGTGGCGGATACAATCAGGAAAGCATCGCGGTGGATATGCGGTCCATCTCGGGTTACAGCGGATCTCCGGTTTTCGTTTATTGGGAGTTTGGTGGGGCCAACCTGCCCTTAGTCAAACGATCGTCCATGCAGAGCTTCTTGGCGTTGCTGGGCATTGATTGGGGCCACATCGAACACAAATTGCCTGTACTCGGCGCGGACGGGAAGCCGCTTCCAAACGGTGAGCACGTTCGGTCCCACACTTCGATGGCCTGCGTCGTGCCGGCGTGGAGAATTGCCGATCTTCTCGGCACAGAAAAATTCAAGAGGCAGAGAATGCAAGACGAAGCGGATGCGCCCCAACCGGCTGCCGCTACCGGCTTCGCAGAGACACCGGAAAATTTCGACCCGCGTAAAGCGCCAAGAATTTCAGACTGAGACACTACCAGCGACTACGACTGCTGCTCCCTTGTCGACGGCGATCTGGAGGTGAGCCAGTCCCTGATCAATGGCTTTCCGGACTCCGGGTTCTGGGTCACTGGCGCGCTGCAGACGCGTCTCTTCATCGGCTTCGACATCTGGGCGGAGGTCTGGTGCGGAGCCGTCATGGGTTACGGGATCGGCTATTGCCTGCCGATGGGGTATGTGGATGCCGTCGCCGAGGCCATCAATCCGCTCCACAGCGAGGAGGAGACGGCGCGGACCGTCGTGCCGGAATCGGCAAAGAACGGATGCGGCTTCAGCACCGGGCAACTCGTCGATCTCATTTGCGCCGGGCAGCCGATCTTCCGCTCGGCCTGGCCCAGCGCAGGCCGCGACGGCGGCGGATTCCCAGCTCCATCTCCGAAATTCCACGCGGGCGACTGCGGTGCGCTATCGACGACCTCGGCTGTCGTGAACTACCTTCACCAGGAAAGGATCGGCAGACGGCGAGTCGAACAAGAGCCGGGTCCTTCACGACAGGAAGATCGCATGAACAGCAACTGGCGCGCGGATCCGCTCGTCTGGGGCCACGGCCCCACCCTCTTCGAGGTGTTCCTGGAGCCGACCTGCCCGTTCTCGGTAAGGGCATTCGGCAAGCTCGACGCGCTGCTCGACCATGTCGGAGAGGATCGCCTCACCGTCAAGCTGCGCCTTCAGTCGCAGCCCTGGCACATGTACTCGGGCGTCATCGTGCGCTGCATCCTGGCGGCCTCGACCCTGGCGAGCGGCAAGGCGGCCGCGAAGTCGGTCATGGCGGCAGTCGCGGCCCATCGCGAGGAGTTCGAGTTCGAGCGCCATTGCGGCGGGCCGAACATGGAGACGACGCCCAACGGGATCATCCGGCGCATCGAGGGCTACAGCGGCGTCGAGCTTGCCGCGGCCTTCGCGATCCCCGACCTCGACCGCGAGGTGAAATGGCACTGCAAGTATGCCCGGCAGAACGGGATCCATGTGTCGCCGACCTTCATGGTCGACGGGCTGGTCCGGGCCGACATGAGCAGCGGCGATTCCGTCGCCGATTGGGCATCTCGCCTGCCCGCGTGATCCAGCCGGATGGCGCACCATCGTCGGCGCCCGGCTGCCGTCCGCTCTAGAGGCCGACCGCGCGAAAGGTGACGCCATGCACCGCGGCATAGTCGGCTTCGTGGGTCAACCGAGGCAGGGAGCCGTCGCGCGCCTGGCGCTCGAGCTCGGCCTGGGTGTCGCGGCCGGTAAGCAGGACGATGTCGATCAGCGGCGCGCCGACCGGAAAGCGCCGCAGCGCATGCCAGGTGCCGCGATGGAGCACGACCCCCACGGAGCCGTCCATGCGGAAGGCGCGGACGCTGGCGGGCGGCGGCAGGGCCGTGCGGTCGGCTGGGTCGCTGGGGGGCGCCACGACCATGATCGAGGCGACGCCGCCCAGCGGCAGGAAAGCCTGCGTCACGCCGAGATGGCGCTCCATCTGGCTCCATTCGACCGGCTCGCGGTGATAGCGGCAGAGCGTCATCTGGGTCGGGCCGTCGACGTCGAACGGCGCCATCCAGGTCTGCAAGGTGCCCCAGTCGAGCGCCGGCGCTCCGCCCACCGCGCCGACGATGGTGCCGAAGGGCGCGAAGGCGGATGGACTCAGCGGCTCGACCGCGACCTCGACCAGGCGTGACATCATCCCGCTCCCTCTTCGCTCGGCAGGTTTCCGGCCGGCGATCTTACCGCCGCCATTGCCGAGAGCGCGAGAGAGTCACCATCTGCGCGTTTGCCATAAGCTCGAGCACTGTCGCCCGGCGATCGAGCGCCACCGCGCCCTCGCGGGCCTGAAGGCGATCGCACAATCCCGTGAACCGGTTGGCCTCCACGCGTGCCTGGGAGGCACGTGCCCTGTCTGCCTTTGCGCGTTCGAGCAGATTCTCGATGTCGAGCATGCAAGCCTCCCTTCAATGGCCTCAGCGCGTCACCTGGCTGAATCCTCCAGGTGTTGCCCTCGGGCGCGCTGGGTATCGTTCGTGTCATGCCGCATCCCGGAAGGGATCCACGGCAGGTTGTTCATGCTCGTCGATCTGGAAGCCGGGTTGGGCGAAAGGGTGTCCGTAGGATAACTTCGAGGACAGGTTCGTCATTGCGCGCCGGCGACCCGGCCGCCTGGCAGTTTCAGGGAGAGTTCCATGCCGTTCTATCAAAGAGGTGACGTTCGCATTCGCTACGAGGAGACTGGCTCCGGCTTCCCGCTGCTGGTCGTCCCGGGCGGCGGGTTGAACTCGCGCATGAGCAATTGGCCGAACGCCGTCATCAATGCGATGGCGGAGTTCAAGAACGACTTCCGCTGCATCACCATGGACCAGCGCAACGCCAACGTGGGACGCCTTCGCCGACGACCAGCTCGGCCTGATGGACCATCTCGGGATCCGCGAGTTCCTCTTCATGGGCTACTGCATCGGCGGCTGCTTCGCCGGCAAGCTGCTGCAGCGCGCGCCGCAACGGGTCGTGGCCGCCGTGTTCTGCCAGACCGTGGGCCATCGGCCCGAGGATCCGGACGTCATGGATCGACACAGCCGGCAGAACTGGCTCGGCGATTTCTGCGCGCGCCGACCCGAGGTATCGACGGAGACGATCGAGAAGTACTTCCACAGTCTCTATCGCGTGCAGCCCGATTTCCTCTACAGCGTGCCGCGCGACTTCATCGCCGGCTGCCGGACGCCGATCCTGGTCCTGCCCGACGACACCGCGTCGCACCCGCTGCAGACCTCGATCGACGTCGCGTCGCTGGCGCCCAACGCCGAGATCACGGTCTTCCCGTGGCGCGAGCCGCCTGAGCTCAAGGCCCGCACGATCGAGCGCGTGCGGACATTCCTCAGGTCGCACGTGCCGATGAGCAGGGCGGCGGCGCAGTAGCCGTTCTCTTCGTTCCAACAATTCGGTGCGAGCGCCATGACGGCGTCTCGCCCCCCGCAGGAGGAGAACGTCATGCAGATCGGCTTCAATGCGCCCACCACGGGTCCGCTGATCGAGCCGGACAGCCTGGTCCGGATCGTCACGGAAGGGGAGGCGCTGGGTTTCGACTACGTCACGATCAGCGACCACATCATGGTGCCGCGCAACCTGCACTCGAAGTATCCCTACACCGGGACCGGCGAGTTCCCGGCGGGCGCCTCGGCCGCGTGGCTCGAGCAGCTCACCACCGCGGCCTTCGTTGCCGGGCTGACCAAGAAGCTGCGCTTCGTGCTGTCGGTCATGGTGGTGCCGCATCGCCCGGCCGTGCTGACCGCCAAGGTGCTGGCGACCATCGACCATCTCTCCAGGGGCCGCCTGACGCTGGGCATCGGCGTCGGTTGGTGCCGCGAGGAGTTCGAGGCGATCGGCGCCGCGCCGTTCGACGATCGCGGCAACGTGACCGACGAATGGATGGCGGCGTGCCAGGAGCTGTGGACCGCCGAGGCGCCGAAATTCGCCGGCAAGTACGTGAAGTTCGACGACGTGGTGTTCACGCCCAAGCCGGTGCAGAAGCCGATCCCGATCTGGGTCGGCGGGGAGAGCGCGCCGGCGCTGCGGCGCACCGTCCGCTATGCCCACGGCTGGTATCCCGTCGGCACGAACCCGCAGCATCCGATGAATACCGTCTCGACCTTCGAGAAGGGGCTGGAACGCTTCCACGGATTCTGCCAGCGCGGCGGCCGCGACCCGAAGGAGATCGCGCTCGCCTATCGTGTCCTGTCCGGCCCCGGCGTGCGCCCGCGCGCAACCATCGAGGGCGAGCCTGAGCTGTTCACCGGCGGCGATTCCGACTGGGTCGGCGACATCCGGCGGCTTCGCGATCTCGGCGTCGGCGCGGTCGATGTGCGCCTGTTCGGCTACGGCGAGGATCGGACGCTGCAGGGCACGATCGACAACATGAATCGCTTTCGCGACGGCGTGCTGTCGAAGATTGCCTGAAGCGCCGGATGCTCTCTCGGATGCTGGTCCGGGTGACCTTTCCGCTGTCGGCTGCAAACTGCCTGAACCAGTCCGCGCGCACGGTGATGGCGATCGTGGGGCCCGTGCTCGCCGTCGAGCTCGGGTTGTCGGCCGTCGAGCTCGGCGTGCTGGCGGCCTGCCTGTTCGCGGCCTATGCGGCCACGCAGCTGCCGCTCGGCGTCGCGCTCGATGCGTTCGGCGCGCGCCGGGTGCAGACCGTGCTGATGCTGGTCACGGCGGCGGGCTTCGCGATCTTCGCGCTGTCGCCGGGCTTTACCGGGCTCGTGGTGGCGCGGATCCTCCTGGGCGTCGGGATCTCGGCCGGCCTGATGGCGGTGATCAAGGCGCACACCGACTGGTTCGAGCGCGGCAGGGTCGCGCGCGTGACCGGCCTCGCGACGGCGATCGGCGCGCTCGGCAGCACGCTCACCACGTCGCCGGTCCAGGCCGTGCTGCCGGCGCTCGGCTGGCGCGGCGTGTTCTGGCTCCTCTGCCTGGTGGCGCTCGGCGTCGCGGCCTGGATCTTCCTGTCGGTGCCGGACAAGCCCAGCGCTTCGGGGCCACCCGCCGCGGGCCCGGCGCGCACGCTGCGCGGCGACATCGCGTTGAGCGGCCGCATCCTCGCCTCGCGCGCTTTCTGGCGGTTGGCTCCGGCGGTCGCGACTCTGTCGATGTTCAACTTCGTCTACCTGGGCCTGTGGGCAGGCCCCTGGCTGCGCGACGTGGCCGGCATGGACGGACCGGCGCGCGCCGGCGTGCTGTTCCTCTTCACCTTCGCGATGGTCGCGGGCAGCGTGCTCACAGGCAGCGCCGCCAGCCGGGCGAGCACCGTCGGCCTGCCACCCTTCGTCGTCCCGGTCGTCTGCCTCGCCGGACTGGTGCTGCTGCAGGCTGGTCTCATGCTGCAGCCGGGCCAGCCCTCGGTCGTGCTCGGGCTCTGGCTTGCGATCGCGGTGCTCGGGGCGGCCGGTCCGGTGGGTTATGTCGCGGTGTGCCAGATGTTTCCGCCCGAGCAGACCGGACGGGTCTCGACGGCCGTGAACACGCTGACCTTGGGGCTCGCGTTCCTGGTCCAGGCGGCGATCGGCTGGATCCTCGAACTGTGGCCGCGCACTGCGTCGGACGGCTGGGATCCTGACGGCTACAGCTGGGCGCTGGCGCTGACCGCGGTGCTTCAGGCGCTCGCCGCGCTCGTACTGGCCAATGCCCAGCGGCGCCGGCGTGCCGTTTCCACGTGATCTCCAGAGCGCCGGCGGAGCGCCACTGATCCAAGCCGACACGCGCTTCCGAATTCGCGGTGCCGTGGTTCAAATCCGCGTCGCGTCGGCTCAGCCCGCCGCGGGCACCGGCCGGGCGCCCGACCGCGTGCGACCGGGGCCGCCGAACACGATCTGCACCATCCCCGCCACGACGCCGATCAGGACGCCGATTCGCCAGGCGAGGTCGTAGTTGCCGAACAGGTCGACGGACAGGCCGCCGCCCCAGGCGCCGACCACCGAGCCCATCTGGTGGATGACGAACGAGACGCCGAGCAGCGTCGCCATGTTGCGCGTGCCGAACAGGTCGGCGACATAGCCCGAGACCAGCGGGATTACGCCGAGCCACAGCATGCCCATCGCGGCGGCGAACAGGATCGTCGTGGCGGGGGTTGGCGGCAGCATGAAATAGATCGCCAGGACGGCCGACCGCGCGAGATAGGTCAGGCCCAGCAGCACGTTCTTGGCGTGGTACTGGCCCAGCCAGCCGGCCAGCAGGCAGCCGGCGATGTTGATGCCGCCGATGATCGCCAGCGCCGTGGCGCCCAGCATCGGGTCCTGGCCGCACAGCGCCAGATAGTTCGGCAGGTGGGTGTTGATGAAGATCAGCTGCAGGCCGCAGACGAAATGCGTGGCGCACAGCACCACGAAGCGGCGGTTGCGCAGCGCCTCGCCGATCACCCCGCCGACCGAGGCGCGCGGCGCGGCCGGTTGCGGCAGGCGGTCGACCCGTCCGGTGATCGCCGCAGCGGGCACCATCGCCACGGCCAGAACGACGAACAGCACGCCGCCCCAGCGCCAGTCCCATTCGCCCAGCAGCACCTGCAGGACGGGCGCGATGACGAGCGTGCCGACCGAGGAGAAGGCGCCGACGATGCCGAGGACCACGCTGCGCCGCGTGGGCGACGCGGCGCGCGCGGTTGCCGTCATGGCCAGCGACGACCCGGTGCAGGCGATGCCGATCCCGATCAACACCTGCGCCAGGATCAGCGTCGAGAGGCCGGCGGTGGCCGTCATCATCGCCATCGCCGCGATATAGGCGAGCGCGCCCAGCACCATGACCGGGCGCAACCCCCAGCGATCGGCAATCGCCCCGAGCGGCGCTTGCACCAGGCCCCAGACGATGTTCTGGATCGCGATAGCGAAGGTGAAATCCGCCGCCGACAGGGAAAGCGCCTGGGTCATCGGCGGCAGGAACAGGCCGAGGCACTGACGCATGCCCATGGCGAGGCTCATCATCACCGACGCGGCGATCAGGATCGGCATCGTGCTCGCGCGGGTGGCGGCGATCATGGCTTTGTACGTTTCCTCCCGATCACTCGGCCGCGGCGCGCGCCGAGAGGCCGAGGTCGCCGAGACGCGGCAGGACCTCCCTGCTGAACAGGGTCAGGTTGTCGACCGTGTCCTCGTGCGTGAGGTGGCCGCCCTGGCCCATCATGAGCAGGTGGCCGAAGCCGCCGACATGGTCGTGGAACGCCTTGATCTGCTCGAACACCATGTCGGGCGTGCCGGCGAAGCAGATGCCGGCGTCGATGAACTCGTCGACGGTCGCGGCCGTCACGTCGACCTGCCGGCCGTTGCGCAGCTGCATGGTGCGCATGGCGACGCCGCTGCCGTAGCCCGGCCATCGGAGGGCCTGCGCCGTCGCGGCGGCCGACTGATAGCCGGGCGGGAAGGCGAACTGGGCGCCCACGCGGAGCGCCGTCCGGCTGTAGTCGAGGATGTGGTTGGCCCGCCGGTAGCCTTCCTCCGGGGTGGCACCGACGCCCACCATCGCCATGTAGGCGAACCGGTCCGGCGTCACCTGACGGCCCTGGCTCGCCGCTCCCTTGCGGTAGGCGGCGTAGATGCCCGGCGTGCGGACATAGCCGGTGTTGAGGGAGCCGATGACGTAGCCGCGCTCGCCGCCGACCTGCGCCGATTCCGGGCTGTTCACGGTGAGCCATACCGGCGGATGCGGCTGCTGGTAGGGCCGCGGCCAGACGTTGACCTGCCGGTAGTGGTAAAAGCGCCCTTCCCAGTTGAACGGGCCGTCGTGCGTGGTCATCGCCTTCAGGATGAGATCGTGGGCCTCCCAGAAGCGCGCCATCAGGTCGGCCGGGTTGCTGTTGGCCGGCGTCACCTCGAAGGGCGCGCCCTTGACGAAGCCCATCTCGACGCGGCCACGCGAGATGACGTCCAGCATCGAGTACTCCTCGGCGACCCGCACGGCATCGAAGCGGTTGCCGATCGGCATGCCGAGGCACAGCAGGCGCGCCTTCTTCGTCTCGCGCGCCAGGATCGCCATCGGGATGGTGCACACCGAATCGATGCAGGTCGCCGTCGCGTGGTGCTCGTTGACCATGATGTTGAGCCCGAGCTCGTCGCACAGGACCCATTCGTCGAGATAGCGGTGGTACAGGTCGGCCGCGACCCGGGGATCGCACAGCCGGCTCGGCACGACGTTGCGCAGCTGAGGGCCGAGCTCCTGCCACGCCGGATGATAGGCGAGCTCGCTGAAGTGCCAGACTTTCATGGTCGTTGTTCCCCCTCTGCTCGGGAGTTGGCAATCACTTGGCGATGAAGGCGTCGATTGCCCGGATGACGGCATCGGGCTGCTCGATCTCGGGATAGTGGCCGGCCTCCGGAACGAGCGTGAACTGCGCCGCGGGGAGCGCCGAGGCGAGCGATCGTCCGTAGGCGGGCCTGGCGAAGCCGTCCGCCTCGCCCCAGAGGACCAGGGTCGGCAGGTCGACGCGATGCAGCCACCGCTTCAGGCCGGGATTGTGGAGGTAGGGCCGCCAGCCATAGTGGGCGAGCATCTGGCGCTCGCGCGCCAGCCCCTCGAGCTGTGCGGCGGACATGCTGGCATAGTCCGGAGCATATCGTTTCGGATCGGCGAACAGCAGGGGGAAGGCCTCGATGTCGGGCAGGTAGAAGAGGTCGGCGAAGTCGCGCTCCTCCCGGCCGGAGAATTTCACGCCCACCGACGAGACGAGGACCAGCTTCGACATCCGCGCATGATTGCGCACGCACATCTCGAGCGCGATCCATCCGCCGAACGAGGCGCCGACGAGAACGACGTGCTCGTGCCCCAGCCGGTCGAGCAGATCGAGATAGAGATAGGCGAGATCGTCGACCGAGCGGAAGTCGGCGGGCACCGGCGTCGCTCCGTAGCCCGGGTGCCGTGGCGCGATCACCGTCCATCGCTTCGCGAGCGCCTCGAGATACGGTTCTGCCTGCTCGACGTACTGCTCGGCGTGCAGATAGAGCAGCGGCGGCCCGGAACCTTCGGTTCGAATCTCGACAGGGACGCCCCCGACATCGAGCGTTTCCAGTTTCAAGCGATCTCTCCCTTCCCAGAATCGTGGTGCGCGCCGGCGTGCTTGGGGGTCCCCCAGGCAAGCCTTCGTCGTCCGCGCGCGCATGGTCGCCAGTTGTCGCTGCCCTGTCGACTCGTCCGCGACCGGCGATATCACCACGCGGATCGGGGCGCGGCCCTAGGCGTTAAGTTAAGAAGGAGTCCTCACTCTGAGGAGCGGCCCGCAGGTCCGTGTCTCGATCAGGGCGAAGTAACCCTCGCCCCTTGGTTGGCAAGGGAGGGAGCGCTGCGGCACCGCCTTTTTCAACGATCTGCCGTGTGGCCCATCCTTCGAGACGGCCGCTGCGCGGCCTCCTCAGGATGAGGATTCCTTTTAGTTTGACGCCTATGGGCGTCGCCCACTGAGCCGGCGAGCAAGCACCGTCGTCCCGACCGGAGCCGAGCGAAGTGAGGCGCCGTGGAGGGACCTTTCTTGTTGCAGCACCGGCAAGAAAGCTCCCTCGACGGTGCCTCGCGTCGCTCGGCTCCGCTCGGGACGACGGCATTGACTGCCCACAGGCGACTGCCTGCGCTGCGCCCGGGGTTGACACCATTGCTTTAGTCCCGAGCGCAGTTAGAGGGTCATGGACCCCGAGGTCGTCTACTCGGCGGCTTTGGCGGTCGGCTCGCGGAAGGCAGTGCGCAGGGGGTCCCAGTCGTTGGCGCCGACGCGTGCAAAGGCCTGCTGCACGGTCATCGGACGGCCGGGCACGGGATGGCGGTGCTCCCTCTTGAGGGCGGCCAGCGCGTCATCGCATGCCGACATCACGGTCTTGAACAGAAGGCCCGGGAGCAGGTCGATCTCCGGCGTCTTGCCGCCGTAGACGACGTTGAGCAGGCAGGGGCCGCGCACCAGGGTCGGCACCTTGGCCACCTCTTCCATCGTCTGCGGCGCCTCGACGAAAGCCATGTCGGCGCCGGCCGCCAGCGCCAGGTTGGCGCGGGCAATCGCCTCGTCGAAGCCCAGCCGGGCGCGTGCATCGGTGCGCGCGATGATGGTGAAGTCGGGATTGGTGCGGGCCGAGGCGGCGGCGCGGATCTTGGCCAGCCAGTCCTCGCGCGGCACGATCTCCTTGTCGTCGAGATGGCCGCAGCGCTTGGGGAAACCCTGGTCCTCGAGATGCAGGGCCGCCACGCCGCGCCGCTCGTACTCGCGCACGGTGCGCACGACGTTGAGCTCGTTGCCGTATCCGGTGTCGGCGTCGGCGATCACCGGAAGCCCGACCGCGCGGGCGATGCGCTCGGCATTGTCGGCCATCTCGCTCATGGTGACGAGGCCGTAGTCGGGGAAGCCGATGGTCGCGGCGGTGCCGGCGCCGGTCATGTAGACCGCCGGGAAGCCGGCCTGCTCGATCAGGCGGGCGGTGAGGCCGTCGTAGGCGCCCGGCGCGATCACCATGTCGCCGCCGGCGAGCTGCGCGCGCAGGCGCGTGGCGTTGCTGGTCATGAGCTTCTCCTCCTCTTCGTCGCTTGGCCGCGAGGCGCGGCATGTCGTAGAGCGTGCCCTCGTGCACGACTGTCGCAGACCATAGAGCTTGCCGGCGGTCTCGCACACCACCGTGCGGCGCCTGGCCTCCGGCGGGCGGCCGGGGCATTCGCATACCTGATTACCCATTAAGCTCCGCAGCGTAAGAAAGTTGTGCCCTCAGAGTGCCAAAGCGTCATCGAAGGGGGCAACAGCGGGGCTTCGCGCTCCACACCGAGGCACCTCCTATGGCGCGATATCGTGCGAGCGGACGCATCTGGGTAATCAGGTTCGCATATGGCCACCTCTCTCCCGTCATCCCGAGCGGAGCCGCCCAATCAGGCGCTGCTTGCAGCGCCTGATTGGGCGGCGCAGTCGAGGGACCTTTCTTATTGGTCTTGCAGTAAGAAAGGTCCCTCCACTACGCCTCGCTTCGCTCGGCTCCGGTCGGGATGACGGAGGTCTTGTCGTATGCGAATGCCCTGGGCAGGTGCCCGGGCGCGCGGCTCAGATGGTCGCGCGGATCGGGTCAGATGCCGTCGGGCTGCGGGTGGTCGGAGCTCCACATGACATTGTCCTCGCCGGGCTCCCGCAGGAGCTCGAGGCAAGGGTGAGCCCGACCAGGCTCGCGAGCGTCGCGGCGGAGTCGTGCCAGGAGGGAAGCGTCGACCGGTCGAGGCGCTGCGCGATCTCGGCTCGCGCCCGCCGCACCGCGTGATCGTCCATTGCAAATTTCCCGATGGCACGTGCGAGGTCGCTGGCGCTGTCGGCCTTCACGTACTTTGCGAGGTCGAGACCTGCTTCCGGAATGCCGCCGGCGGCCGAGGCGATGCAGGGCGTGCCATGCGCCAGGCTCTCCTGCACGGGCAGGCCCCATCCCTCGTCGAAGCTGGGCAGCACCGTGAGCCTGGCACCGCGGTACAGGGCCGAGAGCTCGCGGTCGCTCGCATCCCTGAGCCAGCGCACGGTGGCGCGCAGATGAGGGTCCGTCCGCAACCGCCGGCGCACGGCCTGCGATCGCCAGCCGTCGCGGCCGGCCAGCACGCACGGCAGCGGCGCCTGCCCGGGCGACGCCGCGAGCAGGGTGAGCGCGTCGAGCAGGGTGCCGAGGTTCTTGCGCGGCTCGACGGTCCCCACGTGCAGGATGTAGCCATTCTTGCGCAGCCCGAGCCTGCGAAGGATGGCGTCGTCCATTCGCGGCGTGTCGGTCGCGGGAATGGCCGGCGCGGGCCAGCCCATCGGCATGATCTGCAGCGGCTGCGTGGGCAGACGCCGATCCGCGAGGTGACGCTCGAGCTGGCCGGCGACGTAGCGCGAGGTGACGAGCCACCGGTCGACTTCCGGCGCGAGGCACGAGAACTGGCCAGCGAACAGCTTGCCGAAATAGGGATGGCTCCAGCCCGGCACGTCGAGCGCCGTGAGGTCGTGAACGAGATGGACGAGCCCTGCCCGATGCCGCCGCTTCAGCCGGATCAGGGAATCGACATGGCCGGCATGGCACCAGAAGTCGCCGAGCCCGACCAGCGCGGTGTATCGGTCCGCGGGGTCGAGCAGCCTCGGCGAGGACGATCGCGCCGGCCAGCGGCCCGCGCACCAGCCCTCCCAGAAGGGATTGGTGAACGTCCAGCCGAGCGCGAGGTAGGGAAGATGGATCGCCCGCATCTCTCGCACGAGCCGCGCCGGCCGCGACAGGCGCATGCTCTGCCCGAACAGCCGGCGCAGGCGGGCAATCGACTCGCGCCGCTTGTCCGCGATCGTCAGCCCGGCGACGATGGCCGGGTCGACGACGTAGAACGCGTCCGATCCGATGGCCCGGGCGACGAAGCGCACGTCGGGATGGAAGGCGAGGGCGGGGACACCCAGGATGCGCTCGCTGACCCGCTGCACGCCCGATGGCCGCGTCAGGTAGGCGTACCATTGCACGAGGCCCGAGACGTCGAACAGCACGCGCCCGCCGTTGGAACAGGCTCCGCTTCCCGGCGCCGCGCCGGGCACTAGAAGCCCTTCTTGGGGGTGCGCAGGAACGGGACGTTGCGGCTGATGAAGCCGGTCACCAGCGCCTTGGCGACGATCGGCAGCAGCGCTGCTTCCATCACCCACATGCCAGCGACGTCGGCCACGAACGCGATCCCGAGAGGCCGGTCGAGCAGGCGTGCCGCCAGCAGCGCACCGATGCTCTTCAGCGCCACGACGGCGGCGAGAACCGACAGCAGGGCCGAGCCCGTCGCGTGCCCGACGGACGGGTCGATCAGCCCGCCGGCGACCGCGATCAGCAGGGCCGTCACGAGAGCGGCGGGCGCGCTGGCGTGGAACGTCGCCAGGAGAACGAACGCGGCCGCCTGGTGCCAGGCGAGCCTTTTCAGCAGCGCCCATGGCAGATCGCGGAAGGCCTGCGCCGTGCCCGTCCCCCAGCGCTGGCGCTGGCGCGCGAGCACGTCGAAGGTTTCGGGCAGCTCGCCTTCGACAGGCAGGGAAACCAGGTTGAGGCAGCGCCATCCGCGGGCGAAGGCGCGGAAGCTGAGATCCTGGTCCTCGACCAGCGAGCGGCCGCTCCAGCCGCCTGCCTCGACGATCGCCTGGCGCCGCCACACGCCGCAGGTGCCGTTGAACGTCATGGGGACGCCGGCCCAGTCGCGCGCCGCCTGCTCGTAGGCGATGAAGGTGTCGAGCTCGAGCGCCTGGGCGCGCGTCAGGAGATTGCGGTCGCGGTTGCGGTAGTCGAGCCTCGCCTGGGCGAACGCCACGTCGGGGAAGGCGGCCAGCGCCGCCATCGTCCGGCGCAGGAACGATGGCGCAGGCTGGTAGTCGACGTCGAAGATCGCCAGGTACGGCGCCTCGGTGAGCCGCAGCCCTTCCGACAGGGCGCCGGCCTTGAAGTCCTTGCGGTGCTCGCGCACCACGTGACGGATGGCAAGGCCGGCCGCGCGCCAGTGCGCGACGTGCCGGGCCGCCATGACCGACGTCTCGTCGGTGCTGTCGTCCAGGATCATGATCTCGAGCCGCTCGCGCGGCCAGTCGAGCCTGCACGCCGCGTCGATGGCCGGCCCGACCAGCGCCGCTTCGTTGAACACCGGGATCTGGATGCAGACCCGCGGCAGCGGCTGGGGCAGCGGCGGCGCTTGCGCCAGCCAGGCGCGCTCCTGCGCCAGCCGGCGGGCGCCCGAGGCAAGATGGACGACGATCAGGTAGACGTCGGCCAGGAGCAGCACGCCGACGAAACCGCACAGGAGCAGGCCGAAGGCACCGAGAAGGTCGACGAGCAATGCCATCATGGACGCCGCCTGGCCTGCCGCGGGATCAGGCACAGCATTCGCATATGGGGACAAACACCGTCATCCGAGCGGAGCCGCCCGATTACGCGCTGTTTGCAGTGCCCATGGCGGCGCAGTCGAGAGACCTTTCTTGCCGATGCTGCAACAAGAAGGGTCCCTCCACTGCGCCTCGCTACGCTCGGCTCCGGTCGGGATGACGCTATTGGGATCATATGTGAATGCCCCGCGCGATCAGGGGACACGACGGCGTAGCGCGACGCCGAGGTGCCGATGCGCGACGACAGCGTCGCGCGCCGGGTCGAGAGAACCGGCGCCGCCGGGCGATTGACGTGCATGGTCACCTTCCGGCTTTCCGGGCTCAGCTGGCCGGAGCGCGCATTCTTGCAGCGCCGCGCTCTCGCCTTGCCGTGTCGAGGCCGCCGTTCTGCAGTCCCGCGATGACGTCGACGAAGGACGGCGCCGAACGCACGTCGGCCAGCTCCTCGACGAGGGCATCCAGCACGCCCTCGATGTGCGCGGCGGTGTGGCGGCTGGTGATGAAGAACCTGAGGCGGGACTGGTTCTCGGCGACGCCGGGGAAGATGATGGGCACCACGTTGTAGCCGCGCGCCAGCAGACGGTGCGACAGGATCACCGTGTCGGGCGAGTTGCCGACGATGACCGGCACCACCGAGGCGCCGATGCTGAGCCCGGTGTCCAGGCCGCGCGCCCTGGCGGCGGCGAGGAACTTCCGTCCGTTGCTGCGCAGTTTCTCCAGGCGCCAGCGCTCGCGTTGCATGATCGCGATGGCGGCGAGGGCGGCGGCGGCCACGGGCGGCGCCGAGCCGACGCTGTAGACGAAGCCCGGCGAGGTGTACTTCAAGAGCTCGATCAGGCGCCGGCTGCCGGCGACATAGCCGCCGGTCGACGCGAAGGTCTTGCTGAGCGTGCCCATCCAGATCTCGACCTCGGCCGGATCGACGCCCTGCTCCTCGGCGATGCCACGGCCCGTCGCGCCCAGCACGCCGAGCGAATGCGCCTCGTCGACCATCAGCCAGGCATCGTAGCGCCGCTTCAGGTGAACCAGCGCCGCGAGGTCGGGGACATCCCCGTCCATGCTGTAGAGGCCCTCGACGACGATCAGGGCATGGCGGTGACGGGTCCGGTTGAGCCGCAGGGCGCGCTCCATCGCCGCGAGGTCGCCGTGCGGGCAGAGGATGCGCTTGGCGCCCGCCAGCCTCGCTCCTTCCACGACGCTGTTGTGGATCGCCGAATCGCTGACGATCAGGTCCTCCGGCCCGACCAGGCCGCCGATGACCGAGACGTTGGTCGCGTGGCCGCTCACGTACGTCACGGCATCCTCGACCCCGTGCAGCCGGGCGAGCGCCGCCTCGAGATCGCGGTGCACCTGGCGCTCGCCGGCGGTCAGCCGGCTGGCCGACACCGACGTGCCGTAGCGATCGATGGCCGCCTTGGCGGCCGCGCCGACGGCGGCGTGGCCGTTGAGGCCGAGATAGTCGTACGACGAGAAATTGAGGATCTGGCGGCCGTCGAGCGATGTCGTCTCGGCGGCGCGGCCGTCATGCAGGCGGTAGAACGGATTCTCGATGCCGGCCAGCGCGCCCGCCGCCTTCTGCAGCTTGAGGCGTTCGTAGGCCGGCAGCGTGCCGAAGTCGAAGGCGCGCTGATCGGCGCGCGCGCCGGCCGGCGCACCAGGGCTGGCAAGCCACTCCGTGCCGGCAGAGCGCCCCAGCGCCTGGCGGACACGATCGATGGTTTCCTGGGCTTCGTCGGGATGGTGCCTTCCGTCGGGCATTACAAGGGACCTTCCAGGCTGCGGGATTTCTCGAGGACGGCGTGCGCGGCCGCCTGGCGCTCGACCGCGCCCAGGGTCGATGCCTGGGCCGCGACGTGGCTGGTCGACAGCGCGGCGAGCGGCGCCGGCATGGCGTCCCTGGCACCGCCGCCGGCAATCAGGCCGGCGATGCGGCGTGCCACGTCGGCCGGCGTGGTGCCGTTGGCGAGCGACATCAGCGGCAGCTCGACCTGCAGCGATTCCTCCACCGCGGTCCTGAGCTCCAGCATCATCAGCGAGTCCATGCCGATCTCGGCAAGCGCGCGATGGCGGTCGACCTCGAGGCTGGGCAGGCGCAGGACGTGGGCGATCTCGTCGACCACGAGGTCGAGCAGGGCGGCGGCGGCCTGGTCGGGGCTCATGGTGCGGAGCTTCTCCACGATCGCCGCGCTCTCGCCGGGCGCGCGCGCGCCGGCGGCGGGCACGACGCCGGCGAACATCGGCGCGCGCACGACGGCGAGCTCGCGGCGCGGCGCGCTCCAGTCGATGCGCGCGATCGCGACGCAGCCGGCGATCGGCCGGCCCGCGCCGTCGACCGCGCCGTCGAGCGCGTCGAGGGCGGTGCGGGCGTCGACCAGGCTCGCGGCGAAGCGCTTCCGGAGGCTCGCGACCTTGGCGATGTTGCGCGACAGGTAGCCGGCATCGGCGATGCCGCCCCAGGCGACGGCCAGCGCCGGCACGCCGCGCCGGCGCGCCTGGCAGGCCAGCCCCTCGACGAAGCCGTTGGCGGCGACGTAGTTGAGCTGGCCCGGGTTGCCGAGCAGCGTCGTCGCCGAGGAATAGAGCAGCAGGTAGTCGAGGGCGAGGTCGCGCGCCGCCTCGACGAGGTTGGCGGCGCCTTCGATCTTGGGCGGCAGCACCTTGTCGAGCGCGTCCTGGTCGAGGGTCTCGATCAGGCGGTCGTCGAGCACCATGGCGGCGTGCACCAGTCCCTTGACCGGCCGCTCGACGGCGAGGCGCAGCAGCAGGCGGCGCATGGCGTGGGCGTCGGTGACGTCGAGGGCGGCGACCGAGACGGCGGCGCCGGCGCGGCGCAGCTGGTCGATCCTTGCCGCTGCGGCGGCCGAGGGGACGCCGGTGCGGCCGGCGAGGGCGAGGTGGCGCGCGCCGCGGCCGAACAGCCATTCGGCGGTCGCCAGGCCGAAGCCGCTGGTGCCGCCCACGATCACGTGCATGCCCTCGCCATCCACGGGGAAGCGCGACGCGGGGCTCGGCTCGGCGCTGGCGCGGCGCGCCGGCGTGACCACGATCTTGCCGATGTGGCCGGATTTCTGCATCAGGCGGAAGGCGTCGGCGATGCGCTCGCCCTCGAACACGCGATGCGGCAGCGGCCGCAGGTTGCCGGTGATGAAGTGGCCGAGCAGCTCGCCGAACAGGCGCTGCATCAGGTCGCGATGGCCGACCATCAGCTGGTCGAGGTCGACGGCGTGGTAGGCGAGGTTGCGGCGGAACGGGCGCAGGCCGACATGGGTGTTGGCGTAGAGGTCGCGCTTGCCGAGCTCGATGAAGCGGCCGAACGGCTTGAGGCAGTCGATCGAGCGGACCATGGCCTCGCCGGCCAGCGAGTTGAGCACCACGTCGACGCCCTGGCCGCCGGTGCAGGCGCTGACCTCGTCGGCGAAGGCGAGCGTGCGCGAGCTCGGCACGTGCTCGGCACCTAGCGTGCGCAGCAGCGCGCGCTTCTCCTCGCTGCCCGCGGTGGCGATGACGCGCGCGCCGCGCAGGCGGGCGATCTGCAGCGCAGCCAGCCCGACGGCGCCGGCGCCGCCATGGACCAGCACCGTCTCGCCGGGTGCCAGGTTGCCCAGGTGGACGAGCGCATAGTAGGCGGTGAGGAAGGCGACGGGCAGCGTCGCCGCCGCCTCGATGCCGAGGTCGGGCGGCACCGCCGCCACGGCGAAGGCGGGCGCGGTCACGTGGCTCGCGAAGCCGCCCGAGACGAAGGCCACGACGCGATCGCCGATCGTGAAGCTGGTGACGTCAGGCCCGAGCGCGCTCACCGTGCCGGCGCATTCCATGCCGAGCGCCGTGCCGGCATAGCCGCCCTCCAGCGCCTCCTCCGGGAGGAAGCCCAGGGTCCACATGACGTCGCGGAAATTGAGGCCGGTGGCGGCGACCTCGATCTCGACCTCGCCGGGGCCGGGTGCGGCGCGCGGCTCGCTCCGCCAGGCGAGGGTGCCGCGGGCCGTCCCGGCGCGACCGAGCCGGCGGCGCTCGGCCGGGTCGGGCTCGGCCGGCGACGGCGCCTCGGCGGCGAGGCCGCGGTCGAGGCGGAAGACGAAGCGCTCGCCGGCGCGATAGAAGACTTCGCGCTCGTCGGTCGGCGCCACGAGCTCTTGCGCGGCCGGATCGAGCGACGCTGCACCGTCGAATCCGAGACAGCGGATCTCGAGGGCAGGATACTCGTTCTGCACCACCCGCATCGCCGCGGTCAGCGAACGCCACAGCGGCTCATCGAGCGGATCGCCGGCGCCGGCAGCCTGCGCGCCGTAATCGACCACGAGCCACAGGCGCGCTGCGACGGCGCTGCGGCAGAGCTCGGCCAGCTGCAGCAGCCGGTCGCCGAGAAGCCGTGACGCGGCAGGCTCTCCCGTCGTGTCGACGCTGCCGTCGTCGCGGGTGGAGCGAGGGGCCTCCGCTGTCGCCTCGAATGTCCGTCGCTCCGCCCGGGATGACGGCGATGCCGGGGCACTCGCGTCGGTTACCTGCGAGTGCTCGGTCGCTTCCCCAGGGCATTCGCATATGGGCGCTATTTCATTCTCCTCCCCAGCTTTGCTGGGGAGGTGTCGCCGCCTGCCCTGAGCGAAGCCGAAGGGTCCTACGGCGACAAGTGCGCGGCTCGCGACAGCGAACGCGCTCGAGGGGTCATGAGCAACGGGACTGGGGCCCATGACCCCTCCGCCCCCGATTACGGGGGCACCTCCCCAGCAAGGCTGGGGAGGAGAATGAAAAGCGCGTCCATATGCGAATGCCCTGGTTGCTTCCCGGGCTATGGATGACGGTGATGCCGGGGCGCCCGAGTCGTCAGGCTCGCGCGCGCTCGCCGGGTCGCGCGCATGCGCGCTCGCCGGGGCGTACGCCGCGACGACGAAGACGAGGTCGGTCGCCGGTGCGCCGTGCGGCGTCTCGGGCGTGATCGTGCCCGCGCCCAGTCTGTCCTTCAGCGCCGTGTCGTCGCCTGCCCAGGCGAAGGTCGCACGACTGGCTGCCGGCACGTGGTCCTCTGCGGCGCCGGCGCGGGCCTGCATCAGCACGCCGATGCCGGCCTGGCCGAAGGCCGGGCTGGCGCAAACGCCAGTGAAGCAAGCGGCCTCCAGCTCGTCGGCCCATTCGCGCGCCGTCAGCAGGGCGCCGATCGGGAAGGCGGCGCTGGCCGAGCGCGCCCACCAGCGCGCGCGCACGCCGCGCACGATGTCCCAGAACACGCCGGGCGCCGGTTCGCCGGCGACGATCGGCGCCTGCGGACGCAGCAGCCGCGCCAGGCGCGCGAGGCCGCCGCGCAGCGCGGCGATCTCGCTCAGCGCATCGACGGCGCCCGCGGCGTCGAAGGTGCCCGCCGGCCAGGCCTCGAGCTCGCTCCACGCGACGCAGCGAATCGACGGGCTGCCGTCGCCCAGCGCGGCGCGCGCCTGGTCGAGCTGCCAGGGATCGAGATCGGTGACGACGACCTCGAGGCCGGGCGCGCGCGCCAGCGCATCGTCCATCTGCACGGCGTGCTCGGCGCCGATCAGCAGCACGCGCAGCAGCCGGCCACGCGGCCGCGCCCGGATGATCCCGGCGATGTCGGCCAGCACGGCGCGGCGGAGCAGCGCGATCTGCGCCGAGGCGACGCCGAGCTGGCGGAAATGCGGCGACAGCAGGTCGTTCTCGACGGCCGTGTCCGCGGCGGCCAGGCGATCGACGATCTCGCCCAGCCGCGCCAGGGTGGCGGCCTCCGCCGCCATGGTTGGATGACGGGCGAGCAGGGAGCGCACCACCGAGCCGGTCTCCGGCAGGGTGCAGCTCTCGGTCACGCGCGGCACGCCGTCCTGCTCGCGCACCAGGTTCCTGGTCACGAGATGCCAGAACAGCGCCGATCGCAGGCAGGGCGCCCAGCTCTCGTCCGTCTCGTTCGCTGCTTCGTCCGGGTCGAGCGGCGGCGGCTCGACGACGGTCGGCCGCGTGCGGAAGGCATCCCACGCGGCGCGCAGGCAGCCTGCCTCGATCAGCAGCAGGGCCTCGGCGAGCCCTTCGACGACGCTCAGGGCAGGCCCTTCGACTGTGCTCAGGGTGGGCCCTTCGGCCGCGCCCGGGGCAAGCCCTTCGACGACGCTCAGGGCAGGGCCTTCGACTGCGCCCGGGGCCGGCCCTTCGGCATCGGGGGGCGGGGCCTGTGACGAGACAGGTGCTCCGGTATCGCTGTCATCCCGAGCCTCGCGAGGGATCTCTGGTGCTGCCTCGAAGGTCGCTCGCTGCGTTCGCGATGACAGCGATGCTGGAGCCTCGCTGGAGGCTCCTGGCGATTCTTCGGGCGCGGTGCCCGGCACGGCAACGAGGGAAGGCCGGCCGGCGCGGTGCAGCGCCCAGGTGGCGATGTGATAGCTGATGGCGCGCAGGCTCGGCGCCGGCTTGACCGGCGCCTCGACCAGCCGCACGTCGTCGGCGGCGAGGACGACGGTGCCGTCGCCGTCGAGCAGCTCGATGTCGACCAGGATCGACGACGGCGATTGACGCAGCGTGCGGGCGACGATGCGCGTGACGGCCCGCCCGAGGGCGAAGGCGCGCACGCGGCCGAAGCGCACCGGCAGCATCTGCTTCATCGGCACGTCGGCGACGCCCGCCTCCTCGGCGGCGAACAGCGCATGGAACGCCGCGTCGAGCGCGGTGAGGTCGATGACTCGGCCGGCGATGCCGAGATCGTCGGTCGCCTCGAGGACGGCGATGCCGCGCTTGCGCTCGGGGAAGGTGACGTGGCGCACGCGCTGGAACGCCGGGCCGTAGTCGAAGCCCAGGCGGCGCGAGACCTCGTAGACCGTGGCCTTGGGGACGACGACACCGCGCGAAGGCGCGCTCGTCGAGGCGTGCGACGGCGCGTTCGTCGGGGCGTGCGACGGCGCGCTCGTCGCGGCATGCGACGGCGCGCTTGCCGAGGCGTGTGCCGGCGCGCTTGTGGAGGCGTGCGATGGCGTGCTCGCCGAGGCATGCGAAGGCGCGCTCGTCGAGGCGGGCCTCTCGCCGACCGGCGCGCGGGCGACGATCGCGCGGGCGTTCAAGGCCCACTCCGCCTCCGTGCCGCGCGGCCGCGACAGGAACTCGACGATGCCGGTCTCGGCGGCGAGCCGCACATTCGTCTCGAACGAGGCCGTGCCGTCGAATGCCAGGGGCCGCACGATGTCGAGCTCGGCGAGCTCGAGCGCGCCCTCGGGATGAATCTCGCGTGCCGCCGCCAGCAGCACCTCGACGTAGCCCGCGGCCGGGAAGACTGCGACGCCCGCGACCTTGTGATCGGCGAGCCACGGGAACAGCGCCGGGTCGATGGTGGCGAACCACTCGGTGCAGCCGGCGCGCGGCGGCGATCCGAGCAGGGGATGCGCCGGCGCGGCGAACAGGCTGGCCGCCTCCGCGGTCGGCCGGATCCTGAACTGCGTGCGGCGCCACGGATAGGCAGGCAGCGGCACCGCCATTACCGGCGGCGGGCCGAAGAAGCGCACGGGATCGACGTCGCCGCCGGCCAGCACGAGGCGGGCCGCCGCCTGTTCCAGCGGATCGTCGCCGGTCTCGTCCTGCGTCTCCGCGGCGGTGGCGACGACGGCGCCGCGCAGGTCGGCCTCGCGCAGCATGTCGCGCACGTAGCTCGCCAGGACCGGCCTGGGGCCGATCTCGGCGAACACGCGCAGGCCCTGGTCGAGCAGGCAGCCGATGGCGTCCGCGAACTGCACCGGCTCGCGCACGTTGCGCCACCAATGCTCGGCGCCGAGCGCAGCCGGCTCGGCGAGCGTCCCGGTGACCGACGACACGAACGTCGTGCGCCCGGCGAGCGGCGTCAGGCCGTCGAGCTCGCGCAGCAGCGGCGCGCGCACCGGCTCGACGAGGCTCGAGTGGAACGGATAGTCGAGGTCGAGGCGGCGCGCGCCGATGCGCTTCTCGGTGGCGAGGCCGAGCAGCAGCTCGATCTCGTCGGCCGGGCCGGAGACGGTGACGCTGCGCCGGCTGTTGACCGCGGCGATCGCGAGGCCCGGCGTGTCGGCGCCGGCCAGCAGGCGTCGCGCGTCGCGCTCGCCCACCATGAGGGCGGCCATGGCGCCGCTGCCGTGCGCCGCTTCCTGGTGGCGGCTGCGCGCGATCACCACGTCGAACGCCTGTTCGGCGCCGAGCGCGCCGGCGCACCACGCCGCGGCGATCTCCCCGACGCTGTGGCCGACCGCTGCCGCCGGCACGACGCCGAGATCCTCGAGGCAGCGCACGGTGGCCATCTGCAGGGCGAGCAGCGCCGGCTGCGCCCAGGTGGCGCGGCGCAGGCGCCGGGCGACGTCGTCGGCGAACAGCAGCTCGACCACCGACCATTGCTGGCGCCTGGCGAGCTGCGCGTCGATGTCCTCGAGGGCGGCGCGAAAGCGCGGGCTCGCCCGCCACGCGGCGCGCCCCATGCCGGCCCATTGCGAGCCGTTGCCCGAGAAGACGTAGGCAATCGGCAGGCGCTGCCCGATCGCCTGGCCCGTCGCCACCGCGGCCGTCGTCTCGCCGCGCGCCATGGCCTCGAGCGCGTTGCGGATCTGCGCGTTCGACTGGGCGCGCACGATTGCGCGGTGGGGCAGCATGTCGCGCTGGTGCGCGGCGGCGCGGATCAGCTCGTTGACCAGGCGCCTGTCGGACGGCCACGCCTTCAGCGTGCCCGCAGCCACGCTGCCAAGCGCGTCAGCAGTATGCGCGGAGAGAACGAGGGGCGGGGGCGCCGTCTCGCTTCGCCGGCCGGCGACGCTGACGGTGCGGTCCTCGCCCTGGATGACGACATGGGCATTGGTGCCTCCGAAGCCGAACGAGTTGATGCCCGCCAGCAGCGGTCCGCGCCGGTCGGGCAAGGGCCAGTTGTGCGCCACGACGCGCAGGTTGAGCGCGTCGAACGGGATGTCGGGGTTGGGCTGCGCCTGGTGCAGGGTCGCCGGCAGCGCGCCGCGGTTCAGCGCCAGGATCGCCTTCAGCACCCCGGCCAGGCCCGACGCCGGCTCGAGATGGCCGATGTTGGACTTGACCGAGCCGATCGGCAGCGGCTGCGCGCGCTGCTGCGCCAGCGCCTTGCCGAGCGCGTCGGCCTCGATCGGGTCGCCGGCCTTGGTGCCCGTGCCGTGCGCCTCGACGAAGGCGAGCTCGCCGGGATCGATGCCGAACTCGCTGTAGACGCGCCGCAGCAGGCGGCGCTGCGAGTCGGGCGAGGGCAGCGACAGGCCGTTGGTCCGGCCGTCCTGGCCGACGCCCCACGCCGCCAAGGTGGCGTGGATGCGGTTGCGCTGCCGGCGCGCGCCGGCGACCGAGCGCAGCACCAGGACGATGGCGCCCTCGGCGCGGACATAGCCGTCGGCCGCCTCGTCGAACGGCCGGCAGCGGCCGGTCGGCGACAGCATCGAGGCGCGCGAGAAGCCGACGAAGGAGAGCGGCGAGAGCAGCAGGTTGACGCTGCCCACGATCGCCGTCTCGACCGTGCCGTTGCGGATCGCGTCGGCCGCCAGGCAGAGCGCCACCATCGACGACGAGCACGCCGTGTCGACGGTGAAGCTCGGGCCGTGCAGGTCGAGCGTGTAGGACAGCCGGTTCGACAGGATGCTGAGCGTGTTGCCCGTCATCATGTGGACGTCGGCCGCCGACGGATCGGCGAGAAAGCGCGCGCCGTGGTCGACCGACGAGGCGCCGACATAGACCCCAGTCTCGCTGCCCGCCAGGCTCGACGGCCGCACGCCGGCATGCGCCAGCGCATCGTGCGTGACCTCGAGCAGGTGACGCTGCTGCGGATCGACCTGCTCGGCCTCGCGCGGGCTCATGCCGAACGCCTGGGCGTCGAATGCCCAGACATCCTCGATCAGGCCGGCGGCGAAAGTGTAGCTGCGGCCGCTCTGCTCCGGCGCCGGATGATAGAACGGGCCCGCCGGGAAGCGATCCGGCGCGACCCAGCCGATCGCCGAGCGGTTGTCGCGCAATAGCGTCCACAACCCCTCCACGTCGGCGGCGCCCGGCAAACGGCCGGCATAGCCGACGATGGCGATATCCCTGTCGTCGTGAACTCTGCGCTCCCGCATCACCATGTTTCGTTCACTGTCCCGATCCGGTGGACGATGCTGCTCCGTGTCACGAACGTCTTCGGCGTTGCCCCTTCTGTCGCTTATTTCTCTTGGCTGCGATACCCGGCCCTCGATCTCGTCACGCGAAGGCCACAGGCCTTCTGCAATCCGGTCATCCTAGTTCGCCATCCGCGAGAAGCGATATGGATTAGCGCATACCTCGGCGCACGATTCTGGAGTATCGATGGAGAAGCGCGCATGGATGGTGCGAATCGACCGGGCGCGCCGGGCACAGGCAATTACTAATCGGCTCCATACTGAAAGAGAATTGGCAGGAATGACGTATGCGTCGACATCGCTTGGTGAACGGGATGCGCGCCGCATCGTGCTTCTTCATCTCGACAGTCTCGTCTGCCTTCCCGCGCTCGATATTCTTTTCTCTGCATTGGGAGCGCGGATTGCGCTCGTCGTCTCGTCTGATCGATTCGCCGGCACTTTCGGCGGCGTCTGGCGTCAGTTCGGGCACAACCTTTCCCGCTCCGGGCTGCGGCTGACGCTCGCGCTGGGCTTCGACATCGTCGCGTTGCGCATCGCCCTGTTGTTCGCACCGTCGATGCGCGCTCTCGGGCGTCACTCTCCGCTGCGCGGTGTGCGCGAGCACGCGCGTGCCGTCGGCGCGTCGTATGTCGCGAGCGCCGACGTCAATGGATCGGAAATGTTGGATCTGATGCGGAACCTTCGGCCCGACCTCGTCGTTTCGTTTCACTTCGACCAGATTCTCCGTCCGCCGTTCCTGGAGGCCGCCGGCGCCCCGGTGTTGAATGTCCATCCGGCGCTGCTGCCCGCGCACCGTGGCCCGTGCCCGGCGTTCTGGATGCTGGCGGCAGGCGAGGCGCGCTGCGGCGTGACGGTCCATCGCATCGTCGATGCTGGCATCGACACGGGTGAGCCCGTCGCGCGCGTGGCGCGCGCGACGCCGGCGAGTGTCTCGATGAGCGAGCTCGACGAGCTGCTGTTCGAGGAGGGCGCCAGCACGCTCGTCGAAATGCTGACGCCCCAGCCCGGCGGCCCGCGCCTCGATCCGCCCGGCGCTGCCGGGCCCTACGAGTCGCTGCCGCCGCGCTTTCTCGTGCAGGCGGCGCGCCGGCGCGGCGTACGGCTGTGGCGGCTGGCTCAGTCGGTGCGCTTGCTGGCGCGACTGTTCGGCTGGTCGCGTGCACAGGCGACGAAGGTCTGATCGCGCCACACCACGCGCCGGCGCGGCACCAGAACGGCGAACCAGAGAGCGAGCGACAGCGCCTCGCGGACCAGCCAGGCGATGGCAAACCGGCGATCGCGCGGCCAGCCGGCCAGCACCAGAAAGGCCCATTCCATCGCCATCAGAACCGCTGTCGTGCCGGCGACACCGATGACGAAGCCCGCTCCGAGCGAGTCCGATGCAATGCCTCCCGCGATCGCCGCGACGGGTGCGGAGACAAGAAGCTCTGCGGCGAACAGCAGCGGCACGTGGCGCTTCCGGCAGCCCGCCCAGCGCAGATGGCGATGCCACACCTCGGCCGGTTTCCGTCGACCGAGCGGCTGATGCACCGGCGCGTCGCTGAGCGCGGCGCGCACGCCGATTGCCGCGAGCCTCTGCTGCACGATGGCGTCCTCGCACAGTGTCCGGCCGGCCGCTGCGTAGCCGCCGCTGGCGTCGAGTGCGGCGCGCGACACCAGGATCGACTTGCCGGTGGTGAAGGTGAGCCCGATCGCGTCACCGGCCAGCTGCAGGCGTGCGAATCGTCCGTTCATGAAGGCCCCGTCGACGGCGGCCCAGAAATTCTCGCTGCCATCGCCCAGGGCCGCGGCCGAGACCAGCCCGTGCCCCGCATCCCGATGGGCGAGATGGTCCTGGATCCGTGTCGCCGCAGACACCACGTTGTCGTCGGTCAGAAGCAGAAGGTCATGCCGGGCTTCGCGCACGGCGACGGCAAGCAGGCCGGATTTCGGGTTGTCGAGCGCCGCCGGCGCGACGACGCAGGTGCGTATTGCCGGATGCAGCTGCTGCATCGCCTCGACGGCGCGCACCGCGCCTCGATCGCCCGATGCCGCGCAGAGAACGACCTCGTAGTCGGGATAGTCGAGGCGTGCCAGCGACGCGACGCAAAGCGGCAAGGACGGCGCGGGTGAGCTCACCGGCACCATCACCGATACGGGCGGCCGCGACGAGCACCTGTCGGGGTGTCGTCGCCGCCGCGGTCGAGCGAGCGCCGCCAGGATCGTGCCGCCCGTCCACGCCACGGCCAGCAGGCACATTGCCAGCGCGCCCGAGCCAAGAACGTCCATGGGCATCACCATCGTCGACGGAACACGCCGCAACGATCATCGGGAGGAATCGTTCGGTTTGCTGTCGGCGACATGCTCAGAGGATGAGACTTTATTGACCTCTATCGTCCCTCTCCTGTCATCCTGAGCAAAGGCGCTTGCGAAGCAAGCGCCGTAAGCGAAGGATCTCATCGCCAGAAGTTCCAAAGTACACTCGTAACAGGCGCTGCGCTCAGGACGACAGAAAAGTTCGCGGTAGCGACCTCATCCAATCGCCAAGAGACGACTGTCGAGAAAGTCACAGGCTCTCATGGCGAAGTCGCGCTCCATCATCGTGATATGCAATTTCGAGAGTCTCGGCTCCGTGAAGATACTTTCATATTGAAAATGACAGCCCGATCTAAGGTCATCGGCGCTGCAGGTATTTCCGCGTTGCATGAATTGCATGCAGTGCGGAGATAAACGTCGAGCAACGACGATCGAATCGCCATTTGCGAATCGCCATTTGCGAATCGCGATATGCATAAATGAGTAATTGACTGGACTCGGCAGCGCTGATCACATTCGCGCGTTGGAACTGTGCGCATGTGCGACTGCGGTCCGTGCACCGCGAAGACCAGGGAAAACGACTGTGCTCATTTTGCCACCTCTGTCCTGGCGCGCGCTGTGGCGTGGCTTGATTCTGCACGGCATTCGCATATGGCGAAAAGTCCCGTCATCCCGAGCGGAGCCGCCCGAAGGGTGGCGTAGTCGAGGGACCTTTCTTGCCGATGCTGCAACAGCAGGCGCTACGCTCGGCTCCGCTCGGGATGACGGGACTTTTCGCCATATGCGAATTGCTTGCTTGATTCCGGGAGTGCTGCTGCTGCTGGCTGGCGGCTGCGAGGGATTGCCGCGCGCCGGCCCGTCGACCTCCGACATTGTCGAGGGCGCCCGTCCGGCGCGCACCGGCGGGACGCGCTTCGCGCTGGTCGATGTGGACGCCAACACGGTTGCCGTCATGGATCGCTGGAGCGCCGTCTCGCTGCAGGGCAGCTTCGGCCGGCAGCGGCCCGCCGCGACCCAGCAGATCGGCGTCGGCGATTCCGTGCAGGTCATGATCTGGGAGGCCGCCGCCGGCGGCCTGTTCTCCGCGCCGGCCAACGATCGGCTGAGCCCGGGCTCGCGCTCGGCCGCCATCCCCGAGCAGGCGGTCGGGCCGGACGGCGCGATCACCGTGCCCTATGCCGGCCGCGTGCGCGTGGTGGGCCGCACGCCCGAGCAGGTCGAGACCGAGATCGTGAGCGCGCTCAACGACAAGGCGATCGAGCCGCAGGCCCTGGTCACCGTCACCCGCAACGTCGCCAACACGGTGACCGTCATCGGCGAGGTGACGTCGGGCGCGCGCGTGCCGCTGACCACACGCGGCGATCGCGTGCTCGACGTCGTCGCCACCGCGGGCGGCATCCGCACGCCCGCGCACGAGACCTTCATCACGCTGCTGCGCGACGGCCGCTCGGTGCGCATCCCGATGCAGGCCATCCTCAAGGATCCGGCCGAGAACGTCTTCGTGCGGGCGGGCGACGTGGTGAGCGTGGCGCGCGAGCAGCAGACCTTCACGGCGGTCGGCGCCACCGGCGGCAATGCCCTGGTGCACTTCGACGCGATCGGCATCACGCTCGACCAGGCGATCGCGCGGGCCGGCGGGCTCAACGACAGTCGCGCCGACCCGACCGGCGTCTTCGTCATCCGCTACGAGCAGCCGGCGGAGTACGACCAGCTCGGCCTGCCGCGGCCGACCGCCGGATCGATGGGCGAGGTGCCGGTGATCTATCGGATCAACATGCGCGACCCCAACGGCTTCTTCCTCGCCCGGCGCTTTCCGATTCACAACAAGGACATCCTCTACGTCTCGAACGCCTCGACATTGGAGATTCAGAAGACGATGACCATCCTGCTGCCCTTCCTCGGCGTCGGCGCCACCGCGGTCACGGTCGGCGCCGTCACGACACGGAACTGAGCCATCAGGATCGTGCTCCTTGGCACCGGACCGCGTCTTGCCTGGGTGCAGGGCGTGCTGGACGGCATGAGCGCGGGCGCGGGCGAGCTGCGCCAGAAGATCGTGTGCGTGTCCGGCACGCCGACGCGCGATGTCTTGGCCGCGCTCGCCGCCGAGCCGATCGACACCGTCGTGCTGGTCGATCATGCGCCGTGCGCAGCCGGTCCGGCCGCGACGGCGGCCAAGCCCGCGCTGTCGCCCGTCGAGGCGGTACGCGGCGCCGCGCAACACGCGATCCTCGCGTTCGAGCTGGCGCGCCGTGCGGCGCGGACCGTGCGCCTGGCCGGCGACGATGCCGAGCGCTGGCCGGCCGCGCTCGCCGCCACGCTCGGCTTGCCGCCGCCCGCCGCGCCGGCGCAGCGCGCGCCGGTCTCGGCGGAACGCGCGACAGGCTTCGGCCCGCCCGGCGATCTCCTGACGGGGAGCTACCTCGCGCCGCTGTTCGCGGCGGCGCCGCACAACGGCCCGCTCGCCGTGCGCTGGCCGCGCGAGGTCTTTCTCCAGGGCGACGCGCCGGGCCAGCACCTGCCGGCGCTGATCGAGCTCGCCGGGCGGGCACGCATCCTGGCCTACGGTCCCTACCTGCCGCTGCCCGAGGGACGGTGGCTGGCGCGCGCCTGGCTCGGCTTCAGCCCCGACGTCGGCAAGATGCCGTTCATCCTCGAGGCCGATTGCGGTGGCCTGGTCTCGCGCGGCTTCTTCGAGACGGCACGTGGCGGCATCTTCACCCTCGAGCTCGAGTTCCAGGTCGCCGACCCGATGCATCCCGTGGAGCTGCGCCTGATCAGCCAGGAGTCGACGCTCGAAGGCCAGGTCGCGCTGATCGAGGTCGCGCTGGAGGAAGTGCGATGATTCCTCCCCGGCGAAACTGGGGTGGTGTCGCCAAGATCGGCGATGGAATTCCGATAACTCCTCCCTCGCTACAGCTCCCCGTAGATCCGTGCCGCCAGCTTGAGGTCGGTGAGGATGCGGCCGCGCCCCGCCTTCATGATCAGCGCGCTCTGGCAGTATTCCTGGATCGTGTGGGCGGAGTGCACGGCCATGATCATGCCGCAGTGGGCGCGCCGGCCGAACAGCTCGTCGTGGCACTTGAGCTGGAAGCGGCGATCGCCGACCAGGATCACCTCGTCGATCAGGTAGCACTCGAAGTTCATGGCCAGCGACAGCGCGAAGGCGAGCCGCATGCGCATGCCGTCGGAATAGAAGCGCACCGGGACCTGCATGAACCGTCCCAGCTCGGAGAAATCCTGCACGTAGTCGTAGGTCTCGCGGAACGGCAGGCCGTACAGGCCGCTCAGGAACCGCACGTTGTCGTAGCCGGTGAGCTCCCCCTCGAAGCCGCCGCCCAGCGCGAGCGGCCACGACAGCGTGAGCCCGCGCCGCACCTCGCCCGAGGTCGGCGTCAGGATGCCGGACAGGATGCGGATCAGCGTCGACTTCCCCGCGCCGTTGGCGCCCAGGATGCCGAGCCGCTCGCCGGCGCCGACGCGGAACGAGACATGATCCACGGCGCGCACCGGGCCCTGCTCGGTGTGGAATATCTTGGTCACCTCGATCGCCTCGACGCAGCGCGCCGCCGCACCCGCGGCAGCGCTCGCCTGGTCGAGACCTGCCGGTGCGGAGGCTGACGCGATGGCGGTCACCGGAAGATCACGAGGCGACGTGATTGCGGGCATCGTCGACCAGCGACTTGCCGATCCGGAACACGGCATAGGCGATCACGAGGATCGCCAGGCTCCACAGGATGCGCCGCGGGTAGGCCGGGTGATCGGGCAGGCTGGGCTCGGCGACCCGCTCGACATAGACGTGCTGGCGCTGCGCCTCCAGGCGCGCCGTCTCCACGGCGGCGAGGGCCGCCATCAGCGCGCGCTCGGAGAATTCCCGCTCCAGCACCAGCTGCTCGAACTCGGCGATGCGCGGCGCGATCGCCGTCACGTCGCCGGCCAGCCGCTTGCGCTCGGCGGCGATCTGCGCCTCGAGCGCCGCCTGGCGCTTGCGCAGCGCGACCAGCTGCGGCCCGCCGGGCGAGCCGGCGCGCAGCTCGCGGATCTGCACGTTGACCAGGGCGACGTCCTGGGAGAGCCGGGCGATCCCTTCCAGGACGGCCAGCGTGGCGTGGCTCGGGTCGATCAGCGTCTCGCGCTCGCGGAACGCCGTCAGCTTCGCCTGTGCCGCCATCGTGCGCTGGCGCATGCGCTCGACTTCCTGCTCGGCGAAGGCGATCGCGTCGCGCCGCGCCCGCTCGTTCAGCCGGTTGATCAGCAGCTCCGAGGCTTCCAGCAGGGCCGTCGTCAGCCGCTCGGCCTCCTGCGGCGTGAACGCCTCCATGCGCAGCGTCGAGACGCCCGTCGTCGTGTCGTAGTCGACCGAGAGCAGCCGCCCGTAGTGCCAGTGCAGGCCTTCCTGCGTGTTCGAGGTGAAGAAGTTGGGGAAGCGCCACAGCACGTCCGCCTTCTCGCTGGCGACCGCCTCGCGCAGGCCCGCCTTCCGCTCGAGGTAGGCCATGGCGTCGCGCGATTCGAGGTAGTCGCGGACGACGTAGGCATCGTCGGCGCCGCGCGCGACGCCGGCATTCTGCATCAGGCTGGCGAGCGCCGCGCTGGGCATCTGCGTCCCCGGCGTGCGGATGACGAAGCGCGCCTCCGATTCGAAGCGGTCGGCGGCGATAACGCCGAAATACACCGCCCCGGCGAGGGCCGGCAGCAGCACGAACAGCAGCAGCCCGCGCAGCGGGCGAAGGTCGAGCTTGCGCCGCGCGCCGGCCTCGGGCGCCGGCTCGACGACCCGGCCCTGGTCCGGCAGGTCGATGACGGGCGTCAGCTTCAGCAGGCGCGCGTAGGATGTCAGGTTCGCGGCGTCGGGCATGGCCTGGTTTCCCGTTCGAGTATCTTGTCCGGAGCGAGTATCAGGTGGCGATCAGCGGTAGAATACGCAACCGCTGCGGAAGCGATTTGCGATGCCGTCTCGTTGCAATATAGCGGGCACAACCTTAAGTGCGTCCTGCGGGCTTGTAAAGATATTGGCGTCGACCCGCTCGTTTCGGGTCGCGTGCCGTCGGTGGAGGGCGCGTGAGTATCTCCGAATCCGATCGATTGGGCAGATGGCCGCCAGGCGCCGGCGACGGGGACGAGCGCGTGCGCGCGCCGCCATCCGGGTCGCCGCGTGCCGGCTTCTTCGCGCGTCGCGGCCGGACGATTCTCCTGTGGCTGGTGCTCGGCCTGCCGACGTGGTTCGCGATCGTCTATTTCGGGCTGATCGCGACGGATCAATACGAGTCCGAGGCCCGCTTCGTGGTCAAGTCGGCGAGCCGCCAGAACATGCCGGTCGGGCTCACGATGCTGACGAGCCTCGGCTTGATGCGCTCGCAGGACGATTCCTACGCGGTGCAGGATTTCATCAAGTCGCGCGACGCCATCGCGCGCCTGCGGCCGATCCTGCCGCTCGACTCGATGTTCCGCGTCGCGCATGCCGATTTCCTGGCGCGCTTCCCGTCGATTCTTTATCGCGACCGCGAGGAGGAGTTCTATTCCTACTTCCAGCGCATGGTCTCGGCGACCCATTCCGGGACGACCGGCGTGACCACCCTGAAGGTGAGGGCGTTCGACCCCACCGACGCGCGCGCCATTGCCGCCTCGCTGCTCGACCAGGGCGAGGCGCTGGTCAATCGCATGAATGCGCGGGCCAAGGCCGATGCCATTCGTGTCGCCCAGGCCGATCTCGAGCAGTCGCAGCAGCGCCTGATCGCGGCCCAGCTCGCTCTCACGACCTTCCGCAATCGCGAGCTCACCATCGACCCGGCGCACAACGCCGCCACCCTGGGCGAGCTGATCGCCCAGCTCTCGGCCGAGCTGGCGGCGACGCGCGCGCAGATCCGCGAGCTGCAGGCCGGCTCCGGCGCCAGCCCGCAGATGCCGGGCCTCAAGCGCAAGGAGGCGGCGCTCGAGCAGCAGATCGCCCAGGAGCGCGCCCGCATCGGCAAGGACTCCGGCGGCCTCGCCGACCGTGTCGCCGACTACGAGCGCCTGAGCCTGGAGCGCGATTTCGCCCAGAAGCGCCTGGCTGCGGCGGAAGCCGAGCTGGTGCGTGCGCGCGACGAGGCGGCGCGCCAGCAGCTCTACCTCGAGCGCGTGGTCGAGCCGCACGTGCCGGACTACTCGACGCAGCCGGAGCGGATCCGGCTCACCTTGACCGTGCTGTTCGCCAACCTGCTGTTGATTCTCATCGGCTGGCTGGTGTTTTCGGGGATCCGTGAGCATGTCGCCAGGTAAAAGCTCTCCGCTGGCAGGCTTCGCCATCCAAGCCCGGAACATCCGCGCGCTCGTCCTGCGTGACCTGATGATGCGCTACGGCCGCAATAACATCGGTTTCGTCTGGGCGATCCTGGAGCCCCTGCTGCTGACCGTCGGCGTCATGATCGTCTGGTCCTTCACGATGGGTGAGATGAAGCACGGCATGAAGCTCGTAGAGATCGTCCTCACGGGTTACATGCCGCTGACTTTGTGGCGGCATATGACGAACGCGCCTATCACGATATTCCGGCGCTCGGCGCCGCTGCTCTATCACCGGGCGATCACGCCCTTTGACATCCTGGTGTCGCGTCTTAGCCTCGAATTCGTCGCCACATCAACGGCTCTTCTCGTCGTCTGGGGCGGCCTTTACACGGCCGGTATCGTGTCGGCGATCGCCCGGCTGGACCTGCTACTGATCGGCTGGGCCATGATGGCATGGCTGGCAATGGGCTGCGGGGCAATCATTGCTGCGATCACTGAACGATCGGAGACCGCGGAGCGATTGATCCAGCCGTTTCAGTATGTGACGATTCCAATCTCGGGCGCCTTCTTCATGGTCGACTGGCTGCCATCCTGGGCACAAAAAACTGTTCTGCTCAATCCGATGGTTCACTGCTACGAGGTGTTTCGTGCCGGGTACTTTGGGGAGGCAGCTACGACCTACTATGATTTCGCGTACTTCTCTGTTTGGGCGCTGATCCTGCCCTTCGTCGGCATGCTGAGCGTACAAAGAGTTCGCGCCTGGATAAGGCTGCAGTAGGGAGCTTCGTTCGGCAGGACAGGCTGACGCGCGCTACGCCAATCACCTAATGCTTCGCCCCTTGCAGGAAGTGTAAGAAATGGAATTCAGGCGATTGTACCGGGAGCTGAGGGCCCGTTATGCGGATGCTCCTGCCGTATTCGAAAGTATTATCAAGGATGTCTACTTAAAGGTGCTGTCGCCGGGTAGCGTAGCAATTGACTGCGGCGCCCACACCGGCAAGCACACTCTCCCGATGGCAGGTGCCGTTGGACACTTAGGCCATGTATTTGCCTTTGAGCCCATTACTGAAAAATGCAATATACTTGAGAGGAGGTTGGAGGCCGGTGGGTTCAAGAACGTCACATTGATCAATGCGGTCTTGGGTGATGTAGGCCGGCCAGAGGTGCGATTTAATTATGTGAAGAACGATCCAGGCAAGAGCGCCTCGGTGTTGCGTACGGGGCTGCGTGAGACAGCCAATGTGCAAGAGTTGGCGCTGCCTCAGACAACGGTAGACGCAGAATGTAACAGGAAGGAAGATTGTCGATTTGTTAAGATAGATGTAGAGGGTGCCGAATTTCATGTTATGAGAGGGCTTATCGAGACGCTTAAGGTGGGTACTCCCGTCATTCACTTTGAGTGTGGATTAGAGACTCTCGGATTGCATGGGGCACAGCCGGAAGAGGTGTTTAATTTGCTCCGCGATCTAGGTTATGAACTATGCGACTTGCTAGGGCATGATTTGGAGAATGCGGCGATCTTTCTGGATAGTTTGCGTGCCGCCGGCCTATACGATTATTTTGCTTTTCCACCTTACGTCGACAGAAGGATAGTGAGCAATATATCGCATAGGCATTTCCCGAATTTTTCACAAAGTTTGTAAGCGGAATCTGAATTGGGTTTGGTAAATACATTGCATTGAGTAGCTGGTCCAAATCCTCTGCGCGGAGTGCAATTCCGCAAGCCGGGAAGCCCCGCGAAGCCTGTTAGCCGAATGCTATTCCACTATTGGAGGGCTGCGAATTGACCAAGGTAAGACCGTCGATCACTAACGTACAGGCCAATGTGGAGATGAACCGCCACCGATGGGGCGACGCTGAAGAGTGGTCCCGGCGCGATGCATTGGGGTATCAATGGGATGGGGGCGTCGTGCAACGCCCCGCGAACATCGCGTGGCTTGCTGATCGCTTTCTTCGTGAGCATACAAACAACAGGTACAACCTCAAGATATTGGAACTTGCTTGCGGTGCTGGCCGCTTCTCAGTCGAGTTGATGCGCTATGCAAAGGAAATCGATTTCCTAGACATGAATCAAGCATGCTTGACCATATGCCGGTCGCGGTTCCAACAGATTCCCATCAAGCAGAGATACTATTGCAACGATGGTCTTTCGTGCGACATGCTCGAGAGTCTCGACTATGACCTAATCGCCTCGTTTGACAGCCTCGTGCATGTCCACCCGGACATTGTCCACGGGTACGTGCGCCAACTCGCCGACAGAATCGTTCCGGGCGGCATTCTCTGGCTCGACCACAGTGGAAAGGGGATGCGCGAGCAGGGTCACCGCACAGACATGACGCTGGAGAAGATGGCGGAGTTCGCCCAAGGGGTTGGCCTAGAAATTGTTAAGCAGACTTTCAGGAACGACCACGACTGCATTTCGGTCCTGCGGCGACCCGTGACGCCTAATGCCTAGATGCGGGATGTTCGTCATACGCTTGCCGTTGCCGGGTCAAGATCGGCACCTTCGCTCGTTCGCAAGGCCACTAGGAGATAACCGACCCGTTTTCTACACGGCTAAAGCCGTGGCGATGATGCGGATCAGTTGCTACTTGAGCTGGCTATTCGGCTTCCTGGGTCGCCTCAAAGCGATAGCCGTACCGATCTTTGCTATAATTTTAAAGCCGCTCTTTTCCAGAATAGGCACGGCGAGCTTGCCTTTTCCGGTGTAAGTCCCCTCTGCGTCGATCCATGTGTCATCAATTACGATGATGCCTCCAATTCTCATCTTCTCTATAAGAGACTCCGCACAATCGGCGTGCATTCTCCAACACGTTTCGTCAGTTATGCTTGTATTTAGTAGCTCTCGATACCGATCCTTACGCTGCTGAGAATGGTTATCATGATAACAGTCAAAGGCATCTAAATAAACATAGTCAATCACTGAATCATACACAGAAAGATATTCCTCTCCTTTCATCGTAATCGCTCTTGCAGTAGGATTTATATACTTGATCACTTCCTTGGCACGTCTTGTATTGGCAGGATCCATATCTACAGTTCTAAAATACATGTCTGTCATAGCTGTGAAAATTGCAAGTTTCTCAGTCGAACCTTGGTTCGGCCATAACTCGCGTGTAGTACCAATCTCAATCAGGGTCTTTCCGGAGAGCACCCCTGGCGACTTACGTTCCTCTTCCGCCAGTACCGCCATGAGAAGGGCGTGACCGTGCTCGACACCAATCTCTTCTTCCATTGACTTCAAGGCACTCTTTTGTGTCCATATCAGGCGCACCGAACGTAGGGCCGACACCAGATCGAGCGAGACGGATTGCAATCGCAATGCTGCCAACGAGTTACTTAGTTGATCAAGTTTTGCAGGCAGTGCGGAGAATTTCTGCCGGTCGGCGTCAACCAGCGTGGTAAGCCCCTCGACCATCTCGCGCACCGCCACTGTCTCTCTAGCGCGGACCCCCATCGCCACCTTGAGCGCGTCGGTCGATCTCGTCTGAGTGCTTTCGAGCACTGCCTGCGCGTTTTCCAGTCCGGCCAGCCGCTGCCTGTCGGCAACGGCGTCGGTGGCCTGAGATTCGAGTGAAGCGCGTAGCGCCGCGATCTCCGCAGCACGGGCCTCCATTGCCACCCTGAGCTCGTCGGCTGATTTCGTGTGAGTGCTTTCGAGCGCCGCCTGCGCGTTGTCCAGTCCGGCCAGCCGCTGCCTGTCGGCAACGGCTTCGGTCGCCTGAGATTCGAGTGAAGCGCGCAGCGCCGCGATCTCCGCAGCACGGGCCTCCATTGCCACCCTGAGCTCGTCGGCTGATTTCGTGTGAGTGCTTTTGAGCGCCGCCTGCGCGCTGTCTAGTGCGGCCAGCCGCTGCCTGTCGGCAGCGGTTCTGGCGGCCAGCGTCTCGACCGTCTCGCGCAGCGGCACGATCTCCGCAGCACGGGCCTCCGTTGCCACCTTGAACTCGTCGGCTGATTTCGTCTGAGTGCTTTCGAGCGCAGCCTGCGCGTTTTCCAGTCCGGCCAGCCGTTGCCTGTCGGCAACGGTTTCGGCAGCCAGAGATCCGAGCGAAGCGCGCAGCCCCGCGATCTCCGCAACACGGGCCGCCATTGCCACCTTGAGCTCGTCGGTCGATTTCGTCTGAGTGCTTTCGAGCGCCGCCTGCGCATCGTCCAGTGCAGCCAGCCGCTGCCTGTCGGCAACGGTTCCGGCGACCAGCGTCTCGACCGTCTCGCGCAGCGCCGAGGCCTCGGCCACACGGGCCTCCATTGCCACCTTGAGCTCGTCGGTCGATCTCGTCTGAGTGCTTTCGAGCGCCGCCTGCGCATCGTCCAGTGCAGCCAGCCGCTGCCTGTCGGCAACGGTTCCGGCGGCCAGCGTCTCGACCGTGTCGCGCAACGCCGCGATCTCCGCAACGCGGGCCTCCATCGCTATCTTGAGCTCGTCGGTCGATCTCGTCTGAGTGTTCTCGAGCGCCGCCTGCGCATTGTCCAGTGCAGCCAGCCGCTGCCTGTCGGCAACGGTTCCGGCGGCCAGCGTCTCGACCGTGTCGCGCAACGCTGCGATCTCCGCAACGCGGGCCTCCATCGCCATCTTGAGCTCGTCGGTCGATGTCGTCTGAGTGTTCTCGAGCGCCGCCTGCGCATTGTCCAGTGCGGCCAGATGCTGCCTGTCGGCTATGGTTCCGGCGGCCAGCGACTCAAGCGCCGCGCGCACCGCCGCGGTCTCGGCAATACGGGCCTCGATCGCCACCTTGAGCTCGTCGGTGGATGTCGTCTGAATGCTTTCGAGTGCCGCCTGGGCGCTGTCCAGTGCGGCCAGCTGCTGTCTGTCGGCAACGGCTCCGACGCCCAGCGCCTCGACCGTGTCGCGCAGCGCCGCGATCTCCGCAACACGGGCCTCCATCGCCATCTTGAGCTCGTCGGTCGACCTCGTTTGAGTGCTCTTGAGCACCGCATGCGCGGCATCCAGAGCGATGAGCTTCTCGCGGTCAGCCGCAGCGTCGGCCCGGAACAGGTCCAGCGCCTCTCGAACCGCGCTCGCGCCGGCGGAGTATCCGTCCACTGCCGTCGAGAGCGCACTCAGAAGGGCGGCGTTCTCGTCGGCCCGCTCACTGATGCGCGACTGCAACTCCGTGAGTTCCCCCAATCTGCGCCGTTCGGCGTCCAGAAGTGCCGAAATCGCGCTTACGTCGCTTTGGAGCCTGCGAAGGCGCCCGGTCTCTTCCTCCATGCTTATCGACAGTCGGTCTAGGCTCCGTTCCGCCGTGACAAGGCGTTCGGCCCGCTCCTCGGCGATCTGCGCGGCCTGGCCGACTGTGCGGCTGAGGCCCTCGAGCTGTGCCAGACCGCGGTCCAGCCGGCCTCCAATGCCTTCCACAGACTTGCCCACTGCGATCAGAGTACGCGACTGCTCGGACACCCTGGCGGTCAATTCGGCCCGCGCCGCCGCCTCCGTGGCAAGTCGGTGCTGAGTGCTACCAAGTGCCGACTCCAACTGCGCAACTGCTCCGCGGCGCTCCTTCACCTCCTTTGCCTGGGCTTGGCTCATGACCTCAAGCCCCGCGTCGAGCTTCCCGCTCAGCCTCGTATCGGTCTCAAGCAGTCGGGACGAAATGGGCTGCTCGATCGCGCTGCGCCACTGGGGAAGCTCGTTGATTAGAACTGTGCGGGCGCGCGTTAGCTCGCGGGAGAGCGCGTCCAGCCGCACGACGAGCTGGTTCTGGCGGCTCGTCAGCTCCCGCAGACAATTCGCAACCGCTTCGTCTGGAAGATGCCCCCCTTGCGCACCTTCCCCGGAAGACCGTTCGGGCGCCGCGACCTTGCGCTTCACAGCGGCCAGAAGCATCCGTGTCCGCGCCTCGCACAACAGGAACAGCACAATGCCGGTCCAGCCCACCGCGCGCTCCAGCAGTGGCGCAAATATAAGCCCAATCGCTAGCGCAGCAAGCGCTACCAGGATGGCAACGTCTGCTCCGCTAACGAGCCGGTCTTCCGTCCCGGCAGGTTCTTCCGTCGCGAAAGGCCGCTGGCTAGTCAGCCTGTGCCCCCTCCACAATGGGCAGACTGAGCGGCTGCATTCGCCGACGAAACACTCCGAATGCCGGAATCGGATCTATCGGCCCGCCCGCAACTGCCTGCTCGACGTTGCAGAACTCGAACACATCAACCTGTGATTTAAAGGAAGTATTGTAAGCAACGGCACCGATCTCAGCAAGGATGTCTCCAGCCACTCGCCAACTGCGCACGTGCGACTTCCCGCCGACGTTGGGCAGGTGATAGCGGTCTCCGGAGCGTTGATAGCCGTCGAAGAAATAATTGGGGTTGTCGCCCTCGCGTACGATCTCGAGAACGTTGCCCTCCCTACGCTCTGCGCCAGAAACAACCTCGACGTAGTCGGCATCGACACCGAGCAGTATCAGAGGCGAGAAGCCAAGCGTAGCCGCCCAGATCGCCGTGTGACTGCCAGTGGTCAGGGGCTCACGGGCGAAGCGCGCATCGCCTTCGCGCAATTCATCGAAGTCAACCACCTGCGGCCAACGCCCGAGCGGACCCAGTGCTTCAATGAGACTATGTCGCAGAAGAAGCTTCTTGATACCATAGACATCAGCGTTTGCAATCAGCCGCGCAATCGGGTCTATATGAGAGAGCCCTAACACCTCGTCGAGACAGGCATAATGGGTCGGATACCAACCTATCCTGTCCCAATGGCGATAGGCGGCGTTCATGCCGAAGCATGCCTTCCCTTTTAGCCGCTTCAAGTCAAAGCCCGAGAGAGACGGACCGTTGCCAATAATGTATGCGCGTCCTGCAGCTTGTTGCGCCTTAGGTTCCGGAATACGAGTAACGGGAGCAGCATGCCCTGCAATCTGCCGCGTCCCGGATACCTCTCCCGTTGTCTCAATGCTTCTGAAGAGTCCAGCGACGTCCAGTTTGCCTAAATCAGCACTTCCGTAGATTGCCGGAAATCTTCTTTGCAAATCAGGGACCTTCTTCTTAAAATTGCTCGTATATCGTTTAACTATCTCGACATTCGACAAAAAGCGGGAAAAGTCAATAGTCGACGAGTTTGCCTTTGCAACGCCATCTCTTAGATGAGAAGCGATTATGTCATTGAGGTTACCCTCTCCGATGAAACAGTGGTCATGGAGAAACCTACGAACCGCCGTTGCGTTGACGCGTTGCTCGTCGAGCTTCGAGAGTATCTCTACTAGATCTCTCTCCGACTCCGTGTAGAAAAGCGCTCCGCCGGCATCCTTGAACTTGTCTGCCTTTTCTTTATGCGGGTTGTAATAGATAACAAACTTTCCTACTGCCAATGCCTCCAGTATACCAGAAGCAAAACGTTGTATGGTGACATCCGCAACTTCGAGCGCTGAATAGAAGGTGTCCTTCGTCACTAGTTCTGAGTACAACGCTCCTTCATCGGCCGGATGGCGCGAAATAACAGGTTGGAACCCGGCCAGCTGGCATGCCCCAACGGCTCCCCTTAGCCACTCGTCTCGGGCCTCTACCAGGACGCCATAGGAAAAGTTTGAGTTAATCAATGCCGTCTTGTTGGTGCTTCTCGATCGCTTGGCAGAGTGACGGAATAGCTCCGCTATCCTCGGAACGCCACCGACGAAAATCTTCTGCCGAGGGTTGCGGAAATACTTCCGGTCGTGTGGGCCAGGAATAATGACAACATCGGAAGTTCGATACGGCTCTCGCACTCGCTTGGTGTCTGCGTCGTCGTAATCCTGTATGCCTTCTACTAATGCTGCGGTTAAAATTCCAGCATCGTGTGCCGCGCAAAATAGAGATCTGACAATTGGTTCCCAATCATTAAATGCTACAAGCATTGATGGTCTAAGAGCGCCCTCACAAATGGTCGCGAAGTCCACAAGATCAAGGCCTAATTCCTGCGCCTTTCTCCGAACCCCTTCGTCGCGATATACGCCAGTAACATCGAGAATCTTGCTGCGCACCCCCAATCTATTGAGAGAGTGCAGGAAAAGTGATATAGTATAAACATGATAATCTTTGTGGGGGATAAACAGTATATCAGTCATACTTTCCCCTTTATCGCGCGCGATATGCATGCCCGTCGAATTTCGCTCGTGGGCAGCTCCAGAACCGCTAGCATGAGCCTTGCCTTGGTCGAAGGCAAAGGAACGAAAAGCATTCCTTACATTCTTCGGCACCGCAGATGAACCAAGCACAGACGACTCAACCTGCTGTATGAGGCGGTTAATGTCACCTTCTCGATCTCTGTACGAACTGACCAAGTAGTTTCGAACGTGCTCACCAGTGACTGTCAAGCGAGTGATGAGATTGGAAAGTTGCAGCAGAATCCTCCTGTTTGCAAGCACATGGAATATTTCGGGAGCATTCCGTACTCTAAGGAAATCGTCTGTATCTTTCCATAGCGCATATAAGGAATCGATGTGGGCAACCGAGAAAGTCTTGCTGAGGGAGTCCCCCCTTTGCCTGTAGAAGTACACAGCGTCGTCTATGGCCGTGTTCTTCTTCGAAAGAAGAAGCACCTTGTATGTGAAAAACAAGTCTTCGTGCGGAAGCCTATCGGGAAAAAAAATTGCATTCTCGGCAATCGTGCTTTTGCGATAAAGTCGGCAGCATGCGATCGAAGAGGCGTAGGCGACTAGCACCTGGGCTGCATGAGACAAGCGTTCGTCATGACAAAAATTAACCTTCTGTCGTATGTTGTTTCTTTGTTCATCAAGAAAGTTGCCAGATTCATCGACGCTAGCGAATCGAGCTGATACCACATCTGCTCCTGTAAGGACTTGCGCCTTACGCATAAGAGCCAAGTAACATGTAGCAACATAGTCGTCGCTATCTACAAATGTTATGAACTCACCCTGCGCTTGCTTTATGCCTGCATTGCGTGCAGCACCCAATCCAGAGTTTTCTTGCCAATGGTACCGCATATTGCGATGACGTTTGCAGTATTCGTGACATATTGTGTCGCTCCCATCAGTGCTCCCATCATCGATAATGACTACTTCAAAGTTCTCGTCCGTTTGGTGAACTAGTGATTCAAAACACTCTTCCAAATATGGAGCCATATTATAAACGGGCACAATAATAGAAATCTTGTACATGATACTATCCGCGTCAATTCTTGCATCTCACAGTAAAACGGCAGCGGGCGCACACGCTCTAGGGGCTAACCAACGCCGTTAGACGCGGTGGATCGCCGGTCAGCCCAAACAAATCCAGCGCCAGCCCGACCGTCAGGGTGTTCACACGGTCCACTGCCTCGGCTGTGTTGGAACCGTTGTGCGTTCCGAACATGACATCCTTGAAACCGCGCAGCGGGCTGGAGGCCGCCAAAGGCTCCTCCTCGAACACGTCGAGGGCGACCTTGGCCACCTTGCCGCTAGCCAGCGCCGCAATCAGTGCCTTCTCGTCGATCACGGGCCCGCGCGCCACGTTCACTACTGTTACGCCCGGCTTCATCGCTGCGAAGGCGGCGTCGGAGAGCAGGTGGTAGGTTTCCGGCGTCAGCGCGCAGGTGAGGACGACCACGTCGCTCTGGACGAGCAGGGTCTCGAAGGGAACCTGGACCGCGCCGACGCCAGCAAGTAGCGCCGCGTCGATAGGCACCGGATCGGAGCCGACCACCGTCATGCCGAACGCCGAAAGCCGGCGGCAGGCGGCGCGACCGATGGCGCCCAGCCCGACCACGCCCGCCGTGCGGCCCGAAAGCGTCATGCCTTCCACCTTGAGCCAGCCACCCGCCTTCACCGACTCGTGCATCCGGTGCAGGCCGCGCGCCAGGCTGAGCACATAGCCGGCCGCGCAGTCGGCGACCTCCTCGGAGAACACGCCCGGCGTGTTGTAGACGGGGATGCCGAGTTCCTTCGCCGCCGCCTTGTCGATACCGTCCGTGCCGATACCCCACTTGATGACGGCCATCAGGCCGGTCGCCTTGCCCGCTTCCAATACGGAGCGGTCGATGAAGTCGTCGCCCGCGATCACCAGACGCTGGCCGCGGATCACCTCGCGCATCTCCGCGGCGCCGAACTGCTGGCCCGGGATCGGCGGCAACGATGCCACCACGCCATGCGCCTCGAGCCTGCGGGCGAACTTCGCGTAATGGCGGACGAGGTGATGGCAGGTGATGAGCAGGGTGTTGGTCATGGCCCGCGCGCTCCACCGCGCTCGGCGAAGACCACCTCGGCGATGCGGAAATTGATCTCCTCGTCGATGTCGATCGCCTCCCAGGGCGACATCTCGAACATGAAGGGCCGCCGGCCGATGCGGTTGCGCGCGCCGCGCATGGTCTCGGCGTCGAAGATGAAGATGCAGCTGTTCTCCTCGTAGAGCGGCGGCAGGTCCTGTGTGCGCATCAGGAAGTTGGCATTGTGGTTGATCGGCCGGGTAAGCTGGTCCCACAGCCGGGTTCGATAAGGTGTCACCGAAAACAGGCTGTCATAGGTCGGATAGTTGCCGAGGAAGGTGGTCACCGCGCTGTCCACGGTCTCCGGCCTGATCAGCGGGTTGGTGGAGTGCGTCTGTAGGTAGAACTGCGAGGGAACCTGCGACATGTCGTGCAGCAGCACCTCGTTCATCGGTATGCCTCCGTCGCGCAAATGCTCCGGGCGGTCCAGCACGATCACGTCGGGGTATTTCCCGGCGCACTGCTCCTTGATGACAGGCGAATCGGTATCGATGACGACCTTGTCGATGTTCCTGCAGGCAGTGAGGCTGTCGAGCACGTGCTGATAGAGCGGACGGCCGTCGCCGAAGGCGCGGTAGTTCTTGCCGGGAACCCGTTCCGAGTTGTGCCGCATCGGCATCAGTGCAACCATTCGGTATGCCATGTAGCTTGCTGGCCTCGCTGCCCATCGGCTGTCCTGACGGGTGATAGGTTACTGGAGCCTACCGCAATCGCTCGTAGTCGATCAGCAACGCGCCGTCGGGCGAAGGCTCGGCCGGCGTGTCCTGACTGCGCCTGCTGCGGTCGTTGACGGGAAAGTAAAAGCGGTCCTTGATCTCCGAGGTGACGTCGGTCGTGATCCGGTGACCCAGGAAGGTCCCGAAGAACTGGTTGAACCGGAACAACATGATCGACGTGGCCTCGCGCCGGAGCACGCCGTCCCGGCGCGCCTGCACGAGGTCGCTCCACACGTTGCCCGACAGGACCCGCAGGAAGTCGAACGCCGAGAAGCCGAGCGTCGGCTCGATCGTCCGGAGCGCGATCGCCTCGCGACGGTACCGGTTGCGGATGCGCGCCCAGCTTTCCTCGTGCACATGGATGATCTCGGCCTCGCTAAGATAGGCGATCTGGACGCCGCGCTTCTGCGCCTCCTTCGCCCAGGCGAGGTCTTCGAGGCCGGTCAGGATCTCGTCGTAGGGGGATTGCTCCCAGTGGCTGCGCCGGATCGCGCAATTGGCGTTGTTGCAGAAGTAGTTCGCCTGCTGCGGCGCGTCATGGTCCGGGAACCACTTGCGGAAGATCTGGTGCTCGGAGAAACGCGTCACATGGTTGCCGCGCTGGCGACCATAGACCAGACCGACCTTCGAATCGACGAACGCCGAAACCAGGAGGCCCAGCCAATCCTTGCGCGAGGGATAGACATGCGCGCTGGCAAAAACCAGGAACTCGCCGCGAGCGGCCCTGCAGCCGAGATTGAGCGAGCGGCCAAAGGAGAACTCCTCCTTCCTCATGTGCAGGACGTCGGCGCCGTAGGAGCGCGCTATGTCCACCGTCCGGTCGGTCGAGCCCGAATCGACGAGCAGGATCTCGTGGTCGTCGAAGCTCTGCTGCCGCAGCCCTTCGAGCAGGCGGCCTATGTGGCGCTCCTCGTTGTAGCTCCGGATGATGACCGACACGCGGGGATTGGAAGCCATCTTCATTCCACGATGACCTGCACGGAGCCGCGTACGCCGATCTGAGGTGGCAATTGGAGCACAGTCGATTTCCCTAGGCTACGCGGTGCACGAGCCGCTGCCTCAAATGCTCACGCTTCCAGCACGCGGATGTGAACAGCGACGCCGAGGCCAGTCAATCGCCCTTTTACGCATATCGTGACATGCAAACGGATAATCGATGGTCGCACTATCTTCATATTGGATAGAGATCGTGCGGCGATGGGATTGCTTGCATCAGCGGTGGCGTTGGATATTCGGTTCAATATGAAAGCATTATCCAGGAGATCGGCGCGATTCTCATCTCGTCCATCACGATGGTCGATCACGGATTTGTCGCAAGCGTGGCCCGGCAGCCGTCTCGCGACCTGCGATGCGGCGGAATTCGGGCCCCGTCCACTTCGGAGTCGTCAGGGCTGATCCTTGCAGGTAATCGCCACGTTGGAGTAGCGCACCGCAACATTGCTGGACACGACAGCCCTTATCTCTATCTCCGCGTCGAGCGAGGCCGGGACGTCGAAGGGCACCACGTAGGTCCGGCTCAGCTTCAAGGCTCGCGACGAGTCCCGGGTGGGCATTTTGGCCAGGCACAGGTCTCCGGCCACGACCTCCAGGAAGCCATCGACTTTCTTTGCGCCCAGCCTGGCAGCCGTCGCGTGCAGATCTGCACGCGCCTGGTAGGCTCCCGGGGGGAGCCGCAGATAAGGTCCATAGAAGGCCATCTCCGGTGTCCGGCGCGGCCGCACGGATACGACACCGTCAATGCGCGTGCTGCCCGGAGACAGGCGCAGCTTGCCGGTAAGATCGCCGAGTATGGCCTCGTTGAGCTTGCGCCAAGCGGTCACCGGGGTCTCGGCCGCCTTGCGCAGGAAAAACACGCCGGGCCAGGTCGCCCCGTCGGGGCCGCGCTCCGCGAGCAGGCCAGGCTCCTCCTGAGAGCCAATCAGCCCCAGATCATGGCTGCTGAGCGCCATGTCGATGCCATCCGCGAGCTCGAGGCCGGTCGCGCCGGCAATCCGCCCGAGCAAACCCTTCTCGGTCCCGAACGCCATATCGACGCCGGTCCCTTCGGGCTCGGCCGAGCCGAGCAGGACGTTGCTGCTGAAGCCGATGATGCCGCCCAAGGCGAGCTTCGGCTCCAGCGCCGAAAGGATGCCTACGAAGCCGTCATTCTTGGCCACGAAGCCGGCAGCATGCGGGAGCAGGATGGCGTCGTAGCTGCTGCCGGGAAGCTTCCCGAAATCCTCGGCAGAATGAAGCTGCGCCTTGCCTGCAGGCGGCTGCGCGCTGCCCAGGAAATGGCGTCGCGCCCTCGGCTTTCCGCTCCCGGTCCCTATCAGCGCCCGCACGTCGAGCAGGTCGACGCGCTCGAACTGCTGGGCAAGCTTCTCGATCAGATCCTCCTGCAGCTCGCACACGACCAGCACAGACCGGACCGGATGGACATCGGCAAGCCGGTCGAGCGCGTAGAGGAAATGAACCCGCTCCCAGATCCAGCCGCTGCGCGCGCTCGGGCGATCGAAGGACACGTCGTTGGCAACGCCGTGGGCGTAGCTGAGCCAGCGTGGATCGTTCCAGTCCGCCGAGGCGGCGAGGCCGGAGACCGGACGGCGGGCAACGTCGCGGCGCGCGTCGTCCGCCGCGATGCGCAGCCCGGTCGGGGCGCGCTTCGCCAGGATCGCCCTGATCGCGGTTTCCAGCTTGGCCACCGTTTCGGTGCCTTTCGCGCGGGCGACGGGCTCGCAGCCGAGAAAGGCGAGCAGACCTGGCCCGTTGACACCAACGGCCGCCGACAGCCGCTCGGACGCCCCGGACTGACCCGCGGATTCGATCTCGGCGAGAATGGCGTTGATTTCCGCGATCTCCGCCTGGCTGACGGGCCTCGACCGGCCAAGCTTGGCGGCGAGCTGCTCGGCGAGGCTGCCGTCTCCCACCAGCTGGCCGGGCTGCGAAGCGGTCCGGGCGAAACCGTGCCGCAGCCGCGTCGTGATCGGAGCCGCGGTCGCATCGAGAAGCTGCGCGACCGGCCGCTCATAGGTGTTGTGGATGGCGTTGACGGTGACGATCCGCCGGGGTTGCCTCTCCAGGGACGCGACCGCCGCGCGTTCTTCCGCCACCACGGATTCCAGCAGCCGGTAGACATCGTCGAGGGCGGCCACCTCCGCCCTGTCGAGCCTGATCTCCGCGTCGAGAGGCCGGTCAGTGCCAGCGTCTCGCGTTGCCCCGAACTCGAACACGAAGACATCGGGCCTGCGTGCGAAATCGGCCGGCGACACGATCTGGATCTGCGGCTGTCCCGCCAGCGCCAGGCGCTCTGCGATCCCGGCGGTCATCGCGATCCGGTAGAGAAAGCCGAACTCCGCCGCCATCGAAATGAAAAGCGCGGCGGCGTCGGGTCGGGTGCCTGCATAGCCGATGCGCGTGCGCGGGTCGCGGTCACGGAAGAGGTCGGCGAGATGCGGAAGAACGTGAGCCGGATCATAGGCAAACCCGCCGTAGCTCGACGCCCGGTAGGCGGCGCGCCGCTCAGGGTGCTTGCGATCCCCGAGGATGCGAGCCAGCGCCTGGCGCGCCTTCGCCTCGCCGTCCTCCTCCAGCCGGATCTCCTCGATGTCGGCCTCCGGCAGCCCCCACCGGGCGCGCTGATGCGGCAGGTCGGCCGACTTCAGGCCGAAGACATGGATATCCGGATTGTTGATCCGGCCGCCGGCGCGATGGGCATGCGCCGGAACGACATGATGGGCGCAATGATAGGCGACCACGCTCTGCTCCAGAGACTTCGGCTCGCCGTACTTCTGGCGCATGCGCCGGGCGATGTTGTGGTCCACGTGGGACAAGCCGAGCATGCTCTCGTCGAACCCGTCTATCGAGAACAGCCGGGAGCGCAGGAACAGTTGGAAATCCCCCGGATTGTCGACGAGGACGTCGTCCTCGCCGAAGACATATTCGCGAAGCGCGAGCGACGGTCCCGCTTCGCGCAGGATTTGCGCGGTGCCGGCGGGATCGGTTCGCTGGAGGCCCCGGAATATCCCCGCCGGCAGCTCGATGCGGGGGGTCACGTAATGCCCGTCCGGAAGCTGCCCGGTCAGCGCCGTAAGGGTCTCGCCGGGCTCCGCCGGCAGCGGAATGACGTCGGCGTTAGTCGCGAGGATCCATCGGTTGCGCGGGTTCGACCGGCGCAGCGCGACGTTGCGGGCGACGCATTCGATGACGGGCTGTGTCGCGCCGAACTCGGCGTGATGTCGCGGCCTGACACGAAGGATGCGCAGACGGGCCCTCGCACGCGGGGTGAGCGTATCGGCGATGGCTTCCGGCAAGGTCGGAAACTCATCCCCGGTGTTCCAGTCGACAAAAATGATCTCGTCGTCCGGCTCGGCCAGCAATTGCGCAAACCCGTTCAGGCTCAGCGCAACGCGCTTGTGGTAGCCCGGGCTGCCTTGATCGTTGCGACCATAGACGACGACGCTAAGCACCGGCTTCGTCCTCTCCATTAACATGCTGCCAGGGTGCCGCCCTTAACGGCCTGCCGAATGGCCTGATCACCCGTTCGTCCTTGATCGCGTGCCCCTTCAGGCACGCCGCGAGCGGCCGGCCGCCGACGGTCATGCTGTTGCCATTGAGCAGGCCAGCCTTGCATAGCTCCGCCATCACGGCGGGCACGCCGCCTGCGCGGTGGAAGTCCTCGCCCAGAAACTCTCCGACGGGCTGGAGATTGGCGATGAGCGGGACCGTATATCCCTTCTCCATCCATAGTGCATCGGGAAGATCGATGCCCGCGTGGCGGGCGACCGCAGTCAAGTGCTGGTGAGCGCTGGACGACCCTCCGATAGCCGACAGGGTAACGATCGCATTCTCGAATGCTTCGCGCCCAAGGATGTCGAGCGGCCTGATGTTCTGTTCCGTGAGCTCGACCGCCCTCTTGCCCGTCTCGAAGGCGTTCTGAAGACGTTCCTGGTAGGCGGCGGGGATTGCTGCACTTCCCGTGAGGCTCATCCCCAGCGCCTCCGACACGGAGTTCATGGTCAGCGCGGCTCCCATCGTGTTGCAATGTCCAAGTGACGGTGCCGACGCGACGATCGCGTCGAAGAACTGGCTTTCTGTCCATTGTCCGGCCTCGAGCCTGCGGCGCGCCTCCCGGATTGTCGTTCCGAAGCCCGCTCGTTGGCCTTCGAAGTGGCCGTTCAGCATTGGCCCGCCCGACAGAACGATGGCCGGCAGATTGACCACAACCGCAGCCATCAAGGACGCGAGCGTTGTCCCGTCGCAGCCGGTCGTGAAGACGACGCCATCGATGGGATATTCCTGCAGGATCTCTATCAGGGCCATCGCCGCGAGGTTGCGATCGAGACTGGCGGCCGGCCACCTTGTCGACTCCCGGATCGGGTGCACGGGAAACACGAAGGGAATGCCGCCGGCGTCCTTCACGCCTCGCTTCGCTGCTTCCACGGTCTGTCGATGGATCTTGTTGCACGGCGTGAGATCGGATCCAGACTGCGATATGCCGATGATGGGCTTCCCCGATTGAAGCTCCTCGCGGGTGGATCCGTCGTTCATATGCCAGGCACAGTAAAGCGCCGTCGCCTCGATATTGGATGGATCATTGAACCAATACTGGGACCGGTACCTGAGTTTCGAAGCCATAGCGGACTGCCTGCTGGTGCCTGTCGAGGTGCTCGACGAATAGAGCCGAGTCACGCTACCTGGCTCCCGGTGGAAGGGGCATGTCGGGCAAGGTGCGAGGGATGGACCTCACGTGTATTGCGCCCCTTCAGCGCCTCTTCCCATGCCGCCGCGTGGCGCACGATTGTCCCGAGGTCGTCGAACTGCGGTGCCCAGCCGAACTCCCGGTGCGCCCTCCCAGCGTCGGCCACCACCGACACGGCGTCGCCCGGCCGGCGGGCGGCGAGCCGTACCTCGAAGCCCACGCCTGCGACCTTCTGCACCGTCTCGATCACCTCCTTCACCGAATAGCCGCGGCCGTAGCCGCAATTGGCGACGAGGCTCGACGCCCCGGCCCGCAGCCGGCCGAGCGCCAGGTAATGCGCGTCGGTGAGGTCGGATACATGGATGTAGTCGCGGATGCAGGTGCCGTCGGGTGTCGGATAGTCGGTGCCGAACACCTCCATGAAAGGTCGCTTGCCGGTGGCGGTCTCGGAGGCGACCTTGATCAGGTGCGTGGCGCCCCGCGTCGACTGGCCCGTACGCAGCCTGGGGTCGGCGCCCGCCACGTTGAAATAGCGCAGCGCCGTGTAGCGAAAGTCGTGCGCGGCCGAAGCGTCGCGCAGCATCGCCTCCGTCATCAGCTTGGAGGTGCCGTAGGGCGATTCGGGCAGCGTCGGCGCGTCCTCCCTGACCGGCACCTCGGCCGGCGTGCCGTAGACGGCAGCAGTGGAGGAGAAGATGAAGTGGCGCACGCCCGTGCGCACCGCGCTCTCGATCAGGGCGCGCGACTTCACCGTGTTGTTCAGATAGTAACCGAGCGGGTCGGCGACGCTGTCCGGCACGACCACGGAGCCGGCGAAGTGGATGACGGCGTCGACGCCGTGGCGGTGGATGGCGGCCTCGACCAGCTCCTGGTCGGCGATGTCGCCGACGAGAAGCTCGGCCTCGCGCGGCACCGCCCAGTCGAAGCCGGTCGACAGCCGGTCGACCACCACGACCTCCTCGCCAGCATCGAGCAGGCGCCACACCATGTGACTGCCGATATAGCCGGCGCCTCCGGTAACCAGGACTGCCATCTCACCTCCCTCGGGCCGCATGAAGTTCTCGATCGCCACTCCTCGACATCGAACTAGGCCGGCGCGAGACCAACTGTGGCAGGCGTGAAGCCGGGAAAAATGTCGGGCACTGAGCTCGGGGTGCCGAGCGGGCCCGCCAACAGCTCAGCCAGGACGGAACGGATGTCGGTGGTCACCGCGAGGTCTACGGCGTTGTCCAGCTGCTCCGACGAGAGCCCTGGCCAGGTACCGCAGATCCGCCCGCCGACGATATTCGGTGCCGATACGAAGACCAGGCCGCCATGACCATGATCGGTGCCGTTGCTCTTGTTGGAGCGCAATCTGCGACCAAACTCGCTCATCGCTATCAGCACTATGTCGTCCAGCCTGTCGTGCATGTCGGTGTGGAACGCGCCGAGTGCACCTGACAGCTGGCTTGCCAGGGTGGCCAATCGGCCAGGCTGGTTGTCGTGCGTGTCCCAGCCGCCCATGTCGACGGCGAAGGCGCGAACACCAATGTCCATGCGGATGACACGAGCTGTGTTCATCAAGCTGCGACCGATGGCAGAATTGCCATAGACGGCGCCGCCCGCTGGACGATAGGCTGGCACCTTGCCATCAGGCTGGCGCAGTCGTCCGTCAATGAGCGCCATGCCCTCGAGCGTGCGCTGCGCAGATTGCTCGAAAGCACTGTTGCCGGTGTAGAGGCGGCGGAGCACCGCAGCGGTCTGGTTGCCACCCGGCAGGCTCATGCCTGCACTCAGATCGGGCGCGCAGATCGTATCGGTGTGCAAGGCAAGCGCCTCCGGCGCCCCGGCGGTGGCTGCAAACGCCGGCAACTCGGCCGCGTTGGCAGCCATGAGCCACCGTGTCATCCAACCTCCAGCCACGTGCCGCACCTGCCCCGGATCGGCGATACCCCGCTCGACCAGATGCTGTGCGCCGAAATGACTGCGCGTGCCGTTGGCGATTCCCGCAGCATGCACGAGGGCAAGTCGCCTTTCCTGGTAGAGTTCGCGCACTGCATCCATGCCGGGATGCAAACGGAAATCGTGACCAGCCGGCCCGCCATCGAGGCGGAGCCCCGGCGTGCTACCGTTGGCCAGCAATCGCATCTCGGGGGGGCGGCAAGCGATGTAGTCCCGATCGTCGACGGGCGCGACGATGCCCAATGCATCCATTCCGCCGCGCAGGAAAAGGGCCACCAGGATCGGCCCCGATGAAGGCGGAGCCGCCAAGACGCGAACCGACGGAGCTATCGCCAAGGCGGAAGAAGCGAGCAGAAGTGCGCGACGCGTCAGCATGGGCGTCACCTCATCTGAAATGCAGGGATCATGGCGCAGTAGGCCAGCATGCGACGGGCGAGCGGCAGGGCATCCTTGCGCGTGCTGAACGGCAGGCCTGGCTTCAGGCCCAATCCGCCCACGACGGCCACAATGAACTTGTCTTCGGCTTCACTCCCCAGGAGCACCCGATGCGCCGCGCGCGCGGCGGATTCCGCTGTGTCCTGTTCGGCGACCGCAATCGCTGCAGCAGGGTCGCCGGCCTTCCAGGCGTCATTGGCAAGGCCCAGCAACAACGACCAGCGCCCGCGTATCATCCACGAGCTCAACCAGTAGTCCGATTCGTCGGGATGACCGGTGGGAGGTGCCCATCCGAACAGCCGTTGGCCGCTGCCGTCCAGCGCACCCACGAGGCTCATGGTCGGCGCCACGTCGATACCGGTCGCCCGAGCGAACGACGCGTAGAGCTCGAGCGGGCGCTTGATCTTCATGCCTGCCGAGTGGCGAAAGTAGCCCGACCGCACGATTGACTCGACGGTCCGCGCGATCTGGTCGGGTTGCCGCCGGTGATCGCTCCATACCTTGGCTGCGGCTGCGACCATGGCCGGCTCGGGCTGATCGGAGACAAGCCGTCGACAGAGCTTCTCGCAGACATAGGAAGCCGTAGCTGAATGCTCGGCTACGAGGTCCAGCACGCGGCGGCCATCGCTGAGCGGCGGTTGATAGGGATCGAGCTCCCTGGCCAGCACGCGCTTCTGATAGTTGTCGTGCCACGTTTCGACGTAAGTGAACTTGCCAGTATGAGGCAAGCGACGGCCGCCTCCGAGCGCTGCACCGTCCTCGATCGTCCAGCCGGTGAAAGCCCGCGCGGCCTCGTAGATGTCTTGGTCGATGAATCCTTGCGGCCGCCCGTCGAGCGCGCCAGGCACATCGCGCCATTTGTTGTAGAGCTCGTTCAGGTAGGCGGGCCGGCCGAGCGTATGAAGCTCGAAGAGCTCTCGCGCGTAGTTTTCATTGGCCGCACCGCCGCGCGAGGAGCGATTGTTGAGATATATCTGCATGGCGGTGCTTGTCGCCACGGCTTCGAGCATCTCGCGGAAATTGCCCAAAGCGTGGTGACGAATGACGTCGCGATCGTACTCGGGTAATGCGACCGCAACGAGGGGATCGCCGACAGCATTGACATTGAAATGATTGTGCCAGAAATCCACCAACAGCTCTCTGAGCTGCCAGCGGCTGTGTACGGCACGCAGGAGGGTTGCGGCGACGACAGCCGTGCGGGAGAACATGCGCTCCTGTGGCGGCTTCTTCTGATCCACGACCTTCCATGAATCTTCGATGGGCTGGTTGATGACAGAGAGCGGCCGGTCTTCATCGACTTCAGCCTGGTAGACCGTGTTTACATATCGTACCCGCAATCGCATATCATCGATCCGAGCGGCGCAATCGTCCCGTAGAGGCGGCTTAAGTTGACTCGTCAGCCAATCTTCTGCGCCCCCCTTCGAGACGTCCTCCACATCGTCAACGGCCGGCCCGAATGCCAGCTTGCTCAAGATCAGCCGCGGCTCGATTTCGAAGGTCATCTGCGCACCATCCGCTACCGCACCAGTCGTTGATATCAGCCATTCGCGATTTGAACGCAGCATCGTGGCTTGTGTTCAAGGCTCCTCAGGGATTCGGGTGAGAGTGATCAAAGGGGGAAGGGATCCTTGCTGGAAGGGCTATCCTGTCGTCCTCGCTCGGAGTGGCAGTGATACAGAAACTCTTCGAGGTGAGTTCTCTCGTTGCGGAGGACGCGCAGATCGCAATGGGGCTCTACGATGATGGAGGCCGGCCTCGCCGCGACGTCACGAGACGCAGCCTCGCGTCCCGGGCGTGTACAAGCACAAACGCCATGTCGTGCGGCTCGTCCAACCTCGAAGGACGCATTGCGACCAAGCAAGCTCCCCTCAAATTTGGTCGATCGGAGGATAGCTCACGAAGTCGAGTCGTCAACGGCTCAGGGGTGCCTGTCGTTGTGGTATGCGCAGAAGCTCAGCTCGGGGAATATTCGCGCGAGAACCTGCATTGCGGGATCAAAAAAGCGCGGGGATATTGCCGGTCAAAATGGAAACAATCGAGAAGGCGCGATAACGCCCCGCTTCGAATTTGGTTGCACCGCGTTTCCGGGATCGTCGATCAGAAGCTCCCATACAGTCGATCGAGTCGCTCCTCGTAGGCGGCCGGCGTGAACTTCCGTGCCCGGACGTAGCCTCGCTCGATCAGCCCGGCGCGCAGATCGGCATCCGCCTCGATGGTGCGGATCGCCTTCGCGATGTCGTCGATCGAGTAGGGGTCGACCAGCAGCGCGGCGTCGCCGGCCACCTCGGGCAGGGACGAGGCGGTCGAGGTGACGACCGGCGTGCCGAGCGCCATCGCCTCGATCACGGGCAGGCCGAAGCCCTCGTAGATCGACGGGAACAGCAGCGCGCGGGCGCCGCGGATCAGGGCGACGAGCTGCTCGCGCGGCAGGTACTCGAGGCGCCGCACCTGGCGCTCGCGCCGCACCACGTTGCCGTCGATGCGGAAGTTGAGAAAGCGTTCGTTGCGGATCCTCCGCAGGTCGCCGCTGTTCTGCCATCCGCTGCCGCCGGCGATGACCAGCGGCAGCGTCGATCCGGACGCCGCATAGGCGTCGACCAGGCGGGAGACGTTCTTCTTGGGCTCGATGGCGCCGTAGAACAGGAAGTAGCCGCCGGGCTCGAGCCCGAACAGCCTCGCCAGGTCGCCGGCGATGGCGTCGTCGCCGCGCGCCAGCAGGCGGGCCGGGAGGTCGACCGCCTGCCAGGTGTTGGTGACCCGGCGCTCGTCGACCTTCAGGTGCTCGACGATGTCGCGGCGCGAGTGCTCCGACACGGTGACGATGTGGTCGGCGGTGCGGCCGATCTCGCCGAGCAGGCGATAGAAGTATTTCTTGTCGTCGAGCGTGGTGTAGGGCAGGCGCAGCGGCACCAGGTCGTGAATGGTGTAGACGTTCGGGCAGCCACGCGCCGCCAGCGGCACCGGGTGGGTGGCGTGGAACAGCCAGGGCCGCTCGCGCAGCCGGAGCTTCGCAAGCCGGCCGTAGAGGCTGAAATGCGCGGCGCCCATCTCGATCATCCGGGTTATCGCGAAGGCGCGCCGGAACGGCTGCAGGATGTCGGGGGCCGGTCCCGTGACCAGGCCGCCCTTCGCCAGCTCGATCGGGCCCAGCCCGATCAAGGCATTGAAGGGATAGCGGAAATGGCGCCACGCCTTCTGCAGGGTCGTCGGCGACTCGCGCTCGTCGACGGCGTCGAAGGCCAGCACCTCGTTCAGCCGCCGGTCGCCGCGCTGCAGGGTCCGCTGCACGCCGAACAGCCCGTCGGCGGCGTAGCCGAGGCGCCCCGCCGCCTCGGCGAGCGTGCGGGCGTAGGTCGCCACGCCGGTTCCGTCGCGCCGCATGAGATTGCCGATCTCGTAGAGGATCGTGCCGGAGGTCATGGCAGGGAGCGCTCCCCATAGGCGTTGAGCCAAGAAGAATCCTCATCCTGAGGAGGCCGCCCCTCGAGTTCCTCGGGATAAACTCCGCGGCCGTCTCGAAGGATGGGCCACACAGTAGATCGTTGAAAAAGCGGTGTCGCGGCGGTCCCTCCCTTGCCGACCAAGGGGCGAAGGTTACTTCGCCCCAATCGAGACGCGGCCCTGCGGGCCGCTCCTCAGGGTGAGGATTCTTCTTAGCTTAGCGCCTATGGGGCGCGCTCCCGGCCGTGCGCGGCCGTCGCTGGCGCCCGCGCCGGTCATCCGAACAGCAGGATGCGATCCTGGCGCGGTGCCTTGTCGAGCACCGAGGCCGCGTCGAGCGGCAGGATCGTGCCGTCCAGGGAAAGCTCGCGGGCCGTCCCGTAGCCCGCCAGCAGCTCGTCGAGGAAGCCGCGCGGGTCGTCGTAGCGCGCCGCATTGAACTCGAGCACGATGGCCGGATGGTCGCGCGCGATCAGCAGCCGCATGCCGGCGACGATGTCGAGCTCGCCGCCTTCGGCGTCGATCTTGACCAGGTCGATCCTGGGGTGCTCCAGCGCCACCGCGTCGAGCGTGACCGTCGACACCTCGACGGTTCGGCCGCCTTTCAGCCCGGTGCTGCCGACCAGGGTGGCATTCTTCGGCTCGCCGTCGGGCGCATAGAGCCAGGCGCGGCCCGCCCTGGCGCCGAGGGCATGCGGGACGATGCGGGTGCGCGACTGGTGGCCGTTCAGCAGCACGGTCTGCTGCAGCAGAGCCTCGGTGTCGGGGTTGGGCTCGACGGCGATCACGCGGCCGGTCTCGCCGACCGCGTCGCCCATCAGCAGCGTGAAGTAGCCGAAATTGGCGCCGACATCGACCACGGTCATGCCGGGCTTCACGCAGCGCGCGAGATGCTGGGTCAGCCAGATCTCCCAGAAGCCGTCGAGCATGACATGGCAGGCGAAGCCGCGGTCGGTGCTGCGCAGGAACATCTTGTGCCGCCCGAGGACGCGCGCGAGCACGATCCCGTCGCCCAGGTAGGCGGTCTGCGCGCGCCGGCGGATCGCGGCCTCGACCGTGGAGCGGGGCCAGCTCGCCAGATGGTGCGGGTAGAGCTCCATGGGCATTGTCGGGACGCTTACGCTGGTTGCCGATGAACGACGCACCTTAGGGCGGGCCCGACGGCCGGGTCATCGCCCATTGCTGCATCTCTCGACGTGTTTCGGATCGGCAGGGGCGATTGCCCAGGCGATGGGACGATGGTGGCTGCAAAAGCGAGCCAGCCCGGCCGCCCGCCCTGCCCGCGCGTGCGGTCTCGTGACAGCGGGTGGCCCAGGTCCGCGCGCCTGGAAGGATATCGCCGTGATCGACAGGACTGACGCAAGACGACCCGTCGCCGACGCAACGCCGTTCCGGTGCGGCGCGGCCAAGCCCTTGATTTCAGGGGCCAATGACGCAACGGACGCAACGGACGCAAGAATCCCGCCCGAGTTTCCACCGCCGCTCCGGGCAGGAGGGCGGCGCGACATAGGCGTTAAAATAGAAGGAAACCTCATCCTGAGGAGCGCCCGCGTCGCGCGGGGTAACCCCCGCGCTTTGGCGCGTCTCGAAGGATGGGCCACACAGGAGATCGTTGGAAACGCGCTGTCGCAGCACCCTCACTGTTTCCGACGAGACATGGCCCCTCATCCTGAGCAAGCTCCCCTCCTTGCCAAAGGGCGAAGGTTACTTCGCCCGAATCGAGACGCCGCGCTTCGCGCGGCTCCTCAGGGTGAGGAGGGGAGCGCGTCGAAGGACGGGCCGCTCCTCAGGGTGAGGTCCCTTTGTACTTTAACGCCTATGGGGCGGCGCGACTGCGCGGCGGAGCGGGCCTCGGACGGCTGCGACCGCAAGACGGGGGGTGCGACCGCACCAGGCGTTCCAAACGGCTTCTTGCGGTCGCGCCAACCCCTTGATTCCAAAGGATGCGACCGCAAGCGACCGCACCGACCGCAAGAAAAGACCGTCGTTTTACTTTTTGGGCCGGCGCGCCATTCCAGCGTGCGAGACGAAGCATCGGCGCCGGGTCTGGGCAGGTCTGAGCCGCGCGCTCTGGTCCCTGGAGACCGGCTGTGCAATCACCCGGCAAGCGTTTCAGTTTGAAAGGAAGTCGCGTGATGACCAGGATCAACCGTCGCACCGTTCTGGCGGCGAGCGCCGCCGCCGCCCTGATGCCGCAGGGGCTGCGCGCCCAGGCATGGCCGGCCAAGCCGATGCGCTGGGTGGTGCCGTACACCGCCGGCGGCCTCACCGACTCGGTGACGCGGCTCACGCTCGAGAAGGTGAATGTCGGGCAGACCTTCGTGGTCGACAACAAGCCCGGCGCCAACTCGCTGATCGGGGCGGAGATCGTCGCCAACGCGGCGCCCGACGGCTACACCTTCCTGACCGTGATCGCGGCCCATGCCGCCAACAAGACGCTCTATGCCGGCAAGCTCAAGTTCGATCCGGTGACCAGCTTCGCGCCGGTCTCCCTGGTCGCCATCGCGCCGATCATGATCCTGGTGAGCAACGACCTGCCGGTGAAGAGCGTCGGCGAGCTGATCGCCTACGCCAAGCAGAACCCGGGCAAGATCTCGTTCGGCTCGTCCGGCGTCGGCGCGGCCGCCCATCTCACCAGCGAGCTGATCATGCAGGTGACCGGCACCAAGATGGTGCATGTTCCCTACAAGGGCACGGCGCCGGCGCTGTCCGACCTGATGTCGGGCAACATCCAGATGCTGCTCGACGTGCCGATCGGCACCATGAGCCAGGTCAGGGCCGGCAAGGTGCGGGCGCTGGCGATGATGTCGAAGGAGCGCGTGCGCGGCGCCGACGACGTCCCGACCATCGTCGAGTCGGGCGGCCCGCTGATCGAGTCCTCCAGCTGGGTGATGTTCATGGCACCGGCCGGCACGCCAAAGGAGATCGTCGACCGGCTGGCCGGCGAGGTCGGCAAGGCGATGCAGGACGAGGCCTTGCGCAAGCGCCTGGCCGACCAGGCAGTGATCCCGGTCGGCGCCACGCCGGCCGAGACGATGAAGTTCCTCCAGTCCGAGGTCGAGAAGTGGCAGAAGGTGATCACCACGGCGGGCGTGAAGATCGACGTCTAGGTCCAGGTCCAGTTCTCGGTCTCGGTCTCGGTCTCGGTCTCGGTCTAAGGCGTGATGTCCCTGGATTGAAGCACCAAAGAATCCCTCACCCTGAGGAGCCACGCGTAGCGTGGCGTCTCGAAGGGCCGTTCTGTCGCCACCCTTCGAGACGCGGCCTGACGGCCGCTCCTCAGGGTGAGGTCTCCTTGGTGCTTCGACCAAGGATAATCACGCTCCGGGCTGGGCGTGATTCTCCTGGATTGAAGCACCAAAGAATCCCTCACCCTGAGGAGCCACGCGCAGCGTGGCGTCTCGAAGGGCCGGCCGAAGGGCCGTTCTGTCGCCACCCTTCGAGACGCGGCCTGACGGCCGCTCCTCAGGGTGAGGTTTCTTTGGTGCTTCGACCAAGGATAATCACGCCCCAGCCTGGAGCGTGTTTTTTTGGATTGAAGCACCAAAGAATCCCTCACCCTGAGGAGCCACGCGTAGCGTGGCGTCTCGAAGGGCCGGCTGAAGGACCGTTCTGTCGCCACCCTTCGAGACGCGGCCTGACGGCCGCTCCTCAGGGTGAGGTTTCTTTGGGGAGAAGATCGTGGTCGATATCCTGACGACTCTCGCGGCGCTGGCTGCCGGCTACCTCCTGGGCAGCCTCAACACGGCGGTGATCGTCGGGAAAATCTACGGCAAGGACATAAGCCGCCATGGCAGCCGGAATGCCGGGCTCACCAACACGCTCCGGGTGCTCGGCAAGCCGGCTGCGGCGTTGGTTCTCGCGGGAGACGTGCTGAAGGGGATCGCCGCCTGCCTCGTCGGGTTGCAGCTCGGTGTCCACGTCCAGTCGGGCGGGGCAGTGGATTGCATCGGCGCCCTGGCGGCGGGCGCGGGAGCGATCGTCGGGCACAACTGGCCGGTCTATTTCGGCTTCAGGGGCGGCAAGGGAGCGCTCACGGGAGCGGCCGTGCTGTTCATGCTCGACTGGCGCATGGCGCTTGCCTGCCTCGGCGTCTTCCTGATCGTCGTGGCGTCGACCCGCTACGTTTCCCTGGGGACGATCTGTGCCACGACGCTTTTCGCGGCTTTGTCGTTCATGCCGGTCTGGGAACATACGGTCTACTTCAGCCTGTTCGCGGTCGTGATGGCGCTCGTGGTCGTGCTCAGGCACCGCGAGAACATGCAACGGCTGCTGTCGGGAACGGAGAACAAGCTTGCCTTCTGATCGCCGCGTCGTGTCGCGCCTGTCGTCGAGACCGGGAAGGTTGGTTGCCGCATGACCGTCGACCTCGAGATCTTCAGCACCATCGCCATCCAGCCCGCCGTCGAGGCGCTGGCGCCGCAGTTCGAGGCGGCGACCGGCGCGCGCCTCGCGATCGCCTGGAACACCGCACCCGCGCTGGTCAAGCGCCTGCAGGCGGGCGAGACGGCCGACCTGTTGATCCTCAACCGGGCCGGCATGGACACCATGATCCGCGACGGCCGCGTCGCGGCCGGCAGCGACGTGACCCTGGCGAGCTCGGCCACCGCGATCGCCATCAGGGCAGGCGCGCCGCGGCCCGACATCTCGACGCCCGACGCCCTGGTCCGGACGCTGCGCGCGGCGCGCGCCATCTCCTACACCGACCCGGCGGCGGGCGGCGCCAGCGGCATCTACTTCGCGCAGCTGCTCGACCGGCTGGGCATTGCCGCGGAGATCAATGCCAAGACCCGGTTTCCGCCGCCGGCCGGCCTGTCGGCCAGGTTCCTGCCGACCGGCGACGTCGATCTCGCCGTCCAGCAGAAGCCCGAGCTCCTGCAGGTGCCGGGCATCGAGATCCTGGGACCTTTGCCGGGCGACCTGCACATGGTCACCACCTTCGTCGCCGGCGTCGAGGTCGCGAGCGCCAAGGCCGCGCTCGCAAGGGCGCTGATCGACTTCCTCCGTTCGGCAGGGGTCGCCGAGGTCTTTCGCGCCAAGGGACTGGATCCCGCTTGAGCGCGCGCCGCACGAGACATCGCCCGCTCTCGCCGCTCGGCTCGCATGGCAGCGTGCGACAGGAATGGCCCCGCGAGATCGCGCGCCCCGAGCGCCACGTTGGCGGCGGTTACTCCGCCATCAGTGGCGCGCTGCCGGCCGGGAGCGCGACCCTACTGGAACTCGTACTCGGAGATCAGCCACGGCTCGTTCCTCGCCGCGGCGATCCACTCCTTCATCGCCGGATGGCCGAGCACGGCGTTGCAGTAGGCGTCGGTGTCGGAATCGACCGGCACGGCGTAGGTGCGCAGGCGGGTCACGACCGGCGCATACATGGCGTCGACCGCGCTGAAGCTGCCGAACAGGAAGCCGTTGTCCTGCCAGGCCCCGGAGAAGCGCTTGCGGCAGTCGCGCCACGCCGAGGTGATGCGCTGCAGGTCGTTGCGCACCCCGGGCGTCATCCCGCGCCCCGGATAGGACGAGCGGATGTTCATCGGCATGTTGGCCCTGAGGTCGGCGAAGCCGGCATGCATCTCGGTCGACAGCGAACGGGCGTGCGCGCGCGCCGCCGCCGACGGCGGCCACAGCGTCGATTCGGGCTTGAGGTCATTCAGGTACTCGGCGATCGCCAGCGACTCCCACACGGCGAGGCCGCGATGGACCAGCACCGGCACGCGGCCGGAGGGCGAGTACTTGCGGATCGCTTCCTGCGTGGCCGGCAGGTCGAGCGGGATCACCACCTCGTCGAACTCGATGCCGGCGATCCTGGCCATCAGCCAGCCGCGCAGCGACCACGAGGAATAGTTCTTGTTGCCGATCACCAGGGTGAAGTCGGCCATATGCCCTCCTTGCCAGCGCCATACTTTGGCCGGCAATGTTGTCCGTTGCACTACAGATTCGTGAGCATGTCCATGTCGCTGCCGTTCGTCGACCGCTCTTCTTCGTCGCTGCCCGTGCAGCTTGTCGCGCAGCCGCGCTGGCGTCCCTGGCTCAAGGAGCAGAGCGCGGCGCGGCGCGGCTGGATCGAATCGTCGGGCGTCGCGGGGAATGCCGGCGATCTCGCGCTGCTGGCCGGGCGCGACGGCAAGGTGGCCGGTGCAGTCCTCGTGCTGCCGGAACAGCCAACCCTGTGGGATTTCGGCGCGCTCGCGACGAAATTGCCGGCAGGCACCTGGAAGATCGCGAGCGATACCGCGCCGGTATCGCCGACCGACGCCGCGATCGCCATCGGGCTCGGCACCTGGCGCTTCGAGCGCTACCGGTCGAAGAAGGCCAAGGCCGGCGCCAGGCTGCTGTGGCCCGACGGCGCCGACAAGGCGCGCGCCCGGGCGATCATCGAGGCGATCGCGCTGGCGCGCGACCTCATCACGACGCCGTCCTCCGACATGGGGCCGGCCGAGCTCGCCGCCGCCGCCGCCGATCTCGCCAAGCAGCACGAGGCCGCCCTCGAGGTGATCGTGGGCGACGATCTCCTGACCCACAACTATCCGATGGTCCACGCGGTCGGTCGCGCCAGCGCCCGCGCGCCGCGCCTGATCGATCTCACCTGGGGCAACGAGGACGACCCCAAGGTGACCCTGGTCGGCAAGGGCGTGTGCTTCGACACCGGCGGCCTCGACCTCAAGCCGGCGACCGGCATGCTGAACATGAAGAAGGACATGGGCGGTGCCGCGACCGTGCTCGCCGTCGCCGCCATGGTGATGGCGAGCCGGCTGCCGGTGCGCCTGCGCGTGCTGGTGCCGGCGGTCGAGAACAGCGTCTCGGGCAACGCCTTCCGGCCGCTCGACGTCGTGCCGACGCGCAAGGGCATCACGGTCGAGATCGGCAACACCGACGCCGAGGGCCGGCTGATCCTGTGCGACGCCCTGCACGAGGGCGCCGCCGAGAAGCCCACCATGATGGTCGACTGCGCCACCCTGACCGGGGCCGCGCGCGTGGCGCTCGGCACCGACCTGCCGGCGCTGTTCTGCAACGACGACGCGCTGGCCGACGACCTGCTCGCCGCCGGCAAGGCGGCTTCCGACCCGATGTGGCGCATGCCGCTGTTCAAGGGCTACCGCCGCCTGCTCGACAGCAAGGTCGCCGACATCAACAACGCGCCCGGCGTCGCCTTCGGCGGCGCCATCACCGCCGCGCTCTATCTCCAGGAGTTCGTGCCCGACGACGTGCCGTGGGCGCATCTCGACATGATGGCGTGGAACAACACCAGCAAGCCCGGCCGCCCCGAGGGCGGCGAGGCGCAGGCCGCGCGGGCGATCTTCGCGGCGATCGAGAAGCGGATCGGCAAGGCTCCGTGACGGTCGCTTCCGTCCGTGCTGCGCGGCGGCGCGCCGGCAGGGCCTTGTCGCCCGCGCTGTTGCGTCCAAGCAGCCTGGCTGGCTCTGTCGCCGACTGCGTCGGGTCGCGGCATGACGTCCCGCCGCGCGCTCAAATCATCGCGCCGTGCGCCCCGGCAGAGTGCGCGGCACGACGTGGATGTGGTTGTCGACGGCGGTGACTCCCGGCACCTGCTCGGCGGCGACCTGGAAGGCGCGGCGCAGCTGCTCGTCCGGTACCACGCCCCAGAGGTGCGCGACGCCGTGATGGACCACGACGTCGATCTGCCAGGCGGCAGCCCAGGCGTGCTGGCGGAACGCGTCCTCGACCCGCTGGCCGAGCGGCTTGTCGGGAAGCGCCGAGCCGGGAGTCGCATCGGCGGACTGGGGCTGCGACAGCAGTCCCTGCAGCAGGTCGATGCGACTGACGATGCCCACGACGGCGCCGCGCTCGACGATCGGCAGACGCTTGATGCGGTTTCGCACCATCAGCTCGGCGACCTCGCCCAGCGTGGCATCGACGTCGGCGGTGACGACGTCGCGGGTCATGATGTCGGCGACGTGCTGCGACCGCGAGCGGACGAAGGCCGCGGCCTCGGCGACGTTCTCGGCGGCGCGGCGCAACAGGGGCGCCGCCGACTCGCCGGTGCCGACCCGCCCGATCAGGTCGGCCTCGCTCACGATCCCTTCCAGCCTGCCGTCCTCGTCGACGACGAGCAGCGCGCTCACCCGAGCCGCGATCAGCCGCTCGGCCGCCTCGAAGATGGTCTTGTCGGCGGCAATCGTCAGAGCCCCTTTGGTCATCACGTCTCTGGCGCGCATGGCGGGTTCCTCGGTGAAGATCGAGTCGTCAATACCCCGTCTTCGGATCGACTCGATGGATGAACTCCCGCCCGCTGCGCAGGCGCTCGATGTTCTCGATGATGCCGGGGGACGCCGTGCGCGGGTTGGTGGCGCCGGCGATGTGCGGCGTGACGTGGACCTTGGGGTGCGTCCAGTAGGGATGGTCCGCCGGCAGGGGCTCCTGGTTGAACACGTCGAGCGCAGCGCCGCTCACCTGGCCGGACGCGAGGGCGGCGAGCAGGGCGTCGTCGTCGACCAGCGGGCCGCGGGCCATGTTGATGAAGTAGGCGCCTTTCGGGAGGGCGGCGAACGCCTTGGCGTCGAGCAGGCCCCTGGTGTCGCGGGTGAGCGGCAGCACGGCGACCAGGATATCGCTGCGCGCGAGGAACCTCTGCAGGCCGTCGGTGCCGTGGAAGGTCTCGATGCCGTCCAGCGTCTTGGCCGTGCGGCTCCAGCCGGCCGTCGGGAAACCCAGCATCGCGAACTTCCTCGCGGTGTCCTGGCCGATCGTGCCCAGCCCCATCACGCCGACCCGGCGATGCAGGGTGTCGACGAAGTCGAGCGGCTTCCATTCCTTCCTGCGCTGGCTCTCGGCGTACTTGTCGATGTCGCGGTGATGGCGCAACGCCCAGTAGATCGCATACTCGCTCATCTGGCCGACCAGGCCGTCGTCCATGATGCGCACGATCGGCACGCCCTCGGGCAGCCGGTCGTCGGCCAGCAGGTGGTCGACGCCCATGCCGAGCGAGACGATCAGCTTCAGGTTCCCGAACGAGGCGAGCAGGCCGCGCGGCGGCTTCCAGGCGAGCGCGATCTCGATGTCGGCCGTGTCGCCGAGCGCGTCGAGGGTGCGGAAATCGATCGTGCCGAAGGCCTCGGACAGGATCCGCTTCCAATGCAGCCCGTCGGTGTCGCGGCTGATATAGGCGATCGCATTGGCCATGAAGGGGACTCCGCTCGGGATTCGTCAGGTCTTCGGGAAGGAAGGAAAGGTCCGTCGGCTCGAGGAGCTTGCTTTCGCGAGCGCCTTTCTCTGGATGGCGACATTACCGCGAACACCCAACTCTTTGTCATCCTGAACGTAGTGCCTGTCCCGAGCGAAGCCGAAGGAAAGGATCTCATCGCCAGAAGTTGCAAACCCCGCTCATGGCAGGCGGCGACGAGATCCTTTCCCTCGGCTTCGCTCGGGACAGGCGCTGGGCTCGGGACGACGAGAGACCTGCGCTCTCGTTCGACGAGGTCTCGCAGGACGGCAGGGAGCGCGAGACGCCGTCGCAGGCCGTCACGTCGCCACGACGTTCCTGTCGGCGCCGATCGCCTCGAGGTCGAAGGCGGCGGCGATCAGCGCCTGGGTGTAGGGCGTCTGCGGCGTCTCGAAGATCTGCCGCGCCGGGCCGCGCTCCATGACCTTGCCGTGGCGCAGCACGATCACCTCGTCGGCCAGCGCGCGCACCACCTTGAGGTCGTGGCTGATGAACAGGTAGGCGAGCTTGTGCCGCGTCTGCAGGTCGCGCAGCAGGTCGACGATCTGCGCCTGCACGCTCATGTCGAGCGCCGAGGTCGGCTCGTCGAGCACGATGAAGCGCGGCTTCAGCACCAGGGCGCGGGCGATCGAGATGCGCTGGCGCTGGCCGCCCGAGAACTCGTGCGGGTAGCGCTCGCGCATCGCCGGGTCGAGGCCGACCTCGTCGAGCGCCTGGTCGATCATGCGGGTGCGCTCGGCGTCGCTGCCGATGCGATGGACCTGCAGCCCCTCGCCGACGATCTCGCCCACCGACATGCGCGGGCTGAGCGAGCTGAACGGGTCCTGGAAGACGATCTGCATCTGCTTGCGCAGCGGCCGCAGCGCGCGCTGGGCGAGGCTCTGCAGGTTCCTGCCGTCGAACACGATGCCGCCCTGGCTGGTCTCGAGCCTGAGCGCCGCCAAACCCAGCGTGGTCTTGCCCGAGCCCGATTCGCCCACCAGGCCGATCGTGTGGCCCTCCTTCAGCGACAGGCTGACGCCGTCGACCGCCTTCACGTGGCCGACCGTGCGGCGCAGCACGCCGCGCCGGATCGGGAAGTGGACCTTGAGGTCGTCGAGGCGCAGCAGCTCGGGCGCGGCGGGGTCGCCCGGTGCCGGCCGGCCCTTCGGCTCGGCCGACAGCAGATGCTGGGTGTAGGAATGCTGAGGGTCGTCGAACACCGGGGCGACCGGACCCTGCTCGACGATGCGGCCCTGGGTCATCACGCACACCCGGTCGGCCATCTTTCGCACGATGCCGAGATCGTGGGTGATGAACAGCAGCGCCATGCCGTAGCGCGCCTGCAGGCTCTTGAGCAGCTTCAGGATCTGCGCCTGGATGGTGACGTCGAGCGCCGTCGTCGGCTCGTCGGCGATCAGGAGATCGGGCTCGTTGGCGAGCGCCATCGCGATCATGACGCGCTGGCGCTGGCCGCCCGACAGCTGGTGCGGATAGGCGTCGAGCCGGTTGGCCGCATCGGGGATGCCGACCTGCTCCAGCAGGTCGAGGGTGCGCCGGCGGGCGGCCTGGCGGCCGAGGCCCTTGTGCAGGATCAGCACCTCGTTGACCTGCCGCTCGATCGTGTGCAGCGGGTTGAGCGAGGTCATCGGCTCCTGAAAGATCATCGACACGCGGTTGCCGCGCACCTCGAGCAGGTCGCGGGCCGGCGCGCCGACCAGCTCGCGGCCCTGGAAGCGGATGCTGCCCGTCGGGTGCGAGGCCACCGGGTAGGGCAGGAGCTGCAGCACCGACAGCGCGGTCACCGACTTGCCCGAGCCCGATTCGCCGACCAGCGCCACGGTCTCGCCGCGGGCGATCTCGAAGGAGACGTTGCGCACGGCGCGCACCGCCTTGTCGCCCTTGCCGAAATCGACCGACAGGTCGCGGACCTCGAGCAGCTTCTCGCTCATGTCGGCACCTTGCGCGGGTTGAAGGCGTCGCGCACCGCCTCGCCGATGAACACCAGCAGGGACATCATGAGGGCCAGGATGGCAAAGCCGGTGAAGGCGAGCCAAGGCGCATTGAGATTGTTCTTGCCCTGCAGCAGCAGCTCGCCCAGCGACGGCGAGCCGACCGGCAGGCCGAAGCCCAGGAAGTCGAGCGACGTCAGGGTGGTCACGGAGCCGGCCAGGATGAAGGGCAGGAAGGTGAGGCTGGCGGTCATGGCGTTGGGCAGGATGTGCCGGAACATGATGCGGGCGTCCACCATGCCGAGCGCCCGGGCGGCGCGAACATAGTCGAAATTGCGCCCGCGCAGGAACTCGGCGCGCACCAGCCCGACCAGGGCCATCCAGCTGAACAGCAGCATGATTCCCAGCAGCACCCAGAAGCCGGGCTGGATGAAGCTCGCCAGGATGATCAGCAGGTAGAGGCTCGGCATGCTCGACCAGATCTCGAGGAAGCGCTGCATCAGCAGGTCGACCGCGCCGCCGAAATAGCCCTGCACGGCGCCGGCGACGACGCCGATGGTCGAGCTCAGCACGGTCAGCACCAGGCCGAACAGGACCGAGATGCGAAAGCCGTAGATCAGGCGGGCCAGCACGTCGCGCGCCTGGTCGTCGGTGCCCAGCAGATGCGCCCACGACGGCGGCTGCAGGGCCTGGCGGCCCTCGCCCTTCGCCACCGTGTCGTAGCTGTAGGGGATGGGCGGCCAGATCATCCAGCCCTTGTCCTCGATCAGCTTCTGCAGCTCGGGCTCGCTGTAGACGGCGTTGGTCGGGAAATCGCCGCCGAACGTGGTCTCGGGGTAGTCGCGCACCAGGGGCGAGTAGAGGCCGCCGTCGTACCAGATCAGCAGCGGCTTGTTGTTGGCCAGCAGCTCGGCGAACAGCGACAGCACGAACAGGATGCCGAACAGGACGAGCGAGATCATGCCGCGCTTGCTCGAGCGGAAGATGGCCAGCCGGCGCCGCGTCAGAGGCCGCATCAGCCGCGCGCCTCGAAGTCGATGCGCGGGTCGACCACCGTGTACATGATGTCGCCCAGGATGCCCATCACCAGCCCGATCAGGCCGAAGAAGTAGAGCGTGCCGAACATGATCGGGTAGTCGCGGTTGATCGCCGCCTCGAAGCCCAGCAGCCCGAGGCCGTCGAGCGAGAAGATCACCTCGATCAGCAGCGAGCCGGTGAACAGCACGCCGATGAAGGCCGCCGGAAAGCCCGCGATGATGATCAGCATGGCGTTGCGGAAAACGTGGCCGTAGAGCACGCGGCGCTCGACCAGGCCCTTGGCGCGGGCGGTCAGCACATACTGCTTGTGGATCTCCTCGAGGAACGAGTTCTTGGTGGCGCCGATCGGCAGCACCATGTGCCAGAGATAGTCGAGCACCTGGTCGATGGTGCCGAGCGAGCTCCAGTCGTCGGACACCAGGCCGCGCAGCGGGAACCATTTGAAGTAGCTGCCGCCGGCGAACAGCACGACCAGCAGGAGCGCGAACAGGAAGCCCGGGATGGCGTTCAGCACGATCAGGATCGACGAGCTCGTCAGGTCGAAGCGCGAGCCGTCGCGCACCGCCTTGGCGATGCCGAGCGGTATCGAGATGAAATAGATCAGCAGCGTCGTCCAGACGCCGAGCGAGATCGACACCGGCATCTTCTCGAGCACCAGGTCGACGACCCGCTTGTTGCGGAAGAAGCTCTCGCCGAAATCGAGGACGAGGTAGTTCCGCATCATCAGGAGGAAGCGCTCGTAGATCGGCTTGTCGAAGCCGTACATCTTCTCGATTCGTTCGACCAGCTCCTTCGGCAGGCCGCGTGCGCCGCGATAGGTACCGCCGCCGCCCGACGTGTCGGCCGCCGATTTCTGCACCGTCTCGCCGCCGCTCGTGCTGCCCGTGAAGCGTGCGGTGGCGTCGACCGCCGTGCCCTGCATCTGGGCCAGCATCTGCTCGACCGGCCCGCCGGGCGCCGCCTGGATGACGAAGAAGTTGATCACCATGATGCCGATCAGGGTCGGCACCACCAGCATCAACCGGCGCAGGATGTAGGCGAGCATCTAGCAGTTCTCCTCCCCAGCTCCGCTGGGGAGGTGCCCCCGTCCTACGGGGGCGGAGGGGTCATGTTTTCCGGATCGCGGACGTCCCGCCCGCTCATGAATCATGAGCATGATCATGAGCGGGCGGGACGTTCGCGGTCCCACGAACCATGACCCCTCCGTCGCCGTATGACGGCGACACCTCCCCAGCGAAGCTGGGGAGGAATCGTCGATGCTCACTTCCCTCCCCCGCGCTGCAGGGCCTTGTCCTTGGCCTCGTCGATCCACCAGGTGTCGAAGGCCACCGGGGCGTAACGGGCGCTCTTCGCCGGTCGGGCGAAGCGATTCCAGTAGGCGACGTAGGCGGTGTTGCTGTGCCAGTTGGGCACCACGAAGTGGCTCCACAGCAGCACGCGATCGAGCGCGCGGGTGACGTTGACCAGGCTCTCGCGGTCGGGCGCGGCGATCAGCGTCTCGACCAGCCGATCGATCGCCTCGTCGCGAATCCCGATCGAGTTGCGGCTGCCCGTCGTCGCGGCGGCCTTGGAGCCCCAGAAGTCGCGCTGCTCGTTGCCCGGCGACAGCGACTGGCCGAAGCCCTCGACCATCATGTCGAAATCGAACTCGTCCTCGCGGCGCTTGAACTGCGCCGTGTCGATGGTGCGCACGCTCATGTCGATGCCGATGCGCTCGAGGTTCTGCCTGTAGGGCAGGACCACGCGCTCGAAGCTCGCGTCGTTCAGCATCATCTCGAAGGCGAGCTTCTTGCCCGACCTCGTCTCGGTCATCTTGCCGTCCTTGATCTCCCAGCCGGCGTCCTTGAGGAGCGCCAGGGCGCGCCGGGCGAGGTCGCGCACGTTGCCCGTGCCGTCCGACTCCGGCAGCTTGAACTCCCGGGTGAAGACCTCGTCCGGGATCTTGCCGCGCAGCGGCTCGAGGTACTTCAGCTCGGCCGGCGTCGGCAGGCCCGAGGAGGCGAGCTCGGAGTTGCCGAAGAACGAGATGTTGCGCTTGTACATCCCGTAGAACAGGTTCTTGTTGGTCCACGCGAAGTCGAACATGGTGCCGATCGCCTCGCGCACCCGGCGATCCTTGAAATACTCGCGCCGCGTGTTGAAGGCGAAGCACTGCATGCCGGTCGGCAGTTCGTGCGGGATCTCGGCGCGCTGGATGCGGCCGTCGCGCACCGGCGGGATGTCGTAGGCGGTCGCCCAGTTGCGCGCGATGTTCTCCTGGCGGATGTCGATCTCGCCCGCCTTGAAGGCCTCGAACTGCACCGTGACGTCGCGGTAGTACTCGTAGCGCATGACCTCGAAATTGTGGCGGCCGCGGTTCATCCAGAGGTCCCTGGCCCACCAATCGTCGGCCCGGCGATAGGCGATCGAGCGCCCGACGTCGACCGCATCGACCTTGTAGGGGCCGCTGCCCAGCGGGATCTCGAGCGACACCTTCTCGAAGTCGCGCGTCGCCCACCATCTGGAGGGCAGGACGGGAAGCTGGCCGACGATCAGCGGCAGCTCCTTGTTGGTGCTGTCGCGGAAGGTGAACAGCACCTTGCGCTCGCCGACCTTCTCCGCCTTGAGCACGTCGTGATAGTAGAAGGCGTAGTTCGGCGCGCCCTTGGACTTCAGGATGTCGAAGGTGAAGATCACGTCCTCGACCGTCATCGGGGTGCCGTCGTGGAACCTGGCTTGCGGCCGCAGCGTGAAGGCCACCCAGGAGCGGTCGTCCGGCCATTCGATGGTCTCGGCGACCAGGCCGTACTCGGTCGAGGCCTCGTCGCGCGACGCCCAGCAGAGCGTGTCCCAGATCGCCGAGATGCCGGCCGCCGGCACGCTTTTCACGATGAAGGGATGCAGGGAATCGAAAGTGCCGCGCGCCGCCAGCCGCACCGAGCCGCCCTTGGGGGCGGCCGGGTTGAGGTAGTCGGGCGGGCCGGCGTCGGCGGCATATTTGGGCGTGCCGTGCATGGCAAAGCCATGGCTGACGGTCACCCTGGACGAGCCCTGGGCCCGCACGATCGCCGGCGCGGCCACCCACAGGGCCGCGCCACCCGCCAGCAGTCTGCGCCGTTTGATCGACATGCGAATACGCTCCCCGATGCCTGTCGCTGCAGTCCATATAACGTGCCGGATTTGGGCGGCACTATGGCCCAGGGGTTACTTCGCTGTCAGGTTTGCCGCAGGGCCGCCCGGTCACCCTTTGTTGAGGCCGGCCATACGCTCTCCATCTCCTCCCCCGATTACGCGGTCGAATTCACACATCATTTTGTCCTCCCCGCGCTTTGCGCAGGGAGGACAATATGTGTGAACTCGACAGCCCCGATTACGGGGGAGGCCCCAGCACGTCGGCACACCACGATGCTGTGAAGATCGGGGCGGTCCACGCCTCGATCTTCACGGGAGGGACAGTGGCCCGGTCAGCTTTCGGTCTTGATGCCGGCTTCCTTGACCAGATTGCCGTAGCGGGCGTAGTCGGCCTTCCACATCGCCATTACCTCTGCCGGCGTGCGCGGCGCCGGCACCTCGCAGCCGGCCTTGGCCAGGCGGTCGCGGGTCTCGGTGCCGCCGAGGGCCTTCATGGCCGAGGCGTGCAGGCGCTCGACGATCGGCGCCGGCGTGCCGGCGCGCACCGCGATGACGTACCAGCTCATGACCTGGGCGTCGGCGAAGCCTGCCTCGGCGAAGGTCGGCACGTCGGGCAGGGTGGCGAGCCGCTTGTCGGCCAGCACGGCGAGCGCGCGCAGCTTGTCGGCCTGGACGTGCTGGATGGCGAGCGGGCCGGGCAGCAGGCCGACCTGCAGCCGTCCTTCGAGGAGGTCGGTCATTCCCGGTGGGATGCCGCGATAGGGCACCGAGGTCATGTCGAACCTGTAGCGGTTCTTGAGCAGCTCGGCCGACAGATGGATCGACGAGCCGTTGCCGGGATTGAGATAGTTGAGCTTGCCAGGGTTGGCCCGGCCGTACTCCACCAGCTCCTTCAGCGTCTTCACCGGGATGGCGGGGTTGACCGTGGCGACCGAGGTCGCCACCGCGACCAGCGCCACCGGCTGGAAGTTGGCCAGGGGATCGTACGAGACCGGCTGCAGGTGCGGCGCCACGACATGCGAGATGGTCGCCATGACCCAGCTGTAGCCGTCGGCCGGCGCCTGCGGGATCATCGCGGTGGCGAGCGTCGAGTTGCCGCCGGGCCTGGGGTCGACGACGACGGGTTGGCCGAGATCGGCCTGCATCGGATCGGCCAGCGCGCGGGTCACGATGTCGACGATGCCGCCCACCGGGTACGGCACCAGGAAGCGCATGGGCTTGGCCGGGAAGGCCTGCGCGAAGGCCTGCGGTGCGGCGGCAATGGCCGCGAGCGCCCCCAGCGTGGCGCGGCGGGTCGGTTGTCTCAAGATCGGTCCTCCCTGCGGACGTTCGATTTTCTTCCATCATGCGATAGCAGAGGGAGATGGCCAATGCATGGCCCATTCATGACCCCCCGAGAAGTTTTCTCGTCGGCGAGTTTGACTCGAGGCTGGGCCGGCATCAGGTTGGCCGCATGGCCGATACCATCAACTTTGCTCCCGACTACGATGCGCCGCTCGAGTACATGCGGCGCACGCGCGAGTACTACCTCGCGCTGGGTTACGACAATCCGTACCGCTGGGCACACTACCTCGATGCGCCGTTCCAGCCGCTGACGAAGCCCCTGGCGGACAGCACGCTGGCGCTGATCTCGACGGCGGCGCCCTATCAGCCGGACAAGGGCGACCAGGGTCCGGGCGCGGCCTACAATGCCGCGGCAAAGTTCTACTCGGTCTTTTCAGGCGACACGGCCGTCGACCACGACACGCGCATCTCCCACATCGGCTACGATCGCAAGCACACCACGGCTGCCGACAGCAACACCTGGTTCCCGCTGCCGCTGATGCGCCAGCTCGCGGCCCAGGGCCGCTTCAAGCTCGCCAAGCGCTTCCATGGCGCGCCGACCAACCGCAGCCAGCGCGTGACCTTGGAGACCGATGCGCCGGAGATCCTGGCACGCTGCCGGCAGGACCAGGTCGACGCGACGCTTCTGGTCCCGACTTGACCCGTCTGTCACCAGACCGTGAGTCTGGTCGCCCGCTATCTGGAGAGGAACGGCATCCCGACCGTGGTCATGGGCGCCGCCAAGGACATCGTCGAGCACACCGGTGTGCCGCGCTTCCTGTTCAGCGATTTCCCGCTCGGCAATTCGTGCGGCAAGCCGCACGAGCCGGACACGCAGGCCTTCACGCTCGATCTCGCCCTGAAGGTGCTGGAGAGCGCGGTCGGCCCGCGCACCACGGTGCAGTCGCCGCTGCGCTGGAACGACGACGGCGACTGGAAGCTCGACTACAACAACCTCGAGCGCATGAGCCCCGAGGAGGTCGCCAAGCGGCGTGCCGAGTTCGACAAGGTGAAGCAGGTCGCCTTGGGCCAGCGCCAGAAGGCCGGTGTGGCATAGAGAGGAACGCTGCCTCGACGGGCGTGGCGTAGGAACGACATGAGCAAGCCGTTTGCCGGAGTAAAGGTTCTCGACTTCACGCGGGTGCTGGCGGGGCCCTACGGCTCCTACCAGCTCGCCCTGCTCGGGGCCGACGTCATCAAGATCGAGTCGCGCGAAGGCGACGACATGCGCTACGGCAACCGCGCCAACGACTGGGAGAAGCGCGGGCTCGCGGCACCCTGGGTCTCGGTCAATGCCGGCAAGCGCTCGATCACCCTCGACCTCAAGAAGCCGGCGGCGATCGAGGCGGTCAAGCGCCTGGTCGCCAAGGTCGACGTGGTGATGGAGAATTTCCGGCCGGGCGTGATGGACAAGCTCGGAATCGGCTACGACGTCCTGAAGGCGCTCAACCCGCGGCTCATCTATTGCGCCGTCTCCGGCTTCGGCCAGGTCGGGCCGGATCGCGAGACGGCGGCGTTCGACGGCATGATCCAGGCAATGTCGGGCCTGATGTCGATCACCGGCTTCCCGACGAATGGGCCGACGCGCGTGGGCTTCGCCGGCGCCGACGTGATGTCGGGCGCGACGGCGGCGCTGGGTGTCGCCTCGGCGCTCTTCCAGCGCACCCACACCGGCAAGGGCCAGCTGGTCGACGTCGCCATGATCGACGCGGTGATGGGCTATCTCGCCCAGCAGTTCACCGAGCACATGATGACCGGCCGCGTGCACGAGCAGGCCGCCAACCTGTCGGTCACGCGCAAGCCGACCGGCGACCTCTACAGGACGAAGGACGGCTGGATGGTGCTGGCCGTCATGACCGAGCCGCAGTTCCAGCGCCTGATGAAGGATATCGGCCGGGCCGACGCGCTCGCCGATCCGCGCTTCCCCGACTGGCCGACGCGCATCCAGAACAACAAGGTGCTGCACGAGATCATCGAGGCCGAGCTGGTGAAGGAGACCTCGGCGACGTGGGCCGAGCGCTTCGCCCGGGCCGACGTGCCGGCCGGCCGCGTGCTGACGATCCCGGAGACCGTGCAGCTGGAGCACTTCGACCGTCGCACGATCCTGCAGACGGTCGACACGCCGCACGGCCCGATCCGCGTCGTCGGCTCGGGCTTCCGCCTCGAGCATGGCGGCGGCTCGGTCGACCGCCCGCCGGCGATGCTCGGCCAGCATACCGACGAGGTGCTCGGCGAGGCTGGCTATACGCCCGCCGAGATCGCCGAGCTGCGGGCCGCCAAGGTGGTGTGACAAGGAAAGCGCCGATGCGCTTCGGGCTGTTCGGTCTTCTCCTGCTTGTCGGCAGCCTGTCGATGGGATCGGCGGAGGCACAACCGTTCCATGCTGGCGTCGCGCAGGTCACGGTGCAGGACGACTTCCCGTTCGAGGTCCTTGTCGCCTATCCCACGCAAGAGGCGGAGGGCTCCATCGAGGTGGGGCCGTTCACGCTGTCGGCCAGTCGCGATGCCGCGGTCGGCGGATCTGTTGGAAAGCGATTGCCGGTCGTCATTTTTTCCCATGGCAGTGGCAGGGGACCGGGCACCCCGCTACCTTTTGGTGGTCTTCTGCTGCACCTGGCGCGCAAGGGCTTCATCGTCGTCGCGCCCTTCCATAGCGGCGGCCGCCGCCCCTTCGAGGTGCGGCCGCGACAGATTCGCAAGGCGGTCGACTTCGTGCTGACGGCCCCTCGATTCGCCACCCACGTCGACTCTGCACGCATCGGCATGATCGGGTTTTCCTTCGGCGGGGTCGTCGCGCTTCTTGCCGCCGGAGCAAAGCTCAATCTCGGGCACTTGGCGCGCTACTGCCGTGATCGTCGTGACGACCCGCGAGCCTGCGACGGCGTCCCGACTGACGGATCCCTGGCGGGCGCATCCGTCCGAAGGTCACCGGATGCGATTGATCTGCGCGCGCTCGTTCTGCTCGAACCATTCGGCGCACCGTTCGACGGTCCAGGCCTCGCCTCTATCGATATGCCGGTGCTGATCTATCGTGCCCTGGAGAGCGACTTGCGGGCCGAAGGCAACGCCCTGGCCCTGGCGCAGGGCTTGCCGAGGTCGCCGCAGCAGCGGGCAGTTCCGGGAGGGCACTTCGTCTTCGTCGACCCTTGCCCGGCAGCGCTGGCTTTGGAAGCGCCGCAAGTTTGCAGAGATCCGCCAGGCCTCGACCGCGCAGCCATCCAATCTCCGCTCAGGCGAGAAATTACGTCGTTCCTGCGCTCCAACCTCTGATTCGCGAGCTTGTCTGGTCACGCTCGAACGAGTCTCGAGTGCTGACGGCAGTGACGAGCGCGAGGGAAACGTTCAGCCGTGAACTCGCCGCCTCGGACTGTGCTATCAATCACACCGATATTGTGATCGAGGACAGGATGTCGAGGCGCAAACGGGTCATCATTGCGGTCATCGTGCTCGAGGTGCTGCTCGGCCTGGGCTGGGTATGGCTGAGCCAGGTCGCGGCGGGCGGCGGCAGCAGCAACCCCGATGCGCCGCGCATCATCGGGCAGGTGATGGGTGCGGCGATGGGCATCCTGCTCGGCATCTCGCCGCTGCTCTACCTGTTCGCCCGCAGCAACGACCGGCGCGCCGAGGAGAGTTCCCGCAAGCCCTGACGGGTCGGGCCACGACCCCTGCCGAATAGCCACTCGGGCGGAATGAATTTCCCGGTCGGGGTGGTGACGCTTATGCTCGATGTGGGAAGTTCACGCGTAAGGGACGATCATGGCTGCCAGGGATTTTGCCGGTCGAACCGTCGACTCATACGTGCGCGCCTTCACAGGTGGGGAGGTCGCTGCACGGGATATCGTCGATGGGCTGATGGACCGTGTCGCGCGCGCTGCTCCCTTCAATCCGATCGCAACTCTCGATGCCGAAGGCGCGCGGGCAGCGGCCGATGCGCTCGATGCCCGGTATCGCCAGGGGGCGGCGTTCGGCAGGCTGGCCGGCGTGCCGGTGTCGGCCAAGGACCTGATCCTCACCAAAGGGCTGCGGACAGCCTTTGCCTCTCGCGTGATGAAGGACAACATACCAACCGTCGACGCCGATGCCATCGCCCAGTGGCGCGCCGCCGACGCCATCCTGTTCGCCAAGACGACAACGCCGGAGTTCGGCCACAAGGTCCTGACCGACAGCCCCCTGCACGGCGTCACCCGCAACCCCTGGAATCGCGACCACACGTCGGGCGGATCGAGCGGCGGCGCGGCCGTCGCGATCGCGCTCGGCCTCGGGCCGATCGCCATGTCGACCGACGGCGCCGGCTCGGGCCGCATCCCGGCGGCCTGCTGCGGCGTCTATGGCCTCAAGGCCACGCTCGGCCGGGTGCCGCACGAGGTGCCGAACGACCAGTTCGGCCAGCTCACCTAATCTTGGCGTGATGGCCCGTCACCCGGCCGATCTCGGCGCCGGCCTGGCGGCGATGTCGCGCGGCCATCGCGACGATCCGTGGACGATGTCGACCGGGCGCACGCCGTTCGCCTGGCCTGCGCCGGAGGCGGCGCATCCCGTCACGGGACGGCGCGTCACCGTGATTCGCCGCATGACGGGTGGCTATCTCGATCCTGATACCGAGGCGCGTCTCGATGCGGCGATCGCCTGGCTCGACCGGCAGGGCGCGCGCATCCGCGAGCTCGACGGCCGCACGATCGACTGGAAGCTCGATGCCGCGCGCATCATCCTGCGCGCCAACCAGATCGAGCGCTTCGGCGACCTGCTGAGGAACCGCCGCGACGAGCTCGATCCGTCGTTCGCGCGAACGCTGGAGGAGGGCGCCGCGATCGACGTGGTCGCGCTACGTCGTGCCCTGGCCGATCGCACCAGTGCCTACAGGGCGGTGCAGACGCTGTTCGCCGACGCGGATCTGCTGCTGACGCCGACCGTCGCCACGCCGGCGCCGCTCGCCACCCAGGACCAGTTCGCGCCGCTGGTGGTCGACGGCAAGCCGATCGGTGACCTGCGCGCTGCGTGGTACAGCTACGCCATTCCCTTCAACATGACCGGACATCCGGCGATCTCGATCCCGTTCGGCCGCTCGCGTGCCGGCCTGCCGATCGGGCTGCAGTTCGTGGCGCCCTGGCACGAGGAGGCCCACCTGATCCGGCTGGCCGAGGCCTTCGATGCCGAGACCGGCGCGTCACTGGAGTTCCCGCCGGGGTTCGCGCCCGGATAGGAGCCTGTCGGACTGAAGCCCCGCGCGGAACCGGCATCGGCTCGAGGCGTTTACCCGTGCGAGCGGTCGGACTAGTGTTCGTCCGAGCACTGGAGGTTCGTACCCATGTCGAGTGAATCCCTGCACGAAGACGCGAGCAAGCTCGGGCCGGAGGTGATCGATCGGCATCGCGCGATCGTATCGCTGATGGAGGAGCTGGAGGCGGTCGACTGGTACGACCAGCGCGCCAAGGCGACCAGCAACGAGGAGCTGCGCGCCATCCTCGAGCACAATCGCGACGAGGAGAAGGAGCACGCGGCGATGGCGCTCGAATGGCTGCGGCGCAACGACCCGACCCTGTCCCGCCATCTCCAGACCTTCCTGTTCAAGGAGGGGCCGATCACCGGGATCGAGGCCGGGATGGTCGCCGGCACGGGCGAGACGGATGCTGCTGCGGGCGCGGGCAAGGACGGCAGCCTGGGCATCGGCAGCCTGCGTCAGGCGCGGGGAGCCGGCCAATGATGAAGAACCATCTGTTCCGCGAACGCGCGCCGATCACCGAGGCCGGCTGGGAGGAGATCGAGAAGGAAGCCAAGCGCACCTTGCGGGCGCTGCTGGCGGCGCGCCGCGTCGTCGATTTCCGCGGCCCGCTGGGCTGGGGCGCTTCCGACGTCGAGCTTGGCCGCGCCGATCCGATCGGCTCGCCGCCGCACGGCGGCAACGTGCAGGCCCGCCTGCGGCGCATCCAGCCGCTCGTCGAGCTGCGCATCCCGTTCACGGTGAGCCGCGCCGAGCTCGACGCCATCGATCGCGGCGCGCGCGATCCCGACCTCGACGCTGTGACGGCGGCGGCACGGGATATCGCCATCGCCGAGGATCGCTCGATCTTCCACGGCTACAAGGAGGCCCAGATCACCGGCATCTGCCAGGCCCGCGCCGGCGCCGCGGTGCCGCTCGGCACCAGCCATGCCGACTATCCGGGTGCCGTCGCGGCCGCGCTGACCAGGCTCCGCGACGACGGCATCGACGGCAAGTTCGCGGTGGTGCTGAACGAGCAGCTCTACAAGGACCTCGCCTCGCGCACCGACGGCGGCTACCCCATCCTGAGCCACGTCCAGCGCCTGATCGACGGCGAGATCGTGTGGGCGCCGGGCCTCGATGGCGGGCTGGTGATCTCCCAGCGCGGCGGCGATTTCGAGCTGACGGTCGGCCAGGATTTCTCGATCGGCTATCTCGATCACGACCGCGAAAGCGTGCAGCTCTACATCGAGGAGAGCTTCACCTTCCTGATCCTGACCGAGCAGGCGGCGATCCCGCTCAGCACATCGGTCGGCGGGGCGCTCGAGTTCCCCTGTCGTCCGTGCCGCGCGCGGAGGACAGGAGAGCTGCCTGGTCCTCAGGGAAGCGGCGACGAGACGAGCCTTCGCTCACACGCCTGCGTCCGATCCGCGCGCGTGATCTGCGCTCCAGCCGAGCCAGCGCGCTCCGGGGCCTGAGCCGGCATCGCACCCGCGCTGTCAAAGAACCTTCGTCAAGTAGCAACGATCCCACAGCCAACGGGCTGGACAGTGCCCCGAAGGGGGGATCGTCGACATGTCGTTGGAAGCCTCCGCGCATGGCCTTCGCGCGACCCTGCTGGTCGCGGCGGCATTGCTGGCGCTGGCAGCGCCAGCCCTGGCCCAGACGCAAGAGCCGTCGACCAGGGAGCTGCTCGAGCAGGTCCGGTTGCTGCAGAAGCGGATCGAGCAGCTCGAAGCGGCCGAGAAGCAACGGCAGGCGGCCGATACGAGACCTGCCACGGCGACTCGGCCGCCAGTGCCGGGCCAACCGCGGCCGGCCGGTAGGGCACCGACAACCACGGCTGCTGTCGTCGTCGTGCCGCCGCCACCCGCCGTACCTGCGGCAGCAGGGGCGGCGGGTCCGGTGCTGGAGGTTGGAGGGCCTGCCCTGCCGGCGGGCGATCCGGGCAAGCCCTGGGACGGTTCCTTCATGATGGGCTCGGTGAGGCTGACCCTCGGCGGCTACATCGATCTCACCGGCTACTTTCGCAGCCGCAACGAGAACCGCGGCACGGGCACGGGCTACAACGCCATTCCCTTCGGCGGGCCGACTCCGCAGGGGAACTCTGCCGAGCTCGGCCTGAGCGCTCAGCAGACCCGCCTCGCGCTCAAGCTCGAGGCGCCGGTCGGCGACGATGCCAGGATCACCGGCTACGGCGAGATGGACTTCAACAACGGCGCGGGCGGTGCCAACTCGGTCCAGTCGAGCAGCTACACGCCGCGCCTGCGCCAGGCCTGGGGCTCGTACGAGGACAAGTCGTGGCAAGCCTACTTCCTGGCGGGCCAGGCGTGGACCCTGGCAACGCCCTTCAAGAGGGGGCTGGACCCGCTGGGGACGTGGCAGCCGCCGACGATCGATCACAATTACATGGTCGGCTACACCTACCTGCGCGTGCCGATGGTGCGGGCGGTGAAGGGCTTCGGCAATTTCTGGGCCGGCGTGGAGATCAACACGCCGCAGACGGTGTTCGGCGGATCGGCCGCCGTGCCCGCCGGCGAGAGCGTGTTCACCGGCTATCCCGGAGCCACCGGCCTCAACCCTCAGGTCAACTACAGCGTCAACGTCGCCCCCGATGTCGTCGCCAAGCTGGCGGTAGACACGAAGCTCGGGCACTTCGACGTCTTCGGCGTCGCCCGCTGGTTCCGCGACCAGGTCACCTTCGGGACGACGAGCGTGAATTACGATGCCTTCGGAGGCGGCTTCGGCGCCAGCGCCTTCGTCCCGATCGGTCGGTGGGTCGACCTGATGGGCAATTTCACTTACGGCAGCGGCATCGGCCGCTACGGCGCCGCGGGCCTGCCCGATGTCACCTTCCTGCCCAATGGCGGCGTGACGACCCTGCCCCAGGGCATGGGCACCGCCGGCGCGGTCGTGCATGCCATCCCGAGGGTTGTCGATCTCTACGGCTTCTACGGATGTACACCGAGCGCCGCCGAGAACCTGATCATGTTCAACTTCCGCTACCTGCCGTTCGAGTGATCCTGACTCCTCCCTTGAGAATGCGCTGGGGGCGCGCGCCATAGGCGCTAACCTTGCCGAAGACCTCACTCTGAGTGAGCGGCCCGTCCTTCGACGCGCTCCCCTCCTCACCAAAGGGCGAAGTAGCCTTCGCCCTTTGGTCGGAACGAATCGGGTGCTGCGACACCGGCTTTCCAGCGATCTCGTGGGTCGTCCATCCTTCGAGACGGTCGCTACGCGACCTCCTCAGGATGAGGACTTTGCTGGACCGGCCACAGTTTGCGCCTATGGGGCGCGCCCAGCACGCTTTCACAAGCGAACGAGTGCTATCGGCGGCGCGGGCCCTGCCAGCTCACCTCGTAGTTCATGATGACGCGGTACTCCGTGGTCGAGGCGACCGGCGTGTTGGCCGCGTACTGGTCGACGAAGGCGACGCGGGCGCGCAGCTGGAGCGGCTTCAGCCAGTCCGGCACCTCGAGCCTTTCGGCGCGGAAGTTGAGCTCGAGATCGTACTCGTAGATGTCTGGCAGGAGCGCTCCGGTCGTCGCGTTGACGGCGTTCTCGCCGTAGGTGACGTTGGCCAGGAAGAACGTGCCGGGCAGGCCGATGGCCCCGAGATCGTAGCGCGCGCCGACCTGGTAGGATCGCTCGCCGGCGCGGTCGAAGTCGCGGACCTGCTGCTTGTTGAAGCCGATGAAGACGCCGTACGGGCTGCGGTACTCGGCGGCGCTTCCGGTCTGCATGTAGGAGCCGTAGAGGGTGAACGGTCCCCAGTTCGTGTCGACCCGGGCGCCTCCGACGAAGGTGCCGAACGAGGTGCCGGTCAGCAGGTTGCGGCCGTTGCTGCCCTGGACCATGAACTGGCCGGCCAGCCGCACCGACAGGTCCTCGGCGAGGGGAATGATGCCGACCGCGTCGGTGTAGTGCGACCACAGGATGTCGGGCACGTAGTAGGCGGAGGAACGGAAGGCGAAGCGGCGCGGATCGCCGTATCGCACGCTGACCAGCCCCATGCCGGCGTTGACATTGGGAGCACCGGCCTGCTGGGCCATGTTGATGAAGGCCGAATCGTCGCGCGTCTTGATCGCCGCCACGTAGCCCGCGAAGTAGTTGACGTCGGCCAGCCTGCCGCGCAGGGCGTAGGCCTCGAAGGTCTGCGGGAGCATGCGGTTGTCGCGCGGGTTGACCTCGAGCTCGTCGATCCACTGGCGGTAGGCGGTGAAGGTCTGGCCCATCCAGCGCACCGACGCATAGGCCTGCCCCAGCGTGAAGAAGCCGTAACCTTCGGGCTTCAGCAGCCGGGTCCCATTCGACGTCTCGTAGGCATTGTTGGGTGCCCAGATCGGTTGCGTCGTGTAGCCCACGGCGCCGATCTGGAAGGTGTCGTAGAGCCAGCCGCTCTCCAGCCCCACCCAGCCGCCACCGGCGAGCGCGACGCTGACGGGCGGGTTTGGTCCGATGCGGTCGAAGAAGTAGCTCCGGAAACGCACCGTCGCGCGCGCCTCGTCGTGGAGGAAACGCTTCAGCTCGCCGCGCAGGCGGGTTTCCGGCAAGCCGCCGGTGGCGCCAGGTGTGACCTGCTCCTGGCCAGGCTCGCTGCCACTCTGGGCAACGGCCTGCGGCGATGCTGCACACAGTGCTGCCGCCAGCAGCAGGTGCCGCATTGTTGCGCGCATTGTCGCGGAGATTGCAGCCATGCCAGCCGTTCCGAGATCCTGCTGCCGCTATTGTGCCATGACCACGTCGCTACCATGGTCTAGGCGGGAACCATCGTCCCCCCGGGTGCATTGTGCCTGAAAACTGCCTCGCCATCCTTGCAGAGCCGGCATCGTCGGGGGAGATTTCGCTAACATGGTCCGTACTGGTTGCTGAACCGGCGAATCGAGGGCAGGTCGAGCGATGAAAAGGCTGCGAACCCTTCTGGGGATCGCCGTCGGGCTGGCCATCGTGGCCGGCGCCGGCTGGTACATCACGAAATATCAAAGCGCTCCTGCCCCGACGCGCCAGGGTGGCCGCTTCGGCGCGAACCTGGCGACGCCGGTCGGCCTCGCCACGGCAGCCAAGGGCGAGATCCCGATCGTCATCCGCGGGCTCGGCACCGTCACGCCGCTCCATACCGTCAACGTGAAGACCCAGATCACGGGCCAGCTCGTCAAGGTCGAGTTCAAGGAAGGCCAGATGGTCAAGGCGGGCGACCTTCTCGCCGTGGTCGATCCCCGGCCCTACGACGTCGCGCTGCAGCAGGCGATCGGCCAGATGCAAAGGGACGAGGCGCTGCTCAAGAACGCCCAGACCGACCTCGAGCGCTACAGGAAGCTGGTCGCCCAGGATTCGATCGCCCGCCAGCAGTACGACACGCAGGTTGCCCTGGTCCGGCAGTACGAGGCGGCCCTGGTGATCAACCAGGCGCAGGTCGACGCCGCCCGGCTCAACGTCACCTATACCAGGATCGTGGCGCCGCTCACCGGCCGCATCGGCCTGCGCAATGTCGACCAGGGCAATTTCGTGACCATGGGCGACGCGACCAGCATCTGCGTCATCATCCAGGTCCAGCCGATATCGGTGATCTTCACCATCCCGGAAGATTCGCTGCCCCAGGTGCGCAACCGGGTGAAGGCGGGCGCCAGGCTGGAGGTGCGCGTGCTCGATCGGGCGCAGAAGAACGAGCTGGCTGTCGGCACGCTCGACAGTCACGACAACCTGATCGACATCACGACCGGCATGGTCAAGCTGCGCGCCCTCTTCGACAACAAGGACGAGACGCTCTTTCCCAACCAGTTCGTCAACGTGCGCATGCTGGTCGACACGGTGAAGGACGCGGTCGTGGTGCCCGTCGCCGCCATCCAGCGCGGCCCGGCCGGCATCTTCGTCTACCGCGCCAAGGCCGACGACACGGTCGAGATCCGCGTCGTCCAGCTCGGCGCGACGGACGGCGAGAAGGTGCAGGTCACCAGCGGCCTGCAGCTCGGCGACCAGGTGGTGATCGACGGCATCGACCGCCTGCGCGACGGCGCCAAGATCCGCCGGCCGGGCGGCGGGCCGCGCGCGACCTCCGGGCCGCCGGTCGCCGCCGCGCCGCCCGACGGCCAGACCGCGCCCCGGGGTCAGGCGCCGTCGTCCCAGCAGCCGGCCGGCGAGCGGCCGGCCCGGCGCTCCGCCACTGGCGACGGCAGCCCGGGCGGCGCGCGCGCCGAGCAGCCCGCCCGACCGAGCCAGTGATGATCGCGCCAGAGCGCAATCCGTCCGGCCGGCGAGGCCGTACGGACTGTGCCCCTTGCGCCGACCTTCTGCGGCGCGCTCCCGGGTCGGGCGGGACATTCGCCTGCGCCGATTTTCTCCGTCATCCCGAGCGGAGCCGCCCGAAGGGGGGCGCAGTCGAGGGACCTTTCTTGCCGCTGCAGCAACAAGAAAGGTCCCTCCACTGCGCCTCCCTTCGACTGCGCTCAGGGCAGACGCGACGCTCGGCTCCGGTCGGGATGACGGGTATTCTGGTCATATGCGAATGCATTGGATCGGACAGGGCATTCACCTGCGCTGATATTCTCCGTCATCCCGAGCGGAGCCGCCCGAAGGGGGGTGCAGTCGAGGGACCTTTCTTGCCATTGCGGCAACAAGAGAGATCCCTCCACTGCGCCTCCCTTCGACTGCGCTCAGGGCACGCGCGACGCTCGGCTCCGGTCGGGATGACGGCGGTTCCTGTCGTAGGCGAATGCTCTGCCGGGTCGGCGGCCACCCAATGAACCCGTCGCGCCTCTTCATCGAGCGGCCGGTCGGGACATCGCTGCTGATGATCGCGATCATGCTGGCCGGCCTGATCGCCTACCGCTTCCTGCCGCTGTCGGCGCTGCCTCAGGTCGACTACCCGACGATCCGCGTGCAGACTCTCTATCCGGGCGCCAGCCCGGAGGTCATGACATCGGCGATCACGGCGCCGCTGGAGCGCCAGTTCGGCCAGATGCCGGGTCTCAACCAGATGACGTCGACCAGCTCGGCCGGCGCCTCGTCGATCATCCTGCAGTTCGATCTCGCGCTTCGCCTCGATGTCGCCGAGCAGCAGGTCCAGGCCGCCATCAACGCCGCCAGCAACCTGCTGCCGGGCGACCTTCCGTCGCCGCCGGTCTACGCCAAGATCAACCCGGCCGACGCGCCGGTTCTCACGCTGGGCGTCACCTCGAGGTCGGAGCCGCTCACCAGGGTCTACGACATGGTCGACACGCGGGTCGCGCAGAAGCTCTCGCAGCTGCCCGGCGTCGGCCTGGTCAGCCTCGAAGGCGGCCAGAAACCCGGCGTGCGCATCCGCGCCAACCCGACGGCGCTCGCCGCCTACGGCCTCAACATCGACGATCTGCGCACCACCATCACCAACGCCAACGTCAACACCCCCAAGGGCAATTTCGACGGGCCGACGCGCGCCTACACGATCAACGCCAACGACCAGGTGACCGATCCGCAGGTGTTCCGCGACATCGTCGTGGCCTATCGCAACGGTGCGCCGGTGCGGCTGTCCGACGTGGCGACCGTGCTCGAAGGCCAGGAGAACGACCGCCTCGCGGCGTGGATGGACACGACCCCGGCGGTGATCATCAATGTCCGCCGCCAGCCCGGCGCCAACGTCATCGCCGTCGTCGACAGCGTCAAGGCGCTGCTGCCGCAGCTGCGCGCCAACCTGCCGGGGTCGATCGACCTGCAGATCCTGACCGACCGCACCGTCACCATCCGCGCCTCGGTGCGCGACGTGCAGATCGAGCTGGCCTTCGCCGTCGTCCTGGTGGTGGCCGTGATCTTCCTGTTCCTGGGCGATCTGCGGGCGACCCTGATTCCCAGCCTGTCGGTGCCGCTGTCGCTCGTCGGCGCGCTGGCCATCATGTATCTCGCCGGCTACAGCCTGAACAACCTGTCGATCATGGCGCTCACCATCGCCACCGGCTTCGTCGTCGACGATGCCATCGTCATGATCGAGAACATCGCCCGCTACATCGAGCGCGGCGATCCGCCGAAGGAGGCGTCGCTGCGCGGCTCGCGGCAGATCGCCTTCACCGTGGTCTCGCTCACGGTGTCGCTGATCGCCGTGCTGATCCCGCTGCTGTTCATGAGCGATGTCGTCGGCCGGCTGTTCAGCGAGTTCGCCGTCACGCTCTCCGTCACCATCCTGATCTCGGCGGTGGTGTCGCTCACCCTGGTGCCGATGCTGTGCGCCCTGCTGCTGCGCCAGCGGCCGGGCCACGCCGCGGGCGGCGGGGTCGTGACAGGCCAGATCGCCGGCGGGCAGGGCGCGAGCCTGCGACGCGGCGCCGAGGCCGAGGCGCCGGGCGCGCGCTGGTTCGCCGGCCTGGTCGGCCTCTACGACCGCTGCCTGGTCGTCGTGCTGCGCCACCAGCCCTTCACTCTCGTCGTCGCGGTCGGCACCGTCGTGCTGACCGTCGCGCTCTACGTCGCCATTCCCAAGGGCTTCTTCCCGGTCCAGGACACCGGGCTGATCCAGGCGGTGACCGAGGCGCCGCAGAGCATCTCGTTCGCCGCCATGAGCCAGCGCCAGCGCGCCCTCGCCGAGGCCATCCTGGCCGATCCGGACGTCGAGAGCCTGAGCTCGTTCGTCGGGGTCGACGGCAGCAACCCGACCCTCAATTCCGGGCGCATGCTGATCAACCTCAAGCCGCGCGCCGAGCGCACCGCCACGGCGAGCCAGATCATCCGCCGCCTGCAGCGCGAGACCGCCGGCGTCCACGGCATCTCGCTCTACATGCAGCCGGCCCAGGACCTGACCATCGATTCGACGGTGAGCCGCACGCAATACCAGTTCGTGCTGCAGAGCGTGAAGCCGGACGACTTCGACACCTGGGTGCCGCGCCTGATCGACCGGCTGCACCAGGTGCCCGAGATCGTCGACGCGAGCAGCGACCTGCAGGCCAGGGGCCTGTCGCTGTTCATCAGGATCGACCGCGACGCCGCCGCGCGCTTCGGCATCACCGCGGCCTCGGTCGACAACGTGCTGTACGACGCCTTCGGCCAGCGCATCGTGTCGACGGTCTACACGCAGTCGAACCAGTATCGGGTGATCTACGAGGTCGACCCGGCGTTCAGCGGCTCGCTGGCGTCGCTGTCCGATCTCTACCTGCCGGGCTCGGGCGGCAAGCAGGTGCCGCTGTCGGCCATCGCGACCATCGAGGAGCGGCCGGCGCCGCTGCGCCACGACCGGCTCGGCCAGTTCCCGGCGACCGCCGTGTCGTTCAACCTGGCGCCGGGCGCCTCGCTCGGCCAGGCGGTCGACGCCATCGTCGCCGCCCAGCGCGAGATCGGCATGCCGGCCTCGATCACCACCCACTTCCAGGGCGCCGCGCTCGCCTTCCAGAAATCGCTCGACAGCCAGCTGCTGCTCATCCTGGCCGCCATCGTGACGGTCTACATCGTGCTGGGCGTGCTCTACGAGAGCTACATCCACCCCATCACCATCCTGTCGACCCTGCCGTCGGCCGGGATCGGTGCGCTGCTGGCCCTGATGCTGTGGGGCCAGGATCTCAGCGTCGTCGCCATCATCGGCATCGTGCTGCTGATCGGCATCGTCAAGAAGAACGCGATCATGATGATCGACTTCGCCCTCGACGCCGAGCGCCACGACGGCAAGACGCCGCAGGAGGCGATCCACCAGGCCTGCCTGCTGCGCTTCCGGCCGATCCTGATGACCACCGTCGCCGCCCTGGTCGGCGCGCTGCCGCTGATGCTGGGCAGCGGTACCGGCTCGGAGCTGCGCAGCCCGCTCGGCGTCACCATCGTCGGCGGCCTGATCGTCAGCCAGGTGCTGACGCTGTTCACCACGCCGGTGATCTACCTCGCCTTCGACCGGCTCGGCCGCCGCCTGCGCGGCCTGCCGCTCGACACGCCGCGCCATCCGCTGCCGGTGGATGGGCGCACGGACGTCGCGACGGCTGTCGGCGGGCCGGAGCCATGAAGTCCGCAGGCGCCAACTTCCTCACCCTGAGGAGCTGCCCGCAGGGCAGCGTCTCGAAGGGTGGGCAACAGGGCAGGTGCTGCAAACTGACCTGTTTCGCGATCTCCTGTGCGACCCATCCTTCGAGACGGCCGCTACGCGGCCTCCTCAGGATGAGGGCATCGGGTGGGCCGTGAACATCTCGGCTCCCTTCATCGCGCGACCGGTCGCCACGACGCTGCTGACGATCGGCCTCGCGCTGGCCGGCCTGCTCGCCTTCTTCAGGCTGCCGGTGGCGCCGCTGCCCAAGGTCGACTACCCGACCATCCAGGTGACGGCCAGCCTGCCCGGAGCCTCGCCGGAGACGGTGGCGACCAGCCTGACGACGCCGCTCGAGCGGGCGCTCGGCGCCATCGCCGGGGTCACCGAGATCACCTCGTCGAGCACCGTCGGCAGCGCCCGCATCACCTTGCAGTTCGACCTGTCGCGCAGCATCGACAGCGCGGCGCGCGACGTGCAGGCGGCGATCAACGCGGCGCGCATGGAGATGCCGGGCGACCTGCCGAGCAACCCGCAGTACCGCAAGGTCAACCCGGCCGACTCGCCGGTCGTGGTGCTGGCCCTGACCTCGGACACGATCGGCCAGGGCAGGCTGTTCGACGCCGCCTCCAACGTCCTGCAGCAGCGCCTGAGCCAGGTCGGCGGCGTCGGCCAGGTCCTGCTGGGCGGCGCCTCGCTGCCGGCGGTGCGCGTCGAGATCAACCCGACCAGCCTGTCGAAGTACGGCATCGGCCTGGAGAGTGTGCGGGCGGCGCTGGCGGCCGCCAACGCCAACTCGCCCAAGGGCGCGCTCGAGGCCGGCGACCGGCGCTACCAGCTCTACTCCAACGACCAGGCGCGCACGGCCGAGGAGTACCGGCCGCTCATCATCGCGTGGCGCAACGGCGCGCCGGTGCGGCTGAGCGAGGTCGCCGAGGTGATCGACGCGACCGAGAACATCCGCAACGAGGGCCAGGCCAACGGCAAGCGCTCGGTGCTGGTGCTGGTCTACCTGCAGCCCAACGCCAACGTCATCGAATCGGTCGACCAGGTGCGCGCGCTGCTGCCCGAGCTGCAGGCCGCGCTGCCGAGCGACGTCGACCTGCAGGTGGTGAGCGACCGCACGACGACGATCCGCGCCTCGCTCCGCGAGGTCGAGCAGGCGCTGCTGATCAGCATCGTCCTGGTCGTGCTGGTGACGTTCGCCTTCCTGCGCTCGGCGCGCGCCGGCTTCGTCGCCGCGGTCGCCGTGCCGGTGTCGCTGATCGGCACGTTCGGCGGCATGTACCTGCTGGGCTACAGCCTCAACAACCTGTCGCTGATGGCGATGGCGATCGCCGCCGGCTTCGTTGTCGACGACGCCATCATCGTGCTCGAGAACATCACGCGCCACGTCGAGGCGGGAAAGTCGCGCCTCGAGGCGGCGCTGCTCGGCTCGCGCGAGGTCGGCTTCACCGTGGTGTCGATGAGCCTGTCGCTGATCGCGGTGTTCATCCCCATCCTGTTCATGTCCGGCATCGTCGGCCGGCTGTTCCAGGAGTTCGCGGTCACGCTCACCATCGCCATCCTGATCTCGATGGTGGTGTCGCTGACGACGACGCCGATGATGTGCGCCTTCGTGCTGCGCCCGCATCCGTCGCAGGAGGCCGGGCCGGCGCGCGGCGGGCGGGGCAGGAGGCCGGGCCTGTTCTTCCGCTGGAACGAGAGGGGCTTCGCCTTCCTGCAACGGCTCTACGGCCGCAGCCTCGGGCTGGTGCTGCGCCATCCGCTGCTCACCATGCTGGTCTTCCTGGCGACGGTGATCCTGAACGTCGACCTCTACGTCACCATCCCCAAGGGCTTCTTCCCGCAGCAGGACACCGGCCGGATCGCCGGCGGCATCCGCGGCGACCAGAGCATCTCGTTCCAGGCGATGCGCGGCAAGTTCCGCCAGTTCATGGCGATCGTACGCGCCGATCCCGACGTCGCCACCGTCGCCGGCTTCACCGGCGGCTGGTCGACCAACTCGGGCTTCCTGTTCGCCACCCTGAAGCCGCTCGGCGAGCGCACGGTGCCGGCCGACCAGGTGATCGCCCGGCTGCGCCCCAAGCTCGCCCAGGTGCCCGGTGCCCAGCTCTTCCTGTACCCGGTGCAGGACATCCGGGTCGGCGGCCGCCAGAGCAACGCCCTGTACCAGTTCACCCTGCAGGCCGATTCGCTGGCCGATCTCTATGCCTGGGGCCCCAAGCTGGTCGAGGCGCTGCGCGCCGACCAGTCGGTGATCACCGACGTCGATTCGGACCAGCAGCAGCGCGGCCTGCAGGTCAACCTGACGATCGACCGCGACGCCGCGGCGCGGCTCGGCGTGTCGACGCGCAGCATCTCGGCGACGCTCTACGATGCGTTCGGCCAGCGCCAGGTCTCGACCATCTACAATGCGCTGAACCAGTATCGCGTCGTCATGGAGGTCGCGCCCGACTACTGGCAGACCCCGGAGTCGCTGAAGGACATTTATGTCAGCACCACGGGTGGCGCGATCAGCGGCGCCCAGGCGACCGCTCCGGTCGTCGCGACGACGCCGCTGAAGGCCGGCGCGGTCGATCCCGCCCAGGCGGTGCGCAACCAGCGCACCAACCGGATCGCGGTGAGCGGCCGCGGCTCGGCCTCGACCGGGGCGGCAGTCAGCACCGCGCCCGAGACCATGATCCCGCTGTCGCAGCTGACGAGCTGGGCGTTCGGCACGACGCCGCTCTCGGTCAATCACCAGGGCCTGTTCGTCGCCAGCACGATCTCCTTCAACCTGGTGCCCGGCAAGACGCTGAGCGATGCCGTGACCTACATGAACGACACGATGCGCGAGATCGGCCTGCCGTCGACCATCCACGGCACGTTCCAGGGCACGGCGCGCGCCTTCCAGCAGAACCTCGGCAACCAGCTCCTGCTGGTGCTGGCGGCGCTCGCCGCCGTCTATATCGTGCTCGGCGTGCTGTACGAGAGCTACATCCATCCGATCACGATCCTGTCGACCCTGCCGTCGGCCGGCGTCGGCGCGCTGCTGGCGCTCAAGTACGCCAACGTCGAGCTCAGCATCATCGCCATGATCGGCGTCCTGCTGCTGATCGGCATCGTCAAGAAGAACGCGATCATGATGATCGACGTGGCCCTGGAGCGCGAACGCACCCTCGGGCTCGACCCGCGCGAGGCGATCCACCAAGCCGCGGTGCTGCGCTTCCGGCCGATCCTGATGACCACCATGGCGGCGATCCTGGGCGCCCTGCCGCTGGCCCTGGGCTCGGGCGACGGCGCCGAGCTGCGCCGGCCGCTCGGCATCTCGATCATCGGCGGCCTGGCGGTCAGCCAGATTCTGACGCTCTACACGACGCCGGTGATCTACCTCTACCTCGACCGCTTCCGCCGGCGCGATCGCGATCGGCCGAGCCGCGTGGCCCGCGCCCTGGGCAGCGCCGGGGCGCCGGCATGAGGCGGTTCGCTCATGGGCGCTAACGTCAACGGTAGAGCGTGTCATTCGCTGGGAGCGCGCCACTCCAGTGGCGCACTCTTCGTCGATCGCAAGGCCGATGAGCGCCATCGGAGTGGCGCGCTCCCAGCGGAAGAGCTGGGCCCCCTCGGGTCAACGCGGAAAGTTGGCGCCTATGGGCGGCTCGCGCCCGTCCTCTGCTTCGCGCTGCTGTCGGCGGGCTGCATGGTCGGGCCGGACTACCGGCGGCCGCCGCCCGCCAGCCCGCCGACGCCGCACTTCAAGGAAGCCGTCGCCGAGGTCGCCCCCGGCACCAACATCCCGTTCCGCCCCGCCATGCCGCGCGACGACATCGACCGCGGGTCGTGGTGGTCGATGTATGGCGACCGCGAGCTCGATCGCCTGGCGGCGCAGATCGACATCTCCAACCAGACGCTGCGGCAATCGGAAGCCGCCTACCGCCAGGCGCGCGCGCTGGTGCGCCAGGACATCTCCGGGCTCTACCCGACGATCGCCGGCACGGGCAGCGCCCAGCAGACCGGCACCGGCAACCAGCGCGGCAGCGGCGGCACCGCCATCCTGGTCAACACCGGCACCGGCCAGTTCACCTCCAGCGTCGGCCAGTTCTCGACCGGCGCTTCGCTCGGCTGGGAGATCGATTTGTGGGGCCGCATCCGCCGCCAGATCGAGAGCGATTCTGCGGCCGCCCAGGCGAGCTACTCCGACCTCGCCTCGGCCCGCCTGTCGGCGCAGGCCGACCTGGTGATCAACTATTACTCGCTGCGCATCTCCGACGAGCGCATCAAGCTCTACCAGGCGACGGTGGCGGCGTACGCGCGCGCGGTCCAGATCGTGCAGAACCAGGTCGATGCCGGCATCGTGAGCAAGGTCGACCTGGTGCAGGCGCAGACCCAGCTCGAGCAGACGCGCTCGCAGCTGGTCGCCGAGGGCATCACGCGCGCCCAGTTCGAGCACGCCATCGCCGTGCTGATGGGCCGCGCGCCGGCCGAGCTCAGCGTGGCGCCGGCGCCGCTGCCCGGCACGGTGCCGACGGTCGATTCCGGCGTGCCGTCGGCGCTGCTCGAGCGGCGGCCCGACATCGCCGGCGCCGAGCGCCGCATGGCGGCGGCCAACGCCCAGATCGGCGTGGCGCAGGCCGCCTTCTATCCGACGATCTCGCTCAACGCCGCTCTCACCTTCCTCAATGCCGGCCTCGCCAACCTGCTGCAGATCGGCAGCGCGGTGTGGTCGGTCGGCCCGCAGCTCGCCGGCACGCTGCTCGACGGCGGCGCGCTCAAGGCCCAGGTCGAGGGCGCGCGCGCCGCCTACGACGGCCAGGTGGCGGCCTACCGCCAGACCATCCTGGTCGCCTTCCAGCAGGTCGAGGACGCGCTGGTCCAGCAGCGCATCCTGGTCCAGCAGGAGCAGATCCAGCGCGCCGCCGTCGCCGCCGCGCGCGAGGCCGAGCGGCTGTCGCTCAACCAGTACCGCATCGGCACGGTGCCCTACACGACGGTGGTGCAGACCCAGACCTCGGCACTCGCCGCCGAGCAGACCCTGCTCAGCGTGCGCCTCAACCGGCTGGTCGCCAGCGCCAACCTGGTGAAGGCGCTGGGCGGCGGCTGGCGCGACGCCGACCTGCCGGCGCCGACGCCGATCGGCGGCATCGACCAGACGCCGCAGCCGGCGGTGCCGCCGCCGGGCGCCGCGCCGGCGCCGCCGCCGCGGCAGTGGTGGCAGGTGGTTCGATAGGGATCAGTGTTGGCTCATCTGATTTGACGGATACTACCGGTTTCCCGTAGTGTTTCACGAGTGGAGTATGAATGGGACGAGGCCAAGGCAGCGGCAAATCTTGCCAAGCATGGCATCAGCTTCACGGCTGCGGCGCGGAGCCTCGAAGATCCTCGCAAGATCGAAATCCTCGACGACAGGTTCGACTATGGCGAGGAGAGAACTCAAAGCCTTTGCATGCATCGCGGAGAGATCCTGTTCATCGTGACAGCCATGCCAGACGAAAACATCTGCCGCATCATCAGCGCCCGTAAGGCAACACGAAATGAGCAAGAGCAGTACTTCCAAGGTGGTTCGCTATTCTCGTGACAAGCTTCCCCCCGACAGGTCCAACTGGGCTCGCATCAATGCCATGACCGACGAGGAGGCCATGGCTGCGGCGTTGTCCGATCCCGACGCGCAGCCCCTCACGCCTGAGCGGCTGGCGAGGATGCGCCGGGTGTCGCGGGTCAAAGTGATTCGGCAGCGCCTCGCCATGACGCAAGCGGAGTTTGCCGAGGCATTTCACCTGCCCATCACGACCCTGCGCGATTGGGAACAGCATCGGAGCACGCCCGACGCGCCGGCCCGCGCCTTGTTGTTGGCAATCGAACGCGATCCGGAAGTCATGCGGAGGTTGCTCGCCGACAGGGCAGCGTAGCTTCCGCGGCTTCGCGCGCCCAGCTCAGGCAACGCCGCCGCCGTGCTGATGGAGTGCGCGCCGGCCGAGCTCAACTTGATGCCGTTCCCGGCCGTGCCGGCCCGGACTCGACAAACGCTCGTGATCAAGGAACCCAGGCATGTCCAAGAATCGTCACCTCCTGCTCGCCCTGACCAATCCTGTCCCCGGTCGGGAGGACGAGTTCAACGCCTGGTACGATGCCCACCATGTGCCCGAATGCCTCGAGGTTCGGGGCTTCAAGAGCTGCCAGCGTTTCAAGCTGACGGCCAGTCAGCACGACCAGCCGCGACAGGCCTATCTCGCACTTTACGAGCTGGAAGGCGACGACCCGAAGGCGCTGTTGCAAGGCCTCGAGGCGACGCGATCCGAGCGCACGCAAAGCCCTGCGTTCGACCGCGAGAGCGTCTCCCTATGGGTGTTCTCGCCGATTGCAGAAAAGCAGCACGGCGACGAGAGCGACGATTGAGCTGGCCTGCCGCCGCGAGGCGTAGCCGGCGAAGAACGGTACGGAGCATCCCAGACGCGCTGGCGCGTGCCTGACTGCTGGTCATCGAACGCGATCCGGAGGTCCTGCGACGCGACTGGCGGTCTCAGCTTCCTCCGGGGGCCGGCCCCGGCGCCTGGCCCGCGTCGCGCTGCACGCCGGGCCAATGGCTCTTCGTGGTCCCCTCCTCGAATCGGAATCCCGTGTAGCCGTCGGCCGCGATCTGGCTGCAGGTGTGACGGTAGCCGGCGCCGACATAGGGCATGAAGACCTTCGGCTTGCCCGGGATGTTCACGCCGAGATACCAGGAGTTGGCTTCCGGATAGAGCGTGCGCGACGCCACGTCCGCCACGTGGTCCATCCATTGGTCCTGCGCCGCCGCCTCGGGCTCGACCGTCTGCAGGTCGTCGCGGCGCATGTGCTCGATGCACGCGACCAGCCAGTCGACGTGATGCTCGCAATTGTGGATCACGTTGCCGATGACCGACGGGCTGCCGGGACCGGTGATGGTGAACAGGTTGGGGAAGCCCGCCACGCCGAGGCCGAGATAGGTCCGCGGCCCGTCTGACCACGCCTCCTTCAGCGCCCTGCCGCCGCGGCCACGGATGTCCATCGCCAGCAACGCGCCTGTGACGGCGTCGAAGCCGGTGGCGAACACCAGCATGTCGAGCTCGAACGCGCGCTCGGACGTCTGCGCGCCGGTCGGCGTGAAGCGCTCGAGCGGCTCGCGGCGCAGGTTGACCAGCGTGACGTTGGGCCGGTTGAAGGTCTCGAAGTAGCCGCTGTCGACGCAGATGCGCTTCACGCCCAGCGGATGGTCGGTCGGGCAGAGATCGTCGGCGGTCTGCGGATCGTGCACGGCCTCGCGGATCTTGCCGCGCACGAAGTCGCAGGCGACGTCGTTGACGCCGTGGTGCGTCAGGATGTTGGGGAAGGCATAGAGGATGGCGCCGCCGCCCTCCTGCCAGAGCGCCTCGTAGCGCTGCCATTGGACGTCGCGCGGCGGGATGGGGGCGGTCTCCGCGGTGGGCGGCACGCGGCCGAAGTCCGAGTGCTGCAGGCTTTCCAGGTAGGCCTCGAAGCCGGCCTCGAATTGCTCGTGGTCCTGCTCTGTCAGCGGGCGATTGCGCGACGGAAGGGAGAAGTTCGGCGTGCGCTGGAACACGGTGAGGTGCCGGGCCGTCTCGGCGATCAGCGGAATCGCCTGGATGCCGGAGGAGCCGGTCCCCACCACGCCGACCCGCTTGCCGGCGAAGTCGACAGGCTCGTGCGGCCACTGGGCGGTGTGAAGGATGGTGCCGGCGAAGTCGGAAAGGCCGGGAATGTCGGGCGTGTTGGGGATCGACAGGCAGCCGGTCGCCATGATGCAGAAGCGGGCGCGAAAGCAATCGCCGCGGTTCGTGCTCACCGTCCAGACCTCGGCGTTGTCGTCGTAGATGGCGCCGACGACGCGCGTCTCGAAGCGGATGAGCGGGCGCAGGCCGAAGCGGTCGGCGGCATGGCCGATGTAGCGCAGGATCTCGGCCTGGGCGGCATAGCGCTCCGACCAGCGCCACCCGGCGCGCAGCTCGGGCGACCAGGTGTAGGAATAGAGCAGGCTCGGCACGTCGCACCGAACGCCCGGATAGCGATTCCAGTACCAGGTCCCGCCGACATCGGGCGCCGCCTCGATGCCGACCACCGAGAGGCCGAGCGCGCGCAGCCGGTGCAGGGCATAGAGCCCGCCGAACCCGGCACCGACCACCACGGCCCCCAGGATCTCGCCCTGCGCGGGGGCGGCATCGTGACCGATCTCGCCTGAAGGTACGCTCATCCTTTTCTCCGCACTACGCATCGATCTCATGGGTCGCTTTCGTCTCTTCAGGGGGCGAGGCATTGAACTCGCATATGAGAAATGCCGTCATCCCGACCGGAGCCGCGCAAAGCGCGGCGTAGTGGAGGGACCTTTCATGTTGAAGCTGCAACAAGAGAGGTCCCTCGACTACGCCGCCAATGGCGCTGTAAACAGCGCCTGATCGGGCGGCTCGCTCGGGATGACGGAATCTCTTGTGCACATGCCAATGCTCCAGGTGTCGGCAGACAGCGGCGATGAGCATCCCTAACCGTCGAAGCCGACGAAGACCGTGGCTTCGGCGACGGACTTGCGCTGCGACACGACCGCATTCGCCGGGAAGCTTTCGTCCGGCCAGCCCAGCGCAATGCTTTTCATGATGACCTGATCGTCGGCTATCCCGGCGTGCTCGCGCACCACGGGTGACTGCATGATGCCCTGGCTGTTGATCACGGCGCCCAGCCCGCGCGACCACGCGGCATTGACCAGGGCCGTGGCCACGGCGCCGCAATCGAACGGCGTGTCGTCGCTGCCGTCCAGCGCGCGGTCGTAGGTCACGATCACGCACACCGGCGCGTCGAACTGACGGAAGCCGCGCAGCACCCAGTCCTGGCGCCCGTCCTTGTCGTCGCGCGCAATCCCCATGGCGGAGAACAGCTGCTTGGCGACGCCGACCTGCCTGTCCCGGTGCTGGCCTGCGAAAGGCTGGCCCGTGCGGAACTCGCGCGACTGCGGAATGCCCGCCACCATCCGCTCCGTGTTGCCGGCCCGGATCCGGTTCAGCGGTTCGCCGGTGATGACGTAGAAGTTCCACGGCTGGGTATTCATGGACGACGGGGCACGCATCGCCAGGCCGATGATTTCCTCGATCAGCGCCCTGGGGACCGGATCGGGCTTGTAGCCGCGGATGCTCCGCCGACCGAGGATGACGTCATCGAACTGCATCTGCCTGAAACTCCCTCGATTGCTCCTGAGCCGACGGGAGCTTTCGCCGCTTCCCGGCGTCGGCGCAAGGTGGACGCAACGGCTCGTCGGCTCCCGGCATCTGTAGTTCGGCCCGTGGGCTCCCGCGCTTGCCAGGCAGCCGTCAGGTCCTATGCGCCATGCAGGGCCGAGGGAGCAACGGAGGTGCTGCCCGGCGCCTGCTCGAGCCCTGCGACCGGAAGGCCTGCCGGGCCCGGTCGCCGCGCCGCGAGCAGGCGCCGGGCCTCGGCATCGCGTCCGCAGCTCAGATAGGCCCGCAACAACGTCGCCTCCACCAGGTCGACCTGCGCCCGGCTGCCGCCCATGCGTTCGCGTTCGGGCAGCATGGGCACGATCAGGTCGATTGCGGCGGCATGATCGCCGCGCTGGAAGGCCGCGAAGGCGCGCGCCACGGCGGGAATGGTCGAGCCGGAAGGATAGCGGCCGGCTCTTGCCAGCTCCTCGATGGCCCCGATCCAGGCCTCCAGCTCTGCACCGTCGCTGTCGACGGCGAAGGCAAGCGCGACATGCCAATCGGCCAGGGAGAAGCCCGGGCGTGGAATTTTCTCTCGCGCGTAGTCCCGGAGCTTCGCCCAGCGCGCGTGATCGCGGGGATGGCCCGCCAGCTCGGCGCGCCACAGGAACGAGGAAGAATCCGAGAGCTTCTGATGCACGGCGCCGCGATGATCGTCCGCCGAGAAGGCATCGTTGTAGAGCCGAAACCCCGCTTCCAGATCGTCGGCGTGCAACTCAAACAGGCCGAGGTGCCAGCTCAGGTGGCCGAACAGCCCGCCATTGCGATCGTAGGACGGCAGCCAGTCGCGCATGAACGCGATGCCGCGGTCGCGCTCGCCAGTTTCGTAACAGAGATGGGCGAAGGCGTGCGCGCCATAGGCGTTGCGCCGCTTCCGGTCCAGCGACCGCTCGATCCTGGGGCGCGCCGCGTCGTGCAGGCCGATCTCCGACAGCGCCATGCCGTGATGGGCCTCGAACCACCAATCCTCGCCGTAGTGCCGGGCGAGCGGGTCGAGAAAATCGACGAGGCCCTGTTCCCGGCCGGGCAGGCCGGACATCCCGATCAAGCCGCCTTGGTTGGCGGCGAGGCTCAGCACGAAGGCATCGCGCGGCCATGTATCGACATGCACGCGGATCGCGGCCAGCGCGGCGACGGCCTGGCCGGCGAACAGGTGGCGAAAGACCTCGATGTGGCTGCGCTCGCGCGCCGAGCCGCCGTCGGCGACGGACAATGCGGTAGCCAGGGACTCGCGCATGCTCGCGAGATTGCCGGCGAGCTGAAAGGCACGGGCCTTGCCGACATGGGCCAGGGCGAAGCCTGGATCGGCGGCGATGGCGCGGTCGAAGGAAGCGGCGGCACCGGGGAAAACGGTCAGCAGGAGGTCGACGCCTTCGACGTAGGCATCGCGCGCAGCGGCGACGGTGGTGGATACGGCGAGGCCGTAGCGGTCCGTCAGCATGTCATCACCTCTGCCAGCCGTATCGTCGCCCGGAGCCTTGCGCCGGGTGCACCCGAATATCTGTCATCATTCAGCTCCGTGCAATTCTCTCTCCGTGAGTGGCCAGCCGTGAGCTTTCAGGAGGGTGTCCATCGGGCCCGATCCGCGGAAACCTTCCGGCGAACGCGAGGTCGTCGCTCACGGGTCGACGAGGGTGGTCCAGATCGACCTGGTCCTGGAGCGGTCGAGATACTTCGCGTAGAGCAGATCGAGGAACTCCTTGCTGCCGGTCGCGGCCTGCGTCTCGTAGGCCGCGCGGCTCGTCACCTCGATGCGCTCCATGAAGTCCCACGGGCCGCCTTCGACGCCGGCATCGAGGTCGTCGATGCGATGGGTGCGATAGCTCACGATCGACGGGTTCTGCGCCGCCTTCACGTAGTCGACCTCGCGCTCGAACTTCTCGAACTCGTCGATGTCGACGCCGGGCTTCAGCTTCACCAGAACGTATCGGACTACGGTCATCGATTTCTCTCCCGTGTTCGGCTTAGACGAGATGGCATGCGGCGAAATGGCCCGGCGCAACCTCGCGCCACGGCACCGGCTCGGCGCACACCGGCTGGGCCATCGGGCAACGGGCGCGCAGCCGGCAGCCGGCCGGGATGTCGATCGGGCTCGGGATCTCGCCCGACAGCACGAACGGATCGCGCGGCGCGTCCGGGTCGGGCACCGGCACTGCCGCGAGAAGCGCGCGCGTGTAGGGATGGGTCGGATGGTCGAACAGCTCGCCGGCCGGCGCCTCCTCGACGATCACGCCGAGATACATCACGGCCACCCGCGAGGCGAGGTAACGGACCGTGGCGAGATCGTGGGAGATGAAGAGATAGGACAGGCCGTGCCGCTGGCGCAGCTCCTCGAGCAGGAGGATCACGCGCGCGCGCAGCGAGACGTCGAGCGCGGATGTCGGCTCGTCGAGCACCAGGAGGCGGGGATTGGTCACCAGCGCGCGGGCGATGTTGACCCGCTGGCGCTGGCCGCCCGACAGCTCGTGGGCGTAGCGGTCGGCGAGGTCGGCACCGAGACCGACCTCCTCGAGCACGGCATCGGTGCGCTCGCGCCGCTCCGCCGGGCTCAATCGGGTGTGCAGCTTGAGCGGCTCGCCGACCATGCGCCGCACGCTGAGGCGCGGATTGAGCGATGCGGTCGGGTCCTGGAAGACCATCTGCAGGTCCGGCCGGACCTTGTTGAAGCCGGAGTCGCTCAGCGTCGAGATCTCCTCGCCGTCGAAACGGATGCTGCCGGCGGTCGGCGGCACCAGCCGCACCAGCGTCCGCGCAACCGTCGACTTGCCGCAACCCGATTCGCCCACCAGCCCGACCGTCTCGCCGGGGTCGAGGGTGAACGACACGCCGTCGACGGCGCGCACGACCGGGGGCTTGCCGTCCTTGAGCGCGCGCAGCCACGCCGCAGGCCCGCGCAGCGGGAAGTGCGTCTTGAGACCGGCGACCTCACACAGCGGCGGCACGGCCATCCTCCACGGCGAAGCAGGCGACGAAATGCTCGGGCGCCACGGGCGTCATGGCGGGTTTCTCGCGCCGGCAGCGATCCTCCACCCACGGGCAGCGCCCGGCATAGCGGCAGCCTGCCGGCGGGTTGAGCAGCGACGGCACCGAGCCCGGCACCGGCTCCATGACGATCTCGCGGTCGATGCGCGGGATCGAGCGTACCAGCGCGCGGGTGTAGGGATGCGCGGGCTGGCGGAACAGCGAGCGCACCGGTGCGATCTCGACCACCTGGCCGGCGTGCATCACGGCGACCCGCTGGCAGGTCGTGGCGACGACGCCCAGGTCGTGGGTGATCAGCAGGATCGAGGCGCCGGTCCGCGCGCCGAGATCGCGCAGCAGGTCGAGGATGCGCGCGGCCGTCGAGACGTCGAGGCCGGTCGTCGGCTCGTCGGCGATCAGCAGGCGCGGCGAGGTGGTGAGCGCCATCGCGATCATGACGCGCTGGCACATGCCGCCGGAGAACTGGTGGGCGTACTGGCGGGCGCGCCGCTCGGGCTCGGGAATCCCGACCAGGGTCAGCATCTCCAGCGCCCGCTTGCGGCTGTCGGCCGCCGACAGGCCGGCATGGAGCTGGAACAGCCGGGCGACCTGCCGGCCGACGGTGATCAGGGGATTGAGCGATGTTCGCGGCGTCTGCGAGATCATGGCGATCTTCGCGCCGCGGATCTGCTGCAGCTCGTCCTCGGGGATCCGGGCGAGATCGCGGCCGTCGAACAGGATGCTGCCGCCGGTCTGGCGGCCGGGCTTGCGGATCAGCCGCAGGATCGCCGTCGCGGTGACGGTCTTGCCCGAGCCCGACTCGCCCACGAGGCCCAGGATCTCGCCCTCGCGCACGTCGAAGCTCGCTGCGTCGACCGCTTCGATCTCGCCACGGTCGCTGGCGAAGCGGACGCTGAGCCCGCGGACATCGACGACGGATGCCGCGTTCATCGCACGCCCCGCATGCGCGGATCGAGGAAGTCGCGCAGCCCGTCGCCGACCAGGTTGAACGCCAGCACCATGATCACGATGGCGAGACCCGGGAACAGGAACAGCCACCATTCGCCGGTGACGATGTATTGCGCACCCTCCGCGGTCATCGAGCCCCATTCGCTCTGCGGCGGCTGGATGCCGAGGCCAATGAAGGACAGTGCCGACATGGTCAGCAGCGCGTAGCCCATCGCCAGCGTCGCCTGGACGATGATCGGCGGCAGGCAGTTGGGCAGAAGATGGATGAACATGATGCGCCACGCGGGATTGCCCACGACGCGTGCGGCGTCGGCATACTCCATCTCCCGGATACGGAAAATCTCGCCGCGGATCAGGCGGAGGTAGGTGGGGATCTGCGTGATCGCGATCGCGAGCAGCACGTTGCCGACGCTGTTGCCGAGCGCCGCCGTGATCGCCATCGCCAGGATGAAGGCGGGGAAGGCCATCACCGAATCGACGCAGCGCATGATGACGAGGTCGACCAGCCCGCGGTAGTGGCCGGCGATCGCCCCGATCGCCGAGCCGATCGCCAGGGCGACCGCCGTCGCACCGAAGGCCACCGTCAGGTCGACCCGCGCGGCGTGGATGATGCGCGAGAGCAGGTCGCGGCCGTAGATGTCGGTGCCCAGCCAGTGATGCCACGACATCGATTGCAGGGCAGCGTCGGGATCGGTCGCGTCGGGCTCGTAGGGTGCGATCCAGTCGGCACCCAATGCCACCAGGATCATCGCCACGATGATCGCGAGCGCGATCGCCGACAGCCAGTTGCGCCGGATTCGCAGCCAGACCAGCCGCATCGTGCTGGTCGCGGGCCGCAGCAGCGGGATCGGCGTTTCGGTGATGTCGGCCATCAGTCGAGCCGGATGCGCGGATCGATCAGGCCGTAGATCATGTCGATGGCGAAATTGACGACGACGTAGAGCACGGCGACGAACAGGACGAAGGACTGAATCGGCCCGGAATCCTTGGTCATCAGCGAGGTGATCGCGTAGTTGCCGATGCCCGGCCAGGCGAACACGCTCTCGACCACGGCGTTGCCGGCCATCAGGAAGCCGAACACGATGCCCAGGATGGTGATGACCGGGATCAGCGCGTTCATCAGCGCATCGCCGTAGATCACCCGCCGGCGCGGGATGCCGGCCGCCCAGGCCGACTTGATGTAGTCGGACTCGAGGATCTCGAGCATGGTCGAGCGCACCATGCGGGCGATCGGCGCCATGACGCTGAGGCCGAGCGTGATCGCCGGCAGCATGAGCTGGTGCAATGCCGAGCCCAGCGCCTTCCAGTTGCCGGTCAGCAGGCTGTCGACGACATAGAGGCCGGTGATCGCCGTCGGCGGTGCGATGCCGGAGCCGAGGCGCCCGAGCGGCGGCGGCGCCACGCCGAGGAGATAGAAGAAGGCATAGAGGCCGAGCAGCCCGGTCCAGAAGGTCGGCATGGCGACGCCCGCGACGCCGACGATGCGCCCGATATGGTCGATCGCGGTATCGCGATGGACGGCCGACTGCACGCCGAGCGGGATGCCGATGAGCAGGGCGATCAGCAGGCTCGCCAGGGTGAGCTCGAGCGTCGCCGGCAGGCGCTGCCTGAAATCCTCCAGCACGGGCCGTCCGGTCGACGAGCTCTGGCCGAGATCGCCGCGCAGCACGCCGGAGATGTAGCGCCAGTATTGCACCCAGGCCGGCTGGTCGAGGCCCATCTCCTTTTCCAGCTCCTTGACCACTTCGGGCGAGACCAGTGGCCCGGCCTTCACGACTGCCGGGTTGCCCGGCAGGACATAGGTGAGCGTGAATGTGATGATGGTCACGCCCAGGAGGGTCGGGATGACGAGCGACAGCCGACGCAGGAAGTAACCGAAGAAGCCCACTGTGCGGCTGCCGGTTCAGCCTGTCTTGAGCGACGTGAAGCGATCGAAGGTGTCCCAGCGCTTCTCGACGCCGACGATGTCGTTGCGCATCACGCGGGTCCAGTTGTCGTACCAGAGCATGCCCCAGACCGCGTCGTCGATGACGATCTTCTGGGCAGCCTTGGCGGCGGCCAGGCGCTTCTCGACGTTGGGCTCGTGGTAGTTCTCGTCGAGGATCTTGTCGAGCGCCGGGTTGCTGTAGAACGCCGTGTTGGTGCCCTTCGAGGTCGAATGGAACAGCGGCACCATGTGGAAGAACGGGTCGTTGACCCAGGACTGCCAGGTCTCGATCGAAAGCTGCATGTCGCCCTTGCTGGCGAGCTGGCGGAAGGTGGCGTCGGTCTGGCGGGTGATGTTGATCTTGAAGCCGATCTTCTCGAGCTCGCGCTGGATCCACACGGCCGCCTCCTCGTGCGGCTGCCAGCCGATGCGCACGGCGAGGTCGAGCGTTACCGGGGTGGTGACGCCGGCCTCCTTCATCAGGGCCCGCGCCTTGTCGAGATCGTGCTTGTAGGGCGAGAGCGTGGCGTCGTGGCCGGGCGTCAGCGCCGGCACCGGCGACTTCATCGCCGAGCCGTAGCCCATCAGCACGTTGGGCACGATCGCGGCGATCGGGATGGCGTAGTTGATCGCCTGCCGCACCTTGACGTTGTCGAGCGGCTTCTTGGTCTGGTTCATCGCCAGCCAGTGGCACGTCGTGTCCGGCACCGTGACGATGCGGAAGTCCTTCTCGTTCTCGAAGGTCTTGATGTTGCGCGGCGACAGGCCCGGCCGGCCGATCACCAGGTCGATCGCCTTGCGCTTCAGCAGCAGCACGCGGTCGGCCTCGTTGGGCACGAACTTCAGCACGATCTTCTGGAACTGCGGGGTGCCGCGCCAATGATCCTTGCGCGCCTCCAGCACGACCTCGACGCCCGGCGTGTTGGTGATGAGCGTGTAGGGGCCCGAGCCGACCGCATTGCGCTTGGCCCAGTCGGCCGCCCACGGATCCTTCTCGGTCGCGTTCGGCTTGATCAGCTCGGGATCGAGCGCGGTGATGGTCATCAGCGACAGGAAGTTCAGCACCATCGGCTGCGGCGTCGGGCCCTTCATGTCGAGCGCGATCGTCATCGGATCGCGCACCACGATCTCCTCGGGCTTGGTGACCCGGAGCATGCGCGGCATGATGAAACGCATGTAGCCCGGCGACTGCAGCGCCCGGTCGAGCGAATACTTGAGCGCGGCGGCATCGACCGGCCGGCCGCTCGGGAACGTCATGCGCGGCCGGACCTTGAGCACGATCGTCGCGCCGTCGCGCTCGAAGGTCCAGGATTCGGCGATGCTGCCCTCGAACTCGTTGGGGAAGGAGCGCGACACGCCCTTGGCGCCCTCGACCGGCCGGACCTTCCAGCCGACGATCGGGTCGTAGAGGTTGCACTGCACGGCATAGCCGCCGACCGACTTGAAGACGTGCGGGTCGAGGCTGTCGATGTCGGTGTCCCAGGCCACTGTCAGGGTCGACGACCCGGCCTGCGCCCGCGCCGCGGACAGGCCGCCAAAGCCGCCCAACGTCGCCGCGCCGGCGCCCGAGAGTTTCAGGAATGTCCGCCGATCCGTCCTGCTCGCCATCTCAGTCCTCCACTGTCCCCATCGACATTCAAAGCCCGTCGTTCCAGTCTTGTCAATCCATAGCCTATTTTCTGGAACATCCTGGCGTTTGCAGCAAGACTGAATGCAGGGTTTGTCCACTAAATTTGAACCATTTACGACTTCATTCGTTCCAATTATAGATTGTCTGGCTCAAAAAATGGAACACGGAGCTTCTTCATGAATTCGGTCGACAACATCGCGCGGGTGCTCCGGCTGTTCACGCCCGAGCGCAGCGTGCTGTCTGTCACCGAGGTGGCTCAATTGCTGTCGCTGCCCAAGAGCTCCTCGTCCCGCTTGCTGAAGGCCATGGCCGAGAGCGGCCTGCTGAGCAGCACCGACGCCGCAGCCGGATACGGCGTCGGCAACCTGGTCTTCGAGACTGCGCGCCGTCATCGCGTCAACTCGACCCTGAGCGTTGCCGCGGACGAGCAGCTGGCGCGCATCGTCAAGGCGACCGGCCACACCGGCTACATCGCGATGCTCGACGGCGTCGATGTGCTGGGCCTGCGGATGCGGCCGGGCAGCCGGCCGTTGCGGGTGGTCACCTCGCCGGGCGACCGGCTGCCGGCCTTCTGTTCCTCGACCGGCCGCGCGATGCTGGCGCGGCTCGACGATGCGACCGTGCGCGGCCGCTATCCGGCCGGGCTGCAGCCGCCGTCTCCCAATGCGCCGCAGACCGTCGACGATCTGATCGCCGCGCTGGCCGTGGTGCGCGAGAAGGGCTGGTCGCAGGCCACCGACGAGAGCCTGCCCGGCGTCGAATCGCTCGCGGTCTGCGTCGAGGATCGCGAAAGCGGCGAGCGGGTCGCGCTCTGCATCTCCTACTCGGTGGCCATGATCTCCGCCAACGAGAAGTCGCGCATCGTGACGCTGCTGATGCGCGCCGGCTGCGAGCTCGGCTTGAAATTCGACGACGAGTGCTGGGCCGCGGCGCGCTTCGCCGCCTTCGCCGCGCCGTCCTGGAACGAGGCTGCCTAGGAGTTTTGTGGAAGATGACTCTCGATCTGTTGATGCTCGGAAACGTGCCGATGACCCAGATGGTCGAGCGAGCGAAGCTCGCCGAGGCGAACGGCTACGACACGCTCTGGGTCGCCGACGAGCGCTTCTACCGCGAGGTCTATTCCACCCTGGCGATCCTCGCCCAGCACACCACCAGGGTGAAGCTCGGCACCTGCGTCACCGATCCCTTCGCGCGCCATCCGGCGCTGACCGCGATGGCGATCGCCACGCTCGACGAGATCTCCGACCAGCGCGCCATCCTGGGCGTCGGCGCCGGCATCTCGGGCTTTCCCGAGCTCGGCATCGTGCGCAAGAAGCCGGCCGCCGCGATCCGCGAGATGATCGAGACGGTACGCGTGCTGCTGAAGGGCGAGGCGCTCGACTACAAGGGCGAGATCGTCTCGTTCCACGACGGCAAGCTCTCCTTCAAGCCGGTGCGCGCCGACATCCCGATCTATGTCGCGAGCAACGGCCCGATGGGCCAGCGGGTGACCGGTGGCTTCGCCGACGGCGCGATCATGGAAGGCTGCGGCAACGTCGAGGAGGTCAAGGCCTTCCGCGCCATCCTGGCCGAGGGCGCCAGGCGCAAGGGCCGCGATCCCGCCGAGGTGAGGGTGCTGCTGCGCCTCAATGCCTGCGTCTCGCCCGACGGCAGGAAGGCGCGCGACGGCGTGCGGCTCGGCGTGGCGCGGATGCTCGCGGCGGGCCGGCTGAAGTTCATGACCGCCGGGAAGCAGGGCCTGCTCCTGACCGACGAGCAGATCGCGCCGTTCGCCAACGTGCGCTACGCCGAAGGTGCCGCGCCCTACACGCCGCTGCTGCCGCTGGTCACCGACCGGCATGTCGATGCCTTCACCCTGGCCGGCTCGCCGGACGAGGTGGTGCAGCACATGAAGGACCTCATGGCCGCCGGGGCCGACGGCTTCATCGTCATGCCGCTGCCCTGCGAGGGCACGACCCCGGAGCAGACACTGGTCGCGCTCGGCACGGAAGCCTGGCCGCGCGTGAAATCCTAGGAGTTCAGGAGCTCGAACATGCCGACCGTTGAAGAGGATATCGCCGAGGTCAAACGCATCCACGACGAGTGGTGGGCCGCGAACACCAATCTCGACATCCCGCGCATGCGCGCGTGCTTTGCGTCGGGAGACAAGCTCCTGCAGTACAACCTCAATGGCCATACCTACTGGTCGGTCGATGAGCTGACCCAGCTCTGGGAGCTGATCGGCCGCGACTACGGCCTCCCGCAACTGGAGGTCATCGACATGCGGATCGAGGTGCGGGGCGACATGGCGTGGGTCTCTCACGAGGCCGTCATCCGCCGCGTCGCGAAGCCGGGCGGCCAGCTTCCCCCGGGCACCCCGGACAGGTGGTTCAGGATCCGCGAGACCGAAGTGCTGATACGCGACGACGGCGCCGGCAACCCGGTGTGGAAGATATGGCACCATCATTGCTCGATGCACGCGCCGGACGACGAGATCCGAAGAGGCTTCCAGGACACCGTGCTGACCCGGAACAAGGCGCGCTGAGCGATGCGCATCGCGGTCAACGGCGTGGAGCTGTTCTTCGACGTTCACGGCTCCAGCCTTGGCGCGCGAGGCAACGAGCTGGTCGACAGGCCCGTGGTCGTCGCCCTCCATGGCGGCCCGGGCATCGACCACTCGCAGTTCGTGCCGTGGCTGACCCCGATCGCCGACATGGCGCAGCTCGTCCTCGTCGACCATCGCGGCAACGGCCGCTCGTCGCGCCCGCCCGTCGAGACGCGCACGCTGGCCAACATGGCCGACGATCTCGAGGCCCTGCGCCGGGCGCTGGGTCTCGGTCGCATCGTGGTGTTCGGGATGTCGTTCGGCGGCATGCTCGCGCTGACCTATGCCGTGACCTATCCGGACAGCGTCGCGGGCCTCGTCCCGTGCGCGACGGCGGCCAGCAACGAAGCGCTCGAACGCGGCCTTTCCCGCCTGCACGACATCGCCTCGCCCGAGCAGCGCGAGGCGCTGGCGCGCCTCCGGCATGGGACGGTCGAGTCCGCCGAGGACCTGGATCGCGTCTTCGCCGCCCTGTCGTCGTTCTACGAGCACGACCCGAAGCGGACGCCGCCGGGCGGCTTCAAGCCGATCGCCGATATCGACATGCTGAACTGGTTCTTCGCGCAGGACCGGAAGACCTACGATGTCAGATCCCGGCTGGCCGGGATCACGGCTCCGACTCTCGTCCTCACCGGGCGCCACGACAGGATAGCGCCGCCCGACGCGTCCGACGAGATCGTGAAGGGCATACCGGGAGCCGAGCAGGTGATCTTCGAGGAAAGCGGCCATCGGCTCATGCGAGAAGAGAACGCCAAGTTCCTTCGAACCGTTCGAGGCTTCATTGGACGGGCGACGGGATAGGCGATGGGCTTCGCGTTCCACCGGCCCGAGAGCCTCGATGCGGCGATCGGCATCGCCTGCGAGCACGGAGAGACGGCGCGCTTCCTGGCCGGCGGAACCGACCTCATCGTCCAGATCAACCGGCGGCGGATCGCGCCGGGGCACCTGATCAGCCTGGCCGGCCTCGGCCTCGAGTCGATCGACGAGACCGACCGCGAGGTCGTGCTGGGGGCGATGGCGACGCACGATGCCGTGGTCACCCATCCCGGCTTCGGGAAGCAGCTCGTCGCGCTGGCCGAAGCCTCGGCGGTGATCGGCGGCCGGCAGGTGCGCAACATCGCCACGGTGGGCGGCAACATCGTCAACGCCTCGCCCGCCGCGGATCTGGTCCCGGTGCTAATGGCGCTCGACGCCACGGTCGAGCTGCGCGGCCGGGATGGCACGTGCTCGATGCCGCTCGACCGCTTTCTGGTCGAGCGCGGCCGTACCGAGCGCCGGCCCGACGAGATCCTGACCGCCGTCCGCTTCGACAAGCCGCCGGTGCGTAGCGCCACCGCCTTCCTCAAGGCCGGCAGGCGCAAGGCGATGGAGATCTCGGTGGTGTGCGTTGCCGCTCATCTCGTGCCGGGCCGCAAGGCGCGCATCGCCATTGGCGCTGCCGCCGCGCGCACCCTGCGGGTGCCCCAGGCCGAGGCGCTGGTCGAGGCGAATGGTCGTGCTGCCTTCGCCGAAGCCGGCCGGCTGGCGGCGCGGCAGGTGACGCCGATCGACGATGTCCGGGCCTCGGCGCGCTATCGCCGGTTGCTGGTCGCCACCCTGGTCGAGCGCGCGCTGGCTGCCTGCGCCGACCGTGTCGAGGCAGGCGCCGCATGACCCGCCGCGCGCTCGATCTCACCATCAATGGCGAGCCGTACGAGCTGGCGGTCGAGCCGCACTGGACGCTGCTGCACGTGCTGCGGCGTGAGCTCGGCATGACCGGCACCAAGGAGAACTGCCTCGAGGCGGAGTGCGGCGTCTGCACCGTGCTGCTCGACGGCAAGGCCGTGAACGCCTGCATCCTGCTGGTCGAGCAGGCGCGCGGGCGCTCGATCGTCACCATCGAGGGGCTGGGCGATCCCGAGCACCTGCATCCGCTGCAGCAGGCCTTCATCGAGCATGGCGCGGTGCAGTGCGGCTACTGCATCCCGGGCATGATCCTGAGCGCCAAGTCGTTCCTCGACGAACGCCCGGGTCGCGTGCCGAGCGAGGCCGAGGTGCGCGAGGCGCTGTCGGGCACGCTGTGCCGCTGCACCGGCTACCAGAAGATCGTCGACGCGGTGATCGCGGCGGCGCGCCAGATGAACGCGTGGCCCGAGCGGCCGGGGAACGCGCCGTGAGCGCGCGTCACTACCGCGTTGCCGGCAAGCGGCTGAAGCGGATCGACGGGCTCGGCAAGGTCACCGGCAAGCACGTGTACGCCTCCGACTTTGCGCTGCCCGGCATGCTGTTCGGCAAGATCCTGCGCAGCAGCGAGGCGCACGCCCGCATCGTGCGGCTCGATGTTTCCAGGGCGCTGGCGCTGCCCGGCGTTCGCACGATCCTGACGGCGAAGGACATTCCGCAGATACGCTTCGGCACCGCGATCAAGGACCGGCCGATCTTCGCCGACGACATCGTGCGCTTCCGCGGCGAGGCGATCGCGGCCGTCGCCGCGACCAGCCTGGAGATTGCCGAGGCGGCGGTCCGGGCGATCGAGGTCGAGTACGAGTCGCTGCCGGCGGTATTCGACATGGAAGAGGCGCTGAAGCCTGGCGCGCCGCTGGTCCATGCCGGCTGGAGCGATTACCAGGCGCTGCCGGTGCTCGATCGCGACGGCAATGTCTCCGGTCGCTCCTCGATGGGCGGCGGCGATGTCGAGGCGGGCTTCGCCCGGTCCTATCGCGTCTACGAGCATCGCTTCACGACCCAGCACGTCCATCCGGGCTACACCGAGCCGCGTGCCGCGGTCGCGAGCTGGGACGGCAATGGCGATGTCAGCGTCTGGTGCAACACCCAGCTTCCCTTCGACATGAAGAACCTGCTCGCCGAGGTTCTCGACCTGCCGGCGAGCAGGGTGAGGGTCGTCGTGCCGGGCATCGGCGGCGGCTTCGGCGGCAAGCTGCGGGTGGGCGTCGAGCATTTCGCCGCCTGGCTGGCGCGCAAGTCGAGGCGGCCGGTCAAGGTGATGACGACCAGCGAGGAAGAGCTGATCGATGCCTATCCGCGCCAGCCCACCACGATCCTTCTCAAGACCGGCGTCAGCGAGGACGGCCTGTTGATCGCACGCGAGGCCAGGGTGCTGCTCGACTGCGGTGCCTATGCCAACTCGGGACCGGCGACGGCGGCGATCGCATTGCAGATGGTGGCGGGACCGTACCGCACGCCTCATTTCGCGTACGAAAGCGTGGCCGTCTACACCAACAAGGGAGCGACCGGCTCGTTCCGGGCGCCCGCCGGGCCGATGGGCAATTTTGCCGTCGAATCGCAGATCGACCTGATCGCCGACGATCTCGGCATCGATCCCCTCGAGATCCGGCTGCGCAACGTCTACCGGGAAGGCGACGAGGGTCCGGCGGGCGACACGCTGACCAGCGTCTCGATCGAGGAGTCGCTGCGCCGGGCAGCCGATGCGATCGGCTGGAAGGATCGCAAGCCCGGCCCTGGACGCGGCAAGGGGATCGCCTGTTCGTGGTGGCTGACGACCGGCGGCTCGTCGGGCGTCTATGTGAAGATCAATCCCGACGGTACGGTCACGGTGGTGAGCGGCGCCGTCGAGCTCGGCAGCGGCGCAATGACCGGCGCGGCGCAGATACTCGCCGAGGAGCTGGGCGTCGATCTCGCCGACATCAACGCGACCGATGTCGATACGCACCTGTCGCCCTACGATTACGGCGCGCAGGGCAGCCGCACCGCCTTCTCGGTCGGCAATGCCTGCATTGCCGCCGCCCGGGACCTGCGGCGCCAGATCGGCGAGCTGGTGGCGCCGCTCTGGAGCGTCGAACCCGATTCGGTCCGGCTCGAGGACAAGGGCGTGGTGAGTGGCAACAATCGCCTGTCGCTGGCCGAGGTGGCGGGCCTGTCGCAACGCACGGGCGGCGGGCTGATCTCGCATGGCACGGCGATCCAGGCGATGCCGGTGTTCGATCCGACGCGGGTCAGGAACCATCCGTTGCCGGCCTGGACCAGCCAGAGCTTCCATACCCATGCGGTCGACCTGTCGGTCGACCCGGTCACCGGCGAGGTCACGATCCTGCGTTACGTGGTCGCCCAGGACGTCGGCTTCGCGATCAATCCGACCTATATCGAGGGCCAGATCGAGGGCGGCGTGGCGCAGGGCATTGGCCAGGCGCTGAGCGAGGAGATCGTCTATGATGGCGGCCGCGTCCTCAACGCCAACCTCACCGACTACAAGATGCCGACCATGATGGACATGCCTCGGGTGGAGTGCATCCTGATCGAGAAGCCGAGCGTCAACGGACCGTATGGCGCCAAGGGTGTCGGCGAGCCGCCCTGCATCCAGCCGCCGGCGGCGATCGCCAACGCGATCGCGTCCGCAACCGGCGTGCGCGTGACCTCGCTGCCGATCACGGCGGAAAAGATCGCGCTCGGCCGGCTGGACGAGGCGGCCGACTGATGCGCGTGCAGGTCTCGTTGTGGGGCAATCTGCGCCGGTTCGTGCCCGAGGGCAGGGGCTCGGCCGAGATGCAGATCGCGGACGAGGCGACGATCGAGGACCTGATGGCCGAGATCGGCGCCGAGCACGAGGTCTTCGCTGCCGCCGTCAACGGCAAGGTCGTCGCCCTGACGACCCGGCTGGCGCCCGACGATCGCGTCTTCCTGTTCGATCATCTTCACGGCGGTTGAGGCGGTCCCGAGTGGCAGGAGGGCATGAAGGCCTTCATGGCGATGCGAGAGCTCTGGCAGGGCTGGATCGAGAATCCCTCGTTCCTCGCCAGGAATGCAGCGATGCCGACAGGGGGTGCCGGGCGTCGAGCGAGTATCGATGGCCGAAACACCGTGCACCGGAGAGGCTCGAAACGCGCGCCTCGTCCCTTATGATCGGCGCACGAAATCTGGAGAGAAGCGCATGGGCTACGATGTCGTGATCCGCGGTGGCCGCATCGTCGACGGCACCGGCGTTGCTGCCTGGTCCGGCGACCTCGCGATCAAGGACGGCGCGATCGCCGCGATCGGCAAGATCGCCGAGCGCGGCGCGCGCGAGATCGACGCCGACGGCCTGACGGTGACCCCGGGCTTCGTCGACATCCACACCCATCTCGATGCCCAGATCGGCTGGGATCCCGATTGCACGCCGGTGAGCTGGCATGGCGTCACCACCGCCCTGCTGGGCAATTGCGGCGTGACCTTCGCGCCCTGCCGCCCGCAGGACAAGGAGCTGCTGGCCGGCATGATGGAGACGGTCGAGGACATTCCGCGCCAGGCCATCCTGAGCGGCCTGCCGTGGTCGTGGGAGGACTATGGCGGCTACCTCGACGCCCTCGAGCGGCTGCAGCCCGGCATCAACATCGCCGGGCTGGTCGGCCACAGCGCCGTGCGCTTCTACGTCATGGGCGAGCGTGCGGTGGAGGAGCAGGCGACCGACGAGGAGCGGCAGAAGATGGCCGATGTCGTCGCGCGCTCGATCGAGCGCGGTGCCGTCGGCTTCTCGACCAACCGCTTCGCGCCGCACAAGCTGCCCGACGGCCGCTCGATTCCCGGCACCTTCGCCGATCCCGTCGAGCTCACCGACATCGCCAAGGTGGTGGCCTCGCGCGGCGCGCTGATGCAGGCGGTCGGTGCCGACAACGATGTCCTCCGTGCCATCGCCGACGCCGCCAATGGACGTGTCCTGTTCAGCTACGGCTCGGGCGGCGGCGATCTCGCCCTGGCGCAGCAGCGTCGCTCCGCGCTCGAGGCGCTGTGCGCCGGCCGCGACATGACGGCGATCACCCAGGTGAGGGCGTCCGGCATGATCTACGGCCTGCAGGCCGGCCTGCCGGTGCGCGGCGCCGCCTGGTCGCGGCTGCGCCGCCTGCCCACCCTGGCCGAGCGGGTCGCGGCCCTGGGCGATGCCGAGTTCAATGGCCAGCTGATGGAGGAGGCGAAGGCCAACGGCTTCAAGCAGAATCTCGGCACGCCGGTCGAGAAGGTCTTCTATCTCGGCGATGGGCCGACCCCGGCCTATACGGCGGGCGAGGAGATGAACCTCGTGGCCATGGCGCGCGCCCGTGGCGAGCACTGGGCCGAGACGTTCCTGCGGCTCGGCCGCGAGACCGGCGGCAAGGCGCTGTTCACCCTGCGCATGTTCAACGCCGACCTCGACGCGCTCGCCCACATGTTCAGGAGCGACCGTTGCTATCCCAGCCTCGGCGACGCCGGTGCGCACGTCACGCAGGTCATGGACGCGGGCTGGGCGACCTTCGTGCTGTCCCACTGGGTGCGCCAGACCGGCTTCTTCACCCTCGAGGAGGCGGTGCGCCGCATCGCCGCCGTGCCGGCGCGCATCATGGGGCTGGAGGACCGCGGCACGCTCGCCGTTGGCAAGCGCGCCGACATCAACGTGCTCGACGTCGATCGGGTGGCCGAGTTGCAGCCCGAGCTGGTCAACGACTTTCCCGGCGGCGCGGCGCGCTTCATCCAGCGCTCCAGTGGCTACAAGGCGACGCTGGTCAACGGCGTGGTGAACGTCCTCGATGGCGAGCTGACCGGCGCCCGCGCGGGCACGGTGCTCCGCCAATGGGTCTCGAGGACACCGCGCGCTGGCAGGCCATGAGCGCCGCGCCTAACTGACGGATCCAGGATGAAGCGTCATGCCCCGGCGACGGCGCGGAACCGCGAGCCGATTCTCGAGGTCCTGCGGCCGCGCCTGCCCGCCGAGGGGCTGGTGCTCGAGGTCGCGAGCGGCTCGGGCGAGCACGTCGTGCACTTCGCCGCCGCCCTGCCTCGCCTCGTCTTCCAGCCCAGCGACCCCAGTTCCGACGCGCGCGCGAGCATCGACGACTGGGCCGGCGCGAGCGGCCTTGCCAACGTCAGGCCGGCGGTGGCGCTCGACGCCACGGCGCCGCAGTGGCCGGTGACACGGGCAGCCGCTGTGCTCTGCAGCAACATGATCCACATCGCGCCCTGGGCGGCGGCGGTCGGCCTCATCGTCGGCGCGGCGCGCGTGCTGCCGGCCCGCGGGCTGCTCTATCTCTACGGTCCGTTCCGCCTCTCCGGCGGGCACACCGCGCCGTCCAACGACGCCTTCGATCGCGACCTCAGGGAGCGCAATGCGGCGTGGGGCGTGCGCGACCTCGAGGCGGTGACGGCGCTGGCCGCGACCCACGGCTTCGCGGCGCCGGAGGTCATCGACATGCCCGCCAACAACCTGTCGCTGGCCTTCCGTCGGACCTGATTGCCGGTCGCGCCGGCCGGCGACCAGGGCTCACCGTCGGCGGTCCAGGACGTAGAGTGATGGCAGCCTGGTGTTCATTCGCGGACCCTGGGGCCGGGCCGTGCCGCGAGTCCCGAGGCTTCGATGATGACGGAAGCCGCCGCGGCCGCGAACGCATCGTTGGGGTGCCAGGCATCTCCCGGGCTCTCCTCGACGGGTCGCCCTTCGGCCAGCATCCGCTCGAGCACGGGCAGCAACGAGATGCAGCGCCGGACGACCGCCCGGCAGGCTCTTTCCAGAATCTCCCAGTCCCGACGATCGTCCCGGTAGAGCGCGTCCGGGGACGACAGGATGGGAAACAGAACGACATCGTACTCGATGCCTCTTTCTGCCGCGAACGCCGCCATCCGCGCAAAGTTGTCGCGAGCCTCCTGAAAGGTGTTCGATCCGGAGGTGCGCGACAGGACCACCGCGAGCCCGATGCGATAGAGATACGAGTGCTGAAAGAGCCACTGGTTGACGTGCTGCCTCGACGAGTCGAGGAGATAGGCGTTCAGCGTTCCGGTGTCGTCCCGGAAGACGATCGGGGTCGCTCGAAGGTCGTTGCCATGCACCTGATGAATGATGCGGTCCACGTCGAGCGCCGACTGGAAGCGCAGGAAGAAGTCGACCTCCTGGGCCAGATTGAAGGATTCCACGCCGCCATTCAGGAACTCGGTTGCCGGATCACGAAGGTCTCTCTCGATGGTCTTCACGATTCGGCCGCGGGCTGTCACTGAATCGCCCAGGAACAGGATCGTTCGGCGTACATCCGATTGCTCCGCCGGCGTGCGGCGCAGCAAGCCATGTTCATCGTATCCACCGGCGACGCCCAGCTTCGGTCTGAAGCCGATCGATTCATCGGGCATCATCACGCTCGACATCCAACGGGCGCCCTGGTCGCGCCGGAAGAACTCGAGCTCCACGCCCGACCCGAGGGCGCCATGCGGATAGACGAGGCGCAGGCCAATCTCGCACGCAACGATGGAGAGCGACGCCGAAGCGACGACAACGAGGGCGTTGGTAATACCCTTGCGCACCAGAGACTCTCCGGGTGGTACAGTTATGCATGCTCATCGCCCTGGGGCGCTGAGCACCGGCCCCCTTTGCATCCTACCGGTGCTCCCTGCACGATGACAGCCTGCCCCGGGCGGCTGCTGCGCGACGGGATTCGCCCGCACCTCCTTCGGCAGGCTCGATCGGACCACCGCGGTCCTGCGGCGTCATGGCTCCGGGTCCTGCAACCACGCAGGAATGTCGCTGTGGGCGCGCAGCAGGTTCCAGACATCGACGAAATCGTCGTGCTCGACATAGAGAACGAGATAGGGAAAGCTCATCAGGCGACGGCTGCGCAACCCAGGAATGGCGAGCTCGATGGCGTAGCGAGGTGACCCTGCCCCCGGGTGATCGGAGATGAAGCGGTAGGTCGCCTGAAGGGCATCGATGAAGCCCAGGGCCACGGCGAGCCCGGCGTCGCGACTGTAGTAATCGACGGCGGCCTCTGCCTTCCGATGCGCTGCCACGCGAACCCGGACAGGCTTCTTGCTCACTTGGCCTTGGCTTGGCGTGCGCGCGTCCTGAGCTTGCGAAAGTATGCCTCGTCGACCGTGGCTACCGTCGGTGACCCGGCGCCCTCGAGCAACAGCTTGCGCAACGACTGACGCTCCTGGTCGGCGCGAATGAGGGCGCGGACGTACTCGCTGCTGGTCCCATAACCGCGATCGTTGACCTGCTCATCGACGAAGTCCTTGAGCGACTCCGGAAGCGAGATGTTCATGGTGCTCATGACGGGACGCTAGCGTGAATGGCAAAATTTGGCAAACCGGCAACGTTCGAGTCCCTGACCGCGATGGTAACATCGCCAGTCAGAGGTTTCTCATCCGTCACACACCAACCAGGAGCAAGCAATGCCCCGCGCCCGCCTGCGCGATCTCGGCCTCGAGGTCGGGATCCTGCCGCCCGGACCCTTCAACGCCATCACCGATGTGGAAGGCGTCGAGGTGGGCTATTCGACCGTCATCCAGGACAGGCCGCGGGTTGCCCGGACAGGCGTCACGGCGATCTGGCCGCGCGGGCGGGAGATCTGGACCGATTATGTCTTCGCCGGGACGTTCTCCTTCAACGGCAACGGCGAGATGACCGGCCTTCCATGGCTCGCCGAGCAGGGCCTGCTCGGGGCGCCGATCGGCATCACCAACACCTATCAGGTCGGGATCGTCCGCGACGCCATCACCGCCCTGGCGGTGCGCGACGGCGCATCCCAGGCCTTTCACCTGCCGGTCGTCGCCGAGACCTACGACGGCTGGCTGAGCGACATCCAGGCCTTCACGCTGACCCAGGAGCACGCGTTTGCCGCGTTCGACAGCGCGGTCGGCGGCTGCGCCATCGCCGAAGGCAATGTCGGCGGCGGCGCCGGCATGATCTGTCACGAGTTCAAGGGCGGGACCGGCACGTCATCGCGCGTCGTCGTCGAGAACGGCGCCCGCTACACGGTCGGCGCGCTGGTGCAGGCGAACTATGGCGCCCGCGATCTGCTGCGGGTGGATGGCGTGCCGGTCGGCCGCGAGATCGGGCCGGACGCGGTGCCGGCCCATCGCTCGGGCGTGGTCTCGCCGCCGGCGACGGAAGGCTCCATCATCGTCGTCCTCGCGACCGACGCGCCGCTCCTCGCGCTGCAATGCCAGCGGCTCGCCCGCCGGGCGACCACGGGGCTCGCCTGGGTCGGCGGCATCGGTGCCAATGGAAGTGGCGACATCTTCATCGCGTTCTCGACGGGCAACCCGACGCGATGACGAGCCTCTTCCGGGCCGCCGCCGAGGCGACCGAGGAGGCGATCCTCAACGCCTTGTGCATGGCCGAGACCATGTCCGGCCGGGACGGCCGCACCATCCACGCCCTGCCGCTGGACCTCCTGCAGGAGGTGATGCGACGGTACCGGCCCGATCGACGCGCGTGAGCGTGTCGAGCCTTGTCCGGCGGCAACTGCAGCAGGAGCAGGGGGCATGATCGACGCCGCCGCCGCGGTCATCAGCGGCGGAACGGAGCCCGTGCCGCCGACGCATTTCGCGTCGGCGCAGCCGGCGCGGCAGACGCTGCGCATGAGCCCGGCGATGGCCGCTGGCGTGTCCAAGACCCTGTAGTCGATGGACGACATCGTGAAGGTTGTGGAGGAAGGGGAGGCCCGCCCAGCAGGGGCGAGCCACCATTCATGTCTTGGGCATATAGATGCGCCGGCAAGCCTTGAGGCGATAGGTCATATCGAGTATGCGGGCTCCGCTGCCCGGTTCGAACGTCAGGTAAAACTCTCTGTTATTCTTGTCCATGCCGACGACTCTTCCAGAACCATCTGGCTGCAACGCCTTCAAATCTGCTCCGGCAGTCTGCACATCGATCGGAGGCTATTTGCCCAGTCCATCTCCTGCAGCGGGTGCTTGCGCCAGTGGTCCGGCGTAGGCTGCGAAAATGGCCGACCCGGAGGTCCGCAAGATCATCCATATCGACATGGATGCGTTCTACGCATCGGTCGAGCAGCGCGAGGTGGGCGGCCGCCAGCGCGGCGTCGTCATGGCGGCGAGCTACGAGGCGCGCAAGTTCGGCGTCCGCTCGGCCATGCCGTCGGCCACGGCGCATCGGCTGTGCGCCGAGCTGGTGTTCGTCAAGCCGCGCTTCGACGTCTACAAGGAGGTGTCGCGCCAGATCCGCGAGATCTTCCTCGACTACACGCCGCTGGTCGAGCCGCTGTCCCTCGACGAGGCCTATCTCGACGTCACCACCAACCTCAAGGGCATGCCGCTGGCCAGCGACATCGCGCGCGAGATCCGGTCGCGCATCGTCGAGCAGACCGGGCTCACCGCCTCGGCCGGCATCTCCTACAACAAGTTCCTCGCCAAGCTCGCCTCGGACTACCGCAAGCCCAACGGCCAGACCGTGATCCCGCCGGAGAAGGGGCCGGCCTTCGTCGAGGAATTGCCGGTCGGCAGGTTCCACGGCGTCGGGCCGAAGACGGCGGAGAAGATGAACCGGCTCGGCATCGTGACCGGCGCCGACCTGAAGGCGCAGTCGCTGGAATTCCTCCAGCAGACCTTCGGCAAGGCCGGCACCTACTATCACGCCATCGCGCGCGGCCGCGACGACCGCCGCGTCGTGCCCGACCGGCCGCGCAAGTCGGTCGGCTCGGAGACCACCTTCATGGAGGATCTGGGGCGGCCCGAGGAGATCGAGCAGGGCGTCGCCGCGGTGCTGGGCGACGTGTGGTCGTGGTGCGAGCGCACCGGCATGGCCGGCCGCACCGTCACGGTGAAGATCAAGTACGCCGACTTCCGGATCGTGACGCGCAGCCGGACCCTGCCCGAGCCGGTGGGGAGCCGTGCCGTGCTGGAGCAGACCAGCCTCGAGCTGGTGCGCACCATCTTCCCGCTCGCCAAGCGCGTGCGCCTGCTCGGCGTGTCGCTGCACAATTTCGATCGCCCCGGTGACGCTGCACCGGCGTCGCCGCAGATGACGCTCGATCTGTAGACGACCATGTCCGGGCTCGGGAGCCTCATGGCGGGGAGCGCGCCAACTTTTCGGTTCTCCTCCCCAGCTTCGCTGGGGAGGTGTCGCCGCCTGCCCTGAGCGAAGCCGAAGGGTCTTACGGCGACGGAGGGGTCATGGGCTCGAGACTCGTGGCTCATGACCCCTCCGTCCGCGATGACCCTTCGGCTTCGCTCAGGGCAGGCGCGGACACCTCCCCAGCGAATCTGGGGAGGCGGACTGAAAAGTTGGCGCCACTGGAGTGGCGCGCTCCCAGCGGAAGAGTCTGTTTCCTTGTCCCTGCAGTCGCCGGCTCGGTCTCAGCGAATCTGGCCGGCGATGTACAGCCACTTGCGGCGGAGAACCGGCTCGGCCTTCTCGCGGGGCACCTTCGTGTAGAGAATCTCGCCGGCCTTGACGACGCGCGCGGCGAACTGGTGCAGCGCGGTTTCCTCGGCGGCCGTCAGGACCATGTGCTTGGGTTGATTCTTGGGATGCAGGCACATCGGCCTCATCTTCAGCGTGCCCACCGGGCACTTCGACTTGCTCGTCTCTTTGCTGGTTGTCTTCGCCATGATGATTTCCCCTCGTCATCTGCTTGGCCTGAAACGGCATGCAAGCAGGAGTCAGCGTGTCATCCGGGCCGCTGGTCGATCTGTGAATTTTGACACGTCCCGTGCACGAGCGGCGGCGGCGGCCGATCTCGCGGCCCAGGATACGGGCTAGGGCTGCCCGCCGGCGGCGGGCGCGAGCAGCTGCTCCAGCAGCAACCGCGCCCGCGCGACGTCCGGGTCGTCCGGCGCGACCGGAGCCGCGGCGAGCGCTTCCCGCAAAGGGTCGACGGCCCTCTCGGGCCGGCCTCGGCTGACGTTGAGCTCGGCGAGCGCGTGCGCGGCCCGCAAGGCGAAGCGATGGGCGCCGATCTCCTGCGCCTGGCGCAGGGCGGCAGCGAGGTCGCGCTCACCCATCTCGAAGTCGCCCTTGTGAAAGTCCAGCCACCCGCGAAGCTTGAGGGCCTCGGCCCGGTAGAGACGCTCCTGCGGGTTGATCGTCAGTGCCTTCTCGAGCGTCGCCAGGGCGTTGCCCGGCGACCGGGCGAGATTCTGAGCCTCGGCGAGCCAGGTGAGGTACATCGTCAACCCGGCCCGCGACCCGGTCCGCGTCATGGCCTCGAGGCCCTGGTGCATATGGGCGACGCCTGCCGTGGCATCCCCGAGCTCCGCCGCGGCCCGGCCGAGGGCGATCCGCGCGATGGCGGAGAATTGCGGATAAGCGTGCTCGTCCGACAGGGAGACCGAGCGTTGCGCCGCCTCGTGCGCCCGATCGAGCGCCCGCACGATCAGGAAGGTGCTCGCCGCCATGTGGCTGGCGAAGGCGGCGTCGTATGGGTTGGCGTTGTCGGCTGCGACCTGGAGCGCCCATTCGGCCCGTTCGACGGCGCGTTCTTGCGCGCCCTGCAGGGCGGCCACCAGTGCGGCATTGCCGTAGGTCTGGGCGATGGCGCCGGTCTTGCGGCGAAAGCCGGTGGTGTCGAAGTATCGCCGGCCCGCAACGAACGCCGCCTCGGCACCGGCGAGATCGCCGATGCGGCTGCGCGCGGTGATCTGCACCATGTGGCCGTGGGCGAGATTTTCCGGGCCGCCGTCGCGCGTCGCCAGCGCTGAAACCTCGTCGGCGATGCGGCAGGCCGCGTCGTAGTCGCCCGCGCTCGACAGGGCCGCCCAGGCGCCGGTGGCGAGGCTGATCAGCTTGACGCCATCGCCGCTGCGCTCGGTGAGCTGTCGCGCCCGCGCCGTATTCTGCGAGAGCGCGTCGGCGCTGTAGCCCGCCGTGATCTGCAGGGCGGCGAACAGCGCGTAGCGGATCTCGAGCTCCCGGCTGTCGCGCTCGGCGCCTTCCGGCAGCGCCATGAGCAGATCGAGCGCGGCCTGGTAGCAGTCGCGGGCCTCGGCAAAGGCGCGGCGCTGGACGGCCAGGGACCCGGCCGAGCTCCAGGCGGTCACCGCCAGCTCCGGCTCGGCGGCGCCGGCCCAATGGCGCGCCATGGTCTCCGGCTGCAGCTCCGAGATCCGGGGCAGATGCTGTTGCAGCAGACTTGCCACCCGGCGATGCAGCATCCGCCGCCGGCTGGGCAGCAGGCTTCCATAGGCCACGTCCTGCAGGAGCGCATGGCCGAAACGATAGCTGCCCGACGCAAGCCCGCCGTCGGCGACGAGGATCCGCGCCCCGACCAGCCGGTCGAGCGCCTCGAGCAGGTCGGGCTCGGGCAGCCCGAGCAGCCGCTCGAGGAAATCCAGGCGGACTGGCGCACCGATGACGGCGCACACCTGGGCGACCTGCTGGGCCTCGCCCAGCCGGGCAAGCCGGCTCACCACGGAAGCGGCGAGCGTGGTCGGTATCTGAGCGAGGTCGGCGTCGGCGCTTTGCAGCGAGAGCCGCGCGAACTCCTCGACGAACAGCGGCACACCCTCGGAGCGACGCACGATCGCCCGGCGTGTCGCGGCCGACAGCGTCCTGGTCCCCGTCGCCGCGCTCAGGAGCCTGACGATCTCCTCTTCCTCCAGCCGCGGCAGGGCGATCGTCTCGGCATGTGCCGCCAGCGATGCGGCCGAGGCCTCGGGACGACCGGTCAGGACGACGAGGAGGCGCGACCGGGCTTGGCGTCGTTGCACCTCGGCGAGCAGCTCGAGAGTCGAGGAATCGCACCAATGGATGTCTTCGAGCACGAAGACGGTCGGCGGCATGTCGTCATTGCCGGCAAGCCATCGAGCCAGGACGTCGTTCTGCCGTTGCCGCCGTTCCTCCATCGACAGGAGGCGCGTGACATCGAGGTCGACCGCCTCGAGGCCGAGCAGATCGGCCACCAGGGCCGTCGCTTCCAATCCCGGGATGCCCGCCCCGGCGAGCATCCGTTCCAGCCGGCCGAGCGAGCCGGGCTGCGGATCGGCGTCGCCGAGCCCGATCGCCTCCTTCAGCGCGCCGATCACGGGAAAGTAGGGCGATCTTTGCCGGAACACGCTGGCCGCGGCCTCGATCCAGCGGTTGGGCTGCGATGCGATGACGTGACGGAACTCGGCGACCAGGCGCGTCTTGCCGATGCCGGGCTCGCCCAGCACGAGCGCCGTCTGGCCGTGGCCCGAGACGGCAGCCGACCACAGGCGATCGAGGGCCGCCATCTGCCGTTCGCGGCCGAACAGGGCGATGCGGGGATCGCCGCCGAGGTCGCCAGGTCCGGCACCGCCCGATCCCGGGACAACGGCCTGCGTGTCGATGGCGAAAAGCCGGACCGGTTGGGCGAGGCCCTTGAGGTCGTGCAGCCCGAGATCGACGGCCGGAAAACGCCCTGCCGTCCCGACCCTCAGGGCGTCGGTGACGACCACCGTGTCGAGCGGTGCCGCGGCCTGGGCGTGCGCCGCCAGGTGGGGCGCCTCGCCGAACGCTTCGCCCGAGCTGTCGACCAGGGTCGTGGCGGAGTGCGCGGCGAGCCGGACGTGGAGGTCCACGCCGCCGCCTTGCGGGCCGGCCCGGCCCAGCCGCTGGAGATCCTGGACGATCTGCAGGCCGGCGCGAATGGCGCGCTCGCCGTCGTCGTCGTGCGGGAGGGGCCAGCCGAAATAGGCCAGGATGCCGTCGCCGACGATGCGGGCGACATGGCCGCCGAAGCGTGCGACCGCCGTCCGCACGGTCCGCTGATAGTCGACCAGGATGTCCTGCCAGACTTCCGGGTCGAGACGGCTCGCCATCGCGGTGGAACCGACGAGATCGCAAAACAGAACGGTGAGCGGGCGCAGGTCAGTGGCGCGCGCGCCTGGCGGCCAATCGACCGCTGATCCGAGCGGTCGTCCGCACTGGCTGCAATAGTTGGCGTCGGGCATTGCGCTCGTGCCGCATGCCTGGCACCGCACCATCGACGGAATGACCTTCCGGCTTGGCACCCCCCGGTACCTCCCACTGCGGAGTGTGGAGAGTTTGAGCAGGGGCGACAAGAGATCGTGACCCTGTCCAAACGCGCAGCACAGACCGGAATTCCGTTCCGCTCGGCCGGAATCGCCCGGGCGTGTGGCAAACGACACCGACCGTCGAATCCCATTCCCCGCAGTTTCCGCTCGTCGGCAGCGCGGGCGCTGCCCTGCGGGGAAAGGGAAATCGATGGCCAAGTGCAAGCAGCGTGCGTCGACGGGGCGGGAGTCGAGGTCGGTCCGGTCGCAGGCGAGGCGCGCAGGCACGGACCGGTCGGCAGATTGGATCGGCGTGCAATTCATCGTCGAGCCGGCCGGCCGGCGCGGAGCCGAGCTCGAGCGGCGCGTCGCCCGGGGCGAGACGATCTCGCGCGCCCATCTGGATCGGGAATGCACGGCGAGCCGGAAGGCGGCGAGCCGCCTCGACTCCTGGCTGACATCGAAAGGCTTCGACGTCACCTATCGCTCGGCCGACGGGCAAGCCCTCCAGGCTGTTGCCCCCTCCGAATTGGTTGCGCGCACCCTCGGCCTCGGTCGGCCAGCCGCTACGGGCGGCAGACCATCGCATCGAGGGGCAGGCCACGAGGCTTCCTTGCCGAGCGGGGTCGCCGCTTCGGTACGTCACAGCGGCGGCCTCGCTCTGGGCTGTCACTTCCAGAGCTCGCACAGGATGGAAAGCCGGTTGGCGAAGCAGCCGAAGGTGCGCAAGCGCGCGCTCCTGGTCGACGACGTGCTGATGACCTATGGCGCCAGGCTGCCGTTCACCGGGCGCGGCCAGGAGATTGCGGTGATCACCGACACGCTGCCGCGCCGCCGCGACCTGGCGGCCTTCTGGAAGGCCAACGGCCAGCCGGTCGATCAGCGCCGCGTCGTCGGGATCCGCGCCACCGGCACGAAGCTGCCGAAGCCGCACGGCGAGGAGTCGATCGATGTCGAGTGGGCGAGCGGCATTGCGCCGGGCGCCACCGTGCGGGTCTATGCAACCGGTTCGCTCGACCTCCCGGACTTCGCCCGCGCCCTCGATGCGGTGATCGCCGATGCGCGCGTCCGCCCGCAGCTCCGCCAGATGTCGATCAGCTTCGGCCTCGGCGAGGCCGACCTGGTCAGGCATCAGCCGCATGACCTCGAGATCCTGCGCCGCAAGTTCCTGAAGCTGGCGGCGCTCGGGGTCAACGTCTTCGTGTCGAGCGGCGACGAAGGCGCGCGGCCGCAGGGCGCCGTGCCGTTCGCCCCGCGGCGCCTGCAGACGCAGTATCCGGCATCGGATCCGCACGTCATCGCCGTCGGCGGGACGACCCTTGTGCTCGCGACCGACGGCTCGGTGATCAGCGAGACCGGCTGGACCGGCAGCGGCGGCGGCGTCAGCAAGCGCTTCGCCCGGCCACGCTGGCAGGAAGGCGTCAAGCGTCGCTCCAGGCCGGGCCGGCTGGTGCCCGATGTCAGCATCGCCGCGGATCCTCGCCATGGCGCGCTGGTGATCTTCGGCGGCAAGCGCGGCACGATCGGCGGCACCAGCTGGAGCGCGCCGGTGTGGGCCGGCCTGTGCGCCATCCTCAACGAGGCCCGGCTTGCCGCGGGGCGGCGGCCGGTTCCCTACCTGAACCCCCACCTCTACCCCCTGGTCGGTACCGCCTGCTTTCGTGACATCACGGGCGGCGACAACAACGGCTACCGGGCTGCCGTGGGCTTCGATCTCGTGACCGGCATCGGCACCCCCAATCTCGGCGAGCTCATCGCGCGCCTGGTGTAGTGGCTTCTGCGAACACGGCGGACTAGAGCTTGGCGTCGCTTGCCGTTAGGGTCCGGCGCGAAGATGGGGTTGAGCATGGTCGGTCTGTTTCGTCGAGCTGCGCTGGGTGGTCTGCTTTCGGCCGCGGCTGCGCCGCGGGCCCTTGCAGCGACATGGCCCGAGCGGCCGGTCACCTGGATCGTGCCGTTCTCGCGCGGCACCAGTGCCGATCTCTACGCCCGCCCGCTCGCCGAGCTGGTGAGCAAGCGCCTCGGCCAGCCGATGGCCATCGACAATCGCACCGGCGGCGGCGGCACGATGGCCGCGACCCTGTTCGGGCGCGCCGAGTCGAACGGTTACACGCTGATGGTCGGCTATACCGGCCTGACCTACGCCCCGATCATCTATCCCAAGTCCGGCGCGGGCTTCGACTTCGGACGCGATTTCGTGCCGATCAGCGCCTTCGCCCGCGAGCCGCTGGTCCTGGCGATCAACCCGGCTCGGCTCGAGGTCGCCGACCTGCAGCAGTTCATCGCCGCGTCCAAGGCCAAGCCAAAGTCGATCGAGGTCGGCTACGACGCGCCGGGCACCATCTCCCATCTCGCGCTCGAGCTGCTCGAGGAGCGGGCGGGCCTGCAGTTCACCCAGGTGCCCTTCCGCGGCGGCGCCCAGGCGATCGATCCCCTGCTGGCCAGGCGGGTCGATGCGGCCTTCCTGCCGCCGCACATCGCGGCGGCCAATGCCGGCAAGATCCGCGCGCTGGCGATCGCCGGTCGCCGGCGCGACCCGGTGCTGCCCGAGGTGCCGACCTTCGGCGAGGCCGGCCTGGCCGACTTTCGCGTCAGCCAGTGGTTCGGCCTGTTCGCGCCGCGCGGCACCCCGGGGACGGTGCTCGACATCATGCATGGCGCCGTGCAGGCGGCGCTGGCGGAACCGCAGATCGAGGCGCAATGGGAAAAGCAGGGCGCGCGCGTCGAGCTCGAGAGCCGCGCCGAGTTCGCCCGCTTCGTCGACCAGGAGATCACGCGCTGGAGCGCCATTGCGCGGATGGCCAAGCTGACCTTGGAGTAGCCCGGCACGAGCGCCCGCCTCAATGCCTGCTCGCGTGCGCACCTATTTCGGCCTCGGCCGCCCCTACCGGTTCGAGCGGACGATCATCGCGGTCATCGCCCTCGTCGTGGCCGCCACAGTGTTGGCGACGGCGCGCTGGCTCGCCGGCATCGACGAGCTGCATGGCGGCGGGCCACGGGCCGACTACTTCCTCTACCTTCTGGTGCTGCTGGGCCTGGCCGTTGCCCTCGTGCGCAGGCCGTGGATCGCCGGAGCGCTGCTCGTCCTGGCGATCGTCGACTTCGCCTGGGGCGCCGGCGCCTACGCCTTGCGACGGGCGGGAGTCGAGGTCATTCCGCTGCTGCCAGCCGACAAGGCCGAGCCGGTGCGCTTCCAATGGCATGCGTTGCTGCAGGCGGTGCCGATCCCGTCGTTGCAGCTCACCAGCGCGACCGGGCTCGCCATCAGCCATACATCGGAAGGTACCCGCGGGCGCGATCCGAGACCGGAAGGCCTGGCGGACCGCGCGATGGTGGCGACTTATGGCGGCTCGACGACCTACGACATCGCCGCCGGCGAGGGCGACACCTGGAGCGATCGCCTTGCCCTGGCGCTCGATCGCGGCCGCGATGCCGGCCGCTTCCTGGTGGTCAACAACGGCGTGCCCGGCTACTCGACGGTCGAGCACCTGATCCAGACGGCCTTCTACCAGACGAAGTTCGGCAAGACGCCGCGCTGCGCAGTCTACTATGTCGGCTGGAACGACCTGCGCAATGCGCACATCCCGCGCCTCGATTCCGGCTATGCCGACTTTCATCTTCCGAGCCAGGTCGATTCGCTGAAGACGCGCCGCATCGGCGGCTCGCACGTCACCCTCTCGCCGCTGCTCACCATGCTGTCGCGCGTGCTCGGTGCCGGCGTCGATACCGTCCGCTACTTTTCCGATCCCTACGGCCGGCCGCCGGTCGACGGGGACGATCCGAGGGTCGAGGCCCTGTTCGAGCGCAACGTGCGCTCGATCTCGGCGATCAATAGCGAGCGCGGCGTCGCCACGATCTGGGTCGGTCAGCTGCTCAACCGGGCGCAACTCCGGGGCGACGGCCGCTATGGCTGGCTGCCTCTGGTGCGCGACCGAGACCTGTGGCCGATGCAGCAGCGCCTGAACGCGCTGCTGGCGCGGACCGCCAGGGCGCTGGGCGACACCTATGTCGACGTGCCGATCGACGACTTTTCCGACTCGGACTTCGTCGACAACGGCCACTTCTCCGCCGCGGGTGCCCAGCGTTTCGCCGACTTTCTGGCGCCGGTCGTGCGCGACGCGTGCCGGTAGGCGGTGCTAACCTGATCCATGATGACCTCGCATGCTCCTGCCGGCATCGGCAGCTTCGACCGGGCCTTGGCATTCCACTCGGCCGCTCTTGGCGAGCCCGACGGCGACAGGCTCCCTGTCGGCTTCCGTCGGCAGGAGCTGCCGCGATGACCAGAGCTGCCCTGATCACCGGTGCTTCGTCGGGCATCGGCGCGGCGACGGCGCGCGCGCTCGCGGCACCCGGCATGGCGATCGCCCTGCATGCCCGGCGCAACCGCGCCGGCGCCGAGGCCGTCGCCGGCGTGCTGCGAGACACGGGCGCCGAGACTCTGATCGTCGAGGGCGATCTCGCCCAGCCGGGTACCGCGGCACGCCTGGTCGAGGAGGCCGCGGCGCGCTTCGGCCGGCTCGACATCGTGGTGAGCAATGCGGGCTTCGCCGATCGGCGCCCGGTCGGCGAGCTCGACCGCGTCGCCTGGGAGGCGAGCCTCGCCGCCATGACCACGGCGTTCTTCGAGCTGGCGACGGCCGCCAAGCCGCTGCTGGTCGAGTCCGGCGCGAGCGGGCGCCTCGTCGGCGTGTCGTCGTTCGTGGCCCACGCCTTCGCGCGCGGCCTGATGACCTTTCCAGCCTCGGCGGCCGCCAAGGCCGGCATGGAGGCCTTCGCACGCGCGCTTGCCGTCGATCTGGCGCCCGCCGGCGTTACCGTGAACTGCGTGGCGCCGGGCTTCGTCGAGAAGGATGTTTCCGCCCATGCCGCGGTGCCGCGCGAGCGCATGGCCGAGGTCAGTCGCTCGATCCCGATGGGCCGCTACGGCAAGCCCGACGAGATCGCCGCCGTGATCGCCTTCCTGTGCTCGCCGGCGGCAGGCTACGTCACCGGCCAGACCATCCACGTCAACGGCGGCGTGACGCTGTAGGGCGCCCTCCCGGCGAAGAAAGCTCAACGCCCGATCGAGCGGGCCAGCGCGACGACGTCGAGGTCCTTGGCGTCGATGTCGAACCAGTCGAGGATGAGCGGCACCTGGTGGTCGAGCATGTGGCGGCCGTGATGGATGCGCCGGCCGTGCGTGCGGGCATGGTGCAGCAGCGGCGTCTCGGCCGGGCTCATGATGACGTCGGCGACGACGACGTCGGTTGAAAGCACGAGGGGGTCGAACGACAGCGGATCTTCAGGGCGCAGGCCAAGCGTCGTGGCGTTGATCGCGACATGGATGCCCTTGGGCGGCGTCGTCACCTCGGCCACCGGCACGTCCGGATGATGTCGCGACAGCCGGTCGATCGTGGCATCGATCCGCGCCCGCTGGATCTCCGTGAGCAGCAGCCGGCCGACGCCCGCCTCGCAGAGCGCCGCCGCGATGGCGCCGCCGACCGCGCCTAGCCCGACCACCCAGACGCTGGCGCCGCGCAACCGGTAGCCGTGCGCCTCCAGCCCGCGCACGAAGCCGGCACCCTCGACATTGTCGCCCACCAGGATGCCGTCGTGCTCGCGCCGCACCAGGTTGGCGCTGCCGGCGGCCTCGGCGCGGCGGGTCGCGCGGCCGAGCAGGCGCAGCGCCGCCGCCTCGTGCGGTGTCGTGACGGTGAGCCCGGCGAAATTGCGCAGCTTGCCGAGGCCGTCGAGCAGCAGCGGCAGCAGCTCGGCGCCGCCGTCGAACGGCAGCCACACCGCATTGATGCCGGCTGCGGCGAAGACCTGAGGCATCATCGCGGTGAGCCGCAGCTGGCGGATCGGGTCGCCGATCGTGCCGTAGAGGCGCGTCGCTCCATCGATGGAGAATTGGCCGGTGAACAGGCCGGGAAGTTGTGCGTTCATGGCGGTCCAGAGACGACAACGGCGGGGCATTGCGCCCCGCCGTCGATCTTGGCTCCGCGCGATGCGCGGCGCTAGAGGTTCTTCAGCACGTGCTCGGCCGCCGATACCTCGAAGGCACCCGGCTTCTCGACGAACAGATGCTTGATGACGCCGTCCTCGACGACCATGGCATAGCGCTGGCTGCGCGTGCCGAGGCCGAACTTGGAGCCGTCCATGGTGAGCCCCATCGCCGTGGTGAACTCGGCGTTGCCGTCACCCAGCATCATGACCTTGTCGCCCGCCTTCTGGTCCTTGCCCCAGGCGCCCATCACGAACGCGTCGTTGACGGAGATGCAGGCGATGGTGTCGACACCCTTCGCCTTCAGCGCAGCAGCTTCGGCCACGAACCCGGGCACGTGCTTTGCTGAACAAGTGGGGGTAAAGGCACCCGGCAGGGCGAAGGCCACCACCTTCTTGCCGGGCGCGAAAAGCTCCTCGGTGGTGACCGCTTTGGGTCCCTCGGGGCCCAACATGCGCAACGTGGCGCTGGGCACCTTGTCGCCGACTTTCGCCATTATTTGCTCCTCCAATTGCCACCCGGTCCGGGCAGCCTCACGAACCGGCGGACCCTAGGCGAGGGGTGGGCCTTTGTCCAATGGGTGGACCGGCTTGATGTTTGCTCGGACAATCCCCATGAATCTGGAGGATCATCACATCATGTCCGGGTCAGGCTCTCCCTCCGCCACTTTGGCCGGTCGCTTCCTTGTCGCCGCACCCTCCATGCCGGACGAGCGGTTCCAGAAGAGCGTCGTGTTCATTTGCAAGCACGACGAGGACGGGGCGCTGGGCATCATCGTCAACAACCGGGTCGAGGACCTGCCCTTGGGCCAGGTCTACAAGCAGCTCGGCATCGAGGTGCCGGCGGCGGCGGAGGAACGGCCCGTGCTGTTCGGCGGCCCGGTCGAGCCCTCGCGCGGTCTCGTGCTGCACTCGGCCGACTACAAGCGCGACGACACGCTGGTGATCGGCGGCGGCGTGGCGCTTACCGCGTCGATGGAGATCCTGAAGGACATGGCGGGCGGCGCCGGCCCGAAGCAGGCCTGGCTGGCTCTGGGTCATGCCGGCTGGCAACCCGGCCAGCTCGATCACGAGCTGCAGGACAATGCCTGGCTGGTGGTCGATGGTGATGCCGCGCTGGTGTTCGACACCGATTTCCCCGCCAAGTGGCAGCGCGCCCTCGATCGACTGGGCAGTTTCGGCGGCCGGTTCGACCCGGCCTCCTTCTCGCATCAGTCGGGTCGCGCGTAAGCGCCCGCCATCCCTGCAGGGTGGTTCAGGTGTGCAATTTTCGCAACTGATCGCGCTTATCTTCGGAGCCAATTCGGCCTATAGCCCGGACGTGCCGCCGCGACCCTCCCTTCGCCGCGGTACGCGTGTCCGGGACGCCCTCGCTTCGCTCCCCAATCCATCGGAAGCGTGGGCGTCCCGCCCTTTGCCTCTATTCCGCGGCCGCCGCCTGCGCTGCCGGGTTATGGTAGCTGGCGAGCAGGCTCGCCTCGCGCTGCTTGGCCAGCCGGACGTTCTTGTCTTTCACATGGCCGAAGCCGCGCATGCTCTCGGGCACCTCGGCGATCTGGACCGCCAGCGCATGATTGCCCTGGTCGAGCGTGCCGAGCAGCGTCTCGACCGTCGCCCGATACTCGTCGATCAGGCGGCGCTCCGTGCGGCGCTCCTCGGTGTAGCCGAACGGGTCGAGGCGCGTGCCACGCAGGCGCTTCAGCGACGCCAGGATGCGGAACATCGGCATCACCCAGGCACCGTACTCGCGCTTCTGCAGCTGGCCGGTCGTCGGATCGCGATCGGCGAACAAGGGCGGCGCGAGATGGAAGGTGACCTTGTAGTCACCCTCGAACTGCGTCGCCAACTTCTTGTGGAACTCGCCGTCGGTGTACAGGCGCGCAACCTCGTACTCGTCCTTGTAGGCCATCAGCTTGTAGAGCGACCTGGCGACGGCTTCGGCGAGGCCGGAACGACCGCGCGCCCGCTCCTTCTCCACCTTGGCGACCTTGTCGACGAAGGCGCGATAGCGCTCGGCGTAGTTCCGGTCCTGATAGGCTTCGAGCAGATCGAAGCGCCTGGTGACGATCTCCGGCAGCGTGCGCGCGACCTTCTTCTCGACCCGCAGGGTCGGCTCGGCGGCGGCCTGCACGGCGGCGAGGTTGTGCGCCGCGAGCCGACCCCAGGCGAAGGTGCGCTTGCTGGTCTCGACCGCCACGCCATTGAGCTCGATGGCGCGCTCGATCGCGTCGAGCGACAGCGGCACCAGGCCCTTCTGCCAGGCGTGTCCCAGCATGAAGAGGTTGGTGGCGATCGAATCGCCCAGGATTGCCGTGGCCAGCCCGGTGCCGTCGACGAACGACGTCGACTCCTCGCCGGCGGCATCGCGGATCGTCTTCATCATGGCCTCGGCGCCGAGATCCATGTCGCCGTTCATGACGAACGCCGCCACCGGTTGCACGTAGCCATTGATCACCGCCTTGGTGACGCCCTGCTCGATGCGCGACAGCGCGGCGGGCGAGGCTGCCACGACCATGTCGCAGCCCAGCACCAGGTTGGCGCCGCCGGCAGCGATGCGGACGGCATGGAGATCTTCCGGCCTGGGCGCGAGGCGGACGTGGCTCATCACCGCGCCGTTCTTCTGGGCGAGGCCGGTGAAGTCGAGCACGGTGCAGCCCTTGCCCTCGAGATGCGCCGCCATGCCGATCAGCGCACCGACCGTGATGACGCCGGTGCCGCCGATGCCGGTCACCAGGATGCCGTAGGCCTCGTCGAGCGGCCGCAAGGTCGGCATCGGCAGGCTGGCGAACGGATCATCCTTGACCAGCTCGAGCCTGGTCCGGCGCGCCTTGGCGGGCGCGCCGCCATGCACCGACACGAAGCTCGGGCAAAAGCCGTTCAGGCAGGAGAAGTCCTTGTTGCAATTGCTCTGGTCGATCTGGCGCTTGCGGCCGAGCTCGGTCTCGAGCGGCTTCACCGACACGCAGTTGCTCTTTTCGGAGCAGTCGCCGCAGCCCTCGCAAACCGCATCGTTGATGAACACGCGCTTGGCCGGATCGGGGAAGGTGCCGCGCTTGCGCCGGCGCCGCTTCTCGGCGGCGCAGGTCTGGTCGTAGACCAGCACGGTGAGGCCGGGGATGTCGCGCAGCTCGCGCTGCACGGCGTCGAGCTCGTCGCGATGGCGGATGGTGACGCCGCGCGCGAACTCGGTGCCCAACGGATACTTGTCGGGCTCGTCGGTGACGACGACGACCCGCTTGGCACCTTCGGCTGCCACCTGCTTGGTGATCTCCGGCACCGTCAGCGGCCCGTCGTGCGGCTGGCCGCCGGTCATGGCGACCGCATCGTTGAACAGGATCTTGTAGGTGATGTTGACGCCGGCGGCGGCGGCCTGGCGAATCGCCATCAGGCCGGAATGGTAGTAGGTGCCGTCGCCGAGATTCTGGAAGATGTGCTTGTCCGACGTGAACGGCGCCTGGCCGATCCAGGTCACGCCTTCGCCGCCCATGTGGCTGATCAGCGACGTGCGGCGCTCGGGCATCCAGATCGCCATGCCGTGGCAGCCGATGCCGGCCATCGCCCGGCTTCCCTCGGGGACGCGCGTCGACGTGTTGTGCGGGCAGCCCGAGCAGAAGAACGGTGTGCGCGCCACCTTGGGCGGCGGCGCGGCCAGGAGCTTCTCCTTGGCCTCGAGGCGGGCGAGGCGCTGGCGCAGCTCTGGCGACTCGCCGGTGTGCTTCATCAGCCGGTTGGCGATCACCAGGGCGACGCCGGTCGGCGTCAGCTCGCCGTCGCTCGGCAGGATGATGCGGCCGGTCTCGTCGGCCTTGCCGATGACCAGCGGCCGGCGATCGGCCGGGGCGTTGTAGAGGATGCGGACGAGCTGGTCCTCGAGGTTGGAGCGCTTCTCCTCGACGACGATGACCTCCTGCAGGCCTTCGGCAAAGCGGCGCGCGCCTTCCGGCTCGAGCGGCCAGGTCATGCCGACCTTGTAAAGACGGATGCCGAGGGCGCGGGCGCGCTCCTCGTCGATGCCGAGATCCTCGAGCGCCTGGCGCGTGTCGAGATAGGCCTTGCCGGTGGTCATGATGCCGATGCGCGCGCGCGGTGGATCGATCACCATCTTGTCGAAGCCGTTGGCGCGCACGAACGCCTTCACCGCCTCCATCTTCGGACCGTGCAGGCGCCGCTCCGCCTCCAGCGGCGGATCGGGATTGCGGATGCCGAGGCCGCCGGGCGGCAACTGGAAGTCGGTCGGCATGATGACGCGGATGCGCTCGGGATCGACCCACACCGAGGAACCGGATTCGACGGTCTCGGAGATCGCCTTGAAGCCGATCCAGCAGCCCGAGTAGCGCGACAGCGCGAAGCCCAGCAGACCGAAATCGAGATACTCCTGCACGGTCGCCGGGTTGACGACCGGGATCATGGCGGCGGCGAAGACCTGCTCGCTCTGGTGCGGCAGGGTGGAGGACTGGCAGCCGTGGTCGTCTCCGGCGAGGGCGATGACGCCGCCATGCGGCGAGGTGCCGGCGGCATTGCCGTGCTTCAGCACGTCCATCGAGCGGTCGACGCCCGGCCCCTTGCCGTACCAGATGCCGAACACGCCATCGACCTTGGCGCCCGGGAACAGGTTGACCTGCTGGGTGCCCCACACCGAGGTCGCCGCCAGGTCCTCGTTGAGGCCGGGCTGAAAGTGGATTTTGTTGTCCGCGAGGTAGCGCTTTGCCGTCCACAGCGCGTGGTCGTACATGCCGAGCGGCGAGCCGCGATAGCCCGAGATGAAGCCCCCGGTATTGAGGCCGGCAGCGAGATCGCGCTGGCGCTGCATCATCGGCAGCCGCACCAGGGCCTGGATTCCGGTCAGGTAGACGCGGCCCTTGTCGAGCCGATAGCGGTCTTCCAGCGCGTAGTCGCCGAAAACGAGCGGAACGGGTGTGAGGCTCATCGCGGAAGGCCCTCCGGAGGCGGCAGCGTGAACGGGCATTTATGCGCCCGGAGCATAGCGGGCCGGGGCGCCGCGGGGAACGCTGCGGAACGCGGAGCGGGGGCCCAATTTCGCATGGAGTGCATGTTCCTGCTCGGGCAATGGCAGGCGTTCGCCTATGGGTACGCCTTTCACGCACCTCCCCTGCTTCGCTGGGGAGGTGCCCCGTCATACGGGGCGGCGGGGTCATGGCTTCAGTCCCGCTCTCGACCCCTCCGTCCGCGATTACGCGGACACCTCCCCAGCTTCGCTGGGGAAGAGAAGAGTCATGAGGGCGCCTCTCAATTCGTCGGGCGCTTGCCGGCCTTGTAGTTGGCCACCGCGGCCTTGAGCATGCGGTACTCGCTGCAGCCGAAGACGCAGAGCGAGTCGAGCCGGGCGAGATGGTGCTCGGCTTCCTGCAAGCGGCCCAGCATCAGGTAGGCCTCGCCGATGTATTCGTGCGCGCCGATATGGCGGGGATCGAGCGACAGGGCATACTGGTAGTATTGCAGCGAGCCGTTGGGATCGCCCGACGAGCGCGTCGCGAAACCCAGCAGATTGTAGGCGTCGGCGTTCTTCGGATCCTTGGCGACGACCTGTTGCAGGAGCGGCAGGGCGCCGCGGTAGTCGCGCGCTTCGATCATCGCCTTGGCGCGCGCGAAGTTGGGATCGGCGGGCTTGGCCTGCTGGGACGGGGCGGGGTCGGCGCCGCCGGCGGCAAGGGCCGCCGGTGCCAGGGCGAGCGGGCCCAAGGCGAGATAGAGAACGGTTGCAGTGGCGAGCAGGGTCGAGCGCATGATCCACCTCCGGATGACGCCGGATTGTTGTCCGGTCTCGGGAATCGGCAACGAAAATCTCATGACATTGGCGTGAGTGGGGCCGTGAGGTCGGCGGCGTGCCTGACCGCGCGCACGGCGAGCCGGCCCTGCCGTCCGCGGATCTCCACCTCGTGCCGCTCGTGGGCGTCGAGATCGACGCCAGCCTGGTCGACCAGCTCCTGCGAGACGACGAGCTCGGCGCCGAAGTCCTTGGTCAGGGCCTCGAGCCGGCTCGCCGTGTTGACCGTGTCGCCGATGGCGGTGAGCTGGGTGGCGCGCTGGTAGCCCATCTCGCCGACGATGGTCGGTCCCGAATGAAGGCCGATGCCGATGCGCAGCGGCCGGTCGAGGTCGCCGGCCAGCGAACGGTTGAGGTCGTCCAGCGATTCGGCCATGCGCCGGGCGGCATCGAGGGCCTGCCGGCAGGCCGTCCGCGGCTCGTCGGCGAGGCCGAAGATCGCCATCACGCCATCGCCGATGGCCGGTCGCCCGGAAATAGCGGTTGAGCAGGAAGACGACGTCGTACGGCAGCTTGCCTTCGGAGATCGAGGTGAAACCGCGAATATCGGCGAACAGGATGGCGACGTAGCGTTCGCCGCCGTGCGCCTGCGGCTGCCGGCGATAAGCCTCGACGGGTCCTGCTGCTGGCGGCAGCAGCGTCGCCACCTGGTATCGGCCGGGCGGCGGGCGCAACTGGCAGGCAAGCCGCACGTTCGCCGGCGCCGTGACGCGCTGCAGCACCTTGTGCTCGTCGGTGGAAGGCGGCGGCAGCAAGGCGCGATCGGGTCCGCCGATGCGCACCCGGCAGGTCGAGCAGCGGCCGCGGCCGCCGCACACAGAGGCGTGTGGGATACCGGCCAGCCGGCTCATCTCGAGGATGGACAGGCCGGTCGGTTGGGTCGTGGTACGCCGCTCGCCGTAGTCGAGGCGCACCACGCCGGCGCGACGCTCCCAGAAATCGCGCGCCGGCCGTGCCGCCAGAACGGTGAGCAGGATGACCAAGGCCCCCACGCGCAGGGCATCGGAGATCTGGTAGAGCGTCGCGATGTCGGCGGCCGACGGCACGCGGACGCGCCTGAACAGCTCGTCGAGAAAGCCGGGCGTCCTGGCGAGCTCGGCGACATCGCGCAGCGCGATCGAGGCGCCGGCCAGGCTGGCCACTGGGACCAGCAGGGCGACGGCGTAGAGCACCGGCAGCCAGGTACGATACCACGGGCGCAATCGCCACGCGAAGTGCAGGCCGATGCAGGCATGCAACCAGACCACAAGGGGCAGCGAGAACTGGATGGCAGTCTGCGTCCAGGGCGAGACGACCAGCGACGCCAGGACCCAGGAATAGCCGATCTCGACCCCGTAGAGTTCGTGGGCGAGGCGCGTGCCTACCACGTGCAGGGCGCCGAGCGGGATGATCGATGCGCCGAGGCCCCACTGGGTCCATTCCCAGGCCGAGAGTCGCAGCGCGCGACGTCCATACAGCGACCACAGAGCGAGGCAGAAATGCGTGAGCAGCGCGCCGTAGAGCGCCGTCTGGCCAAGCGGGTTCTGCCAGAGGAAGGCGAACCACAGGCGGCCCATCTCGAGCACGCGCAGCGAGATCAACCCGAGCGCATGATTGAGCAGGTGCGTGACGACGTAGACGAAGAGGACATAGCCCGACCAGAGACGGATCCGGCCGACCACGACGCGCTCGCTACTTCACGAGCGCCAGCACGGCTTCGGGAGGTCGGCCGATGATGGCACGCTGGCCGGACACGACGACGGGCCGCTGCAGCAGGATCGGCGCCGCGGCGATCACCTTCGCGATATCGGCCTTGGCGAGGCCGGCCTTCTTCTTCCCGAGCTTCTTGAACTCGGGCTCGCCATCGCGGATCAGCGCCGTCGGGTCGCCGCCCAGCTGCCCGATCAAGGTTTCGACCTCGGCCCGGCTGGGTGGCTGCTTCAGGTATTCGCGGATGGTCGGCTCGATGCCGCGGCTGCGCAGCAGCTCGAGCGTTTCCCGCGATTTCGTGCAGCGCGGGTTGTGCCAGATCGTGAGGCTCATGACCGAACCATGGCCGCCCAATGGCGCTTCGTCCAGTATCGAGCGCCGTCCAGTGTCAGGCTTCATCCAGTGCGTCCGGGTCGGTGGCATCGATAACCTTGCGCGCAACGTCGCCGCCGAAGCCGGCGCGGGCCATCGCCGCCAGGTCGCGCAGGCGGTGCTGCTTGCGCTGCTCGCTCGCCCGGAACGGCCCCAGGCGCCGCCGCCGCGCCAGCGCGATGGCGGCCCGGCGCTCGCGGGTCTCGGGATCGGTGGCGAGCTCGTCGTCGAGCGAGGCCATCGCCTTGTCGAGCGTCTCGCGATCGACGCCGGCGAAGCGGAGCTTCTGGTGCGTCATCCGGGTCGACGTGCCGCGACGATGCAGCGCCCGTGCCTTGGTCTGCGCGAAGGCCGCATCGTCGATCACGCCCGACGCGATGAAGCGGGCAACGATGGAATCTATCGCCTGCTCGACATTGTCCATCACCGGCGCCTCGGTCCTTGCGGCACGAAGGACGCGCCGCGTCAGCACGCGGCGCAGGCCGTCGGCTGTGGCCGCGTAGCGCTCGAGGTAGAAACGCGCGGCGTTCTCCAGGTACTTCGCCGTGATCGGACGTGCGATGCGCTTCATGGTCTTGCGGACCGCGAGCGTCTCGCTCGCTCATGAGCCGGAGGGAGCGAGACGCTCGCGGTCCGCAAGACCATGACTCATCCCCTCAGCGGTATCCCCACCATCGCCTCGAGCTCGGCGATCGCGACGTCGGGATCGCCGACCTTGATGGTGCGCATGCCCATGGCGCGTGCCGGCTTGAGGTTGATGCCGAGGTCGTCGAGGTAGACGCAATGCTCCGGCGCCACGCCCAGGAGGTCGCAGGCATGGCGATAGATGCGCGGATCGGGCTTGCGCCAGCCGAGCTTGCTCGATTCCACGACATGCTCGAACAGGGACATGATATCGGCGATGGCCGCCGCCTTGTCGGCGCTGCGCGCCATGCCGGGGCCGTCGCCCGACTTCATGTTGTTGGTGATGCAGGCAACCCGGAACGCCGCCTTGCAGCGCCGCAGCGCCTCCACCATCTGCGGCCGAATGTCGCCGCTCAGGGATTGCAGGATCCGCCAGCCGTCCAGCGCATGGCCATTCAGGCGCGCCTCCTCCTCGAACAGGCCGACGAAGCCTTCGAGGCTTACCTCGCTTCGTTCCATTTTTGCCCAGGCATTGGTGTCGGGATCGCGCGCATTGAGGCTGCGAATGAAATCTTTGGGCAGTCCGGCCTCGCTTTCATAACGATTGAAGGCTTCGAACGGACTGCTGAGGATGACCCCGCCGAAATCCCACAGGATGGCGAGGGGTTGTGGCGCATGGCTCGTATTCATGGTGGGTGCGACGGTGTTGACCTTGTTCCTGCCACGGTGGGCGACTATCTCACCGCCTTCCATAGGCGACGGGTTCGGCGTTGACCACCGTTCGCCCACGATCACGGCTTAGGAAGATGGATGATGAATGAAGCAGCGGCTTTGACGCGCGGCGACGCAATGGTTCTTTCGGGTCAGTCGCCTTCGGGCGACTTGACGGTCCGGGCCGCCCGGCCCGACGGGCGCAATCGGCGGGCGGCCGAGACTCGTCGCCGGATCCTGACGGCGGCCAAGGAGATGATCGCCGAGACCAGCACCGCGCCGACGGTGGTGGCCGTTGCCAAGCGGGCCGACGTCTCGGTTCGGTCGGTCTTTCAGCATTTTGGCGATGTCGAGTCACTTTTTGTGACCACGGTGGACAGCATTGGCGAGGATCTGGTTGTCCCGCCGCCCGCATCGCAGGGCTTGGCGCTCGGGCTCCGGATCGCCACGGCGGTCGAGAATCTGGCCCGGCTGTTCGACAAGATCATCCCGTTGCGAGTGGCTGCCGGCCAGTTTGCCCACCATCCCGCACTTATCGAGCGGTCCAACGGCCTGCGCCAGAAAGTACGCCGGCGGGTTGCCGAGCTGTTCGCCCCGGAGTTCGCCGTCCTCGACGAGAAGGCGCAGGAAGAGCTGGCCGACGCCATCGGCGGTGCGCTGTCCCTGGAAGCCTGGGTGGTGCTGCGGCGGCGCGACGGCTTCAGCTACGATCGCGCCGCAGCGGCATGGCGGCGGACCCTGACGGCCCTGATGGCCCATCGGGCTGACGCGGCGGCGGCAGCCTAGGCGGAGAGCAGCCGCGGATATGCCGACTCCAGTGGACGCATTCCGGCCCGGCCGGTTCCACCTGACCGGAATGCGCCTGGACGGCAAATCCCCCGCTATTGCGTCTGTGCCGTTGACTCGGCGTTGGCGATCAGAGACTTAAAGGCCCCAAAACGAACGGCCAGCGACAGGCACCCTGCAGGACATGGCGACCAGCCAGCTTCACGAAGATTTCTCCCGCGAAGAGCATGTTCAGGCCGGCACGGACCGCGGCTTTGGCCTGGTCTTCGCCGGCTTCTTTGCCATCCTGAGCGCGATCTCGTGGTGGCGCGACCACACCGGCTGGCACTACCTGCTGCCGATCGCGGTGGCCTTCCTGATCGTCGCCTACACGGTGCCGCGCCTGCTGGCGCCGCTCAACCGGCTGTGGCTGAAGTTCGGCCTGCTGCTCTACAAGGTCATGAATCCCCTCATCCTGGGGCTGTTGTTCTTCGTGACGATCATGCCGATCGGGCTCGTCATGCGGGCGTTCGGCAAGGATTTCCTTCGCCTGCGGCTCGATCGAAAGGCCAAGAGCTACTGGATAGATCGCACGCCACCCGGCCCGCCCCCACAATCGATGAAGAATCAGTTCTGACCAGAAAGGACCTGCCTCCATGGGCTCCATCGTCGGCGAACTCTGGGCGTTCATGCGGGAACGCAAGAAG
>LNFM01000108.1_pt1 | contig 195407 bp, 176 predicted proteins | sample 596031 | NCBI WGS metagenome assembly LNFM01 (sample SAMN04254537, study PRJNA301005) | activated carbon metagenome | isolation source: dual media filters at the Ann Arbor, Michigan drinking water treatment plant | place: USA: Ann Arbor
GCGACGCAAAGCTCAGCTGATCGGCCATCCGCCGTCCCCTCGAATCAAGGACGACAGCATGCCATGATCGGCAGGTTGTTCAGAGGTTCCTATAGTAGTCGACGGGCAAGAGCACGTGTTCCGCAGCCGCTCAGACGAAGTCGCCGCAATATCCAGAAGCTCAGTCGGCCGCTGCCTCACACGCTCTGAGCGCGAAGAGCTGAAGCTCGCCCCTCAACCGCCGAGCTGGTGTATCACCATGCGCAAATCGCCTTACGACTCTCAGGAGTGGCGAGATTGGCTAGCGGCGCTCGCTAGCGGACAGAACCCGCCAATGCCGAAGAACGAGTGATCGCAACGCGGACTGAAGCACATCACTACGGATACCGACTGGCAACACCGTTGGATGCGGGCAGGTTTGGGTCGATGTGAGGATCTCCAGACGCGTCGCTGTCTCGTCAGCGACACGGCAATGTCGCAAGAAGGGCTGCGGAGCGGTGCAGACAAGCCCACTGCCAATAGATCTCCGTAATGTCCGCAATCCTCTTCAAGACCGACCGCCAAAATCTCCGCTCCAGAACTCGGCCGGTTGCCCGCACTGGGCCAATAGCAGACTCGCGCAACGCGGCAAGCGGTGCACCGCAAGACGTTGCCCGATCCGAAATGCAGCATCGAGCGCCCCGGTGCTCACCATCATGCCGCATAATGTGCGGAGTCCGGCGTGGATCGCGTCGCCGGCGCGTGGCCGTGCCTCAGTCAAAAGACAAGGCTGTGACGACACCGGGCGTTCTGGCACCGGCGGCCCGACATGTCGCCGCCGCAAGCAGGGCAACCGCGTCATGGCTGGACGTTAAGGGGATTGATGGTTTCGTGTCCGACGATCACCAGCCATCGGCCTTTTTCGGTGTCATCCACAGCAGGAGGCCGATTTCTCCTGCCTCGCCGTAACGGCCGGTCCACAGCAAGCAGCGGTCTTGACCGCCATTTTCGCGGTCTCATCCTCCGCGCAGCACGCCGAAGGATTGGACTGCGCAGGACCGCCGCAGCACACTTCCGGGTCCCCTGCCGGCGAGAGACTGCATACGCCGGTTTCGGGCAGGACCAACTCAACCCTTGCGGCAGCGTCCTTGTCGCCGGCGATTTCGGCAACTATCGAACGCACCTGCTCGTAGCCCGTGAGCATCAGGAACGTCGGCGCCCGTCCGTAGGACTTCATGCCAGCAATATAGAAGCCCGGCTCCGGGTGTGCCAACTCGCGTGCACCGTGCGGACGCACCGTTCCGCAGCTGTGCTCGTTGGGATCGATCAGGGGTGCCAGCACTGTCGGGCACTCGAGCGCCGGATCGAGCGACAGCCGTAGCTCGGACAGCATCGAAGCGTCGGGCCTGAATCCCGTTGCGACGACCATTTCGTCGGCCATAACGTGACGCCCGCAACAAGCCGATCCAGCCGCGATCCTCAGCCGACCGTCCCGCTCCGTGACGTGCGTCACGCCGAAAGCCGTCTCGACGTCAATCTGACCCTCCCGCACGAGAGCCGCGAACTTCGACCCTAGGTCGCCGCGTGCAGCAAGCTTGTCGTTGGCGCCGCCTCCAAAGGCCTTTTCCGGGCGGTCACCGCGCAGCAGCCAGACGACCTCTGTATCAGGTGCTTCCTGCTTCAGCTGCACGAGATCGATGAGCGTACCGATTGCCGAATGCCCTGCCCCGAGGACGGCAACCCGCTTGCCGGCATAGCGACCACGATAGTTTCCGAGGACATCTGGCATGCCGTACGCGATCCGCGCCATTTGGTTGTCCTCACCGATTGCTGCCAGGCCGTTCGCGCCCGCCGGATTGGGCGTGAACCAGGTGCCTGATGCATCAATGATCGCGTCTGCCTTGAGCGCTTCGGGCCCCTTGCCGTTCTGATAGCGGATCTCGAATTGAGCGCCGTCGCGCCCCCTGGTCTTGACCTTGTCGAAGCCGACGCGACTGATCGAGGTGACGCGCGCTGAGGTCCTGACCCGATCCTTGAGTGCCGTCCGCGTTGCCAGCGGCTCGATGTAGTGGGCCACCATGTCGCCACCGGTCGGATACAGTTTCGGGTCCGGCGCATTCCAGCCAGTTGCCGCCAACAAGCGTTCAGCCGCCTTGTCGACATTGTACTCCCATGGGGAGAACATGCGGACGTGGCTCCACGCGCGCATCGCATGTCCGGCCGACGGTCCGGCTTCCAGAATGACCGGCTCGAGCCCGCGCTCCAGCGCATGCACCGCCGCGGCAAGTCCGACGGGCCCTGCTCCAATGATGGCGACAGTCTTCGACACACCTTGCGTCATGTCACGATCCTTCCAGTAATTCCGAATTAAAGGTCAAAGGTTCACGCGACGGCGATATTTGGCGAGCACGCAGCATCAACGCAGCATTCTTCGACTAGGAAGCTCACCAGTGAGCGCATGACGTCGTAGTTGGCGCGGCAGATGAGCGTCGTTGATTGCCGCTCCTGCGCGATCAGCCCGACGATCAGCATCGACTTCAGGTGGTGCGAAAGCGTGGAGCCAGCGATGTCGAGCGTCGTCTGCAATTTGCCGACACTGAGCCCCGCGTCCCCTGCCTTTACCAAGGCACGGTAGATGCGGAGCCGCGTCGGATTGCCAAGCGCCTCAAGTCGGGCTGCAGCGTCATCAAGTTTCATGGCCATCAAATAGCATCTGTCGCCGCCCGGTTCAACGGTAGTTCTGGAAACTTCGAAATTTAGTCGTCGCTGAGGTCGCCATCCATGCCTCACGCTGAATATCGCCGCTCTGGAATCGACGCTCGTCCCATGGACCCGATGTTATCGATGGCCATGCGTGGCAGAGCTTTTGCGCTCGGCTCACACTCTCGAGGTCGTACCGTGCGCGGTCGACGCCTCCTCATACGACCGTATCGGGCGCCAGTTCACATGCTGCGCCGTCTCCACGCTCGATCTGTAGCGTTGCGTGCGCGATACAAAAGCGATGCTCGAGTTCGTGAGCAGTTTCATCAAGGAACGCATCGCCGGGCGAGCCATTCGGCATGACGAGATGCGCGGTCAGTGCCGTCGTCGTCGTGCTGAGGGCCCAAATATGAACATCATGGACACTCGCCACGCCCGGCAGATCTTCAAGCCATTGCTGGACAGCTTTCTTGTCGATCCCGTCGGGCACGCCATCGAGGCTCAGGTGAAGGGCGGACCGCAACAGCCCGAACGATGACCAGGCAATGATTGCGCTGACCACCAATCCGGCGAGCGGATCGACCCAACGCCAGCCCGTGGCCATCATCACAAGTGCCGACAGAACAACGCCCCCCGATACGGCTGCGTCGGCCGCCATGTGCAGAAACGCACCCTCGATGTTGAGATCTCCCTCCCGTCCCTTCATGAACAACATCGCGGTCGCTGCATTGATCCCGATACCAAGCAACGCGACCCACAAGACCGTCGAGCCTGGGACCTCCGCTGGTGACCAGAATCGCCCGATCGCTTCCCAGGCCAATGCACCGACCGCAATCATCAGCGCGGCGCCATTGATGAGAGCAGCAAGGATCGATGTCCGTCCCAGGCCGTAGGTGTGACGCGTACTTGGATGCATTCGTCCGAGCACGACGGCACCCCAGGCGAGCAGGAGGCCAGCCACATCGGTGAGATTGTGCGCCGCATCGGCCAGCAAGGCGAGCGAGCCGGTGATGAAGCCGAAGCCGGCTTCAATGATGACATAGGCCGCATTCAACCCGACCGCCCATGCGAACGCGGGGCCAAAATTCTTCGGTGCATGAGCGGCATGATCGTGGCTCATGTCTTCCTCCTGATCACGCCGTCGAGCTTCGCGGCACCGGCGAGCGTGTTCGAGATCGTGCCGAACTTTCGGACGTTCTCATGGAGCAATTCGAGCCGCCGATCCGGCTCGTCGGTATCGACCAAAATTTCATAGGAAATTTCGACCATCTTCGGCGGCTTGTCCTGGCGCACGCCATGAAGGCTTACCTCGACGCCGCGCAGTGAGAATTTGAGAATGGGCAGCACTCGCTCGATGCCCTTGATGATGCATGCCGCGAGGGATGCAAGCAGCAACTCAGCTGGATTGAAGGCATCGAGACGACCCGCGACATCCGTATCGAGCAGGATCGATGCGTTCTTGGTGCTGGCCTCGCTGCCGTGGCTGTCGATCCGCCGTGCGGAAACGCGATACTCGAGCATCACTCGAACTCCATCTCGGAGAACGCCTGCTGGGCATTGCGGCCGGCCAGCGCTTGGAACTGCTCGAGGTGCCTAAAGGCAGACTGGTCGACCTTCGGCGCGTCGATCACCGTACCTCCATTGTCCTGTAGCTCCTTGATGCGGGCGCGCAGGTTGACGAGGTAGTCGAATGTGTCAGCCTTGGCGCGCGCGAGCGTGGTCGGGCTGCCGTGTCCAGGCACGAGGTGCGCTGGCTTCAGGGCAGCCATGGCCTCGAACGCCGTGATCCACGTGCCCGACTTCGAGTGATCGTTCACGCCGAGAATGCGCTCCACGTAGACGATATCGCCTGTGAATTCGGTCTTACTGGAGGGAACCCCTCCGAAGCTGTCGGCCGGCGTATGGGCATGGCCTTCGTGGCGGATCACGATTTTGACGCCGCCGAGTTCGAATTCGTGCGCCTTGTCGAAGACGATATCCGCGTAGGTCGGCTCGGTACCTTTCAGCGCGTCCTTGATCAGCTGCGCCAGCATCGACATCTGCATCGATCCACGCGCCTTCTGGCCCTCAACGGCGGCCTTTGACGCGATGATGCGCGCGCCCTGGGCCTTCCAGTAGCCGTTGCCAAGCCAACGATGATCCTGGCCGCCGGCGTTGACGACGAACTTCACCGGCTTGTCGGTGACCTTGCGCACTACCGCATGCAGGGCCTCCGCACCTTTGTAGCTATCGCCCGGATCGACTAGTACGGCGCCGTCCGCGGTCACGTTAAGACCATGCGTCGAATTGTTGGCGAGATTGGTTGGTGAGCGCTGCTGCTTCTCGGCGACGAAGGCATAGATGCCGTCGGTGACCTTCACCGTTTCGAGCGCCAAGGCGGGCAGGGATAGCAGAGTCAGGCAAAGAGCTGCGACAAAGGCACCGCTCAACCTCATCACGGGCTCAGCCCTTCAACCAAGGTCCGATGGCCTCAGCCTTCGGCAACCCGCCTGCGTGCACGACCTTGCCGTCGACAACGATCCCCGGCGTCGAGGCGATGCCGTACTTGGCGATCTCGGCGTAGTCGGTCACCTTCTCGATCTTGACGTCGATGGCGAGCCTTGCTGCCTCAGCCTTGACCATATCCACGGTCGTGTCACATCGCTTGCAACCGGGCCCCAGTACTTTGATATCTTTCATGACTGATCTCTCCACTCCTGTTTATTGCCCTTCACTTCACAGGCGCTGCCTTGAAGCTATTGTCCTTCCGCGTTCCGAGGGCCTTGCATGGGGCCTCCGGCCAGACGTAACCAGCGCTGTCGAGCATCACGAAAGTCTCTGCCAGCGGCCGGGTGACGATCTTCTTGGCGTACTCCCACTGCAGGTCCTGAAACAGGTCGATATCTTTCGGCTCGAAGTTTCCGGATTCAAGCTTCCGCATCTGGGTCCGAACGTCCGTTGGATAGGCTTCCGGCCGCACCCGAACCCTCACGGTCTTTCCGGTTGAGACCTGCTGGACGACGAACTCGCTTTCGGTCAGCTTCGGATCGATCAGTTGAGAACCAAACCGTGTCCTCGCGCCTGTAAGATAGGCGGCGACGTCGCCCCCGCATGCGGAGTTGTTGGAAGCAATCCGCAAATCCGTGCGGTCGATTACACCGCTCGGAAACAAGCTGTCGAAGGCAAGGCGCAGTGCGCCGGCGCTTTCCACTAGGCCGCCGCAGAAGTGGCCATGGAACTTGATGAGATCGGCGAGCGTGATCGTCTTCGTCTTGTCGGCATAGCGGCCATATTTGTTGACCGTGTCTCTGACTGCGAACGAAGGCGAGTAGGCACTCTTTATCAACCAGTCGGGCGCCCACCATTCATCGGGTGCTTGGGCTCGGGCCGGCATACTTAAGAGGATCAGGAACCCAAGCAGCAGCGCACTCAAATTCAAGCGACTCGATAGCAGGTTCGGATTCACCAGCCCCTCCGTCAGTGGAACAACGCATTGAACAGGAAGCCGACCGCAAGGATTCCGGTGCCGACGACGCCGACGAAGACGGCGATCAACTTCACCGACAGCACCTTGCGCAGGATGATCATCTCGGGAAGCGATAGCGCAATCACGCTCATCATGAACGCCAACGTCGTGCCCAGCGCCGCGCCCTTGCCGAGTAGTGCCTCCACGATCGGGATGACTCCAGCGGCGTTGGTGTACATCGGGATGCCGAGCAAGACGGCGGCCGGCACCGACCACCACGCGTCCGCTCCCATGATCCGCGCCATGAGATCGGCCGGTACGTAGCCGTGGATGAGCGCTCCCATCGCAATGCCGGCGATGATCCACATCCACACACGCCCGACGATATCCCTCACCGCCTCTATGCCAGCCTTGATACGGTCGATGATCGTGATCTGCTCGTCGGGCAACTCGATGGCGCCAGCACGGATCTCGCGAACCCATGGCTCAAGCCATCCCTCGAGCTTCAAGCGGCCGATGACGAAACCGCCGACGATTGCGACCGCAAGCCCGAACGCAAGGTAGGTGAGTGCGACCTTCCAGCCGACGAGCGCGAACAGGAGCCCGAGGGCCACCTCGTTCACCATCGGTGCCGCGATGAGAAAGGAGAACGTGACGCCGAGCGGCACGCCGGCTGACACGAAGCCGATAAAGAGCGGCACGGCCGAGCAAGAGCAGAACGGCGTGAGAATTCCGAGACCAGCCGCGGCGACATTGCCGACGCCTTCCGCGCGACCGGCGAGCATGGCGCGCGTCTTCTCCGGCGAGAAGAAGCTGCGCACGACGCCCATCGCGAATACGACCAGCGTCAGCAACAGGAGCACTTTGGGGGTGTCGTAGACGAAGAATTGGATCGCCTCGCCAAGGTGACTTTTGCGCTCGACAGGAAGCAGCGACACCACCCACTCGGCAAATGGAATGAGTTGCGAGTAGAGCAGTGTCCAGATGATGAGTGAACCAGCCACCATGGCCAGCCATTTGGCCGTCTCAAACTTATCGGTTGGATTGCGCAGGTCGGTCTCATCGAGTGCCATGGTTTGGTTCCTCAAGCCACCGCACCGCAACGAGAGCGGGCAGGCCGCTCGGCTCGCGCGAGGCGCTTCGCGTCCTTACCGTAAACAGTCTCTTTCTCGACAGCCGCCACGGCAGCCTCGATCACGGGTACAACCCACGTGGGCAGATCCGGGGACAGGGCATAAAGCACCCATTGTGCGTCCCTGCGATCTCGAAGCAGCCCGGCCTCGCGCATCACGGCGAGATGCCGGGACACCTTCGGTTGCGGCAGATCAAGCGCAGCGACCAACTCGCAGACGCACAACTCACCATGTCGCACGATCAGCGCCAACGAGCGAAGGCGGATTGGGTCGGAGAGCGCCGAGAAGACGCTGGTTGTCTTTTCCATCCGCTCAATATACACGAATTGGGATATGCATTCAAACAGATATGCTGTTTGACGCATATCAATGACAAGCCATCAGCAAGGAATACAGAATGTCGACCTTCGAGCGCTACCTGACCGTCTGGGTTGCACTCTGCATCGCCATCGGCATCGCGCTCGGCTGGGTGATGCCGGGCGTCTTCCAGGCCATCGGCTCCGCTGAGGTTGCCAAGGTCAACCTGCCGGTTGCGCTACTGGTCTGGCTGATGATCATTCCAATGCTGGTTCGGATCGACCCGGGCGCGCTCAGCGGCGTCACGCAACATTGGCGCGGGATCAGCGTGACGCTGATCGCCAATTGGCTGGTCAAGCCGTTCACAATGGCCTTGCTCGGGTGGCTGTTCATTGGCTGGCTGTTTCGCCCCTTCCTCCCGGCCGATCAGATCGACAGCTACATCGCCGGCTTGATCCTGCTTGGAGCCGCTCCTTGCACAGCCATGGTGTTCGTCTGGTCGAACCTGACCAAGGGGGAGCCTCACTTCACTTTGAGCCAAGTGGCCCTCAACGACTTGATCATGGTCTTCGCTTTCGCACCGATCGTGGCACTTCTGCTTGGGCTTTCGGCGATCATCGTCCCTTGGGACACGCTTTTGCTCTCAGTCGGTCTCTATATCGTTGTGCCCGTTATTCTCGCGCAGTTCATTCGGGCGCGGACCCTCCGCAATGGAGGTCAGGCAGCCCTGGACGCGTTGCTCGCAAGGTTTCAGCCGCTGTCGATCGTAGCCTTGCTCGCGACCCTCGTGCTGCTGTTCGCGTTCCAGGGGGAGCAGATCCTTCGGCAGCCGCTCATCATCATGATGCTCGCCGTACCGATTGCCATCCAGACGTACTTCATCTTCGGGTTCAGCTATCTCCTGAACCGTGTCAGCGGCGAGATCCACTGCATCGCTGGCCCTTCGGCGCTCATCGGAGCAAGCAACTTCTTTGAACTCGCGGTTGCGGCGGCCATCAGTCTGTTCGGCTTTTCCTCTGGGGCGGCGCTCGCGACAGTCGTCGGTGTCCTGATCGAGGTGCCGGTGATGCTGTCACTGGTCACGATCGTGAATGCCAGCAAAAGCTGGTACGAAGCGGGATCAGGGCGTCGGTCGTAGGGGTGACATTAGCGCATAGATTTTGCCCACATCTGGGGCCCCACCGACTGGAGCCAAGGTACGTCTCAAGATTAACTGCCCGGCCGAAATCGGCACTTGCCCCTTCGCTTCGGACCGCAACCGGTCGGTTTCAGCCTCGAGGCTAGGATTGCTGTTCCATCCCCTGGCTCTCCTTGTCGAGGTCGCCAGCGTTAACGCTCCACTGCCAACTCGCTGACCCTGATGGTGATGCCACTGAGGAGCGCACGACGATTGGCCACGATGTTGCAATTGCTCAGGTCCGTTGTGGGTCAGCATGATGAGTGCTGATCGCCCGACGAACTCCTGCTCGACCCCGAGAAGCTGCCGAACGAGGCACTAAGCGAGAACGCCGACGCGATGCCTCCGACAGCGGACCCGCCAGCCGACAACGCGGTGCACGTCATGACGGACGCGCTCGACGGCAGCTAATGGGATGGTGTCATCTTCACGGGGCTGCCTGGAGTTCCACCACCAGGCTCGATGACGGCGAGCTTGCGGGCATATGGTCCGAGGTCACCAACCAGATGTCCTTGCAGAGCCGGGAACCCTCTATCTCGAGGCCCACCAGTTGGCCGGACGCGATCTCGTCACTCACGGCCGCCGCCAGTACGATCGACGCTCCGTGCCCCACTCGCACGGCGCGCTTCACCGCTTCGGTACTGCCATAGCCCGGCAGCGTGCGTAGTCGGTCGGCCACCGGCCCCAGCCGCTCGCGCAGAAGGGTGCCGGTTCCACTGCCCGGCTCGCCACCGAGCATCGGCTCCTCGCTCAATTCGTCGATGGCCAAGCTCGTGCGCCCAGCCCAACGGTGCCGCGGAGAGACGATGACGATGAGCGGCTCACGCGCCCAGCACGTCGCCCGATATCCCCGTCGGTTGTCCCACCATTCCATGGCCGCAAGGTCCGCCTCGCCGCGCGTCAGGCGCTCCACGACGGCCGGATTGGAGCCGATCCACATCTCGATCTCGATCCCCGTCTTCTTGCGGAAGGCAGCCAGCGGCTGCTGCAGGAGATAGGTGCCGACATTGCTCGATGCGGCGAGGCGAATGATCGGCGAGGCGATCAACTCGCGCGCCCGCAGTGCCGTGCCGACGAGTGCGCGGGCGTAGGGCAGGAAGCGCTCACCCTGAGCGGTGGCGCAGGTCGCGCCTCGGCTGCGGATCACCAGCGGTGCAGCGAGATCGGCCTCGAGTTGGTCGACATGCTCGACGACCGTCGATGGAGAGAGCGCGAGGGCCTTCGCGGCCGCGCGCACCCCCTTCTCGTCGATGACGGCAAGATAAGTGCGAACATGAATGAGGTTGAGCATGGTGTGTTCGATATCGCGAGTACGCCTTGCGTCAACGGGCGGCGGGGGCGTTGATCGCGCCGGCCGGCCGGCGTCCGCTGAGGACGTCGATGATGCTGTTTGCGGCGGACGCCTCGATCTGCCTGCGCACACTCGTCACGGCCGAGCCGATGTGCGGCGTCAGCACGGTGGAGGCCTCACTTGCGCACAGGCCCGGATCGATGATGGCTGGCCTGTCCGGGCGTGCCCAGTCCTCGCACTCGAAGACATCAGCGGCGTATCCGCCGAGATGGCCCGAGGCCAGGGCACCGGCGACCGCCTGCTCGTTGACGAGAGAGCCGCGAGCCGGATTGACCAGCAGTGCTCCGGTCTTCATCGCGGCGAGCACGCGTGCATCGATGATATGCATGGTCGCCGCAGTGAGCGGCAGGGCCAGAACCACGAAGTCCGAATCTGCAACGACCTCAGTCAGTCCCCTGCGGGCGATACGGCCGGCGAAGCGATCCGGAAATCCTGCAGCCGAGGCATCGAATGCAGCAATCCGGCAGCCGAAGCACAAGAGCCGGTCGGCGATCGCCTGCCCGACCTTTCCGAAACCGACGATCCCCACGCTGGCGCCATCCAACCCCGTGCCATAGTAGCTGGGGCGCCAACCGCGGAACCCCGCAAAGCGAATGTCGCGGTCGGCGCGAACCATATGGCGACCCAGAGACAGCATGAGGCCGATCGCCAGTTCCGCCGTCGGGACCGTAAGCAGATCCTCGCAGATCGTCACCCAGACGCCGCGCTCGCTTGCCGCTGCCACGTCGATATTGTCGTAGCCCTTGAGCGCCGCGCCGATGACGCGCAGCCGCGGGCAGACGTCCAGAAGCCCGGCATCGATCCGGTCGGTCATGAAGGCCATGATGCCGGAAGCTCCGCGGCAGTGCGCGTGCAACACGCTTTCCGGCCATGGCTCGGGCTTGTCATTGGCGACGACAAGCGCGATGCCATCGAACAGCGCGCGTGTCTCCGGAAACGTCGCATTCGTCAGCACGACGATCGGTAATTGGGACATTGTCTCTGATCGACTCCGGATTTCTTATTTCAGAGATTTTCTCAAGAATGCGCCAATGCTGTCGACAACGACGACGCACGCCAGAATGGACAACAGGATCGCCGAGACCTGATCGTAGTTGAGCAGGCGCAGGGCCGCCATCAGCTCGAAGCCGATGCCGCCCGCGCCGACGATGCCGAGAACCGCCGAGGCGCGAAAGTGATACTCCCAACGGTAGATCGTGACATCGGTGAGCTGCGGCAGAACCTGCGGCAGGACCGCGTGCAGAATGACCTGCATGTCACTGGCGCCGGCGGCGCGTGCTGCCTCCAGGGGCTTCGGATCGACGTGCTCGATCGCCTCGGCGTAGAACTTTCCGACCATCCCGACTGAATGAAGCGAGAGAGCGAGAACGCCGGGAAGCGCGCCAAATCCCACCGCTGCCACGAAGAGAACGCCGAGGATGAGTTCGGGAACAGATCGCAGGAAGGCCAGCAAGGTGCGCAGGACGAAATAGACAGCCGGGTGCGGGCTGGTATTCGGCGCCGCCAGAATGGCGAGCGGCAGGGAAATGACGACGGCCAGGGCTGTGCCGGCGATCGACATCGCCAGAGTGTCAGCCAGCGGCCTCAGCCAGGTTTGCCAGCGCGAAAAGTCCGGCGGCACCATCTCCGAGGCGAGCTGGCTGATCGCGGGGCCACTTTCGGCAAACCGTTGCGCGTCGAAGAAACCGGTGGCCCACAAGGAGAAGAGGCAGGCCAGTACGATCAGGGACACGAGTGCCGCTCCGCGCATGGCGGAGCGGCGTTCGTCGGCCAGGATCGCGTCGAAAGCACGCGATGGCGTCATCGGAATGATCCTCAGAGCTTGGCGATGTCGAGCTTGAGCGTCGTCGCCATGTCGCGGAGGACGTCGTAGTCCTTGTCCGTCGCGGGCGCGAGCCTATCAACGCGGAAGAGCTTCAGGATGACGGGGTCGTCGAGTTCGAGAAATGCCTTCTTGATGGCATCCTTCAGGCTCGGCGCCAGATAGCCCTGCAGCGTCATCGGGTAGTTCGGGATCGGAGCGGAGAGGGCGATCTCTTTGATCTTCGACGCGTCGAGCCTGCCGTCCTGCACCAGCACGCGGAAGATCGATTCCGACAGCGCGCCGGCCGGGACCTGACCTGCGGCGACGGCGCGAGCGACAGCGTCGTGCTTGCCGAGATGGACGACCTTGTAGTCGACGTCGCCGATCAGGCCCTTCTTGGCGAGGAGCGTGCGCGGAGCGAGATGGCTCGAGGTCGACGCCTGATCGCCGAAGGCGAACGGCTTGCCCTTGATGTCCTCGATCGATTTCACGGGGCCAGCGGCATTGGCGATGAGGATCGAATTGTAATAGGGCTTGCCCTTCTCGACGCCCACAGCGAAGGGCTCGATCTCGGTCGCCTTGGATTTTGCCAGCACGTAGGAGAATGGGCCGAAGTAGGCGACCTCGATACGACCGAAGCGCATGGCTTCGATCATCGAGGAATAGTCGGTTGTGACAATAAGATCGATTTCCTTTTTCAGGGTCTTCTCGAGATAGGCCTTCAGAGGCTGCGCATTCTGGATGATCGTCGAGGCATTTTCATCGGGTAGCAGCGCGATGCGCAGCTTGGCCGGGTTGGTCTTGTCGGCGATCGCCGGACCGGCAGTCGCCACAAGGCCGGCCGCAAGCGCGACCGCCAGGAAACTACGACGCTTCATGGTTACATCTCTCGCTCTGGTTTCTGGGTCCTACTCGGCGGCTTCCAGCAGTGCTGGCGAGCTGACCTTGTAGATCTTGTCGAGGACGCTCGACCCCAGGTCGGAAGGCGCGCCATCGAATGCGATTTGGCCGTGAGCTAGGCCGATGATCCGGTCCGCGAATTTCCGCGCGAGGTCCAGCTGGTGCAGGCTGACGATCGTCGTGATGCCGTCCTCGCGACAGATGCGGTGCAGGTCGCCGAGCACTTTTACCGCCGTCTCCGGATCGAGGCTCGCGACCGGCTCGTCAGCCAGGATGATCTCGGGGCGCTGCGCAATGGCTCGGGCGATGCCGACACGCTGCTGCTGACCACCGGACAGTTGATCGGCGCGGTGCAGGGCACGCTCGGCAAGCCCCACGCGGGCCAACGCCTCGAGAGCGAGAATCCGGTCGGCGCGCGCGAGAGGTAGCAGGGTGCGAAAGGTGCCATGCGCCGCCAGGCGGCCCGTCAGTACGTTTTCGAGCGCGGTCATGCGACCGATCAGGTGATGCTGCTGGAAGACCATTCCGGTCTGGCGGCGATGCTCACGAAGCGTCCGCGTGGACCGGAAGATGGAGCCGCGTCTTTCGACGAGCACATCGCCTTTCGTCGGGCGTACAAGCCCGTTCAGACATCGCAGCAGTGTCGACTTGCCAGCGCCGGATGTGCCGAGAAGCACGATGAACCTGCCTCTCTCGAAGCTGACGCTCGTCCGGGACAACGCTTTCACACCATTGGCATATGTCACTTCGAGCTCGGCTACAGACAGCATCGTCCGATCCCCTTCGTCTTGCCAGATTGTTCGAGAGGTTCGAACGAGCGGCAATCATGTTCGAACCGCTGCTTAGCAACTCCACGTGTCCCGTACATGACAGCTGTTGCTTGTTCGCGGTGCTGTGCGCTGCAGGCGCAACGCCCCACGGGTCACTCCTGCGCTGCATCGTCGTTGCGATGTGGTTGCGTGACCTGGCTGCTTGACCGATCAGCCGTGCAGCTCAAGGCTCACGCCACCACGCCCGCGCAGCCGGTGAATGCCGACATCTGATCCTCTGACATGAGGCCCCCGAAACCGGACACACTCGGCGGCGCCTGCTGCGCCGCCAATTGTTGTGCCCTCGATGGCAGCTTGTGGGATGGCGCGCAGGTCGACGGGCTCGCACCTGCAAGCCAAGCCGGCCAAGGTTGGCGGCTGCGGCAGACCGTCCGCCTGCGGGCAGGCTGGTGCGCCGGACGGCGACGCGATACCCTCAAGAGGTGCCGATGAGAATGAAAGCGGATTGGGCCACTTGCAGTCATCGTTCGAGTTGCCTCTGGTCCGTCACCATGTGAGCCACTAGGCTGGTCCAGAGGGTAGATTAGGGACTGGTCCATGCAGAAGGCGGTGCTTGGTGCTCAGAGGTGATGGGCTGTTGTCGCGACTGGCACGTGATATGAGTTCTTACTAGGGATATGGAGGTCGCCATGGCTCTTTGGCTCTTCATCGGAGTTGTGTTCGCAGCCGTTTTTCTGTTGGCGCTCTGGCGTGGCCGCCGCACCACGTCAACGCGTGACAATCAGATCGCTGCCCCTAACGAACATAGACGGGCGGCGGATGTCTCGGCAGCAGACGCAGCGCGTGCCGCAGACGCACGAATAGCGCCCAGCCCGGGCGGGTTCGGTAGAAAAGTGCACCGTGGTTGGTGATTGTCGGCTCAGGTCGATTTCCGAGTTGGGTCAACAGGAGCCAGTCCGGTCGCTTCCAGTTCGGCAGAACGAGCCTTATCGGCGGACATCTTCGGCGAGCACCGCCAGCACGTCAACGCCGGTTCAGCCGATTACAGCTCCTGTATAGCAGCGACCTTGCGAGGTGCATCATCAGAACAGTTAAGATCGGCAGCGAGTGGCCCCGTTGAGCCCTTCGGCCAGCGTCAGCTCGTGAAGTTGCACCCGCCTCGACCATTAGACTGCTGTCGAGGAGCAGGACCGCAACTAGACCACGTCCCCCGATGCACCTCGGTGGTCGCCCGGCACGGTCACTGCAATCTTGATCGGCTCGGCCGTTGGCAGCGTTACCTTGATGGCCACCGCGCGCCGGAAAAGGCCACTCGATATCTGCTCCAGGAGCTGCGCTGCCTCGTCGGCCTCGACGTGGGCGGCGACGTTGCCCTCCTCGTCCCAGACCACGTGTATCGTCGCCTCGATGGTGCCCGTCATGCCTCCATCCTCCCTGCCCCCGACTGCAACTTCGTGTCGATTCCAGCGTGCTCCATGACACGGTAGACGCTCGACCGCGATATGCCGAGCCGGCGGGTGATCTCTTGCGCGCCGATGTGCTGGCGCAGCAAAGCCTCGATCTCAGGTGCCTTCGAGCGCGCGGTCGGCGCCCGCCCCTTGTATTTCTTCTCGGCCTTCGCCTTCGCGATGCCCTCGCGCTGGCGCTCGAGCATCAAGGTACGCTCGAACTGGGCGATGCCGCCGAGGATCGTCAACATCAACTCGCCGGTGGCAGTCGCCGTGTCGATGTTCATGTCTAGAATGCGCAAGGCAACGCCCTTGGTCTTCAGCCGATCGACAATGGCCATCAGGTCCCGGACGCTGCGGGCGAGCCGGTCGAGCTTCGTGACCGTGACAGTGTCGCCCTCCCTCGCGAAATCGATCATGGCTTCGAGTTGCAGGCGAGGCGCGACGCTGGACACCTGCTCCCGGAAGATTTTCTCGACGCTGGCCGCCTTCAGGTCGCGCTCCTGTGCCTCCAGCCCGGCGACCTGCTCGATGTTGGAAGTTCTAGCGTATCCAATGCGCATGGCAGGATGTCCCATGGAGCATAAGATATCACGGATCATGCTGTCGCAAAGGACGAGAGGGACTTATGTGGGACGCCTGTCGAGGTAGGCGCGGAGTCCCAGTGGGGCAACGTCTATCGGACGCGCGACGCCGCCCGGGCCGACGTGTTCGACGACATCGAGCGGTTCTATGATCCCCGTCGCAGGCACTCCACGCTCGGCTATGTGCGAGTGGTTGCCTTCGAGGAACGACCGCGATTAGCTCGACGCACTGTCCACGGAACCGGCAGCAGGCCCCACCAGCGAACGGTACCAGCGGCAGACGGCCGAACACCGCGTGCCCGGCACGCTGACGCGCAAGCAACACCCAAGAGCAGGCAGTGACGCTCGGTCCCCTTGGGCCGGTTGCTTTCAAGGAGGGACAATGACTAGTTTAGCTGACCATCCACGGTAGCGGCAGCAGGCCGATATTTTCGATCAGGCAACAGGCAAAATGGTCGATCTGGTCAGACTGTACCTGGTGTGGGACCGCACCCTGTCTCTGGGAAGCCGGTTGGCGGAAACCGTAGCGGCCAACTTCTCTTCGCTCGGCATGATCCGGGACGGCGTGCGGCTCTCGGTACCGGTACGTGTGCGCTTCATGGGATACGATGGCAACAAGACCGGCGAGCCACGCCCGATAGATCTCCAGTGCGCCAGTTCCAATATCATTGTCGTCCTGAACAATAGGGCACTTCAGGCGCGCGTCAGCGAAGGCTCTTGGAAGGGCTATCTCGAACGGCTGGCAGGAGCCGTGATGGAGCGGGGCGGGCGCGACCTGATCCTGCCGGTGGCGCTGAGCGCCTCGGCGACGCGGCTTGCTGCCTATCCTGACCGCGCGCAATGGATCGACCTCCACGAGCCCGCCCTAAACACGGACAATGTCGCCGAAGCCGCCGGACTGCTTACGGTCCATCTGATGATTGCGGCTATCCAACATTTGCGCAGGTGCGCCCAAAAGAAGGCAGATGAACTGGGGAACCGTCCACCGCATCCACTGAAGGAGAAGATTTTCCTGAGCTACGCACGCTCGGACGGCAAGCATATTGTCGATCTGATTCGCGCCTTTCTCGATAAGCACAGATTTCGACTGGATAAATTCCTCGATGTGTACGATCTCTCGCACGGACGGGACTGGCGCTCCCAGTTCGAGGACGAGATCGCCGCCAGCGCCTTCATCGCGCTCTATACCGACGCTTACGGCTCTCGCCCATTCTGCCAGTGGGAGCTGTTGACGGCCAAGGCACATAAGCGGCCCATACTGCTCGCCAGCTTCGTCAAGGCGAAGGAGGAGCGCACGTTCCCCTATGCAGGCAATCTCCCGTTGCGCGTCTTCTCGACGAGCGATGCCGATGTGCAGCGGCTCGTCATGGAGATCCTGTCGGAACTCCTGCGTTGCGTGATCTGGGATGAGATGTCCGTCGAGGCCTGCAACCGCTCGGGATTGAGCGACGCGATCCGCTTGCCGCGCCCACCGGAACTCCTCGATATCCATTTTCTGGCACAGAGACAGCCACCGGTTCGCTCACAATCGCGACAGGGCAACTTGCGATCGATCCGCAGGAAGCTCTCGATCCAGAGCAGGAGAGCGCACCAGTTGAAGATCATTTATCCAGATCCGCCGATCGGGGACGATGAACTCCAGATGCTTCAGCGCGCCGCGCCCCACATTGAATACTGGTCCCTGAGCGAGCTGAGAAAGCGGGAACCCTGATGCCCGCACCTTTGCCTGCCAATACGAGCCGAGCCCACCTTGCCGGCAAGCGCATCGCGGTCTCGGTCTCGGACAGTCCCGACTTAGCGCGCCTGGGGCTGCTGCCACGTGAAGTGGATCGGGCACTGACGGCCATCACGACAGGGCTCGTGTACGCCGGAGCGACGATCGCATACGGCGGGGATCTACGACCCGGGAATTATACCCGACTGATGATGACCGACGCCATCCGCGCCTACCGCACCGCCGAGATGAAGTCTTTTGCGCCGATCGTGCATCACTACGTGGCGGCCTCGACGTGGAGCACGTGGAGCTGCGAAGAGCTGACGCGCCATGTGCGATCATTCAATCACATGGCGACAGTGCATATCGTCTGCGCAAACGGCCTTTCCCACGAGCTGAATGGAGGAGACGACGCCATTGTTTTGCTGCGGGCCGGCTCCAGTGAGCGCGAGGAGATCAGAGAAGACAACGTCCATGAACTGGAGGCCTTGTGGCACACGAACGATGCATCGATTAGTCCGGCATTCGCGCTGACGCTGATGCGCGAGGCGATGGCCAGTGATTGCCACGCTCGGATCGTCCTGGGCGGTCGGGTGTCGGGCTACGCTGGCGATGGACCTGGCGTCGGTGAAGAGGCGTTCATCACACTCGGAATGGGCAAGCCTGTCATCGCTTTGGGTGGTTTCGGCGGATGCGCCCGCGATATCGCTGTCGCGCTCGGGTTTCTCGACGACGAAGATCGCCTACCCCCGATAGATCCAGCCGTTACCTACTGCCCGACGATCCATGCAGTCGCAGACGAAGCCAAGACCGAACTGGGTCGCCGAGCTCTGGCGATGCTACCCCGAGATCTCGCGCGGACAGCTGCCCGCGAGGACACACCGGAGACGTTGGCAATCTTGTGCACGCAGCTTCTGAAAGAGGCGTTGGCGCCGGTCGACCGTACGGAACGCGCGCCGTGATGACACCATCAACCGCTGGGCCAACGAAAACACGAGTGTTCTTGAGCTACACCGAGGACGATCGAGAGACCATTGCGACGTGGGTGGACAGCCTCAGCACGAACGACTTTGGCGTCTGGTGGGATCGCGATGGCTTGCGTGCCGGCGATGCCTACGCGCATAAGATTCGAGAGGCCATCGATTCCAGCGACGTGCTTCTCGCTCTGTGGAGCCAGAGTTCGTGTAGCACCCAGAAGCCGTGGGTTCTGGCCGAGGTTACGCACGCCTTCGAAAACGGCGTTCCCGTGGTGTTCATGCAAAAGGGGCGGTGCGACATCCCCCTCCCATTCAATATCCGCCACAGACACATGCTTGGTGAGTTCGAGGCCGACGTCGAGAGAATAGTGCGCGACCTGCGGGAGAATGCGAAAGGAACACGAAGCCAAAAGCGCACCGCACCCACGATCTGGTCGCCGGATCACGATCAGGTATTCGATCCTTCGACCGTCAGCATCGCGGTCATCGGCGCGGAGATCCCTGGCCTCGAGCCTCGGCACAGCCTGCATACGCACACGCGTCAAGCCATAGACCGTCACGGGGACGCGATCTGGAAGAAGGTCAACGAACTGGTCAACTACGACCGGGTACCGAATCCGCAAGAGCCGCCGCTCGCCGCCCTGCGCGACGTGAAATCTCTGAAGCTTTTACCCGAACTTGATATCCTATCGGCTTTTCAAAGCTGGGAAGCGTTGATCAGGACGGTCCAGATTGTCAGCAACGCCGACATTGCACTTTTTGACCTGACCGATTTCCAACCCGGCGTTCTGATGTTGCTCGGCATCAGGGCCGTGGCGCGCAAGGGGATCACAATCAGCAGCGTCGGCGGCAACGGTGTCGCGGGCTACAACACCGCGGTGCCATTCAATCTCCAAATGCTGAATTTGGCTTTCCATCCGACGTCCGCAACGACAGAATCGCGACGGCCGAGAGATGTGATCGCCAGCAAGATCATAAGTGGCTTCAATGACCTTTCCCGTCTGCCATTTTACCGCGACCTACCCGCCTTCGATGCCGTGCGCCAGCTCGGCGTCGAAGCCAGCGACTTTGCGTCGATCACGTACGACCGCCGGGTCCTCGCGCTCAGTCCATTCTCAAGCGACTACCTGTCAGGCAATTGGCAGGAGCTCAACGGAGAATTGTCAGCCGCCCTGACACGGCACTTCGAGACGCTGCCACCCACCGAACGTGAATCATACAGACAGCAAAACGAAGGCAAGACGCCACAGCCGGTCATCACGCAGCTGTTGGAGGAAGATTCCTCGCGCCTCGTGCTTCAGACACTATACGAGGCGATCCGCAGAACACAGATGTGCATCGTCGACTTCAGCGGCGTGAGGCCAAATGTGTTCTACGAGTTGGGCGTTCGCTTGGCGTCCAATCGCAGTGGCCTCGTGTGTATTTCGGCAACGCCGGACACGTTGCTGGAAACGGACCCGATTGCAAAGCGCAATAGCCAGCTTCAGCACTTTCGGGCGCTCCGCGAGCGGTTCGACCCCGTCAGCTACGCTGTAGATGGCTCGGCGCCTCAGCAATATCCCCTCATGATCGCGCGCTTCCGCGATAGCCTGGAGACCGCTGGACGGCCAGAGGCCCACGTCTACGACGCGGTCGGTCAGGCTCAAGCCGCCACGCTCTATTCCGTTACGCCCAGTGTCGTGGACGAACTGCGCTCAAGCGCAGCGCTCGCTGCGGCCGATCCGGATTCGAGATACGCAGGCTCATCCGTACTTTATCATGAGACGAACCGAAAGCTGTTCAAGGAACAGCAAATGGCGGCCCTCGAGCGCAAGTTGGCGGCCTGGTTATATATCAACTATCGCTATACCGTCGACGCGATCCGACAAGACTGGCGATTGGAACATCACTATAGACTTTATGCCAACCACATCCTCGATGCCGATGAGATCGACTCGGAGTTGAAGGCGCTTGTTGAAGGCGCAATCACCCGCTTCGATGAAAACACATAGAGGAGCTGAATATGCCGGACATGCCGTTCAGGCGCCTCACCGGTCAAGTAGCGACCGCCATCAGTCTCTCGAACCGCCGTAGCAAAGATGCCTCGCCGGAGGAGATCGGCCAGCTGATCATGAAGCTCAAGGAGGCGATCGAACTCATCGAGTCGAGTGGTTGGTCCCAGGTTGTGCAGAATGCCGCGAGTGCCCCGGAAGAACGGCAGACCGTTGCATCGATGTGGGCGGACTGTCTCGGCATGATCGCCGGACACTATCGTCGCCTCGGAGAACCAGAAAGTGCCTTCGATCTTCTTGATCAAGGTGCAAAGCTCGAGCTCGATCCCGAACTGAAGGTCAAGTCCTCCTACTGCGCCGTCAACTTGATCTCGATGCTCATCGAGGCAAAGAGGAAAGCGCCAGCTGACCTCATGGCCGACATTGAACGGACGATCGAGAAGCTGAATGGTCAGACTGTCCCTGGGGGCGCCCGGGAGACCGATCCATGGGCTTATGCCGATCTTGGCCAGTTGCATTTGCTGAAAGGCAACGGCGACGCCGCCAAGGGCGCATACGATGATTTCGTTCGCCGCGCCAAGAAAGCCGGTGAGGTGGACAGCGTGTTGCGCGTTTTGCGCCTCCTTCGTCAGGCGCTGGCAGACATAGGTGACCCAAATTCCGAGACGCTGGCCGGCGGCATCTCGTACCTCGTGGAAAGGCGGAACGAAGCATTCCCCGTTTCCGAGTGAAGCCGATCCTGAAATCGCCCTGCCCCTGATTGAGATACCAGGAAGTAAGCTGGAAACCGACCGTCGATGGCCGGCGTCGGAACTGGCTGGCGCGTAGCGGAGGCCCGGTCAGACGCTGGCGCAGGCGGACGGCACCCGAGCGACGGGCGGGGGCGCAATGGTCTGGGCAGATCTCGCGCCGGTCATCCCCCTTTGGCGGCACCGCTCTGTACGCCACCGACCAGGTCGATCTCTGGTCGAGGCGCGCTCTCGTGATTCCGCCCAAGACCTCCCGAGACGGGCCGCATCCGGGGCCGACCAGCATGTCCATCAATCATTTACTTCAATTCACTCCACCACCTTAGATTGAAATTCAGACTCTTGATCTACAATCCTGAATTGCAGCCCTGCAGGAACAGCAGCGTCACGTAGAGAGACCGGCGAGCCGAGGCGTCTGGACAATGGCCGTATTCGATCCGATCGACAGCGAGCACACCGCGACTGGCCGGCGACCGCGAGGTGCGATCCGGTGGTGCTGAAAAAACTCAAGGGGACGATCGCTGGTCGGTTGTATCTCATCGGCGCCCTGGCCCTCAGTGCCGTGGTCGCGCTGGCGGCGGTGTCCATCTATTTCGCGAGCAGCACCCGCCAGGCCGCCGAGCAATCGTATGGTCCCGGCCTGATCGAGGCCGTTCTGGCGAGCGAGATCGAGCAGCTTCTCGAGCAACATCGCCGCCTCGTCGAGGCGATCCCGGGGTTGACGGGCAACGACCAGCGCCAGGCCCAGAACGATAAGGCGACCGCGGTCTCGGACCACATTATGAAGTTGGTCGCCCGGACCGACGCGCGGTTCTCGACCACCATGATGTCGGGCCTGCCCGAGCTGTGGCGACTGACGCGCCTCGTGGCGCTCAGCGCAGCGCGGACCGAGCCGGCAGCGCCCCCCGCCGCCCTCAGCGCCTACATCGCCGAGGCAGAACGCCAGCAGAAGGTCGTCCGCACGCATCGTGGCGAGCGCATCGCGCTCACCGATCGCAATGCCCGCAAACTGACCGCGAGCGCGCGGACGCTGGTCAACTGGGTCGCGGCCATCGGTCTGCTCGCCTGTCTGCTGATCGGTCCATTGGCGTTGTTCCTGTTGCGCCGCATGCTGCAGCGTCTCGAGCGGATCTCGCTCGCCATGATGCGCCTAGCCGAAAACGACATCGCGATCGAGATCGAAGGCGTCGGCGAACAGGACGAGCTCGGCTCGATGGCAACCGCCGTCAGCGTGTTCCGCGCCAACGCCGGCCAGATCCTTGATCAGCAGAGAAAGCTCCAGGAGCTGAACCGCTGGCTCGACATCGCCTTGAACAACATGACCCGTGGACTATCCATGTTCGACAAGAGCGAGCGCCTCGTCGTATGCAACGCGACCTATCTGTGCCTCTACGACCTGCCGGACGAACTCGGCACGCCCGGCGTGCCTTTCGACCGCATCATGGAGCATCGCAGCCGCATTTCGGCAGGCCTCGCGGGACGTGAAGCGGAGGGCAATGACGCCCTCGAGAACGCCCTCCGCGACCTGACCCAGATGTTCGACGTCGGTCGCGTCAAGCAGACCATGAAAGACGGCCGCACCATAGAGGTCGTGATCAAGCCGCTGCCATGGGGCGGTTGGGTGGCGCTGCACGAAGACATCACCGAGCACGAGGCTGCGGCTGAACGCGTCCGACGCCTCGCCAGCGAGGACACGCTGACCGGCCTCGCCAATCGCCATCAGTTCCGCGAGCGCCTCGACGATGCCACCCGTCGCCTGACGACGGGAGCCGGCTTCGCGCTCTGCGCCATCGATCTCGACCGCTTCAAGGAGGTGAACGACACCTGGGGCCATCCGACTGGTGACAGCCTGCTCGTAGCCGTCGGCAATCGCCTGCGCGACACGTCGCGGCAGGGTGACGTGGTCGCCCGTCTCGGCGGCGACGAGTTCGCGATCATCCAGTCGGGCAGCCCTGACGAGGCCGCGGCCCGGGCCTTCGCGACCCGCATCCTCGCCGCGTTGCACGAGCCGTTCCTCGTCAACGGCCAGAAGATCGAGATCGGCGGCTCCATCGGCATCGCCCTCGCCCCGGCGCATGGCAGTGCGGCGAGCACCCTGATGAAGAACGCCGACCTTGCCCTGTATCGCGCAAAATCCAGCAAACGCGGCACCATCTGCCTCTTCGACGCCGAGTTCCAGAACCAGGTGCAGACCCGCCGCGCCCTCGAGACCGATCTCGCCCACGCCGTGGAGCGCGGTGAACTCTCCCTGCACTATCAGCCCATCGTCTCTATGAAGACCGGCAGGGTGTCCGGCTGCGAGGCGCTGCTGCGCTGGCGCCATCCGGAGCGCGGCATGGTCTCGCCGGCCGAGTTCATCCCGCTGGCCGAGCAGACCGGCCTCATCGACGGCATCGGCGCGTGGGCGCTGGCCGAGGCCTGCCGCACGGCGGCCGGCTGGCCGTCCCACATGACGGTGGCCGTGAACCTGTCCGTCGCCCAGTTCGCTGGCCCGAGCCTCGCCGCGATCGCAAGCGAAGCGCTCGCCGCATCGGGCCTTGCCCCGGAACGCCTCGAGCTCGAAGTGACGGAAACGCTTCTTCTAGGCGACGATCCCGGAACGCTCGCCGTCCTGCATGGCCTCCGCGACCTTGGCATCGCGATCTCGCTCGATGACTTCGGAACCGGCTACTCGAGCCTCTCCCATCTCAGGAGCTTCCCCTTCGACAAGATCAAGATCGATCAGTCGTTCGTCCGCGAACTGCCACAGCGGCGCAATTGCGAGGCCATCGTCGGCGCCGTCGCACGTCTCGCCTCGAGCCTCTCGATGACGACGGTCGCGGAGGGCGTCGAGACGACGGATCACCTCGAGCGAGTGGCGGCGGCTGGATGCGACGCGGTGCAGGGCTATCTCTTCTCGCGCCCGGTGCCCGCAAGCGAGGTACTGGCCGTCATCGAGCGCATCGACGCGAGCCAGTCCCAGCGTGGCATGGCGGCGGCCTAGAGCCTGGATCCGCCCGGCGGTGCGTCCTGCAACTCAGCTCTCACGGAAAGCCCGTGACAGGACGTCGGTCAGCGGCTTCACGAAATAACTGAGGATCGAGCGTGCGCCGGTCTCGATGTAGACCTCGGCCGGCATGCCCGGCACGAGGCCGAAGCCGGGCGGCAGCTTCTCGATTTCTCCGTCTGCGAGCGCAACCTGCGCGAGGAAATAGCTGCGCCCTTGCGGGTCCGTGAGCTGCGCCGGCGAGACTGTCAGCACGCTCGCGGCAAGGCGCGGCGTCTCCTTGGTGCTGAAGTTGGGGAACCGGATGTGGGCGGCGCCACCGGCACGCACCTTGTCGATGTCCTGTGGCGTGACTTGCGCGTCGATGATGAGCCGCTCGCCTTGCGGCACCACCTGCATGATCGTCCCACCTGGCGGAATGACGCCGCCTTCCGTATGCGCAGCAAGAGCGTGCACCCGCCCTGAGCGCGGCGCCCGCACAACCAGGCGCTGCAACTTGTCCTCGAGCGCGAGCCGCTGCTCGATGAGCTCGCTGAGCTGAGCCTGGACCTTCCGGAGTTCGTCGACCACGGATTGGACGAACTGCTTCTCGGCCTGTGCCAGCCGCAACTCTGCTTCCGCCACCGAACTCTTCACCTTCGACGTCTCGGCCGTCAGCCGGCCGATCTCGCCTTCGAGCCGAGCGGACTCGCGCTGGATCGGCAGGAAGCGCTGCTGGCTCGCGTAGCCCTTCTCGTAGAGCGGCGCCACGGCCGCGAGTTCCCGCGCCGTTATGGCGGCTTCCTTCTGGCGGGCAACGAGCATCCGCTCGGCAGCCTTGAGTTCGTCCCTGAGCTGCAACGTCCGCTGCATGAGCACCGACCGCTCGCCCTCGTGGCTCTGCCGCCGCGCCTCGAAGAGGGCGCGCTGTGTCGCGACGAGATTGTCGAGTTGCGGATCGCCCTTGATGGCTGTCACCTCGGTGGGCAGCTCGAACCGATCCTTCCGGTCGCGCTCCGCTTCGAGGCGGGCTTGCTGCACGAGGAGATCGTTGACCCGTGCCACGGCGACGCCGAGGCTGGCCTTGACGGCCGTCTCGTCGAGGCGGAGGACCTCGTCGCCCTCGCGCACGATCTGCCCGTTCCTGACGAGGATCTTCGAGACGATGCCGCCATCGAGATGCTGCACCGACTTGTAGTTGCTCTCGACATTGACGACGCCCGGCGCCACCACCGCGCCGCTGATCGAAAGAAGCGCCAGCGCGAGCAGGCCGACGCCCATTGCGGCGAGCACGCGATAGCCGGCCGTGATCCAGGGGCCGGTCGCGTAAGGGTCGGGTTCGCCGTCGAGCGACACGGCGTCAGATCTCTGCAGCAGTCCGGCGAGCATCGCTCTGGTCCCCTATCGAGTCTGGCCCGAATTGGCCGGCGCGCCGCCTTGCCCACCCGGGCGCTGCTGGCCCTGCTGGCCCTGCTGGAGAAAACGCAGGACATCCTCCCGCGGCCCGAACGCCCGTTGCTGACCGCGCTCCAGATAGAGGAGCAGGTCCGCCTTGCCGATCGCCTGCACGCGGTGCGAGACGAGCACGACCGCGCGTCCCCGTGCCCGCATGCCGTCGATGGCCGCCGCCAGCGCTTCGTCTCCCGTCCGGTCGAGATTGGCGTTCGGCTCGTCGAGCACGACGAGCACCGGATCGCCGTAGAGTGCGCGCGCCAGACCGATCCGCTGACGCTGGCCCGCCGAAAGATACGCGCCATAGGCGCCGAGTTCCGTATCGTAGCCCTTCGGCAGCGCCATGATCATGTCGTGCGCGTGCGCAGCACGTGCGGCCTCGACGACGGAGGCATCGGTCGCCGACGGCGAGAAGCGGGCGATGTTCTCGCGCACGGTACCGGCAAAGAGTTCCACGCTCTGCGGCAGATAGCCGACGTAGCGGCCGAGTTCGTCAGCGTTCCACTGGACGAGCCGCGCGCCGTCGACCAGCACTTCGCCGCCCGCCGACGGCCACAGCCCGACGAGGGCCCGCACGAGCGACGACTTGCCCGACGCGCTCGGCCCGATGATAGCCACCATCTGCCCCGGCTCGACCGCGAACGAAACGCCCTGCAAAATGGTCGTTCGCCCGTCCGGCGACATCACCCGGAGGCCACGCGCTTCGAGCCGCCCCTTCGGCGGTGGCAGCGACGTCTTCTTCGGCGGCTCGGGATAGGTGTGCAACAGCTCCTGGAGCTTCTCGAAGGATTCGCGCGCCTTCACGAAGCCGCGCCAATGTCCGACGGCCTGCTCCACCGGCGCCAGCGCGCGACCGAAGATGATCGTCGCCGCGATGATCGCACCCGCCGAGATCTGCCCGTTGATGGCGAGCGCCGCGCCGATCGCAAGCATCATCGATTGCAGCAGCAGTCGGAGCGCCTTCGATGCCGCCGACAGCCCCGACAGCCGATCCGACGCGAGCACCTGCCAACCGAGCGAATCCCGGTTCGTGGCCTGCCAGCGATCCATGAACGAGCGCAGCATGCCCATGGCGGTGATGGCCTCGGCATTGCGCTGGCCGCTTTCCGCGAGTTCGAGGCTCTTGTTGCTGGCCTTGCCCGATTCCATCAGCGGGTGGCGGCTTCTGGCTTCACTGGCCCAAGCGAGTGCGAGCAGCACCAGCGCACCGATCGTCGCCGCTACGCCGAGCGTCCAGTGCGTCAGGAAGATCACGAGGAGATAGACCGGCGTCCACGGTGCGTCGAAGAACGTGAGCGGCCCGGGCCCCGAAATGAACTGCCGCAGCTGATCGAGTTCCCGCAAGGCATGCACCGACGATCCCGGCTGCGCGAGACTGCGCCTGAGCGACGACGCGAACACGCGCTCGCTCACCCGCTGGTCGAGTTCGACGCCGATCCGGACGATGATGCGCGACCGGATGAGATCGAGCACACCGATCACGACGTAGACGGCCGCCGTCATCAGCGACAGCACGACGAGCGTCGGCATGGAACCCGACGTCATGACGCGATCGTAGACCTGCAGCATGAACAGCGGTCCGGCCAGCATCAGGATGTTCGAGACGAAGCTGAACCACCCGATGGCCTTGAACGACGGCATGCTCTCGAGCGCCGCGCGAACGAGTTCGCTCCGGCCGAGCGCGGATGCCGATGTACCGACTGATGGCCCGGCCTTGGCCTTCGCTGCGGGCGCCGGCGGTCGAGGCACACGCGCTGGGGTGTCCTCGAGGCCTTTCGTCAGGCGCTCGGCGGCCGCGGCGGCGATCCGTCCGGCGGCAAGTCCGGTCCGCGGCTGACGCGGCGATGGTGCTGCGTGTTGGGACGGAGCTGGTGGCGCGGTGCCAAGGCGCACGGCTTCCGGCGGGATGTGCGGGGGAACGTCCAGCGACGCAGGAGGGGCGACGGGTTCGCGAGGCCGAGCGTCCCGTTGCGGCTCGGCGGGGCTAGCCTGAGGCTCGGCAGGCGGCGCGGGCGGCGCCACGGCAGGCGCGCGGTCGAACGACAGTTTTTCCTCGACGGCGCCCGCACGGCCGGGCTTGCCCTTCGATCGCGCGCGGTCACGCGCCTCGCGCAGATGGATGAGCACACGATCCAGCTGGTCAGGGCCGGAGAACTCGACCCTGTCGACCGTCGGCCGCTGCTGGTTGTCGGACGTGCTCACGAACTGATGAACCGGTTCTCTCGGGAGCCACGAGGCATCGGCGGCGCCGACCCGGGATTTCCCCACTGACGGCTCTATCTGACGTCGCGACCGTGATTATTCGATTAATCATCGCCACAGAAGGTTCCAGTCCGGATGAATTTTCTAGGTCGAGTTCATAGTCGGTTAGTCATTTTCGGGCTTTGTCGAGCAACGCCTCGTAATCCGCCCGGCCCGGATCGGCCATTCTGTAGGTCCCGCCTGCTCCAAGGAGTGACGCCTCATGAGATTGAGAAGTTTCGTTGCAGCGGCATTGGCGCTCTTCGCCACTGTCTTTTCGCTGGCTGGCACGGCCGACGCCTTCGGCCATCGCGACAAGCCCGACGGCTGGGGCAAGACGCATCACGTCACGCATTGGGTGTATCGCCCGCGCTACGTGCACCACTACAAGGTCGACCCCTACGCCTACCGTTATAGCCCGCGCGGGTACTACCCGTACTACGGCTCGAACTACTGGAAGAAGGCGTCCTACGTGAAGTGGCGCAACCGCGCCCACCTGAACCATTGGAACACCGAGCCGCCGCGCTTCCGCTATTACAAGAGCTGGGGCTATCCTCGGAAATGGCATCACCGCAAGTGGCACCATCGCCACCATGGCTACATCCATCGCTGGCATTGGTGATCTGGAGGGCGTCCGTGATCGGCATGATCCCGGACGCCACGACACTGCCAAATTTTTCGCGTTCAGCTTCGGTTCAGGCGACGGCCGCTTAATAGTCCCATCAAGGCACGCGGGCGCCTTGCAGAACCTTGCAACGTGAGCCGCGGGAGTGCGGCGAGCAGAAGGATGAGGTCCATGCTCAAGAAAGTCATGACGGTCGCGCTGGCGACGTCTCTACTCGCAGCGACGACATTCGCGACCACGACCGAGGCGGAAGCACACCGGCGCGGCGGTCACGTGGCCGGCGCCATTGCCGGCACAATCATCGGCCTCGGCGTTCTCGGCGCCTATGCGCATTCGCGGGACCGCGGCTACTATTCGCGCTCGTGCTACGAGGGACGCCGTCGATGCGACGTCGTCGGCCAGCGCTGCTGGTATAACCGCTACGGCGAATATCGCTGCAAGGACGACGTGCGGTGCTACCGCCCGACCCACTGCGACTGACGCCGGGCGACACCCGAAAACAAGAAAGGCCGGAGTTTCTCCGGCCTTTTTTCATTCTGGAGTTGAATGACGGGTTCGCCGGCTCGCTTCGTAGAGCGCGACGGCAGCGGCATTCGAAACGTTGAGGCTTCCAAGCGAACCCTCGGCGCCAATCCGGACAAGCCCGTCGCATTTCTCGCGCGTGAGCCGTCTGAGCCCCTGCCCTTCCGACCCAAGCACGAGCGCCAGCGGGCGTGAGAGCCGAACACCGTCGATGAGGTCGCTCGCCTCGCCGTCGAGACCGAGGCGCTGCACATGCGCCTCGCCGAGCTGATCGAGCGCCCGCGCCAGATTGGAAACCAGCACGACCGGCACCACTTCGAGCCCACCCGACGCGGCCTTTGCGAGCACGCCGCCGAGCGGCGGCGAATGGCGCCGCGTCATGACGAGACCGCTGGCCCCGAAGACAGCCGCCGACCGAAGCATGGCGCCCACGTTGTGCGGGTCCGTGACCTGATCGAGCACGACGATCGGTCCGCCCGTTTCGGCAGCCGCGATGACCGTGTCGAGATCGACGTCCGCGAGCGGCGCCACCTCCGCGACCACGCCCTGGTGTACCGCCTCCGGCCCGACGATGCGGTCGATGTCGCGCGGCAGCGCCTCGGTCACGGTGATCTGCCGCTTCGTCATGAGCCCTGCGAGCCGGTTGGCGGCATTGTCGGTCGCAACCAGACGAAGGATCGTCCGTGCCTCGTTGCGGAGCACGGCCTCGACGGCATGCTGCCCCCAGATCAGGAGCGGACCCTCGCTGCCGGATGCCTCCGGCCTCCCCGCCGGCCGGACCGAGGCGCGGCCGCGTTCCGAACCACCTTGCCCCGGCCAGTGGCGCTGGCGTCGATCGTCACGGTCCCTGGGCCCCGCCATCAGCTGACACTCCTTGCGGCGTCGAGCACCGCCGGATCGACCACGTGCGCCGGTCGCCGGCCGAGGCTGACGTCGACGATCGACCGCAGCGCCGTGGCGGCGATGTCGAGGAAGCACTCGTCCGTCCAGCACAGCGCGTGCGGTGTGACGATGACGTTCTCCATTGCGAGCAGAGGGCTCGACGCATCGATCGGCTCGACCTCGGTCACGTCGAGCCCGGCGCCGAGAATGCCACCCGCTGCCAGCACCCGCGCCAGCGCCGCCTCGTCGACGATCGGCCCCCGCGCCATGTTGACGAGATACGCCGACGGCTTCATCAGCCCGAGCCGGGTTTCGTTGATCAGGTGCCGCGTCTCGTCGGTGAGGAGGCACGCGACCACCACATAGTCGGCCGCGCGCATCAGGTCGTCGAGCGGGACGAGTTCGGCCCCCGCAGCGGCGACCCGGCCGGCGTCGGCGTAAGGATCGGCCATCACCATGCGGCCGAAGAACGGTCGAGACAGCGTCGCAAGTTCGAGCCCGATGCTGCCCGCCCCGACGACGCCGAGCGTACGCGACGTGAGCCCCTGCCCCATGTAGAGCGTGCGGTCGTTCCAGCGCCCGGCCCTGACGATCTCGTTCTTCTTCAGGAGCCGCCCCGCCAGCGCAAAGATCATCGTCAGCGCGGCCACCGCCACCGGCCGGCGCACGGCAATCGGCGTGTTCGTGAGCACGATGCCTTTGGCCGAAAGCGCCGCCACATCGCAGCTGTCGAAGCCGACGCCATTGCGCGCGATCACCTTGACCCGGCAATCGCCGCCGGACACCGAGCGCGCCGTCACCTTCGGCAGGTTCACGTGGAGGCCGTCGTAGCGGGCCGCAATCTCGGGCGTGATCTCGGGCACGTCCTCCGGCAGCCACTCCCACGTGATGGCGGGATTGGCCCGGAGTTCATCGAATGCGCGGGCGTCGAAGGCCGGCGTCCCGTCCGGCCTCAGCAGATCCCGCGTCACACCGACCTTGAATGCCATGTCCTCTCACTCCGCCACAGATGCGAGCACGTTCCTGACGCCAGCCACCAGAAGGCTGTGATCCGGTCCCGTGGCGAGCATGTTGAAGCCGAGCTTCTTGTACTGTCTCGCCCACGCCGTATCCGCCGCGAGGAAGCCGAGGCCCTTCTTGTGCCGGCGTGCGGCTGCGACGACCTTCTTCACCGCCGAGATGTAGGTCGGGTTGTCGAACTGTCCGGGGATGCCGAGGAAGTTCGTGAGATCGAAGTGCCCGACCCAGAGCACGTCGATGCCGTCGACCGCCGCGATCTCGTCGACGGCCTCGAGCCCATGCTCGGTCTCGATCTGGGCGATGACGACGTTGCGCGCATCCGCAGCCTTCATCTTCGCAAGCGGATCGCCGGCCGCGTAATCGTCGTGCGCGAAGCCGAACGCCGCCCCGCGCCGGCCCCTTGGCGGATAGTGCGTCGCCTCCGCAATGGCGCGCGCCTCCGCGGCGCTGTTCACCATCGGCACCATGACGCCCTGGCAGCCGATGTCGAGGGCGCGGGCGAGAAAGTGGTACTCGCCGCGCGGCACCCGCACCATCGGCGCGATCGGAAGTCCCCGGCAATGCGCGACCTGCGCCTTGATGGTCTCGAGGGAAGCGCCGGTGTGCTCCATGTCGTAGATGACGTACTCGCAACCCGCGTGGACGAGCAGCTGCGCCATGCCCGGCGAGTAGAACTCGAACACCATGGCCCCGAGCACCTGCTCGCCGCCGACCACCCGTTGCCGCAAGGATTTCCGCGCCATCGTCTGCCTCCCCGATTGTTGCCTGCTTGCCCCGGAGACTGCCTCAATCGAGACCCGACGCAAAGCGGCGCGTACGGCAGGGCGCTTGGCTCCGCCGCCCCGATCTGCTTCTTTGGCGGGCGACCGAAACAACCGACCGGATTGATCCCATGTCACTCGATGCAGCAGCCATCAAGACGCTGGAAGCCGTCACGACGGCGACGATCACGACCATTCTCCTGAAGAAGGGGCTGCGCAACGTCTGGATGCGCGGAACCCAGCCATTGCGCCCGGGCACCGGCATGCGAAAGGTCGGCAAGGCCTTCACGCTGCGCTTCGTGCCGGCCCGTGAGGACCTCGCCACACCGGAATCCTGGTCGTCCCCGACCTCCACTCGCGCTGCCATCGAGGCCATGCCCGAAGGCTGCATCGCCGTCGCCGACGCCATGGGCGTGACCGACGCCGGCATCTTCGGCGACATCCTCTGCGCCCGCATGATGAAGCGCAACGTCGCGGGCCTCGTCACGGACGGCGTCGTCCGCGACCTCGCCGGTGTCATGGGCACCAACCTGCCGGTCTGGTGCCGTGGCGGCGCGGCGCCGCCGTCCGTCGCCGGCCTGACCTTCGTCGCCTGGCAGCAACCGATCGCCTGCGGCGGCGTCGCCGTGTTCCCGGACGACATCGTTGTCGCCGACGACGACGGCGCGGTGTTGATCCCGCAGGCGCTGCTGGCCGAGGTCCTGGCGACGGCCCCTGAGCAGGAGCGCATGGAGGGCTGGATCATGGACGAGGTCGGGAAGGGCGTGCCACTCCCCGGCCTCTATCCCATGAACGCCGAGACCAAGGCCCGCTACGAGAAGAGCAAGGGCTGATCCAAACTCCGCAACGCAGATGGAGGGGGCGGCGCGATTGCCCCCCTCTCGCGCCTCAGCGCTCCCGGCGCACGATGGTGCCGACGCCGTGCTCGGTGAACAATTCGAGCAGCACGCAGTGCGGCACCCGCCCGTCGATGATCGCGACGGCGCCGACGCCCGCCTCCACCACCTCGATGCAGCCCTCGATCTTCGGGATCATGCCGCCGGTGATGGTGCCGTTGCGGATGAGCTGGCGCGCCTCGTCCACGGTGAGGTCGGAGATCAGCTTCTTGTCCTTGTCGAGGACGCCCGCCACGTCGGTGAGCAGCAGGAGGCGCTTCGCCTTGAGCGCCGCGGCCAGCGCCGAGGCGAAGGTATCGGCATTGACGTTGAGCGTCTCGCCGGTCTCCGAGATGGCCACCGGCGCGATGACCGGAATGAGGTCCGAGCGCGAGATCACCTCGACGATCTCGGGATTGACCTTCACCGGATCGCCTACGTAGCCGATGTCGACCGCCTGGATGATGTTGGACTCGGGGTCCGGCATCTCGGTGATCTTCCGGGCGATCAGCAGGTTCGCATCCTTGCCGCAGATGCCGACCGCCTTGCCGCCTTGCCCGTTGATCGCCGACACGATGCTTTTGTTGATGGCGCCCGCGAGCACCATCTCGACGATCTCGACCGTCGGCTTGTCCGTGACCCGGAGCCCGTGCACGAAGTCGGACTTGATATCGAGCCGCTTCAGCATGTTGCCGATCTGCGGCCCGCCGCCATGCACGACGACCGGGTTCACGCCGGACAGTTTCAGATAGACGATGTCCTTGGCGAACGCGTCGGCCAGCGCCTGGTCGCCCATGGCGTTGCCGCCGAATTTGACCACGACGGTCTCGTTGTCGTAGTCGATCAGATGCGGCAGCGCCTCCGCGAGGATGCGAGCCTTCATCTGCGGGTCCGCCCCGGGCTTGGGGCCACCAGCCGTCTCGTGATCTGCCATCTTGGTCGTCTCCGCGCGTATCCCGGGCGCCGTTATAGCGCCTGCAGCGCCGCGTGACAGGGGGTTGATCGCAAGGTGGGCCGCCTCCGGCGATCCGGACTGCGCCCGGGCCGGGCGAGTCGGCCCCCGATAGGGGTTGCGCCCCGGTCGGTCGCCTGCCTACGCTCTCGGCCAAATCGAAACGGACCGGAGGAATCCCATGCGCGTCGGCGTCTTCTATTTCCCGACCGACTACGGCATCGAGGTCGGCGAGCTGGCGGTCGCGCTCGAGGAGCGGGGCTATGAATCGCTCTTCGTCTGCGAGCACACCCACATCCCGACCTCCCGCCGGACGCCGTTTCCGGGCGGCGGCGAGCTGCCGAAGCGCTACTCCCACACCCATGATCCCTTCGTCGCTCTGGCTTTTGCGGCGGCCCGCACGACCCGGCTCCGGCTCGGCACCGGCATCTGCCTGATCACGCAGCGCGACCCGATCGTGACCGCAAAGGCCGTGGCGAGCCTCGACATGCTCTCCGGCGGCCGCTTCGTGATGGGCCTCGGCGGCGGCTGGAACGTCGACGAGATGGAGAACCACGGCGCCCGCTACGACACCCGGTTCCGGCTCCTCCGCGAGCGCGTCCTCGCCATGAAGGAGATCTGGACCAAGGAGGAAGCCGAGTTCCATGGCGAGTTGGTGAACTTCGATCCGATCTGGTCGTGGCCGAAGCCCGTGCAGCGCCCGCATCCGCCGGTGCTGCTCGGCGGCGAGACGGACCACACCCTGCGCCGTGTGGTCGAGTTCTGCGAAGGCTGGTTCCCGCGCGCGACGGCCACTTTCGACGCCAAGGCCCAGCGCGCCCGCCTGGACGCGGCAGCGACGGCCGCGGGCCGCGATCCCCGCTCTTTGCAGATGACGGTCTTCCGGGCCCCCGCCGATGCGGCCAAGTTGCAGAGCTATCGCGAGGCCGGCGTCGACCGGGCGCTCCTCGAGGTGCCGGACCTGACGCGCGACGAGATCCTGCGTGTCCTTGACCAGCACGCCCCGCTGGCCAGAGCCTGAGGCCTGACGCGGGCGGCCGCCTCAGGTGGTCGCCTCGATCCCGGCCCCGAACTTCACGCCGCGCCCCGGCGCGGCCGCAAAGAGCGCGTGCGTATAGGCATGCTGCGCGTTCGAGAACAGCTCGGCCGTCGGCCCGTGCTCCACGACGACGCCGTTCTGCATCACCGCGATCCGGTCGCAGATCTGGGCCGCGACGCGCAAGTCGTGCGTGATGAACAGCACCGCGAGATCGAACCGCTCGCGCACGTCGTCGAGCAGGGCCAGGACCTGCGCCTGCACCGACACGTCGAGCGCCGACACGGCCTCGTCCGCGATCAGCAGGCGTGGCTCCATGGCAAGCGCGCGGGCAATCGCGATCCGCTGTCTCTGCCCGCCGGAGAACTGGTGCGGAAAGCGCTCGAGGGCGTCCGGCTGCAACCCGACGAGCGTCATGAGGTCGCGCGCGCGCCGGGTTGCATCAGCGGTCGACTCGCCGAAATTCACCGGCCCCTCGATGATCGAGGCGCCTACCGTGCGCCGCGGATTGAGCGACCGGTAGGGGTCCTGGAAAACGATCTGGACGTGCTTCCTGTGCGGGCGTAGCGCGCTCTCCCGAAGCCGCGCCACGTCGACGCCGCCGATCTTGATCTCTCCGTCGGTCGGATCGATCAGTCGGGCGACGCACCGCGCCACCGTCGTCTTGCCCGAACCGCTCTCGCCGACGATACCCACGGTCTCCCCGCGCCGGACCTCGATGGAGACGTTCTGGGCAGCCTTCACGACGCGCTTCTTGCCCGCGAGGAACCCGCCCGACACGTAGGTCTTCGAAAGCCCCTCGATCGCGAGCGCCACGGCACTGGTCTTCGGCGTGCGCGACGGCGGCTCGAGGCTCGGCACGGACTTGATCAGCATCTGCGTGTAGGCGGCCTTCGGGCGCGAGATGATCTCGTCGCGTGTCCCGATCTCGACGACCTTGCCGTGCTGCATGACGACGACCCGCTGCGCGATCTCGGCGACGACGCCGAAATCGTGCGTGATGAACAGCACGCCCGTGCCCCGCCGCGCCTGCATCTCGGCGATGAGCTTCAGGATCTGCGCCTGTGTCGTCACGTCGAGCGCCGTCGTCGGTTCGTCCGCGATGAGCAGCACCGGATCGAGAACGAGCGCCGCCGCGATCATCACCCGCTGCCGCTGCCCACCCGAGAGCTGGTGCGGGAACGCGTCGATCATGCTGGCCACATCGGGGAGATGCACCGACGCCATGACGTCGAGCACCTTGTTGCGACGCTCTTCGGCCGAAAGCGAGGTGTGGATCTCGAGCACCTCGCCGATTTGCGCGCCGACCCGTTCGACCGGATTGAGCGCCGTCATCGGCTCCTGGAAGATCATCGACATGCGAGCGCCGCGCAGCGCGCGGAGTTCCGCCGGCGTACAGGTTGTGACCTCTTTCCCCTCGAGCCGGATCGAGCCGCCACTGAGCGTCAGTTGCCCCTTCGGCAACAGCCCCATGACGGCCTGCGCGGTGACGGATTTGCCCGAGCCGGACTCGCCCACCACGCACACGATCTCGCCGCGGCCCACGCTGAAACTGACCCCGTCGATCGCATGCGTCCGGTCGCCGGTCTTCGGCAACGCCACGCTGAGACCGTCGAGCTCGAGGACCGGCGTGCCGCTGGGTCCGGGTGCGCCATCCATGATCAGCCTCGCCGCTCCATCTTGGGGTCGAGCACGTCCCTGAGCCCGTCGCCGAGCATGTTCACCCCGAGCACCGTCACGGCGAGGAAGATCCCCGGATAGAGGATGTTCTGCGGAAACACGCGGAACAGCGTGCGCCCCTCGGCCATGATGTTCCCCCACGTCGGGATCTCGGGCGGAATGCCGATCCCGAGGAACGACAGGATGGCCTCGATGAGGATCGCCGCCGCGCAGATGAAGGTCCCCTGCACGATGAGTGGCGCGATGGTGTTGGGCAGCACGTGACGGAAGATGAGGAGCGGCGTCGGCGTGCCGACCGTGATCGCGCTCTCGACGTAGGGTTCCTCGCGGATGGAGAGCACGATCGAGCGGACGAGGCGCACGACGCGCGGCACTTCCGGAACGACGATGGCAACCACGACGGCGAAGAGGCCTGCACGAAACACCGAGACCAGCCCGATCGCCAGCAGGATGGCGGGTATCGCCATCAACCCGTCCATGAACCGCATCAGGATGCCGTCGAGCCAGCGGACGTAGCCCGCAATGAGCCCGATCAGCAGACCGATGACGATCGAGATCAGCGACACCGTGAGCCCGACGATGAGCGACACGCGCGCGCCGTAGACGACGCGGCTGTAGATGTCGCGCCCAAGGCTGTCCGTCCCGAAACGGTAGGTGACGGGCACCTTGTTGCCGTCGTCATCCCGTATCGTCGCGGTGAAGCCGGGCAGCTTGTTGCGGACGGACGGATTGACCTCCGCCGGATCGCGTGTGTCGAGCCAGGGCGCGAGTGCGCCGATGATCACCATGGCCCCGACAATGAGCCCGCCGATGATGACGCTGGTCGAGCGCAGGAGTTGCCGGAGCACCGAGGCGCGCGGTCGGACGGGCGTGGTATCCGCGACAGCCATCAGTACCGTATCCTTGGATCGAACACCGTGTAGGCCACGTCGACCAGCAGATTGACCACGACATAGGCGAGCGAGAACAGCAGGATCACCGCCTGGATCGTCGGATAGTCGCGAGCGAGCACCGCATCGACAGTGAGCAGCCCCAGGCCGGGCAGCGTGTAGACGGACTCTGTGACGACGACGCCGCCGATCAGCGTCGCGAACGTCAGGCCGATCACCGTCAGGATCGGAACCGCCGCATTGGCGAGCGCGTGCCGGACGAGCACCTTGAGCTCCGACTGCCCCTTGGCCCGCGCGGTCCGGATGTAGTCCTCGTGCAATACCTCAAGCACGCTGGTCCGCGTCATCCGGGCGATCAGCGCGACGAACACGATGGACAGCGTCAGCGCCGGCAGGACGAGACGGTGCAGCCAGCCGCCGAAGCCGTCACGAAGATACTGGTAGCCCTGCACCGGGAACCAGTCGAGACGAACGGCGAGGACATAGATGAGCAGATAGCCGACCACGAACACCGGCACCGAGAATCCGACGACCGAGAACCCCATCACGATGCGATCGATCCACGAGCCCTGCTTGTAGGCCGCGAGCGTGCCGAGGGGCACCGCGATGCAGACCGTGAGAACGATGGCGAGCAGCGACAGGGACAGCGTCGGCTCCAGGCGCTCGGTGATGAGAGCCGCGACCTGCTTCTTGTAGAAGAAAGACTCGCCGAAATCGCCCTGCAACATGCCTCCGACCCAGATCACGAACTGCGTGACGATGGGACGGTCGAGGCCGAGCTTGGTACGGATCTCCGCGATCTGCTGATCGTTGGCGAAGTCGCCCGCGATGATCGCCGCCGGATCGGACGGCGTCAGTCGCAGCATGAGGAAGACGAGCACCGCGACGATTCCCATGACGGGAACGGCGGCGAGCAGCCTTCGCAGGATATAGCCGACCATGAGGGCCTGTCAGGCTGGAGCGTCAACCGATACCGCCATGCCCCGCGGCTCGCGACGAGCCGGGGACATGGCATCGGACGTGGTCGCGATTACTTGACCTCGATGTTCCAGAGCACGGGAGCCGGCGCGGCGACGACACCCGACACGTTCTTGCGCAGCGCACCATGATTGTACCATTGCCCAAGATGGATATGGGTCGGGTACTCGACGACACGCTTCTGGATGTTGGCGACGATCTCTTTCTGCTGCGCAAGGTCCGTCGCCTTGGCGAACTGATCCCTGAGTTTCTCGATCTCGGGATCGCACGGCCAGCCGAACATGGCCTTCTCGCAGCCGGAGTTGAGGAAGCCCATCATCACCGGGTTCAGGAGGTCAGCCGAGACCCAGGAGGTGAGGAACGCATGCCAGCCGCCCTTGTCGGGGGCATCTTTCTTGGCGCGCCGCGCGACCAGCGTCTGCCAGTCCATGGACTGCATGTCGACCTTGAGACCGACCTTCTCCATGAGCGACTTGGCCACCGGCGCCAGGTTCGTGAGCACCTGCAGATCGGTCGAGTGCATCAGCACGATGGGCGTGCCGTCGTAGCCGGCTTCTTTCAGCAGGTCGCGTGCCTTCTTGAAGTTGGACTCGAGCTTGTCGTCCATGCCCGCCGATGTCTCCATCGGTGAGCCACAGATGAACATAGCCTTGCAGAGCTTGTAGTTCTCCGCGTCGCCGATGACGGCCTTCAGGAAATCTTCCTGGTTGAACGCATAGAGCAGCGCCTGCCGGACCTTCGGATTGTCGAACGGCTTGTGCAGCACGTTGAAGCGGAACGTGAACTGGTTTCCGAGGGGATTCCAATTGTACATGTAGATATTCTTGTCCGCCTTGATCAGCGGATGCAGGTCATGCGGCGGCGCTTCGATATAGTCGATCTCGCCAGCGAGAAGCGCGTTGACCGACTGCTGGTGATCGCGGATGGGGCGCCATTCGACGCGGTCGACCTTCACGACCTTGCCACCGGCGAAACCGGAGGCCGGCTCGCTCCTCGGCACGTACTTGTCGAACTTCGTGTAGACGATCTTCGAGCCGGGCTGCCACTCGTCCTTCTTGAAGACGAACGGGCCCGAGCCGGTGAAGTCCTCGATCTGCTTGTTGGGATCGGTCTCCGCGACGCGCTTCGGCATCATGAAGGGCACATTCGACGACGGCTTGCCGAGCCCCGAGATGACGAGGCCCGTCGGCTCCCTCAGCTTGATGACGATGGTCTTGGCGTCGGGCGTCTCGATGCCCGTGACGAAGCTCATCATCTTCTGGCCGAGCGAGTCCTTTGCGGCCCAGCGCTTGATGGAGGCGGCGCAGTCCTCGGCCGTGACCGGCGCCCCATCGTGCCAGGTGAGGCCATTGCGCAGTGTCAGCGTATAGGTGAGCTTGTCAGCCGAAACGTCGTACTTGTCGACCATCTGCGGCTTGAAATCGCCGTTCGCGTCCATCGCGAACAGGGTGTCGTAGACCATGTAGCCGTGGTTGCGGGTGATGTAGGCCGTCGTCCAGATCGGGTCGAGGATCTTCAGGTCCGAATGCGGCACGAAACGCAACGTCTTCTGCGCTTCGGCGCTCGCGAGCGGGGCCGCGAGCAGCGCGGCCGCGAGAGCGACCTTGGCAGTCCACTTCATGATGACAACTCCCTTGTTCTTCGGCCCGATCAAAAAGCAGGCAACCCGGGATGACGGTCTCGGGATGACTGGCAGTTTGGGGCTGGCGGGAGCGAGGGTCAAGGTCGGGCGTGGGCGATCACAGGGCCATTTCCGAACGAAAAGCGGCCAGCCCGACCGGATTCCCGGCATATTGCCGGGCCTTTCGGATCAGGACTTTTTCGGCATCAGGCGAAGACCCGACCTCAGCCGCCGATAGGGCAGCTCGGTATGATCGATGGCCACGGGCCCCGGCGCCTTCGCAACGATGATCGACGACGACAGCGGTGTGAAGTCGGCGCGGAAGTGGACCGAACTCTTGACGACGATGATGGGCAGCTTATCGGGCAGGAGACTGAGATGCCGGAAGATCGAGCTGTCCATGGTCTGCGCCACCCGCGACGCGACGACGACCAGCACACCCTCGGGCTCGATCTCGATCAGGGCCGTCAAGCCGAGATCGACGGGCATGCCGCCTTTCATGGCGCCGACGGCGGTCCATCCGTCTGAGCGCGCGCGCCGCACGCGCCCCTGAACTTGGACGGGGCTGTCACCCGGCAGGCGCTTGCCGCCGATCGCGAACCGGGTGGTTGCGCCTTCGCCCACGTCGTGCGCGAGCTGCGCCGTCTCGGCATCGATGATCGCGCCGATGACGGCCCCACGCGCGCCCGCGCCGATCAGCGCCCTGAGCACGCCTGTGGTATCGCCGGGCCCACCTCCGCCCGGGTTGTCCTGGGTGTCGGCGATGACGACCGGCTTCGTCGCCGCCTTGGCGCGCTCGAGCGCCAGCGCCACCGCCTGCTCGGCCGGATAGAACGCAGGCAGGAAATCGCCCTCCCGGCGGCGCACCTCGGCCGCGAGCCGGTCTACGGCCTGGTCGGCGGCCTCTTGCGTCGTCCCGTAGGCGAACACGCTTGGTCCGCAGTCGGGGATGTCGGCATGGGGAAACCCCGCCGCAAACGAAAGCCCCTGCAGGCCGGGGATGGTCTTGTCGAGTTCCGGCATCAGCGACAGATAGATGTCCCGCGCCGGTCCGAAATCGGTGCAGCCGCCGTTGATCGGGATCAGGAAGTCGAGCTGACGGAACGCCTTGGCCGGCCGCCGCCCGCTCGAGAGGATGCGCAGCAGGCCCGTCGCCGCCCGCGCCCCGGTCTCGACCATGTCGGTGTGCGGGTAGTAGCGGTACATGTCCATGTAGTCGGCATGCTCGATCATGCCGGCCGTCATGTTGGCGTGGAGATCGAGCGCGACCGCGATCGGCATGTCACGGCCGACCACCTCCCGGATACGGCGGAGCAGTTCGCCCTCCCCGTCGTCGACGTGCTCCGCGACCATCGCCCCGTGCAACTCGAGGCAGATGCCGTCGAGCGGTCCGACTGCCCTGATCAGATCGACGATCTCGCCCGCGATCCGCTCGTAGGCATCACGCGTCACCTGCGCCGACGGCGTCGCCATGCACCAGAGCAGCGGCACCACCTCGGCGCCTGCGGCTTCGAGCGTTGCGATGGACCCCGCCACCGGCAGCTTCTTGCCACGCACTCTCACCATCATGTCGACGCCCCGGCAGAGGGGCGGGAAGCTCTTCGTCACCTCGAACGACTGATAATCCGCCTTGACGGGCGCGAAGGTGTTGGTCTCGTGCTGGAACCCGGCAACGGCGATGCGCATGTCATGACTCCGGAATGCTGCGCGCGCGACGTTGCCCGCTTTCAGTTGCGCCGCCAATACGCGATTTCAGGAAGGAACCCACCACCATGGACAAGCTGCACTGGAAATCAGCTGCCGAGATCGCCCGCGCGATCCGCGCCCGCAAGGTCACGGCCGTGGAGGTCCTCGAGCATTTCCTGGCGCGGGTGGACAAGTACAATCCCCGGCTCAACGCCATCATTTGGCAGGATCGCGAACGGGCCCGGACACGGGCCAGGGCCGCCGACGTCGCGCTTGCGAAGGGGGAGGTCTGGGGCCCGTTGCACGGCGTCCCGATGACGCTCAAGGAGAGCTATAATGTCGCAGGTTCGCCGACGACATGGGGCGATCCGGCCCTGAAGGACAACGTCACGGCGACGAGCGCGCTCTCCGTCGAGCGGCTGGAGAAGGCGGGCGTGATCGTCTTCGGCAAGACGAACGTGCCGCTCATGCTGGCTGACTGGCAGAGCTACAACGAGATCTACGGCACCGCCAACAATCCCTGGAACACGGCCCTCACGCCCGGCGGCTCGTCGGGTGGCTCGGCGGCGGCGCTCGCGGCTGGCCTGACCGGCATCGATGCCGGCAGCGACATCGGCGCCTCGATCCGCAACCCCGCGCACTACTGCGGTGTCTTCGGCCTGAAACCGACCTGGGGCATCATCTCCCCGAAGGGACATTCTCTGCCCGGTGTCGTCGCCTACGGTGATATCTCGGCGATCGGCCCTTTGACGCGCGGCGCCGAGGATCTCGACCTCGCGCTGGACGCGATGGCCGGCCCCGACGACATCGACGGCGTCTGCTGGAAGCTCGACCTGCCGTCGTGCCCGGCGACGTCGCTGAAGGACATGCGCATCGCCGTGAAGCTCACTGATCCGAACTCCGAGGTCGACGGCGCCATGGCTGACCGCCTTCAGTCGCTGGTCGATGAACTCGCCCGTCGCGGCGCCAAGGTGCAGGAGATCGAGCCCGAGATCGATACCCGCCGCCTGCACGAGATCTATGTCTGGCTCCTCCGGGCGGCCACGTCCGCTCGCACGCCCGAGGCCGACATCGCCCGCTGGAAGGCGGCCGGGGCGGCAGCCGGTCCCGGCAAGCTGGCCTACGTCGAGCAGATGGTGAAGGGCTGCACGCTCTCGCATCGCGAATGGCTTGGCCTCAACAACGAGCGCATGAAGCTGCGCCGTCAGTTCAACGCCTTCTTCGACGATTGGGACATCGTGCTTTGCCCCGCCGCCTCCTCCGCCGCCTGGCCGCACGATCAGGCGGGCGAGCGCTGGCAGCGCACGATCACCGTCAACAACAAGCAGGTGCCGACCACCGACCAGCTCTTCTGGGCGGGCTATTCGGGCGTCCTCTATCTGCCCTCGACAGTGGGACCGGCGGGCCTGACCACGGCCGGCCTTCCGGTCGGTTACCAGGCCATAGCGGCCGGCGGACGCGACAAGTGGGCGACCGCGTTCAGCCGCTTCGTCGAACGCGAGATCGTGGGCTTCACGCCACCGCCGGGCTACGAATGAACCTCAGGGGAGGAGACGACCGTTGTCCACCGCGTCACCCGGCACCGATCAGCACGAGACGATCGCATTCCTGAGGGACCCGGCGAGTTATCCCGCCGGGCCGCGAACGGTCGAGGTGATCGAGACGCACGCCGCGCTGGTGTTTCTGGCCGGCGACGAGGCGATCAAGATCAAGCGCGCCATCTCCGTGCCTTATCTCGACTTCTCGACCCTTGAGAAGCGCGCCGCGGCCTGCCGGCGCGAGATGGAAATCAACGCGCCACACGCGCCGGAGATCTACCGCGCCCTCGTCAGCATCACGCGCGGCGCGGGCGGCCGGCTTGGCTTCGACGGCGACGGCCCGGTCGTCGAATGGGGCGTCCGCATGGCGCGCTTTTCGCAGGACGACGTCCTCTCCAATATCGCCGAGACGCGCGGCATCGACGAGACACTGGCGCGCGGACTGGCAACGATGCTGTCCGACGCCCACGCGAAGGCGCCGGTCATCGGGACGGAGCATGAGAGTGTCGCGGGCTTCACGTCGATCCTCGCCAACGTCGAGGCGAGCCTGACGTCGGCGGCGGAGCGCGATCCTTCGCTTGCGACCACGGTCTCGGACTTCGTCGAACGCGCCGGGCGCGCGCTCGCCCGTATCACGCCGCTGCTGGTGGACCGCCAGCGAGGCGGGCTCGTCCGCCGCTGCCACGGCGACCTGCATCTCGGCAACATCGTGCTCTGGCACGGCTGCCCCACCCTCTTCGACGCGCTCGAGTTCGACGAGACGCTCGCCAGCATCGACCTCCTTTACGATCTGGCGTTCCTGTTGATGGATCTCGACCGTCGCGGTCAGTCGCGGGCAGCCAACATCGTGCTCAATCGTTATCTGAGCGCGACCGCGCGCGATCTCGACCTCGACGGTCTCGCGGCCCTGCCGCTGTTTCTCGCGACGCGGGCCGCGATCCGGGCCATGGTCGCGTTCGACCGCGGCCAGTTGCAGGACGACGCGACGCGCCACGCGACCGAGACGCACGCCCGCGAGACGCTGGCGCTCGCGGTTCGCTATCTCCACCCGGCTGCCCCGTGCCTCGTGGCGGTCGGGGGCTTGTCGGGGACGGGCAAGACGACGGTCGCGGCCAACCTCGCCCCGCACATCGCGCCAGCCCCCGGTGCGCTCCACATCCGCAGCGACGTCGAGCGCAAGCGTCTCGCCGGCCTCGACGCGTTGCAGCCGCTTGCACCGGAGAGCTACACGCCGGAGGCCTCGGCGCGCACCTACGCCTGGGTTGCAGCGCGCGCCCGCCGCGCCTTGACCGCCGGACACTCGGTCATCGTCGACGCCGTATTTGCTCGCCCGGACGAGCGCCGCCGCATGGAGGCCGTCGCCCGTGAGGCCGGCGTCCGCTTCGCCGGTATCTGGCTCGACGCGCCCGCTGACCTCTTGAAGGCGCGCGTCGCAGCCCGCCGCGGCGACGCATCCGATGCCACGCCGGCCGTCGTCGAACGCCAGATCGCGACCGGGGTCGGCGACGTGGACTGGCGGCGGATCGATGCCGACGGATCACCAGAGACCGTGCTCGCCCGCGCCCGGCAGACCCTCGCCCCCGGAGCAGACCCGGGAACGGGCTAGGCTTGCCCGGCCCCCCTGAGCGCCAGCTCCGCGATCACCAGTGTCGCGTCTTCGGGGTCGGCCGTGATGGTGAAGCCGAGCTGCCGGGCCATATCGATCATCGTCGTGTTGTCGCGAAGGACGTGCCCGTAGATGCGCCCGAGACCGGACGCGCGGGCATAGGCGAGAAGATGCTGCATCAGCGCCCAGCCGAGCCCCTTGCCCTTGAGGTCGGAGCGCACCAGCACGGCGTACTCGCCGTTCTCGAAATCGGGATCGGCCATGAACCGCGACACGCCGAGCAGGCGGCCGTCCCGCCCGTCGAGCGCCACGAAGGCCATCTCGCGCGCATAGTCGATCTGTGTCAGACGCGCGAGAAAGCGGCGCGATGTCTCCGGCTTCGGACTGAAGAAGCGCAGTCGCGCGTCACTCGGCGCGATCCCAGCGAAGAAGTCGGCATAGAGCCGCTCGTCGTCCGGCCGGATGGGACGGAGCCGAACGTCCCCGATTCCGTCGAGGCGAACAGTCGTCTCCCATTCGCTCGGATAGGGCCGGATCGCCAGCGGGACGCGCGGGTTCGACCGCTCGTCCTCGATCCGGATCCGCGCATCGAGCGCGATCACGCCGCGCTCGTCGGCGAGCAGCGGATTGATGTCGATCTCCCGGATCTCGGGATGCCTGGCAGCGAGGTAGCTGAGCCGCACGAGCGAGAGCGCAATGGCGTCGATGTCCGCCGCCGGCCGGTCGCGATACCCTTGCAGCAGCCGCCATACGCGTGTCTGGCGCATCAGGTCGCGTGCCAGATTGAGGTCGAGCGGGGGCAGCGCGTGCGCCGCATCGCGCAGCACCTCGACGGCGACACCTCCGGCGCCGAACATGAGGAGCGGCCCGAACGTCGGATCGACGCTCATGCCGAGAATGAGCTCCTGCGCACGCGGGCGCCGAATCATCGGCTGTAGAGTGAACCCATCGATGGTCGCGTCCGGATAGGCGGCCTTTGCCCGCGCCAGCATCGTGACACCCGCAGCCATGACGGCAGCCGGCGTCTCGAGCCCGAGCGCCACACCGCCGACGTCGGATTTATGTGTGATGTCCTTCGACAGGATTTTGAGCACCGCCGCGCCATGCGCCGCGATGATCGGCGCCGCGAGCCGCCCCGCCTCCTCGGCGTCGACGGCGGTCGCCGTCTCGACCACGGGAAAATCGTAGGCCCTGAGCACGCCCTTGGCCTCGACCTCGGTCAGCATCCGCGGCCCCGTCTCGAGCACCTTGCGAATGATGGCGCCCGCCGCGCCGCTCTCCCGCAATACGCCATCCGGCAGCGACGGCGGTGTGGCCATCAGCTCGATCTGCGCCGTCCTGTAGCGAACGAGCATCGAGAATCCGTCGATCGCCTCCGACGGTGTCTCGAAGCTCGGAATGCCCGCAGCGCCGAGCTCGGCCCGCGCGTCGGCGGCGGCCTCCGCGCCGAGCCAGCACCCGAGGATGGGCTTGCGGGGTTTTCCGACAGCCGTCCGCGTCCCGACGAGTGACGTCACGACGCGCGCCGCCTCGACCGAGGGATTGATGGCGGTCGGGCAATTCATGACGAGCACGGCGTCGACGTTCGGATCGTCGAGCACGGCATCGACGGCATCGCGGTAGCGCTCGGCGTTGGCGTCACCGATGATGTCGACGGGATTGGCGTGCGACCAGGTCGGCGGCAGCGTGCCGTCGAGCCGCGCGATCGTCGCCGGCGACAGGGCCGCGGGCTCGAGGCCGAGATCCGCGAGCCGATCCGCCGCCAGCACGCCCGCCCCACCGCCGTTGGTCACGATCCCGAGACGCTCGCCGCCGATGGCTGTCGCCTTGGCCAGCACCTCCGCGGCCTCGAACAGATCCCCGAGTGCATTGACCCGGACGAGCCCCGCCCTCCGGAACGCTGCCTCGAACGCGGCGTCGGCCCCCGCGAGCGCCCCCGTATGCGACGCGGCTGCCCGTGCGCCAGCGGCATGCCTGCCCGCCTTGACGACGATCACGGGCTTGGCGCGGGCCGCCCGGCGCGCCGCCGACAGGAACTTTCGCGACGAACGCAGGCTCTCCATGTAGATCAGGATGGCGGTGCTCTGGGCATCGCCCGCGAGATAGTCGAGAAGGTCGCCGAAATCGACGTCGGCCATGTCGCCGAGCGAGACGACGTGCGAGAAGCCGATCCCCCGGCTACCCGCCCAGTCGACGATCCCCGTGATCAGCGCCCCCGATTGCGACAGGAACGCGAGCCGGCCCGGCCGCGCCGCGCGATGCGAGAACGTGGCGTCGAGCCCGATCGGTGGCAACATCAGCCCGAGGCAGTTCGGCCCCTGGATGCGCAGGAGATGCGGCCGAGCGGCATCCAGCATGGCCTGCCGCACGTCACCACTCAGCCCAGCCGTGATCACGACCGCCGCCTTGCAGCCCCTGGCGCCGAGTTCGCCGACGATGCCCGGAATGGACGCGGGCGGCGTGGCGATGACGGCGAGATCGGGCACGTCCGGCAACTCGGCGATGCTCCGGTGGCAGACCGTGCCGTCGATCTCGCCGCCCTTCGGATTGACGAAATCGAGCTGCCCGTCGAAGCCACCGGCCCGCAGGTTGCGGCTGAGGATGGCGCCGATACTTCCCGGCCGCGCGCTCGCCCCGACGAGCACGACCGACGACGGCGCCAACAGGGATCGGAGATTGCGGATACTCACGGTCGGGTCTCCCGGCAGCTTGCAACCGGACCAGCATAGCCGATGCGTCCGTCAGCTTCTTGACGGCGCGCACCCGCCTCAGACGAGGCTGCGCAGCGCCCACCCGACCCCGTAGGCGACGGAGGCCGCCGAGAGGCCGATCGCGGTCGTCTCGAGGCCCGATCGCCACCAGCTCTGCAGCGACCACAGGCTCTTGGCCGATCCGATGCCGAAGAAGACGAGCGTCACCATCACCAGCGCCAGCGTCAACGCGGCGTCGGCTCCGAATAGAAACGGGAGCAGCGGCACGATGCCGGCGAGGACGAAGGCGACGAAGGTGCTGATGCCGGATTTCAACGGGTTCCGCTGCACCGGCGCGAGGCCGTACTCCTCGGCGAGCATCATCTGCACCCAGGTCTCCTCCCGGGCCGTGATGGCGTCGACGGCGCCTTCGAGCACGTCGCCCTCGAGCCCCTTGCCGCGGAGGATCTGCCGGATCTCTTCGCGCTCCCCCTCCCCGTCGAGACGGATGTGGCGCCGCTCGATCTCGGTGAAGCGCGCCACCTCGTCGACTTCGGTCTTGGTGCCGCTGTAGTTGCTGGCCGCCATCGACAGGCCATCGGCGAGGAGATTGGCGATCCCGAGGATCACGACCACGCTGCCCGCCATATTGGCACCGGCCACACCCGCCACGATCGCGAAGGTGGTGACCGCGCCGTCGATCCCGCCGTAGACCCAGTCTCGCAGATAATTCGGCCGCGTCGTCTCGGCGAGCCGCCGCGCGATCCCCTCTCGCGTGTGATCGTGCTCGAGGATCGGGCGCTCTGGCTTGGCGGGCCATGTCGGGTCCATCGCGGGGACTCTCCTTCCGGGGTCGCTGGCCACGCAGCGACGCGCGTCGCCACATCGCCATTATGGGTCGAACGTCCGCCTTGGAACATTGCCATTGCGCAATCGTCGGGCGAGGAAAACGGCACGTCGGGCCGCCGAACGAAAAAGGGAGCCCGGAGGCTCCCTTTTGTCTCTCGAACGTCGCCCGGCGATCAGACCTCGCCGAGCGTCCCGAGCCGGAATTTGACGCGGCCCGCTGCCGGATCGAGGCTCCGCTTGAACTTCGGCCCGTCCGTCGGCTTCACGCGCAGGAGGACGAAGCAGGTGCCGTTCGATTCCCGGAGCATCTTGGCGCCCTTGGCGAGATCCCCCTCGCTTTCGACCGAGCACGTCGACTTGATGCCCGCGCCGATCGCCATCTGCTCGAGATCGACGCCGAGGCAGGTGTGGCTCTTCTGATAGCCGGTCTCGCCGTAGTGCCCGTTGTCGACGCAGAGGATGCGCAGGTTCGGCGGGTTCAGGACACCGACCGTCGCAAGCGCGCCGACGTTCATCAGAAGCTCGCCGTCGCCGGTCGCGACCAGCACCGTCTTGTCGGGCCGCGCGAGCGCAAGCCCGAGGCCCATGGAGACGGCGGCCCCCATGGCGCCGGCGAGGCCGTAGTAGTTGGCGCCGTCCTTGGTCATCGCCGCCATGTCCTTCGCCGTCCCGGCGAGACCGGCGATGACGAGGAAGTCGTCGGCGTTGCCGACGAGGGCGGGGACGGCCGTGATCCGGTCCAGCGTGTAGCGGGGGCCGGCGCTGCGTTCTGTTGCTTTAGCCATTGCTCTCGTCTCCCTCAGAACGCCTTGGCGCCGATCAGCTTCTGCGTGAGCAGGACGGCGACCGCCTGCCCGGATTTCCACACCATGTTCGAGGCCGCGTCGATGGTCGGCACGACGTCCTCGGGCTTGGTGATCTCGAGCACGATGAAGCCCATCGCCTTGAGGATCGGGATCGTGGCCTGTCCCATGCTGATCTGCCAGGGATTGCCCTCGCCGAAATCGCCCCGCATCGAGAGGATGGTCATGAACGGGAACCGGCCGCCCTGCACCATCGACATGAAGTTGACGCAGTTGCCGAGCCCGGACGACTGCATCAGCAGCACCGAGCGCGCGCCGCCGAGATGCGCGCCACAGGCGAGTGCGACGCCCTCTTCCTCGGTGGTGAGCGCGACCGAGTGCACGTCCTTGTCCTCGATCGACCGGTCGATGCAGATGCGGTGGCCGGCGTCCGGCACGTAGGAGAACTGCGACACGCCGTTGCGGCGGAGTGCCTCGTAAAGCTGGTTCTGCCAGCCCGCCGAGATCTCGCGGGCGTGCTCGTCCTCCGTCATGGCTGCGGACATCGGGGCGGCTCCTCTGGTTGGTATTCTGGATTTGGATTGTTCGTTGGGCCGGAAGGTAGAGGGGCCGGCCGTCTCCTGCAAGCGGTGGCACGGCGCGACTGTCGCAGCCCCTCGTCCGGCGCTCCGCCCTCGATTAGGATGGGGGACGGGTAGAACAGCCTCCATCTGCGAGTCCATGCCGATATGAACGAGACGACGCGTCAGCAGCGGCGGAAGCTCGTTCGCGAGCGCCTCAAGACAGGAGAACGGGCACTCGCCCGGGGTCTGTCCGCGAATCCCGTGCGCGAGGACGTCATCGCCGTGGCGCAGGTACTACGCGCGAAGCTCGCGGAGACGGACAACCCGCGCCGCGCCACCGAAGCCGCGGCCTTGGCTCAACGCCTGGCCGAAACGTCCCTCAAGGCCTACCCCGCGAAGACCCCGATCGCCTGCACCCTGGGGTGCAGCTACTGCTGCTATGGCTTCGTATCGGTGGTCGCACCCGAGGCATTCCGCCTCGCCGATGCAGTTCGCGCTGGCGCGTCGGCTCCGGTCGATGCGGCAACCGCCCGCGCGGCGGCGGCGCTGACGCGCGGCGTCGCACCCGACGACCGGGTCGGCCGGAAACTTCCGTGTCCGCTGCTCAATGACGGCGCATGCAGCGTCTACACGGTTCGCCCGCTCGTCTGCCGGCAGACGACGTCGCTGTCACTCCCCGGATGCGTCGAGGAATTCGAGGGCATCGACCGGGATGGCCGCATCCCCATTTCCAGCGTCCATATGGCCCATGCCAGCAACGCCAACGTGGTCCTTCTGGGCGCCATGTTGGCCGCGGGCCTGCCGACCGAAGCGTACGAACTCGGCGCCGCGCTGGAGGTGACGCTCGCCGATCCCGATTGCGAGCGCCGTTGGCTCGCGGGGGAGAACGTATTCGCCGCCGCCGGGCGTCCGATGCCTCGCCAGCCCGCGGCGGATCAGGTGGCAGCCGCCATCGCCAACGCACTCGCCGGATGAGAGAGACAGGGGCCAACCGGACGCCCCCGAGCAGCCTGTTACTCGGGCTCGACATGCCGGCGGAAGGTATAGCCGAGCCACGCCCAGCCGATGCCGAGGACGGCCGATGCGACGAACACCCCGCCGAGGAGCCGAATCTTCGGCGGATAGAGGCCGGTGAGGATCAGCAGCCAGGCGAACAGTGCACCCGCAATACCGGCGACGAACGCTGCCAGCACGAGCTTCTGCGGCTGGTCCGCGCGCCGGCCGACGAGAAAGCCGGCGGCCAGCGTCGCCGGGTTCATCAGGGCAAGCAGCAGCACGTCGATGAGATCGGGTGGCATGAGGTATCCGGGGCTGTCGATGAAGCAATCGTTCAGTCGGCCTTGCCCTTGGCGACGATCTCGTCCTTGAGCTTCTCTTCCTCGTACTGGATGAACCAGCCGATCATCTGCCGCCAGAGCGCCTCGCAGAGATCCGGCGGCACGCCGCGTTCGGCGGCCTGCGCACGAACCCGGTCGATCACCTGCTGGTTGCGCCACGGCACGTTGGCTTCCTGGCCGAGCCCGAGCTTGATCTGCCAGGCCCGCTCGACATAGCCGAACCGCTCCCCGATGAGATCGACAAGAGCCTTGTCGCAACGATCGATCTCGACGCGCACGTCCGAGAGATCGACGCAGTCCTTGGGAGCTTTGTTCGCCATGGCGCTTGATCCGCGAATTGAGGTGGGTATCGCGACTGCTTAGCACCCCTCCGCCCGACTGAGAACCATGACAAGAAGCTTCCCCTTCGCCGTCGCTGGGTCTAGGGCTCTTCAGGGTCCGAGCCGCAAGCCCGGCCCTTCGCAGAGGACCAGTGCCCGGCCCATGATCAATGACCACACACTCGCCCGCTTCGATCGCCTCGGCGCGCATCTTCTGAAGCCGATCTACGACGACTACGCCTTCGTCAACATCGCCAATACCGCGCATCGGCTGCTGACCGGCGAGACCATCGGCCCCCTGATCCCGCCCGACGCATTCGGTGGCAGCTACCCCGCGCCGGAAAAGGTCGTGCTGGTCTTCGTCGACAGCTTCGGCTGGGAATTCTGGCAGCGCTACCTCGACGGCTCGCGCGTCCTCCGCCATGTCGCGGACAACGGCGTTCTGACACCGATCTCGGCGCTTTTTCCCTCGACGACCGCGGCCTCCGTGACCTCGTTGAATTTCGCCGTCCCGCCGGCCCGGCATGGCATCTACGAATGGAACATGTTCGTCCCGGCGTTCGGCGAAGTGGTCCAGTCACTGCCCTTCGCGCGGCTCGGCGGACGCCCCGGCTCGGCGGCCGAGCACGGACACGCGATCGCGGGCTTGTTCACCGACAGCACCCTGCCGACGGCGCACCAGCGTCTCGCCGCCCACGGCGTCGCCTCCTACCAGATCGCTGGCCGCAGCTACGCCGGCTCACCATATAATTCGCTGGCCTCGGCCGGCGCGACCATCGTGCCCTACGGCACGCTCGCCGAGGCCCTCGTCGCGATCGACGAGGTGGTGTGCGAGCGGCCCGGCAAGGCGTTCGTGAACTTCTACTGGGCGGGGCTCGACACCGCGGCCCACCTCCATGGTCCGGGCTCGGACGTGCACGACGCCGAGGTGATCGCATTCTGGGCGGCACTGGACCGCCTGCTCGGACGCCGAACGAAGGGCCGTACGCTCTGGCTCTTCACCGCCGACCATGGCCATATCGCCGTGCCCGCGAGCGAGACCCTCTACGTCAACGAGCGCTGGCCCCAGTTCCGCTCTTGGCTGAAACACACACCGGCCGGTGCGCCGATCTGGCCCTGTGGCTCGCCGCGCGACATGTTTCTCCACATCGCTCCGGCCCATCTCGACGCTGCGTTCGATCTCCTGAGCCGCGAGTTGCAGGGACGCGCCGAAGTCCTCCGCATGGACGCGGCCATCGCGGCCGGCCTCTTTGGGCCGCCGTCGGGCGTGACCCCGGCGTTCCGTGAGCGGCTCGGTGATATTCTCGTGCTGCCCCATCTCGGCCACTTCGTCTGGTGGCACGAGACGGGGGTGATCGGGAATACCTTCAACGGCCATCACGGCGGACTGACCGCCGAAGAACTCGTCACGGTCCTCGGCGTCGCGGGCGATCTCTGACGTCGGGGACTAGGACTTGCCGGCGTCCGCCAGCGATCCGCCTGACCGTGCCAGCCGGTCGATCAGCGGCGCCAGCGCCCAGCGCGCGCCATGCACGGCCTCGTAGGCCCTGACCTTCCCGGTCGTGGCCGCAAGCCCGATGGCATGCTCGATCTGCCACATGGGACCACCGCGCCAGGCGGGGAACCCATAGCCCGTGAGATAGATCGTATCGATGTCCGACGCCCGGAGCGCGATGCCCTCGTCGAGCAGTTGCGCGCCCTCGTTGGCGAGGCGGAGCAGGCAGCGCTCCACGATCTCCTCGGGTGGCAGCGACCGCCGGTTGATCTGCTGCGCCCGCGCCTCCTCCTCGAACATGGCGACGATCGCGGGATCGGGAATGCGGTTCCGCCCTTCGTAGCGATAGTACCCGGCGCCCGTTTTCTGGCCGTGCCGGCCCATCTCGGCGATGCGATCCGTGACCCGGTAGAGCCGGCGCCGCTCGTCACTGAGCGCGTGCTCCTGCCGGATCCGCCAGCCGACGTCGATGCCAGCGAGATCCATCATGGCGTTCGGCCCCATCGCGAGCCCCCACGCCTCGAGCGCGCCGTCGATCTCGGCCGGCGTCGCCCCTTCGAGCAGCATGGACTGCACCTCCTCGAGGTACGCCTCGACCATCCGGTTGCCGATGTGCCCGAAGCAGATGCCGGCCACGACACCGACCTTGTTGATGCGCTTGGCGATGCCCATCGCAGTCGCGAGCGCCGCTTTCGACGTGGCCTTGCCGCGCACGACCTCCACGAGCCGCATGATGTTGGCCGGCGAGAAGAAATGCATGCCGAGCACGTCGTCCGGCCGCCGCGTCGCCGTCGCGATCTCGTCGACGTCGAGCGTCGACGTATTCGACGCGAGCACGGCCCCAAGCTTGGCGACGGCATCGAGTTTGCCGAACACCTCCTTCTTGACGGCCATGTTCTCGAACACGGCCTCGACGATGAGATCGGCCCCGGCGAGGTCGGCGAAATCGAGCGAGCCCTTGAGGTTCGCGACGAGCTTGGCCGCCGCCTCTGGCGAGAGCCGGCCCCGCTTGACGTTCCCCTCGACGGTCTCGCGCATGCGGGCAAGTCCGCGCTCGAGCGCCGCGGCGTTGGTCTCGACCACCGTCACCGGCAGACCGGCCTGCAGGAACGCGAGCCCGATGCCGACGCCCATCGTACCGGCGCCGAGAATGCCGACGGCCTCCACCTTGCGCGGAATGACGTCCTTGCCGATATCCGGGATGTCGGCGGCCTTGCGCTCGGCGAAGAAGGCGTACTGCAGCGCCTTGGCATAGGGGCTGGCGGCAAGCTCGGCGAAGAGCGCCCGCTCGCGCGAGACACCGCTCGCATAGTCCGACCCGACGGCCGCCTCGACGGCGGCGATGCAGTTACGCGCCGCCATCGGCCCCGAGGGATGCTTGCCGAGCGCGGCCCGGCGCTTCTCGAAGAGGTCGGCGGGAATGCTGGCCGGATCGATGCGCTTGGCTGACACCGGTCGCGGGCCCTTGCCCTCGGCCACGATCTCGCGGGCATAGGCCACGGCCGCCTCCACCACGTCGCCGTCCGCGACCCGTTCGGCGAGACCCGATTTCTCGGCCGCCGCCGCGCCGATCGGGTTGCCCGAAACGATCATGTCGAGCGCCGCCTCGACCCCGATCACACGCGGTAGCCGCTGCGTGCCGCCGGCTCCCGGCAGGATGCCGATCTTGACCTCGGGAAGCCCGAGTTGCCCGACAGACCGATGCACGACCCGGTAATGGCACCCGAGCGCCACCTCGAGCCCGCCGCCGAGCGCCAGCCCGTTGACGGCCGCCACGACGGGCTTCGGACCCGCCTCCATCTCGTCGATCACCTCGGGCAGCCCCGGCTCCTTGAGGCCCGCGCGGAACTCCGCGATGTCGGCGCCGGCCGAGAAGGCGCGCCCCTCGCCGGTCACCACGATGGCCTTGACCTTTGGGTCCGCGCTGGCGGACCGGAGCGCGGTCTGCAGGCCCTGCCGCACCCCATGGGCGAGCGCGTTGACCGGCGGATTGGAGAGCCGGATCACCACCACGTCGCCCAGCGCCTCGACCAGGACCTTCGCCATCGGACTGCATTCCTTCTGTGCTGCCGCAGGCGCCTGTCGAGCCCGCCCAAGCGGCGCTTGGCGGTCCGGGCCCGCAGCGATACGGTTTCCGCCAACGTTATCCGGGAGGAAACAACAATGCTCAAGGGCCAGATGATGGACCGGCCGCTGCTGGTCTCGAGCCTGATCGATTTCGCTGCCGAGGTACACGCCACCGTCCCGGTCGTCTCGGCGACCGTCGAAGGCCCGATCCATCGCCAGACCTATGCCGAGACCCACGCCCGGGTGGCCCGCCTCGCGAATGCGCTCACCGCCATGGGCGTGAAGCCAGGCGACCGCATCGCGACGCTCGCCTGGAACACCCACCGGCATCTCGAGCTCTACTTCGCCATTTCCGGCATCGGCGCTGTCTGCCACACCATCAACCCGCGCCTCTTTCCCGAGCAGATGGCCTATATCGTCCGCCACGCCGAGGACACGACGCTGTTCTTCGACACGACGTTCCTGCCGCTGGTCGAGAAGCTGCGGGCGGTCTTCGAGCCGATCCGCACCTACGTGGCGATGACCGACCGCGCCCACATGCCGGCCGAGACGAACCTGCCGGGTCTCCTCTGCTACGAGGACCTGCTGGCCGCCGCGAGCCCATCGATCGTCTGGCCGGAGTTCGACGAGAACACCGCCTGCGCCCTCTGCTACACGTCGGGCACCACCGGCGACCCGAAAGGCGCGCTCTATTCGCACCGCTCGAACCTGCTGCATTCGTTCTACGTCGTCGCCTCGGCGCAGGGCGCATTCACGTCGGCCCGCCCGGTGCTGCCGGTCGTGCCCCTGTTCCACGCCAACGCCTGGGGCCTGCCGTTCGTCGTGGCGCTGACCGGCAGCCCCTTCGTGATGCCCGGTCCCCGCCTCGACGGCGCGAACCTCTTCGACCTGATGGAGACGACCGGCGTCTGGGGCGGCTGGGGCGTCCCGACCGTCTGGCTCGGGCTCCTCGACGAGATGGCGAAGCGCGGCCGCAAGCCTGCCGGCCTTTCCCGCATCCTGACCGGCGGTTCGGCCATGTCGCCGGCGACCATCGCCACGTTCGAGCGCGACTGGAACGTCGACATCATCCACGGTTGGGGCATGACCGAAATGAGCCCCGTCGGCAGCCTGACGCAGCTCTCCGCCGCCGAGGAACAGCTCCCCCTCGAAGAGCGCGTCGCGATCAAGGGCCGCCAGGGCCGCCGCATGTACGGCGTCGAGATGAAGATCGTCGACGCCGACGGCCGTCCCCAGCCCCACGACGGCACGAGCCAGGGCGAGCTGTTCGTGCGCGGCGCCACCGTGATCAGCGGCTACTACGCCAACCCTGCCGCCACCGCGGCAGCGATGGACAAGGACGGCTGGTTCGGTACCGGCGACGTGGCGACCATCACCGAGGACGGCTGGCTCGTGCTGGTCGACCGAACCAAGGATCTCGTCAAGTCGGGCGGCGAGTGGATCTCCTCGATCGACGTCGAGAACGCCGCCATCGGCTGTCCGGGCGTCGCCAACGCGGCCGTCATCGCCGTGCCGCACCCGAAATGGAACGAGCGCCCGCTGCTGGTCGTGGTGAAAGCCAAGGACGCCACGATCGGCAAGGCGGAGATCCTCGCCTATCTCGGAACGCGCCTCGCCCGCTGGCAGGTGCCCGACGACGTGGTGTTCGTGGAAGCCTTGCCGCTCACCGCGACGGGCAAGATCTCGAAGAAGGATCTGCGCGCGCTGTATGCCGACCACCGCCTGTAGGAGCGACAACGATCGACAGGCTGTTCGCCAGTCCCGCCAACGTGCCAAGTTCAGCGGCTGATCGCTCAATCATCGCGCTGTTTTTGCTGAATAAAAGAGCAAGTCCGCACCGGCTGAGCGTTTCGCTGGTTTGCGCGCCGTCGTAGTTTCCGTCACCCGGCGGGAAGGTGGTTCCGTGATCGCAAGATCGCCCCTCTGCTGCGGGAGCAACGGAGAGTTTTCATGTTGAAATCGGTTACGCGCGCGGCGACGGCCCTCGCGCTCGGCGCACTCGCGATGATACCGGACGCGGCGCTGGCGCAACAAGCCCGCACACTCAAGATGCAATCGAGCTTCCCGACTTCGTCCACGGCCCACGATGGCTTCAAGATGTGGGCCGAGCGCGTCGACAAGCTGACCGGCGGCAAACTCAAGGCCGACACGGCACCCGCCGGCCAGATCGTCGGCGCCTTCGACGTGCTCGATGCTACGCACAAGGGCGTCATCGATGGCGCGGTATCGATCGACTACTACTGGATCGGCAAGCAGCGCGCCTTCACGCTCTTCGCCAACTCGCCGGCCGGCGTGGTCGGCATGGACCACATGGACTACTACGGCTGGTTCTACGAGGGCGGCGGGCAGGCGCTCTACGAGGAGCTTCTGCAGAAAGAGCTGAAGCTCAACGTCGTGATCTACCCGATCTTCGCCTCGAGCCCTCAGGCGCTCGGTTGGTTCCGCAAACCCATCGAGAGCCTTGCCCAGTTCAAGGGCATCAAGTGCCGCCAGACCGGCATGACCGCCGAGATCTACGCCAAGATGGGCATGGCCGTCGTCAACATGCCGGGCGGCGAGATTGCGCCCGCCGCCGAGCGCGGCGCCATCGACTGCGCCGAGTGGGTGGGCGGCATCGAGGACATGCGCCTCGGCCTCCATACGATCTGGAAGAATCACTACACGCCCGGCGTTCACGAGAGCGCTTCGGTCAACAGCCTGATCCTGAACAAGGCCGTCTTCGACAGCCTTTCGCCGGTCGAACGCGAGGTGATCAAGTCGGCGGCGACCGAGACCTTCGTGCGGTGGGGCATCTGGTGGCAGAAACTGAACGCCGAGGCGCTCGCCGAGATGCAGGATAAGCATGGCGTAAAGATCCTGGCGACCCCGCCCGAGATCAACATCGAGTTCATGAAGGCATGGGACGCGGTGGCCGCCGAGGAGAGCGCCAAGAACCCCATGTTCAAGAAGGTCTACGAGAGCCAGAAGGCCTATGCCGCCAAGGTAATCCCGGCCAAGCGCTTCATGTTCCCGCCCTACACCCTGCAGGCGAACCACTATTTCCCGCCCAAGCAGTAATCCTCGATCATGTTTGACGGCTCAGGGGGCGGCTTCGGCTGCCCCTCTTGTTTTGCTGTCGATGCTTCGGCCCACGCCTCTGGCTTATTCGTCCGTCGTTGGCTAGCATTCCCCCGAGCTGCCATCGAGCGGCGATGTGAGGCCTCCAGGGAGGAATGATCGGAATGCGACTTGGCAATTTGTTCTCGGCCGCGGCCGCCCTCGCGATAACGGCTGCCGTAGGTTTGGCCAGCCCCGCCTCGGCCCAGACCCGTACCCTCAAGATGCAATCGAGTTTCCCGGCGAATTCGACGGCCCACGACGCCTTCAAGATGCTGGCCGAGCGGGTCGAAAGGCTGACGGCCGGCCAGCTCAAGATCGACGCGGCTCCAGGCGGTCAGATCGTGCCGCCGTTCGAGGTGCTCGACGCGACGCACAAGAAGGTCATCGATGGCGCCGTCTCGATCGATTACTACTGGGTCGGCAAGAACAAGGCGTTCACGCTCTACTCGAACACGCCCGCCGGCATTGTGGGCATGGACGCCATGGACTTCCTCGGCTGGTTCTACGAGGGCGGCGGCAAGGCGCTCTACGAGGAGTTCCTCACGAAGGACATGCGCATGAACGTTCATGCCATGCCGCTCTACAGCCCCGGCCCGCAGGCGCTCGGCTGGTTCAGGAAGCCCATCGAAGGCCTCGCCCAGTTCAAGGGCATCAAGTGCCGCCAGACCGGCATCACGGCCGAGATCTATGCCAAGATGGGCATGGCCGTCGTCAACATGCCGGGCGGCGAAATCGCGCCGGCCGCCGAGCGCGGCGCCATCGACTGCGCCGAGTGGGTGGGCGGTATCGAGGACGTGCGCCTCGGCCTCCACACCATCTGGAAGAACCACTACACGCCGGGCGTGCACGAGAGCGCCCCGATCGCCAACGTGATGTTCAACACCGAAGTCTGGAAGAGCCTCACCGATCAGCAGCGTGAGATCATCCAGGTGGCGGCCACCGAGGTGTTCACCCGCTGGGGCGCCTGGATCCAGAAGCTGAACGCCGAAGCCATTCAGGAGATGACCGAGAAGCACGGCGTCAAGATCCTGAACACGCCGCCCGAGATCAACATCGAGTTCATGAAGGCCTGGGACGCTGTGGCGACGGCCGAGGCTGAAAAGAACCCGTCGTTCAAGAAGGCCTACGACAGCCAGAAGGCCTACGCGGCCAAGGTCGTGCCGGCCAAGCGCTTCATGTTCCCGCCCTACACGCTGACCGCGGACCACTACTTCCCGCAGAAGAAGTAAGCGTCGGAGCACGCGTCGAAACTGAGAAAGGGGCAGCCGTCGGCTGCCCCTTTTGCTTGGGCGATCATCCCGGCCGTCAGTGCGCGTGCTGCCCAAGCCCCTGCAGGGGGAACCCGCCATCGTGCGCATTCTGCGGTCGCCGCCGCGCGACGAGACGCGCCGCCTCATCCGCCCGCCCGGCCCGCAGCATGGCCCCCGTCAACGCGTACTCGACGAGATCCCGCTGCGCCCGGCTGCCACCGAGCCGCTCGTGCTCGTCGAGGTGCGGCGTGATCGCGGCAATTGTGCCGTCCCAGTCCTGCCGCGCAAAGGCGCCGAACGCTTTCGCCATCGGCCCGACGACATCGGCGGCAGGCCCCTTCGCGCCGTCTACGATCCGGGCCAGCGCCTCGCCGTTACCGGCCATGGCGTGCGCCAGCGACGAATGCAGATCGACGAACGCGACGCCCGGGTTCGGGAACCACGTCGCGGCGTACTGACTGAGGTCCTGCCAGAGCTGCGCCTGCCGTGGCTCGCCCGCGAGTTCCGCCCGGAACAGGAACGAGGCGCAGTCCGTGAGTACGTTGATCTGAGGCCCCCAGGCCGCCCCCGGATGCAGCGCATCCCGGTAGACGTCCCAGGCGTCGCGCGCGTGCCCGAGTTCCATGGCCCAGAGCGCGAGATGCCAGTTCACGTGGCAATGGATGTGCGCGGCTCGCGGATAGTCCTTGGCCCACGCCTTGAGAAAGGCGTAGCCGTCGCGCCGCTCGCCCACCTCGTAGTAGAGGTGCGCCCGGATGTGCGCCCCGTGCCCGTTGCGCGGGAACTGCGCCATCGCGGCATCGATGTTGCGCCGGGCGCGGTCGAACTTGCCGACCTCCAGCTCCGCGAAGGCGAGCAGGCTGCGGTACCACCAGTCGTCGCCATAGGCGTCCGCGAGCGGTTCGAGCAGAGCCAATTGGGCCTCTTCGCGCCCCTTTTGACCCGAGAAGCCGATGAGCCCGAACACCGACGTACATGGCGCGAGCGCGAAGGCATCACGCGGCCAGTCTTTCACGTGCTCCCGCGTCTGCGCGATGGCCTCGGCTGCCTTGCCCGTCAGGATCTTCTCGAAGATGGCGATGTGGCTCTGCTCGCGCGGCGTGGCGCCGTCCTTCAGTTCGAGCGCGCGGGCGAGCGGCGCCTTAAGCTCCGCACCGCGCCCGTAGACCTGAACCGTCCGCGCCAGCGCGATATGCGCGAGCGCAAACCCCTCGTCGGCCGCGATCGCCGCCCGGAACCCCTCTTCCGCGCCAACGTTGGCCGAAAGGAGCGCGTCCACGCCCTTGACGTAGGCGTCGCGCGCCGCGGGCGACGACGTGGAGAGCGGATAGTCGTAGCGATCCTTCAGCATGCCGGGTCCCTCCACACCCGCGCGATGGGGTGTTTCAGGTCGAAGTTTGGCACGCGGCCCGCGCGGGCATCAATCCCGGATCGCACCATCGGGCTTCCCGGCGGCATCGAGCCCGCCGAGAAAGCCGGCAAGGTTTTCCGTCATGTGATGGACATGCTCCGGCGGCTCGGTCCATTGGCGGATCTTGAGCTGGATCGGATGATCGATGTAGCTCGAATGCACGAGGCAGGTGGTCATGCCGAGATTGTGCGCCGGCTCCAGGTTGTGCGGCATGTCCTCGAACATGGCGGCCTCACGGGGCGCCACGTCATGCGAGGCGAGCAGCCGGTCGTAGGCTTCCTGTTTCTCCTTCGGAATGAACCCGGCATCGACGATGTCGATGATGTCCTCGAAGAGATCGAGAATGCCGAGCTTCGTCGCCACCCGCTCCGCATGACCGTGCGAGCCGGCGGTGAAGATGAGCTTGCGCCCCGGAAGCCGGGCGATGGCGGCCCGGAGTTCCGGGTGCTCCGGCACCGGCGTCAGATCGATGTCGTGCACGTAGTCGAGGAAGGCGTCGGGCGACATGTTGTGCACCTTCATCATGCCCGCGAGCGTGGTCCCGAACTGCCGGTAGTAGGATTTCTGCAGGTGCTTGGCGTAGGCGAACGGCACGCCGAGGAACTGCTGGATGAACTCGGCCATGCGCTGGTCGACCTGCGCGAAGAGATTGCACTCGGCCGGATAGAGCGTGTTGTCGAGATCGAAGATCCAGATTCGCGTCGCATCGAAACCGCGTCGGGGCCGTGATTGCACTGTGCCGTTCAAGATGGCGCTCCCGTTCGTTGCGCGCTGGCTACGTCCATCGCCCTCCGGCGACGCCGGATGGTCGCGAAGCTACGCCAGACGGCCGAGGCTTGCCAGCGCCGCCCGCGCCATGGTCCGATGGCGACGAGCCGTGGGCGGCCCAGGATCGTGCCCCGGCCTCATCTCCTCGAGCCCAGGACCCGAAGCATGCTCACGATTTATGGCGTCTACCGCAGCCGCGCCACCCGCAACATCTGGCTGGCGACCGAGCTTGGCATCCCCTTCAAGCACGTGCCGGTGACGCAACCCTACCGGCCGCACGCAGCCCCCCTGCATTCGCGCAGCCCCGAGTTCCTCGCCATCAACCCGAACGGTCACGTGCCCTCGATCGACGACGACGGCCTGATCATGCACGAGAGCCTCGCGATCAATCTCTATCTCGCAAAGAAGCACGGCGGCCCCCTCGCCCCGGCCAACGTGACCGAAGACGGCCTCATGACCATGTGGTCGATCTGGGCCATTACCGAGGTCGAAGGCAAGGCGCTCGAGGTGATGCGCGATCCGAAGGGCGCGACGACGGCCCTCGACGGGTTGAAGGCGCCGTTCAAGGTGCTCGACGACGCCCTCGGAAAGAGCCTCTGGCTCGTCGGCGGACGCTTCACGGTGGCCGACATCAATGTCGCCGAATGCGTGCGCTACGCCTCGGCGGCAACTGGCCTCTTCGACGGCGCACCCCACGTCAAGAAGTGGCTCGCGACGTGTCAGGCGCGCCCGGCCTTCAAGGACATGTGGGCCAAGCGCGACGCCGAGCCGGCATGAGCTGTCCGGAGGCGGCCCCCGCGTGCCGCCTCCATGCTTCCGCCACAATGCGGACGTCCGTGCTGTCGGATGACTGAGCGCGGATGGAGCACACACATGACCTCGAACACGGGCGGGACGGTCGCGGCCGGGAAGCCGTTGTCCTACACCCAGAACCTCGAGGACTGGCACCTGTGGCTGGCTCTCGGCGGCGACGAGCCGGGCGTCTATATCGACGTCGGTGGCGGCCATCCGATCGCCGACAACGTGTCGATGTGGTTCTACGAGCGCGGCTGGCAGGGCATCGTCGTCGAGCCGCAGACGGCGCTGGCGCGCCTCTACCCGCGCGTCCGCCCCCGCGACACGGTGTTCGAGGGGCTTGTCGGACGCACCTCGGGGACAGCAGATCTGCATGTGTTCCCGCGGCTTCACGGCCTCTCGACGACCGTCGGCGCCAACGCCGAGCGCTCGCAGGTCCACGGCGACACGTTCCGCACCGTCACCCTGCCCATGTTGACCCTCGCCGACCTCTGCGAGCGCCACGGCGTCGATCGCATCGATTTCCTGAAGATCGATGTCGAGGGCGCCGAAGCCGACGTTCTCGCCGGCAACGACTGGACGCGCTTCCGCCCGAAGATCGTGGTTGCGGAAGCGATCGACCCCGCGACCAACGCGCCGGCCCACGCCGCCTGGGAGCCGATCCTCCTCGGCGCCGGGTATGTCTTCCGCCTCGACGACACGCTGAACCGCTTCTACGTGGCCGGCGAGTGCGCCGACGTGCTTGCCCGCCTGCCCGCCGAGCGCGGCGACTGGGCCGCCGTCACGCACATGTACGAGATCGGCAAGGCGCCCGTGAACGAAGCCCACCCTGAGCATGGGCTCGCGAGCGAGCTGGCGCGAGGCTTGTGGGCGAGCCTGCCCTATCTGCCGACGGAACTTCTGTCGCGGCTGCTGGCGACGGCCCGCGGCCTCGATCCGGCATCCCCGGAAGCCACCGCGATCGCCGCCGGTCTCACGACCGAGGAGATGCGCGCCGCCCTCGCACGGATCGCCTGTGGCTACGACGGCGGCCAGCTCGGATGAGGGGCCTCACCGCCCCGGCCGCGCCCGCTTGCCCCACTCGTAGAAGATGATGGCGACGGCATAGAACGCGACATCGGCGACGAGCTTGCCGATGACGATGCCGGCCCCTGTCGAGCCCGTCAGCTTGATCGCTGCATACATGGCTCCCGGCCGGACAACGAAACTGTCGAGCGCCTCGGCGATCCCGAATTCCCAGACGAGACGCCGCAGTGCCTGCCAGAGGCGCGCGCCGGCCCCCAGCTCCGGTGTTTCGGCCGCGCCAGCGCGCAACTCGCGGGCCAGTGCGAAACCGTAGTAGCCGACGTTCTCGGCCCAGGTTCCCGCGAACGCGATTGCCCCCGTGTTGCTGGTGAGCGCGGCGGCCGCGAGCCCGCCGACGAGCGCCGTCGCGGTCGCCGCGATCTCGAGCGGCAGATACCGTCGAAGCCAATGTCCGACGCGCCCGCGCGCCCCTGGCGACGGAGCGGCCGGCGGCGCTTCTGGTGACGGCATGTCAGTCGCCGATCATCTCGTCCTGCAGACGGCGCACGCGCGCGATATGTGAGCCTTCCGGCAGTTCCACCGCATCCCACGTGATCACGGTGCCCTTCTCGACCGGCTTCACGATCCGCGCGCCCTGCGCGAGGCCGATCGGCAGAGCCCGCCGCGCCCGCGCATCCGGTCGGGTCAGGGCGTAGCCGCGATAAAGGTATTCGCCGATCCGGCCGAGCACGTCGCCGGGCTTCAGCGCGCATTTCGCGAGACAGGCCACCTCGGCCACCGGTTTGGCGAGAGCGTGCATGTGGCTCTCGTGATGGATCGCCGCCGCCGCCGCCGACAGCGGCACCTCGAGGCTGGTCAGATGGTAGGGCCGGTAGAACGTGTAGTAGGGCCCGGGCCCGAGATGCAGGTCGTTCATCCGTTCGCGAAGCCGGGGGTGCGCCATTTCCGCGATGCAGAAGACGCCGGGCGCCACGTCCTTGGCGAGCGAAAAGTCCACGCAGCCCTTCTTCGAAAGGACGCCGCCGTCCTCCTTCGGGCAGAAATAGTTCTGCAGCTCGGCCCGCGGCGCCACCGGCCCGTGCATGCCGGGCACATCGGGGACGAGGCCGGTCGCGTTGGCGATCGCCACCATCTCGACCATGGTCTTGGTGCCGTCGACGAATTCGACGAGCATGCGCGGGTTCATGTTCCGCCGCAGCGCCTCCTCGCGATGATCGTCCGGCGTCGCATCGACGTTGAAGGCGTTGTTCTTGCCCTTTCCGGCGGCCACCACGGGATAGCCGAGCGTGCGGACGAAGCGGATCAGCTCCATCGTCGACGTCGGCTCGTCGCCCGCGCCGAGCGTGTAGACGACGCCGGCCCGTCGCGCCGCATCGGCGAGATAGGAGCCGACGGTGATGTCGGCCTCGACGTTCATCATCACGATGTGCTTGCGCGCCTCGATGGCGGTCAGCGCGACGAGCGCTCCCGCGTTGGGATTGCCGGTCGCATCGATGACGACATCGACTTCGGGAGCCCGGCAGACGAGATCAGGCGATTGCACGGCCGCGAGCCGTCCGCGCGCGATGGCCTGCGAAACATCGGCCGGACGCGCCACCACCTCGGGCTTCCGGCATCGCGCGCCGGCCATCGCATAGCCGGTCTCGATGCGTTCGGGCGTCGAATCGCACGCGGCCACCACGTCGATGCCCGCCATCATGGCGATCTGCACCAGAAGATCCGTGCCCATCTGTCCGGCGCCGATGAGACCGACGCGCACCGGACGACCATGCCGCTCGCGCAGCTCCAGCGCCTCCGCCAGCGCCATCCGCCCCGCCGCAGCCAGCACGTCCGTCCCGCCATCTGCGGACATTGGGCCTCCCTTCGCCGTCTTGATCCACATCAAAGACGAAACACAGAGGTCGCCCCCCCGTCAACCTGTGATCCTACGCGGCCGGACGCGGCCATCGCCCCGACCGTCTCGTCAAACCATGGCCCGCATGATGAGCAGCGCTAGCGCATTGTTCAGCGCATGCACCGCGACGGCGGGCCAGACACTTCCCGACCACGCCCGGATCCACGCGAACGCCATGCCGACGGCGAAGATCACGATCTGGCCGTCTACTCCGTATTGCAAATGCAGCAACGCGAATGCGGCACTGGCGAGCCCGGCCCCCGCCCAGAACCCGATCACGGTGCCTTCGAGCGTGCGCGAGAGAACGCCGCGAAAGAGCAGTTCCTCGGTAAGCCCCGCCATAACCACCGTCGCGAGGAACAGAAGCCACATGCGATCCGAGCGGACGAGTTCCGTGAACGGCCCGGCATCGCGGGGCACCTGGGGACCGACGACACCGGCCGCCACCATCGTGGCGCCGATCTTGACGGCAAACAGGATGCCGACGGCCGCGAGCCACTGCTGCCCGCTGAGCCCCGCCGGCGTGAGGTTGAGCGCCGCCCGCCGGTCGGAATGCCAGATGCCGGCCAGGCTCCAGATCAGCACGGCCTGCAGCATCTGCGCGAAAAGCTGGATCGGCACCAGCACCTCGGCGCTGCCCGGCGACGGCACGTCGAGACGTTCGGATACATCGAGGCTCGCGTACCACGCCCCGTGCCACGTCTGCATGAGGAACGCCGCCAGCATCGAGACGGCCATGATGACCGCAACGAACGCCACGGCCCCGACGACACTCCACCGGCCGTCCGGCTGCGTCCGCAACGGCACGATGGGAACCGATGTCATCGGATGTATCTGCGTCATACCGCTCCATCTGGACGGGCAGGCCGCCAGGCGGCGGCCACCGTGCAACCGGATATCAAGCGCCGCCGAGCCGCCCGAGGGCCGCCGTCAGTTTCTGGCCCTTGCTTTCCCACTCGACCTGCCGCTCGCGCAGTTCCTCGACCACGTCGTCCGGCGCCCGCGCCATGAACTGAGGGTTCCCGAGCCGATCCGTCACCTTCTTCACCTCGGCCTCGACCTTGGCGATCTCTTTCTTGATGCGGGCGGTCTCGGCCGCCATGTCGATGACACCAGCGAGCCCGAGGGCCGCCGTCGTATCGCCAACGACGACCTGCGCCGATCCCGTCGGCGCCGTCGCCGCGAAGCTGATGCTCTCGAGCCGCGCGAGACGCACGATCGTGTCGTGATGGCGACCGATACGGGCCTTGGCCGTCTCGCCGGCGTCGATCAGCACGAGCGGCACCTTGGCGCCCGCCGGCACGTTCATCTCCGAACGCACCGAGCGCACCTCTGAAATGAGCGCCACCACCCAGCCGATCTCGCTGTCGGCTCCGGGATCGGCGAGGCCGGACAGCTCCGGCCATGCCGAGAGCGCCAGCAGCGCCGGGCGCGGCGAACCTTCGGCGGCCGTCTTGGCCCACAGTTCCTCCGTGATGAACGGCATGAACGGATGCAGCAGCGGCAGGATCTGATCCATGACCCACGCCGTCATGGCGCGCGTCTCGGCCTTTGCGTCAGCCTTCGGTTGCCCACCAGCAACCGGCGTCGCCGCCTCATCCTCCCCGCCGGCGAGGATCGGCTTCGTCAGCTCGAGATACCAGTCGCAGTACGTGCCCCAGACAAACTCGTAGGCCGCCGTCGCCGCCTCGTTGAACTTGTAGCCCTCGATGGCCGTGGTGACGGCGCGCACCGCCCGCTCCGTCTCGCCCGCGATCCAGCGGTTGACGGTGTGCTGCGCCGATTTCGGATCGAACCCGTCGACGCGCCGGCAGTCGTTCATCTCGGCGAAGCGGGCCGCGTTCCAGATCTTGGTCGCGAAATTGCGATAGCCCTCGACGCGCTGCTTCGAGAGCCTGACGTTGCGCCCCTGCGCCGTCATGGCGGTGAGCGTGAACCGCAAGGCGTCCGCGCCGTAGACATCTATCAGCTCCAGAGGGTCCATGACGTTCCCCTTGGTCTTCGACATCTTCTGGCCCTTCTCGTCGAGAACGAGGCCGTGGATGTAGACGTCGTGGAACGGCACCGCCTTCATGAAGTGCATGCCGGACATCATCATCCGGGCGACCCAGAAGAAGATGATGTCGAAGCCCGTCACCAGCACGCTCGTCGGATAGAAGCGCTCGACCTCCTTCGTCTGCTCCGGCCAGCCGAGCGTCGAGAACGGCCACAGCGCTGACGAGAACCACGTGTCGAGCACGTCGGGATCGCGATGCAGCGCGACCCGCGTGCCGTAGTGGCTCTCCGCCGCCTCCAACGCGAGATTCTCCGTCTCCGCGACGAACACCTCGCCGTCAGGCCCATACCACGCCGGGATCTGGTGGCCCCACCAGAGCTGGCGCGAGATGCACCACGGCTGGATGTTCTCTAGCCAGCGGAAATAATCGTTGGCGTACTTCTCGGGGACGAAGCGTGTATCGCCCTTCCGCACGGCCTCCAGCGCCGGCCTGGCGAGCGTCGCCGCATCGACGTACCACTGGTCGGTGAGCCACGGCTCCACGATCGCGTCGCCACGCTGCGCGTGCGGCACGGCGTGCGTCGTCACCTCGATCTTCTCGAGCATGCCGAGCGCATGCAGATCCTCGACGATGCGTTTGCGCGCCTCGAACCGGTCGAGCCCGCGATAAAGCTCCGGCACGCCGTCATTGAGACGACCGCGCGCGTCGAGGATGTTGATCACCTCGAGCTTGCAGCGCTTGCCGACGTCCCAGTCGTTGAAATCGTGCGCCGGCGTGATCTTGACTGCGCCCGTCCCCTTCTCGGGATCGGCATAGGTATCGCCGACGATCGGGATCTCGCGGCCGACGAGCGGCAGCACGCACGTCTTGCCGATGAGATGGGCGAGCCGCGGGTTCTCCGGATGGATGGCGACGCCCGTATCGCCAAGCATCGTCTCCGGCCGCGTGGTGCCGACCATGAGGTACGTCGCCGGATCGTCGGCGTCGTAGGTCACGCCCGCCAGCGGATAGCGGATCGTATACATGTGCCCGCTCGGATCGCGATCGAGCACCTTGGCGAGCGTGCCCGCGTTGAACGAGACGAGATTGCCGTCCTTGTCGATCTGCCCCCGGAACCACTTGTAGGACCCGGTGTGCTCGCGCGGCTCCACCTCAAGATCGGACACCGCCGACTGGAACTCCGGGTCCCAGTTCACGAGCCGCTTGTCGCGATAGATCAGGCCCGCCTTGTGCAGCTCGACGAACACCTTGAGCACGGCCTTCGACAGGCCCTCGTCCATCGTGAACCGCTCGCGGCTCCAGTCGCACGATGCGCCGAGCCGCTTGAGCTGGTTCTGGATCGTCCCGCCCGACTGGGCCTTCCACGCCCACACTTTCTCGATGAACGCCTCACGCCCGAGCGACTTGTAGTCGATCTGCTGCTCGGCGAGCTGGCGCGACACGACAAGCTGCGTCGCGATGCCGGCGTGGTCGGTACCGGGCTGCCAGAGCACGTCTTTCCCGCGCAGCCGCTCGAACCGGCAGAGCACGTCCTGCAGCGTATTGTTGAGCGCGTGCCCCATGTGCAGCGAGCCGGTCACGTTCGGCGGCGGGATCACGATGCAGTAGCTGGCGGCGCCGGCGCGCTCGGGCCGGCCGGCGCGGAAGGCCCCCTCGGCTTCCCAGTCGGCGTGGATGCGGGCCTCGATCTCGGCCGGCTGATAGGTTTTCTCGAGCATGACGGCAGCGGGCTTTCACAAAAGGAAAATGGCCCGGCGGTGGTACGCGCGGGCCGGACAGGGTGTCAACAATCGAGCGCTGGACCAGTCTAGTGCTTCGGCTTGTCGTCGCCGGCCTTCACCGAATTGGCAAGCTCGATGCGGAGCGCTTTCTCGACCATGCGCGGCATGTTGTCGTCGAGCCATTGCCGCAGCATCGGCCGCAGCAGGTCGACGACGGTATCCTCGAGCGTCCGCACGCCGTGTGCGGCCGCTCCGTTCATGACAAGATCACCGGTTGCCGTGGCCCCAGTCTTGACGGCAGCCGGCTTGACCGTGAGCACCGTCGGCTTCGGGACCGTCGGCACGGCCGCGTCGAAGCTCACCTGTTGAGCTGCCGGAGGAACGGGATCCACCTGCGGCGCGGCAGGCTGGCTTGCAGCCATGGTGACAGCGGCCTCGGCAAGCGGTGCGACGGCGTCGACCACCGCCGCGCTTGTCGCCGATGGGCTCGTACCGGCATCATCGGCGATCGCCGAAGGTGGCGCCATCGGGCCAACCGGCGCAGGACGAGCGTCCGTCGTCTCACCGGCCGTGGCGATCGCCTTTGCAGACGCTGCCACTGCGGCACTGGCTGCACCCGGGCTTTTCGCGGACATCGCGGCCGGAGCGGCGTCGCCCTGTGGCTTCGCCGCTTCGGTGGTGAACGACGCAGATGTGACCTTGCGCGCCGGTTCGTCGCTCGTCGGCACCACGATCGGATCGAGACCCGCCGGCGTCGGCCGTATATCCGGGAAGAGGGAACCTGGACGCGGTCCAGCGGGCGCGACAGCCTGGGCGCTCTTCGAGGTTGCCTCGGACGCCGGCTTGCCGTTGATCGGTGCGGAAGACGAAGGCCGCGCGCTCCACTCCGGGATGCGGCCCGACGCCGGCCCTTTCACGCCGTTGGCGTGTGAAGGTGATAGCTGCGAACCGATCGCGGCCTCGCGCTGCGGTACGATCTCACCGAATGCCGACGACCCTCCGGCATTCGCCTGAGAACCGAAAAAGGGCTGCGCTGGCTCCCGCTGCGGCACAGCCAGCGCCTCGGGAGCGGGAGCTGTCGGCTTGGCCGTCGCACCCGGAAAGAGCCACGAGGGCACGGCCCGCCCATTGGCCGCATGCTCCGATGACGCGCTGCCGGTCGTCGCCCCGTCCCCTTCGAGGCCGAGCACGTCGTCGATCGATGACTTCCTGGCGCCGAGCCCGGCGGCAGCAGGCGACTCGGGCGCGACAGGAGCTGGCGGCACGGCTGGGCGCTTTCCGGTCGGCGGATCGTCGGCGATGATCTTGCGGATCGACGCAAGAATCTCGTCCATGCTCGGTTCGCCGGCCTTGCCCGCGTTCGCCATGTCTCTTCCGCTCCCCTTCTCGTCCGCGCGGCATCTGCCCGCAGTTGCCGCCCGAAAGGCTCGAACCGTAGATTTGAGTAGGGTGGTACCGTGCTACGATCCGCGCCGCAACGCGCCGACACGCGCCATCCACCGTTCTCGCCGTACGAAACCGCTGATCCCGCACCACTCGAGGTTGGGTTAGCCGCGCTTCACGGCAATCCGATGGCAAGGACGCGTGCAGTCTCAGCTCTGGAAAAGCAAGAACCGGAGCAGCGACTACTCCGGTTCGCATGATCGGCGGTCGTCGGGTCGCGGCTATTTCACCGGCTCGTGCTTGACCCCGTGCGTTTCCCACATGTCGACATGTTCACGCTTGCCCGACGAGTAGGTGATGCTGATCCCCCACCACTTCCGGCGGACCTCATGATAATGCGCCTCTGGATCGTAGGCGAGGTCCGTCGACCCGAGCTCCGCAATAGAAAGTCGCCCGATCGTCGAGAGCACGGAGTAGGACGCGACCACGAGATTACGCTGCGTGCTGACGAGCTGCACACGGGCGTTGAGGGCTTCCTGTTCGGCATTGAGCACGTCGAGCAGCGTCCGCTGTCCGACGCGTTCCTCCTCGCGGACACCGGCAAGAGCGGTGCTCGTGGCCTGAACTTGAATCCGGTCAGCTTCGATCTGCGCCCGGGCGGCCGTCAGCGAAGACCAGGCAGCTATGGTCGATGACTTGGCCTCGGTACGGAACTGTTCGATCTGCTGGAGGCGACTGACGTGGGTGTGCTTGGCCTGCCGCACACGCGCCTGCGTGTCGCCTGCCTCGTAGAGCGGCACGTCGACCCGACCCGTAACGGTCGTTGATTCCGATTCGTCGATGGTACGTGAGGGGTCGAAACGGTTGGAATACGTCGCATCGAGGCGAACGGACGGCAGCAGTTCGCCCCAGATCACGTCGACGTTGTGGCGCGCGGCCTGTTCCGTATAGAGCGCCGACACGACGGCCGGGCTTTCCCGGAGCGTGATGTCTATCGCCTCGTTGAGCGATTTCGGAATGAGCTTGTTCGGCGGCGACTGGTCGCGCAGCGCCGACGGCGGATATCCGACCACGCGCTCGAACGTTGCGCGGCTGGTCTTGAGATTGGCGCGAGCGAGATCCAGCGCCGACACGGCGGCGGCGCGGCGAGCTTCCGCCTGCGCCACGTCCGTCCGCGTGACTTCGCCGACCGAGAACCGGTCCTTGGTCGCCTTCAGCTCGCGCGCCAGAACCTCCACGTTGCCTTCGCGCAGCTTGACGATGGCCTGATCGCGGACCACATCGACATAGGCAGTGACAGCCTCGAGCAGCACGGATTGCTCGACCCCGCGCAGCGCTTCACGGCCGGCACGCACAGACGCCTCGGCGAGGCGCACACCGTTCAAGGTCCGAAAGCCGTTGAAGATCGGCTGCGAAGCCGTCACGCCGTAACCCTTCGGGTGCGTCTCGCCACTGGCAGCGCCGACGCCCGGGGGGCGGGTATCGGTTCTGTTGTAGCCGATGTCCGCGCTGCCGCTGACGACAGGCCTGTAGCCCGAGTGAGCGCGCGAAACCTCTTCGTCGGTGGCCCGCTGACGGGCTCTCTCGGCATCGAGCCGAGGATTGTATTTATAGGCTGCTGCGAGCACATCCTGCAGCGCCTGTGCCTGCGCCTTCGTGGCTATGCCAGCGTCGATGATGCTGAGGGTTGCCCCGAGCATCAGAGTAGCCGCCAATGTTCGCACAACCGAGCGTTTGCCGACGTGTGTCATGTCGCTGATCATGCCCTCGCCTTCAGCCGAACCGGTATGTCGACCGGAGCCCCCTCCGTACGCTGGTACACGCTTATACTTTCTCGCCTACACCGATTCGATGGGAGTCGAGACCAGCAAGGGGCAGTTTTGCGGCGAGTGGGTCCTTTCAGTCACGCCGCATCGGCAAGAAGTCCCACCAACCAAGGGATCAATCGTCGATCACCCAATCCGGATCGCTTTCGGCCGACACGTCGATCTCTTCGCGGCGTCCATCGGCGTGCCGGATATCGAGGCCGAACCATCGATTGCGAACCTCAGCGTAGTTCGCCTCCGGATCGTAGACGTCGTCGCTGAGCGCCAGTTCGGCGGCGGACAGACGCCCCATCTGCCCGAGAAGCGCATAAGCCGCGACGACGAGTTCCCGCTTCGCGTTGACGACTTGCACTTGCGCGTCGAGAAGTTCCTGCTCGGCATTGAGAAGGTCGAGCACCGTGCGTTGACCGGCCTGTTCCTCCTCCCGGACGCCGTCGAGCGCGATGCGGGCGGCTTCGACGCCCATGCCGTCGGCCTTGAGCTGTCCGCGCGACGACTGGAAACGCGACCACGCCTGCGTCACGCCGGCCATTGCTTCCTGCCGTGCCTGCTCGATCTCCTGCAGACGGGCCACATGGCGGTGCTTGGCCTGCCGCACCCGGGCATAGGTTTCCCCCCCCTCGTAGAGCGGAACCGAGACGCGCCCCGTGACGGTCGCCGCCTCCTGCTCGTCGATACCGCCCTGCAGCCGATAGCGGTTGCCGTAGCTCGCCTCGATCCGGACGTCCGGTAGCAGCTCGCCGCGGATCCGTCCGACGCCATGCCGATCGGCCGCCTCCCGATAGAGCGCACCGACGACGACGGGGTTTTCCTTTTCCGCGACCGCCAGCGCCTCCTGCAGCGACCGCGGCAGTTTGCGCTTCGGCGGCGACGGCGGCAGCAGGTTGCCTGGGGACCGTCCGACGGCGCGCTCGAACGCGGCGCGGCTTGCCTTGAGATTGCCGCGCGCCAGATCCTGTTGCGACATCGCGCGCGCCAGCCGGTATCGCGCCTGCGCCACGTCGGTGCGTGTGACTTCGCGCGCCGAGCGCCGGGCCTCGGTCGCCGTCACGGCCCGCGACAGCGCCTGCACGTTGGCCTCGCGGAGCTTGACGATCTGCAGGTCGCGGACGACGTCGGCGAACGACGTCACGACATCGAGCAGCACCTGGGCCTCCACCGCCCGCAACTGTTCGCGCCCCGCCCGCACCTGGGCCTCGGCCTCGCTCACCGTATTCTGTGTGCGAAAGCCATTGAACACCGACTGGGACACCGTGAGCGAATAGCCCCATGGGCGCGCTTCGCCCTCGCTCGTCGTGTCCGGCTTGGTATCGAGCCGATTGAGCCCGGCATCGGCTGAACCCGTCACCCGGGGCCGGTACCCCGAGAGCGCTCTCGGCACGTCCTCGTCCGTGGCCCGGAGCCGCGCCCGCTCGGCATCGAGCTTCGGATTGGCCCTGTAGGCGCTGCTCATCGCCTCGCGCAGCGTCTCGGCGACGACGGGTCCCGGCATGGCGACGCAGGCGAGCAGCAACGCGACGTGAGCGGCCACTGCCGCCAGCCGCCGTCCCCGCGAGGACCTGCTGTCTGCCTTCCAACCCATGCCATCGAACTCCTGCCCGTACGATCCGCTCGAGAGGACCCTCGAGCAACCGCCATTCGGGGGCGATTCGGTGAATGGGTCGTAAAGATGCGTCCCACGCCCGACCGCCGCCCCCCTCACCACACCTTGCGGCGCCTGGCCCGACGCCGTGCGACCACCTGACCGGCGGGCTGGCAACGCGATGTTATCCTTGTCCCGCTAGCGTCCTCGCGAAGGCCTGATCGGGCCGCGTCGTGTGCGTGAGAGGTAAAAGCCATGCTGGATCGGCTGCTCGAGATTCCGGGCCTGATGGCGGCGTATTGCCTGAAGGCGCTCAGCGCCCTGCTGCTCGCGCCCGCCTCCGAGTTGTCGATCCCGTCGCTATTCATCGCGTTCGTCATCGCGGTCGGCTGGCTCTCCCGCCGGCACCTGCGGGCAGGCTTGCCGGTGCGCGCTCGCGCCGTGCTGCGTCTCGTCTTTCCGCGTCGCTGGTGGCTGTCGCGATCGGCCTGGCTCGATGCCCGGCTGCTGCTCCTCAACCTGCTCGTTTTCGGCGTCATCCTGACCGGCGCCATCATCTCCCATCGCGTGGTGAGCGGCGGGCTGGGTCATCTGCTGGCCGAGGCCTTCGGCCCGGCATCGCCCACCGGCATTCCCCCGCTCGTCGGCACCGTTCTGCTGACCGTGGCGCTCTTCCTCGCCTATGAGCTTGCCTACTGGGTCTATCACTACCTGAGCCACGTCGTGCCGGCGCTCTGGGAGCTGCACAAGGTGCACCACTCGGCCGAGGTGCTGACCCCGCTGACCAATTCCCGCGTCCATCCGCTGGAAAGCCTGCTGCTGCTCAACACCATGGCCGTCTTCCTCGGCGTCACGGACGGCGCCGTGACCTACCTCCTCGGCCAGCCGACGCAGCAACTCACAATCGCCAACGCCAACCTCATCGTCGTGGTCTTCACCTACCTGATCGCCCACCTCCACCACACCCACGTCTGGATTCCGTTCACGGGCTTCTGGGGCAAGGTGCTGATCAGCCCCGCCCATCATCAGATCCACCACTCGACCAACCCCGTCCATTTCAACAAGAACATGGGCAGCGTGCTCGCAATCTGGGACTGGCTGTTCGGGACGCTCCACATCCCCGCGAAGAACCGCGAGCGGCTGACCTTCGGCCTCGGTGATGGCGAAGTGACCGAGCACACCGTGACGCAAGAGCTGTTCCGGCCGGTTCACGCCCTCGCCGAACTGTCCGGCGCAACGGCGAGCCCGGCGCGCCGGTCAGCCACAGACGACGCGCCGGCACGGCCCTGAGACGGCCGTCTCAGGCTGTACGGCGACCGGCGAGAAAGACCGCGATCGCCGTAGCCTGCACGGCCATCGCCAGCAGGAACACGCCCGGCGCCGCCCCGCCGGCAACGGCGTCTCCCGCGCCGGCCATGTCTCGCACGAGCCCGAACACGGCCGGCGCGAAGGCATAGGTCGCCTGCGCCATGGCGACGATAAGCGCCACCACGCGTCCCACGTCCTCCTTCGCGAACTCCACCTGCGCGATCAGCGGCGGCAGCGAAGTCGCGTTCCCGATGCCGGCCCCGAACAGGAGCGCTCCTGCGACGAGGAGCGGCACGCTCTGCCCATCCGCGAGCACCAGCGCCCCGCCGCCCGCCATCTGCACGCCGAGGCTCAGCCCCGCGACGATCCGGCGGTCCGCTCCCGCCGGCATCAGCCAGCCGACTGCCGTGCGGCCGAGGATGGCCGCGCCCGTCGCAGCCCCCATGAGCAGGCCGGCGGTGCCCTTGCCCAGCGCCGGGACGAGCAGCGAGTAGAGGTGCGCGATGAACCCGATCTGGGCGAACAGAGAGAGCGCCATCCCGAGTGCCAGCGTCCGGAACGACCAGTTCTGACGGAGCTGAGGGCCAGGAAGTGGCCGAACCCAGGACGCCGTGACCGTCGCCGCGGGTGAGCCGGGCGCGTCGCCATCCGGTGCTTCACCCCGGCTGTCGGGCGTCGGGCGGAAGTAGAGTTCGGACAGCGCCCAGACGACAGCCACCATGACGACGCCGACCACCACCGCCGCCATCGGGAACCCGAGCCCGACGATCAGCGCCACCCACAAGGGCGAGAACACGATGCCGCCGACGCTCGCGCCGTTGTAGGCCATCGCGAGCGCGGCCGGCCGGGCGCGCTCGAACCACGGCGACACGATCGCGTTGAGCCCTGCCGCCGCCATCACCACCCATCCGGCGCCACTGAGCACGGTGGCGGCGAAGAGCTGCCAAGGCTCGGTCGCGACGGCCCATCCGACGACGCCGAACGCGAGCGAGAGCGCGCCGAGTTGCGTGATCCGCGCGACGCCGATCGCCCGGTAGAGCCGCGGCAGGTTGGCGACCACCAGCGCGCCAACGAGGAAATGCGTCGTCACCGCCGCCGAGACGAGCGCCAGCGAGAACCCGCGCGCCTCCCGGACTGCATGCAGGAACACCGGCGGCCCATAGAAGCCGACACCCCATCCGAACGCAGCCAGCACGAACGCGGCCCCGACGACCCGCCATCCGAAGAACGCCGCCTTTCCTGCCTGAACCGCCATCCCGAAGCTCTCCATCCCACCACCATGCGTCGTCTCGGAGACGGAATGTGCCGGGCGGATCGCCCCGATGTTACGGTTGCCGCCGAAACGTCGCCAGCCCGCGTGTGCCACCGTGCGCGTGCTGCAATGAGGGAGAACGCCATGTCCGCCCCCGGCTCCTTCGTGGAGATCTCGGCGCTTGCCGGAGACCCCGCCCGCGCGCTGATGCTGCATGCCCTGATGGACGGCCGCGCGCTGACCGCCGGCGAACTGGCCCGCGTCGCCGGCATCACGCCGCAGACGGCGAGCGGCCACTTGGCACGTCTGGCGACGGCCGGCCTAGTCACCGTCGAGCGGCAGGGCCGCCACCGCTACCATCGGCTCGCCGCACCGTCGGTGGCCCGCATGCTCGAGGCGATGATGCAGGTGGCGAGCGAGCTGGCCCCGCCGCGCCCCGTGCCGACCGGCCCCCGCGACGCCGCCATGCGCACCGCCCGCACCTGTTACGATCACCTCGCGGGCCGCCTCGGCGTCGCCATCACGGATGCGCTCGTTAGCCGCCAGTTCGTCGAACTCGCCGAGGATGCGGGCTCGGTGACGCCCGGCGGTGTCGCGTTCCTCGCGGATCTCGGCATCGACACTGTACCGCTCTCCACCGCCCGAACCCGCCGCGTCCTCTGCCGGCCGTGTCTCGACTGGAGCGAACGCCGGCCGCATCTGGCGGGCACGCTGGGGGCCGCCGTCTGTGCCCGCGCGTTGTCCGCCGGCTGGGTACGCCGGATCGAGGGAAGCCGCGCGCTCTCAGTCACCCGCCCGGGCGAGGGGGTGTTCCGCGACGCGTTCGGCATCGTCCTCTGACGACACGTCAGGCCGCGGCTACCAGTCGACGACGATCTCGGGATGCCGCGCCCCGGTCTCCAGGAGATCGGCCGCGATCCGCGCCATCGCCGGCGCCATCAGGTAGCCGTGCCGGTAGGCGCCGTTGACCATCAGCCGGCGCCCCCTGACCACGATCTTCGGCACGTTGTCGGGAAACGCCGGCCTGACACCCGCCGAGAGTTCCAGCACCTCGGCCTCGCCGAACGCCGGATGCACCGCATAGGCCGTGCCGAGGAGATCCAGCGCCGAGCGCAGCGTCACCGCGCCGAAGTCCTCCCGCTCGATCACCGTGGCGCCGATCATGTACTGGTTCTCGCCCCACGGCACGATGTAGAGCGGAAATCGCGGGTGCAGCAGGCGCACGGGCCGGCTGAGCCGTACCTCCTCCGTGCGCACCACCGCCATCTCGCCGCGCACGCCCCGCAGCTCGGCGAGATCGCCACGCGCCGCGATCCCCCGGCAGTCGATCACCACCCCGCCGGCCGGCGCCGCCGTCCAGACGGGCTCCGCCACCGGCTCACCGAAGACGAGTCGCCCCCCATGCTGACGGATCGCCGCCCTGAGCGCGGCAAGCGCATGCCGCGTCGAGACATGCGCCTCCGTCGGAAAGTAGAGGCCGCTCCCAAACCGCCCGCCGAGATCGGGTTCGAGGTCGCCGAGCCGGGCCGCGTCGATGCTCTCGTGGGCCTCTGTCATGCGCGCGAACCGGCGCAGCTCCGTCATGTCCCGCGCCGCCGCCACGACGAGGCTGCCGCGTTGCGTGACGTGCGGAAACACCGCCTGCCACAGCGCCAGCCCCTCGAGACCGAGGCTCTTTACGACGTCCGGCGCGGCCTCCGCCTCGCAGTAGGGCGCGAGCATGGCGCCGGCATAGCGGCTCGAGCCGCCGCTCTCGGCCTCCGGCATGGCCTCGCGCAACGTCACGGCATGGCCGCGCCGAGCCAGTTCGAAAGCCTGCCACAAGCCGAAGATGCCGGCGCCGATGACGGTGATGTCGAGTGCGGTCACGTGTGTTCCGAGCCTTTGGAAAAATGCGGCCGGAGCATCGCCGCAATCGGCTCGCCTGACAATCGCCGTTCGGGCAGGACTGCCGTGCTTCCCTGTCAGTCGTCTTCGGCCAGCGCGATTTCCTTGATCAGCTTGGCGAGGATCGCGGTACCGAACATCTCGTGCCCCTCGGCGGAGAATACGAAGGCGTTGGCGCCGCCGATCACGTTGCGCTCGAAATAAGAGACGAGTCCCCCCGGCGGATGCGTATGCGCCGGATTGAACGCCAGCGGCACCTCGCTCAGGATCGCGAGGCCGTTGATGGTGATGCCCTCCGCCAGCGCCATGGTCCGGGCTTCGATGAGATCGACGCCGCTGTTGTTGGTTCCGTCGCCCGACACGTCGATGAGATGCCGGTCGGCACGCCACGGACTCCGCGCGAACTGCAGCATCGAGAACTCGATCGCCGAGCCGATGGCGGTGCGCCCCATGAACGCCCGTGGCGCCATGCGGATGCGTTGTGCGAGCGCGCCCGCCTCCTCCGCGTTCCCGACGACGGTCCAGTCCGCGACGATGGTCTGCTCGCTGCCGCCCGACCATTCGATGAACGAGATCGCGATCCGCCCGATGAGCCCCGACTGGATGGCGGCGACGACACGCGGGTTGGTCAGCGCAGCCGCGTAGCCATCGCGCTGGAGACGAAACTTCTGGTCGTCGAGACTGCGCGAGATGTCGGCTGCCAGAACCAGCAGCAGATCGACTTCCGGCCTTTCCGACGCGCGCTCGCCGCCAGTACCGGGCGCCGCCAGTGGCTCACTCCGCGCTGCCGAGGGCATGAGCCCCGCGCCAGCGGCGAGCATGAGAGCGGTAAGGAGTGCAGGCATCCAGTGGCGCATCGGCAGCGCTCCTCCGGCGACGGGTCTCCTCCCCCTCACAAGCTGAGGCCAAACTCGTGGCCAAGTCGAGGCGTGTTGCGCCCCCCGCCCCGATCACGTTTCAGTGTGTCGCAAGGCCGCCCGGCTGGCGAGCCCGATCCTTGCGCAAAGCCGAGCGAAACGCCGCCGATCAAGGCAAAGTTCGGGAGCCCCCGGTCAGCCCGTGAACTGCTGCCGCCCGCGGAACGGCCGCATGTCGGGATAGCCGCCGACCGCCCAGGCGCCATCGACCAGCAGGCTCGCTCCGGAGACGTAGCTCGCTGCAGCGCTGGCGAGAAACAGGGCCGGTCCCGCGATCTCGTCGGGCTGTGCCGGCCGCCCCATCGGAATGCGCGCCTTGAAGGCCTCGAGCCGCGCCGGGTCCTGGAAATGCGGCCGCGTCAGCGGCGTCTCGACGAGACCCGGCAACACCGCGTTGACGCGAATGCCCTGATCCGCCCACTCGAGCGCGCCATTCTTGGTCAGCATCTCGACGCCCGCCTTGGCGGTGGAATAGGCCGCGCCCGCGAACATCGGCACGTGTGCGTTGAGCGACGCGATGTTGACGATCGCGCCGCCGCCCTGCCGGATCATCTGTCGCGCCTGATGCTTCATGCCGAGGAAGACGCCCTTGAGGCACAAGTCGATCACGAACGACCAGTCGGCTTCGCTCTGGTCGACGATGTATCCGGCCCGGTTGCCGCCGGCCACGTTGAACGCCACGTCAACCCGCCCGAACGCCGCGACCGCACGCGAGACGAGCCCCTCGCAGTCGCTTTCCCGCGTCACGTCGCCGGCAATCCCGACAAACCGCGGGCCGAGATCCTTCGCGACGTGGGCGAGGAGATCGCCGTTGATGTCGCTGCCCGCAACGCTGCCACCTGCGGCGAGAAACTGGCGCACGATGGCGAGCCCGATGCCCGATGCCGCGCCCGTCACCACTGCCGTCTTGCCTGCAAATCCGGTGTCCATGGTCTCTTTTGCTCCCGTCGTTCCTGTGATCGGTCGGCCCTCAGGCGAGGAACGGCTTCAGCAGCGCCACCACGGCCTCGGGCTGCTCCTGCTGCACCCAGTGCCCGGCGCCGTCGACCTGATGCACGGCCTGCATGCGCGAGAAGGCCTTGCTCTGCATGGTCTCGATCGCGCCGGGCACCTGATGGATGCCCCAGTCGCTGCGTCCCGCGATGAACAGCGACGGCACGTCGATCGATTTCCCCGCATAGAGCTTCAGCTCGGCATTGAGCTGCGGCTCGTAGCGCGCGCGATACCAGTTGAGCCCGCCCTGGAAGCCCGTCCGCCCGTACTCCTCGGCGTAGACGGCCATCTCGGCGGCGCTCATCCAGCGGTTGGCGGCGACGTGCTCGGGCGAAGGCAAGTGAGGCCTGACGGTCTCGGCCATCGTCTGGTCGCGGTCCATGACGTAGTAGGTCGGCATCTCGGCGAGGCACTCGGCCGACCATTCCTTGAGCCGGTAAGGGCGGTTCTCCGTCCAGTCCGCGCTCTTGTGATGGAAGTAGGCTCTGAGGAAATCGCCGACGCCCTCGGGACACCGCCACATGTGGTCGTTGGCTTCCCGCGTCGCATAGTAACGCTGGTAGTGCTTGCGCGGCCGCGCCAGCCGGCCCAACGCCGCGTCGATGTCGTCACCCGCGCGGCTCGGCTCGGGCGTGTGCGCCCCGCCGCTGGCCGTGCCGAACGGCAGCGATGGTGGCCCGGCGAACGGCGCGCTCATGATGCAGCAGCGCTGGTAGATGTCGGGTCGCGTCAGCGCGCACCACGAGGCGACGGCCGCGCCGAAGTCGTGCCCGATGACGGCCGCCGCCGTGCGGTATCCGAGCGCCTGCGTCAGCGCCACGGCGTCGCGAGCGAGGCTCAGCATGAAGAACGGCCTGAGATCCTGATCGTAGGCGTCGCTCCAACCCGTCGTCCGCCCGTAGCCGCGCTGGTCCGGCGCCACGACGTGAAAGCCCATGGCCGCCAGCGGCGCCATCACCTTGCGCCAGGAGTAGGCGAGTTCCGGAAATCCGTGCAGCAGCAGCACCAGCGGCTGTCCGGGCGCTTCGCCACCCGCTTCGAGCACGTGCATGTCGAGGCCGTTGATGCCGCGGATGATGCGCGATCGGACGCCGGCCGGCAGCATCTCGCGGGTCATGGGTTCGGTCATGCCGTATCTCCTGTGGCTGGCTGTGCGATGCGCCGCGCGGGCATCGTGGCCGGTTGTCGGGGGAAGCGAGGCGCCGGATGCCCCCGCCGGGCAACGCAGTGCTGTGGATAACGAGGAAAGGGGCGGCGCGCCGTGAGACCTGTCGCGCGACTCGAAACACACTGCCATCACCACCCTCGGATGACGGAGCCGCACATGTTCACAGGACCCATGCTGGATCGTCGCGCTCACGCCACGCTGCTCTGCCGGCTTCTGGCCGATCGGGCCGAGGACGAGCACGTTTCGATGCACGACCTCGCAGAAACGGCCCGCGAGGTCGCCACGATGCTGCTCGCCAGCGTCGAGACGGACCAAGTGGACGGCCGCCCCGCCCTGCGTGTGATCGAGGGCGGGCGCCGCTGACGGGAAATCCCGTCACTTCATCGGAGAGTGTCCCGACGGCAGCATCACGGTCGAGCTCATCTCCTCGAGCAGCGGACCGGCCTTCTTGAGGAAGGCCTGCCAACCGGGATCCTGCACAGCCGCCGCGCGCGCTGCTGCCCGGGCGTTGAGATCGGGATAGGCCCAGATGTGCACCACCTCGTTGGGCTGCCCGGCTTCACTGATCCACAGACCAGACGGCTTCGAGTATTTCTCGCGCACCGGCATCGCGTCCATGATGTGCCCGACCCATTCCTTGGCGGCGCCCGGCTTCAACCGATAGGCGCGCAACTCATAGATGTTCGGCTCTTTCTCGGGCTTCCGCGGGGCGATGACCGGGTTCATCAGGCGGATGTCCTGGCGCACGATTAGCGGCCGGATGAGCGGCAGATACTCCTTCGTCCAGCGCTCGTTCTTGGCGAGTTCCGCCCGGAGCCGCGCCCGCTCGTTGAGGTCCGAGTACGTCCACAGGTGCACGACCTGATTGAGCGGCCCGATCTCGGTCATCCAGTAGCCTTCGAGCTTGCCGTAGTTGTCGCCGCGGATCTCCCGCGCGACGCTGCCCGAGTTCTTCGCGACCTCGGCCACTGCGCCGGGTTTCGTCGTGTAGATCCTGAGTTCCTGGATCATGGGGCGTCCTCTCCGATGTGGTGTTGTGGTGTTGGCGGCGACCGCCGCGCGTCACGTCGCGGGTAAAGCATAGGCGGCGCCTGCGCCCGCGTCACCAGAGGAGAGTGTGAAACGCGACAGGCGGCCCCCGGGGGACCGCCTGTCGAAGTCTTGGTCTGCTGTCGGGCTCGTGGGCCCTCTGTCTTACTGGACGGCCGCGCTGCGGGTCCGGCGCTCGACGGTCGCGGTCCGCGGCACGCGGCGCTTGGCGTTGCGATACTCGGCGCGCGGACGCACGCTTTCGCCGCTGCCGAACGACGAGGATGACGCCGAGGCGCTGGTCGAGTAGCGGTTCCAGGTGACGATCACCTTCGCTCCGACCCGCACCCGCGGATAGAGGTCGACGACGTCCTGGTTGTACATCCGGATGCAGCCTTTCGACACGGCCGAGCCGATCGTCCAGGGCGCGTCCGTGCCATGGATGCGATAGGCCGACGAGCCGAGGTAGAGCGCGCGCACGCCCATCGGGTTCATCGGGTGACCGCCCGGAACCCAGCGCGGCAGGCGCGGGTTCTCGCGCAGCATGGTCGCCGTCGGCGTCCACGAGGGGTTCTCGCGCTTCATGGTGACGCTCGTCACACCCTGCCAGCGGCTTTGTTCGCGCGGAATGGCGATCGGGTAGCTCAGCGCCTCGCCGGGTCGCGTCACGAAATAGAGGCGGCGATCGCCGAAGCTGACGATGACCTGACCAGTGGAATAGTTGCCGGCGAAGCGCACGGTCTCTCGGCCGCTGCCGCCGAGCACGGAGCCGCCACCCCAGAGCCAGCCTTCCTGGGCGTGAGCCACGGGAGCCACGGCCACGATGGCGCTGGCAACGGCGGCGCCGGCGAGCAGCGCACGGAGGGTTCGGGTGAGGGTCATGCTCGTCTCCAAAGGATCTCGTCGTCGGTCGGGGCGAAATTCGATGCGCAGCCCTGGCTCGCTGGCGTTCTTATGCGATTCTGTCGGGTGCGGTATCTGCGTCACGAGTTCGGTCGTGAACACGCGCAACCTGACACGCCATGCTGAACACTTCGTTTAGCCCTGTGTCGTCGTTGGCTATCAATAGGCCTCGCGGAGGTTCGTCTGCAACTCGTGGGAGGGGCCTCGGTTACATGTTTGACAGGCATTGGGGCCGTTTGCCGTGCCGGTGTGTGAATGCGGCCACAAAATGACGGTAGCTGATGGACTTGTGCTCGCGCGGCGCCTTTCTCCATGGGGTCCGGAGAACGCGAGGAGTCGCCAGGATCTCGCAGAATGTTCCCATCCTGTTCTATTTTTTGATTGACGTCGCCGGCCGAGAGAATTAGAACAAAAAAAGAACTTGCGTTGGCCCGATCGGCCTCCCTCAAGCTCTCGAAGAGCGTACCGTGAGCAAAGTGGCACCTGACATCCCCACCGCCTGCTGCCCTTCATCACGGATCTTTGATGGTTCCGGCCCTGCGCCTGCAGCCTCCTCCACCCCTCGGGAGGCGGCATGCCCGGCTTCGAAGCGTACTGCGTCCTGTAAGCGTAGCGTTGCCTCGTGGGCCAGACGGCCCGATCCCACGGACGGCTCCGTTCCCCCGGAGCCGTCCGCCCCCCCGGGCAGCCCCCGATCGGTTGCCTCCCGCAATCGTGACCTCGACCGGTTGCGGGCCGAGATCCGCGCCCTCGAGCGACGGCCACCCTGGCAATCCGGCGCGCCGGAGACGCCTGTTCCCGGCGCCCACAGTCCCCCCGGCGCGGAAGCCGCTGGCATGCCCTCGGAGGGTTCCCCTTCCCTCCCGCCGGCGACCTCCGCGCCAACTCCCCGTTCCTCTGCATTGCCCGAGACCCGGCATTGGACCCTCGGCGAGGCCACGATCGATGCCCGGCTGCCGGGCGGCGGCCTCGACCCTGCCGCCACCATCGAGATCAAGCCGGCGACCCATGCGGACTGGGCGAGCGTATTGGCATTTGCGGCCTGCCTCGCGGTGCGCAGGCTCGGATCCCTGGCACCCGCGGCGTCGGCCTCACAGGTGCTCTGGTGCACGACGCGTGCGGTGACGAGCGAGCACGGTCGCTTGAACGGTGCCGGCCTCGCCACTCTGGGCTTGCCGCCCGAGACCATCCTTCTTGTCGAGACGGCACGCCGGAACGAGGCGCTCTGGACGCTCGAGGAGGCCTTGCGCTCCGGCGCCCTCGCGCTGGCCGTCGGCATTCTCGACGCAGTCGATCTCACACCGTCCCGCCGGCTGGGCCTGTCGGCGGCGGCTGGCCGCACGCCGCTCCTGCTGATGACGCGTCCCGACACGCCACCGGCCCTGTCGTCCGCCGTCCGCATGCGCCTGAGCCGACGCCCGAGCGCCCCGCATCCGTTCGATGCCCGCGCCCCCGGCATCCCCCGTTTCGGTCTCACCCTCGAACGCTGCCGGGGCGCACCGGTATCGGACGAAACCGTGTCTCTTGATCTCGAGTGGTGTCATGTCACGCATCGTTTCAGTCTGGCTGCCGGCCTGGTCGATCGAACGCATGCGACGGGGGACGCCCGGCAGCGTGCCGGAGGCTGAACCGTTCGCGCTCGTCGACAGGAATCGCAACGGCCTCCGGATCGCCGCCGCCAACGGCAAGGCCCTGTCGGCCGGCGTCGCCCTCGGCACACCTCTCCCGGACGCCCGCGCCGCCATGCCGGCTCTCGCCGTGCGCGCCTCCGAGCCCGAACGCGACGGCACCGCCCTGCAGAAGCTGGCGCTCTGGCTCGGCCGCTATGGCCCGTCGACCAACATCGACGCCACCGATGGCGCCTGGGTCGACGTGACGGGAGTCGCCCATTTATTCGGCGGCGAGGCCGGCCTCTGCCGCGATCTGACGGAGCGCCTGGGCCGCGCCGGCATCACGGCCCGGATCGGCCTCGCCGGTACGTTCGGCACCGCCCACGCTCTAGCCCGTTTTGCCGGCTCCCCATCCGGATCGGGCTGGACCATCGCCCCGCCATCGACAGAGCGCGAAGCCTTGGCGGGCTTGCCGGTCGCAGCCCTGCGCCTCGACCGCGAGGCCGTGCAGCTTCTCGTCAGATTGGGCTTGAAGCGGTGCGGCCAACTCTACGGTCTGCCGCGAAGCGCCCTCGCCGCCCGCTTTCGTGAGGCAACCAGGGCATCGGATCGCAAGGCCGCCGAGATCCGGGCAGCGACCCTTCTGCTGCGCCTCGACCAGGCCCTCGGCACCGTCGCCGAGCCGCGCCGGCCCATGCGGGCCCCACCCGAGGCGAGCGCCCGGCTCGCATTCCCCGACCCTCTCCTCACGGCCGAAGGCGTCACCGCCGCGCTCGAGCGCCTCGTCGCGCTTCTGGCTGCGCAGCTTTCCGACATGAGCCTCGGGGCCCGGAGCTTCCGCCTCGCGCTCTATCGCGTGGACGGCACCGTCGCCGGGACGTCGGTCGGAACCAGCACGGCCTGCCGCGACCCCGCCCACGCCCTGCGCCTGATGCGTGAGCGTCTCGCCGGCCTCGATGCGGGTTTCGGCATCGACGTCGCAACCCTCGAGGCCGAGCGCCTCGAGCGGCTGGAGGCCTGCCAATCCAGTCTTTCCACCGGCACCAACGACGCAAGTATCGCCATCGGCACCCTGGTCGACCGTCTGGTCGGCCGCCTCGGACGTGGTCAGGTCGCGGTCTGCGAGCCGGCCGAAAGCCACATCCCCGAGCGATCCGAAGTCTGGCGTCTGGCGATGGAGGCGCCCTTGCCGGGTGTGTCGGCGCGCGTCCCGCCGCCCACACATCCCCCACGCCCGCCGCTGCTGCTCGTGCCGCCCGAGCCGATCACCGTCATCGCCGAGGTGCCGGAAGGCGCTCCCCAGCACGTCGTCTGGCGGCGCGTCGCGCGTCGCATCGTGCGAATGGAAGGACCCGAGCGGATTGCTCCCGAGTGGTGGCGTCACGTGGGCGCAAGCGGAATGCAACCCGGAACACGCGACTACTACCGCCTCGAGGATACGACCGGCGCGCGCTATTGGGTCTTCCGTGAAGGCCTCTACGAGGATCGGCCGGACGACCAGCCGGAGGAGGACGACGGCGGCGGGGACGACACGCCCCCGCGCTGGTTCATGCATGGCCTGTTTCCATGAATGCACCCCGCGACATGCGCCGTGCCCGCAGCGCGCCGCCGCCCTATGCGGAGTTGCAGGCGGTCAGCAATTTCTCCTTCCTGGAGGGCGGCTCCCACGCCGACGAACTCGTCGCGCAGGCGCGCATGCTCGGCCTTGCGGCTCTCGGTATCGCCGACCGCAATACCGTAGCCGGCGTCGTGAGAGCCCACAGCGCCGCCCGCGAGGTGGGCCTCCGCCTGCTCGTCGGCGCCCGCCTCGATCTCGCCTGCGGCACGAGGCTCATCTGCTATCCGACAGATCGGCGTGCCTGGGGCCGTCTTTGCCGCCTGCTGTCTCTCGGCCAGGGCCGCGCTCCGAAAGGCTCCTGCCATCTGACGATCGACGACGTCGCAGCCCACGCGGACGGCCAGGTACTGATCCTGCTGCCGCCGGAGGACTGGAACTGGCAGGAACTGGTCCATCCATCGGCGCCGACCCCCGCGCCGTGCCGGCCACGGCTCGAGCAGGCAAAGATCGTTCCTTTTCCATCGCTCGCCTCTGCAGGCGCGCACGCACCCGGACACCCCCAGCCGCAGAACGTATCTTCCACGCCGCAACCCCATCTCGCGGGGTGCCTCCTCGAAGCCCGTCGTGTTTTGCATTCAGCCACCCGGCTTTATCTGGCGGCGAGCCACACCTATCGCGGCGACGATCAGGCACGGCTCTCGGCGCTCTCGGCCATCGCCACCCGGACGGGCATCCCTCTCGTCGCGACCGGCGACGTGCTCTACCACGCCGCCCATCGCCGCCCCTTGCAGGACGTTTTGACGGCGATCCGGGACGGGACGACGGTCGCCGGAGCCGGCCTCCGCCTGGCCCGGAACGCCGAGCGCCACATCAAGGCGCCGACCGCCATGGCGCGCCTGTTCGCGGGCCACGAGACGGCCCTCGCACGCACCCTCGAGATCGTCGATCTCTGCCGCTTTTCCCTCGACGAACTGGTCTACGAGTACCCCGACGAGCCCATCCCGCCGGACACGACGCCCCAGGCGCACCTGGCGCGGCTCACCCGCGAGGGCGCGCACCGGCGTTTTCCCGACGGTGTTCCCGAGCACGTCGAACATCTGATCGCGCGCGAACTCACGCTCATCGGCGAACTCTCCTACGCCCCCTATTTCCTGACGGTGCACGACATCGTCGCCTTCGCCCGATCCCGCGGCATCCTCTGCCAGGGCCGTGGCTCGGCCGCCAACTCGGTCGTCTGCTACTGCCTCGGCATCACCTCCGTGAACCCGACCGAGATCGATCTTCTCTTCGAGCGCTTCGTATCGGCCGAGCGCAAGGAGCCCCCCGACATCGACGTCGACTTCGAGCACGAGCGCCGCGAGGAGGTGATCCAGTACATCTACGGCCGTTACGGCCGCGACCGCGCGGGCCTCGCCGCGACCGTCATCTCCTACCGTGCCCGCTCGGCCGTGCGCGAGGTCGGCAAGGCCATGGGCCTCTCCGAGGATACCGTATCGGCGCTCGCTGGCATGGTGTGGGGCACCCGCTCCGGCGGCGTCCTCCCGGAAAGCCATGTCCGCGAGGCCGGCCTCGACCCGTCCGATCCCCTGCTCGCCCGCGTCATCGCCCTCGCCGACGAATTGACCGGCTTCCCGCGTCATCTTTCCCAGCACGTCGGTGGCTTCGTCCTCACCCGCGGCCCCCTGATCGAGGTCGTCCCGGTCGGCAACGCCGCGATGGCCGACCGCACTTTCATCGAATGGGACAAGGACGATCTGGCGACCCTCGGCCTCCTCAAGGTCGACGTGCTGGCCCTCGGCATGCTGACCTGCATCCGCAAGGCATTCGATCTATTGGCGCGTCATGGCGGCGGCAACCTCACGCTCGCGACCGTCCCCCGCGAGGATCCGGCGGTCTACGACATGCTCTGCAAGGCCGACTCTCTAGGCGTCTTCCAGGTCGAAAGCCGGGCCCAGATGAACATGCTCCCGCGCCTGAAGCCGCGCCGCTTCTACGACCTCGTGATCGAGGTCGCGATCGTCCGCCCCGGCCCCATCCAGGGCGACATGGTCCACCCCTATCTCCGCCGCCGCTCGGGCCTCGAACCTGTGGCCTACCCCTCGCCCGGCCCCGGTCACGGCCCTCCGGACGAGCTGCGCCGCATCCTCGGCAAGACACTCGGCGTCCCCCTGTTCCAGGAGCAGGCCATGCGCATCGCGATGACGGCAGCGCGCTTCAGCGACGCCGATGTGAACGAGCTGCGCAAGGCCATGGCCACCTTCCGGCGCCGGGGCACCATCGGCCGCCTCGAGCAGAAGATGGTGGAGGCCATGGTCGCACGCGGTTACGACCCCGCTTTCGCCGAGCGATGCTTCAACCAGATCAAGGGGTTCGGAGAGTACGGCTTTCCCGAGAGCCACGCCGCCAGCTTTGCCCATCTGGTCTACGTGTCCTCATGGCTGAAATGCCACCATCCGGCCGCCTTCGCCGCGGCCCTGCTCAACTCCCAGCCCATGGGCTTCTACGCACCGGCCCAGATCGTGCGTGATGCCGCCGAGCACGGCGTCGAGATCCGCCCGCCGGATATCGGCCATTCCGATTGGGATGCGACGCTGGAGGCGGCATCGGACGATCGGCTCGCCCTGCGCCTCGGCCTGCGGCAGATCGAGGGCCTGGCCGAGGACGAATGCCGGACCATGGTCGCAACCCGCCACACCTATGCGGCGCGTACAGGCCGCGCGATGCCGTTCCTGGACGTCCACGATCTGCGCCAGCGTACCGGCGCCCGCCTCGCCACGCTCGAGCGCCTCGCCGCCGCCGACGCCATGCGGTCGCTCGGACTGGATCGCCGCCAGGCGCTCTGGGCCGTGAAGGGGCTGCAGGGCAGCGCCCCCCTGCCGCTCTTTGCCTGGAGCGAGAGCCGGGAGACGGGAGCCGAAGCCCCCGTGGCGCTGCCCGCGATGCCGCTGTCCGAGCATGTCGTGAGCGACTACCAGACCTTGCGTCTGTCGCTGAAGGCACACCCGATGAGCTTCTTGCGCGCCGGGCTCTCCCGCTCCCGTGTCGTGCCCTGCGCGCGTCTGCGCACCCTGCCCGACGGCGCCCGGACGGCCGTTGCCGGCGTCATTCTCGTGCGCCAGCGCCCGGGCTCGGCGAAAGGCGTCGTGTTCATGACCATCGAGGACGAGACGGGCATCGCCAACGTCGTCGTCTGGCCGAAGACGCTCGAGCGTTATCGGCGCGAGATCATGACGGCCCGTCTGATGCTCGTGCGCGGCCGCATCCAGCGCCACGAGGAGATCATCCATCTGGTTTCCGCCAGCATCGAGGACCGGAGCGATCTCCTCTCGACGCTCATGGAGGACCAGGACATCTCCCAGGACATCTCGATGCCGATCCCTATCGCCAATGCCGACGAGGTCCTCCGCCCGGAACCCGGCTCCGCGCGCCAGCCACGCGGCTCGACCGCGACCAACCGGCACCCCCGCGACGCACGCATCATCCCCCGCTCGCGCGATTTCCACTGAGCGTGTCATGCCGCGACCACGAACCACATCGCTGGCTCACGCACAGCCCGCCGCGCGGATCCGCTTGGCAACCCAGCTTCCACCACTAAACTGTCGGTTGGTGGCGGGAGGATGCTTCGATGCCGGACGGATCGACGACGCGGCACGGCGCTCGCCTCCGGATTGCGCAACCGACAGCCGTGGCGCTGCTGACGGCAGGCCTCTTCCTCGCGCCAGCGCCCGCCGAGGCGCAGCTCGCCCCACCGGCTCCCGAGGCGGCGAGCGGCTGGCTCGCCACGACCTCGTCGCGCGCAACCCGCCACATGATCTCGACGGCCAACCCGATCGCCTCCGCGACGGGCCGCGAGATCCTGCGCAAGGGGGGCTCGGCGGTCGACGCGGCGATCGCGGCCCAGTTCGTCCTTGGCCTCGTCGAGCCGCAATCCTCGGGCCTCGGCGGCGGCGCCTTCCTGGTCTTCTGGGACCGGACGACGGGCGCGCTCACCACCTACGACGGCCGCGAGACGGCGCCGTCTGCCGCGCGCCCGGACCGTTTCCTCGACCAGGGCCGGCCGATGCCGTTCATGGCTGCGGTGAAATCGCCGCTCTCGGTCGGCGTACCCGGCACTGTCCGCCTTCTGGCGGAAGTCCATCGCCGCCATGGCAAGCTGCCGTGGCCAGACCTTGTCGCGCCGGCCCTCGCCCTCGCCGAGGCCGGCTTTGCAGTTTCCCCGCGCCTTCACCGGCTGTTGGCGGATTCGGCGCCCGCGTCGTTCTCGGAGACTGCCCGCGCCTATTTCTTCGACGCCGCCGGCCGCCCCCATCCGCCCGGTCATCGCCTGACGAATCCCGCCTACGCGGCAACGCTGCGACGCATTGCAACGGACGGCGCCGACGGCTTCTACAAAGGCGAGATCGCGGCCAGCATCGTGGCGGCGCTGTCGACCGGAGCCGCTACCACCGGCAAGGGCACCGTCACGACAGCGGATCTCGCCAACTATCGGGTCGTCGAGCGCCCGCCCGTTTGCACGCTCTACCGCCGCCACCGCGTCTGTGGCATGGGTCCACCCTCGTCGGCCGGCCACGCCATCGCCCAGACCCTCGGCGTCCTCGACGGCTTCGATCTCGGAACTCGGCCAGTGCTCTCGGCCTCGCCAGCGCCCCTGCATCTCGTCGCCGAGGCCCTGAAGCTCGCCTTCGCCGATCGCGCCCGATATGTCGCCGATCCAGATTTCATCCCCGTTCCACCGGGGCTTCTCGCCCCGGACTACATCGCGGAACGCCGCAAGCTCATCATGCCGTGGCGCCCTCTCGCGACAGCGCCGCCGGGTGTACCACCGGGCGTCAGGGCCTCAAGTTACGGCGCGGACGCAACGGTCGAGGCCCACGGGACGAGCCATCTCTCGATCGTCGACGCGGCGGGGAACGCCGTCGCCATGACCACGACGATCGAGGCTGCCTTCGGCTCCGGAATCATGGCCGCGGGCTTCCTCCTCAACAACGAGCTGACCGACTTTTCCATGCGCCCGACGGACCGCGACAACCGTCTGATCGCGAACCGCGTCGAGCCGCTGAAGCGGCCGCGCAGCTCAATGGCCCCGACGCTCGTCTTCGCACCGGACGGCTCGCTGCGCCTTGTCACTGGCTCGGCCGGCGGCGCCCGCATCATTCCCTATGTTCTGAAGACGATACTCGCCGTCGTCGATTGGAACGCCGACGCGCTGACCGCCGTATCTCTGCCGAATTTCGCGACCCGCAACGTCGACGTCGAGATCGAGGAACCGATGGTCTCCGGCTGGGACGGGCTCGGCCACCCCGCCGGCGCGATGGGGATTGTTGGAACCGCGCCCTCGCTCGCGCCACATCGCCAAGCGCTGCACATCCAGACGCTGACATCGGGAACCCAGGTCATCGTGCGCCGGCCCGACGGAGCGCTCGAGGGCGCAGCCGATCCGCGGCGCGAGGGTCTCGCCCTCGGCGACTGACCGCCGCGAGGCTAGCTGGCGGCGGCGCGCCGGTTCGCGATCCGCCGCTCGGCCGCAGCCACAATGGCGAGCCGGATGTCGGCCGCCTCGTCGAGATCGTTGGCGATGCCGAGCTGCTGTTCGCGCGCCAGAAGTCTGAGGGAAGCAACATCGTCGATCGAGGTCAGCTCCTCGAGCACAGCCTCCCGCCCCCGCGTCCGGAAGACGACGACCACGTTCGGGGAATAGGGATCGAACGCGGCCGGCAGCTGAGGCTCCGCGCCATCGTCGGCTCCATTCAAGGCGGGCTCGACACCAGCCGCTTCGACATCTGCCGGCGCGGTCCCGCCCGACACGTCGCTCTGTGCGTGAGTGGAGACGGCGGTCGCGCCACCACGGCGACGGCCGGCTCCGGCATCGGCCGCGCGCCGCAGCGAAACGAGCGCGATCTCGTCCTGGAGACGCGCGAGGATTCGCTCGACCACCCCGGCATCGCCGGCCCCCTCTTCCCGTGCAATGCGCGCGAGATAGGCGTCCTTGGCTCCGCCCGAAAGCATCCGCTTACGCTTTGCCATGGCCGGCCTCCCGTCTCGCGGTGCCCGCGTCGAACCCCATCAGCCCGCCTTCGCGAGCCATGTGGCGGCTCCGAACACCTCGTCGTGCAGCGCCTTCAGGTGTGGCAGCGCATCGCCGAACTTCTCGGCCATCGTCTTCTTGTGCTCTTCCCAGTCGAAGGCCCGCGCCACGCTGTCGAGCAACGGCACCCGCGACTTGAGCATCGGGTGATCGAGCGCGATCTGGTCGATCAGCAGCCGCTCGCGTCCTTTGCCCGTCACGTAGTTGGGGAGCGTCGTGTAGCGCCGATCCTCGAATGGCACCGTCGCCAGCTGATCCGCCGTCTCGACGCGCTCGATGAGCAGCGCCGCCCGGTCGAGCGCGAACTGCGACACGAAATCCGGCCGGAACGGCACGACCACCTGATCCGCGAGATCGATCGCCGCCAGCGCCGCGAACGAAAGCCCCGGCGGACAGTCGAGAATGACGTAGTCGAAGTCGTGGCCGAAATGCTTGATCAGGCGCTTCATCCGGTTGCGCACCTCTTGCGCAACCTTGTCCGGATCGACGCCGCGCTTGGCCTGCTTCAGATAGAGTTCGCCCTGCACGTCCTCGAGCATGAGCGATCCCGGCAGCACCGACACCCGACCGTTCGCCGCCCGTGGATGCGCGACGTCGCCGACGCCGTCGACCACATAGAACGACTCGTCCTCCGCCACCTTCTCGAACCGATCGAAGAAGTAGTCGGAGATCGTGCGGCCCGCGCGCCGCGCCTTGTCCCAGCCCTCGCCCCCGATCAGCATCAGCGAGGCGTTGCACTGCGTGTCGAGGTCGACGACGAGCACGCGCTTGCGTCCCCATGCGGCCGAAGCATGCGCCAGCATCACGGCGACGGTCGATTTGCCGACGCCACCTTTTCTGTTCGCTACTGCCAGAAATCGCGCCATCGAACCTCTGCCGTCTGGGTGGACGATAAGGTTCGGAATCGTAAGCGATTCGCAGTCACGCGGCCAACGTCGCCGGCAGCGTCAGCCGGCCGCGACGCAATAGATGTCACGCACCGGCCCCGGCAGCGGCATCGGTTCCCACGATTTGCCACCGTCGCGCGTGCCGAAGATCTCGCCCTCGTATCTGGCGCCGACGAGCACTTCGTCCGGGTCCCGCTCATTGAGCCCGACGCACATGATGGTGCCGTGCACCTGCACCTTGTCGAACCGCTGCCACGTCTTGCCGGCATCCATCGAGCGAAGCACGGCGCCATCGTGGCTCGCCGCCGCGACCGACAGCGCCGCATACATCGTCCGCGGATCGTTGACCGCGACGCGGACGTCGCGGCCGTAGGTGATGGGCGAGAACCGCTTCATCTCCATGTCGACCCACGTGCGTCCCTGATCGGTCGAGCGGAAGAGCCCCATCCGGCACGCGAGCACGACGCTGTTCGGCTCCGCCGGCGTGATCGTGATGGCGTGCCCGTCGAGCATGCCCTCCGCCTCGTTCTGGGTCAGGATCTTGCTTTTCAGGTGCGGCAGCTTCGAAAGTTCGACCAGATGCGCGCTGCAATCGACCCACGTCTTGCCGAAATCATCCGACCGGACGACCCCGTTGACCTCGAGCGCCGCATAGATCTGGTCCGGCCGCGTCGGATGCTGGACCATGCGCATCACGCGGGCGCTGAACACGCACTTCTCGCGCTCCGCGATCCCGGCATCCGGCAGCGCTGTCCAGCTCTGCCCCATGTCGTCGCTGCGATAGAACCCGATCGGCGAGGCCCCCGCCAGGATGACGTCGGGATCGCGACGGTCGACCAGAAACGACCAGATCTGCGTCTTTCCCGGGAACGTCGCTCGGCGGAACGTGGCGCCATGGTCGGTCGAGAGCCAGACGCCGTCCGTCGTGCCGGCGAGAACGACATCACGGTTTGTCGGATGCACCACCACCGTGTGCGTATCGACGTCGGGGAGCACATGCTCCCACGCGCCACCGCTCGACGGCCGCCGGAAGATGCCGATCTTCCCCGGCTGGTCGGTCCTGCCGAACGTCGTCGCCACGCCGGCGAAGGCATAGGTTTCTTGGCCCATGGAACGCGTCCTCCCGAGGTCTGTTTCAGCGATGCTAGTCGGCCCCGGCCCGGGAGCGCAACGGCTGTTCGAGACGAAGAACGCTCCGGTACCTGCGCGAACCGATTGATCCGCGGGCGAAGTCGCCTATCTTGTGAGCAGGACCGAGGTGATCCGAGAGGCTGAGGCGTGACGGCAGTTGCAGGGCGGACGGATGTGAGGCTCGAGATCGTCGTCAACGGCGAGCCACGCGAGGCGCGGGCCGCGACGCTGGCCGCGCTTCTGGACGAACTCGGCTATGGCGACCAGCGCGTCGCGACCGCGATCAATGGCGATTTCGTCCCCGAGCGCGCCCGGCCGGGAACCACGCTGCGCACCGGCGACCATGTCGAAGTTGTAGCCCCCCGCCAGGGCGGTTGAGACGCGGCGCGGCGCCGCCCGGTCTTGCGGACGCCAAGACAGCGCGCGACGCTGAATGACGGGGGCCATAGGCTCGCTATCCGGTGGCCCTCGGCCGAAGCCAACGCAATCACGGGATGTCGGACATGATCATGGATCTCGACGCTGCGGCGACCGGCAGCCCCTTCGCGCCCTACGGGACGCCGGTCCGCTCGCGCCTCCTGCTCGGCACCGCCCAGTACCCCTCCCCGCAGGTGCTGTCCGACGCCATCCGCACCGCCGACGTCTCGATCGTCACGGTCTCGCTGCGGCGGGAGGCGGCCCGTGCCAAGGGCGGCGAGCGTTTCTGGGACATGATCCGCGGCCTCGGCGTCCATGTGCTGCCCAATACCGCCGGCTGCCGGACCCCGAAGGAAGCCGTCACCACGGCCCAGATGGCGCGCGAGCTGTTCGGCACGGACTGGATCAAGCTCGAGGTGATCGCCAACGACGATACCCTGCAGCCCGACCTGTTCGGCCTCGTCGAGGCGGCCGGCACGCTGGCACGCGACGGCTTCAAGGTGTTCCCCTACACGACCGAGGACCTCGGCGCCGCCGAGCGGCTGCTGGCGGCCGGCTGCGAGGTGCTCATGCCCTGGGGGGCGCCGATCGGCACTGGCCGCGGCCTCGCCAACCCCTACGCGCTCCGAACCATGCGCGCCTATTTTCCTGGTGTGCCGCTGGTGGTGGACGCCGGCATGGGCGCCCCGAGCCACGCCGCCCAGGCCATGGAGATGGGCTACGACGCCGTGCTTCTGAACACCGCGGTGGCCAAGGCCGGCGACCCGATCCGCATGGCCGCAGCCTTCGCCCGCGCCGTCGAGGCGGGCCGCCTTGCCTACGCTGCCGGCCTGATGGAGGCCCGCGACATGGCCTCGCCGTCGACCCCGGTAGCCGGGACGCCGTTCTTCGACCTCGATCTCAAGGCCTGACCCCATGCGCCCGCTGCTCGACATCTTCTACCCGATCGTCCCGGACCTCGCGTGGATGGAGCGTCTGGTGCCGCTCGGCGTCCGCACCATCCAGTTGCGCCTGAAGGATGCGTCCCCCGCCGAGGTGAGACGCCAGATCGAGGGCAGCCTCGCGCTTTGCCGGCGCCATGGCTGCCAGCTCATCGTCAACGACTACTGGCGCGAAGCCATCGCGCTCGGCGCCGATTTCCTTCATCTGGGCCAGGAGGACCTCGCCGAAGCCGACATCGCGGCGATCAAGGCCGCCGGCATCCGCCTCGGCATCTCGACCCACAGCCACGACGAACTCGCCATCGCCCTGGCCGCAAAGCCGGATTACATCGCGCTTGGTCCCATCTACGAGACGAAGCTGAAGGCCATGGCGTGGCAGCCCCAGGGGCTCGAGCGCATCACGGATTGGAAATCCCGGATCGGCAACCTGCCGTTGTGCTGCATCGGCGGCATCACGCCCGAGCGGGCCCCCGGCGTCGTGGCGGCGGGCGCGGACAGCGTGGCCGTGATCACCGATTTCTTCACCCACCCCGATCCGGAGGCCCGTGTCCGCGATTGGCTGGCCTGGGCTCGCCGCCGATCACCCTGAGACCGGAGCAAAGCTCCGCCATACTGGCAAAGATCGATCGCGACCCGGCTTGTTTGTGACAGTTTAATGTCGCAGTTTCCGGGCGTTCGGGAGCGGTGATGGCGTACAGATTCAAACTGAAGGATGACCTGCGCGAAGGCGTCAGGCGGATTGCGCGCGATCAGATCGACGCGGCGCTGAAGCGGCCGCACGAGGGTGCCGACCGCGCGGTCTGGGTGCATGAAACGCGGAAGGCGATGAAGCGCATCCGGGCTCTGCTGCGGTGCGTGCGGAGCGGTCTCGCCCCCGGGGTCTGGCGCTCCGAGAACGACGCGGCCCGCGCCATCGCCCGTGAACTCTCCGCGCTCCGCGACAGGGACGTCATGCACGCCACCCTGGCCGACCTGCGTGGCACGGACGGCAAGGCGCTGGACGAGGCCATCGACTGGTTCGCCGAGCGCCTGTCGCGACCCCGCAAGCCAAAGCGCGCGGCTCCCGACACCCCATCGCCCGAAGACCTCGTCGCGGACGCGATCAAGGCCCTGAAGTCGGCCCGCCGGCGGCTCTCGCGCCTCGAGGTGTCGGGCACGCTCGCCGATGTGGTTGCGGACGGTCTCGCCACCTCCCAGCGCAAGGGACGCGAGGCCCTGGCCCACATCGAGGCCGATCCGTCCGACGAGAATGTCCATGAACTCCGCAAGGCCGTGCAGATCTACCAGCGCCATCAGGCACTGGTCGTCGCGGCGTGGCCCGCCCGGCAATCCGCGAGGATCGCGTCGGCCAAGGAATTGGCCGAAATGCTCGGCAAGGCCCAGGACCTGATCGTGCTGGCCGACGCCGTGCGCGCCACCCGGGCGACCGGATCGGCACGGGAGCATGCCGCCTGCCTCCGCCGCGCCTGTCGCGAGCGGCTGGCCGCGCTTCGCGCCATGGCGATCCCCATGGCGGCGCGCCTCTTCGCCATTCCGCCGAAAGCGGCCGGCGTCGAATTCGCGGCGAGCTGGCACGCCACAGTCGCCGAGGCGCACGCGGCCGCCGAGGTCGAGCAGCCGGACGCGGCCGAGGCACCAGCGCCGCGCGCCTGAGACGAAAGCCGTAGCCGCGGCACTGGACGATCCGGTGGCGATCGTCGCACTCTCCGGTGAACGCAATCCCCAAGCACCGGAGCATCCATGGCGGACCTGTCCTCGTTCGGCCTCGACGTCGGCATCTACGGCCCCCTCGCCCTCCCCGGCCCGATCATCGAGCTGACTCGCCTCGCCGAGGATCTCGGCTTCGCATCCGTGTGGGTCGCGGACCACGTCGCGTTTCCGGCCTCGTTCGCCTCCAAGTACCCCTATGCCAAGGAGGGCGATTTCCCCACCCGCCTCGACGACCCGCTGATGGAGCCGATCGCCACCCTCGGCGTGCTCGCCGGCGCAACGAAGCGGGTCCGCCTCGGCACTGCCGTTCTCGTCATGGCCTACCGCAATCCCCTGCTGCAGGCCCGCATGCTGGTCACGCTCGACCAGCTTTCCGGCGGCCGCATCGTGCTGGGCGCCGGCGTCGGCTGGCTGGAGGAGGAGTTCGAGGCCCTCGGCTTCAAGGACTTCAAGCGACGCGGCAAGGCGACCGACGAGGCCATCGAGATCTTCAAGGCCGTGGCGAAGGGCGGCGAGGTCGGCTACGCGGGCGAGATCTACCAGTTCGATCCCGTCATCTCGGCGCCCGGCTCGCTCCAGCGTCCCCATCCGCCGGTGATGATCGGTGGCGTCGAGGACCCGGCCCTGCGCCGCGTCGTCCGCCACGGTAGCGGCTGGCTCGCCGTCTCGCTCGGCGAGCAGCGCCTCGTGGAACGTGTGGCGCGCCTCCGCCAGATCGCATCCGATCAGGGGCGCGACATGGCGAGCATCGCCCTGTCGTTCAAGATCTTCGTCAGCATCGGCGCCGCCAAGCGGAACCGCGACGACGAGCGCGAGCCCGGCACCGGAACGCCCGCCGAGATCATCGGCGACCTGAAGCGCATCCGCGATCTGGGCTTCGGCGAAATCGTGGTCCGGTCACGCGGCGCCACGCTCGCCGAGACCCGCGAACAGATCGAGCGCTTCGTCGGCGAGATCGTGCCCAAGGTCTAGGCTTAGGCGCGTCTCGCCTCACTCGCCCTGATGGCATCTATGGCGATGGCCATCAGGATTGCCCACATTCCGAACGCAGCCATGAACCACGGCTGCCACATGCCCCACGTGAACGCGGCCATGACGGCGCTGGCGACGAAGCCGGCGAAGAGCAGCGGCTGCGCCACCACGGGCAGTTGCGCCAGAAGCCTGAGAACGCCGAGACCGATGGCGAGCAGAAGCAGCGCCCCGACCGCCCCGAGTTCGTACCACGTCTGCAGGTACAGATTGTGCGCATGCCGCCCCGTGCGCTGCGGGTAGAAGTTTCCATCCTGGCGCTGCGCCGTCGTGGCGGCTTCCTCGTCGAGTGGCTTGGTCGAGCCGATGCCGATGCCGAGGATCGGCGCCTTGGCGATGTTCTCCGCCGTCACGTCCCACAGCACGACCCTGTTGCGCGCCGTGCGCGGCAGCCAGCTCGCCTGATGCAGCCCCGCCTTGTGCAGCCCGTCGACGATCGGCACCATGAAGAGCGCGGCAATCACCCACCCGGCGGCAACCATGACGCGCAGCGCCCGCATCATGACGGTACCGAGCGACATGGCGAGCACGACGCAGCTTCCAGCCACGAGCGCCACCATCGATGTCTCGTGCTCGGAGTGGAACACGGCAACGGCCGTGACGATCACCAGCGCGATGACCGGCACCCGCGCGGCTTCGCGCCCGAGACGCGCCCGAACGATGAGCAGCGTCGGCCACAGCAGCATGATCAGGAGGCCGAGGTTCCGGTTCAGCGTGTAGAGGCCGATGTCCGTCACCCACCCGTCCGTCACGCGGGCATGCTTCGGCGACGGCCTGAGGAACGGCAGCACGGAGGTGACGAACCGCCGGATCGGCTGGCCGAGCGCGGTTTCCACCGCGAGAAACAGGGCGCCGACACCGATGGCGATGAGCACGCCGCGCCCCAGTTGCTCCCGCGCCTCGTCATCGAGGGTTTCCAGCGCATGCGACACGCCGATCGCCAGCGCCGAAAGGGCAGTAAAGAGCGCCGCCCGTCCGAGCGCCTCGATCGGATCGACGGACCACAGCGCGTTCGCGAACAGGTAGCACGCCGTCACGGCGAGCACCGCCACCAGCGGCGTGACCGGGACGCTGCCTGACCGGATCGCCCGAAGTCCCGCGATGAGGATCGGCACGCCGACCATCAGCACCGTCCCGGGTGTCATCATGGGGACGACCAGCGCCACCAGAATGCCGGCCAGCGCAAATCCGCCGAGCACACTCGGATGCACGGTCGCAGCAGCGGCTTCGGCCGCGGGCGTGTCGTTATGCACGTGGATCACAAGCCCGTTTTCAGACACTATCGCGGAGCGTTTTGAACCGCAGCCGACCGTACCTACCCCGCCGGATGGGGTCAAAGGTTGCCGCTGCCGCATCCCCGGAGAAATGACGCCGTGCTGAGCGAAAGCCTGTTCGACGCCGAGGAGATCATTGCCGGCCTGCTGCCCTGGGTCCGCTGCGAAAGCCCGACCCACGACACGGCCGGCGTCAACCGCATGATGGATCTGGCATCAGCCGATCTGGCACGCCTCGGCGCCGAAATCGAGCGCACGCCCGGACGCGACGGCTTCGGCGACATCGTCGTCGGCCGCATGGGCGGCACGGAGCCGACCAACTCCGCCGGCATCCTGATCCTGTCGCACCTCGACACGATCCACATGGCGGGCACCGCCGAGGGCCGCCTCCCGATCCGCCGCGACGGCGACCGCTACTACGGCCCCGGCATCTACGACATGAAGGGCGGCGTCCGCATCGCCATGCACGCCCTGGACGTGCTGCGCCGCGCCGGCACCGCGCCACGCCTGCCGGTCTCGTTCATGCTCGTGCCCGACGAAGAAGTGGGCAGCCCCTCGTCGCGCGAGGCGATCGAGGCCGAGGCGCGCCGCCACAAGTACGTGCTGGTGACGGAGCCCTGCAAGAACGGCGTCGTGGTCACCGGCCGCTTCGCCTTCCAGCGCTTCTGGGTGACGACCTACGGCCGCCCGGCCCACGCCGGCGCCACCAATCGCCAGGGCCGCAGCGCCATCCGCGCCATGGCGTCCCTGATCGACCGCATCGAGCGGATGACGGATTTCGACCGCGGCATGACCTTCTCCGTCGGCACAATCTCCGGCGGCACCTTCGTCAACGTCATGCCCATCGAGTGCCGGGCCCAGGTGCTCACGGTCGCCCCGACCGAGGCCATCTTCGACGAGGTCTTCGCCCTCATGAAAGGCCTCGAGAGCGAGGAGGACGGCGTCCGGGTGGTGGTCGAGCGCGGGCCGGTTCGGCCCCTGTGGCAGCCACATCGCGAGACCATGTCATTGTTCGAGAAGGCCCACGGTATCGCCGCCGGGCTCGGCTTCGAGCTGCGCCACGGCTCGTTCGGCGGCGGCAGCGACGGCAATTTCACCGGCGCCCTCGGAGTTGCCACCCTCGACGGGCTCGGCGTCGACGGGGCCGGCGCCCACACCTTCGAGGAGCACCTGCTCGTGTCGTCCCTCATCCCCCGGTGCCGCCTCTTCGCCGAGCTGTTGCGCACGCTCACCTGAGGCAGAGTGCCGCCAGCCTGGAACAATTCCAATTCCGGCGCTCAGGCTTTATATGACCGATCATGCAGCGCAACATGCCAAGTCAGCGGCCGGCGAGCTGGCCGACCAACCACCCCGACGTGCCTCTCGGCCGCGTCGGCGTCCTTTTGCTCAATCTCGGCACGCCCGATGCCACCGACTACTGGTCGATGCGCCGCTACCTGAAGCAGTTCCTCTCGGACCCCCGCGTCATCGAGGAGCCGCGGTGGAAGTGGTGGCCGATCCTGAATTTCATCATCCTGACGGTACGCCCCGGCCCCAAGGGCCGCGACTACGACAGCATCTGGAACAAGGAGCGGAACGAAGGCCCGCTGAAGACCATCACGCGTTCGCAGGCAGAAAAGCTTGCCGAGGCGCTGAAGGCGCTGCCGAACGTCGTCGTCGACTGGGGCATGCGCTACGCCAATCCCTCGACCGCGTCCCGCATCGACGCCCTCCAGAAGGCCGGCTGTGACCGCATTCTGCTGGTACCGCTCTATCCCCAGTATGCCGCCGCCACCACGGCCACCGCCGCCGACGAGGCCTTCCGCCATCTCATCACCATGCGCTGGCAACCGGCCGTCCGTGTGGCCCCGCCGTGGCATGACGATCCGGTCTACGTCGACGCGCTCGCCAACTCCGTCCGGGAAAGCCTCGCGAAGCTTTCCTTCGAGCCCGAGAAGATCATCGCCACCTTCCACGGCATGCCGGAGAAATACCTGCTGCAGGGCGATCCCTACCACTGCCAGTGCATGAAGACGTCACGCCTCGTCCGCGAGCGCCTCGGCCTTTCGCCCGACCGATGGCTGACGACCTTCCAGTCCCGCTTCGGCAACGACCCCTGGCTCCAGCCCTACACCGACGAGACGGTGGAGCGGCTGGCGAAGTCCGGCGTCAAGCGCCTCGCGCTGATCGCCCCCGGCTTCTCCGCCGACTGCCTCGAGACGCTCGAGGAACTCGACGTCGAGAACCGCGAGATCTTCGTCGAGCACGGCGGCACCGACTTCGCCTACATCCCGGCACTCAACGACAGCGACGACGGCATGCGCGTCATCGAGGCGGTCGTGCGCCGCGAGTTGTCGGGCTGGGTGTGAGCGGGCTAGGCTTCCCCGTCACTCCCGACGAGAGGAAGCCCCCCATGACCAAGATCGAGCGTCATCTGCTGCCCGAGCTCCGGAAGCCCGTCAGCCATTTCTGCCATGTGACGAAGGCCGGCCCCGTCGTCTGGGTCTCCGGCCTCGTCGGCGAGGCGCCGGACGGCTCAATCCCGGAATCGACCGTCGATCAGTTCGAGCACGCCATGAACGCGCTAGATGTTTGCCTGAAGGCCGTCGGCGCCGGCCCCGAGCACGTGACCAAGGTCCAGATCTTCATGACCGACATCACCGAGCGCCCGCTGATCAACCCGCGACGCATCGCCTATTTCGGTGAGCACCTGCCGGCCTCGACTCTGGTCGAGGTGAAGGGCCTCGTCGACCCCCGCATGAAGGTCGAGATCGAGTGCCAGGCCTACGTGGGGTGAAGCCGGGGACCAGCGCGCGACTGCGGCGGGCAACGTGACAAAGTCACTGTGCCCGCCGTCGAATGCGCGCAACGTTGAGTTCCTGCTTTTCGTTCGTTCGACGAGGCCCCGCATGCATCGTTACAGTTTGGCTCTGGCTGCTCTGGCCTCAGCGCTTTCCGTGCCGGTCACGCACGCCCAGGACAAGCCGGCCGATCACGGCTCCTCGTTGCAGGTCTTCGTCCATGGCGCGCCGGACGCACCGTCCCGCGCCTGGACGCTCGCAGCCGGCGGCCGCATCTACGATACGTGGTGGGACGCCCTCGATCGCAAGAAGCCCAAGGTGACCAACCCCGCGTATCCGGCAGAGGGCAAGCGTTCGGGCGCCACCACATGGCGTTGCGTCGAATGCCACGGCTGGGATTACAAGGGTAAGGACGGCGTGCAGGGCAAGGACCAGCCCATGGGCGAACGCTACAGCGGCGTCAAAGGTATTCGCGGCGCCCAGCGCATGACGCCCGCGGCCATCGCAAAAATGATGCGGAGCCCCCCGCACAACTATACGCCCGAGATGATCACCGACGACGAAATGCTGCGCCTCGCGGCGTTCGTCCGTTCCGGCCAGCACGACGCGGACAAGGTCATCGACCGCAAGACCGGCGTCGTCAAAGGCAACATCAAGCGCGGCGCGGAACTCTATCAGACGACCTGCGCCGCCTGCCACGGCCACGACGGCAAGGCGCTGAACTGGGGTACACCCGAGAAGCCCGGCTTCATCGGCACCGAGGCCAAGGCCCTGCCCTGGGAAGTGCTGCACAAAATTCGGAACGCCCATCCGGGCGCCGCGATGATCAATCTGCGCGCATTCCCGTTGCAGGACGCGATCGACACCTTGGCCTACGCGCAAACGCTGCCGGAGAAGTAAAGACTTCGACACCGGCGCGCTTGTCCGCTTGGCATGGAGCGGCGCGCCGGCTTAGCCTCCCCGAGTCGATACAGGGAGGCAGGCGATGCGCTGGACGATCGGAGACGTGACCGTCACCAAGGTGGTGGAACTGGAGACCACGGGCGGCAGCCGGTTCATCCTGCCCGACGCCAGCCCCGAGGCGATCCGGCCGATCTCCTGGCTGATCCCCCATTTCGCGGACGAGATGGGCAAGCTCAAGATGAGTATCCACGCCCTCATCGTCGAGACGCCCACACTCATCATCATGGTCGACACCTGCCTCGGCAACGACAAGCAGGGCCGCCGCGTTCCGACCTGGAATGAGCGCCAGGGCCGCTTCCTCGCCGACATCGCCGAGGCCGGCTACCCGGCCGACAAGATCGATGTCGTCATGTGCACGCACCTCCACGTCGATCACGTCGGCTGGAACACGATACTCGTCGACGGCAAATGGGTGCCGACCTTCCCGAAGGCCCGCTACGTCTTCGGCCGCAAGGAGTTCGAGCACTGGGCCCACCAGACCGAGGCTGAGCACATGCTGACCGTGTTCGCCGACAGCGTGCAGCCGATCGTCGATGCCGGGCTCCACGAGCTGGTCGAGGCCGACCACCGGCTGTGCCCTGAGGTCCGCTTCTTGCCGAGCCACGGCCACTCGCCAGGCCATTGCAGCGTCATGATCGAATCGAAGGGCGAGCAGGCCCTGATCACCGGCGATTTCGCCCACCACCCCTGCCAGTTCGCGCGTCCCGAGTTGTGTTCGGCCGCCGATTTCGACCGCGCCGAGGGCGAGGCGACCCGCCGCCGCCTGCTGGGCGAGTTGGCGGGAACCCCGGTCCTCGTCATCGGCACTCACTTCGCCGGCCCGACGGCCGGCCGTGTCGTCGCCGACGGAAACGCTTGGAAAATGCTTGTCTGAGCCGCGCCGAGAGACGCGCGGCCGGCGCCCGTCCCTGCTCTGGTCGGGCACCGCGACCCAGAAGGCCCGGCTGCTGTCGGGCCTCGTCCTCGTTCTGTTCGTCACCACCCACCTGCTGAACCACGCCGCGGGCCTCTTCGGTATCGAGCTGATGGACCGCCTCCAGACGTTGCGCTTCGCCGTCACCCGTTCGCTCCCGGGCGGTCTCGTGCTGGTCACTGCGTCCATGGTGCACATGGTGCTCGGACTGGTCCGCATCTCGGAGCGGCGGACGGCCCGCATGCCCACGTGGGAGGCGGTCCAGATCGGCACCGGCCTCCTCATTCCGCTGCTGCTGATCGACCACGTCGTCGGCACCCGCGGCGCGTCGCTGCTCTTCGGCGTCTCCGACTACTATCGTCCCGTCCTGGCCCTCCTCTGGCCCGAGCACGCCATCCGCCAGACCCTGCTGGTGCTCATCGTCTGGACCCATGCCTGCATCGGCGTCCGCCATTGGCTCGGCATGGCGCCGTGGTTCCCGCGTGCCGCACCCTGGTTGCTCGCCGTGGCCGTCCTGATCCCGGCGCTGGCGCTCGCCGGGTTCGTGGCCGCCGGGCGCGAGGTCGCGGAGATGACGGCGACGCCCGAGGCCCGCAACCAGCTCATGACGGACTTCCATTTCCCGTCCCCTGCGAGCCTCGCTCAGCTGGCCCTTGTCTCGACCGCCATGCAGCTCGCCTTTGCGGCAGCGCTCGCCCTGGCCCTTGGCCGCATCGCAGCCCGTCTCGTCATGGACGGCCGCCGCCCCATGGTGCCGATCACCTACACGGCCGGGCCGGTCGTTTCAGGGACAGTCGGCGCGACCCTGCTCGAGATGAGCCGCGCGGCCGGCGTTCCGCACGCCTCGATCTGCGGCGGCCGGGCCCGCTGCTCCACATGCCGCGTCCGCGTCGTCGACGGTCTCGCCTCCCTGCCCCCGCCCGAGTTCGCCGAGACGGTCACCCTCGGCACCATCGGCGCGCCCGATAACGTGCGCCTCGCCTGCCAGATCCGCCCGACGGCTCCATTGACGGTCACCCGCCTCGTCGGGGTGGCGACCGCCGCAGGCCGCATCGCCAACGGCGCCAGCGGCGAGGATCGCGGCGTCGAGCGCCGTCTCGCCGTGATGTTCCTCGACATCCGGGGCTTCACGGCGCTGGCCGAGCATCGCCTGCCCTACGACGTCGTCTTCCTGCTGAACAGCTTCTATGCCCGGATCGGCGCTGCCATCGCCGACGAAGGTGGCTGGATCGACAAATACATGGGCGACGGCCTGCTGGCCGTGTTCGGCCGCGACACGGGCGGCACCGAGGGCGCCCGCTCCGCGCTCAATGCCGCTGTCGCCATCGACCGCGCGCTGGATATCCTGGAGGACGATCTCGCTGGCGAAGGCTACCGGCATCTGGGCGTCGGCATCGGCCTGCACTACGGCCCGCTGGTGCTCGGCCACATCGGCTACGGCGAGGCCGCGCGCATGACCGTGATCGGCGCCACGGTCAATCTCGCGAGCCGCCTCGAAGGCGCGACCCGCGAGCGGAATTGCCAGTTGATCGTCTCTCGCGCCCTGGCCGATGAGGCTGGCTGGGACGGGGATGGCGGCCGTCACGAAGCCATCACCGTCCGCGGCCACGACGTTCCTGTCGAGGTCTTCGTCGTGGGCCGGGCCCGCGACATGCGCCTCGACACCATGCCTGCCTCCCCTCCGGACGACCTGCCGCGAACGGCCGGCGCCTGATCGGACGCAAGCGAACCTTTACTGCGGCTTGCGCGCCTCGGCCAACGCCTTCTCGGCCGCTTCGCGTGCCTTGACTTCGGCCGCGAGCTTGGCCGTCGCCGCCCTGGCCGCGGCTTCGGCATCGGCCTTGCCGAACAGGAGCTGACGTGCCTCGTTGCGCAGGGCGTCGAGATCACTCTCCATGGCCTTGGCTGCAGCTTGCGCAGCCGCGAGCGCGGCCTTTGCCTTGTCCGCCTCGTCGCGCGCCGCCTTGAGGGCGCCGTCGGACGAAGCCGAGCCCTGCTGCAGCTTGGCGAGTTCGGCCTGGACCTTCGCGAGTTGCTCGCCGGCTGCCTTCTGCGCCGTCTCGACCGTGGTGGACTTGGCGATCGCGGCCTTGAGCTCGGTCTTGGCCTTTTCAAGCTCGGTTGCCACGATACGACCGCGCTTCACCTCGTCCCCGAGGTTGCTCGATTGCAGGTAGGCATAGAAACCCATCAGGATGGCCGCGGCGGCCAGGAGGATGGTCGTCAACGAACGGTTCATGGCAGGGCTCGCAAGGAGGGTGGCTCGGGATCGTGACACGGTCGGAGGCCGCGCGATGCGAACGTGCCCGCCGGCCGGCGTCGTTTTTATCCGGATCGGGCCCGCTTGCCACCCCCAACCGACGCCGACCCGTTACCTTTTCATCAATTCGGGTCAAAGCGGCCTCGGATGTGTCCGATTCACCCGCTGGTGATGGCGATCCGGTGTCCGAAGCGGCGCTGATCGCCCTTGGGCAACTCCGGAACCAGCGTCGGCCGCCTCGCCCATTCCCGCCGGAGCCCCGCGACACACGACCGATGCAGCGTGTCGCCGGCGACGTTTGCCGAGAAACCGGCCGCAAGTGCCATCAGCCGCTCGAGCTGACGCTCCCGGATGGCGAGCTGCCGCAGGTGCTGCACCGTGTTGATCAGATAGTCGAGATTGGCCCCCGACCGACCCCGGGCCCCCCGGATGATCCGCGCCTGCCGCTCGAGGGGCATCGGCCCGGTATAGCTCGGATGGCACCGCTCGACGGTGTAGGCCAGCGCCTCGACGTGGACGACGCCCACCTCGGCGACGAGCGATAGCGGCACCCGCGCCTCCCGGTAAACGCCGTAGATCAGTTCCCGGTCGCGGAGATACTCGAGGACGCCGGCCGCGTCCTTCTCCGCCACCCGATAGGCGATACCGCGGCAAGCCTGCCCCTTGTCGAGGCCGAGCACGAGCCCCGGCCGCTCCCGCGAGCCCCGATGCACCGTCGACGCGATGCAGAACGCGCGGTGATAGCCGGCGAGTGTCGCCTGCGCCCGCTCGACGAACGGAAAATCCGGGCGCCACATGAGTGAGCCGTAGCCGAAAACCCACAGATCCCGGCCGGCGCGCAGCACCATGTCAGGACCTCAGGTCTTGGCCGGCTTCGTGCTGGCGGCCCCGCCGTCGGGGCGGCCGAAGTTCGGCGCCGCCGTATCCTGCCCCGCCTGGATGATGCCACGCCGCGTCCGCCGGGCCTCGGTGAAGAGTTCGAACAGCGTCTCCCCGTCCCCGTAGCGGATCGATCGCTGCAGATGGATCAGGTCTTCCGTGAACCGCGCCAGCATCTCGAGCACCGCGTCGCGATTATTGAGAAACACGTCGCGCCACATCGTGGGATCGGAGGCCGCGATGCGCGTGAAATCACGGAACCCGCCGGCCGAGAACTTGATCACCTCGCTGTCCGTCACCCGCTCGAGATGGCTCGCCGTGTTGACGATGTTGAAGGCGATGAGGTGCGGCACGTGACTGGTGATGGCGAGCACCATGTCGTGATGGTCGGCGTCCATCACCTCGACATTCGAGCCGAGCCCCTGCCAGAAGATGCGGAGCTTTTCCGTTGCCGCTGGATCGGTGCCCTCGGGTGGCGTCAGGATGCACCAGCGGTTGTCGAAGAGTTCGGCGAACCCCGATTCCGGCCCCGAGTGCTCGGTGCCCGCGATCGGGTGTCCCGGCACGAAATGCACACCATCCGGCACCAGCGGCCCGACCTCGCGCACCAGCACACCCTTCACCGAGCCGACGTCGGTCAGGATCGCGCCCGGCTTCAGGTGCGCCCCGATCTCTTCCGCCACCCGGACACACGCTCCGACCGGCACACACAGGATGACGAGATCGGCCTCCTTTACGGCGTCCGCGGCGGTTGCATGAGCGGTACCGATGAGCCCGATCCGGAGCGCGGTCGCGCGCGTCGCCTCCGTCCGCGCATGACCGACGATCCGCCGCGCGAGACCGGCCCTGCGCATGGCGTGGCTGATCGACGAGCCGATGAGGCCGATGCCGATCAGGGCAACGGTATCGAAGACGGGCTTGCTCATGCGCCTCTGCTCACGCCTTCCCCATGAAGGCGGCGAGCGCCTTGACCACGGTTTTGTTGTCGCTTTCGGTCCCGATCGTCATGCGCAGCGCATTCGGGAGCCCATAACCCGCCACCCGGCGCATGATGATCCCCTTGGATTTCAGGAATGCATCGGCGGCTGTCGCCGTCCGCTCGCCCGTCTCCGGGAAGTGGATCAGGATGAAGTTGCCGACGCTCGGCGTCACTTCGAGCCCGAGCTTCTGGATCTCGGCCGTCGTCCACGGCAGCCATGTGTCGTTGTGAACAAGCGACGCCTCGACGTGTGCCGTGTCCTCGATCGCCGCGATTCCGGCCGCGATCGCAGGTGCCGTGACGTTGAACGGGCCACGGATGCGGTTGAGCACGTCGGCGATCGCGGGCGGGCAGTAAGCCCAGCCGAGCCTCAGCGCCGCGAGACCGTAGATCTTCGAGAACGTCCGCGTCATGACGACGTTCTTCTGCGTCGCGACCAGCTCGATCCCGGACTCGTAGTCGTTGCGCCGCACGTATTCTGCATAGGCGGAATCGAGCACGAGGAGCGTATCCGGCCGAAGCGCCGCGTGGAGCCGCCGCACCTCGCTCATCGGGATGTACGTGCCCGTCGGGTTGTTCGGGTTGTCGAGGAACACGATCTTTGTGCGCGGCGTGAGGGCGGCGATCATGGCGTCGACGTCGGCCGCGAGGTTCCGGCATTTGACCACGACCGGCTTAGCGCCGTTTCCGAGCGTCACGATCCGGTAGACGAGGAACCCGTGCTCGGTGAACACGGCTTCGTCGCCGGGGGCGAGGTAGGCGTGCGCCAGCAGATTGAGAAGCTCGTCCGAGCCGCACCCGCACACGATCCGTGCCGGATCGAGGCCATAAACGCCGCCGATCGCCTTCCGGAGCGCGAGCGACGCCCCGTCCGGGTAGCGCTCGAGCTCGGAGGCGAGCGCCGTATAGGCCGCGATCGCCTTCGCTGACGCCCCGAGCGGGGTCTCGTTCGACGACAGCTTGATCGGTTTGAGCCCGCCAGGCACCGAGCTTTCGCCCGGCACGTAGGGGGCGATATCGAGAATACCGGACTTCGGCTTCGGCTCGGTCAGGGTGGCGGACATCTTGCTGTTCATCCGTTCGAAAGGGCAGTCATAGGGGCTGCCCGGAGGCACGACGCGGGCACGATTGATAGGCCCGCCGCCCTTTGAATGCAAATGCCGGGCAAGCCGCACCCGACACACCCTTGACAGGCCCGCGACTCACTCATAACCGTTGACGCGTGGTGATTTGGCCGGCCGGCTTGCAGCCACGTTAAAGAAATCGCTAAACAGGCCGAGAGCGCGACCCGGAAACGGGTCCGTCCCGGCCATGCGAGCGGGGTGGACCGGCCGGGTTTTTTGCTGCGCCATGCCGGGCTCGTCCGGCCGGAGCAGGAGGCGCCGGATGTCGCGTGAATCCCCAGACGTCGTGATGGAGCAGAGCCTCGACCGGCCGTTGGCCCGATCGAGCGAGATCGACCAGCCGTCGAGCGAGGTCGTGCGCTTCACCGATCAGCCGCTCGTTCTGGATTGCGGCCAGTCGCTGTCGCCGTTCCAGGTGGCCTATTGCACCTACGGCACGCTAAACGCCGACAGATCGAACGCGATCCTCGTCTGCCATGCCCTGACGGGCGACCAGTACGTCGCGAGCCGCAACCCCGTGACGGGCAAGCCCGGCTGGTGGGAGATCATGATCGGCCCCGGCAAGCCGATCGATACCGACCGATTCTTCGTCATCTCCGCGAACATCCTCGGCGGCTGCCTCGGCTCGACCGGCCCCGCCTCCCTCAACCCCGCGACCGGCAAGCCCTACGGCCTCGACTTCCCCGTCATCACCATCGGCGACATGGTGAAGGCCCAGGCCCGTCTCATCGACCATCTCGGCATCGAGCAGCTGTTCTCGGTGGTCGGCGGCTCCATGGGCGGCATGCAGGTCCTCGAGTGGGCCGCCCGCTACAAGCACCGGGTCTTCACAGCGATCCCGATCGCGACCGCGCCGTGGCACTCCGCCCAGAACATCGCCTTCCACGAGGTCGGCCGTCAGGCCGTGATGGCGGATCCCGATTGGGTCGCCGGCCGCTACGTCGACGAGGGCAAGGTGCCGCGCCGTGGCCTCGCCGTCGCCCGCATGGCCGCCCACATCACCTATCTCTCCGAGGAGGCCCTCGAGCGGAAGTTCGGCCGCAGCCTCCAGAACCGCGTCGCCAAGACGTTCTCCTTCAGCGCCGATTTCCAGGTGGAGAGCTATCTCCGCCATCAGGGCTCGACCTTCGTCGACCGTTTCGACGCCAACAGCTACCTCTACATCACCCGGGCCATGGACTACTTCGACCTCTCGGCCGACAACGGCGGCAAGCTCGCCAACGCCTTCTACGGCACGCGCACCCGCTTCTGCGTCGTCTCGTTCACGTCGGACTGGCTCTACCCGACCCGCGAGAGCCGCGAGATCGTGCAGGCCCTGAATGCCGTCGCAGCCAACGTCTCCTTCGTCGAAATCGAGAGCGACAAGGGCCACGACGCCTTCCTGCTGGACGAGCCCGAGCTGTTCGCGACCGTCCGCGGCTTCCTCGGCGCCGCCGCCAGGAAGCGCGGCCTCCCTCCCGCTGCCGGAGCCTGACCCATGCTCGCCCGAGACGAGACTATGGCCCCGGTCCGCACGTCGCGCGTCGACCACGCGCTGATCGCCAAGATGGTGGCCCGCGGCGCCCGCGTGCTCGACGTCGGCTGCGGCGACGGCGCCCTGTTGCAGCTCCTCACTGAAACGAAGGACGTCGACGGCCGCGGCATCGAGGTGACCCGCGAGCGCGTCAACGCCTGCGTGGCGCGCGGCCTCTCGGTCATCCAGGGCGACGCCGACCGCGACCTCGACAAGTATCCCGACAAGGCCTTCGACTACGCCATCTTGTCGCTGACCATTCAGGCCACGCGCCGGCCGAAGCCCGTGCTCGAGAACCTGCTGCGTATCGGCCGCCACGCCATCGTGTCGTTCCCGAACTTCGGCCACTGGTGGATCCGGAGCCAGCTGCTCGTCACCGGCCGCATGCCGACGACCGCCAACCTGCCCGAGCCGTGGTACGACAGCCCCGACGCCCACCTCTGCACGATCCGCGATTTCGTGGACCTGTGCGGCACGATCGACGCCCGCGTCGAACAGAAGGTCGCGTTCAACGCCTCCGGCAAGCAGCTCGGCAGCTGGCAGCCGCTCTTCGTCCACAACATGCTGGGTGAAAAGGCGGTGTTCCTGCTGACCCGCGACTGAGCGACGAGTCCGTTCAGTCCCCGGTCCCGCGCGCTTTCGGGTCGGCCGACGGCTCACGCTGCGTCGAGACGCCCGGGACTGGCACCAGTTCGGTGAGCCGCCGCGCCTTCGCCGGCTTGCCGAGCGGCGACATAACTTCCTTGCTGGCCTCGACGATCAGCACGCCCGCGAACGCGGGATTGAACCTCGCCCCGAGCCGCTCCAGCGTCATGGCCGAGCGCAGCACGAGACGATTGTCGAGCGGCGGCATGTGCAGCGCCGTGCCCCAGTCGACCGGCGTGAACAGCGCCTCGGTAAGCAGCCGCTCGAGCTGCGGCCGGCTGTAGGGCCTCCCATGCCCGAACGGCGTCACGTCGAAGCGCGCCCATAGCCCGCGCCGGTTCGGGACGACGATCAGCAGACGGCCCTCCGGCGCCAGCACCCGCCAGATCTCGCGCAGCAGATACCGGCCCTGATCGCTCGTCTCGAGACAATGCACGACCAGCATCAGGTCGATGGAATTGTCGGGCAACGGCAGGTGGTCCTCGTCGACGACGACGGTATGTACGTCCCCCGACGGCGGCCACACGACCGCGCCCTGCGTCGACGGCATCAAAGCCCCGAGCCGTGCCACCTCGCCCCGGAACGAGCCGAGGAACGGTGACGCGAAGCCGAGCCCCATCAGCGTCTTCCCCGTGCACCGCCGCCACCGCGACCGCACGTGATGCGCGATGATGCGGCGCGCGACCGTGCCGAGCGGGCTCGCATAGAAGGTCAGGAGCTGCCTGATATCCGTGTGCATGGTTGGCACTATAGCATCGCCTTTGGGGACCGTGCCGGCAAGCCCACCCTGGGTGTCCCCACGTTGCAATCGCGACCTCTGCTGCTAGTGTGGCGTCCGACCGGGTGGAGCGAGTTGACCGCGCCGCTGCCGCCGACGCCGCGCCCGCCGGCACCGGTTCATCCACCCCTTTGACCGTCCCCAACGAGGAGAGTTCCGTGGCCGCGCTTCAGATTCATCAGTTCCCGTGCCTGAGCGACAACTTCGGCGTCCTCATCCACGATCCCGCTACCGGCATGACGGCCTCCATCGACGTGCCCGATGCCGAGCCCGTCCGCCAGGCGCTCGCCGCGAAGGGCTGGAAGCTCACCCACATCCTCGTCACCCATCACCACGCCGACCATACGCAGGGCGTCCTGCCTCTGAAATCGCAAACCGGCTGCACCGTGATCGGACCGAAGAACGAGGCGGCGAAGATCAAGGGCCTCGATCGCACCGTCGGCGGCGGCGACAGCTTCGACTTCGGCGGCGCAAGGGTCGAGGTGCTCGACACGCCCGGCCACACCGCCGGCCACATCACCTTTTACATCCCCTCGGCCAAGGTGGCCTTCGTCGGCGATACGCTGTTCGCCATCGGCTGCGGCCGCGTCATCGAAGGCACCCCTGAGATGATGTGGGAGAGCCTCTCGCGCCTCGCGAAGCTGCCCGGCGACACCACGATCTATTGCGGCCACGAGTACACCCAGTCGAACGCCCGCTTCGCGCTCGGCATCGAACCGGGGAACGCCGCCCTCGTCGCCCGCGCCGCCGAAGTCGACAAACTGCGCGCCGCCGGCAAGCCCACGCTTCCGACGCGCCTCGATGTGGAACTCGAAACGAACCCCTTCCTGCGCCCCCACATCGCCGCGATCCGCAAGCAGCTCGGCATGGAAACCGCCGCCGACTGGGAAGTGTTCGCCGAAATCCGCGAGCGCAAGAACCGCGGCTAGGCGGGCGGCGAGCATCGCGATGCGTCCGGCCCCTCAGCCAACCCAAACCCTCCCCCTGCGTCCCCGGCCGCAGCGCGTGAGCGCGAAGAGCCGGGGCCTTCCCACGTGACGACGATCTCGCCAAGCCCACCACTGCGTCCCCCGCCGAGGGGCGTCGGCCCCGAGAGCCGGGGTCGCTTGGGACGAGATGCGCACGACGTTCGCCGCCCTATCGGCTCACCTCATCCTCAACGTGACGTCATGCCCGCGAAGGCGGGGACCCACGACGGGCCGGGCAGGCGGCTCGACACGCCGTGGATCCCCGCTTTCGCGGGCATGACGCTGTGGTGGGACGGGAGGCAGAGTACGAACAAGAGATCGCTCGGCTTGACCTGGGCGAGGCCATCACCGCAGCGATCCCGGGTCTCCGCACGAGCCTTCGGCTCGCGCGTCGCCCGGGAGCGCAAGGGCGGCGAGCACATTTCGGCCGCTCGCCTGCCCCCGGCGATGGCCGACGGGTCCCGAGACCCCATCGCACCGCGATCTCGGCAGCGTCGAGACTGACACATTTGCGCACATTCAACCGCTCCGCAGCCGCTGTCGCTTTGTTGGCGGCGATTTCGACCGATCGTCCGGCGTGAGGCAGAGATTCCGAATCGTCGCACCTGCCGGATGCCGATTTTCGTTCGGTGGTCGCAAGTCAGAAACTCTCGTTGATGACCTCGAACTCGAAGCCATTGGGTGGCACGCTACGATTGTACCGCCTGTGCCAGTCGATGAAGGGCTCGGGGCTTCTCGTCCAGCTGCGCTGGCGGTCGGGCTTGAACTCCGCTTTCAGCAGATTGGGCGCAATTGATGCGATGTCGTCGGTCGGATTGCTCCACGTGGACGTCGCGGTCATTCGAAGGACCCGAAAATCGATGCCGTTCGTGACGACTTGCCATCTGCCGGGCCGCGTCGCGGAATCCACCATGAACGCGGTGTCCGGGCCTTGGCTCTGTCCGGCGCAGGCACGCAGAACATCGAACTCGCCATAGCGGGGAAAGGCTTTCTGGCCCCGATAACATAGCCTCGAGGGAAGCATCAGAACGCGGTCATCTCTCAGCTTGTACGTCAGCGCGTTGCCGTAGCGCTGCTTGCAGCCGGCCGAGTTCATGATCGAGAGCCACGCCCGCGAGCGGGAATTCTGATGGACGACCGTCGCTGAAAGCTTCTCGCCATCGACCTCGATGTCCGCGGTTATGCGTGCATTCACCGTGTAGATGCAGGTCGGATGAAAGCTGTAGACAGGACTGAGCCAAAGCCAAAAGCCGAACGCGATCATCCCGGCCACGGCCAATGAGCCCCATGGTATTCGGGTGCGGCGCGCGCTCGGTTTGTCACCTGGCGGGTTAGTGTCGCGGGACATCGGTCACTCGCTTTTCGGGCGCCGTGCCAAGGGCTGCGTTTAGCCACTTGGAGATGCGATTGTTGCAGGTGTCGGGCTTGCTGTCGAAATGCAGGGTGACATCCAACCGCTGCCTGTCGGAATCGAGTGCTGCCGTCACGCGCGCGCCACCCGCTGGCGTGAGCGGGCGGGCTCTGGGATTGCAGGCGGCAACCCTGTACGCGACGCGTCCGTCATGGCCGGATTCTTGGGCCGCCTGCTCCACCCTTCTGAATTCGTAGCATTGAGCCAGTCCCCGACGCACTTGCGCGCCAGCGATGTTCCAGACCAGCTGTTGCTTGCCCATCCATTGGGGCTCCGGAAAAGTTTGCCAGACAAGCGCGTCGTCCGAAAAACGGACGTTGCTTTTCTCCGCAACGTAGTGCGGCGGCATTACCGGACGCCATACGCTGCGATCATGAATGGAGCCGACGTAGCTTGCGAATTGCTCGGGTGTAAACTGAACGGACGTGCGCGTGTACGTCGATTGAGTATAGCAGGAGGCACCGCCACCTCGGCCATGTTTCACGAGAACGACGTCGTCGGGCAGATGAAACAGCCGGCGCACCGTTTCATCGGTCCGAGGGGAGACCATCGCGTCGTCGAGATAGAACAGGTAAACCACACCAGCGAGCAGCCCGAAGATGAGCGTAGGCGCGAGCCTGACCCTGCCCTTCAAGCGCGACTCGACTTTGGCGAGCTGGTTCAAGCCGATGACCATCGCGACGAGCGCACCAATCACAAGCACGGGCAAGAAAACGGTCGTAGACACGGTGTCTCCTACGGAGCCGTGTGAATTGACGTCAGATTGTATTTACGCGAATTGAATTAAGGCTTTGCAACCAGCCTACGGTGTGCGCTCGCCTGCCCTCGGCAAAGGCCGACGGGCCGCGAGGACCCATCGCGCCGCGCAGTCCGCAGCGTCGATGACGGCCCGGAGGAAAGACCCCGCGGCTACCCCAAAACAATCATGTTGGACTTTGAAGCCACGGCACCTGAGGCCGCGCATCGCGCTCGGCCTCTTCCGCGCTCAGGTAAAGACCAGAATGCAATCTCGGTGACCAGTATGGACCCGAAGCATATGGCTCATCTTCGGTCTGTTCAACGTAGGATCGGAACTCGAAGAGACCGTCGCTTCTCTCCAAGATGTTCACCCTCTCTTTGCCGTCGTCATTCTCCAACACTTTGACGATCTTGGCGTGCATATACTCCATAGTCGGCCTCGAAAGATCAGTTTATTCCAACGATAAGCAAGCCTACTCCTTATTCCGGATAGGTACGACTTCCGGTATTTCCTCCATCTCGCCGAAGTGCCACCGCGCCACAATGGGTCCTCACGACAAGCTCGAGGATGCTAGGCAAGCATGACGAGCACGCCGCGCGCCAAGTCTGATCTTCGGCCTTCCCCCTCTCCCCGTTCTTACGGGGAGAGGGTCGGGGTCAGGGGCAGCGGCACGGGGGCACTCTGGCCGGCCTCGTCGAAATCATCACCGCAGCGATCCCGGGTCTCCGCACGAGCCTTCTGCTCGCGCATCGCCCGGGAGCGCAAGGGGAGAGGCGGATGCACGGTGAGGCGCGGATCATGCTGGTGATACCTAAACCCACCTGCGTCCCCGGCCGCAGCGCGTGAGCGCGGAGAGCCGGGGCCCTCACACTTCGCGACAGTCCCACCGACCCACGCCCACCACTGCGTCCCCGGCCGAGGGGCCACGGCCCCGAGAGTCGGGGTCGCTTGGGACGAGATGCGAAAGAGGGGTACGCCGTACGCGGCACTCTGCCCCCCACACACGGGCACCCAACATCACCCCCGCCACTCGGCCTCCAACGGATCGGCACACGGACTCATTCTCGCCAACGTCTCGGCCCGCTTCGGCCGTGATCCTCCGGCACCTTTCGCCTCGTCCATTGAGACGGGGGAAGTCCTTGACCGGAGATGCGGAAACGATCGGCGGAAGCGACACCGCGCGGCAGCGCAAGGCGCTCCCCTGGCGCACCGGCTGGGCCATCCTCGCCCTGCTGCTCGCCGGGACACTGCTCCCGGTGCCCAAAGCCATCGCCGAAACATCCGCCGCCACCGCGCGCGAACTGGCCCGCCAGCCGATCCGCGAGCGCCATCTCGATACCTCGCGCGAGGAGGCGACGTCGGCGCCCCGGCGTGAGGCCGACCAGGCGATCGTCGACGGCTGGCCCCTCTATCGCTCGCGCCGCGGCCAGCAGGCCTTCAACGAAGCCATGGCGACCCTCGCCGCGACGTCGTCGGCGGCCCCTCCCGCATCCCGGTTCGCAGGCTGCCCGGATCTAGCCTGCCGCCTCGACCTGCCGCGCTTCGACGCCGATGGCTGGCTGCCGCCCGGCCGGATCTGGCTGTCCCCCACCGAGTACGTGCTTCTCGTGCGCAGCCCCCGCCTCGCCGAAGGCCGCAGCTATCGCCGCCACAGCCCCCGCCGCATGCGGATCTTCGTGTTCCATGAATTCCTGAACAGCTCGCGCAACACCGATCCCTACGACACCATCTCCTCCCACGACGGATCGGTGTTCGTGTCGTTCTACATGGGAAAGCAGGGGATAGACGCCGCCGGCTTGCGCTACGTGGCCGTGATCCAGGCCGCCCCCGTCGATGTTGTGAGCGTCCACGCCACCAACCTCGGCAGCGCCGGCCCCGGCATCGAGGTGGCGAAGAACACGACCGACGAATTGCAGCAGCTGCAGGCCCGCGCCGGCATTCTGGTGGCCGAGATGGTCAAGGCGGCGCACCCCCGCCTCGAGGTCGTCAATCATCGCGGCGACGAAGGCCGCCCCATGCTGGAGGCCTACGACGAGCGCCGCGAGAAGCTCGACGAGGCCACAGCTCCGCGCACTCTCCGGCTGCCGTTCACCCCGGCCGAACCGTCGCGCCTCGCCGGCGCCGCGGCCGCACTCGGCGACCTGATCCGCCGCGACGGCGTCTCACCCGGCATCCCGTTGCATGAGCGCGCCTTGGTGGCCTCGATGGCGGCCCGGGCTGGCACCGCGCCCCAGCCGACGCAGGCCCGCGTGCCAGCCCCCGTCCTCGTCCGATCCGCGACGCCGCGTCCGGTGGCGAGCGCCGACAACCTACCCGCACCCGCCCCACGCCTCGTCGAGCCCGTGCGCCCGGCCAACGGCCGCCTGTGCACGACCGGCGACGCGTCAGGCCGGGGCATCGTCTGCTGGCGCGCAAGCAACTGACGGTCAGGCCTCGGTCATCTCCGGCACCGTCACCACACGCCGGATCGGGCCGAACCGCGCCGCGAACGTCTGCGCCAACGCCATGTCCACCTCCGGCATCGTGACGATCCGCCCGAGATCGGCGAGGCTCGTGACGCCGTGCCCCGCGATGCCACAGGGCACGATCCCGGAGAAATGTTCGAGTTCCGGTTCGACGTTGATGCTGAGGCCGTGCAGGCTGACCCAGCGCCGGAGCCGGATGCCGAGCGCGGCGATCTTGTCCTCGACGCCCGCGCCCTTCTCGGGCCGCCGCACCCACACGCCGACGCGATCGGGCCGCGTTTCGCCCTCGACCCCGAAGTGGCCGAGCGTGTCGATCACCCAGCCCTCGAGCGCCGAGACGAACGCACGCACATCGCCGCCACGCCGCTTCACGTCGAGCATGACGTAGGCGATCCGCTGTCCCGGCCCATGATAGGTATATTGCCCGCCGCGCCCCGCCACGTGCACGGGAAAGCGGCCCGGTGCCAGCAGGTCCTGATCGCGCGCACTCGTCCCGGCGGTATAGAGCGGCGGATGCTCGAGCAGCCAGACGAGTTCGGCCGCCTCGCCGCGCGCGATCGCCCCGGCCCGACGGTCCATGAGCGAAAGCGCCGCCTCGTAGGCGACCGGCCGGTCGCTGACCACCCACTCGACCGCATCAGGCGCAGCGAGATCGCGCTCAGACGAGGCCATCGGACCGCCCCCTGCGCACGCCGGCATCGCTCATGCGCCGCCACGCGTCGGCCAGCGTCCCGCCCGGAATAGTCGGCGCATCGATGCCCCGGCAGGCATCCTCGATCACCGTGACGTCGAGGCCCAGCGCCTGCGCGTCGAGCGCCGTCCACGCGACACAGAAGTCCGTCGCGAGCCCGGCGACGAACACACGGCCGAGGCCCCGCTCCGCCAGATAGCCGCCGAGGCCCGTGGTCGACGTCCGATCCGCTTCGAGGAATCCTGAATAACTGTCGACCATGCGCCGGAACCCCTTGCGGAACACCGCCTGCACGCCGGGCACGACGAGCCCGGGATGAAACGCCGCGCCGGCCGTCCCTTGCACGCAATGGTCCGGCCAGAGCACCTGCGTTCCATACGGCAGCTCGACCGTCTCGAACGGCGCCCTCCCCGCATGCTGCGAGGCGAACGAGATGTGATCCGCCGGATGCCAGTCCTGCGTCATGACGACGGCCGAAAACTGCTTGGCGATCCGGCTCACGATCCCCACCACGGCATCGCCGTCCGGCACCGCGAGCGCGCCGCCCGGGCAGAAATCGTTCTGCACGTCGACGACGATGAGAACCGCGTCGTTCGGTTGCATGAAAGACAACTCCGCTTGGGCCGGTACCTTTGCCGCCACCGGATCAATAATAGGCGATCGCCCGCCCGAGTCCGACAATTGTCAGCCAAACGAAGATCGACAGCCCCGCCGACACCCGGAGGCGACGCGGCACCGGCTGACTGTCCTCGATCAGCGCCAACCGGTCCATGGCTGGACCTGCAATGAGGAACGCATTGACGCCAGCGAGGACAAGCAGCGCCATCTTCACCAGGAACAGCGGATTGAGCGCCACATGGCTCGCCTCGGCGACGAACAGCATCAGCCCCGTCGCGACGACCAGCGCCAGGAACCCGACCGCGAACCGTCGCGCCGCGAGCGCCAGCCGGAAACGCTCGTGAGCACGGATCACCCCGAGCAGCACGAGATCGAGCACCGCCACGGCGCCCGCGAACCCCGCGACGCCGACGACGTGCGCCACATTTGCGGCCGGATAGAGCAGCGGCGACTGCCGGATCGCCGCCCCGACCCCGGACGCTTCCAGCGCAACCAGCCACTGCGGAGCCGAGGCATCCATCATCGGCCTCAGCGCATCTCGATGCTCTTGCCATCGACCGTGATGCGCTCGGCCCGGATTTCATCCTTCTCGACCTTCGACGCATAGCCGACGGCCGTGATATCGCGGCCCGCAGCGACCATCTCCGCGAGCGCCCCGCGATTGATCATGCGTGACGTCGGCGCGAGCGTCACGGTCCACACCTTGTCGGTGCCCTGTACGGTGATCGTGACGTGCGGGTTCTCGAATTTCGAACTCATGATCTTGCCGGCGACGGTGACCGTCTTGGTCGCGTCGTAGCTGCCCCAGCCGTGGTGCGCGGCGGCGCCCCCGGCAAGCGCGAGGGTGAGCAGGCCTGTGGTGAGCGCCATGCGTACCATGCGGAAACTCCTCTGCGTTGCCCTGAGCCCTGCACGTGGGTCGCGGACGGCCGACCTGCAAGGGCGTGACCGACGACCCGCACGCGCCGCGACGTCTATCCGGCGTCCTTCGCCATCTCCGGATAGAGGCCGGCGAGCCCCGCCGCGCTCGCCTCGGCAATGCCACACTCGGTGATGAAGCCCGTGACGAGGCGCGCCGGCGTGACGTCGAAGGCCGGGTTGGCGGCCGGCGAACCCGGCGCGCCGATCTCGACCGTCGCGAGCGACCCATCGGCCAGCCGCCCGGTCATGCGCAGCACCTCGTCCGGCGACCGTTCCTCGATCTCGATCCGCCGCCCGTCGTCGAGCCGCCAGTCGATCGTCGTGTAGGGCAGCGCCACATAGAACGGCACACCGTTGTCGCGCGCCGCCAGCGCCTTCAGGTACGTCCCGATCTTGTTCGCGACGTCGCCGTTCCGCGTCACCCGGTCCGTCCCGACGATCACGAGATCGACGAGGCCGTGCTGCATGTAGTGTCCGCCGGCATTGTCGACGATGATCGTGTGCGGCACGCCGTGCGCGCCGAGTTCGAACGCCGTCAGCGACGCGCCCTGATTGCGCGGCCGCGTCTCGTCCACCCACACATGCACCGGAATGCCCGCGTCGTGCGCCATGTAGATCGGCGCCGTCGCCGTGCCCCAGTCGACGCACGCGATCCAGCCGGCGTTGCAGTGCGTCAGGATGTTGACGCGCTCGCCCGGCTTCTTTCGCAACGCGATCTCCCGGATGAGCCCGAGCCCGTGCGTGCCGATGGCGCGGCAGATCTCGACGTCGTCGTCGCAAAGCCGCGCCGCCCGCTGGTAGGCCTGAGCGACCCGCTCACTGGGTGGCACCGGCGCCAGCACGCGCCGCATCTCCTCGAGCGCGAAACGCAGATTGACCGCCGTCGGCCGTTGCGCGTTGAGGAACGCGATCTGCTTTTCAAGGTTCGCGTCGCTCGGATCGTCCCGCATCGCGAGCGCGAGCCCATAGGCCGCCGTCGCCCCGATCAGCGGCGCGCCGCGCACCTGCATGGTCTTGATCGCCCGCGCGGCCTCCTCGACGGAGCGGAGCGCGATCACCTCGAAGCGATGCGGCAGCAGCGTCTGGTCGATCACCTCGACCGACCAGCCGTCGTGACCGAGCCAGATCGTCCGGTAGTGCCGTCCGTTGATCTTCATGTCGGCCTCGCTTGCGATCGTTCGCGCGCCGCGCCGCTCGGCGCGACAATGCCGCTGTCAGTGCCCCTCGAACGCCATCAGCGCGTGTACCTTGATCCCCTCGGCCTCGATCAGCTTGGCGCCACCGAGCTCCGGCAGATCGACGATGAACGCCGCCCCGAGGATCTCGCCGCCGAGCCGCCGGATGAGCTTCACGGCAGCCCCGGCCGTGCCGCCTGTGGCGATCAGGTCGTCGACGAGCAGCACCCGCTTGCCGTGCGAGAGCGCATCGACGTGCATTTCGACCGTATCCGTCCCGTACTCCAGCGCATACTCCTGCTGGATCGTCTTCCAGGGGAGCTTTCCCTTCTTGCGCACCGGCACGAACCCGCAGCCGAGGCGATCGGCCATCGCGCCGGCCAGGATGAACCCCCGCGCCTCGATCCCCGCGACCAGATCCACCGGCTCGGTGCGGTACGGCTCGCAGAGCCGCGCGATCGTCGCCTTGAACCCCTGCGCATCGGCCATCAGCGTGGTGACGTCACGAAACATGATGCCCGGCTTCGGATAGTCGGGAATCGTTCGGACGAGACTTTTCAAATCCATGGCCGTTTCTCTCCTCGACGGGGCCTGAGCCGCTTTCCGCCCTCTATTGGCGGCTCGCGCGGCCCGCCGCAAGTGCGCCCGCACGGGACGAGCGCCCGAAGTTGCGGCAGCCGGCAGCGCGGATCGTCGCCCCGGCACTTTTCTCTCGGCCGCCGCGAAACCCGAATATCGTCATAATGGTAAGACAACGTACATCGGCGTCCACGACATTGAACCCGTTGATCGGCGCCGGTCTGCGATTGCGTCGCGGAATCGGGGAACGCCGGGAGAAGAGACATGGCCGAGCCCCGCTTCGCAAGCGACGACGACGACCTGCCGCGCACCTTCCGGCGCGAGCGCGAGGCACGCGATCGGGAAGCTCGTGAACGCGAGATGGCGGCCGCTGCGGCGGCCCCTGCCGCCGACGCGTTCGTGCCCTCGTCTCACGCCCAGGCCGACACCTACGGCTATGACTACCAGATGGCCGGTGACGGGCAGGTGACGGTCACGCGCCTGCGCATTCCGTTTCTGCATCTGGTCGCCTTCTTCCTGAAGGCGGTGGTGGCTGCCATCCCGGCGCTGATTCTCCTGACGGTGCTGCTTTGGGGCCTCGGCCAGGGCCTGAAGTCGTTCGTACCGGGTTTCCGCCACTTCGAGATCATCGTGAAATCCACGACGCCCTGACGCCGGCTTGACGCGAACCCCTTGACGCCCTTCGAAATCCGGGGCGCACTTCCCGGACGATCACCACGTCCGAGAAGGAATCGCCTGGATGCTGCCCATCGCCGGCTATGCCGACCGCCTGTCCGTCCGTCCCGGCGAGAAGATTGCGTTCAAGGTCTCGAGCCAGCTGGATGCCCCCTACGAGGCGCGCCTCGTGCGCGTCGTCTCGGGCGATGCCAACCCGAAGGGCCCGGGCCTCGTCGAGGAGCCGGTCGCAGCCTCGGTTGCCGGCACCTATCCCGGGCGCAACCAGCCCGTCCATCTAGGCTCCTATGGGCTGATCGACAAGACGACCGACCTCGCCACGCGCCCGGGACTGACGTTCGTCGCAACCGTCTGGCCGACGCTTCCCGGTGCCCGCAAGCGCCAGGGCGTGCTGTCGGCCTACGATCCCAACACCCGCATCGGCTTTGCCCTCGCCGTCGGCGAGGACGGCAGCGCCGAGGCGCTTCTCGGCACCACCCGCGTCAAGACCCGCCAGCCGCTCGAAAGCCGCCACTGGTACCGGATCGCCGCCACCTACGATCCCGCCGCCGGCACCTTGAGCATCTCCCAGGCGCGCCTCGTGCGCGGCAAGGTGCAGGGCTCCTGGACCAGCGCCGAGACGAAGCTCGAAGCCGGCCCGACCGGCCTGCCACCCGCCACCATGCCGTGGCTGATCGGCGCCCTCGGCGGCCACCCGGTTCGCGGCCATTTCAACGGCAAGATCGAGGCGCCGGCCATCTTCGGGGACGCCCTCGACACCGGCGCCATCGAGACGGCCCTCGCCGCTGGAGCGACCGCCCCCGCGCTCGTCGCCCGCTGGGATTTCGCCCGCGACTTCGACACGTTGCAAATCGCGGACATCGGACCCTCGGCAGCCCACGGCGTGCTCGTCAATCTGCCGGCCCGCGCCATGACGGGCGCGAACTGGAGCGGCCGCGAGATGTGCTTCCGCCACGCCCCGGCCGAGTACGGCGCCATCCACTTCCACGACGACGATCTCTATGATTGCGGCTGGTCGACCGACTTCACGTGGGAGGTCCCCGCCGGCACGCGCTCGGGCGTTTACGCCGTCCGCCTGAAATCCGGCGATGACGAGGACAACATCCCGTTCTTCGTGCTGCCGCCGAAGGGCAAGCGCACCGCCGACGTCTGCGTCCTGATGTCGACGTTCACCTACACCGTCTACCACAACCACGCCCGCCCCGAGGCCCGCACCGGCTGGTGGCGCGAGATGTGGAACAAGCAGGCCGCCGACTGGGGCGCCTACAAGGCCAACGCCTACGATCATCCCGAGTACGGCTGGTCCACCTATAACTATCACACCGACGGCAGCGGCATCTGCCACGCATCGTGGCTGCGCCCGATGCTGACCATGCGCTCGGGCTACATCACCTACCCCGACGAGAAGATCCGCGGCTCAGGCCTCCGCCACTTCCCGGCCGACACCCATCTCATCTCTTGGCTCGAAGCCAAGGGCTACAGCTACGACGTGATCACCGACAAGGAACTCGACGAGGAGGGCGCCGAACTCCTGAAGCCCTATCGCGTCGTCGTGACGGGCTCGCACCCCGAGTACCACACCCCCGCCATGCTCGACGCCCTCGAGACCTATCGCGACGGCGGCGGCCGCTTCATGTACCTCGGCGGCAATGGCTTCTACTGGAAGGTCGCGCGCCACACGTCGCTGCCAGCGGCGATCGAAATCCGTCGCGGCGAAGGCGGCATCCGTGCCTGGGCCGCCGAAGCGGGCGAATACTACAACGCTTTCGACGGCCAGTATGGCGGCCTCTGGCGCCGGAACGGCCGCCCGCCCCAGAACCTCTGCGGCGTCGGCTTCACCGCTCAGGGCAACTTCGTCGGCAACCATTATCGCGTGCTGCCTGAGGGCCGAGCCTCCCGTGCCGGCTGGATCCTCGAGGGCATTTCCGGCGACACCTTCGGCGGCCACGGCCTTTCGGGGCACGGTGCGGCCGGCTTCGAACTCGACCGCACCGACGTTCGCCTCGGCACGCCGGCTCACGCCCTCGTGCTCGCCCGCTCGGAAGGCCACGAGCCGGAAGCGCCCTGGGTGCTCGTTCCCGAGGAGCAGCTCACCCATCTGACGACGATCCCCGGCCTGAAGCCCGCCGAGCTGATCCACGCCGATCTGACGTTCTTCGAGACACCGAACGACGGCGCTGTCTTCTCGACGGGCTCGATCACGTTCTGCGGTTCGCTGCCGACCAACGGCTTCGACAACGACTGCTCACGGCTCCTGAAGAACGTCCTCGACCGCTTCCTCGACCCGGCCGCGAAATTCCCGATGCCGAAGGCCTGATCCGGCCGCCGAAGCGATCCCCCCGGAGCGGAACGCCGCGCTTATCGCGGCTTTCCGACCGGTGCGACGTCCTCGATCTGCAGCTCGATGCGGTTCCGCCCGCCCCACGTGTCACGCCGGAGATTGCCCGCGACGTGGATCGGCATTCCGGCCGAACTCTGGATCAGGTCGCCGATGGGCTGCCCGACGGCCCGGAACGCGATCGCGTCGAGCTTCGATCCGTCGCCGCCTTCCAGCGTGCAGCGGATATGCGCCTCGCCCATTACCTTCGCGAACCGCACCCGGTGCGCCGGGAACGCGAACCTCGGCGCCGGATTGCCCTGGCCGAAGGGACCGGCCTTCTCGACGAGCTCCAGGAAATCCTCGTTGACGCCCTGTGGCGTCAGCGCCCCGTCGATCTCGAGCACCGTCGCCGTCCGCGCCGCACTCGACGTGTCGCGCAGCATCGCGTCGAACCGTGCCCGCACCTCGTCGATCTTGTCGCGCGCCACCGTGAGGCCGGCCGCCATGGCGTGCCCGCCGCCCTTGACCAGCAACCCCTCGGCCGTGAGGCCCCGGACCGCCGCCCCGATGTCGACGCCAGCGATGGAGCGGAGCGACCCCGTTCCCGTGCCGCCCTTTTCCCACGCGATGACGCACGACGGCCGGCGGAACCGCTCCACGAGCCGTGACGCGACGAGACCCACCACGCCCTTGTGCCATTCGTCCGAGCCCACCACCACGATCGGCAGGTCGGGATCGCTGTCGACGAGCCGGTCGGCCTCCGCCGTCGCCGCCTCCAGCATCCCCGTCTCGATGATCTTCCGCTCCCGGTTGAGCCTGTCGAGGACGGCCGCGATTTTCGCGGCTTCTGTATCGTCGTCGATCGAGAGGAGCCGCGCCCCGAGCGCCGCATCCCCGATCCGCCCGCCGGCATTGATCCGCGGCCCGATCACGAACCCGAGGTGATAGGGCGTCGGCGGCTGGTTGAGGCTCGCCGCGTCGAGCAGCGCCTTGAGCCCTGCGTTCTGCCGTTGCTTCATGATGTCGAGCCCGCGCACCACGAACGCGCGGTTTAGCGTGCGGAGCGGCACCACGTCGGCGACCGTCGCCAGCGCCACGAGATCGAGCATGGAGAGGAGATCCGGCGCCGGCGTGCCTTTGCCGTAGTGCCCGCGCTGCCGCAATTCCCGCGCCGTCGCCACGAGCGCGAGGAAAGTGACCCCGGCGGCGCAGAGATGCCCGAGCTCCGAAAGATCGTCCTGCCGGTTCGGGTTGACCACCGCGTCCACCGCCGGCAACCGTTCGTCCGCCTGATGGTGATCGAGCACCACGACGTCCGCGCCGAGCGCTTTCGCGTGGCCCAGCGCCTCGAAACTCGTGACGCCGCAGTCGACGGTCACGATCAGCCGCGCGCCTTCCTTCACCAGCGTCTCGATCGCCTGCGGATTGGGGCCATAGCCTTCGAAGATGCGGTCGGGAATGTAGATACGCGCGTCCAGCCCGTGCGCCAGCATGAAGCGTCGCATCAGCGCCGACGAGCACGCCCCGTCGACGTCGTAATCGCCGAACACCGCCACGCGCTCGCGCTTCTGGATCGCATCCGCGATGCGCGCCGCCGCCTTGTCCATGTCCCGCAGCACCGATGGATCGGGCATCAGCGCCTTGATCGTCGGCTCGAGCGTCACCGGCACGTCGTCGACGGCGATGCCGCGCGCCGCGAGGATCCGCCCGAGCAGATCCGGCAGCCCATGCTGCTGGCTGATCATGGTCGCGGTGTTGACCTGGCCGGGAGCGAGCCGCTCCCGCCACACGAACCCGCGCGCCGACGCCTCCACACCGAGGAAAGCGCCGTTCCCCGCGCCGCCCTCCGGAAATTGCGATTTGCGCGCCGCCAGAGCCATGCTCGTCCCTCCGCTTCCGGGCCAAGCCTAGCCGGAGTCGTGGCAGGGATCAGCCCCGCACCCGGCTTGCATAGGCCACGATCCCCAGAAATCCGTTCGCCGGCCCGCCGGGTCGCCGCTTGGACGACCTCAGCCGTGCCAGCGCGAGACGATGTTCGCCATCACCGGCCGTTCGCGATCCGCCTGCTTCTCGTCCTCCGTCCCGATGTAGACGAAGCCCGCGATCCGCTCGTTGGCGGCGAGGCCGAGCGCCGCCTGCACGCCCGGACTGTAGGCATACCACTCGGTGATCCAGCACGTGCCGAACCCCATGGCATTGGCGGCGAGGCAGAGATTGAACGTCGCCGCGCCGGCCGAGAGCACCTGCTCCCACTCCGGTGCTCCGGGAGTGTCGACCACCCGCGAAACGACGGCGACGACGAGCGGTGCCCTGAGGAACCGCTGACGCTCAGTCTCGAGCCTTACCTCGGACGGCGCCTCCTTGTCCTCCTTGACGAGCGTCGCCGCCAGCATCTCGCCGAACCGCGCCCGCGCCTCGCCTTCGAACACGACGAACCGCCACGGCACCATGCGCTTGTGATCCGGCACCCGCGCCGCGATCTGGAGCATCGCGTCGAGCTGTCCGGGCGTCGGCCCGGGCGCCTTCAGGAGTGCCGCCTTGGCCGACCGTCTGCGTGCCAGCAGCGCAATCGTCTCATTCATGTCTCTATCCCCAGCCGGAATGCTGTTCGCTACGCCCGCGCACTTATCCACGCGGCTGTCGTCCGCTATAGAATTACAGCCATGCTGAAGCTCTGTCTCGTCACACTCCGTCTGGCCCTTCTGCCGCCCGTCGTCGGCGCTGGAACATTGGCCTTCGCCGCGCCGGCAAGGGCCGCCGAGCCCGCGACCCACATCCTCGTCTTCGACGGCTCGGGCTCCATGTGGGGCAAGCTCGACGGCGAGCGCCTGACGAAGTTCGTCCTCGCCCGCGAGGCCATCCGCAACGGTATGGCCGGTCTGGCTTCCGGCACCCGTCTGGGCCTGGTGACCTTCGGCCATCGCCGCGGCGATTGCCAGGACGTCGAGATCGCCGTCCCCCCGGCGCCCGAGGGCGGAACGGCCGTTCTCGAAACGCTCGAAACCTTCAATCCGCGCGGCCGTGGCCCGATCACCAAGGCCCTGCGCGATGCCGCTGCTCGTCTCGGTCCCCGCTCGGCCCCGGCGACCGTGACGCTGATCCACGATGGTCCCGACAACTGCCAGCAGGATCCCTGCTCGGCCATCGCCGACCTTCGTGCGGCCCATCCGGGCGTTCGCGTCGACGTCGTATCGCTCGGCCTGTCGCCTGACGATGCTCGGGCGGTCGCCTGCCTCCCCCGGGATACCGGTGGCCGCCACCATCTCGTCTCCACGGCCGCCGAGATCGAGGCCGCGTTGGCCACCTCCCTCAAGGCAACGGCGCGCGCCCCGCAGATCGCTGTGCCCGCGCCGAAGCCGAAGGCGGCCGCTCCCCCCGCCGCATCGCCCTCGCAAGCGCGCCCCGGCCTGCAACTCTGGGCCACGCTGGTGCGCAACGGCGCGCCCCTGAACCTGCCGCTTCGCTGGACCGTGCGCCGCGCTGGCGCTCTGGCGCTTCCGGTCTGGCAGGGCAGCACCGCCTCGCCTCTGTTGATCCTGCCGGCTGGCCGCTACGACATCGAGGTCGCGTCAGGACTCGTCACCCGCCAGGCATCGATCGACGTCGAGGATGGCAAGCCCGTGTCGCTGCCGATCGTGCTCGACGCCGGCACCTTGCGTGTCCTGCCGGCCGGCGCCTCTCCGACCGTGCTCGACGGGGCTCTCGTGGCCATCTCGCGCGTCGAGGCGACTGGCCCTGTCGATCCACGCATCCTGCGCAAGGTGGACGCCGAGATGGCGCTGCCCGCCGGCACCTATATCGTCTCGGTCACATCCGGCGCGCTCCGCATCGAGCGTCCCGTCGGCATCGAGGCGGGGAAAAGCGTCGTCTTCCCGGCCGCGCTCGATCTCGGCGTGCTTCAGCTTTCGGCCCGCGCCCGCAAGGGCGGCCCGCCGGCCCCGGGTGCGGTCTATGTCGTCTACGAGGATGACCCGGACGCCCCCCAGGGGCGCCGCGAGGTCGCCCGTTCCGCTGCCGACGACCCATCGTTCAGGCTCCCCGGCGGCACCTACTACGTCGTGACTCGCTTCGGTTCAGCCGAGATCCGTGACCGCGTGACCGTCCGTGGCGGCGAGACCGAGCGCCACGAAGTCGTACTCGACGCCGGCCGCATGACCATAGATGTCCGCGTGGCCGGCGGTCGCCTCGATCGTGAAGGTCCCGTCGCCCACCGCATCGAGCGTGTCGATATCCAGCCGGCCGAGGTCCACAGTTCGAGTGGCACCCGCGCCGAGCTGGACTTGGCCGCCGGCGCTTATCGCGTCGAAAGCCGCATCGGTCTCGGCAACGTCAAGGCCGTGCGTGATGTGACCGTGGCCCCCGGCGATCTCGCGCGCGTCGCCGTCGACCACCCGGCGGGCGGCGTCCGCTTCCGGCTCCTTGACGAGAAGAGCCGCCAGCCGCTCCCCGACATCGGCTTCGAGGTCATCGACCAGGGGGGGCGCCCGGTCTGGTCCGGGCTCGGCGCGGATCCGCGGGCGTTGCTGCTGGCGGGTCGCTACCGCGTGCGGGCGGAAGGACGCGGCTTTCGGCTGGAGCAGCCCTTCGACGTCGCCGCGGGCGACGAGCGGGTGGTGGACCTCACGGCGCGTTGAGAGTGCGTCGCCGGACCGTCTGCCTTGATGCTGCCCGCAAATCGGTCCAACACCTGCCCCATGGAGCCAGTGTCCGGGCATGGAACACATGACACCGACGAGACCAAAGGAGCCCGTTGATCCCGGCCGCGCAACGCGCCGCAATGGCCCACGTCCGTCACTCGTGCGCGCAATCGCAGCTGTTCTCTTCATGGCGCTTCTGGTGCCGATGTCCGTGGCGCAGCAGCCGGGTGTGCCGTCTTGGAATCCCGAGGTCGAAGTCCGCGGCCGCATCGATCCTGCCCCGACGGCGCCCAACGCTTGGGGCGCCTCTGCCACGCCCGATCGCCCGTCCCCTCCGCGTCCCGCCGAAGCCCGCCTGACCCTATCCGCGTACCTGACCCAGGATGGCGAACAGATCGACCAGGGAGTGATCTGGCGCGTCTACACGGAAACGCCGGGAGCCGAGCCGCCCGAGCCCCGGCTCGTCGCGACCAATCGCGAGCCTGCGCCGACGCTCGCGCTCCCGCCGGGCAGTTATCTGGTCAACGTCGGCTTCGGCCGCGCCCATCTGACGCGCCGCGTGACGGTGCCGGAGGGCAAGACCACGGATGAGCGGTTCGTCCTCAATGCAGGCGGCCTTCGCGTCACCGCCTTGCTCGGCCCGAACGAGAAGATGCCGGATCTTGCCGTCACCTATGACGTCTATCAGGGCGACGCCGATCAGCTCGGCGGCCGCACGCGGGTCGTCGGCGGTCTGCGCCCGAGCGTCATCGTAAGGCTCAACGCCGGCCTCTACCATCTGGTCAGCACCATGGGCGACGCCAACGCCACGGTCAGCGCCGACATCACCGTCGAGGCCGGCAAGCTGACCGATGCCGTCATGAGCCATCACGCCGCCCGTGTCACCCTGAAGCTCGTCACCCGTCCGGGCGGCGAGGCGCAGGCGGATACGCAATGGACGGTCCACACCATGCTGGGCGATCTCGTTCGCGAAACACAGGGCGCCCTCCCGACCCACATCCTGTCGGCGGGCCAGTACATCGCGAGCGCCCGACACGGCGGCCGCCTCTATCAGCGACAGTTCACGGTCGTCTCCGGCGAGACGGCGCACGTCGAACTCGTGATGCAGTAGCGGCCCGGTCCCCGTCTTCCGACAGCCGGGTCATCGCCGATATGGCTACTGGTCAATGCGCGCCACTTGCGCAGATACTGGTGCGGAAACCGACGTCGGCCGCTCAGCGAGGCTCCATGACCGATCCGTCCCGCCTGTCCCGTGCCACGGGCATCCTTTCCGTGTGGAACGAGTACCCCGACGAGGACGCCGACTTCTACGAGCGCTGGTACATGTCCGAACACTTTCCCGAGCGCCTCGCCGTGCCGGGCTTTTTGCGTGGACGCCGCTATCGCGCCATCGACGCCGACCGCACGTACTTTACGTTCTACGACCTCGACACCCCCGACGTGCTGTTCTCGCCGGCCTACGTCGCGCGGCTGAACGACCCGACGGCCTGGACCGCGCGCATCATGAGCCGCTGGACCGGCATGTTCCGCACCGCCTGCCGGCGACTGGCGCGGAGCGGTGTCGCAGTAGGCGGGTTTGCCACCGTCGCCCGGTTCGAGTCCCCCGCCGACCTCTCGCCGGGCGATGCCGCTGATCTGCACCGGCGGCTCGCCGATCCCGCCGTCGTCGCCGTCGACCTCTGGTGCGCGACCGCCGAGCAGAACGACCGCACCAGCGAAGCCGCGACCCGCCGCGAAGCCGATCGCACGATCGAAGGCGCCATCGTCATCGAGACGACGAGCGAAGCCGCCGCCGACCGCGCACGCGAGCGGCTGCCGGCGTTGCTCGATGCCTCGAGCCCGCCGACAACCATCGGCGTCTATCGCTTGATCGCCATGCAGGACGCGCCGTGACGATGCACGAACCGGCGCCGCGCGTTGTGCGACGCCGGCTCCGCATCAACCTTTCCTGCTGATCACCGAGATCGCACGCGAGAACACGCGGTTGACGCGATTGTAGACCTGCTGGCCCTCGCCGGAGGACTTGGCCGCCAGCCCGCTGATCACCGACCGCGCCCTGTTGAGCACGGAGAGCGCCGCCGGCTTCGCCTTGGCTGACTTGAGCTGCCCCGCAGCTGTTCGCACGGCCGGTGCGGCTTGAGGCGCCTTCTCAGGGATATCGCCGCGGGTCAAACCGCCAGCCAGTCCACTGAGGGCATCCCCGACGCACCGGATCAGCTCCGCGCCTTTGCGCTCCGCACCGCAGTCGGTAATGGCTCTTTCCGCAAATTTTTTGGCAATGACATCATGGCAATTGTACCCCTGTGCTGATCTGAAAAACGTGACGCGTCGGAACGCGCCTCTCTCATCGTGGTGCGCCACTCACCTCGCAGCGCCCCGCGATCTTTTCCGGCTCCTTCTCGCCGAGCAGGGACGCCCAGCGCGTGCCGATGCATGTCAGGCCGTGCGGGTCCTTCGCGATCTGCACCGAAGCGAACAGCCGGTCCTTCTTGTCGATGTCGGCCACCGACTTCTCGTTGCCGACGATCTGCATCAGGAACAGATAACTGCTCTTGTCGACACCACTCTCGAAGATACCCGCGAGCCCTTCGAACCGGCGCTTCGCCTTGCCGACCTTGGCTTCGGCGACGAACACACCCTTGTGCTTGATGGCGCCCAGGCTGACGGACTTCCAGAAGCCAGCCTCGAGCTTTCCCCGAAACGCCGGCTTGGCTTTCGTATCGAACGTGATCGTTCCGCCGTCGCCGGCAAGGGTCAGCGTCTTGCGATCGATCTCCGCGAGCAGCGCGTCGGCGCCGAGGATCGCAACCGCGTCGTCCTGGCGCGCCGGCGCCTGCCCCCGCTTGATCCCGATGACGCGCTCCGTCGCGAGCGCGCCGAACTCGCTCCAGCCATGCCGTGCTATGAACGCTTCGAGTTTCCCGACATCCTCCGATGTCCTGAGCCCCGCCCATTCCCGCTCGATGGCCTCGAGTTCCGCGATCCGTTGGCGCGAATTGTCGTGGTTCGGTCCGTCCGACCAGTCCTTGGCGAAACGCCGATAGCCGTCGAGCAGCCGGTCCTGCTCGGCACGCTCGAAGGCCTCGGCCTCGCGCCGCTCGAGAAGCACCATCCGCGACTGCGCCACCGCCGCGATCTGGCTGCGCCCGGCCCGCCCGATGAAGGCGGCGAGCGCGTCGAAACTCTGGCCGGTCTCGATGGCCTTCCACTCGGCGGCGAGACGCTTCAGGTCGTCGATCCGCGCCCGCGCCTCGCCAGCGTGAGCACCTGCCGCGTGCACGCGAAGATAGGCCTCGTACGCCTCCGGCTGATCGGCGCTCGATGCGCGCGCCCAATCGAGTTCGTCCTGTCGCGCCGCCTCGCGCTGCTGCGCCGCGGCCTCGCTTTCCCGCTCGCGCGCCGCCAGCGCCGCGATGCGCCGGTCGGCTTCACCGACATGCCGTCCCTGCGGGTAAGCGCGCTTGTAGTCCGCGTAGGCGTTCATCTGGTCCGCGCTCGACGCCCGCGCCCAGGCGAGTTCCTCGGCCCGCTCGAGCTCCCGCGCTTCGGCGGCCTGCTGCACGCGCCGCTCGTGGGCGACGAGTGCTGCCTGCGCGTCGGCCCGATGGGCGCCGTGCGGGTACCGCCTCAGATAGAGCCTGACATCGAGGATATCGCGGCTCTTCCGATAAGCCTTCCACAACTCACGCTCCTCGTCGCGCGGCGCCGCCTGCGGTTGTGGCACTCGACAGCCGGCAAAGCAGAAGTCTCCAACACCCCGTCGTAGTAGGCCGGCGTCTGCGGATGACTGTTGCTGGCGGCGAGCAGACTGACGTCCTCGCGCACGCGCCGCGCCAGCTCTCCCAGCGTCAGCCCCTCGGTCGTCATCAATGGAAGGAGGCGGCGCGTATAGACGGAGTTCTTTTCTTCGCCGTCACCATCGAGCCGGTCGAGTGCGGTCTCGCCCGCCCCCGCCGAGTAGAGGATGAAGACGCCGTTCGGCGCCGCTTGCGCACTGTTGAGACCGCCGCGCCCCGGACCGAGGTTGCGCCCGCCTTCGGGGAGGAACGGATTGTTGCGGCAGGCATCGAGAATGACGACGCTGAGCCCCGGCTTTCGCGCCTTGAGGTCGATCATCATCTCCGCGAGGCTGATCGCCTCGCGCCGAAGCTGCGAATCCCGGCCCCACTTGATCAGCGGAATGTCCGCGGGCAGCAGGAAGTTCTGTGTCTCGATCTCGATCCCGTGCCCGGCAAAAAAAGACCGTGACAACGTCGTCCTTCTGGATCGTGTCGAGAAACTCCTGCCACCGGCCATTGAAGGCGGCGCGGTCGAGGTTGGTCTCCGTCGTGACCTTGAAGCCGAGCCGCCCGAGTGTCACCGCAACGGCTTTGGCGTCGTTCACGGCGCGCTCGAGCTGGCCGGCTTTCGCCAGGTTGCGATAGACGTCGATACCAACGACGAACGCGCGTCGCGTCTGCGCCGAAGCGGCGTCGCACCTCGCGAACGTGACAACCAGAATAGCCAGCGCAATGAACCGGAAAATCGCCACGCGACACCCTCCTCGCCCGTGGTGCGCTGACAGTGGCCAACCCCGGCGCGGGACGCAATCCACGAACGCTTCAGCCCAAGGGAACGCCAGCGTTCCGATCCCCCTGTGGCCGTCCGGGCACGCCGCTGCAGTCACGCCGGCTTTCGTGCCCTGTCCGGATAGCTGACGGCCATCCCGTCGCGCACGTCGTTCTGGATGCCGTACTGCGGGAAGGGATAACGGAACCCGTTCTTGGCGAGGCTCTCCATCCCCCGGATTGCCTTCTCCAGCTGATCCGGCGGCATGGCCATCAGCATCTCGTCGTCGAGCACGCCGCCGTAGCGCCGCTCCGCGAAGCAGGGGATCGACAGCGACGGCTCGCGCTTCGAGAGCGCCCGGCCCCAGCTGTCGGCACAGGCCGTCTCCCCGACCACGCCCCAGTCGAACTTCTTGTAGCCGACGTATTGCATGCCGTTGATGAAGTACATCATCGCTCCGGGCGTCGCGTAGAAGAGCGCGATGTCGGGCGGATTGAGCCGCCCGGCCGCCAGCGGCGACACGACGAGCGCCTCGTACTTTCCGTCCGGCACGCACGTGAGCGACGCCTGCCGCGCCGCCGCGTCCTCTATCGTCCCGTGCCAGACGCCCGCCGTCGAGCGCCCCGACGCCCAGTCGGCCGTCTTGGCGTTACCGAGGCCGACGACCGCCCGGCACTGCGCGCCGACGAGGTTGTCGGCCGTGACGCCGACCGTCCACCCGAGCCGCGCCGCCTGCGCCACCACCTGATCGAGCGTATGGATGTTCTTCGGCCGCCGGAGCCTCGGAATGTCCTCGAGGGCCGCCGCGCTCTCGAAGAGCTTCATGCCGAACGGCGCCGCCCTGAGCTTCAGGAGACGCTCCAGATCGGCGGAGAGGCGCGGCAGATCAATCTCGGACATGGTCGGCTTCCTTTGCGGTTTCGGCTTCACGCTAGCGAAAGCGTGCGTCTCCGCGTTGCCCGCGTCAACCGTACCGATCAAACTGTAAGGCAGCCACTCGCACCTGCCCGATGTCGCGACCGGGCTTGCGATCAACCGCCGTCTTCGTGCTAACCTTCCGCCAAAGGCGTCTCTCGGGAGACGCCTTCGTCATATCCAGATCGATCGACAGGAACGGCGCCGTATGGCCACCAACATCAAGCGCATCGTCTATTTCCACTACCGCATGGAGCCGACAGCCACCCGGCTGCGCTCGCTCCGCCCGGACATCGACATGTACCACCGCCCCATGGAGGGCAGCGTCGAGGAAACCTGGGCTGAACTCGCCCGCACGCACTGCTATCACGTCTCCGGCCGCACCGAACTCCGCGAACCGTGGTTCGCCGACAAGCGCATGTTCGCCCGCGCGCCGAACCTTCTCGCCGTCTGCTCGCTCGGTGCCGGCTACGACACCATCAGCGTCCCCGACTGCAACGAGGCCGGCATCATCGTCTGCAATCAGTCCGGCGCGAACAAGGAAGCCGTCGCCGAGCACGCGCTCGGCCTCATGCTGTCGCTCTCGAAGAAGATCGCGCAGGCCAACGCCGCCATGCGCCGCGAGAAGAACCTCGAGCGCTATCATTATTCCGGCAACGACATCCTCGGCAAAACCGTCGGCATCATCGGCATCGGCAACATCGGCAGTCGCGTCGCGGAGCTGTGCTCCGGCCTCTTCCGGATGAACGTGCTGGCCTACGACCCCTTGCTTTCGGTCGAGCAGATCGCCGCCAAGGGCGCGAAGAAGGTCGGGCTCGAGGAGCTTCTCGAAGCCTCCGACTTCGTCACCATGCATACGCCGCTGAACAAGATGTCGGCGAACATGATGGCCTACGACCAGTTCAAGCGCATGAAGCCCTCGGCCTACTTCATCAACACATCGCGCGGCGGCACCTACAGCGAGGATGATCTGGTGCGCGCGCTGAACGACGGCCTCATTTCCGGCGCCGGCATCGATGTCTTCCTCGATGAGCCACCGCCGACCGATCATCCGCTGATGGCCTTCGAGAACGTGATCGTCTCGCCGCACAATGCCGGCATCACGCATGAGGCGCTCGACAACGTCGCGATCTTCGCAGCCGACCAGTGGATCGACATCCTCGACGGCCGCGTACCCCCGCGCCTCATCAATCCCGAGGCGTGGCCGAAATACTGCGACCGCTTCGAGAAGATCCTCGGCTTCCGCCCGGAGCCCCTGAAGAAGTAGACCCATCGACGAGAGCTGAGGAAGCAGCATGGTCTTCGACGGATTTCGCCTCGAGCGCATCGCCGTCCGCGATGGCGAATTGCGTGCGCGCATCGGCGGCAGCGGTCCGCCGCTGGTGCTCCTCCACGGCAATCCGCAAACGCACCTCATGTGGCACGCCGTGGCGCCCGCCCTCGCCAGGACCTACACCGTCGTCGCGCCGGACCTGCGCGGCTATGGCCAATCGATGAAGCCGCCGCCCTCGGCCGATCACGCCGCCTACGCCAAACGCGAAATGGCCCGCGACGTCGTCGAGTTGATGGCAGCCCTCGGCCATGATCGCTTTCGCGTCGCGAGCCACGATCGCGGCGCCCGCGTCGCTCACCGCCTCGCCATCGATCACCCCGAGCGGATCGAACGCCTCGCCGTGCTCGACATCGTGCCGACGCTCGAACATTTCGAGCGCGCCGACATGGCCTTCGGGCTCGGCTACTATCACTGGTTCTGGTTCGCCCAGCCCCACCCGTTCCCCGAGGACGTGATCTGCGCCGCGCCGGATGCCTGGTTCCGCGCCCACACCTCCCGCGAGCCGAAGCCGCCCAGCTTCTTCCACCCCGAGGCGCTGTCCGACTATCTGGCCGCCGCCCGCACCCGCGAGATGATCGTCGGCATGTGCGAGGATTATCGCGCTGCCGCGACCATCGATCTCGTGCACGATCGCGAGAGCCGCGCCGCGGGCCGTCGGATCCGGTGCCCGCTGCACGTGCTGTGGGGCTCGAAAGGCAAGATCGGCGTCTGGTACGACGCGCTCGCCATCTGGCGCGCCTACGCCGACGGCCCCGTAACCGGTCGCGCCATCGACACCGGCCACTACCTCGCCGAGGAAGACCCCGCGACCGTCATCGCCGAACTCGCAACCTTCCTCGCCGGCTAACCGCGCGGGTGCCGGTGGGCAACCGAAGCGCAACGCGCGGATGCGGAGTGGGCATCCGAAGCGCAACGAAAGGCCCACGGATGCGGGTGGGCATCTGAAGTGCGAAACGGAGTTTCCGCAACACTCCCCTCCTGCGTCCCCGGCCAAGGCGCAACGCGCCGCGAGCCGGGGCCTTCCCACCTCCCGTTGCCCCACCATGCGCCAGCCGCGAACACCCAGCTCATCCGATCCGGAGGAAGATCCCGGGTCTCCGCACGAGCCTCCGGCCCGTGCCTCGCCCGGGAACGCAAGAGGAGAGGCCGAAGCAGAAGCAGCGGCACGGCGTGACGACCGACCACCCGCCCACTCTGCGTCCCCGGCCGAGGCGCACCGCGCCGAGAGCCGGGGTCGCTTCGGTCGCGTCAGCGTTGGCGCCCCTACGCGTTCGCCTTCGCCAGCGCCTGATCGAGATCGGCGATGATGTCGGCCGCGTCCTCGATGCCGATCGAGAGCCGCACCACGTCGTCGCCCGCGCCGGCCGCCGCCCGCTGCTCCTTGGTGAGCTGGCTATGCGTCGTGGACGCCGGGTGGATGACGAGGCTCCGCGTATCGCCGATGTTGGCGAGATGTGAGAACATCTCGAGCGCGCCGACGAACTTCACACCCGCATCGTAGCCGCCCTTGAGCCCGAACGTGAACACCGCGCCCGCGCCCTTCGGACAGATGCGCTTGTGCACGGCGTAGTAGGGGTTGCTCTCGAGGCCCGCGTAGTTGACCCACGCCACACCGGGATGCTTTTCGAGATGCCGCGCAACGGCGAGCGCGTTCTGGCAGTGCCGCTCCATGCGCAGCGACAACGTCTCGACGCCCGTGAGCAGCAGGAACGAGTTGAACGGCGAGATCGCCGGCCCGAGATCGCGCAGCCCCATCACGCGGCAGGCGATGGCGAAGGCGAAGTTGCCGAACGTTTCGGCGAGCACCATGCCGTTGTAGCTGGCGTTGGGCGCCGTCAGCGTCGGATACTTCGTGCCGGATTTCGACCAGTCGAACGTGCCGCAATCGACGATGATGCCGCCGATCGAATTGCCGTGCCCGCCGATGAACTTGGTCAGCGAATGCAGCACGATGTCGGCGCCGTGCTCCTTCGGCCGGCACAGGTACGGCGACGCGAGCGTATTGTCGACGATCAGCGGCACGCCGGCGCGCTTCGCGATCGCCGCGATCGCCGCGATATCGACGACGACGCCGCCCGGGTTGGCGATGCTTTCGATCATGATCGCCTTGGTCTTCGGCGTGATCGCCTTCTCGAACGAGGCGGGATCGGTGGAATCCGCCCACACGACGTTCCAGCCGAACTTCTTGAACGAATGGTTGAACTGGTTGATCGAGCCGCCATAGAGCTGCCGTCCGGCGACGAAATCGTCACCCGGCTCCAGCAGCGTGTGGAACGTGATCATCTGCGCCGCGTGCCCCGAGGCGACCGCGAGCGCCGCCGTGCCGCCTTCCAGCGAGGCGATCCGCGTCTCGAGGACGCTCTGCGTCGGATTGCCGAGGCGCGTGTAGATGTTGCCGAACACCTGCAGCCCGAACAGCGACGCGGCGTGCTCGGCATCGTTGAAGACGAACGACGTCGTCTGGTAGATCGGCGTCGTCCGCGCGCCCGTCGCCGGATCGGGGGCCGCCCCGGCGTGGATGGATCGGGTCGCGAAACCTGGTTCGTTGTTGCCGGCCATGGGATACGTCTCCTCGCGTTTCTCGACTTGGGCAGGCCTCATGAACCTGCTGGCCAGCCGGGGTGTCAATCGCGAAGTGACGCCACGCATTGCGATAGGTTTCGGCATTTCGCCGGCACGCGCCGGGTGGAAACGAAACCGTGCCTGCGCCATGATGGCCGGCAAAATCCATCCTTGGCGGAGAAGCCGATGCGCCCCCTCGAATTCGGTTGGTACCTGCCGACCCACGGCGACACCGTCGTCTTCAACGACCCGGCAGCCGACGTTCCCCCCTCTCTCGAACTGTTCGAGCGGATCGTCGAGGCGGCCGAGACGGCGGGCTTCGAGTACCTCCTGATCCCGGTCGGCGTGACCTGCTGGGAGGCCTACATCGCCGGCGCCTACATGGCGGCGCGCCACGCCCGCATCCGGCCTCTCATCGCGGCGCGCCCGGGTTACATCAACCCGGTGATGCTGGCGAAAATGATCTCCACCCTCGATCATCTCTCGAAGGGCCGCATCGCCGTCAACCTCATTGCCGGCCAGAACGAGACCGACGTCGAAGCCGAAGGCGTCACCTTGGGCAAGACCGACCGCTACGACCTGATGGCCGAGGAGGTCGACATCCTGAAGGCGCTCTGGACCGGCACCGATCCGCTGCATTTCGACGGTCGCTTCCACAAGCTGAAGGGCGCCGTGATCCGCCCGCGAAGCTTCCAGCAGCCCCACCCGCGCTTCTATCTGGGCGGCGGTTCGGCGCAGGCCTGGGAGATCTCGGCCCGCCACTCCGACGTGCATCTGTTCTGGGGCGACACGCCGGAGCGGATCGCCGACAACATCGCGGCCATCCGCAAGCTCGCCGCTGTTCACGGGCGCGAGGCCGCGATCGGCTTCGGCATGCGCCTCCAGATCATCTGCCGCGAGACCGAGGCCGAGGCCTGGGCCGCCGCCGAGGCGCTGATCGCCAACAGCTCCGAAGCCGACCGCGAGCGCATCGTCGCCCGCACCGTCACGTCGGAAGCGAACCGCCGCCTTCAGGAACTGGCGAAGGAGCGTGGGCCCCACCTCGCGCCGAACCTGTGGTCGGGCCTGACCCGCGTCCGCCAGGGCGCCGGCATCGCCATCGTCGGCGACCCGGCCCAGTGCGCCGCCGTCATCCAGCGCTTCATCGAGGCCGGCTGTCACTCCTTCTGTCTGTCGGGCTACACGCATGACGCCGAGGCGGAGCGCTTCGGCCGCCTTGTCCGCCCGCTGATCGCGGCGGACAACCCGCACCTGATGCCGGAACTGAGCTAGAGGCCGCTGAGTTAGCGATCGCGAATGAGCGGCCCGACCTCGCAGCCCATCTCCGCGAGCAGCGCCGGCCAGGCTTCACTCGCGAGGAACGCGAGTTCCGCTTCGCGTGCCGCCACCATGACATCGCGCCGCGCCAGCGCCTCGTCCACGCGTCCCGGATGGCACATGACGACCGTGTTGCGCCGTGCTCCCGTCAGGAACCGTCGGAAAAGGCCCTCTATGTCGAGCCCCGCACCGAGGTAATCGTAGGCGCCGCTGAACCCGTCGTTGACCGGCACGCCCGCCGCCTTCGCCCGCCGCGCGACCGCCCCGCCGAACGATCCGATGACGAGCGCCTTCGCCGTCGCAACCCCGCGCCTGGCGATCAGCGCCGGCCGCTCGGCACAGCACCGGACCCACGTCCGCCCCGGCCCGATCCGGGCCGCGGCCTTGACGACGATGTCCCGGATGCCCGGCAACTGGTGCACGTGATGATGCCCGTCGATATGCGCGGGCGGCGCGCCGTAGTGCACGACGAACGCCGCCACCTGCCGCTCGATCTCCGCCTCGATCTCGCCGAGCGGCAGCCGACGCAGAACGGCCGCCTTGTAGAGTGCGGGCATGGCCGGAAATCGCCCGTCGGGCGCCAGCTCCGGCATCCGCCCGATGGGCACCTGGTCGGTCAGCGTCACATGGAGCCCGATGTCCGCCGCCCCCGCGACGGCCTTGAGCGCCGCCGCCTCGGCCGGCCAAGGCTCGCAACTCGTCATGACGCTCGTCGCCGAGATCCGCCCCGCTGCCAGAAGCTGCCGGATGCCCTCGCTCACGCCCGGCGTGAACCCGTAGTCGTCGGCGCACACAACGACGCGCGTCGCGGCCCCTCGCCCCGGTCCACTGCTCCCACCCGTCATCCGCCGCCCCTTTTTGCCGCCGCTGAGATCGCCCGATGACAAACCGGCGTCCTTCTGCCTAGCCTTGTCGCTAGAGGAGACCCACCGATGATCGAAGACACGCTCGACATTACGACCCCCGCCGGCGCCATGGAGACGTTTGTCGTCCAGCCCGAGCGCGGCGAGCACCCCGCCGTGCTCATGCTGATGGACGCGCCCGGCATCCGCGAGGAGCTATACGACATGGCCCGCCGGCTCGCGACGGTCGGGTACTGCGTCCTGCTGCCGAACCTCTACTACCGCGCCGGCCGCGACACCAAGTACGGCCCCGACGTCCTCGCCCACGGAAGCGCCGAGCACGCCCGCATGCGCCACGTCCGCACGCGCATGATCATCCCGCCGGTGATGGACGACGTCGCCGCCATGATCACCTTCGTGGATGCCAGAAAGGGCGTGAAGCGCGGCACGGTCGGGACCCACGGCTACTGCATGAGCGGCCCCTACTCGCTGGCCGCCGCCGCCCGCTTCCCCGACCGCATCGCCGCCGCCGCCTCGTTCTACGGCACCTGGATCGTCAGCGACGCGGTCGAGAGCCCGCACATGACGCTCGGCCGCATCAAGGGCGAGGCCTACATCGCCTGCGCCGAGATCGACGAATTGGCCCCGATGCCGATGGTCACCGAGTTGCAGCGACTTTTCAAGGAATCGGGCGCGCGCGGCGAGGTCGAGATCTACCCCGAGGCCCATCACGGCTTTGCGTTTCCAGGGCGCAAGATCTACGAGAAATGGGCAGCCGAACGCCATTGGGAGCGTCTGATCTCGCTCTACCGGCGCAATCTGGGATGAGACGATTGGAGGCCACGACCGGGTTCGAACCGATGTCCACGGATTTGCAATCCGCTGCGTAACCACTCCGCCACGTGGCCCTCCGCATGCCGGACGCGATCGAGCGTTCCAGCATCACCGCGAAGCGTGTATCACAGGCCTGTGACTGCACGCAATGCGATTGACCGGCGACGCCCCGGTCGGGGTCCCCGGGGCCGCGCCGTCCTTGCGGCGGGCCGCCGCATGTCGGGCCGGCATCGACGGGTGGTCGCGAGGTCGGCCGTCCGCTAGACAAGGCCACGTGAGACACGTGGCGGGAGGCTTGAGAATGAATAGCGCCGTTCAGCGCAAGAACATGGTCGACAGCCAAGTCCGGCCGAACGACGTCACCGACCGCCGCATCCCCCGAGCCATGCTCGATACCCCGCGCGAACCCTTCGTGCCGGAGGACCGCCGCGCCATCGCCTACATGGACGGGAACCTCCCCGTCTCGGCCACCGGCCGCTGCCTGCTTGCCCCCCGCACGCTCGCCAAGATGCTGCAGATGCTGGTGATCGAGCCAACCTCGACCATCCTCGACGTCGCCCCCGCGTCGGGCTACTCGACCGCCGTCATCGCCCGGATCGCCAAGCGCGTGGTCGCCGTCGAGAGTGACGCCGCAATGGCCGCAACGGCCTCCGAGGCGCTGAAGGCGCTCGGCGTTGCCAACGCCGAGATCCATGTCGGCGCCCTCGCAGACGGTTTCCCGGCCCGCGGCCCCTACGACGGCATCCTCGTCGGCGGAACCGTGAGCGAGGTCCCCCAGGCGCTCCTCGACCAGTTGAAGGACGGCGGCCGCCTTGTCGCGATCCTCGACGTCAACGGCGTCGGCAAGGTCTACGAATGGCGGCGCTACGCCATGAGCTTCGACCGCCGCAGCGTCTTCGACGCCGAAGCCCCCGTCCTCCCGGGCTTCGAGCACGTCACCGAGTTTTCGCTTTAGTCGACGTCCTTGGCGACCCGGAAGCCGACCCCCGGCAGCCGGGCATTTGTCTCCAGCGGCCGCCGCGCCGAGAGCCGCCGTGTCGCGGTGTCCTCCCCGTCGTGGCCGTCCCGAAGCACGCCGATCCCGCATCCCCCTGCACGCACCGCCGGTGATCCGTCGCCCGGCAGATCGGCCGATGCCGCCGTCCAGCAGCCGCCGACGATCTCCGCGACGCTCCCCTGCATATCCTCGACCCCGAACGCGCCGCGCGCCGCATACTCCCACTCGGCCTCCGACGGAAGCCGATAGGTTCTCCCCGTGCGGGCGCTGAGCCATGTGACATAGGCCTGCGCGTCGTCGGCGCTGACGCACGAGGCGGGGCTGAAAGGGGCGGGCGGCCCCTGAGCGCAGCTTGGTGCGTCGCGTCCCTGATCGGCAAGGAATGTCGCGAACTCGGTGGCCGATACTTCACGTCGCCCGATGCCGAACGGCCTCGCGAACCCGATCAGCCGGCCGGGCGCCTCGCCGGGCTGCGCAAGCGGATCGTTGTCCCTTGCACCAATGCGCACCGCACCCGGCGGGATGAACACCAGATCGGGACAGAGCGCGCAGTCGGGCGGCGAGAGGCCCGCGCGACTGGCACCGCCGGTCGAGCCTCGCCCACCCTCGCCGCTGGCCGAAGCGACCTGATTGCCCCCCGCCGCGGCGCCGCCCCCGGCACTGCCGCCGCCACCGGACTGCGTGTCGCCACCAGCCCGCTGGCCCTCCGTTTCGAACTCGAAAGCCCCGCGCTCGCCCCCGGCGGCGCGCTTGATCGGCCCGGGCCGTTGATAGGCGACCGCCGGTTCCCCGCCGTAGCTCGCCATGAACGCCACATTCGCAGCCCCGCACGCGAGGATCGAGGCCGCCGCTGCCGCGCGCCTGACGATGCCTCGAGTGGGCGCATGCGCGAGCGCGAGCAGCGCCAGGGTGAGCGCGAAATACCCGATCGCCTGCCACTCGGCAGGCGTGAACTCCATCCAATACGTCATGCCCGAACCAATCCTTGAAAATCCGTTACCGGATGTTCCACGGAGCAAAGCTCAGGCCACTGAGGCTGGCTCGGCGCCATGGCGGCCGCCGATCGGTCCCGGCGGTTAACGACCGTCGCCAACGAGGCCGCCGCGAGACCGTTAACCCCTCCTTAACTGCTCAATGTCGACACAATCGACAGTTATCCCACCCCATACTAAACAGTGTTCGATGAACATTGATCAGGGGCTTCGCATGTACCGGTCTCAGAACCGACTGCTCGACGACGTCGCCCGCTGGCAGGCTTCCGGGTGGGTGACGCCGGACGGCGCATCGGCCATCCGCAGCGAGATCGCCGCCCGTCGCACCGGCATAGGCCTCGCCGGCGTCCTCGCCACCTTGGCCGCCGTCCTCTTGTGCTTCGGCGTCATGAGCTTCGTTGCCGCCAACTGGCAGGCGATGCCCAAGCTGGCACGTCTCGCGGTCATCGCCGTCGGCCTGTGGACAACCCTTGGCGGCGCCATCTGGCTCGACCGCCGGGGCCTGCCCTACTTTGCCAATGCCGCGCTCCTCGCTGCCTCCGGCATCTTCGGCGCCGGCATCATGCTGATCGCCCAGATGTACCACATGGACGGCCACCCGCCGGACGCCATCCTGCTGTGGGCCTCGGGCACCGTGCTGATGGGCCTCCTCACCCGTTCAAACGCCGTGCTCGCCGCCGCCCTCGCGCTGTTCACCCTCTGGTCGCAGATGGAGAGTTTCGGCTACGGCCTTCGGCACGGCCCGCATTGGGCCTTCCTGCTGGCCTGGACCACCGTGGCAGCCGGCGTCGCCATGACCCGCTGGCGCCCGGGCATGCACCTTCTCGCCATCACCCTCTCGATCTGGATCATCCAGCTCGCCTACACCGGTCAACTGCATGGCCGCGCCGCCTCGGGCCATCTGCTCGTCACCTTGATCGGCCTGACGCTCGTCGGCGCCAGCATCGGCTTCGGCCCGGTCATCGACCGCTGGCGGCAGATTTCCGGCGCCATGCTCGCCTACGGCTTCTTCATCGCCTTCGTCGGCTCGCTAGGTCTGCAGTTCGTCGCCGACCACAGAGGCACGCTGACGCTCCCGCTCGGTGCCTTGACGCTGCTGGCCATTGTCGGCGTCCTCGCCTGGGCCTGGCGCACCGACAATCGCTCCGGCCTCTGGCTCGCCTATGCCGCCTTCTCGATCGAGATCTTCTCGCTCTACGTGAAGAAGATCGGCACCATGCTCGGCACCTCGGCGTTCTTCCTCGTCACCGGCCTCCTGCTCGCCGGCCTCGCCTGGGCCGCGTTCCGCCTGCACGGCAAGTCGATCCAGATTGTGGAGGAAAACCGATGATCCGCCGCCTCCTCACCCCGACCCTTGCCATCCTGCTCTCGGGCCTCGTCATGACCGGCGCCCTCGCCTGGCTGGTGATCGACCGCATCGCGCTCCTCTCGAGCGGCCGCGAGATCGTCCTCGCCATCCGTCCCGTCGACCCACGCGACCTCTTCAAGGGCGACTATGTCCGTCTCGCCTTCGACGTCTCCGAGATCGACAAGGCGCTGCTGCCTGACGACAAACGCCAGCGCGGCGAGCGCCGCTTCGGCCCCGGCGCGACCATTCCCCTCTACGTGGTCCTCGAGCGCCAGCCGGACGAAAGCTGGCTGCCGGTCGCCGTCTCCGACACCGAGCCGACCGGCCTGCCCGCCAACCGCATCTTCCTCAAGGGCAAGACGCAATGGCACTCCCGCCGTCGCGTGCTCTACGGCATCGAGCGGTACTACGTTGAGGAAGGCACCGGCCTCGCCCTCGAGAACCTGGCGCGGACGGCGAAGCTTGCCGCCATCGTAGCCGTCGGCCGCGACGGCACGACCGCCATCAAGGGCCTCGTCGTCGACGGCCGCCGCGTCTACGACGAGCCGCTCCTCTGAGCGGCCCGCCGTCGGCGTCTCAGCCCTTCGCCGCCCTGAGGCGGTCGAAGCCGGCATCGAGATCGGCTTTCAGATCCTCGACATCCTCGAGCCCGATGTGGATGCGCACGCACGGCCCTTCCGGTTGCCACTTCGTCGCCGTGCGATAGGCACTCGCATCGAACGGCAGCACGAGGCTCTCGAAGCCGCCCCACGACGCGCCCATGCCGAACAGTTCGAGCCCCTCGAGCATGGCCGCGACGGCAGCTTTCGGCGCCGGCTTCAGGATGAACGCGAAGAGCCCCGACGCCCCGAGGAAATCCCGCTTCCAGATCGCATGCCCCGGATCGGTTTCGAGCCCCGGGTGCAGCACTCGCGCCACCTCGGGCCGCGCCTGCAGCCAGCGCGCCATCTCGAGCCCCGAGCGCCAGTGCCGCTCGAGCCGTACTTCGATCGTGCGGATGCCGCGCATGCCGAGATAGCACTCCTCGGTGCCGACGCCGATGCCGAGGAAGTCGATCTGCGGCGCCATGCGGGCGGCCGCTTCTTGGGTCATCGTGATCGAGCCGAGCATCGCGTCCGCATGCCCGACGATGTATTTCGTCGCCGCCTGCACCGAGACGTCGACGCCGTGCTCGAACGGCTTGTAGTAGAGCGGCGACGCCCACGTATTGTCCATGACGACCATCGCGCCACCCGCGTGCGCCGCCTTGGCGATGGCCGGGATGTCCTGCATCTCGAACGTCTGCGAGCCGGGGCTCTCGGTGAAGACGACGGTCGTGTTGGGCCGCATCAGCTTGGCGATGCCGGCGCCGATGAGCGGATCGTAATACGTCGTCTCGACGCCGAGCTTCTTCAGGATGTTCTCGCAGAGCTTCCGCGTCGGCTGGTAGACGCTGTCGGTGACCAGCACATGATCGCCCGTCTTCACCAGCGCCAGCATCGTGTGCGAGATCGCAGCCAGCCCGTTCGTGGCCAGCATCGTGCGGTGCCCGCCCTCCAGATGCGCGATCGCGGCCTCAAGCGCTTCAGTGGTCGGCGTGCCCTTCCGGCCGTACGTGTATCGCTGCTGCCGCTTCTCGAAGCTCTCGAGCGACTTGAACAGCACCGTCGAGCCTCGGTAGACCGGCGGATTGACGAAACCGTGGTGTGCGAACGGATCGCGGCCGTGATGCACGATATCGGTCGACGTCCGCCGCTTGGACTTGGGCTTGCCGTCATTGCCGCCGCTCGTCGTCATGTGGTCCTCGTTTCTCGGAAGGCCCGCCCGGGCCGAAACCACGATTAGACGGGATGTGCCCCCCCGGTTCAAGGCGGCAGACGGCCACTTCTTCGTCGACGGTTGCCCTGACCCGGCGATGGTGCTCACAATGGCTCAAAAAAGCAGGCCCGGAGGAACCCCATGACGAGCGCTACCGCAACCGCCGAAGCAGGCCCCTCACTTACCGTCGCCGACCACGCCCGCGCCATGGCCGATTACATGCGCGAGGGCACCGCCCGCGCCTACGCGCTCCCCAATCGGGGCCCGATCGTGCTCGGCCCGGACGGACGCCTCGACCCGTCCATCCTCGAGGCCTACTGGACCTACGGCTTTTATGTCTTCACCGGTGTCGTTGGCGCTCAGGAACTCGCCGAGCTGCGCGCCGACGTCGACCGCGTCATCGAAGGCGCCCCCGTCGCGCCGGATGCGACCGTCGATCGCCATGGCCGGCCCGCCCTCGGCGCCGGCATCGTCAAGCCGCCCTATCGCTGGGCGAAGCCCCTGAGCGACCCGCTCGGCGGCACCGACAAGAACAACGGCCGCCATCCCGTGAAGATGCTGGAGGCGCGCCCCGCCGACGACGCGCCCGAATGGACCGTCCAGCTTCTCGACGGCAATCTCCACCTGATGGAGAGCTGCCTCCGCCTCTACGGCCATCCGGGCCTGCTCGCCGTGGCGGCCGCCATCAACGGTGAGGATTTCGTGCCCTATAACGAGGTGACCTTCGTCAAGGAGCCGGGGCTCGGCCCCTCGGTCGCCTGGCATCAGGACGGGACGACGCACTGGACGTCGCCGGACTGGGACGAGGGCGCCCACGGCTTCAACTTCATGACGCAGCTCTACCCCTCGACCGCCGCCAACTGCGTCTGGATGCTTCCCGGCAGCCACAAGCTCGGCAAGGTCGACATCAAGCGTCTCGTCGCAGAAAGCGGCTCGGAGCGTATCGCAGGCGCCGTGCCCATGCTGTGCGAGCCGGGCGAGACCATGGTGCTCAACCGCCAGTGCGTGCACGGCTCGTTCGCCAATTCCTCGCCCGACCGCCGCGTCACGCTGAACGAGGGCTTCTTCCCACGCCGCCGCGTGCTGAACGTCACCACGAAAAAGCTCAACGGCGATCTCGTCACCTACGACGAGGCCCACATCGCCGAGCGCTCGCGCCTCATCCAGCTCGGCATCGACGCCCGCCGCCAGCGCTTCCCGGACGAGACGCCGTTCGTCTACAAGCCCCTCGCCGGCCGCGAGAACGAGAACCGCTGGTCGGACGACACCCGCGCCCGCCTGCTGGCCAACTACAATCTGCGCGACATGTTCATCTGAAGCCCGACAAGGGCCCCGTCGTGATGGCCGGCGATGCGCCGCCGGCCATCCGGCCTCAGACGATCCCCTTGGCTTTCAGCGCCACGATGTCCGCTTCGCCGTAGCCGAGCCCGGACAGCACCTCCACCGTATGCTCGCCGAGATCCGGCGTCGGCCCGAGCGCCTCCGGCTGCGGATAGCGGCTCATGTTGATCGGCTGACCGACCAGCCGCATCTCGCCGAGCTTCTTGTGCCGCACCTTCCGCGCGATGCCGAGATGCTTGACCTGCGGCTCGGCGAACGTCTGGTCGATGCTGTTGATCGGCCCGCACGGCACACCCGCCGCATTGAGCGCCGCGATCCAGTGCTCGCTGGTATTGGTTTTCGTCCGCTCGCCGAGCAGCCCGTTCAGCACCACACGGTTCTTCGAGCGGTTGCCGCCGGTCGCATAATCGGGATGCGCGACGAGCTCCGCCACGCCCAGCGCCTTGCAGCATCGCTCCCAGAGATTGTCGCCCGAGGCCGCGATGTTGATGTGCCCGTCCGATGTCGGGAAGACGCCCGTCGGAATGCCCGTCGGATGATCGTTGCCCGCCTGCTTCGGCACCTCGCCGGCGATCAGCCAGCGCGCCGCCTGGAAGTCGAGCATGAAGATCTGCGCCTCGATCAGCGACGTGTGCACCCACTGCCCCTTGCCCGATCGCTCCCGCTCGTAGAGCGCGAGGATCATGGCCTGCGCCAGCAACAGCCCCGACGTCAGGTCCGCGATCGGAATGCCGACCCGCACCGGTCCCTGTCCCGGCAGTCCGGTGATGGACATGAGGCCCCCCATGCCCTGCGCGATCTGGTCGACCCCCGGCCGCGTCGCATCCGGTCCCGTCTGTCCGAAGCCGGAGATCGACCCGTAGACGATGCGCGGATTGACGGCGGCGCAGTGCGCGTAGTCGACTTTGAGCCGCGTCTTCACGTCCGAGCGCATGTTCTCGACCACGACGTCGGCGTCCTTCACGAGCTTCATGAAGATCGCATGCCCCTCGGGGCTCTTGAGGTTCAGAGTCAGCGACCGCTTGTTCCGGTGCAGGTTCTGGAAATCGAACCCGTGCCGCTTGCCACCCATGGCGTCGATGTCGCTATCCGCCGGCGGCTCGATCTTGATCACCTGCGCGCCCCAGTCTGCGAGTTGCCGGACGGCGGTCGGCCCCGCGCGATGCGCCGTGAGGTCGAGAACCTTCAGATGCGAGAGCGGCAAGGCGGCCTTGGCGTCGGACATCGGTCTCTCCTCGTCATCTGGCTCCGAGCGCCATACCCTGGGCGCCGCGCGACAGGCTTGCGGATCGGCGCGGCGTCGTCTAGTGCCAAAACGCAATCGGTGACTGCCCGCGGGCCAACCGTAACGTGTTCACGCGCAGCCAGCCCCTCGATGCCGATGTGTCGCGGGGCCCCTATGGCGATCCGGCCGCGCCGTCGCACCGTTTCGCAATCGGGAAAAGCGAGGGAGAAGCGCGCATGCGGCAGGTCGTCCAGCTCTGGTTCGTCGGCACGGCGGTGTTCCTTTCCGCCGCGATGATCTGGGCGTTCGTGCCGGTGCTGATCCCCGTTCTCGGCGTGACCGCCGGTCTCGGCGTCATCGTCGCCGGCATGGTCTCCATCGCCCGCTGGATCGAGCGCTACCGCGCCAGCTGAAGTATCCCGATGCGATCGTGCGACGGCGGCGCGCGGTGCCTGAGCCTTGCCGCGCCGCCGCCACCGTTTATCGTCGGCCGCCGGACCCGCCGCCCGGCCTGAACCCGCCGACCGGCCGCCCGGGATTGCCCAGTCGCGGCGGTCCCGGATTGCGGATCACGCGACCCGGGGGCTGCCCGACGTTTCGGGGCGGCCTGACCCTCACCGGCGGCCTGTCCGGTCGCGGCCGCACTTTGATCGGCGGACGCGGAGGCCTCGGCCGCACCACCGGTGGCCTCACGATCGGAGGCCTCACCACCGGAGGCCGCACGACGGGCGGCTTGACCACAGGCGGAGGCTTGCCGCCGACGCAGCGCCCACCAACCCGCCGTTGCCCCGGCCCACACGACGTCTCCGACCCGGGCTTCCCACCATCGACCTTACCCGGTGGAACGCACCGGCCACGCCCATCGGGGACGAGACGCCCCGGACAAACGATGGGCCGATCCGGCTTCGGCGGCGTGACGACTGGCGGCTTCGTCCCGATGCAGCGGCCACGGATCAGGCGCTGTCCGGGCCCGCATTGAGTTCCGCCCTTGTCGCCTCCATGCCCCGGATCACAACGTCCGGTGCGCGCGTTGTAGGCGACCCCCAACGGACACGCGACAGGCGGGCAGCGACCATTGGCAAGCCTCGGCCGTCCATCCGGGCACCGTGGCGGCACGACGATCGGCGGGATCACCGGGCGGGGAATGCACACGCCCGAGATCAGCCTGACGAAGCCCTCCCGGCACGGCTCCTCCACCACCGGCTGACGGCACGCGCCGTCGATCCACCGCGATCCCCTCGGACAGCATCCGCCGTCGGGTGTGCGCCGCCACACGTCGGTGCATCCCGTGACGGGCGGCACGCGACAGGCGCGGCTCGCGGCCCACCACACCGTTCCGCGCGGACAGCATTGCCCGCTGGGTGTCAGCCGCGCCTTGTCCCAGCAGACCGGCTGCCAGCGGCACGACCGCGTCTCCGGGTCCCACGGCGCGTTGAGCGGGCACGGGCAACGCCCACCGGCACGCGGCGGCTGGCCATCGGCACACACGAACGGCGGCGGCAGCAGCCCGGTTGTCGGCACGAACGTGGACGCGCTCTTCTTGGCCGGCGCCAGCACCTTGTCCGGATCGTCGAGCTTCACCCACAGGCAGGCCGGATGCGCCCCACCACCCGCCGCCACCTTGAAGCCCTTGAACGCCGCCTGCTGGAAGAGCTGTGCCAGCGCGTCAGGCTTCGCAGCCAGCAGCGGATCGATCACCGCGAAGCAGTTCTGCACGAACGCCGGCCCCGCCTTCGGCATCTCGACCGTGATCTCGTGCGTCAGGCTTTGCCCCGGCGCCAGCGACACCTCGGCCACGCACGAGAACGGCAGCGATCCGGGCTTCGCCTTGCACGCGAGCGCCGGCTTGATGCTCATGATGTCGGCCTTCACCGGCTTCCCGCCCGCCATCATGTGATCCGCGATGACGACCTCGCCCTTGAACGGCGACGTGCTGGCGTTGGTCAGCGTCAGCTTGAACGTGCAATCCTCCTCCGGTTCGCAGACCGCCGGACCCGTCTTCGCGAAGATCAGCCCGACGCCGCCTTCCGCGCACGCTTTCCCGATGCCGGCCGGATGGTTGATCGCGACGCAGTTGCGGAAGCCGATGTTCCCGCCGAGCACGAGATCGAGCGTATCGACCCACACCACGAGTTCCTTGAAGCCCCCCGGCGCGAGCAGCGCCGCCGGCAGCTTGCACGCGAGCTTCCCGTCGAGCCCGACCGAGCAGACCCATTCCGGGCCGTCCGGCACGGTGAGTGCGACGGGAAGCAACCCGCCAGCGCCCGGCCCGAACAGGATGCGCGTCTCGTCGAAGATGTCGATGAAGCCGTCGCCGATGCCGTCACCGATGTTGCGCGCGACGATGACGCACCGGACCTTGCCGCCGAGCCCGACCGCTTCGCAGCGCTTCTCGACGACGATGTTAGGGCCCGACGTCCACACCGGGATCTCGACCTGCTCGGCCGAGTATGTCGCCTGCGCCTCGCACGGCGCGAAGATGGCGACGTTGCCGACGTGCCCGAACCGGTCCTCGTCGTCGTAGTTGGCGTCGAAGTCGACGAACCACGCCTCGTAGGGCGGCTCGTTGTCCGGCCTGACCCGCGACTTGTAAATGCCCTGCAATCCGGAGACGAGCCGCGGCCCGCCCCGCGTCACGCGCACGATGTCGGTTCCGGCCCTGAGTTGCTCGCCGGTATGCCACACCGTTTGCCGGCAGCGGCCATAGTCGATCCGCCCGAACCGGTCGTAGCCGTAGTTGAGCGCCACGCCGCCGACGACGCCATGATGGTCGGGCGGCATTCCGACGGCGTACTGCTGTGGCTCGGCGAGCCACGCTTTCTGCTGGTCGTCCCAGCCGTATCGCAGCGCCGATGCTTCCTGCGGCCGCATGAACGTCGTGTAGTCGTAGCTGCCGAGCAGCCCGCCACGCTGCGCGAGGTGCATCACGTTCGGTCCGTCGAACAGGATCGTCCCGATCTGGCTGCCCTCCTGGATACCTTTGACCGTGATCTCGGCCCGCGCATCGTCGGCAAAGCCACCATCGGGGTTCAATCCCACCGACCAGATCGTCGGCCCCTCGGCGACCGCGTAGTAGAGGCGGTTTTTCTCCACCGCGAGCCCCCACACGCGCCGCGCTGCCGGCGCGAAGCCCCACGTGGCCGGGTTCTCGGTGTTGAACGTCTCCTGCGTGCGATCCGTGCGATCCGCCGGATCGTAGGCGACCGGCTCGAGGGCGTTGGCCGGCCGGGCCTGCGAGCCGTGGTCGAAGGCATCGATCAACTGCCCGTCGAGCCCGAGCCGCCAAATGAGCCCCGTCTCGAGGTCCGAGACATAGAACTGTCGCGAACGCGCATCGAACGCGATGGCCCCGAGCCCCGCGCCGGAATTTTCGAGATCGCCCGTCTTGATGTCCGCAAAGAGCGTGACGGCGCCGGTGCGCCCGTCCACCTTCCAGATGCTTCCCGGCCCGCCGCCGTTGCGATCGCCGAACACGCCTGTCATCCACAGCGCACCCGGCCGCCCGGTCATCACGCGCTCGAGGCGTCCATCGGCGCCCGGCGCGACGAGTTGCAGGCCGTGCGCCGAACTCGCGGTGAGATAGATGTTGGGCGGCCCGTTCATGCCGTCGCCGTCGAACGCGACGCCGAACACATGCCCGACATCCTTGGCCTTCAGCACCATCTTGAGGCGCGCGTCGGAGAGTTGCCCCTCGGGGCCACCACCGAGCTGCGAGAGATCGAACACGCGCACCGTCACGCCCTCGACGTCGATCGCTGTGCGGTCGAGCGGATGCACCTCGACCGGCAGATCCGGCCCCGGCGGCAGCGTCCCGGCGAACCCGGTCACCACCGCGTCGCCGCGCTTGATCCCCTCCGGCCCGGGCGTCAGCGATTGCGCGTGGAGCGGCCCCGGCAAAAGGGCCACGATCGCCAGCAATGTCAGCAGGACCAAGCCATCGAAGGCTCGAAGTCGGGTCTGGGTGCGCATGATTGGGCCACCTCTCGTCATCGCTTCAACACGGATGCAGTAAAAATATACGGACTGCCTCGCTTCGAAATTAAGGTGATAAAGCATCACGCATGAATGGCACCCGACTTCCGATGCCCGTCACCGACAATTGAACGAACGTTACCATTTGGTCGCGCACCGGCAACCGCGAACTCGCAGGCCCCAGCGCGCCTCAGGCACGGACGGCAGCGCCGAGCCGCTCGAGGAACCCGTTGACCGCGTGCTTGTCGATCCACCGCATGACGGCGACGAGATCGCGCTCGCGGTCGATCCAGACGATATTGTTGCCCGCGCCCAGCGCCGAGACGCAGGTGTCTGGCCACACGGTTCGCCGCCCGTCCCCCCGATTGAGCCACCACAGGAACCCGTAGCCCCCGTTGCAGGGCGACGGCGCCAGCATTTCGGCCATGAACGCGGACGGGATGAGCTGCCGTCCCTCCCAGGCGCCGCCGCGCGCGACGAGCAGCCCGAGCCGCGCCTGATCGCGCGCGCTCATCAGCATGCCGCCGCCCCAGTGCGCGCCGCCCGACACCGACTGCACGTTTCGCCCATCCACCTCGACCCACGACGTCCGGTAGCCATGCCATTCCCATTCACGCGACGCCCCGATCGGCCCCATGATCCGCTCGGCGAGAACCTCCGGCAGCGGCCGGCGGAACCGCATCAGCAGCGCCAGCGCCAGCAGGTTCACGCGCACGTCGTTGTATTCGTAGTAGCTGCCGGGCGCCTGCCGGGGCCGCAGCGTGCCCTTCCGCGAGTTGTCACCGTGCGTCCCGACCTGCCGGTAGTGATCGACCTGATCCGACTTCTCCCACAGCACGCCCTCCCACTCGCTCGTCTGCTGCAGGAGATGCCGCCACGTGATCTGGCTGTTGTGCGCGCTCTCGAACCACGGCCCCGGGACACTCGCCCCGACCGCCTGGTCCAGATCCTTGATGAGACCGTCCCCGACCGCGACACCCGCCAGCACGGCGAGATAGCTCTTCGCCACCGAGAACGTCATGTCCGCGCGCCGCGTGGCACCCCACTCGGCGACGAGCTTTCCGCCCTTGACCACCAGCCCGGACGTGCCGCCCCGCGCGCGGATGACGCCGGCCACTTCGCTCCACGGCCCCGTCTCGTTCCATTCGACGATCCCGACGTAGCGCCCATCCGGATAGTAGAACGAGGCCGGCCACTTCGTTTCGCTCGCCTGCGCGAACGCCTGCGCTTCCGCGAGATGCCCGGGGTCGAGCCCCACAGCCGTGGGCTCCGCGTGCGGCCAGTCGTCTCCGGCGGGAGGGAAAATGCTCTTGGCTGCGTCAGGCATCGTCGTCGCTCCGTCGGGCACCGGTGGAGCGCATTCGCGCGTCCCCAGCCATAGAACCTGACGCTACCGCGCCGCCCCACCGATCGAAACCGCTAATCGCGCCCCGCGACCGGATAGCGACGATCGCTGCCGCGAAACGGCTGCGTGAGCATGCGGTCCAACCGTTGCTCGGCGGGATCGCGGATCGTCTCGACACCGATCGCCATACCGTCGTGCCCCGCTTCGGGCTGATCCCGGTAGGTCCCGAACATCCGGTCCCACACCGAGAGATTGAACCCGAAATTCGAGTTGGTCTCCCGGACCACGACCGAGTGATGCACCCGGTGCATGTCGGGCGTGACGACCAGCAGCCGGACCCAGCGATCCAGCCACAATGGCAGTCTCAGGTTGCCGTGGTTGAACATCGCCGTCGCGTTGAGCAGCACTTCGAAGATGAGGACCGCCAGCGCCGGGGCGCCGAGGGCCGCGATCACCGTCAGCTTGATCACCATCGAAAGCATGATCTCGACCGGGTGGAAACGCGATCCGGTCGTGACGTCGAAGTCGAGATCGGCATGGTGCATCCGATGCAGCCGCCAGAGCGTCGGCACGGCATGGAACATCACGTGCTGCAGGTAGATCACGAGATCCAGCACGATCACGGCCACGGGCACGGCGATCCATGCGGGCACTTGCATTACGTTGAGCAGCCCCCACCCCCGCGCTTCCCCGAGAGCTGCGACGGCCACCGCCGTCATGGGGAACACCAGCCGGACGAGGAGCGAGTCCAGAACCACGACGGCGAGGTTGCTCGGCCATCGTGTCAGCCGCGGAAGCGTGCGCTCCCGGCGCGGCCACGCCGCTTCAGCCAACGCCATCACGACGAGAATGGTTGCGAAGATCGACAGGCGAACCGTCGTTTCGTCGAATGGCAGTGATGACGCCATCGGGTCCTCCATCGTCGAACGACATTGACAAGCCTGGCCTGCCGCCGAAGCACCGCTTCACCTCGTCGCCGTTCTGTGTGTAGCCTGACGTCACGACGACGAAAAAACGAACCATCCGGGCGGGAACCACATGAGCGGCGAGACCTTCGACTTCATCGTGACAGGTGCGGGCTCGGCCGGCTGCGCCATCGCCGCACGCCTCTCGGAATCGGGCCGCTACCGGGTCCTTCTCCTCGAGGCCGGCCGCCGCGATGATTACCCATGGATCCACATTCCCCTCGGCTATCACAAGCTCTTCACCCACGCGGACTACAACTGGAAATTCGAGAGCGAACCGGTCGCGGGTCTCAACGGCCGCACCTCCTACCAGCCGCGCGGCAAGATGCTCGGCGGCACGTCGTCCCTCAACGGCATGGTCTACATGCGCGGCACGCCAGCCGACTACGACGGCTGGCGCCAGCGCGGCTGCGAGGGCTGGGACTACCAGAGCGTGCTCCCCTACTTCCGCAAGGCCGAAAACCAGGAGCGCGGCGAGAACGAGTTCCACGGCGTCGGCGGCCCGCTGAACGTCACCGACCAGCATCCGAAGAACGAACTCGTCGACGCCATCGTCTCGGCCTGCGTCGAGGCCGGCATTCCGCGCAATCCCGATTTCAACGGCGCCACCCAGGACGGCGTCGGCCCTTATCAGGCGACCGCCTCTGGCGGCCGCCGCTGGAGCGCAGCCGTCGCCTACCTGAAGCCGGCCCGCAACCGGCGGAACCTCGTCGTAACGCCGAACGCGCACGCCACCCGCGTCGTCGTCGAGGACGGCCGCGCCGTCGCGGTGGAGTACCGCACGCCGAAGGGGCTCGAAACCGCCCGCTGCCGCGGCGAGATCATCGTCTCCGGTGGCGTCTACGGCTCACCGCAGCTCCTGCTCTTGTCCGGCATCGGCCCTGCCGCCCACCTGAGTGAAATGGGCATCCCCGTCGTCCGCGACCTGCCGGCCGTCGGCGCCAACCTCCACGACCACTTCAATTCCTACGTCGCCTTCCGCTGCACGAAGCCGCTCACGCTGAACGACCTCGCCATGAGCCCCATGCAGAAGCTCACGGCTGGCGTGCGCTACGCCTTCGGCCGCAAGGGCCCCCTCTCGGGGAACGGGCTCTACGCCGGAGCGTTCGTCCGCACCGATCCGCGCTTCGACCGCCCCGACATGCAGATGAACTTCTTCCTCTGGTCGATCGAGAAGCGCGACGGCAGCGCCATCTACGCCCACAAGTTCCCGGGCTTTTCGCTCTCGCCGGTGCATTTGCGTCCCGAAGGCCGCGGCCGCGTCAGCCTGAAGAGCCCCGATCCGCTCGCCCCGCCCAAGATCGAGTTCCGCTTCCTCGAGACCGCCCACGACATCGAGGCCATGCTTGCCGGCATGCGCCTCGCACGCCGCATCGCGGGCCAACCGTCGCTCCGCCCCTACGTTGCCGAGGAGGTCCTGCCCGGCCCGAAAGCCGAAACCGACGACGCCCTGATCGAGGACCTCCGCAAACGCGGCGTCTCGAACCTGCACCCGGTCGGCACCTGCCGCATGGGACACGGGGCCGACGCCGCCGTCGATCCGCGCCTGCGCGTTCACGGCGTTCGCGGGTTGCGCGTGGCAGACGCCTCGATCATGCCCCAGGTCGTCGGCGGCAACACCAATGCGCCCTCGATCATGATCGGCGAGAAATGCGCCGCCATGGTCCTCGACGACGCCGGCCGCGCCTGACACACGCCTCTGGCTCGGTCAGTATCGAGCGGCCGCCTTGGCGGCTTCGGCTGTGCCGCGCGGCATCGTCACCCAGATCGCCCCGAGGATCGCCATCGCGACGAGCCCCCCAACCCCGATGATCCGCATCGCATCGGGCGACGCGAAATTGCCGAACAGTTGCCCCGCGATGTAGTGGCCGAGCATCGACGAGCCGATGAAGAACGAAAGAACACCCGTCGCTCGGCCCCTGTGCTCCGGCGGCGTGCTGACATGCACCAGCGCATATTGCGTTGCCGAGAAGCACGCCACCGCCGCCCCCATGACGAGCAGCGCGACAATCGCCGTCGGGACGGTCAGGTGCAGTGACAGCAGCAAGAGGACGATCAGCAGCACCACCGGGCCCATGAAATAGAACCGGAACAGGGACCGCTCGCTTCCCGCGACACCGACCAGCATCGCGCCCAGCGTTCCGCCGACGCCCTCGAGCGCCGACATGGCGCCGACGAAGAACGGCGTCAGCCCGAAGTCCTTCTGCGAGATCACCGGCACCATGGTGAGGAACGGAAAGCAGCAGAGATTGTGCACGAGCGTGATCCCCATGATGACGCCGAAGCGCCGGTTGAAGATCAGCTCTTTTGGAATGGAGAGCGCCGCGAGCAGCCCCTTTCCTTCGCCACGGCTCGCCGGCGGCGCGGGCGTCAGCCGGACCGCCATCTCGGTGCAGACGAGATACGAAACAGCGATCAGCGCATAGATCCCCTCGATACCGAGCAGCTGATACGTCGCCCCCCCGAGCAGCGGCCCGATGGCCCGCGTCGCATACGTCGTCGCATTGTCGAACCCGAGTGCCGTCGCGATCCGCTCCGGCCCCGCCACGTCTGCGATGAGCCGCCGCCGCACCGGCATGTCGATCGTCCAGAACACGCCCGAGAGGAATGTGGCCGCCGCGACTGCCTCGTAGCTGGCGTTGCCCGTCGCCATCAGCACCGTCATGCCGATGCTCGCCACCGCCAGCAGCAGCGTCGAAGCCGCGAGCAGCGATTTCCGGTCGTAGCGGTCCGCGAGTGCGCCGACAAAGAACCCGAGGATTGCGTAGGGCGACATGCGTATGAGCGCCAGAAGCGCGACGAGCGGCGGCGATTTCGTCAGCTCGTAAGCATAGATTCCGAGCGCGATGAACTCGAGCCACCGCGTGATGCCGGTGAGCGCACCGGCCACCCAGAGCCGTCGATAGTCACCGCTTTCGAACAGTCCGCGGACCGGGCCAAGCATGGTGCGGATCAATGGAGCCGGTCTCCCGTTGCAGGGGCCAGCGCCCACGCGAGACCGGGCGCGAGGCGGCCCGAGCAGTATTCGAGGTGCAGGACTCGCCGTCGTTCAGGCCGTCGCGCACGCTGCGAACGATGCAACAGAAGCGGGCTCATCACGAGGATGTCGCCACGCTCCGCCAGACACAGCCGGACCGGCGCGTCAGCGACCAATGCATCGATGCGACCTCGGGGCAGCCGTCCGTGACGGTGCGTTCCCGGCGCAACTTCGAGCGGCCCGTCGTCCTCGCCGCATGCGTCGAGATGCAACCGGAGCGTCACCATCTGCTCGAGCAGCGACACCGGCGGCTCTGCATGTACGACGCCCGCCTTCGACGTCCAGGCGCCGAAACCCTCCGCCTCGCGTCGTTCGGCGAGCGCGACACTCCGGTCCTGATGCCAAGGCACGAACCAGTTCGCCTCGGCGGTCTTGTCGAACGCGACGATCCTGACGAGCCGCATCGCGCCCCCGCCGATGGCCGATGCGACGGCAGTCAGCGCCATGTGCTCGCGAACGAACGCCCGCACTGTTTCCGGAATGGCGTCTTGCCGCTGTCCGGCCCCCGGCGCGAAGGCGGCATCGAGACGGCGAAGTTCGGCGTCCGTCATCAGATGCTCGATCATGACGACACCTTCGTCCGCATAGCTCAGCGCCAGCGTCTCGAGCCGCGAGCAGCCGTGCATTCATCGCCCCCTGAAACGTGGCGTCCGCTTCTCCATGAACGCGGCGACACCTTCCTTGCTGTCGTCCGTCATGGTCGTCAGCGTGTACTGGTCGAGGTCCATGTGGCTCGCGAGATCGTCGAGCGCTCCGGCGAGCCGGTTGACGGTCACCTTGGTCATCTTCACCGGCAGCGGCGGCATGGCCGCCACACGGGAGGCAAGATCCATGGCCACGTCGAGAGCCTTGCCGTCGTCGGCGAGATGCTCGACGAGACCCCAGGCCAGCGCCTGCTCCGCCTCGATGCGCTCGTTGGCGAGAATGACCGCCTGCTTCGTCCGTGCGGGTCCCATGAGTTGCAACATCCGCGGAATGGAACCCCAGCTCATGTTCATGCCGAGCGCGAGCTCCGGGATACGAAAATGCGCGCCCTTCGCGAGCACGCGGAAATCGAGCGACACCGCCAGCGCCGCGCCGCCTCCGATGGCAAAGCCCTCGATGGCCGCGATCGTCACCTGCTCCATGTCGGCCCAGGCCTTGCACATCGACGGCCCGACGCGCTGCGACTTCCGCTGTTCGCCGAGCCCGAGCGCCGACTTCTGCTTGCGCTCGCCATCCTTGAGATCGAACCCGGCCGAGAAGGCCTTCGCGTTGCCCGTCAGCACCACGACGGACGTCTCGAGATCGTCCTCGAAGCTGCGCGCGGCATTCCGCAGTTGCCGCATCGCCTCCGGCGACAACGGATTGACCGCATTGCCACGGTCGAACTTCACGAGTGCCACGCGGCCCTCTGGTCCGAGACCGCGCGTGATCGTGACGAAGCTCGTGCCCATTGTGTTGGCGCCTCCCTGCCTGCCGATTAAGCTTAGGCCGGTTCGGCGGCCACGCAAGGGCTCGCCTCGCAGGTGTTGAATGAACGGAGAGACGAGCCATGCGACGCGCCATGCCGGTTCTGGAAATCGCCGATGTCATGGTGAGCGAGCGCTTCTATTGCGAGTGCCTCGGCTTCCGCTCGCATGGTCGCTGGGGTGATCCGCCGACCTTCGTGATCGTCCAGCGCGGCCTCGTCACCCTCGCCCTGGACAAGACGCGAAACGCGGACCGATCCGTACCGCTCAACCAGTATTGGGCGGCCTACCTCTACGTCGATGACGCCGACGCACTCCTTCATGAGTTCCGTGCGGCCGGCGTCGACATCGCCCGCGACATCGAGGATGCGCCCTACGGCCTCCGCGACTTCGACGTCCGCGATCCGGACGGTCATCTGCTCGGCATCGGTCATATGCTGACTGGCGACCACGCCAACGCCGGCCTGATGCCGACGCAGCCGTGATCGTCCGGCCGACGGGCCGCCATCCCTTCCGCCGGCCTCAGTGCGAGACGCTCTTCGCGATCTCTTCGGTCATCTTCTTGGCGTCACCGAGCACCATGACGGTGTTGTCCCGATAGAAGACCGAGTTGTCGATGCCGGCATACCCCGAGGCGAGCGAGCGCTTGTTGAAGAGCACCGTGCCGGCCTTCCACACCTGCAGCACCGGCATGCCGAAGATCGGTGAGGATTTGTCCTCTTCCGCCGCCGGATTGACGACGTCGTTGGCGCCGATGACGTAGACGGCGTCTGCCTGGCTGAATTCGCCGTTGATGTCCTCGAGTTCGAAGACTTCGTCATAAGGCACGTTGGCCTCGGCGAGCAGCACGTTCATGTGCCCCGGCATGCGGCCCGCGACCGGATGGATCGCATACTTCACCTCGACGCCGGCTTTCTTGAGCTGGTCAGCCATTTCACGCAGCGCATGTTGCGCCTGCGCCACCGCCATGCCGTAGCCGGGTACGATGATCACCTTCGCGGAATTCTTGAGAATGAACGCCGCGTCCTCCGCCGAGCCGAGCTTCACCGGCTTCTGTTCGCCGCCACCCGCCGCCGGCCCCGCCGTCTCGCCACCGAAACCACCCGCGATGACGGAGAGGAACGCCCGGTTCATGCCTTTGCACATGATGTAGGAGAGGATCGCGCCCGACGAGCCGACCAGCGCGCCGGTGATGATCAGTGCGATGTTGCCGAGCGTGAAGCCGATGCCGGCCGCTGCCCAGCCCGAGTAGGAGTTGAGCATCGACACCACGACCGGCATGTCCGCGCCGCCGATCGGGATGATGATGAGCACACCGAACAGCAGCGACGCAAGCGTGATCGCCCAGAACAGCCACGCATTGCCGCCCGACACGCAGAATTCGTAGATCATCCAGACGATGAGCAGCGCCAGTCCCAGATTTATGAAGTGCCGCCCCGGCAACAGGATCGGCGTGCCTTTCATGCGCCCCGAAAGCTTGGCGAACGCAATCACCGAGCCCGTGAACGTGATGGCGCCGATCGCGACGCCGAGCGACATCTCGAGCAGACTCGCCGCGTTGATATTGCCACGCGTACCGATGCCGAACGCCTCCGGCGCATAGAGCGCACCGGCCGCGACGAACACGGCAGCGAGACCGACGAGCGAGTGGAACGCCGCAACCAGTTCCGGCATCGCCGTCATCGGGATGCGTTTCGCAGTAATCGCGCCGATGGCGCCACCGATGCCGATACCGGCGATGATCAGGAACCATGTCAGGAAGTCGTATGGCGCGCCGAGCTGACCGAGGGTGGTCACGATGGCGATGGCCATGCCGACCATGCCGTACATGTTGCCGGCCCGCGACGTTTCAGGGCTGGAAAGGCCCCTCAGCGCCAGGATGAACAGGATGCCCGAAGCTAGATAGAGCAGCGCGACGACGTTGGCGGTCATGTCGGAATCCTAGCTGTGTGGGCGGTCCTGAAGCGCGCAAAGTGCGGTTCTGGCGGCGGTTCTGAGCTCGGCGTCGTCGGCTTCGTAGCCGTTGTCGTGATCGCGAAGCAGCGGGTCGGGACAATAGGCTTCGACCACGAAGAAGAGCGTCTCGATGGCGCTTGGCGGCAGGTCGGTCGATCCCGGCGCGAGGCTACGGCGCCAGGCGTCGAAAAAGCGATCGTGGAACGCGCGCCCGTCGATGCGCTGTTCAAGGAAATCCAGGAGTAGATCTCTCCACCGGCCATCGTTCATCTCCCGCCGGGTTCAGGACGATGGCGTCGTGGCGTGCGGCGCGCCGGGCGCCTCCACCAGGACGGCGACGATCTTGCGCACGGTCGGCGCCACGACGAGCAGCGCCAGGAACGCCACCGGCCAGCTGGAAAGCCACGCCTTGAGGCACAACGTCACGACATCGCTCGTGAACCCGACAGCACGCATCGTCGCCACGCTCGAGACGAGCAGCGACATGAAACCCGACAGCAGCAGCCCGAAGAGATGGGGCCCTACCCAGCTCGGCAGACGATAGCCGGCACTCATTTCTTCTCTTTCTTCTTGTACATCGCCAGCATGCGTTGTGTGACGAGGAAGCCGCCGAAAATGTTGATCGAGGCCATGATCAGCGCCAGGAAACCGAACAGCTTGGAGAGCCAGGAGCCCCACGACAGCAAGGCGACGCCGGTCGCCAGCATGGCGCCGACGACGATCACCGACGAGATGGCGTTGGTCACACTCATCAGCGGCGTGTGGAGCGCCGGCGTCACCGACCAGACGACGTAGTAGCCGACGAAGATCGCGATTGCGAACACCATGAGCTGATAGACGAACGGGCTCACCGCATCACCGGCTGCAGCGAACGCCGGCGTCGAAACCGCAAGCGCGGCGATGGTCGAGGCTGCGCGGGCAGCGGTCGAGCGTGTCATCTCAGCCCTCCTTGGCGACGAGGTTCGGGTGCACGATTTTCCCGTCCTTGGCAACGAGCGTTCCGGTGATGATCTCGTCCGACCAGTCGAGGCTGAACGCCTTGGTCTTCTTGTCGAACATGGTCTCGAGAAAATTCAGCAGGTTCTTCGCATAGAGCGACGAGGCGTTGACGGGAACGGTGCCGGCAAGATTGACCGGCCCCCAGATCTTCACGTGCCCGGCTTCGACGACCTCGCCCGGCTTCGTCAGCTCGCAGTTGCCGCCGCGCTCGGCCGCAAGATCGGCGATCACGGCGCCGGCCTTCATGCTGGCAACCATGTCGGCCGTGATCAGCCGCGGCGCCGGCCGGCCGGGAATGAGCGCCGTCGTGATGACGATATCCTGGGTCTTGATGTGGTTGGCGACCAGCTCGCGCTGCTTCGCCTGATAAGCCTCGGACATCGGCTTCGCGTAGCCGGCCGCTGTCTGCGCCTGCTTGAACTCGTCGTCCTCGACCGCGATGAACTTGGCGCCGAGCGAGGCGACCTGCTCTTTGGTTGCAGGGCGCACGTCCGTCGCCGACACGATGGCGCCGAGCCGCCGCGCCGTGGCGATGGCCTGCAGTCCGGCAACGCCGACGCCCATGATGAACACCTTCGCCGCCGGCACGGTGCCGGCCGCCGTCATCATCATCGGCATCGCTTGCGGCAGCAGCGACGCGGCATCCACGACCGCCTTGTAGCCGGCGAGGTTCGACTGGCTCGAGAGCACGTCCATCGACTGAGCGCGCGTGATCCGGGGCATGAACTCCATGCTGAACAACGAGGCTCCGGTGGCCGCCAGCGCCTCCAGGCTTGGCCGCTCGTCGTAGGGAGCCAGCATGGCGATCACCAGCCCGCCGGGCTTCAGTCCCGCCAGCTCACTGACCTCGGGTCGTCGCACCTTCAGGAGGATGTCGGCGCCGTTGACGGCCTCGCTGGCCGTGGCCACGAGCTTTGCGCCGGCAGCCTCGAGGGCGCTGTCGGCGATCCCCGATCTGACGCTCGTCCCGCTGACGACCCTGACTTCGTTTCCGAGACCGACGAGCTTCTTGACCACGTCGGGCGTGACCGCCGTCCGCGTCTCGACGTTCGTCTCGGGCGTGACGGCTACCGTCACCATGGTGCGAACTCCGCAGGGCTGGGCCTGGTTAGATCCTCACCGAAGGGCAAGAACCGTAGCAAGGCAGGTCGACTCCGACGCCTGCCGAGACAGGCGCCACAACAGCTCTTGGATATGTGGAAACGGAACTAGACGAGGAAAATACGCATTCCGATCAGGATCATGGCGACAATCACCGTCAGCACGACACTACCGGTCAGGAACCCCTTGTACGTCCGGATGTGTTCCTTGTAGTCCATGGCTGGATGGCCTTTGGACGTATCGATCAAGTCTCCGGACATAAGTTCCCTCCCGCCTCAGGCGCATTTCACCTGCGGATTCCACTGCTAGCGCAGAGACCGTAACTGATCAAGGTGTTAGGCGAGAAGCCGCAGATAGCCGCAGCACCCTTGCCGAGCCTCCCTCGAGCAGTCCGAAGCCCACCACCGCCACCCTAGGCCCGGACAGCCGATTGCAATGCAGAAACCAGCCGCTCGATGTCCTCCTCGTCGTTGTAGACGTGTGGCGAGAGGCGCAGCCGCCCGATCCGCGGCGCCGCGTGGACGTTGGCAGCGGCAAGGCTCGCAACGAGCCCCTTGGGCATACCCTCCGGAAATCCGACACTGAGGATATGCGGCGCCCGGAACCGCGCATCCGGCAGCGAAACCCGGTTGCCGATCTCAGCGATACGGCGAGCCATGAGCCCGGTCAGCATCGACAGCCGCTCGCAAATGGCGGCCTGCCCGTAGCCGGCGATCGTCTCGATCCCGACAGCCGCCATTTCCATCGACACGAAGTGATCGCGCTCCCCCATGTCGAACCGGCGGGCGTCAGGCAGGTAACGCGTATCCTCAAGATAGACGGCCTGCTCCGCCTTCACGCCGCGCCGCGCGTAGGAGGGCTGCTCGAGCGGTACGGCCTCCTGCCGCCGCTTGGCCACGTAGAGGAAGGCCCGCCCATAGGGTCCGAGCAGCCACTTGTAGGTCGGAAAGATCAGGAAATCGGGATCGATGCGTCGCACGTCGAGGTCCATCACGCCGGCCGCATGCGTGGCATCGACCAGCAGCGCCGCGCCCGCCGCCTTGACCGCCTTCGACACCTGATCGAGATCGATTGCCCCGCCGTCCGACCAGTGAACCGACGAGATCGACGCGATGGCGAGCGGTGCAGCGCCCGGCCGTTGGATCGCAGCCACCACCGCCGACGTCCAGTCGCCGTCGGCCGGCCGCGCGACGGTCTCGACGACGAAGCCCTGCGCGTCGGCCCGCCCCAGCCACTCGAGAACGGGCGCGGAATGATCGTCCTCGATCACCAGTACACGCGAGCCCCGCGGTACCGGAAAGCCCTTGGCTGCCGCCGCCACGCCGTAACCGACGGATGGGATCAACGCCACGTCGGACGGATCGGCATGGATCAGGCCCGCCGCGGCGGCCCGCGTGCGCTCGTGGAGCGCGTCTGCGAAATCCGATGCGAGCGTCCACGGTTGCGCCTTGCGCCGGGCTCCCCTGACGCCGGCCTCAACCACTGCGTTGGGTATCGGGCTCCACCCGGCCGCGTTGAAATAGGCGACTTCACGCGGGATATCGAAATCCGCCCGTTGCGATGCTAGCATTTTCGCCCACCCTGTCTCTTGTGGAACCCTGGCGCTGACGTCTCGCATCGTATCGTGCCATTCCACGCCGACGAAAACCAACGCAACTTTTCCGGGAGTGAAGCTCATGCGCGGTCGTCAGGTCTTCATGGAGAGCCTTCTCGCCCATGGCGTCGAACGCATCTTCGGCAACCCGGGCACCACCGAGAGCCCGCTCCTCGACAGCCTCGCGGCCTACCCCTCGATCCGCTACGTGACGGCGCTCCAGGAGAGCATCGCGCTGTGTGCCGCGAGCTACTACGCCCAGGCGTCTGGCAAGGCGGGCGTCGTCTCGCTGCATGTGGCGCCGGGTCTCGGCAACGCGATCGGCATGCTCTACGGCGCGCTGCGATCGGGCTCGCCGATGGTCGTCACCGCCGGCCAGCAGGACACGCGCCTGCGCCTCGACAGCCCCGTCCTCGGCCACGACCTCGTGGCCATGGCCGCCCCGGTCACGAAATGGAGCGTCCAGGTCGAGCGAGCCGACGAGATGGCGCCGATTCTCCGCCGCGCCTTCAAGGTGGCGCACGACGGCCATCCCGGCCCCGTGTTCGTGGCGCTTCCGATCGACGTCATGGAGCAGGAAACCGCCTCCCAGCCCGCAGCGCCTGCGAGTCTCTGGCGCGCCCCGCTCCCCGATCCGCGCGGAATCGCCGAGATCGCGACATTGCTTCTGAATGCCGCAAAGCCCGTGATCGTCGTCGGCGACGACGTCGCCCGCCACGGCGCCGTGCCGGATCTGGTCCGGTTCGCCGAGACCGTTGGCGCATCGGTCTGGTGTGAAGGCCTGAAGCTCCACGCCGCATTCCCGACCTCGCACCCGTCCGCCCGCCTGGGCCTGCCCCTCGATCCCGCCTCCATCGCCAAGGCCCTCGGCGACGCCGATCTCGTGCTTCTGCTCGGAGGCCCGTTCTTCGAGCACGTCTGGCACGCCGACGCCGGGCCGTTCCCGAAGGGCGCGAAGGTCGTCCACATCGAGCCGACGGCCGAGCGTCTCGCCCATGCGATCGTCCCCTCGATCGGCCTCGTCGGCTCGCTGCCCCATGCGCTCGCCGGCCTCGTCGAGACTGTTACCGCCTCCGGAACCGCTGATTTCAGGACGTCAGTCACCCGCCGCAATGCCGCTCTGGCCGACCTGAAAGCCAAGGAGATCGCCGTCCAGAAGATGCGCGCCGAGAAGGCGTGGGATCGCGATCCGATCTCCATGCCGCGCGTCATGGCCGAGATCCGCGCCGCCCTGCCGCCGAAGGCCATCGTCGTCGACGAAAGCATCACCGCTTCGATCGACCTCGCCCGCACGCTCGATTTCGAGAACCCGAGTGACTACTACGGCGCCCGTGGCGGCGGCATCGGCCAGGGCATTGCCGGCGCGCTCGGCGTGGCCGTCGCCGAGCCGGGTCGCCCTGTGCTCTGCATCACGGGCGACGGCTCGGCCATGTACGCGATCCAGTCGCTCTGGACCGCGGCGCACGCCGGCTTGCCCATCGTATTCGTGATCCTCGCCAATCGCGAATACCGGATCCTGAAGCACAACATCGACGTCTACCGTCAGAAATTCGAGATCTCATCGCAGGAGCCCTACGCCCACATGGACCTCGGCGGACCGGCGCTCGGCTTCGTCGAGATGGCGGCGGGCATGGGCGTTGCGGGCACCCGTGTCACGAAGCCCGGAGACGTGGCCGACGCCATCCGCCGGGCCTTCGCCTCGGGCAAACCCCACGTCGTCGAAATCGCCATCGAGGCCAAGCGCTGAGCGGATTACGTGGCCCGCCGTCGACCATTCGACGTCGGGCCACGCCCATCCTCAGGACCGGATCAGCCGGCCGGTCGGCGTCGCGAAGCCCTGCATCGAGCGAACGCGCTTGTCGAGCCACCAGCCGTATTCCTGCCCCCACGTCTCGAAGTGCGGGTTGATTCCGAGATCGTGCGCCCAGTGGTTCACGATGTTCGGGTTGAACTGCGCCTGCCGTCCGATGGCGACGAGATCGGCCTTCCCCTCCTGCAGGATCGCCTCCGCCTGATCGGCCTCCAGAATAAGCCCGACGGCCATTGTGCCGATCCCCGCCTCGGCCTTCGCCCGCGCCGCGAACGGCACCTGGAACCCAGGCGACCGTGAGACCGGCGCCGCCGTCGCCGACGCCATCAGCCCACCCGACGAGCAATCGAGAATGTCGACGCCGCGCGCCTTGAGCTCCCGGGCCAGCACGACCGTGTCGTCCATGTTCCAGCCTTCCGCCGTTCCATCGACGGACGAGACACGGAAGAAGAGCGGCGTCCTGTCGGGAATGGCAGCGCGAACGGCCTCGACCACTTCGAGCGGAAACCGCATCCGGCCCTTGATGTCGCCACCGTAGGCATCGTTGCGCGTGTTGGAGACCGGCGACAGGAACGAGGCGAGAAGGTAGCCGTGCGCGCCATGGATCTCGATCACCTCGAACCCCGCCCGGATCGCGCGCTTGGCCGCCGCCGCGAACGCCCCGACCACGTCCGCGATCTCGGAGGCTGAAAGCTGATGCGGCGTCGGCCATTCCGGGCTGATCGGCGTCGTCGTTGGCCCGACCGGCTGCCAGCGCTTCCGCCCGCGCCGGACGTCGGCCTCGGTGAGCGCCGCATTTCCCTCCATGGCCGATTGCATGCCGGATTTACGTCCCCCATGCGCGAGCTGGATGGCGGGCACGGCGCCCTCCTCCTTGATCAGCTCGACGAGCGGCCGGAACGCGTTGGCCTGCGCCTCGTTGAAGATCGCGAGATCCATGTCCGTGATCATGCCGCGTGCCTCGACGGCGGCCGCTTCCGTCATCACGATCCCGAAGCCGCCGAGCGCGAACTTGCCGAGATGCACGGTGTGGAACGTCCCGCAGACACCCTCTCGCGCCCGGTAGTGAACCATCGGCGCCAGCACGGTTCGGTTCTTCAGCGTCACGCCGCGGATGGTCAGCGGCTGGAACAGCATCGGGCGCGGACCTTTCCCGGTCGTCTCGGTAGAATTCATCGTGCGTCCTCTCGATTGGATCGGCCATCCGGCCGGGCTCAGACCGTCGTCCAGTAGAAGCTGGCCCGTCGCCGGTCGCAAGGCCGCCCGACGTCCTGCCGCTATATGGCGCGCCGCGCCTCGTGAATTGGCAACGCCGCGCGCATGCTCTACGACTGCTGCGACCCGCAGGGGATGGCGGTCGGTCGTACGTTGGGGTGGGGGAACGTATGCAGAGCGGAGGTCTCGACGGGCTCAACGGCCTGCTGGACATGGCCGAAGGACTGGCCGCTCGTCAGGTCGCCTCGGAGCAGGACCTGATCCTCGAGCTGAACGGTATCTATCGCGCGCTGTTCACGATCGACTTCGCCGGCTTCGACATCGCAGCCGTTCGCCGCGATGCCCCACGCCTCGCCGACGAACTCTTTCTCCTCGGACTGGCGCTCCGTCGCCGGATTCCGGAGTGGCACGCACAAGGTTGCATGACACGTGCGGCCCAGGTGGCGCTCCGCGACGTGTTCCGTGCCGCCCGCTACGCCCACGAACTGCTGGGCGAGATCGCCCTCGGCCATCCACGCCGCGCCCCCGACGAACCGGTCCGTGCGGCCTTCTCCGGCCCGGCGAGCTACACAGATCTGAACCCGGACTTCGCATCGACCGGTGTCACCTTCGAGCCCGGCGACGTCATCCTCCAGCGCGGCATGGCCCACAACAGCGCCGCCATCGCCCGCATCGGCGACGTCGATTCCCAGTTCAGCCACGTCGCCATGGTCGCCCGCGATCCCGGTGGGGAACTCGTGGTCGTCGAGGCCGTGATCGAGGACGGCTCCGTTGTCGTCCCGCTGCAGCAGGCCCTCGAGCACGGCATCGGCCGCGCCATCCTGTTCCGCCACCGCAATCGAGCGCTCGCCGAAGCCGCAGCCGACCTCATTCGCAACGACGTGCTGCGCGCCGACGGCACCATCGCGCCCCGCATGCTCTACGACTTCTCGATGGAGCTGCCCGTCTACGACCAGCTCTTCTGCGCCAAGCTGGTGCGTCTCGCCTACGCCATGGCCTCCGACGGCCGCTTCGTCATTCCGACCTATCCGACGCTGCTCGCCATGCGCAATCGCGACTTCATCAGCCGCATCGGCGTCACCGCCATGGAGACCTTCGCCCCGGCGGACATGGAACTCGAGACCGACTTCGACATCGTCGCCGAATGGCGGGACTACCGCGTGTCCTCCGAGCTGCGCCTGAAGGACATGATCATGACCAAGCTCTTCGAATGGATGGAGGTGCAGGGCTATCGCTTCCGCCCGACGTTCGGCATTCACCTTGCGAGCCGCCTCGGCTGGCTGTCGGCCCGGATGCCGGCCTCGATCCAGCGGGTAGCGACCCGCTTCACCGGCGCACGGGTCCCCCCGAACATGACGACCAGCGCCATCGGCGCCGTCGCCATGCTTCATGCGACCGGCGAGAAACTCTACGCACGCCTGAAGGAGCTCGAGGACAAGTCCATCCGCGACACCGGCCGTCAGCTGCACCCGCGCCAAGTCCTCCAGCACCTTGAAGCCATGCGAGGCGGGATGGGCCGGAAGATCGGCTACCTGGTCGAGGGCGACTGACGGCCCCGCCGCATCTCAGGTCCGCGCCTTCCACATGCCGCCGAGCCGCGCCTTGAGGTCAACGTTGGCCCCGCTCCCGGCCGCCACTGCGTCCTGCCGCCGTCGCACGGGCCAAGTGGCCGCCTCGAATCGATCAAGCATCGCCGGCGGAATGAAACGGGTCCGCGACGCATAGAGATGCCGGTCACCGTTGCGCGACTGCTGATGCACGTAGAACTTCTGCGGCACCAGCAGATCCAGTGTATCCTTGGCCCGCGTCATGGCCACATAGAGAAGCCGCCGCTCCTCCTCGATGTCCTCGCTGCGCCCGGTCGCCATGTCCGAGGGAATGCACCCGTCGACCGCATTCAGCACGTAGACCGCCGTCCACTCCTGCCCCTTCGCCGAATGGATCGTCGAGAGGATGAGATAATCCTCGTCGAGGAGCGGCGGCCCCGCCTCGTCGCTGGTAGCCTCGGGCGGATCGAGCGCCAGTTCCGTCAGGAACTGCTCCCGCGACCGGTACTGCCCGCCGATCGCGACGAGCTGGTCGATATCTCCGGCCCGCACCTGCGCATCCGGGTACCGCGCCTCGAAAAACGGCTGGAACCACTCTTTGACCCGCTCGAGTTCGGCCGGCCATGCGGCCGCACTTCCACTGAGGTCCTGCAGCAGGTCGATGAAGGCGGGCCACACCGCGAGCGCGGCGGCCGGTGGCCGGTAGATGGCGAGCGCCGCGAACGGATGCGCCCCGTCGGTGACCCGGTCGAACGCGCGCGCCGCCGTCTGCGGTCCTATTCCCGGGAACAACTGGAGCACGCGGAACGCAACCACCTTGTCCCTCGGATTGCTCGCCCAGCGCAGCACCGAGACGATATCCTTGACGTGCGCAGCCTCCAGAAACCTGAGCCCGCCGAACTTGACGAACGGGATGTTCCGGCGTGCGAGTTCGAGTTCCACCAGGCTGCTGTGATGCGACGTCCGGAACAGCACGGCCTGCTGCTTGAGCGCCACGCCCTCCTCGCGAAGCGCCAACACCCGCTCCGCCACGTAGACCGCCTGCTGGATGTCGTCCGGCACGGTGACCAACCGCGGCTTCTGCGCCGAGACCCGCTCCGAGACGAGGTCCTTCGTGAACCTCTCGCGCGCCATCGCGATGACCGCGTTGGACGCCGCGAGGATCGGCTGCGTCGAGCGATAGCTCTGGGTCAGGGTGACCACCGCGGCCGGCGGCGTGAACTGCTGCGGCAGGTCGAGGATGTTGCGCACCGTCGCGGCCCTGAAACCATAGATCGCCTGCGCATCGTCCCCGACGGCGGTGAGCCCCTGGCCGTCCGGCTTCAGCCCCAGCAGGATGCTCGCCTGCAGCGGGTTGGTATCCTGATACTCGTCGACCAGCACGTGATCGAACCTGAGGCGCACATCTTCGGCCACGCCCTCCGACCGCATCATTTCGGCCCAGTAGAGCAGCAGATCGTCGTAATCGAGCACGTTCTGGCTCTGCTTCGCCGCCACGTAGCCGTCGAACAGTCTCCTCAGCGCCTCCTCGTGCTGGCTGCACCACGGAAAATGGCGCTCGAGCACCTGTCCTAGCGGCAAGCCTGAATTGACCGCATGGGAATAAATGGTGAGACACGTCGCCTTCTGCGGAAACCGCGTCGCCTTGTCGGAGAGGCCGAGATCGTGGCGCACCAGATTGAGCAGGTCGGCAGCATCCTCACGATCGTGGATCGTGAAGCCGTCGTTGAGCCCGATCCGCTGGGCGTAGATGCGCAGCAGCCGCGCCCCGATGCCGTGGAACGTCCCCGACCACGTCACGGGCCGCGCCTCGCGCGGCACCATGCGAATCACTCGCCGCGCCATCTCGCTCGCCGCCCGTCGCGAGAACGTCAACAACAGGATACGGCCGGGATCGGCTCCATTGACGACGAGATGCGCCACCCGGCTCGCGAGCGTCGTCGTCTTGCCCGATCCAGCCCCGGCGATGACGAGGAGCGGACCCGCCTGCGACGCGTCACCGTCACGGATGCCGTGCTCGACGGCCTGCCGCTGGGCCGCGTTCAGTCCCTCGAGATGCTTCAAAGGTGCCTCCGCGGCCGTCACTGCGACACGCTCGCCAGCACCCGACCACGATTCGGGGGGCGGCGAAAACGCCGCCGTCGACGTGCCGCCGCGCTAAGGCACGATCGATGGCTTGTCAGGCCCGAGATAGGCGGTGGCATCGATCTCCACCAGGAAATCGGTGCTCCCGAGGCCCGCGACGATGCACGACACCCGATGCGGCGGCTCCTCGACGAAGTTGGCGAAATACACCTCGTTCATGGGCTGCCAGTCCTCCCGGCGCGTGACGTAGACTGTACATTTGACTACGTCCCGCATCGTCCCGCCTGCGGTCTCGACCAGCGCCCGGATGTTGTCGAGGCACTGCTGAGTCTGCGTCTTCACGTCCGGCGCGATGGACCCATCCGGTGCCACTCCGACGCAGCAGACGAACATGAAGCCGCCGGCCACCGTCGCCTGCGCGAACGGCAGCGATCCCTTGTGCACCTTGTCCGTCTCGATGATCCGCTTCGGCACGCAATCCTCCCGTCGCCCATGGCTTGTGTCGTGACTGGCCCGACCATATGTCGTGAAGGCGACGAGAAACAGCGAAGATCGCAGGCAGGCGTGCCGCGTGTTCGGGCAGTCGTGCACTGGCGACGAATCTCTTTTGTAGACTGAAATTGAAAATAATAATGAGTTCACGCCCAGCCGTTACAATGCCTCCCGGGACCGCCCCATGACCGATAAGAAAAAGGACGTCCTCCAGCCCGTCGACGACGACGCCCGCCGGCAGGCCAAGGCCCTCGTCCGCACGGCGCGTCATGCCGCCCTGGGAACGATCGATCCGATCGACGGCTCGCCGGCCGCGAGCCGCGTCAGCCTCGCCACCGCCATGGACGGCTCACCGGTCTTCCTCATCTCGCGCCTGTCCGGCCACTTCACCAACCTCGAGGCCGATGGTCGTTGCTCGCTTCTCGTCGGCGAGCCCGGCAAGGGCGATCCGCTCGCCCACCCGCGCATGACCCTGATCGGCCGCGCCGTGAAGCTCGCGCCCGGCGAAACCCGCGACCGGTTGAAGGCGCGCTACCTGATGCGCCACCCGAAGGCGTCACTTTATGTCGACTTCCCCGACTTCGCGTTCTGGCGCTTCACGCCGATCCGCGTGTCGTTGAACGGCGGCTTCGGCCGGGCCTTTGCGCCAGCGCCCGCCGAATTACTCACATCCATGCACGGGTTCGAGGCGCTCGAGGAAAGCGAAGCCGGTGCCGTCGAACACATGAATTCCGATCACGCCGACGCCGTCCAGCGCTATGCCCTCGCGGCCGGTCGGCCGGCCGCACGCTGGCAGTTGGCCTGCATCGATCCGGAAGGCCTCGACCTCGTGGCCGGCGACGACGTGGCCCGCATCTGGTTCGACCCGCCGCTCGCCACGCCGGCCGATCTTCGTACCGCGCTCGTCGCATTGGCGAGGCGCTGACGCGCAATCCGCTTCGGCAAGCACCCGAACGGCCGCCGATACCCAATTGACCCCGAGCAACTGGATGGCGACAGTTTCGGCCATCATCTTGTCCTGGGTGACAGGAGTGGCGATGGCGGAGGTCGTATTCCAGGCGCGCGGTCTCACCAAGGTCTACAGGACCGGGGCCGTCGAGGTGCGCGCCCTCGACGGTCTGGACCTCGATCTCTTTGCTGGTGAACTCGTGGTTCTGCTCGGGCCCTCGGGCTCCGGCAAGTCCACCCTCCTCAACATCCTCGGCGGCCTCGATCGGGCGACGGACGGCCTCTGCCGTTTTCGCGACATCGATCTCGTCCGGCTCGACGATCGGGGCCTCACCGAATTCCGCCGCCGCTACGTCGGCTTCGTCTTTCAGTTCTACAATCTCATCCCCTCGCTCACGGCACGCGAGAACGTGGCGCTGGTCACCGAGATCTCCGAACACCCGATGCGGCCAGAGGAAGCCCTCGATCTGGTCGGCCTCAGCGCACGCGCCGATCATTTCCCCGCCGAACTCTCCGGCGGCGAGCAGCAGCGTGTCGCCATCGCCCGTGCCATCGCCAAGCGCCCCGACGTCCTGTTGTGCGACGAGCCGACCGGCGCCCTCGACAGCCACACCGGCATTCGCGTTCTGGAAGCGATCACCGCCGTCAACCGCGAGCTCGGCACCACGACGGCCATCATCACCCACAACGCGGCGATCAAGGACATCGCACATCGCTTCTGTCGTTTCGCCGACGGCCGGATCGTGGAAACGACCAGCAATCAGAAGCGTCTCGCACCCGCAGAGGTGAGCTGGTGACCGCCTCGGAGACATCGCCATGCTGAGCCTGCATGGCCTTCGCGCGCTCGACCGCAAGCTCGTGCGCGATCTGGTTCGCATCTGGCCCCAGGCGCTGGCGATCGCGCTCGTCCTGGCCTCCGGCGTCGCCACGCTCATCCTTGCCATCGGCGCCTACAGGTCGCTGGAGGAGACACGCCGTCTCTACTATGCCGAATACGGTTTCGCCGACGTCTTCGCGTCCGCCACCCGTGCACCCGCTGCGCTCGAGAGCCGCATCGCGGAGTTGCCGGGCGTCGCCATTGCGGAAGCCCGCATCACCCGTCATGCGATTCTTGATCTGGAAGGCGTGACCGAGCCGGTCACGGGCTTGCTGCAATCGCTGCCAGATCGCGCGCGTCCCCTCCTCAATCGCCCGCACATCAGATTGGGCCGTCTGCCCGAGGCGGGTGCGATCAGCGAGGTCGCGGTCAATGTGGCCTTCGCCGACGCCCACGGCTTGCGCATCGGCGATGGCTTCGACGCGATCCTGAATGGCAAGAAACGGCGGCTGACCATCGTTGGCGCCGTTCTCTCCCCGGAGCACATCTACGCCATCGGTCCCGGCGATTTGATGCCGGATTACCGGCGCTTTGCCATTCTCTGGATGTCTCGCACGACGCTCGAATCCGTGTTCGACCTCGACGGCGCATTCGACGCCGTGAGCCTGAAGCTCGAGCCGGGCGCCCGTGAAGCGGAAGTCATCGCCCGCGTAGACCAGCTACTCTCGCGCTATGGCGGAACCGGCGCCTACGGCCGAGCCGACCAGATCAGTCATGCCTTCCTGGATGCCGAACTGAAGCAGCTCGCGGCCCTGGCACGCATCATTCCGCCTGTGTTCCTGCTGGTCTCTGCATTCCTCCTCAACATGACGCTGCTGCGCTTGATCGCCCTCGAACGCGAGCAGATCGGGCTCATCAAGGCCCTCGGCTACGCGAACGCCGCCATCGCCGCCCACTATCTGAAACTGGTCGGCGTCATCACGGTGGTCGGAATCGCCATCGGCTTCGCGCTCGGAACGCTCTTCGGCCAGAGCCTCACGCGTCTCTATGGGAAGTTCTTCCAGTTCCCGTTTCTCGTCTTCGAGCACGACGGCGATCTCTATGTCGTGGCGGCGACCCTCACTCTCGCCGCTGCGGTGGCCGGAGCGCTGCGCGCGATCTCCACGGCACTGGCACTCCCTCCGGCCGTCGCCATGAGCCCACCTGCTCCGCAGCGTTACGCCCATCTCCCCGGCGAAGCGAGCGCGCTTGCTGCACATCTCTCGCAGATGACGGTCATGTCACTGCGCAACATGGTACGTTTCCCGATGCGCTCGGCGATGACGGGCCTCGGCCTGTCGCTCTCGGTTGGGCTGTTGATCGTTTCGCTGTTCGCCTTCGACGCTGTCGAGGCCATGATCGACGCGACGTTCTTCGGCAGTCAGCGACAGGACGCGACGCTCAATTTCCGCGACGAGCAACCTGTCCGCATCACAACGGATGTCTCCCATCTCCCCGGCGTCCTCCGCGTCGAGCCCTTTCGCCACGTCGCGGCCCGCATCCGTAACGGCCAGATTTCGAGGCGCCTCACCCTCACCGGCCGCCCTGACGACACCCTTCTGACACGTCAGCTCGATCTCGCGCTCGCACCTGTGGCCGTGCCGGAGACAGGCATTCTCATCAACCGGCGTTTAGCTGAGGTCCTCGGCGTGGAACGGGGCTCATTGGTGGAGCTCGACATTCTCGATGGCCGCCGTGGTACGCGGATGGTGCGCATCTCGGACATAATCGAATCCTACATCGGTCTCGTCGCCCTGATGCGGATGGACCAGTTGAACAGGCTCCTCGAGGAGGGCCCCGTCGTCAGCGGCGTGCACATCGCCTACGATCGCGACCGGGAGGCTGCGCTCTTTCGCGCGATCAAGGCGACGCCCCGCATCGCCTCGATCGAGCAGCAGCGCCACGCATTGAGCCGCTTTCGCGCCACTCTTGCCGAGAACATCGACATGATGACCTCGATCTACATCGGCCTCGCCGTCGTCGTGGCCTTCGGCGTGGTCTACAACAGCACCCGCATTCAATTGTCCGAGCGTGCCCGCGATCTGGCGAGCCTCCGCGTCCTCGGGTTTCACCGAAGGGAAGTCTCCCGCGTCCTCTTCACGGAGTTGACGCTGTTGGCGTTGATCGCGCAGCCTCTCGGCTGGATCATCGGGCATTGGCTCGCCTGGCTCACCATCCAGAGCTTCTCGAGCGACCTCTACACGACGCCATTCGTCATCAATACCGCCACCTATGCCAAGGCGAGCCTCGTCACGATCGCGGCAACCGTCGCATCCGCGCTGACGGTACACCAGCGCATCGCGGCGCTGGATCTCGTTGCCGTCCTGAAGACCAGGGAGTGAACGCGATGCCGACGTCGCAACCGTCGAGTAAGCCCACGCACAGCGCCACGCCCCGCCGCCCTTGGCTGACCTTGAGTGCAGCAGCCGTCCTGGCCGCGCTCGGCGCCTGGGCGCTCTGGCCCGTGGCCATCAAGGTCGACACGGCCACGATCCAGGACGGTCCGATGACCGTCGCCATCGAGGAGGAGGGCAAGACGCGCATCAAGGATGTCTTCGTCGTCTCGGCCCCCCAGTCCGGCATCGTGCTCCGCTCGCCGCTCCTCGCGGGCGATCCCGTCGTGAAGGGGAAGACGCTCGTCGCCCTCCTGCAGCCGGCGCAACCGCCATTCCTCGATGTCAGGACGCGCATGGAGTTGATCGCCTCCGTGAAGGCGGCTGAAGCAGCCGTGCGCCTCGCCGACGCCGAACTCGACCAGGCTCGCGCCGATCGCCGCTTCGCCGACGCAGAAGCCGCGCGCGCCCGCTCGCTGTTCGAATCGAAAGCCGCATCCGAGAAACTCATGGAGCAGGCCGAGCATCAGGCGGCCGTCGCCAAGGCCGCCGTCGAGAAGGCCGAGGCCAACATCGCCGTGAAGCGCCGCCAGCTCGAGAGTGTGCAGGCCCGCCTCCTGGATCCTCAGGACGAGACCATCGGGGGCGTCGTCGAAGGGGCCTGTTGTGTCGAAGTGCACGCGCCGGTCACGGGTCGCGTGCTCCGCGTGCACCAGACGAGTGAGCAGGTCGTCCCGGCCGGCACACCGCTGGCCGAGGTCGGCGATCCGAAAGCCATCGAGATCGTCGTCGAGCTATTGTCGACCGACGCCGTCAGAATACCGGACAAGGCCCCCGTCGAGATCATCGGCTGGGGCGGGACGGAGACGTTGACCGGAACCGTTTCGCGGATCGAGACCGCAGGCTTCACCAAGGTCTCGGCACTCGGGATCGAGGAACAGCGGGTCCGCGTCGTCATCGCACTCGACGAGGCGAGCGGCGCTGGACATCGCCTGGGCCACGAATATCGCGTCGTCGCACGGATCGCCGTCTGGCAGTCCGCTGCGGCGCTGCAGGTGCCGATCGGCGCCCTGTTCCGGCATGACGGAAAATGGGCCCTCTATCGTATCGAGGGCGCCCGCGCACGCCGCATCGGCGTTCAGCTCGGACAGCGCAATCGCGACACGGCGGAGGTCGTCGATGGCCTGAAAAGCGGCGATCGTGTCATCCTCTATCCGAGCGACCGGGTAACCGACGGCGTGCGTGTCGCGGTGCGCGGGGAAGCTGGTCGGTGATCACCCGATAGGTGATTCAATCCACCGAACCAGCTGCCCGATTGCGACCGCGGCGCATGCGAACAACGAGCTATTCCTCGCGATACAGCTGAAGCAGCTTCCTGTGGTTCCCCGTCGTCCCCCCGCGCTTCAGCATCGGGTGCAGACGCCGATAGCCGAAGCGGCCGCGCTTCGCCGCCAACGCCTTCAAACAGGCGCGAAGCGCACTGTCGTCGCCTCGTTGCGTTCGATCCCGAGAAGCCTTCGGCGCGGCGTGGACAGTGGTGGGCCCCATCAGCGGACCGACGATGAGAGCAACTGCAGCGAATAGCTTCATCGCAGATCCTGAAGGACCTGGGACGGGCGCGCTCTCCTCGGCAACATGTCACTTCACGATGATCTTGCCGCTCATGCCGGCTTCGCGGTGACCGGGAATGAGACAAGCGAAATCGAATTGGCCGGCAGTTGTGAAATGCCACAGCAAATCGCCGGACGCCTTCGCCGGGACCTGCTTTGAATTCGGGTCGTCATGCTTCATGTCGGGCATCGCTTTCATCATCTCGGCGTGCTCTTCGATCTCTTGTGACGTCCCGAGCAAGAACTCGTGATCCAGGGCTCCGACGTTGTCGAGGCGAAATCTGATCTGCTCTCCTTTGCGAACCTCGATGCTCGCAGGCTCGAACAGCATCTTGCCGTCCGCCTCCATCATCCTGACGACGATCGTGCGGGACGGCAGCTGCGGATTGCCTGGCTGACCATACGCCGCCCCCTCCCTCGAAGTCTGGTGGCCGCCACCGTGACCGTGATGCCCCGATGGACCATGGGCGAGAACCGAGGAACTCCCAGCGACCGCGAACATGGCGACGAGAACGAATGTCTTCTTCATGACTGGTTCCTCCTTGTCTGCGTCTTCAAGATGGTGGTGGCGACGGCAGATCGATCCGGGCGACCAGACCATTCGTCGCCCGGTTTTGAAGCGAAACGTCACCGCCGTGCGAGCGCAGAATTGTCCGGGCGACCGTTAGGCTGAGACCGTGACCACCCGTCGCCCGTGCGCGTGATGGCTCGCCTCTCACGAAAGGCTCGAAAACCTGCTCGAGCTGGTTAGCCGGAATCCCGGGGCCGTCGTCCTCCACGGCAATCGCGATGCGGCCACTCTCGAGCGAGACCCTGACCCGCGCCGCGCCGCCATACTTCAGCGCATTCTGGACGAGATTGCCGAACGCGCGCTTGAGCGCCAGATGCCGGCCGAGAACGACAACGTGGCGCGGGCCTTCGATCGAGACCTTCTCACCTGCGTCGGTGGCGTCCGCCTCCAGCGTCTCAAGGATCGCCATGATGTCGACCGGTTCGACCTTCTCCTTGAGGAGATCGTCGCGGAGAAAGGAAAGCGTTGCCGCGATCATCTCCTCCATTTCGTCGAGGTCCGCTTCCGCTTTCTGGCGGGACTGGGCATCAGGCAGCGCCGCGATGCGGAGCCTGAGACGTGTAAGCGGTGTCCTGAGATCATGGCTGACGGCGGCGAGCATTTCCGTACGATCATCGATGAGTTTGCGAATTCGCTCCTGCAGCTCGTTGATGGCGCGCGACAGCATCCGCACCTCGCGTGTTCCAGCCTCTGGCAGTGGAGCGTTGCGCGGCGTGACGAAGAGCCCCCGGGCGCCTTCGGCGAGGCCGCGCAGAGGCGTCGTGAGCCAGTGGCTCATGAGCACTGAAACGGCCACGACGCCTAGTGCCGCCACAAGCGCCGAAAGAAAGGCGCTCGGAGCAGCGGCGCGGGCGGCTTCGACCCGGGCGAGCGTCACGTTGAGCCACGAGCCGTCGTTGAGCGGAAGAGAGAGTAGCGTGATGTGCCGCTCATCCGCCGATTTTCCGGCGTGCGGCTCATCTTCGAGCATCCGGGTCGTACCGATTACCACTCCTCTCTCCTGCAGTTGCGGTGACCGTGCGGTCAGGCCGTCACGCAGGCGCTCCGCGATATCGTCGAGAATGCCCCCCGCCGTGGCGAGCGGCTCGGGCCCCCAATGCAGTTCGAGCGGCCCGCCGGAAAGTCGATGAGCGGCGTCGTCTCGCTTGCCCGGCTCGATGGCAGTGATGGTATCGGCGAGCACGATGAGGCGCTCGACGATGACGGATGCATTGAGAGCCGTCACCTCGCGCTCGATACCCCGCTGATAGATGTACTGCGCGATCGCGAGGATCGAGCCGAGCCCGGCGATCAGAACGATGATCGTGCGGCCGGCAATGGTGTCTGTGAGCCAGCTCATCGGCGTTGGACCGCCGGCACGAACATGTACCCCGCCCCCCGCACCGTCTTGATGAAGCTCTCACCCTCGATCCCGCGATCGATCTTGCGCCGAAGTCGACTGACCTGCACATCGATGCTGCGATCGAGGTTCGTTGCATCGGAGCTGCGGGCAGTCTCGAGGAGTTGCTCTCTCGACAGAATGCGCTGCGGCATGTCGAGAAATGCGAAGAGCAAGGCGTGCTCGCCAGCCGAAAGGTCGACGATCACTCCTTCGGGATTGCGCAATTCCCGGCGCAATGTGTCGAGCCGCCATCCCTCGAACTCGAAATTCCGCCTGCGCTGGCCGACGTCGGTCCCGAGCGACATCCGTGAGCGCCTGAGCAGAGCTTTGATCCGCGCCAGCAGCTCGTTCGGGCTGAAGGGCTTGCTCATGTAATCATCGGCACCGATCTCGAGCCCGACGATTCGGTCCGTCTCGTCCCCGCGTGCCGTGAGCATGAGGATCGGCATGTTCGACGAAGCTCTGAGATCGCGGCAGATTTCGATACCGCTTTGGCCGGGCAGCATGATGTCGAGGATCACGAGATCGACCGGTGCGCCGGACCGCATGTGCCGATCGAGGTCGCGCCCGCTGCCGACGCCGACGACCGCGTAGCCATGCTCGAGGAGGAACTGCCCGAGCAGATGACGAAGATCGGCGTCGTCGTCGCAGACGAGGATGTGCGCATCGGGCACCCTCAGTTCGGCGCCCGAAGGTGACTGACCGTCCGAGGCTGGCAGGTCTTCTTTCCTCGGCATGGGTTGCCTGCTTCTCAATTGAGTGGCGTCAGCCGCACCTGATGACTTGCACCGCCGACATTGCTCGTTTTCAGAATGACCCGCATGCCCGTCTTGGCGGCGAAGTCGCCCTTGCCCTTCATGATATGGCCACCGGCGGGCGACAGAACAACCTTATGGGTCTTGCCCCCGACGAGCACCTGAGCCTCGGCGCTGCCGCCAGCCGTATCCACCGGCTTCTCGTTTGCGTCCGTGACGTAGAGGGTGAGATCGCCGCCAGCCGCCACCATCTCGAGGTGCTGCGTACCGCCGCCTGCATCGACGATGTGGCCGCCGTTGGGTCCCTTGGTGAACTTGCTGCTGGTATGAGCGAGCGCGGGTGTCGCAAGCGCCAGGGCCGCGGCGATGGTGAGATACTTGAGCATGGACTTGTGTCCCCTTGGTTGTTGCCTATCGGAATGTCAGTACGCCTGCGCAACTGCTTCGCCGGGATGTGCCTCTTCGCGGGCCGAGCGTAGTCGTTCGATGGCGGGTTCACCGTACCTGAGGAAGAGGACGGGCGTGAGAACAGTGTCGAGTAACGTCGCGCTGATCAGCCCGCCAAAAATGGTGATGGCCACCGGATGCAGGATCTCCTTGCCTGGCTCATCCGCACCGATCATCAGCGGCACCAGGGCGAGCCCGGCCGACAGCGCCGTCATCAAGACCGGTGTCAATCGTTCCAGGCTGCCGCGCACGATCATGTGCGGGCCGAAGCGCTCGCCCTCGAACAGCACCAGGTTGATGTAGTGGCTGACCTTCAGGATACCGTTGCGCGCACTGATACCTGCGAGTGTTATGAAACCGATCATGGTGGCGACGGAGAGCGGCTGTCCTGCAAGCCAGAGCGCGATCACGCTGCCGATGAGGGCAAGCGGAACGTTGCCCATGATGATGAGAGCGAGGACCGCGGACTTGTATCGACTGTAGAGCACGACGAAGATCGCGGAGAGCGAGAGTAGCGACAGCAGCGCGATGAGGCGGGAGGCCTCCTCCTGTGCCTGGAACGTCCCTTCGAGCGACGTGACGTAGCCCTCGGGCAAAGGCGTTGCGTTTGCGGCGCCGCGCACGGCGGCGACGACGCGTGCCATATCGGAGCCGTCGGTGTTGGCATAGACGACGATGCGACGCCGGGTGTTATCGCGCTGGATCTGGTTAGGTCCATCGGTCTCGACCACGGATGCAAACGTCGACAATGGTACGCGGCCAGCCGGTGTTTCGAGACGGAGCTTCGCCAACCCCTCGGTGGTCCGATCCCGATCCGCGACCCTTAGCACCACATCGTAGCGGCGGTTGCCGTCCACCACCTGAGAAACGACGCGACCGTTGAGCAGGGACTCGAGCGCCTCGGTCACACGGGCCGGCGTTACGCCGAGCTGCGCCGCCTTTGCATAGTCGACGGCCACCTGAACCTGAGGAATGCGAACCTGGCGCTCGATCTGCAGGTCGACGATGCCGGGTATCGTTTCCATCCGGGAGCGAACCTGCTCGGCGAGCCCGCGCAGTGTATCGAGGTCGTCACCGAAGATCTTGAGCGCGATCTGGGCCCGGACCCCCGACAGCATGTGATCCAGCCGGTGCGAAATCGGCTGACCGACGTTGACATTGGCCGGAAGAATGGCGAGGCGCTTTCGGATATCGGCAATGATTTCCTCGCGGCCACGCTCGGAACGATGAAGATCGACGTCGATCTCGGCGGAATGCACGCCCTCCGCGTGCTCGTCGAGTTCGGCCCGGCCCGTCCGCCGACCGACCGACTTCGCCTCCGGGACCTGAAGGATCAGCCGCTCGGCAATGAGCCCGACGCGGTGTGACTCGGCGAGCGAAATACCGGGCTGAAACAGCATCGAGATCGTGAGCGTGCCTTCATTGAAGGACGGAAGGAACGAGCGCGGGAGATGGAAGGCGCTGGCCGCGGCAATCGACACGGCGGCGAACGCCGACGCCATGACGAAGGCCTGCTTGCGGAACGCCCAGCCGAGCACCCGTCGATTTCCTGCCTTGAGCAGCCGGACCAGCCAGCTGTCGTGCTCTGCGGACGCCTTCGGGGACCGGAGGAGATAAGAGCAGAGCACCGGCGTGACGGTGATCGAGACGATCAGGCTCGCGACGATCGAGACGATGTAGGCGATGCCGAGTGGTGCGAACAGACGCCCCTCGATACCGGACAGGGCAAACAGCGGCACAAACACGAGGACGATGATGGCCGTCGCGTAGATGATGCCCGAGCGGACTTCCTGAGACGCGCGCGCGATGACCTGAAGGGCGGGGTCCGGATTGATCTTGAGCCTGTTCTCACGGAGCCGCCGGAACACGTTCTCGACGTCGACGACGGCATCGTCGACGAGTTCGCCGATGGCGATGGCCAGCCCGCCGAGGGTCATCGTGTTGATCGTCAGCCCCAGCATGTGGAACACGATGACGGTCACCAGGATGGAGATCGGGATCGCCGAGAGCGAGATGATCGTCGTGCGCCAGTTGAGCAGGAACAGGAACAGCACCGCCGCGACCACGACGAGAGCCTCGGCCAGCACCTTGAGCACGTTTTCGATCGAAACCTTGATGAAGTCGCCCTGACGGAACAGAACCGCGGTGGTGACGTCTTTCGGCGTCACGCGCTTGAGATCCGCCAGCGCAGCTTCGATCTCTTCCGTGATCCGTAACGTGTCCCCCGTCGGCTGCTTCTGAACCGACAGGATCACGGCGGGATTGCCCATGTGGCCCGCATCACCGCGCTTGATGCGCGCGGCGTAGCCAACATCGGCCACCTGGGACAAGCGGACCGATATCCCGTTGCGATGGCCGACCGGCAGATTGCGCAAGTCCTCGAGGCGCGTCGTGCGGCCGATGTTCCGGATCAGGTATTCGCGGGCATGCTGGTCGACGAATCCGCCGGCCGTGTTGGTCCCGAACTGGCGGAGCGCATCCTCGAGCTGCGACTGGGCGATGTCGAGCGCGCTCATCTGTGCGAGGTTGAGCGTGACTCGATACTGACGCACCTCGCCGCCGATGGGGATGACCTGTGCCACTCCGGGGATCGTGAGCAACCGGGGCCGCAGGACCCAGTCCGCATGCTCGCGCAGATCCATCGGGCTCGCCGTCTGGCTCGATAGCGCGATGAGCATGATCTCGCCCATGATCGACGTGATCGGCCCCATCTGCGGAACGATGCCACGCGGCAGCTGCTCGCGGACGATATTGAGCCGCTCCGTGACCTGCTGGCGGTTTCGGTAGATGTCCGTGCCCCAGGCAAACTCGACGTAGACGATCGAAAGACCGACGCCCGAAACGGAGCGCACACGCGCCACCCCGGGCATTCCGTTCATCGCCGTTTCCAGCGGGAACGTCACCAGCGTCTCGACCTCCTCCGGTGCGAGCCCCCCGGCCTCGGTCATCAAGGTGACCATCGGGCGGTTGAGATCCGGAAAGACGTCGACCGGCAGCGAGCGCATCGTGAGTGCGCCATAGACGATCAACATCGCGGCCAAAGCCAACACGAACAGGCGATTGCGGAGACTGCCGGTAACGAGACGGTTGAACATGTCCGCTCCTCAACGAACCTGATTGAGCAGCGCGACGCCGTCGGTCACGACGCGCATATCCGCCTCGAGACCAGAGGTGACGACGAGCGACTCGCCATCGAGTGGCACCGTCTTGACCGCTTGCGGCTCGAACCGCTCCGCGTCTGTCTTGATCCAGACGATGGGAAGGCCGGTCTGTCCACGAACGATGGCGGACGACGGAATCACGACGCCGTCGACCTGTGCGGCACTCTGGATCACGATTTTCACCGGCATGCCCACCGCGAGGGAGTCGTGCCTATCCAGGATCCTGAATGTCGAGATGCTGGCCTGATTGCGCAGGATGAGCCCGCGACCGGCGAACGCGAGGCGCAGGCGATGTCCCTGCGGATCAATGGCGAACGCCGCAGTCATGGCCGGTAGCGCGGTGGCCTCCTGGCCGTAGCCGTGCGCCTCCACCCAGAGTTCCGAAGGATCGACGATCTCGAACAGCACGTCGCGTGCTTCGACGATCTGGCCGATAGTCGCATTCGACAGCGAGATCACGCCGCTGATGGGAGCAACCACGGGCTCCCGCCGCGCGACGCTCGGCAGCAATTCCTCGCGCTTGCGCGTCAGCGCCTCGATCTCACCCCGTACTTCGTCGACCTTGACCTGAGGAACCGCGCCCGGCGTGACCATGTAGCGTGACAGAATCGTCTTGTTCTTCTCGATCCTCCCCTCGGTCTCGGCGATCAGGCTGTCGATGTTCGCCCGATCGGCTGCCTCGATGTAGGTCTGGACATAGGCGAGCAGCTCGCCCTTCTTCACCAACTTGCCCACATGCGCCAGACCTTCGGGTGTCGCCTCGATGCGGCCGGGGCGCCCGGACTGGACCCTGCCGAAATTGGTCGGGCCCGCCATTACGGTGCCGGTCAGTTCGGTCGCGAGCGCAGCCGTACCGCCGACCGTCAACATCGTGCGGATCGACAGGAGATGCTGTGTCGCCTTGGGAACGAACAGCGTGCCGTCGGGCATGCGCTGCGCGAGATCGGTCGCCATGGTGGAAGGCACCGATGGCAGGAGCGACAGCGCCGCATCCGCGGCGGCTGCGCGATCCGGTTCGAGCAGCACCACACCGGCCATCAAGAGCACCACCGCTCCCGCAGACCGCCGGAGCGGTCGCACTTCAGCGGCATCGTTCGGGTGGAGTGGCGTGCCTGGCGAAGGCGGAGCGGCGCCTTCGGCGACGTCCTTGCGAGAGGCGCGCCCGCCTCCGAGGAGCAGCGTCAGGAGAATACCCGAGACCAACCCCGCACCGGCGGCAAACAGAAGCTCTGGGCGTCCGACGAACCCGACACGCTGCCAGAACTCACTCTCGACCGCTGGCGCCACCGCCTGGGCATCCACCTGCCCGAGAGATCCGGTCAGCAGATCCTCGGTTCCGTCGGCGAGCTTGAGGGCAAATACGAGATCGAGTGCACCGGCCACATCGAGCCAGGGGGCCGCCACGCTGAACACGCCGTAACTTTCGGGCCTCGCCTCGATCGACTGTTCGCCCGCGGAAACGGTCATGCTGGCCCCTTTGACAGGCTCATTGGTCGCGAACGCATGCAGGAACACCGTCAGTCGACCTTTGCCAGACGTCACGGCCACGAGTTCGAAGTCCGGCGTGACGGCAACGACCCGCGGTGCCACCGGAAGCGTCAGGGGCACGGGCTTGCCGTGATCATGGCCCTCATGGGCTCGGGTCGGCGCCATGCTCCATGCAAGCAGACACAAGGCCAGCACGACGCTGCAAATCGGGGTGCGGGCAAGCATGATTGGTCCTCGTGGCCACAGCTCGAGGTTCAACCATAGACCTGCATGATTTCATGCTGATTTCCCGATTGTTTCAGAGTGTGTCAATGGCTCCTCCGCCGCTGAGGGGCGGACCGCCGGCCAAGCCGACATCCGACGCACCATCATCGGGTATCACCATCTGGCGCCAAATCGCCGAAACGGACGGCAACCACATCGCAACGTTTCCTCGATGGCGAGAGCGAACAGTCCGAGGTCACTGGAGCATGCCGTCTCGGCAAGACCGACGTCCTGGGCATATACTCCCGTCAACGACCAGCCAGCACGGGCGCCCGGCGCAGCCGAACATCAGCCGGCCCGCCCCCACGCGCAGCTCAGGAGCGCCGAAATGGAAATCCCGCTGACCCCGATGGAGTTCGCTCGTCGCGCCCGCCGGCTCTATCCCGACCGTGAGGCCGTCGTCGACGGTGACCTGCGGCTCACCTACGCCCAGTTCTTCGAGCGTTGCGATCGCTGGTCGGCGGCCCTGCAGGCAATGGGCGTCAGGAAGGGCGACCGTGTCGCCTACATCGCGCCCAATACGCACGCGCATCTCGAGGCCTACTATGCCGTACCTCAGATCGGCGCTGTGCTGGTACCGATCAACTACCGCCTGCTCCCCGATGATTTCGACTACATCATCAACCATTGCGGGGCGAAGGTGGTGTGCGCACACAGCGACCATATCGAGGCCGTCGAGAGCATCCGCGGCCGCCTGGAAGGCGTAGAGCAGTTCGTCGCGCTCGAAGGGAGCGCCGACGGTTGGGCCGACTACGAGACAACACTCTCCGGCCATGCGCCTAGGTTCGACAAGCCGGAGATCGCTGAGGGCGACCTGCTCACCATCAACTACACGAGCGGCACGACGGCGCGTCCCAAAGGCGTGATGATCACCCACCGCAACGCCTACCTGAACGTCATGGGCACGCTGGTGCATCACCACCTGACGCCGGCCGACCGCTACCTGTGGACGCTGCCCATGTTCCACGCCAACGGCTGGACATTCACCTGGATCACCACCGCTCGTGGCATGGCCAACATCTGCCTCAGGCGCGTCGAGCCGAGGTTGATCTACCAGCTCGTCAAGGACGAGCGCGTCACCATGTTCTGCGCGGCCCCGACAGTGTTGATTGCCATAGCCAACGCGCCGGCAGACGTGCGGGCCGATGCACCGAAGGGCGTACGGCTTTTTACTGCAGGCGCACCGCCGGCCGCCGCCACCATCGAGCTGGTCGAGCGCGAACTCGGCTGGGAGCTGACCCACGTCTACGGCCTCACCGAGACGACACCGCTGATCACCTTCTGCGAGCCGTTGCCTGAGCATCGCTCACTGTCGCCGCAGGACCGCGCCAGGATAAAGGCGCGCCAGGGCGTCGAACTGGTCAGCTCGGGCGAACTCAGAGTGGTCGACGAGGATGGCAACGAGGTTCCCCGCGACGGCGCGACGCTCGGCGAGATCACGGTCCGCGGCAACGTCGTCATGAAGGGCTATTACAACGACCCCGAGGCCACCCGCGCTGCGATGAAGAATGGCTGGTTCCATTCGGGCGATGCTGCCGTCGTGCATCCCGATGGCTATGTCGAGATTCGCGACCGCTTCAAGGACGTCATCATCTCGGGCGGCGAGAACATCTCGTCCGTCGAGGTCGAAGGCTGCCTTCTGAGGCACCCGGCAGTGCAGGAGGTTGCCGTCGTCGGAATGCCGCACGAGCGCTGGGGAGAATCGCCGCACGCCTTCGTCATCCTCCGCCAGGGTGCCCGCGCGACCGAGGACGAGTTGAAGCTCCACGTGCGCAACGCGCTCGCCCACTTCAAGACCCCGCAGTGGGTCAGTTTCGTCGACGAATTGCCGAAGACGGCGACGGGCAAGGTGCAGAAATACGTTCTGCGGGCGGGAAAGGCCGGGATCTCCCGACAATAGATTGCGAACGCAGAGCGAGCTGGCGGCAATGCCGCAGCTCCGGCGGATGACGCGCTCACCGATGCGCGAACCCGGAACGGCGAGCCGGCGCGACGGCTGCTCGCGGCGAAGGCGAAGACATCCAGTCGACTGAAGATGATTCCGGCCGAGGGGATTGAACCCTCGAACCTCGGCTCAAAAAGACGAACCACGGTGAAACATTGTCGCTGAAGCGATGCGTTGTCCGGGCGCCCGTTGCACACGCGACCCCGCGGTTCAGCTCAAGGCCCACCTTCTGCCGCAGACTTCACGCAAGCCATGAACCGTGGCTCCAGGACATGCCGATCGGCGAGCGCAACGTGCTCACCCGCTCGTCAGATGTAACCTGCCGCTGTCGGGTCTCGCTTCTACGCACCGATCCGCAGCTTGCCCCACCTGACGATCATGGCCGCGACAACCATTTCGACCCACGCCAACGGCAGCGCCACCGCAAGGATTATCGGAATGGCGAGGTTCATGTTGAAAGCCCCGAGCCAGAAGATCAGAAAAATCGCGCACCACATCAGCGTGCCGACGATGAGCGCGTTCCGCGCCGTGACGCATCATCGGCATCACGAACGCCAAATACCGGAACACCTCCGAGGCATTGATCCAGACGAGATTGGCCGCAATATCGGCACGAAAACATGCTTGTGCATCGCCCAGTCATCGGCCCGATCGCTCGTCATCTGGTCACCCTTTGCTCGATGACGCGCAATTGCGCGCACACAGCAGACCTCAGCGGGGCAGCCCCCTCGGTCACGCGCGAGAGCGACCACAGCTCGTTCGCGAATACGACGAGGACGTTGGCCAATGCATCGGCCTCGGCCTTGCCGAGCGCGACGTCGTGCACCGCCGCCGTGTTGACGAGCGCTTTCCGAAATCCCGTGCGCAGCCGGGCGTTGTGGGCGCCGACGATCCGGCGGACTTCGTCGCACGCCGCAAGGACCGCTGGCGCTGGACCATGATGATCATGGTGCCCGATTTCGTCGGGGCAGATCTCTACGAGGCCGCTCTCGCCAGAACGCGCGCCAAGCTCGGCGCGCCGCCGGACACGTTGCGGCTCGAAACCCTCACCGAAGGCCTCTCGTTGCAGACGCTGCACATCGGCAGCTACGACGAAGGGCCGATCCTGGCTCATCTCCACGACGAGCTGATGCCGGCGGAGCAACTCGACTTCAATGGCCAGCATCACGAGATCTACCTGAGCAATCCCCGCAAGACCGAGCCCGGCAAGCTCAAGACCATCCTCCGCCAGCCGGTGAAGGCGGCGGGGGCCGATAGGGCGGCGACGGGAGCGTGGATTTCATCTTCAGGATTGCGGGCAACCCGATGGCCATTAACGAGCTGACGACCGCTGACAAGCAATACCTCGGCCGGCTCGCACTGGAGGTGCTCGACAATGCCAGCGATCCGATCCCGTTCGCACGGCTTCCCGGCGATCCGCGCCATCTGATTCTGGTTGCGATGGAGTACGATCTGATCGAAGCACGCGCGATCTGGGCGATATCAGGAGGCACTCGAGCATGAGCCGCGATAGAATAAACGCCATCTGCAAGGCGTTTCCAGGCGCCGAGGTGTCCGATCCGTGGGGCGGCGGCCACGACGCATGGAAGGTCGGCGGCAAGATGTTTGCGTGCATTGGTGCCGTCATGCCGGGCGTCTCGGTCAAGACGGACAGCATCGAGACGGCCGGGATGCTGATCGAGGCGGGCGTCGGTGTGAAAGCCCCCTACTTTCACCGATCCTGGATCAACCTGCCGTGGGAGACGCCGGATGACGAATTGCGGCACCGTCTCGCCGCTTCTTACCGGCTCGTGCGCGCCTCGCTGCCGAAGAAGCTTCAGGCGACACTCGCGCCGTTCGCGTGAGCCATGTGCATCGAGACGATCGCCTCACGGCCAGCTCAATCCAGTCGCAGCGCCTCCTCGATCAGCGCCCTGCAAAGAGCAGCGTCGATCGCCTCACCCGGCCCGAACCTGACGTGTCGCATCTGACTTCCGTCGCCCAGCAGCCGCTTGCCCGGGTCGGACATCAGCGCGCCCTTCTGGAACCCCAGCGTCACGTGCGATTTGGCGCGCTGAAGGTAGCAGAACAGCGCGTTGCGCGTGTAGCAGGGCTGGCCCCACTTGAGGGTTTCCATCACGTTCGGCGCAAGCGAAAGAATGATCCCGCGCAGCTCGTTCAGTTGAGCCCGCTGCGCCTCCGGCGCTTGGCCGATCCACGCGTCGACGGTAGCGCTCATCGTGAGCGGCCTTCCTGGCGCTCCCGGGCGACACGTTGTGATCAGCGCCACTGGCAAGTAGGACTTGTCCATGCACAGCTACATCGCACTGCTGCGAGCGGTCAACGTCGGCGGCACGGGCAAACTGCCGATGAGCGACCTCCAGGCCATGTGCCGCGAGGCCGACTTCACCAATGTGAAGACCTATATCGCCAGTGGCAACGTCGTCTTTCAGAGCGCTGCAACGGCCAAGTTCGTCAAGGGCGAGTTGGAATCCCGACTGCTTGTGTTTGCGGGAAAGCCGATCGCGGTTGCCGTGCGCACGGCAACCGAAATGGCGGCGGTGATCGCGAGCAACCCATTCCCGACTGCAGCCCCAGACCGGACGGTCGCGATCTTCCTCGACGAAGCGCCTCCGCCGGACGCCTTGGCAAATGCGACCGGAGTCCGTGACGAGGAGATGCACCTCGGCGTCCGCGAGATCTACATCCACTATCCCGCCGGCATCGGCACGTCCAAACTGAAACTGCCGGCCACCAGGAACGGCACCGCACGCAACATCAATACGATCAAGAGGCTGGCAGAAATGGCCGCCGAGCTGTGTTGAGGTCGTCCCGGCTCGATGTGCGTGTCTTCGATCCGTATCGATGAACACCTCGACATCGGCAGATGCAAGTGGTCGGCAGATCTACTGCCGAGCCTCCAAGAGCGACCATTCCAGCGCATCGGCTCAGCCATTCGGCGACGATAGAGTTCAGCCCTGAACGTCGATTGGCCATTCGGCACCATTGCTCCGGAGCGGGAGATATCGCGTCGGCGACGTCGGTTCGCACCTCTAACGGTCGGCAAGCGGGTGCCGAGCTGACGCGTTCGACACTGAACGTGAAACGACAGAATGACCCGGAGCGGTCCTCGGCAACTGCAGCGTGATCCGCACGCAGGCACGCTATCCGCAGAGTGAGCGGACATCGACTGATCGAAGAACCGAGTGACGTGAATGGAAGGCTGCAGCCGAGGTGCATCCGGGAGCGGACGGGGAGCGCAGTTCGGCTTGGGGCCATTAACGGAAACCAGGTTTTGATCCAGATGATGCGAGTCACGACCGCGAAGACGGCGCCATTCCGGCTCGGCTCCGTACCTGTTGCACGGTGGCACTCGTCGTTGGCGACGCGTAGCGCTTCTCATGTTGCGCGTGTTCAACGCCGATTCGACGGGAAATCTGAGGCGATGCGGTCCAGAGTTCCATGTTGCGCCGCGATATCTCGGCATGTAGCGTGGCACCATGAGAACATCTCGATCGACCCACATGGGCGTGGCCACGCCACCCTGAACCCGATCATCTCACTTCTCCCGTAGCGGGCCCTGGCGACTTCGGCTTGGGGCTGCGCATCTTTGACACCTTCGCGCCATGCGGGTAGCGGAGCGGACGATGGCGTTTCCATGAACTTCGAAAAGCTCAAGACCGAATGGCTCGGCAACATCCGGGGCGACCTGCTTGCTGGCCTTGTCGTGGCTCTCGCGCTGATCCCTGAAGCGATCGCTTTCTCCATCATAGCGGGCGTCGATCCCAAGATCGGCCTCTATGCGTCGTTCTCCATCGCTGTCGTGACGGCGATCGTGGGCGGCCGGCCAGGCATGATCTCGGCCGCGACCGCGGCGACGGCTGTCTTGATGGTGACGCTCGTGAAGGAACACGGGCTGCAGTATCTGCTCGCAGCAACCGTGCTGGCTGGAATTCTCCAGATTGCGGCGGGGTTCCTGAAACTCGGCAACGTCATGCGGTTCGTATCGAAGTCGGTGATGACAGGGTTCGTCAATGCGCTCGCCATCCTCATCTTCATGGCGCAGTTGCCCGAGCTGATCGGCGTGCCCTGGCTCACCTATGTGATGGTCGCCGCTGGCCTCGGCATCATCTACGGCTTTCCGTACCTTACGAAGGCCGTACCATCACCGCTCGTCTGCATCGTCGTTCTGACGACGCTCGCGATGGCGTTCGGCCTCAACGTGCGAACGGTCGGCGATATGGGCGAACTGCCATCGACTTTGCCGGTCTTCTTCCTGCCGGACGTTCCCCTCAATCTCGAAACCCTGCGGATCATATTCCCCTACTCGGTCGCCGTGGCAGCCGTGGGCCTTCTCGAATCCCTGATGACCGCCCAGATCGTCGAAGACCTGACCGACACGCCAAGCGAGAAGAATCGCGAATGCGTCGGCCAGGGGGCGGCCAACGTCGTCACAGGATTCATGGGCGGCATGGCCGGCTGCGCCATGATCGGGCAGTCCGTGATCAACGTAAAGTCTGGTGGGCGGGGACGCTTGTCCTGCTTTGCGGCCGGCGTGTTCCTGCTGTTCCTCATCGTCGTGCTCGGCCCTTGGGTCAAGCAGATCCCGATGCCCGCGTTGGTCGCCATCATGATCATGGTATCGATCGGAACATTCAGCTGGGTTTCCCTGAAAAACCTGACTTCGCACCCGAGATCGTCGAGCATGGTGATGCTGGCAACGGTCGCCGGCGTCCTGCTCACCCACAATCTCGCCATCGGCGTTGGTCTCGGCGTGCTCTTGTCGGGTATCTTCTTCGCCTGGAAAATTGCCCAGCTGTTCCGTGTGACATCTGATCTGTCGGCGGACGGCGCCACCCGCACCTATCGCGTCGAGGGGCAGCTCTTCTTCGCGTCCACCGAGGATTTCACCTCATCGTTCGATTTCAAGGAGGCCCTGTCGAAGGTCGTCATCGATCTCAGCCGGGCCCATATCTGGGACATCTCCAGCGTCGCCGCTGTAGACATGGTCGTCCTGAAGTATCGACGCGAAGGCGCTGAAGTCGAATTGGTGGGCATGAATGCGGCGAGCGAAACGATCGTCGACAAGCTGGCCATCCACGACAAGCCGGGCGCCCTGGACAGCCTCTTGAAACATTGAGCGGAGGGAACGGATCATGACCAGGATCGTCGCCTGCATCGATGGATCGATCTATTCCGACAGTGTCACAGATCATGCAGGCTGGGCCGGAAAGCAGTTGTCGGCATCGATCGAACTGCTGCAAGTTCTGGGACGCCGCGAACCATCTTCATCTGATCTCAGCGGAAACATCGCAGCAGATGCACAGCAGCAATTGCTGCAGGAACTCGCCCGGCTCGATGCCGAACGAGCAAAGCTCATCCAGAAACGCGGACGACTACTGCTCGATGCGAGCAAGACGCGCCTCGCAGCTGCGGGGACCGCTGACGTGACGGCCCACTTGCGACACGGCGACCTGCTCGAAGCCTTGAGCGACCGGGAAGCGAGCACTGATCTGTTCGTACTCGGCAAGCGAGGGGAGGCCGCTGATTTTGCACAGGCGCATCTCGGCTCGAACCTCGAGCGCGTCGTCAGATCGGTCCATCGCCCCATTCTTGTCGCTGCGCGGGCCTTCAAACCCATCGGGAAGGCTCTGATCGCATTCGATGGCGGGTCATCAGTGCTGAAGGCGATAGACCAGCTGTCGCGATCCCCACTTTTGAGTGGCGTCACGTTGCACCTGGTCCACGTCGGCAATGACCATCCGGGCATGCGGCGGCAGATGGAAGGCGCCGTGGCGCAGCTCGAGGGCGGAGGCCAATCCGCCAAACTACGCTTCATCGACGGGACTGCGGACAAGGCGATCGCTGGTGTGGTGGAGGCGGACGGCATGAACCTGCTCGTCATGGGCGCCTACGGTCACTCGCGCATTCGCAACATGATCATCGGCTCGACGACGACCGAAATGATCCGATCCTGCAAGGTGCCTGTTCTTCTCTACCGATGAAAGCCATTCGTTGCTGCGCAGGTGATCTGCAACGACACATCCGTCGAGAATGATTCTGGCGCGGGGGCATGTCAGGATCCGCCATCGAGCGGCGCTGGCAGGGAATACCTGTCACGCCGTCAGGCGAGATGGCATCGGTAAAGAATGGCGGCAAACAAACTCCGCACAAGCCCTGCGACCACGATGCACCTGCTCAGGTCCGTCTGGGTCACGTGCAGGTTTCACAGGCAGCGCCGTCATCCCGGATCACACTCGGTTGCGGAATTGACGAGACTGCGACGTGCCCCACGTCAACGCCGAGCCCCCTACAGCGGCTTATGTAAGATGCCACTCTTATGCGGTGCATCACGCTACGTGTCGCGAGAGGCCGCATGTGGCCCTCAACGTCGGCTCCCCTGCAGTCGATATCGGGGCAACTCTGCGATCCGGCCAAGTCCAGGCTAGACCGGCCCGACGCCGCCCGTGAATGTCCGCATTCTCCACAAAGCCGCCCATCCTGCCTATTTCGTCGGGAGGCATCATGACGATCATGTGAAACGCGACGACGCCCGTAGCCCGCATCAGGAAGGCCGAACCCGCCATCCGCGCATTGGGCGCTCAGGCAGTCTACCTGTTCGTAAGCGGTGTCCCGCTCGCACCTTGACCGTTCAGGCTGCTTCGACCGTGGCGTAGGCCCATGGCATCAGGTCGTCGATGCGGGATTGCGGC